>OJIY01000010.1_pt1 | contig 431590 bp, 397 predicted proteins | sample 1596061 | NCBI WGS metagenome assembly OJIY01 (sample SAMEA4350111, study PRJEB24818) | metagenome | biome: human; feature: gut; material: faeces | place: Denmark | collected 2013-09
CCATCCTGATTAATACCAAGGACCACATAGGCCGCAAGCTTGCGGATGATGCCATTATCCCGGACGGAGTAATGGATTGCATCAATGAACAGGACCGGATATACTTCTGAGAGCGGCCGGTTCTGCCAATCCTCTATCTGTGGTATGATTTTATCTGTGACATCAGAAATAAAGCCTTCGGAGGCTTCAAACCCATAGATATCTTCCAGTGTATCGGAAATCTGCCGGGTGGTCATGCCCTTGGCATACATAGATATGATTTTCTGGTCGATATCGGAGATATCCTTTTGACGCTTTTTGACTACCTGTGGCTCGAAAGTAGACCTGCGGTCCTGGGGGACCTTGATATCCATGCTGCCATAGCTGCTGTTAATCCGTTTGGCTTTATAGCCGTTACGGTAATCATCGCTGTCAGAACGTTCCGACTTTTCATAGCCCAGATGCTCATCCATCTCTGCTTCCATCATTTCTTTGATTGTGCCACCAAGCAGGTCCTTGAGTGCAGACTGGATATCCTCTGCAGATTGGATGTCGTATTCCTGCAGGAGCTGCTGGATGATGCTGCGTTTTCCTTCTGTCATTTGTACCTGGTGTACCGGTTTCTTTTCTCTTGCCATAATAAAAGGCCTCCTATGATTTTTTATTTTATCATAGAAGACCTTTGGCTAATACCTATTTACAGAAAAATTTTCATACACTCGGCAGCCCACTTTATTAAGTCTATTTTCAACTTGCGTTCATTGAATTTGCTTCCTCATACTTTATGAGGCATCCTCTAATAGGTTGCCTGATGCGCAATAAGCTATTAGAGCAGAACCGTTATCAGCTAGTGAACGAATCAAAACAAATAATCTTCTACAAAATCCACTACGCCTTGAAGCCGTGATTTGATTTCCCGCATGACCTTACATACCTCTTCCTCATGCTTACTATCAATTGTACTAAATGGAGGCCGGCATATTCCGGCCGGCAGCCCCCTATATTGCATAGCCAGTTTTAAGGGTACCGGATGTGACGCCTTATACAGCACATCATCTAAAAGCTTAACTGCAAAGTGGCATTGCCTTGCCTTGTCATAGTCTTGGTCCGCAATGGCCTTATCAAGCGCCATGCATACTTCCGGTATGACTGCCGCCGTAGCCAGGATACCACCATCCCCTCCCAGTGCCAGGGTCGGGAAATAAAGATTATCCCCGCCTGTCAGAAGCCCGAACGGATGCGGACACTTAATACGAATATCCTGCATGAAAACCATATCACCGGAAGATTCCTTAATCCCCACAACTTCTTGAGTCTTGGACAGTCTTTGTATCAAATCAGAGGACATACTAAAAGCAGACCTACTGGGAGTATTGAAAAGAATCAAGGGCATCTTTAATGTAGCATATTCATTTATCAACCGTTCTACGTCACGTTCTGAAGGCCGTACAAAAGGGGGGGCCATGACAAGACAGGCATCCGCACCAAGCTCCTTAGCCTTTTGTATATCATCCATGACATCCGAAGGACGGCCCGCCAATGTACCGAATACGACATGCATCCCCTCAGAGTTTTTCATTGTCTCTTCCATTACCATATGACGCTCTACAGATGTCAGGGATGCCGCCTCACCGGTTCCTCCTAATACGCAAATACTCTTTACTCCTGCTTTCCTCTGAAATTCAATCGATGTCTTTAATCCGTCATAATCGACTGCCCCATCATTCTTAAAACATGTAACCATCGAAGAAATGATTCCTTTTGGATAATACATTATTTTCCTCCTTCATATAACTTTTTATACAGTAACTTTATCTGGGTAAATTATGGTCGCATTATTAATTTCCCTGCCATGCAGATAGTCCAGCGCTCCCTGTATGGCCCATACGCATTCCCTATATGCAGATTCCTTGGTTCTCGCCGCTACATGCGGAGTCATGATAATATTATCTACAGTCCTAAGAGGATGATCCATGGCCAGCGGTTCCTTTGCGTATACATCCAATGCGGCCCCGCTGATTTCCCCATTTCTCAATGCATCAATAAGTGCGGTCTCATCAATCATACCTCCTCTGGCGCTGTTCACAAGAATCGCAGAAGATTTCATTTTTTTGAAAGCATCTTCATTGAACATCCCCTTTGTATCATCCGTTAGAAGACAATGAATTGACACCACATCTGCCTGTTTTAGTAATTCTTCAAATGATACCCTCTTGATATTCTCCCTTTCAAAAACCGCATCCTCCATATAGGGATCATATGCAATCACACAGGACTGAAATCCTTTTAGTATGGATGCCACCTTTCTGCCTATCGCACCAAGTCCTATGATTCCTATGGTTTTTCCGCTAATATCACCGCCCAAAAGGGTCTGGTCCCTCCAACCGCCTTCCAATAACGCATCAGCAGCCTGTATGAACCGTTTACATGCTGCCAACATCAACAGCACTGTATATTCAGCCACACTCTGGGCGTTTGCCTCAGGAGTCCATCCCACTGCTATACCATTCATACGGGCATAAGAAAAATCAATATTTTCAGGCCATGCGCCGGACTTAAATGCCACTTTTAGTTCTGGCGCTTTTTTCATTAAATCCGCTGTGATTGAATTGCTGGAATTAAAAATAATAGCATCTGCAGTTCCAATGAATTTCAACAATTGGCTATTGTCTCCCCGTACCCCCTTCTCTCCTTCTAACAGCTCACATTCCTCTAATATCCACGCCGGTAAATCCGACCTTTCAATAGGAAGCTCCGGTATGGCAATCTTGAACTTTTTCCTCATAGTCCTTCTCCTATTCATTTTAGCATTGTTTTTCAACTAAGCGGTCATCCCTCAACAGAACAGATTTACCATGGTCGTATTAAGTACCAGTAACACCCAGTCCATCATGATTCCACCCACAACGGTTACACACAGATAGGAAATCTTACTCTCGCCATATCTCTGGGTCACACTATCCATATTAGCAAAGCCTGTAGGTGAAGCCCCCAGGCCGTGGCCGCACATTCCTGCACACATGATAGCCGCGTCGAAATCCTTGCCGCAAACACGAAATACCACAAAATAGAGGAAAAGCAACGTACACCCAAGTCCAATAAAGAGTATGATAATCATAGGCACAGCCAACTCGGCCAGTTCCCACAGCCTTAAAGAAATCATTGCAATGGACAGGAACACCCCTAAAGTAAAATCTTGTATTCCTTCCATAATATCAGGGTTAATCTCCAGCCATTCTGTATGTTCATTTACATTACTGACAACACAGGCCAGCAGCGCGCCTCCGGCAAAGTCTGGAATCGTAATTCCAAACAACTGGTTTAACAGGGATTTAAAATAAATGCCAATCCCCAACAGGAGACACAAAAGGGCAATGTGTTCAAATATGGAAGTGATTGTTATGGTCTGCTTTGGAGCCTTCTCTGCCATAGCCCTCTCTGCCAGTGTATCTTCTTCATCACTCCCCTTTTTTACCAGACCGTATCTTCTAATCAGACGCTCTGCCATGGGGCCGCCACACAGGCTTCCGCTTACAAGCCCAAAAGTAGCGGCCGCCATCCCTACAACACTGGCCGTATATCCCATGTTATCCAGGATATCGCCATATGCCGCCGCATTACCATGACCACCCGAGAGCGCAGCAGGACCACACATCAATCCCAGCCAATCGCCAACATGTACAGCCTTGGCAGCAATGACTCCGATTCCCCCTTGAAGTACAGCCAAAATTGCTGCCATGAAAAAATATTTTACCAGACGGCTCCCACCTCTCTTTACCAATGAGAAGGTGATTCCAAATCCAACACATGTAAAAAAAAGATTTTGCATATCCGCCTGATAAGTAGTAATCATGACGATATTAATCCTCCCGGTCTCATGAAGGACCAGATTCAGAACAGCAAATATGACCCCACCTATTACTGGACTTGGAATACAATACCGCTGTAAAAGTGCCACCCGGTTTTTAATCTGCTGCCCCATGAGCAACATCAACAGCGCTACAGCTACCGTAGTAATGGCAGTAAAACTCACATTAAAAATACCATTCTCCATTGTAAAGAGCATTGTTACTACATCCCCCTTTCTACTTTTTGAGTTGATAAAGAAGCTTCTTTCTGTATTTAGCATATCATATAATGGGACTCAACAGAAATAGACATTTCTGCTGGGTCCCATTTAATAATTCGATAATTCGTATATAATCAAACCTTACCAATCCTAAAAATCAGTTACCAGGTCTGGAATTTGTGAAACAAATATTTCTAACGCCCCCTCAAATATACGGAGACTCTCCATTTTTGACACTTTAGGCTGCCTGTGTTTAATGATATAGCATGTCCTTTCATATGGCTGCGGCAGTTCTAATTCATCGACCTGCACATTTCCGGTTCCGAGATAGAATCTTTGCAGCAGACTTCCTGGTATGATTGCCCAATATTTTTCATCGGTCAGGAATCGCTGCAGCAGGGAAACATTATCCACCCAAGCATGGTATAAGGTGGATTCACCAAAGATTTGTTCGTGCCATGCTTCGTAATCCCCACCCCAATACATATAAATTTCATAACGGGAATCTAAATCTTTTGGATTAATCCTTCTTACAGCGGATGGATATTTAGCATAGCGAACAACGTAATATTTCTGTTTGAACAAGGGTTTTGTAATGACATTCTTCCTCTTGCATGGCTCCGCTATAAAACCAATATCCGCGGTTTTGTTCTCCACAAGGTTATATATCTCGGAAGAATAGGCAGTTATGATTTTCAGGCATAAAGGCCGTTCCCCTTCAGAAACTGCGTAATACACATCTGCCAAAACAGAGGAACCTATACTATCAATAGCACCTATCGTAAGCATATTCTCAGGATAATATTTCAACTCCTGTGTATCCTGATAAACGGAACGCCATTTTTCGGCTACAGGTATGAATAATTCGCCATAACGCGTTAATTCAGATGTCCGTATACCTTTATTTCTATGAAACAACGGAATTCCCAATTCCTTTTCCAACTGCTTCAACCGGTAGCTCACTGTTGATTGTGAAAAGTGCATACTCTCAGATGCTTTGGTTATGCTGTTCCATTTTACAATCGATAGGAAAAGTTCGACGTCCACAATATCCATTCCAGTCTCCTTTTTGTTATTTTTTTATTATTAAGATTGTTATTATATATCGAAAATTATAACAATACAAGATTAGTTTACGCATTATTGCCATGAAAAGCAATACCAAAGATTTAGTACCCGGGAGTTTGACACCCCCTAATCTAAAAAACGCCGCTAAGCCGCTACAGGCTTATATTTTTTCGTCAAATTTTATACTTTTATATATAGGCTTTTTAGTCTTTTTGTGGTATAATAGGAGATGGAGGTAATTGCTCATGAAGGTTAATACATCTAAATCAAAGAATGCTGAATCCTTTTACATCAAGCAGTCCTATATAGACGGCAACGGAAAATCCACTTCCAGAACCATCCGCAAGCTTGGAACATTGAATGAATTATTAGTGGAACACGGACCTACACGGGATGATGTCATGGCCTGGGCAAAAGAACAGGCCCGTATAGAAACAGAGAAATACGAGTTGGAAAAGGAAAATCTCTCCATTCCCGTTGTGTTTCATCCGAACCGTAAGATTCCGCATGGAGAACGAAGATGTTTTGACGGCGGTTATCTTTTCCTGCAAACGATTTATTACGAACTAGGCATGGACCGTATCTGCAGAAAGATTCGCAGCAGGCATCATTACGAATACGATTTAAACGCCATACTTTCTGATTTGATTTACACAAGGGTTCTGGAACCAGGCAGTAAACGTTCTTCTTACGCGGCCGCAAAAAAATTTTTAGAGCCTCCAACTTATGAACAACACGATATCTATCGGGCGTTATGTGTCCTGGCTTCGGAATGTGACCTGATTCAGTCAGAAGTGTATAAGAACTCAAAATCCGTTATAAGCCGGAATGACCATATCCTCTACTACGACTGCACAAACTACTATTTTGAGATTGAACAGGAAGAAGGAGATAAAAAATACGGGAAAAGCAAGGAGCACCGGCCTAATCCGATTATACAGATGGGATTATTTACCGATGGGGACGGAATACCGCTGGCCTTTTCCACGTTTCCCGGCAACCAGAATGAGCAAAAATCCCTGGAACCTTTAGAGCAGAAAGTCATCGAGGAGTTTGGCTGCGGGAAATTCATCTTCTGTTCTGATTCCGGACTTGGGTCAGAGAATAACCGCCTGTTGAACCACACAGGAAACCGGGCTTATATCGTGACACAGTCCATCAAAAAGCTGGCGGCAGAGTACCGGGAAGCTGCGCTGAATCGAAAAGGATTCCGGAGACTGTCTGACAACAGGCTGGTGGATTTAGACCAACTGGATGAGAAGGACTATGAGGAATTGTTTTACAAAGAAGAACCCTACAGTACAAAAAAACTTGAGAACCGGCTGCTTATCACCTACTCCCCTAAATATGCAGCCTACCAGAAAGAAATCCGTACAAAGCAGGTAGAGCGTGCGCTTCATATGTTAAAAGACGGAAATCATAAAAAAACAAGCAAAAATCCCAATGACCCGGCACGGTTTATTGATAAGGCGGCGGTTACAAAGGATGGCGAAAAAGCTGATATCCTGTATTTTTTAGATGAATCAAAAATAGCGGAGGAAGAACGGTATGACGGTCTGTATGCAGTCTGCACCGACCTTTTTGATGATAATCCTGCTGACCTCTTGAAAGTAAGTGAAGGAAGATGGCAGATAGAAGCATGCTTCCGGATTATGAAGACAGATTTTGAATCAATGCCTGTTTATGTTCGTAGAGAAGACTGTATACAGGCTCACTTTCTGATTTGTTTTCTATCGCTTTTAGTCTACCGCTTATTAGAAAAAAAGCTGGGTGGAACATACACCTGCTGCGAAATCTTAGACACGTTAAGAACGTTTAAGTTTGCAGATGTTCAAGGGCAGGGATTCATGCCTGTTTATGAAGTAACAGCGCTGACAGATAGACTGCATGAACTCCTTGGTTTTGCCACTGACTATGAATTTCTCACGAAAAGCCGGATGAAAACCATTGAAAAACTCAGTAAGCAAAGGTGAAACCAGTTCTCTTGCCAGCAGGAAGAGTCATTAGCTCCTGTGAACAGGTGTAATAAAAACTTTCATCTGTGCCCTAAAAGGGAAAAAAGACTATACTTGAAAACAAAGCAACACCGCTGTGAAACCTTTATAGAATAAGGATTCCAACGGTGTTTGAATTTTTTTACTGTCAAAGATGGGAGTATATCAAAAATACAGTTAAAAATGAAGTGCTGTATATTTATTATCATAAAACACAGTGTTTCAAATTTTGTTAAACTACAGAAAGCCAATGCCTCGACACCCTCTTTTCCCCCGAAGGGCTAACGTAACGATGCTACATGATTCACTTAATGTTACGGACTATTAACTTGCACCTATTTCACATAGGCATACATCGTTTCAGCACAATCAGTTGCCCAAAAGCACTGGACGCTTGTTACGGAGCTCACTGGCAATTACTCCGACCAGACTTTCACTGGCAAGCTGTTGACAGCTTTCAGAACACACGACTTACACCAGTTAGAAACGTGCACCGCCGGGCACACCAATAGATAGGGATTGCCTTCACGCATGTGGCAATCCCTATTATCACAATCTATTCATGATATAATTGTATATTCATCCCGCTGATTTTGAAGGAATTCTAACTCAACATCAGTTCAGATGATACCAATAAAATCTCTGCTTTCAGAGGTCAGAATTTTTAATCATTCCATTCCACAACCGGTTTTTCAAGAAGCCTTTTGTAGTAAGAACCTGTCTGATACAGCGCAACCGCGGGATTATGACCAAGTACACGATCCTTTGTAATCAATGTGGTCGTCAGGGCCTCGGCATATTTATAGAACAGGCTGTCATGACCCACGCACAGTCCTACGACCACATTTAGCCCGGTACCTGCTTCATTTAACTTTTTTGCCTGTAGTATGGGGTTGCACATAACGGGTCCTGTCTTTGTGTATTCTTCCTCCAGACCAATGGATGTTTTGTCCTTAGAGCCCACTTTGCAGATTACGCCATATACATCAAATCCATTGAACCTCAGGATTTTTGCGAAGACACGGCTCTCCTCTATCAGCCCTGAACAGGTGGCTATTCCAATCTTTCTGGCGCCTATCTGTTTCGCGAACTCCATGATTTCTTCCACACGTGTATAGATTCCCGAGTATTCAGATTCTACCTGCGCACCCGCGATTGCCACTCTGTGGTTCTCGTCGTCATCCATATACAGTTTCTCCAGTTCTGCTGCCTCCTTCTGTGTAACATCCTGTGTCAGGCAGAAATCCGGATATTTTCCACTTCTCTTCTTGCAGTTTAAGCTGCCGCAGTCTACACAGCTTAAGGTTTTTCCATTATTCTGAGCATTCATAAATTCTCTCTTTCATCGCTGAAGTTTTTTTTTCCAACTTTGCGGCACGGCGCTTCTCCAGACGGTCTACGATAACGGTTGCGGACATGTCACCAAGACAGTTCATGGAGGTGGTTCCCATATCGAAGAAACGATAGAATCCTCCCACCATGAGAACAATATCCAGAGGCATGCCCACTGCTGTTCCTACAATCATAAGATTCATCAGCCCGCCTCCCGGAACGCCGGAGCCCGCACTGGTAACCAGGGTTGTAACAAACAGAATGTTAATAATCTGCGTGATTGTGAGAGGGATTCCCATGGCCTGACCGCTGAAGATAAGGACAACACCACAGAGGATTGCCACGCCATCCTTATTGACGGTCGCTCCCAGAGGGATGCCCAGAGATGCCACTGATTCGTCGCATCCAAAATTCTGTGTGGCAACTTCCATGCTGACCGGAATAACAGCGTTACTGCTGCATGTACTTGCTGCTGTAGCAAAGGTGTTAAATGCTTTTCTTATGAAGGTGATTGGACTGATACCTGTAAGCATCCAGAGCAGCAGACAGTAAACTACGATTAGATGAAGCGCGCAGCACAGATAAAAGGTACCAAGAATCTTTCCAATGGTGACAAGGAGTCCGACACCATATTTTCCCAGTGACGATGCCATGAGGCAGAATACACCAATAGGCGCCAGCTTTAAAGCAATGTTGATAATAGACATCACAAGGTCGCTCATAGCCACAAACCAATCCCGCACCGGCTCCCTTTTACCTTCCGGCAGCAGCACAATGGCAACACCGATGATACATGAAATGATAACGACCTGCATCATATCTCCAGAAGAGAAGGTGGCAAAAATATTGCTGGAGAACATACTCTTAAAAAACTCTGCAATTGTGGGCATCTCATTAACCACAATCTCCTCTGTGGCAGCCTCATAGCTAAAGCCGCTGCCCGGGTTGAGGATACTGGTGACGCCAATGCCGAGAACTCCTGCACAGATGGTTGTAAAAATATAAAATACGATTATTTTTATTCCAATCCTGCCCAGGGCTTCCGGGCTGTCCATGCTGCTGATGCCTTTTACAAGCATACACACCACGATGGGCACCAAAAACATCTTCATTAAGTTCAGCCAGATATCTCCGATAAATCCGATATATGACGCTGGTTTTCCTATAATGATACCTGCCAGCGAACCTAAGAGCATTGCAATCAGAATCATTGTTATGTCACTGATTTTCCTTTTCTTCATGGTTTTTCCCCTTACAATCATTATTTTTAATTTTCATTCAGTATGAATCGCTCATCCTTTGCCACGGCCCACAGCTTTCCATCCCGGTAATAGTGGCGGTCCAGATGGGCGGATATCTCGGTCCAGATACGTGGAACAGTTAGTCCCCATTCTTCCATACGCTGTTCAAGAGTTATTTCTTCCTCACCCTGGCGGCCAAGAATCACAATTTCATCACCGGGCTTTGCGTCCGGGAAGTCGGTAAGATCAAGAATGGTATGTTCCAGTGAAACGGTGCTGGCAACCGGACACTTTCTGCCATGCAAAAGAACATATCCCCCCGCAATCTTAGGACTGATTCCATCACCCATGCCGCCCACCATGATACCAATTCGTTTTGGTGTATCCATTTTCACTGCCTTATATTTTTCTCCAAATTTCCCGCCTGTTACTTCATTTACGTGGACCAGACGACTCTTCCAGCTGACCAGGGGTGCTTTCAGCTCCGGATGTTCCGCTCTTCTCGTCAATGGTGAATATCCCCACATTGCGCGTCCCGGACAAATTCCGCTCATACGTATATCAGGAAGTGCAATGCAGCCCGGCGTGTTGGCCAGCTGTCTGAACGGAATCTGATCTGCATCCTCACCAATTGCATCCATAGCGGCCTTAAAACGGGAATACTGCCATACTGCGTAATCCGCACCCTCATCCGGCCAGTTCACCGCCGCCATATGACTGTATACGCCCTCTACATGAAGATTGGGCATTTGGGAAACTTCCCTGAAAAAGTCCGGAAATTCCTCGGCATTCACACCAATTCTTCCCCTTCCCGTGTCTATCTTGATAAAGACATCGGAGGGTTCTGAAACCGCCTCTGAAAATGACCTGGCGGCCTCAAGGGACAGGATGGTAGGTATCAAATGGTACTGGACATATAAATTAGCAGTCTCCTGAATCAGATTGCTTGCAAAAATCAGAATCGGCATATTAACACCGTTTTCTCTCAGCAAAATACCTTCATCTATACTTCCTACGCCCAGATAATCCGCTCCACACTCTTCCAGAACCTTTCCACAGGCCACAATACCATGACTATAGGCATTTACCTTGATAGCCGGCATAATCTTTACATCCGGACCCACCATTTTTTTCAGGACTAAAAAATTGTCCCTGAGATTGTCCATATTAAATTCCAGCCAGCAAAATCTGCTGATTTGATAATCTTTCATCTTCTTAATCCTCCGATAACTCTTTATAATAATTGATTAGACATCCTTTCAAAAGAATGTCCCGTTCCGCCTTTGTCAGATTGCCCATCATCAGCGTCATATCAAACGTTTCTCCAGTTCCGGTCAGAACCTTTGCGGGTATCTCCCTCTGATTCTCCTTAATCATATCACGAATACCAGGTATAAAGATATAATCCCCTGTCCCGCAGGGCAAATCCCCGCCTTCTGGAAGCACGAATGGAAGAATTCCCCAGTTGATGCAGTTGCTCCTGTATCTCTTAGTGGCATATTCCGCACATATATTTGCAAGGCCGCCCAGTACCTTCTGGCAGGAGGCTGCCTGTTCCCTGGCTGACCCGTCGCCAGGCTTCACTGCAAAAAGACAGGAGCCGTACTGTGTATTGCCGGCAAGCTCTTCTGCATTGCCGAAATGTGAGAGCACATTCATCAGATGCTCCGGCGTATTCCCTTCCATACGCCTCTTTTCATCAGCCTGAATCTCTCTGCAAATTCCGGCAAATCCCGGTACGCGGCGGCATAAGGTATAATCCGCAAGACGGATGGGATTAGAGCGGTAGGAGGCAGTATCTCCGGATGGAATCAGCTCATCTGTGGACGTCACCTTATCCCGGATGACAGCAGAGAGCTTCAGAAGGCAATTTTCTCCCAGCGGTTCCATTTCAGGCCAATCCACTATATTGGGCCCGGATACGATTTCTACAGACGGGTCCGCCTTGCCGTATCCGTAGAATACTCTCTTTTCATAAACACTGCGGTCAAAGGTATATGTCATATCCGGAACCGTATATGCCGCATCCGTACCAGCGGTAATCCGCCCTCCATTGGCAGCTGTTGCCGCAATGGATCTGGCATCCATCAGCGCAACTGAGCTATACTGTTTTTCATTGGGCTTGCTTCCCTCCCGGTTGGGGAAGTTACGTGTTGCGTGACGTATAGAAAATGCCTGATTGGCAGGTGTGTCTCCATAACCGGAGCAGGAACCGCAGATACACGGTTTCATAATCACCCCGGAACTCAAAAGAGTTTCGACTGCCCCCGCCCGGGTCAGAGCCAGGTTTACCGGCATGCTGGACGGATAGGCAGTTACGTTAAATCCGTTATTTCCAAGACTTTTCCCTTCAAGTATGGCCGCCATTTCCATAAGGTTTTCGTAAAGTCCGCCTGCGCACCCGGCAACACTGCCCTGATCCGCGTAGGGCCTGTGGTTCTTTACCTTATCTTTAAAGGAAAGGGCTCCAATCCCAAACAGCTCGTCTGCCTCCTTTTGGACAGAGTCAAATATCTCCTCGGCATGTTCCTGGAACTCATGGATGGTATATACATTGCTGGGGTGGAACGGCATGGCAATCATGGATTGTGCCTTGTTTAAGTCAACTGTAATGATGGTATCATAGTATGCGGTTCCAGAGGCTTTCAGCGGCTTAAAATACGCTGAACGTCCATGGATTCCATAGTAATTTTCAGTTACCTCATCCGTTTCCCATATAGAAGACAGACAAGAACTTTCAACCATCATGGTATCAATATTGCACCGGAAATCCGCAGAAAGATTTTTCATGCCAGGACCGGCGAATTCAATAATCTTATTTTTAACTACTCCATTTTTAAATGTTGCCCCAATAATAGAAAGAGCAATATCTAAGGGGCCCACTCCTCTGGGCGGCTTCCCGGTGAGATAGCACAAAACCACCTCCGGCGCCGGAATGTCATATGTTCTTTCCAACAACTGTTTAACAAGCTCCGGCCCGCCTTCGCCAAATCCCATTGTTCCCAACGCGCCATATCTGGAATGGCTGTCAGATCCCAGAATCATGTTTCCGCATTTCACCATTTCTTCTCTGACATATGTATGCATGACCGCCAGATTTTCAGGAACATAGATTCCTCCGTATTTATGAGCCGCTGTCAGTCCAAATACATGGTCATCTTCATTGATGGTTCCTCCTACCGCACAAAGGCTATTGTGACAATTGGTCATTGCATAAGGAATGGGAAATCGCTTCATTCCGCTGCTTCTGGCCGTCTGGATAATGCCCACATAGGTCAGGTCCTGGGAAATAAGCGCGTCAAAATGAATCTGCATCTGAGCCGGGTCCGGGGATATACTGTGGGAACGAAGAATTTGATACGCAATCGTATTCTCACGCCCGGCCTCAGGAGAGATTTCTCCGCAACTGCAGACATTTCCGTCACGCAGGAAACCTCCATTTAAATTAATGTGAATCATGTATGCTTCTCCTTTCTGGTATGTAACCATCCTGCTGTTATATATAGCAATTTACATGCCAATTATTTTTCTTATAAAAGTCATTTAATATCTGCAATAACCATCTTTTAATGTTTGTCATTTTATCTCTTATGTCTTATAATTAGACATATACTGTTTCTAATGTCCTAAATCAAAACCATATAACATAATGAATTTCGAGGTAAAACCATGTATGAAAATGAACTGCTGATTATTTCTGTTTATCCGGGAATGATGAATGACATCAACGCTGTATGCGGCTCTCTCCAGATTAATCCAACCATTTTAGAGTGGGAAATTGCTGAGAATACCTTAATCAGCCATCTGAGAAATATGTTCCGGGAAACTGGCGTTCCTGATGCTATCATCAGCAGAGGCGCAACCGCAAATCTGATAGAGCAGAATATACCGGAAGCAGTCTCTGTGAGAGCAGAACCAGGGGACCTTGAACTTCTGGAAACCTTAAAAGCCGCAAAAAATCACGGTCCGCGGATTGGGCTGCTGATGTTTGAAGATTATCTTAAGAGTTATAACCTTCAGGCAGCAAAAGAACTTCTGGGAATCAACAGTCTGACGCTGTACCCCTTCCGTTCCAGGGAGGATATCATCCGCCTGGTCCGTCAGGGAAGCACTGACGGCATGGATGTACTGGTAGGCGGAGGAACCCTGGCATACCGGACCGGCAATTCATGCGGAATAAAAGTATTACCGGTCTACTCCGGGCAGCATGCGCTGAGAAACGCAGTTAAACAGGCCCTGTCCATCATTGACGCCAGACAGAGGGAAAAACTGCAGTTAAAATGTTTCACCGAGGCTGTCTCCTCAATCACGGAGGGGGTTCTCTCAATTGAAGATGGAAAATTTATCGTAGCCAACAAAGAAATGGGAAATATATTCAAGACAGATGAACAGGCCTTGATTGGAAGAAAGGTTGACAACACGGACGACACTCTGGTTGCCGGATATATCCGGCACTTTCTCACAAACAGCAGGGAGCGGGAAAAAGTCCTGAAAATATTGGGTCAGGACTACTACATTAAAAAAAGCCATTTTGAAGAAAAGGGTAAAAAGAGAATTGTTGCGATATTCCGCAGAGCCCGTGACATCCAGGATCAGGAACAAAGGGTACGGACAGAGATAAGGAATACCGGCTTCTTTGCCAGATACCATTTTTCTGATATTATTGCGGAAAGCGGGATTATGCGGCAGCTTTTGAAAAAGGCAGAAACCTATGCAGCCACAGATGCCAATATATTAATCGGTGGTGACAGCGGTACCGGCAAGGAATTATTGGCACAGAGCATCCATAATGCCAGCAGCAGAGCAAAAGAACCTTTTGTAGCGGTCAACTGCGCTGCAATCCCTGCGACTCTTCTGGAAAGCGAATTATTCGGTTATGAGGAGGGTGCCTTTTCAGGCGCCAGCAAAGGCGGAAAGCGGGGACTGTTCGAGCTTGCCCATAAGGGAACCATTTTTCTGGATGAAATCAATTCCATGCCTTTAGAGCTCCAAAGTGTACTGTTGCGGACGCTCCAGGAAAAAGAAATCCGCAGAATCGGTTCCCAGCGTAATATTTATATCGATATACGGGTCATTGCCGCCAGCAACAGCGACCTTATGAAAATGATTCGGGAGGAAAAATTCCGTATTGATTTGTATTACAGGCTGAACACCCTCCGCCTGACCCTTCCTTCTCTTGACAAGCGCAGAGAAGACATCCGCCCCCTCGCCATGTCATTTCTTAACCATTACAGCCAGAAATATTCCCTGCCTCTGCCAGCCCTGTCTGAAGACAATTACCGTCTTTTGGAAAACAGGAACTGGCAGGGGAATATTCGCGAACTCAGAAATGTAATGCAGCGGTATGTCATACTTTCACATGAAGGAGAAAATTCAATCCAGCTATGTTTTGACGAGGATATAGCGACGGAAGCGGCACTGGAACCACAGGATGTAACAAGCTTTGGCACACTGGACGAAATTGAGAAAGCCGTGATTCTTAAACGGCTGAAGCAGAATCAAGGCAATCGAAGGAAGACCGCCCAGGAGTTAGGCATATCCCGGTCCACTCTATGGAAAAAACTTGATAAAATGGAGTTAGACCAGGAAATTACTTCCTACTAATAATTAATCATGCTGCCCGCTACCAGAATTTTACGTTCATCGTCCGTCATGTCTCCGATTGAGAGCGTAAGCATCCGGCCCTCTGCCGGAATATATGCCTGCAGGCTGGTTGCTCCAGATACTGCTGTATGATAGTATGAATCATCAAATCCATAGTCCACATTCCTTATGCCATCCTCCATCCCGGCCGTCAATACCTCCGCTACCACTGTCAACCTGCCTCCTCAGCGGACCGTGGCAGCAATGCTTCAGACATCCATCAGGGCGGAAGCACTTAACTGTCCCTGGTCCGGCCTGGAAACTTCCCGACTGTAATAATTTCTGCTCACATAGCGTACTGAAATAGTGTTATTAGATGGTATATTCGTACTGCCAAAGCAGGGACCACAAATACAGGAATGGATGGTTATTCCGGTGCGAATCAACTCCCTCAGAACACACTGCTTTTCGGCTTCTTATTCTCGCACAGACTGTGAATTGTAAATACATTGCTGGGATGGAACGGAAGTCATGCTGAGCTTTTCTATTCCCGGACCCATTATATCCAGAATCTTATTAACTCAAACTCCTGTTTATACAGTAATCTCCATTCTATATCAACAAAAACAGCTGGTGTTCCATGAATCCGGCTCATGTTATGGCAGTCCTTTGCTTTTTGGTTGCCGTGGCATTTGTGGTATCCGATTTCAATGGAATGTATTTGTGCCGGTCCCCTTACATGGGTAAATCCACCTTCAGTTGAGTAGACTTACATTTCAAGTTCATTGATTCCCATACCCTCTTCCGCCTGATTATTGACTGATGTGATGTTTACATATTCACCTATAATGTTTAATGCATCTTCATAACTATTGCAGCCCCCATTTGTAATCTGTTCAACCATTTGCTTAGCTAATCCATCCTGCCCCTGTTCCTTAAGTGTCCGGGACGCAACAGCCATTAAATCAAAGATATTGCCATTAGCCAAGATAAGGGGACAATCCGGTCTTTGTACTGAATCCGAAAAACCGCCCAATTGATTCTCGACATAATCTGACAGCCATGTACTGCCAAACTGCGTACGTGTCCGTATTCGCCATATAGCAAGTCTTCCTACATCTATGCACACACCATCAAAAGTAAATAGTAAATTTGTAAGTCCTTCGTGTTCAAAGACTAATACCTCATGAAGCTCCTTTCTTTGTAGTAATCTATTTATTGGGAAATATAAATAAGGGCTGCCCACACGAACGTGACACCCCTTATCAATACAATCTACATTTATGCTTCCGTTGCTCCTCCACAACTGGATCCCTGACCAGCCGTACAGCCATAACAATGATTACCAAAACATATTTTCCTAGCCATATAAGGCTTTCCAACCAAATCAAAGATTGTCTCACCCGTTGAAACAGGCAGCTCGGATGCCTGGTTGAAATCACAATCGTAAAGTTTGCCGTCATACCCCACCGACACCTGGTAACGGCACATAAGCCCTTCCACTGTTGACCGGTTAAAAGAACTGCACAGCTTTTGCATGTAGCTGTTCAAATTGCAGCTATTCTGTAGAAAGTGAAAAAATCGCCCTGTGGGATTATTAGTTATTGTAAACAGATGATTAAATACAATTCCATAGTCCTCCAGAAGCTTTACTTTGTATTCTTTCTCCATAGCCCCCTGCGCCGGAGGAAAAAATGCTCCTGCGGGATTATAGACCATGTTCAAAACGAGGTCTTCTTCCCGGCCATATCCCAATGCATTTAACTCCTGGATAACCTTAATCGCCTTGTCGAAACTTCCGTCCCCCCTTACACGGTCCATCACCTTGGCCTGGTAATAGGGAAGAGAACAGACCACCTCTATCTTATAATCTGCATAAAACTTCGGTAAATGTTTATATCCTTCTTCTGTCAGTATTACAAGATTACTGCGTACAATGACATGGCTGCACGTTTTGCAGACTTCTTTCACAAACCACTCAAATTGAGGATTCATTTCCGGCGCTCCGCCTGTGATATCTACCGTCTTGACTTTTTGTTCCCCGCAGACCCGCAGACAAGCCTCCATCACATCACGCTCCATGATTTCCTTACGGTTTGGGCCTGCTTCCACATGGCAATGCTTGCATGAAAGATTACATAACTTCCCCACATTAATCTGGAGCACGTCCAGATTATCTTCTGTATACTGTAAATGTTCCTCAATCCGGCTTTCAAACGCTGGTATGTATTCCATTTGATTCAATTGTTCGATTGACTCATTCATCTCTTATAGCTCCAATTTCTTTATAATATTCTTCATCTGTACACCGTGCACCAATGACGCGCCTCCCCGGATGGCTGCGGCTACATGAACTGCTTCCATCATCTGTTCCGGGCTTACCCCCTTATTTAAACAGTCATTGGCATATGCATCAATACAATAAGGACACTGCACAGTATGAGCTACTGCCAATGCTATCAATGATTTCTCCCTGGCGGTAAGAGTTCCCTCTTCAAACACTGAATGATAGTAATTAAAAAACTTTTCTGCCAGTTTTGGTGATTCCTCACCGATGAAAGCAAACTTTTCCAAATCTTCCGGATTATAATATGTGTCCATCTCTATTCCTCCTTTGTCCGTTGCATCTATATCATCTTCTCCAGTATTTCTATTATGTCCCTTACAACACATGGACAGAAATCGAACAGCAGCCCTTGCTCCAACACCTGTTCCATCTCATCCGCTTTGGAAATGTCGTGTCCCAGCAGCTCTCTGCACATGCAGGATTCATACTTTTCGGCAAACAAACGCTTGAACTCAGACGTCTTTTCACGCATGATTTCTTTTTGTTTCAAATCGTTATTCATACTATGTCCGTACTTGAGACCGATTACCATCAGCGCACCGGTCACCGCTCCGCATGTTTCACCACACTGCATTCCACCGCCAAAACAGGCAGACATCCTCCTGAGAAGGCTTTCCTCCATCTCCAATTCATCTGCAAACCGACCTGCCACTACCTGTGAACAGTCAATTCCCTGCATAAACAGTTCTTTTATTTCCTCTTTTGTCATCTATCCTACCCTTTCCCAAGACCTTTACCAGAATCTTGTCATCATCCTGTTTATCATCGACTTTGCGGTATCCGGTTGTTCATTGCAATCCAGGATTTCTGTCAAAAGGTGCGAGACACCCTGACCACCATTACGTGTCAGGTTCCCTGCACATGATGCGCAATACGTATAGACATTCTCATACCCTTCCCCTGTCACATGGCATGCCATACCTTTGGCAAGCTCCGGCTCCTTTCCTCCTGCGCAACCTCCCAAACCACAGCACTGTGTTCCTTTTATAATATCGGTTTTTTTCTGAAAGAACGGCTCCAGCCATGATACCCACTGTTGTTCTTCCCTGTCCGGGCATGGCAGAAACAAACTTCCCTTCCCATCTACTTTCTGTCCTATTCCGAGTTGTGATAACTTTTCATAAATACTAAGGACCTGTATTTCCAGCTTATCCTTCAGGAAATAATAGCAATTGGGACAGAGCATGACAATTTCCTGTATATCTGCGGCGCGAAGTCTTTCATTAAGCCGCCTGATTATTTTCCCTTCCTGTTCTTTCAGTCCAAGTTCCGAGACCGGTTTGCCGCAACAGTCAAACAGCACTCCCATGTCTGCCTCATTCTTCAGTATTTTGATTAATTTCCTGGTAGTCTCCGGATAAAAAGATGGAAAATTGCACCCTGGAAACAGCACACTCTTATCCTAGCTTTCCTGTCCATTGACATCCTCCACTCCCTCTGGCCGGACCACATACTTTTTCTTGAAGTACAATCCCATGCCCATGACTATTACCGCCAGTATGACCGCAATACTGATATAAAGTACCCTGTTTTCCTTATCCGCCAATCCTGATGTTCCTATGGTGTACATGGCTGTCCCCGGCAACATAAAAATCAGTGAGAATATAGAGTAGGTGCTGAACGGGATATCTGTGACACCATATGCAAAATTCTGGAGATTATAGGGGAACAGCGGTACCAGCCTGGTAATCATGAGCACAAACAGTTCATTCTTTCCTGCTTCATCGAAAAGCCACTTTTTAAGGTACCGGTTTTTCATAACTACCGGTTTAATACTATCCTTCAGGAAGAAGCGTCCTGCCAGAAACGCTGCCATGGCTCCTATCATGGTAGCAATGGAACAGCAGATTGTTCCCAATACCGGTCCGAAAAGCAGTCCGGCCAAAACAGCAAAGGTGACTCCAGGAAGAGTTAACGCCACACATCCCACAACCGTAATCACAGTGTACAGGAAAATTGCATTCACCAGATTTTCTTCTGCCATCTGCCTTAGAAGATTCAAACTTCCTGTTCCGCTTAACACGGCCGACCAACCAAATATGTGGTTGCAGGCTAATACAGCTGCTATAATTCCTATGAATAGAATTAGTTTTTTATATGTATGAAACACTGTCTTCATTTCCATCTCCCATTGACGCAAATAAGCGTTGGACTTTTTTAAAGCACAACGCTTATTGTTTTCCTATTACTTATCTGCCCGTCTTATTTTAAAGATATCGCTCAAGCCGATAATTAAAATACCTGCTGCTGTAATAATACATAATATCAGATTAATTCTGGAGAATGGTATTCTTGTCCGATGGATTCCTTCCCGTACCAGTGCTGCCGGTACCACCTTCATCCGTTCAGCCCCATACATGACAAACCCCATCAATGAACAAACAATCAAATTGCCGGCTGTAAAGAGGCTATTAAACACATTTTCCCTTTTCCTGAAAACAAACCATATCACCACGGTTGAAAGGATTAACAATCCCCCAAAAATATATCCGGTATTCACCCTCATCTGCAACCATTCACTCTTAAAACACAGTATGGCAATCGTCATGGCCCATAAATAGCTATTGTAAACAATCCTAAAAAGCTTCATCATAGCAATATTTTATTTTGCCAGGCGGAAAACAACAGTTACCTGGGTACCATCCTCTGGCAGCACATCCTTATCCCCGTAAAACTTGGCAATATCATTCTGTGTGGTTCCTGTAGGCCATGCAGCATCGCTCACAATACCAGTTGCACAGCTGTCCAGACAGAGCACACATCCTGTATTATTTTCTTTGGCGCTCTCAATATTTCCTCCAAACCGTAAATCCATGGTATAGTCTTCTGTACATTTAATGATATCCCGGAATGGAATTTCATCCTGTCCATCCCATTTCACAAAGACATCAAGTTTATCCCCTTCCACAGATTTTCCATTATCTGGTCCTGCTTTCATGTCTGCTGCAGTTAAATTATCACCGGCTTTGGCCCCGATATCGAGCAATGCCTGATAAAACTCCTTCTCATCAGCCAGCCCCCGCAAAACTGCCTTTTCTCCGTTGGAACCACCTTTGTATACAATACCATGTCTGGTTGGTTCCGTAAAATATGTACCATTAACTTCACACAGCATGACAATTTCTTTCTTGTCTTTGTCAACTGTCATGGTTTCCTCTGCTGCCGTCTCCTGGACCTTACTCTCGACTGTATTGCTCTTTCCTCCGCAGGCTGCCAGTGAACATGCCATTGTTGCTGCTGCCATAATTACTGCTAATTTCTTCAATTTCATCACGAAACCTCCATGGTTGATTAGATATTATCTGCAATATCAGCAGATTTATCTGAATTCCTTTTCTTTTGTTTTTCCACATATAACTGCCTGAACAAAACAATAAGTGCTGACAGCGCAAAAAGCAGAAGAAGCGCTGTGACAAACATCTTAGCGCCACCAGTCAGCATACCGCCAACATATGAATAGATAATGGTGGCTGGAAGTTGTCCAATACCGGTGGCAATAAAAAAGCTGCCAAAGGACATGGATGTCAAGCCCGCTGCATAGCTTACGATATCAAAGGAAATGAATGGCAGCAGTCTTGCAATGAGTATGCTGAGACGCCCATGTTTTTCAAAAAAATCATCAATCTGCTTCAAACCAGTCCTGCTGGTAAGCTTCTCTACTGCATCACGCCCCAACAGCCTTGCGATATAAAAACATACTGCCGCCCCTGCCATAGCGCTGGACCACGATAAAATGGCTCCTTTCCACCATCCAAACAGATTTGCATTCGCAAATGTAAGCAGAAACGCAGGTAACGGCGCTGCTATGGACTGCAATATCATCAGCAGGAAGGACACCAGCGCTGCGTAGGCGCCATACGATTCGACAAACCGCCGTACCACAGTAAAATCCCCGCTCGCAAACATCTTAAGAATGTTATTCATTGTAGCATTAACAGGCGGTACAAAAAAATATACCAGTATACCTAACACAATTAGAGCTATGACAACGAATTTCCCTATCTTTCTCGATTTCTTCTTTTCCATATTCGACCCCCTTTCACAAATATTTATCATATTCATTCTAATCATCTGTCGTGCCATTGACCAATGGTTCTTTTCTATACTGTAAGGTCTTGGATAGATTAATTCTATACATTCTGCATTACATATCCCCTCCTGCCATTGTTGATAAGTTGGATGGATTAAATATCAAATCCGAATTCACATCAAAAAAATTGATATATCTATTGACAACTCGTTATTTCAATCATATAATAATCATATCAATTTTTTTTGATGTGAGGTGGCGCATATGGAGCACAAGTTTACAAATGATGCTAGAATTTTCAAAGCGCTCTGTGATGAAAAGAGACTTACGATTTTAGAACTTTTGCAAAGCGGGGAAAAATGTGCTTGTGTCTTAATTGATAAAATGGACATGGGACAATCCGGACTATCTTACCACATGAAAATTTTATGTGAATCCGGCATTGTTACAAGCAGGCAGGAGGGAAAATGGACTCACTATTCACTCAGTAAATCCGGTAGCGAATATGCATTAAAGCGTTTACGCTGCTTAACTACCCCAAGAGCAGAGGACGTGTCTGAATAAATGGTCATCTTCGGATGGCCTTTATAAGCCCCAATATATCAATTTTTTTTGATATGATATTTACAATGGAAACGGAGGTAATACATTTGGACTCGATACAAACATTTTTTCTATTTATCCAGAATCAAATATTAGGAATGAAATGGTTAAACTCCCTAATAAAAAATCTTTTAACCGCTCTCAACGTAGATGTAGACGGCCGATTGGGCGGAAGCATTCAATTTTTTATTTACGACGTATTGAAAATAACAATCCTCTTATGCTTTTTAATTTTTATTATCTCTTATATACAAAGTTATTTTCCGCCTGAGAGAAGTAAGAAAATATTGGGACGCTTTCATGGCGTTGGTTCTTATATCATTTCAGCTCTGTTAGGTACTGTGACCCCATTTTGTTCCTGTTCATCTATCCCACTCTTTATTGGATTCACGAGTGCCGGTTTACCGCTGGGAGTGACTTTCTCGTTTCTTATTTCCTCGCCAATGGTGGATTTAGGAAGTCTTGTCCTGCTAATGAGCATATTTGGCGCAAAAATTGCAATTGCTTATGTCATAGTCGGCCTGATGATAGCAGTGGCCGGAGGCGCTCTGATTGAAAAGCTTCACATGGAAAAATATGTTGAGGAATTCATTCAATCAGCCAATCATATTGATATGGATGCTCCTACTCTAACCAGAAAAGACCGGTTCTGTTTTGCCAGGGAACAGGTAACGGAAACGTTTAAAAAAGTATTTCCTTACATTTTAGTTGGTGTTGGTATCGGTGCGGCAATCCATAATTGGATTCCTGAAAGCTGGATTCAAACGATACTCGGAAGCAATAATCCCTTTGGTGTTATTCTTGCAACGCTTGTAGGCATTCCCATGTATGCTGATATCTTTGGTACCATTCCCGTTGCAGAAGCTTTGTTAGCAAAAGGGGCTCAACTTGGCACCATACTTGCTTTCATGATGGCTGTCACAACCTTAAGCCTGCCATCAATGATTATGTTAAAGAAAGCTGTAAAACCCAAACTACTGACTCTGTTCATAGTCATATGCACTACCGGTATTATTCTTGTTGGATATCTATTTAATGTGTTTCATGCATTTTTTATATAATCAATGAAAGGGGTAATAAAATGCAAACTAAAAAGGCGACAAAACTTTATGTAATAACAGGTTTCTTGGGGGCTGGTAAGACTACCTTGTTGTTAAAGCTGCTAGAACACCTGAAAGGGAGCAGGGTTGGTATTATCCAAAATGAATTTGGCAAATTGGGGATTGACGGCGCAATACTGAAAAATGATGATATCCATATGGTTGAAATCAACCGTGGTTCTATTTTCTGTTCCTGTCTGAAACTCTCCTTTGTCAGCGCCCTCAGTGAAATGACACAACATGATTTTGACTACCTGTTCGTAGAAAGTTCAGGCCTGGGAGATCCATCCAATGTTGAAGAAATTCTTGGGGCCGTTGATGCTGTCTCCGGTAAAAGTTATGATTTCTGTGGTGTTATCTGCTTAGTTGATGCAGTAAATTTTATAAATCAACTGACAGATTTAGAGACTGTATACAGACAGCTTAAGCATTGTCATCTTGCCGTCATTACAAAATCTGATTTGGTTGATTCATCAAAAATGGCAGACCTGGAAAAGAAAATAAGAGAAATCAATCCGGTCTGTAGGTTAACCACAAGCATACAAGGTAACATGGATTATAGTTTTTTAGATGATGATTTACTTTTATATCAGTGGGCCGAAAGTGAAGAAACCACCAATACGGAGGAGGCAAAGCCGAAAACCTTATTCATGGAAATATACGATGCTGTGGATAAAAATCAATTAGTGAAATTTCTAAATGAAATCATTCCAAGCGTATATAGAATTAAGGGTTTCCTTACTGTCAATGGGATTGGGCGGCAGCAAGTTGATGTAGTAGGCACCAAAATTGATTTTAAAGAAAGCAAGGATTCCGGTAATGCTCAATTAGTTTTCATCTCAAAAATAGGGCCAGCAATCATTAAAAACATACTTTCAGCGTGGAATGACAATATAGAAGCTGAAATGAAATTAAAAAATTAGGGAGGCAAAGATGAATATTAAAGTGATAGGTACGGGTTGTGAAAAATGCGATGCACTATATAAAAATGTCCAAACCGCAATCAAAGAATTGGATATTGATGCGGAAATCGAAAAGGTGGAAGACCTGATAGATATTGTTAAATTGGGTGTAATGACTTCTCCCTCATTAATGGTGGATGGAAAACTGGTTATTTCTGGAAGAGTTGCTAAAAAGGAGGAACTTGTCAAACTCTTCCGATAAACACTCATGGTGTTATATTCTTTAGAACGAATTGGTATCTCTTACAAATATGTTCTAACTATAGCTTTATATTTAAAAAAGCCATCTCCTACGTTTAACCAAAATTGCGGGAATGGCTTTTATATTATCTGACACAAACTATTAATTCCAGCCCACCGATTCATCAGTGCATCTAAATTTTTAGTTCTGGAGCATCTTGCTTTAATTCATTCTTCAGCTGCATATTATAATCTGGTTCTTACCCTCACATCCTCCCTTGCTATCGTCTCACCTGGAAAACGAATCCAAAACAAATCTTCACAGCCTTTTTTCGGTATTTCAGGGCCATTTTCAGCCTCAGAACGACTATATCTTATAGTTTTATACTAAGTTCTCGCATTATTCCACAAGCGCTGTCAATATCACCACCTCAATATTCTTCCTTTAAAGAACACCAAAACCCTCCATCAATCTTGACAATAGTGTTACACTATGGTACACACTATACAAGGAGGTGGACAGTATGGCTGTTTCTAAAAATAACGTGAGAGTACCTATAACAATCCCCAAGGAATTAAAACAGCAGTTAGACGAACTGGCAAAAGAGGACAAGCGTACCTTTTCCAACTTATGCGCTAAAATTCTGTCTGACTATGTTGAGCAAAAAAAGGATGGTGAGTAATCTTTGAGAATCTATATATACAGCCGTAAATCGGTATATACGGGCAAAGGGGAAAGCGTTGAAAACCAGATTGAAATGTGCAGGGAGTATATTTCAGCCAAAATCCCCGAATCAGATAAGGCGGAAATAGTCGTTTATGAAGACGAAGGCTTTTCTGCAAAAAATACGAACAGACCGCAATTTCAGCAAATGCTCCGTGATATAAAACTAAACAAACCAGAATATGTTGTTTGTTACCGCCTTGACCGTATCAGCCGTAATGTCAGTGACTTTTCTTCTCTGATTGAAGACTTGAACAGCTATAATATTTCATTTGTCTGTATCAAGGAAGAATTCGACACCTCAAAGCCTATGGGAAAGGCCATGATGTACATAGCTTCGGTTTTCGCCCAACTGGAAAGAGAAACGATTGCAGAGCGTGTCCGTGACAATATGCTAATGCTGGCAAGGACCGGACGTTGGCTGGGCGGCACTACCCCCACAGGATTTACCTCTGAAAAGATGCAGGAAATCATCATTGACGGTAAAATCAAGACTTCCTGCAAGCTAAAGGACAATCCGGAGGAACTTAAAACCATCGACTGTATTCTGGAAAAGTTTTTAGAACTTCGGAGCATATCCGGCGTAAGCAAATACTTAATCAAGCAAGGAATCAAATCACGTACGGGGAAAATGTTCTCTCTGTTAGGTATTAAAGAAATACTGCAAAATCCGGTTTACTGTATCGCTGATGAAGACGCATGGGAATACTTTACGGAACATCATTCAGACGTTTGCTTTGAAAAAACCGAGTGTTCCAATAAATATGGTCTGCTGACATATAATAAACGTGATTATAGGAAGAAAAATGCCCCTAGACAGGGTATGGATAAATGGATTGTAGCCATCGGAAAGCACAAGGGGCGTATTTCCGGTAAAAAGTGGGTGGCCATTCAGAACATCTTGAAGGATAACATCCCCACAGGTACGAAACCAGCTGTCATGCATAATGACTATTCCCTGCTGTCCGGCTTAATCTTCTGCGACAAGTGCCAGAGCCGGATGTTCGCAAAGCAGCGAAGCGGCAAAGGCAGCAACCGTGAACTCTACGACTATATTTGCAACAACAAACTGCGTGGAGGTTTAAAATTATGTGACTGTCAAAACCTCAATGGACAGCAGGCGGACGATATTGTTTGTGAATACCTCATGCAGTACACGGATGAGAATTCCGGCATCTACAAGCTGCTGGAAAAGCTGAAACAGGATTTACAGGGCCAGACACAAAAAAGTCCCCTATCAGTCATTGATGACAAAATCACCAAATGTAACAGCGAGATGGACAACCTAATCAACACACTGTCACACGGAAACTTAGGCACAGCTTTCATTGAACGTGTAAATGCCAGAATCATGGAACTGGACAAAGAACTGACTTCCATGAAAGAAGAAAAAAAACGTCTGCAAAAGGATGTCAGCGTCATAACTGACAGGGAAATCCAGGTAGATATGCTGTCCACGGCCTTATCCAGCTTCAAAGACAACTTCCATACGCTGACGATTGAAGAAAAGCGTACCTTAATCAAGCTGATGGTTAAGAAAATTGTCTGGGATGGAAAAGACCTCCATATTTTTATCGACGGCGAGTAGGGAACTGTCAGCCCTCTACTCGTCGTATGGAGCAAAGTTACCCTTTGGGTGGTGGCGCATTTCCCACCCTCATTGCAATTATCTCCATGTTCTTTGTGGGAGTGTCCGGAGGAGCCTTTGACTCCATGCTGTCAGCCCTGCTCCTGACCCTGTTTATTGTTCTGGGTGTGTGCATGACTTTTGTTGTCTCCAAAGGACTTTCCATGACCGTATTAAAGGGAATCCCCTCCTCCTTTACCCTGGAGCTGCCTCCCTACAGACGCCCCCAGATTGGCAAGGTAATTGTCCGCTCCATCTTTGACCGGACACTGTTCGTGCTGGGAAGGGCTATTGCGGTGGCTGCCCCTGCCGGCCTGTTAATCTGGGTCATGGCAAATGTGCAGGTGGGCGGCATTACCCTGTTAGCCCACTGCTCCGGTTTCCTGGACCCATTTGCAAGGCTTCTGGGCATGGACGGCGTAATTCTCATGGCATTCATCCTGGGACTGCCTGCCAATGAAATTGTCATTCCCATCATTATCATGGCCTATATGGCCCAGGGCAGCCTTCTGGAATTTGACAGTCTGGCGCAGCTGCGGGATTTGCTGGTAAATAACGGCTGGACCTGGATTACCGCTGTCAGTACCATGCTCTTCTCCCTGATGCACTGGCCCTGCACCACCACGCTCCTTACCATCCGCAAGGAATCAGGCAGCTTCAAATGGACTGTCATTTCCTTCCTGGTGCCTACGGTCTGCGGAATCGTACTTTGCTTTGCCTTTGCAAGCGTGGCCCGGATGTTTGTATAGCAAGCGTGGCCCGGATGTTTGTATAAAATGTATTTCCCCGCCGCAAAGGACAGCTGAGCAAAAAGGATGGGACAGCAGCACACATATGACTGTGCTGCGTCCCATCCTCATTATTTTTTATCAGTTAAATATCATGCCTTACGGATTAATACATTCCGCCCATATCAGGTGCTGCGGGGCCTGCCGGAGCCGGCTCCTTAATATTGGCAACAACAGTCTCTGTTGTCAGCAGTGTGGAGGCAACGCTGGTTGCGTTCTGAAGAGCACTTCTGGTAACCTTTACAGGATCCAGGATGCCAGCTTCAATCATATCCACATACTCTTCCTTGTAAGCGTCAAAGCCGTGGCCTACAGGAGACTCTTTTACTTTATTTACAACAACGGAGCCTTCCAGTCCTGCGTTGGCTACGATGTGGAACAGAGGAGCTTCCAGAGCCTTTAAGATAATTCTGGCGCCTGTCTTCTCGTCGCCTTCCAGTCCGTCAGCAACGCTCTTTACTTCTCCTGCTGCGTGTACATATGCAGAGCCGCCACCTGCGATGATGCCTTCCTCAACAGCTGCCCTTGTAGCGTTCAGCGCATCTTCCATGCGAAGCTTTGCTTCCTTCATCTCTGTCTCGGTAGCAGCGCCAACACGGATAACAGCTACGCCGCCTGCCAGCTTGGCCAGACGCTCCTGCAGCTTCTCCCTGTCAAAGTCAGAGGTGGTTTCCTCAATCTGCTTGCGAATCTGGGATACCCTTGCTGCAATGGCATCCTTATCGCCCATGCCGTCAACAATGATGGTGTTCTCCTTCTGAACCTTAACGGATTTTGCACGTCCTAACTGCTCCATGGTTGCATCCTTCAAATCCAGACCCAGTTCCTCGGAGATAACCGTACCGCCTGTGAGGATAGCGATATCCTGCAGCATCTCTTTTCTTCTGTCGCCGTAGCCGGGAGCCTTAACAGCAACTACATTGAATGTGCCTCTCAGCTTGTTTACAATCAGGGTGGTCAGTGCTTCGCCTTCCACATCCTCAGCAATGATGAGAAGTCTTGCGCCCATCTTAACTACCTGCTCTAACAGTGGAAGTAAATCCTGGATATTGGAAATCTTCTTATCAGTAATCAGCACGTATGGGTCGTCTAAATTAGCTTCCATCTTATCCATATCCGTGCACATATAAGCGGACAGGTAACCTCTGTCGAACTGCATACCTTCAACCAGGTCAAGCTCTGTCTTCATGGTCTTGGATTCTTCAATGGTGATAACGCCGTCCTTGGAAACCTTCTCCATAGCGTCTGCTACCATGGTTCCCACTTCGTCATCAGAAGCAGAGATGGCAGCTACTCTTGCAATCTGCTCCTTGCCGTTGATTGGCTTGCTCATCTTCTTGATGGCTTCCACGGCTGCGTCTGTAGCCTTCTTCATTCCCTTTCTCAGGATGATTGGGTTGGCGCCTGCTGCCAGGTTCTTCATGCCTTCGTTTACCATGGCCTGGGCCAGAACAGTTGCTGTGGTGGTACCGTCGCCGGCCACGTCGTTGGTCTTGGAAGCAACTTCCTTAATCAGCTGTGCGCCCATATTCTCATATGGATCCTGCAGCTCGATTTCCTTTGCAATGGTAACGCCGTCGTTTGTAATTAACGGAGCGCCAAAGGACTTATCCAGGACAACGTTGCGTCCTTTCGGTCCAAGGGTAACACGTACTGTATCTGCTAACTGGTTAACGCCTGCTTCCAGTGCCTTGCGGGCCTCTACGCCGTACTTAATCTGCTTTGCCATCTTTCATCAACCTCCAATATTTTATGTTCTACAATGTAATGTCCTGCTGTATTATTTATTATTCTACAACTGCCAGGATATCGTTCTGCTTTACGATAACGTACTTCTCATCCTCAATCTCCACTTCTGTGCCTGAGTACTTGGAGTAGATTACCTTGTCGCCGGCCTTAACCTGCATGGTTACTTCCTTGCCGTCAATAACTCCGCCTGGTCCCACTGCGATGACCTCTGCCTGCTGCGGCTTCTCCTTGGCTGCCCCCGGAAGGACGATGCCTGATTTTGTTGTCTCTTCTGCAACTAACTGCTTTAACACTACCTTGTCAAACAATGGTACTAACTTCATGATTGAATTCCTCCTTACACGATATTCTGATTTTTCTTTCTTGTTTTCTTTTCCTTACTTCTTTCTTTTGCTCACATGATATGTTATATCACCAGTTATTAGCACTGTCAAGAGTTGAGTGCTAATTTCTTTTAATTTTATTGTTTTTTTACAATTTGCTGTTTCTTTTTTTTTCCATTCGTATTACAATAATAACAATAAGGCATAATATGACCCATAGGGGAGCTTTTATGCATCACCATTACAAGAAAGGGGTTTTTGGCATGGCAAAGAAAGGTTGGGGTAAATTCGTAGCATTTGCAGCAGTGACCGGTGCTGTGGCTGCCGGTGTTTCCTACGTACTTCAGTATAAGACATACCACAGGGAGCTGGAAAAGGATTTCCGGGAATTTGAGGATGGCGGCGAGGACAGGACCGATGAGGACGGCACAGAGCGCACCATTGACACACGCAGCCTGGACCGCAATTACATCTCTCTTTCCTCCAGCAAGGACGAATTCAAGGTTGCTGCCAAGGATATGGCCCAGGCAACAAAGAACGTCCTTAAGGATGCCGGAAGCCTGTTATCAGACACTGCCCATGAGGCGGTTTCCGCTGCCGTGGACACGGCCCAGATTGCACTCCAGACCGTGAAGTCCAAGAAAGCGGATTTCATGGATGAGCACTCCAGGGATAAGGATGATGATTCTGATTTATTTGAAGATGAGGGATTTCTGGATGACGACTATGTGGATGAGGACGACCTCTATGATTACCGGCGCATGGACGGCAGTTCCTCCTATGATTCAGGAGACCTTACGGAAGATGATTACGATGACAGCAGCCAGGAGGAAGCGGAAGCAGTCCGCCCCACTGCTATCATCGAGGAAGATACGCTGGATTAGAACAAAACATATCAGCCGGACGGAAACATGTACGGCGGTATAAGGCAATATACAGCAAAAAAGTCCCGGGGACACAAAACCATCATGTCTCCGGGACTTTTCTGCCCCCATTCTATTCTTCCCAGGCCAGAAGGTTAATCCATACCGGCTGGTCAGCCAGATTGCCGTCCATGATATAGGCATGGCTGTCATCCTCCTGGGACATCAGCTGGTATTCCCCCTGCTCCTCTATATAAATCCAGCGGTGGTCCAGCTGCACTGTGCCGTCCTTTGTCTCCAGCTTCCAGGTGGATGTCTCCCCCTCCTGGTTCAGGGTGGTATAAGTCACTTCCCCCTCCATCCTGTCACCGGAAAACCTTCCTGTCTTGCACACGTCCCTGGCCTCCCCTTCCGGGCCGGTCTCATAATAGCAGTATCCGGTATGGCCCTGCCCCTCCATCTTTCCGTCCTTCCACAGTCCCTGGGAGTAATCATACCTGGGCGCATCCAGCTCAACCACCTGGAGGGCCGTACATTCCCCTTCCGGCTTTCCATTCTGGAAGGTACCGTAATACAGGGTCTTAGGCATGGTGAGCACCAGACCCATGCCTTCTATGGACCCGCTGAATGACTGGCCGTCATAGAGATACCGTGTTCCGCCCATAGCCTCATAAAACAACGTCATAAGCGTCTCTTCCTCACGGTCCATCACCCGGGCCGCGGTCTCCAAATCCTGTGCCTCCAAGGCTTCCATGATTTCCGCCAGGACCTCTTTCTGGGACTGCGTTACATCCGGCAGTATCTCTATTTCCTCCCCTTTTCTCCGGGCCGGGTCCGCTCCTCCACCTTCCTGTACACCGGCTGCTCCCATTGAAGCGCCTGCCGCACCTGAATCAGCAGCATTCCCCATGAGCCTCCCATTTTCATTCGCTGCAGGTCCTTCCTGACCATACATCCAGCCATATCCACTGTCCGGCCTGCCATAGGCCTGGTCACAGACCCTGCCATGGGCCCTGTCATATTGGCCCCAGCAGGCGCTGATTCCCAGTACCGCTGCAAAGGCAGCCACAGCAGCCAAATCTGTCCATCTATCTTTCATGGCATACCATTCCCTTCCTGTAAACTTGTCTCTTAATAATCCATTCAGCTGCCTAACATGTCCAGGCCCTTGCCAGCAGTTCAGTGCCCCTGCGGATTTCTTCCTCGCTGAGACTGGCATATCCCAGCATAACGGTTGAGCCGAACCGACTCTCCTCCGGCTGTATGAAACATCCCGATATTCCGTATACCTTCACACCCAGGGCAGCCGCCCGGGCCACCAGACCTTCCTCCAGCTCTCCTTTTCTGTGGGTCAGCAGCACGTGAAGCCCTGCATACTCACCCCTGATTAAGAACCTGTCCTCCAGCTCCCTGAGGCCAGCCATCAGCGCATCGTGCTTTCCCTTGTACAGCGCCCTCATCCGGTTTAAATGCCGCTCATAATATCCCTGGGTTATAAACTGGTAGAGAATGTTCTGGTCAATCCTGGATACGGTGGAGAGGTAGTATCCGGCCCGTTCCCGGTATGCCTCCAGCAAATGCTCCGGCAGCACCATAAAGCCCACGCGGATAGCCGGGGCAATGGACTTGGAAAATGTTCCCATATAAATCACACGGCCGCCCCGGTCCATGCCCTGCAGCGCAGGAATAGGCTTTCCCTTGTATCTGAATTCACTGTCATAATCATCCTCAATCAGATACCGGTCCGCGGCGCTGTATGCCCAGGCCAGCAGCTCCTGCCTCCGCTTCACAGGCATGACAATTCCCGTGGGATACTGATGGGAGGGCATCACATAGGCCACATCCGCTCCGCTCCGGGCAAGCCGTTCCACATCCATGCCATAACGGTCCATATCCACCGGAACCACAGGATATCCCTCCCCCTTAAGCACCCTGTAGGCCTGCTTATAAGTGGGATTTTCCATGGCGATTCTCCTTCCGTTTCCCAAAATCTGGGACAGCAGCATCAGAAGATATTCGCTTCCTGCGCCGATGAGAATCTGCTCCGGCCTGCAGTTCACTCCTCTGGCAGAGTGAAGGTAATCTCCTATGGCAGTCCTGAGCGCTCTCTCCCCCTGGGGGTCCCCTGCCGCAAACATTTCCTTGTTGTCATCCACCAGTGTGTTTCTGCTGATTTTCCTCCATGTATTGAAAGGAAAACTGTCCAAATCAATACCTCTGGGAGAAAAATCCACTTCGTAGCAATCCTTCCCTGTGTCGCCCGGCTCCACAAAAGAGCCTCCGCCCTTTTGCCGCACTTCCACCAGCTCTTCTATCTTACACACAAAATAACCCTTGCACGGCAGGGCCTCTATATATCCTTCTGACAGCAGCTGGTCATAGGCCATCTGGGTGGTGCTGCGGCTCAGCCTCAGGTTTTTGGCCAGTATGCGGGTGGAAGGCAGCCGGCTTCCAGCCTCCATCTTTCCCTGGCGGATTTCATTCTTTATGTACTGGTAAATCTGTTCATAAAGAGGGCTGTCTGTCTGACTGTCAAAGGGTACCATCAGTTCCATGTTCCGCTCCTTCCCGCCCTTAACTGGCATTATCACTTGTATTCGAAATAAACATTTTAATCATACCAGTTTACTGGTAATGTGTCAATCTATTTTTGCTTTTATTCAGTTAATTTGCACTATTAGTACAGAGAACAGAGATAATTTTATAATAGTATACTATTTTTTCTGATTTGTACATTGTAATCACAGGTGTGTGGAATTATAATAAAAGTAGGAAGAGAACCGAAAAAACAATTAGGAAAGGATGGATGAACATGAGCGAACAGACTCTGAATATGTTAAGGAAACTATCTCCAAAAAAGGAACATTCACTGGCCTTCCGCTGTTTGATAGGGGCTGTGGCCATTGTACTGCTGACCGTGTTCATACACATCCTGGTCTTCACAGCCATAGAGAGAATCAGCGCGGGAAGGGATGTTCCGGAATGGTACCGGCTGCTTGCAGGCTTATCCGTGGATGCCCTTTATCCCCTGTTCATAGTATCCCTGATGTCCATCATCAAGCGGGTATTCCGCATACCGGTGCACCGTCTGGAACGCAAGGTCTTCAAGTTTACATATCTCTGCCTCGGCCTTATTGCTGCATCCAGAATCAGCATGTATGTGGGGCTCTATGTATTCTTCATGGCTTTGTTTGCAGCAGGCACAGCCATTTATATCATCATTGGCATACGTTTTCTCTACGAGCTTTTTAAATACCGCTTCATATCCTGCCGGTATTATTAGGCATCTGCATCAAAAGGCCAGGGAACCTCTTTCATCAGGTTCCCCGGCCTTTCTTTATCTTGTTTGTGGTTCTATCTGATAACTCTATTTCGGAAGTTTGAATGAGCTCTTCAGGGAAACAATCCGGTTGAACACCGGCTTTTCCGGCGTACTGTCTTTGCAGTCCACGCAGAAAAATCCGTTGCGGACAAACTGATAGCTGTCATAGGCCTTTCCCTCTGCCAGAGCCGGCTCCACATAGCACTCCTTCAGTACAATCAGGGAGTTGGGATTCAGGTTCAGGCTGCCGTCATCATTCAGCTTGCCCTTCTCCTCATCCACAATGTTCTCATACAGACGGCATTCCACCTGCCTTGCAGTGGGAACAGCCACCCAGTGGATGGTTCCTTTTACCTTTCGTCCTTCAAAGCCGGAACCGCTCTTTGTCTCCGGGTCATAGGTACCGTGAACCACGGTGACATTGCCGTCAGCGTCCTTTTCACATCCTGTGCACTTCACGAAATATGCCCCCATCAGGCGGACCTCATTGCCGGGGAACATACGGAAATACTTTTTCGGAGGCTCTTCCATGAAATCCTCGCGCTCAATATAAAGCTCCCGGCAAAATGGCACCTTTCTGTCTCCCAGCTCCGGATTTTCCAGATTGTTGGGCACATCCAGCATCTCTGTTTCTCCTTCAGGATAATTGTCAATGACCAGCTTCACCGGATTCAGGATAGCCATCATACGCGGCTTCTTAAGCTTTAAATCCTCGCGGATGCAGTATTCCAGCATGGCATAGTCCACGGAGCTGTTGGCCTTGGATACGCCCACCATCTCCACGAACATCTTAATGGATTCCGGGGTATACCCCCTTCTTCTCAGCGCTGCGATGGACACCAGACGGGGGTCATCCCAGCCGTCCACGATGTTATCCTCCACCAGCTTTTTGATATAACGCTTGCCTGTTATGACATTGGTCAGGTACAGTTTGGCGAACTCAATCTGGCGGGGTGGATTCTCGAACTCGCACTCCTTTACCACCCAGTCATAGAGCGGCCTGTGGTCCTCAAACTCCAGGGTACAGATGGAGTGGGTGATATGTTCAATGGCATCCTCAATGGGATGAGCGAAATCATACATGGGATAGATGCACCACTTATCTCCCGTGTTGTGGTGGGACATACGGGCAACACGGTAGATGACCGGGTCCCTCATGTTGATATTGGGGGAAGCCATGTCAATCTTGGCCCTGAGCACCTTCTCTCCATCCTGGTACTTTCCCTCCTTCATCTCCTCGAACAATGCGAGATTCTCCTCCACGGAACGGTTCCTGTAAGGACTCTCCTTACCCGGTGTGGTGAAATCGCCTCTGTATTCCCTAATCTGGTCCGCTGTCAGGTCACAGACAAATGCCTTGCCCTTCTTAATCAGGAACACGGCGCACTGGTACATCCGGTCAAAATAATTAGACGCAAAGAAAAGCCTGTCCTCAAAATCAGCGCCCAGCCATTTCACGTCATCCATGATGGACTCCACGAATTCAGTCTTCTCTTTTGTCGGGTTTGTATCGTCAAAACGCAGGTTGAACTTGCCGCCGTATTTCTGTGCCAGGCCGTAGTTCAGTAAGATGGACTTGGCATGTCCGATATGCAAATAACCGTTTGGCTCCGGTGGGAAGCGGGTCTGGACATGGTCATAAACACCCTCTGCCAGGTCCTTGTCAATCTCCTGTTCAATGAAATTCCTGGAGATTACCTCCTTTTCCTCAGTTTCCATTACGGTATCCTTGTCTGCCATAATTGTTCCTCCGTTACGTTGCTATTGTGATAAATATAATTATTAATCATATCACAATTATGACATATGGGAAAGGGAAAAATACATTTTACAGTGGAAATCTTATTCCATGTCTGCTATACTATATTAATGTGCTAAATTATGTACAACTATGAGGAGATTTACCGAACCATGAAAAAAGCAGCTAAATTCGCACTGATAAAAACCATTCCCATTTTTCTGGGCTACATATTCCTGGGAATCGCCTTTGGACTCCTGTTGCAGAAATCCGGTTTAGGCGTGTTCTGGGCCTTTCTCATCAGTACCCTGGTCTATGCAGGTTCCATGCAGTTTGCCCTGGTGGGCATTCTCACCGGCGGCTTAAGCTATGTGACCACGGCTGTCATGACCCTGTTCATCAACAGCCGCCATGCATTTTACGGCCTGACCTTCATCCAGCGTTTCAAGGAAATGAAAAAAACCTATCCTTACATGGTATTTTCCCTGACAGATGAAACGTATTCCCTGTTGTGTTCCATGGCCCGTCCATCTGATTTTACGGACAGGGAATGGAAGGCGGCCACGTTTTTTACCGCACTTTTTGACCAGTGCTACTGGGTAGCCGGGTCAGTTCTGGGCGCTCTTATGGGTGAGCTCATTACCTTTGACACCACGGGCATTGATTTTGCCATGACCGCCCTGTTCGTGGTCATCTGTGTGGACCAGTGGAAAGCAGCCAGGACCCATATACCGGCTGTCACAGGTTTTATATGCGGTGCCTTGTTTCTGGTGCTTATCCGTTCTTCCAATTTCATCCTGCCCGCCCTGGCAGCTGCCGTAGCCATCCTGCTGTTCCTGCGCAGGACCGTGGAACAGAAAATGGAGGAGGATTAAACCATGATTCATTCAAATTACGTACTGATTACCATCCTAATCTGCGCCCTGTGCACCCAGGTTACCCGCTGGCTTCCCTTCCTGCTCTTTGGCGGTAAAAAGGAGGTGCCCAAGCTGGTCCGCTATCTGGGAACCATTCTCCCGGCAGCCATCATGGCCGTGCTGGTGGTCTACTGCCTGAAAGGAATCACACCCCTGGCCTGCCCCTACGGACTGCCGGAGCTTATATCCGTCGGTGTGGTGGTGGGACTACACCTCTGGAAGAAAAATACCCTGGCCAGCATTGTGCTGGGGACAGTGTGCTATATGCTGCTGGTGCAGATGGTTTTTTAGCAGGCACACGCCGGAGTTCTGACAATTCACCTATGGATTTCTGACGGCAGCATCCAACTGCCCGGATATCCATCCCGCAAAAAACATATTAAAAAGCCTATCCACTCTGCATTGAAGTGAATAGGCTTTTCTGCATGGTCTTTTCCCACACAATCAACTGCTTGTCTCTTCCATATTCCCATTTCCAGGGCTGGCTTTGTTCCCGTCCTCATGGCTGCCCTCATTCCCGTCATCCAATACAGGCCGGATACTTCCGTCCTTCACCAGGCCGATGAAAACCGGCACCAGCTCCGGGTCAAACTGTGCGCCCGCGCCCCGCTCCAGCTCATTTACTGCAAATTCCACAGACATGCTGGGCTTATAGCTGCGCTTGGATACCATGGCGTCAAAGGAATCCGCTATACACAGGATTCTGGCGGCCAGGGGAATATCCTTCCCCGCAATACGCCTGGGGTATCCCCTTCCGTCATACCGCTCATGGTGGCCCAGAACCGCGGGAATAACGTAATCCATGGAGGGAAGATGGCGTATGATTTCAACGGATGCCTCCACATGCCGTTTCATGGTACTGTACTCCTCGTCCGTCAGTTTTCCGGTCTTGTTCAGGATGTTTTCCGGTATCCCTATTTTTCCGATATCATGGAGCAGGGCTGATTCCTTCAGTATCTCCTGGTACTCCTCGCTGGTTTTCAGGGCCTGTCCCATGGCATGGGCATAGTAGGCCACATTTTTGGAATGCTGGAATGTATAGTGGTCCTTTGCATCAATGGCAGCTGTCAGGGCATAGATGGTGGGCGCATATTCAGAATACATGCTCCGGTGCTTCTTAGCCAGCCCCTCATCCGTGTCCCTCACCCCGATGATTCCGTCTGAGTACACCCGGATTCCATTCTTCCCGGAACGCTTCACATGGTATACGGCACAGTCTGCATTGGATATCAGCTCGTTCATGGACGCTGCTGCATACGGCGCCGCGCAGATTCCGCAGCTGACAGTCAGTGGTTTTAAGTACGTATCCGTACAGTCCAGGTTCATGTTCTGAATCTGCCTTGAAATGTTCTCCGCCAGATTCTGGGCTGAATAGATATCATAATCCGGCAGGACAACAGCAAACTCCTTGCCGCTGTAGCGTCCGCAGTATCCATTGTCCCCCACGGTTCCCTGTATGATGCGCGCTATATGCACCAGGGCCTTATCCCCCTCATGATTGCCGTAAAGCTGGTTGTACAGCTTAAAATCATCCACATTGAAAATGACCAGGGCCAGGGAGGTACGTCTGCATTTTTCGTAACTCTCCTCCAGTGTCTCGCAGAAATACTTCCTGTTTAAAAGTCCGGTGAGCTCGTCTGTCCTGGCTTCCTCATATGCCTTTTCATAGAGCCTGGAGTTCTTCACCGCAATGGAGCTTACTGATTCAATGGAGTTAAGGAATATAATGTCCTCCTCGGAATATCCCCTGGCCCGCATCTTCCCGCGCTTCTCCTTGCCTCCCATAAGCACCAGGCCCGCCAGGTCATCCCCATCCTTAAGAGGCAGGATGCACTCAATCTTAAGGACCTCCATCTGGTATTTTTCTTCCTCCCACATGGACTTGTATTCCACGGTCCTGCGGAAGTCCTTAAGCAGCAGGCAGGAATCATGGTTTTTTAGCCAGTTGATAAGGGGTGCGCTGCCTGCCAGGGAAAAATTTTTGTCATCCAGGGGACTGCTGCTGAACACTGCCGGATAATTCCCCTGAGAATCCTTGATGCAGATATAAATCTTCCTTGTGTGCAGGGAACTTCCTATGACGTTCACCAGGGCATTGAGGATTTCAGTCAGCCTGAGGGACTGGGACACAATAGCCGTGTATTCGCTGAGCCGCTCTGTCTGGCTCACCTCCTCCTTGATAAAAATCCGGTCAAAAAATCCCTTGGCCACAATGTAAATCAGCAGTGTGACCATCATGGTCATGGTGGCCACAATCATGACGCTGAACGGCGCCAGCATCGGTATATCCTGGCGGATGATGCCGTCCAGGGTCTGGGCCACATTGTAAAAAGCCAGAGCGCTTACCGCCATGGCAATGATGTAGCAGTTGCCTCTGGATACCAAAAGGGTCATGCGGAACACATGCCTGGAATAAAGCGTATAAAACATTACCCCTGCATTCAGCACTCCTGACAGGATATCAATGGGAAATCCATTGAACAGCGGCACAGCCATATTGCCTGCAAAAAGCAGAAAGATACCTGACAGCAGCGGAACCACCTTGGCCCTCAGCGCCCTGTTTTTCCGGCTGTTCCAAATAATGGCCGCCGTATGTATGATAACCAGAAAACAGAGTCCGTATATGATGCTGGCGCGCCAGTTCATATGGTAGACAAACACAGCATTAACCCCGTTCCACTCAATCATGGGCGGCCGGACCAGGTTTCTGGTCCATATATTGTAGAGATTCACCAGCAGGATAAGAACCATCCACATCCTGTGGGAACTTTTCGCCTTATGGCCGCAGAAATCCCTGATAAAACAGAAAAATGCATACGGAACCAGACAGATTCCCGCCAGGGAAAGATGGAACCACAGCTCATAGGACGGCCAGGCCCTAAGCCTCATCAAAAGGGAGCCGCCGGTCCACAGAATCATGGCGCCCAGCACAGCAATAAAGTCACGAATCAGCCGTGACTTCTTAGCCGACATAAAAGCCAGCATAAGAAAGGTATAGAAATATAAAGCTGTTATGGATATAAAAACATAGCTTCTCATACAATCAGTATCTCCTGCGCCCGTCAAAGGTTGCCTGTATCTTTAACATTTCCTGTATATCATGGATGGATGGGTTAATATGCCTCAGTGTCTTTCCTGTCTTTTCCCGGTAGGATGCAAAGGTACCGCACCGCAGGATGGTTATCTCCAGGGGGTCCATCCCCAGAATCCGCTTCAGGTCATGGTAATCCTGGTCCACATATTTAAAATAGATGGTTAAATGTTCCTTCAGAAGTTCCCGGCTCACAGCCCGGTTTACCACACAGCCAGGCGCCAGCTCCACGTACATGTGAAGATAGGGCCTCCCCCTGTCCTCCGTAAACTCCTTTAATGCTGCCCAGTCCGTCACATCGATTCCCGACAGGCTGATGACATTCTCAATGGAATTTTCCGAAATCCTTGTAAAGCCGGCAATATCAATGATATCCGGCACCCGGTCTATGTACTCAAACCTGGGAATCCGGGTTTCATCCTCCTTGCTGGAGAGCCCCAGGCATCGGTAGACATCCCCTACCCTGTACCGGGCAAACGCCCCGCCCTTCAGCACAGTGAGAACAATCTCATATACCTCCCCGGCTGCCACCTCGTCCATGCATATGGTCCTGGGATTATAGGAGGGGTCGTCCAGATTCTTATACATTTCCGTCTCCGGTATGAATTCATAGAAACATGCATCCGGAAAAAAATACAGTCCGTTGCGGTTCCAAGTCTCTGTCCCGATGAAGCTGGGTTCTGTCCCTGCAAACACTTCCACCGGCCTGATGCCCCACAGCTCCTCCAGGTCATCTTTATAACAGCGGTTATCTGTTCCCGCACACAGAAATCCCTTTAGTTTGAACAGGTCCTTGGGCATCAGCCCCCGGCCTTCCCTCTCACACCTTTTCTTAGCCTTAAGGTAGCGCAGTGTCATGGAAGGGGGTATGGTAAACATTTTTTTCAGGGTGGACCCGCCCTTCCTGCCGTTCTCAGACAGGCTGGCTATGCTCATGCTCACAAAATAGGCCACGCTGCCCATGCCGAAAAAGAAATCAATTCCCTTCCCCAGCCCCATCTTAAATCCTTTTTTATTCCGCTCGGAAAACGTCATATTCACAGCCTCGTCCACCGGAGGCAGGAACTCTATGTGGAGTTCATCCGACAATCCCAGGGGAATCAGGCCCGTGATATAGGGCAGCGGCGCCAGTCCATACAGAAATGTATCGCCGATTCCGATATCAAAGTTCCCCCTTCCCTTGCTGGTGGCCATCATCAGACAGGTCAGGATATTATTCTTATAAGTCTTCAGCATGCCGCTGGTATAGGGAGCCACCTTGATGGGATGCTTTCCTCCCTCCCAGGTGGTCTGTATCCATATGATTGGTTTATCAGGAAGCATGTCCTCCTTCTTCAAAAGAAGGACATCCGCATAATCCTCATAGGTGGTCAGCGGAACCATGGCCCGGAACTCATCTATGTTCTCCGGCCTCTTATCCTTTAGAATCTTCTTTCCAAGAGGGCTGGCGCACCACAGCCCAATCTGCTCCTCCAAAAGCCTTCTCTGGATTTTCATATAAGACGCCATATCCAGGTCCAGAAAACCGCAGTATTCCTGCCATATCCTGTCATATTCCTGATTGGTCAGTTTTTCCTCAAATGTCATGCCAATTCACCGCCTTTTCCACAGTCTGGGTAGTAAAAATGGTACCTGTTCCTGGTAATCCCTGTAGTCAGAAAACTCCTCTACAAATATAAGCCTGTCCTGATACCAGGCATACAGAAGGTTCAGAAAAGAAAGACAAAGACTGAGCATCACCCGGTTTGGATTTCCGGTGGACAGGCCCATGCAGAAAAAGCAGCCGAAAAACCACCAAATACCCGGATGACGGCACCAGCCATACATACCGGAACGGCAGACCTTGTGCCGGTCCGCCTCCTGACAGTAAGTACTGTCAAAGGGCAATGCAAAATACAGTGTATAAATCAGCATTGCCAGAAAAAATGCCCCCGGAAGGAGCCATACAGACGGTTCCTTAATCCCCGGTGAAACACTGGTATATACCATCCTTCCTCCCACCGCAGCCAGCAGCAGGTTCCCTGCTGCAAACAATGGAGCAAACCAATTCTTTTTCAGAAAAACCCGGTTCCAGTCATATAGGAAAAACATCCCAAAGGCCCCTATCCCAAAGACCCAATCCAGCATCTATATCCCCCCTGCCCGATAAAAAAGGGAGTCCGTACTCTTCATAAATCCAGACTCCCAGCCGTATCTAAAATAAATCCTCCCATCTGTTGTCAACCTTTGGGAAATTATGTAATGTATCATGTAAATAGTAACTATTTGCCGAATAGAATAGATTTTACCATAAATATACCGAAAAAGGAAGGGATTTGACCGGATATTATTTATCTTTTCTCATAAATTATTAGGTTATTTTGTAATCATCCAAAATTTGTTGTTTTTTAGGTGCAATTATCCTCCCCTCGCCTGTTTATAAATACTCGGGGGTGGATTGGCATCAGAGAACCTGATTGCAAAAGCACTATAATCTAAGTGTCTACAAGTGTCTGCAGCCTGTTTGATACAAAAAAAATGGAAACCACTGTAAAATCAATGGTTTCCACTCTTTTCTGAAAGCTGCTGACGGGAATCGGACCCGTGACCTCCGCACTACCAATGCGACGCTCTACCGACTGAGCCACAGCAGCTTATCCTGTTTTGGTATCGCTCACGCGAACCTTGTATATATTATCATGCCCCTATGGTTTTGTCAACAATAATTTTCAAATTTTTCAAAACAATTCTTTCCGGCACACATGAAGGACCGCGCCTTTATACCGGTCCTTCATGCTCTCAGTCATCAGAAAATCCCGTCATACCCTTCCCGCAGCGTATCACAGGAGCGTCCCAGCTTTTCCAGCTCCTCTGGCGTCAGGGACAGGGGCAGAACCCTCTGCACCCCGTTCTGGTTTATGATACAGGGTACGCCGGCGAATACGTCCATCTGGCCGTACTCCCCCCGCAGCATGGCGGATACGGTAAGCACGCTATGCTCATCTCCCAGAATGGCCTTGGTTATTCTGGTCAGAGCCATGCCGATGCCGTAATAGGTGGCATTCTTGGCCTCTATGATTTTGTAGGCAGCGGTACGCACCTCTTCCTCAATTTCATCAAACCGTCTCCGGCTTACTGCTTCCCCATTTTCCCCGCATAGTTCCAGTATGGGCTTGGTGGCCAGCAGCGCCTGGCTCCAGGGCACGAACTCGCTGTCCCCGTGCTCTCCCATAACATAGGCGTGGACGTTCCTGGGATCTGCCTTCAGATAGTCGCCTAACAGGTATCTTAGCCTGGCCGTGTCCAGGGCGGTTCCTGTTCCCAGCACCCGTCTCGGATTAAAGCCTGACAGGGTGCAGGTAATTCTGGTCATGATGTCAACCGGGTTGGTTGCCACCAGGAACAAACCATTGAATCCCGATGAGGTAACAGGCTCAATGATGGAACGGAACACCTCTGCATTCCTTTTCAGAAGGTCCAGACGGGTCTCCCCCTGCTTCTGGGCCACTCCGGCGCAGATGACCACGATATCCGCATCCCTGCAGTCATCGTACTCCCCTGCATATATGGTCATGCTGGAATTGGCAAATGCCAGGCCATGGTTTAAATCCATGGCCTCCCCCTCAGCCCTTTTCTTGTTTACATCAATAAGCACCAGCTCATCACATACCGACTGATTCAAAAGACAGTAGGCATAGCTCATGCCCACCATTCCAGTTCCTACGATTACCACTTTCCTCTTGTCTGCTCTCACGTGCTGCTCCTTTCCCGCTGTCCCGGTCTGCTGTTCATATCCATAGTATATCTGTAAAACCTGTGTCTTATTCCCACTGGTTTAACAGCCAGTTTTTCCGGGACTTCCATCCGGCTCTCCGGTTACCTGGCCAGCTTCTTTTCCATGAGCTCGCTGTTGCTGCTGTAAGCCACGGCATTTTCACGGGAAATCACACCGTCGCGGTATAATTTTATAAGGCTGTTATCCATGGATATCATGCCTTCCTCCTGGGAGGTGGCAATGATTCCGTCTATCTGGTGAATCTTGGATTCACGAATCATATTGCGGATTGCATTGTTTAAAAACATGATTTCAAAGGCTGGCTGCACACCGCCGTCCACAGTTGGTATGAGCTGCTGGGATATGACTGCATCCAGCACCATGGCCAGCTGGGTCCTTATCTGCTGCTGCTGATTGGGAGGAAACGCATCAATGACACGGTCAATGGTATTGGCTGCGCCAACAGTATGCAGAGTGGAAAGTATCAGATGGCCTGTCTCCGCCGCTGTCATGGCTATGCTGATGGTTTCATAATCCCTCATCTCTCCCAGCAGGATAACATCCGGCGCCTGGCGCAGGGATGCCCTCAGGCCGGTGACATAGCTGTCCGTATCCGTGACAATCTCCCTCTGGGTTACCACGCTCTGTTTATGCCTGTGCAGGTATTCAATGGGGTCCTCCAATGTGATGACATGGGCGTTCCTGGTGCTGTTGATTTCGTCGATGATACAGGCCAGGGTGGTGCTTTTGCCGCTGCCTGCCGGTCCGGTCACCAGGACCATCCCCTTGGTAAGCCTGGATACGCCGATGATGCTCTCCGGCAAATGGAGCTGGCCCGCATCCGGCAGTTCAAAACGCACCACCCGGATGATTCCTGCCAGGGAGCCTCTCTGGCGGAACACACTGGCCCTGAAACGGGAAACACCCGGGATGGCAAAGGAAAAATCATCATCGCCGTGGGACTGGACCTTTTCCATGCCGCGGTTCTTTGCCAGGCCGTATATCTCCGTAATCATCTTGTCCATCTCGTCGGGCATGATTCGGTTATCACCCTGATAGATAATCCGGCCGCCAATCTTATAGGAGAAGGGCATGCCTGGAATAAGAAATATGTCGGCCGCATTCTGCTCCACGGCCGATGTAAGCAATTCCATCACATTCATCTGTTTTGCTCCTTTTGCCTCTGTTTTATTCCTGGGATGGGGCTGCTCCGCCCCACACAGGCATTGAATTATCTATTTCATACTCATCACTGGCATATACATACCATGATTTTATATCGTAATGCTGTTCCCCGCACATAAGGACCAGTTCAATGTGCAGGGACTGTCCCCTGTCCATGGGGATGTCCGTGGAAATAAGGCCGGTCTCCCTGTCATAGAGGTCCCCCAGCCTGTCCTTGATATCCAGGCTGCACTGGGTGGAATCCTTTCCCTCACCCATTTCCTCTGTCAGGACCTGGTCCACTTCCTTAAGCCACTGCTGCCCGCTGCTGTCCGCCTGGTAATATGCCCGGACCGCGTCCCCGTTGCGTTTGGCAAGCTTTAAATCACCCTGGGCACTGCTTAAGGACAGCAGTCCGAAGGTAGCCATGCACAGAACGATGAAAATAAGAATCAGGGACGATGCCCCTATATTCACTTTATTCCTGGATGCCTCTCCTGCCATCTGTCTTTCCTTTCCCGTGTTTCATACTTTCCCGCCCTGCCGGCTGCCGTGTATTTTGTATTCTATACACTGCTGCCGGCTGCATATGTCTCTGTCTGCAGGCGGTAGAGCAGCTTTCCCTTATCAGCGCCTCTTCCATAACGCATGATAAGTATGTCAGCCCGCTTCATGCCGTCCACTATTCCTGTGTATATGACGCCCAGAAAAGCCGGTTCACTGCCTGCCTCTGTTTCCTCCCAGCTGCCGTCCCAGTACATGGTATGTATGCCGTCGTAGCCTTCACTTTTAACCAGCTCCTGGTTCCATTCAGACTGCTCCTGGTTTTCACCATCAGCAGATGCCAGGTGTTCCCATATATTCCGGTCCGGCAGCATTTCTGACCACATAAGGGTCTGTCCCGCCTTTAGCTCCTCGGCCAGGCTCTGGGCTTTTAGCACCGCCTGATTCATGTCCCTGGCATCTTTGCTTATGCTGTCAGCCTTCACAAATACCAGAACACATATACTGGCGCAGATAATGAAGAACCCAACCACCGCCAGCATTTCCATTAAAAATGGCCCCGAACCGGACCCGCTTTTCCTATTCATCCGTCTCAAGTCCTCCGCTCCGCAGGGAAAGCTCCAGGCTTCCGCCGCCCTCTCCCACGGTCTCTATATGCAGCAGCCTTCCGTCCTTTAAAAGTTCCAGGCCCTGGCATTCCAGAATCTCCAGTCCGTCTGCAAGTCCCAGGCCGCTGGATGTGTCCGTAAACAATTCCCGGATACTCCCATTGTCCCAGTAAATCCATGTGACGTATTCCGATTCCCCTATCTCCTGTTTCATCTCCAGCACCTGGGTCCCGTCCACATCCACCACATTCACCATCCCGGCCCTGTCTCCCTGGCGCACCTTGTTGGCAATGTAGCTCAACGCTGTGTTGCCTGTATAATTGGCGTCGCTGCGCACATTGATATTTTCATATACCCGGCTTCCAATCAGCACTGTGAAAAGGGCACACAGCACAAATACCAGAAACAGCAGCATGGTAAAAAGCACGCTAACGGCATTTCCCTTCTTGTCTGTCTTCCGATTCATACTGTATGCCCCCTACTCTTCTATGGGTATGATGGTAATCTCAGGCATCACATTGGATGCAAAACCATCGTAAAACACATTGTATTTCTTCCTGTTAATCTGGACCCCATAGTTCTCCTCCAGATATTCCACGCTGGGCGGATAACGGCCCTCAATGGCATAACACTGGACCGAAGCCCTTGTCACTGCCTTTCTGAGCGTATCCTCTTCCCTTGCGCCTGTTCTGCCTGAAAAATTCAGCACGGCCACCGCAAATACAACCACCAGGGCAGCCATTGCCGCCAGCGACAGTATGTATCCCAGCGCCTGATTCTTCTCTCTTTTCTGAGACTTAACCTTCATCTGCTGCCTCCTAACTGTTATCCGATAGCGGACAATACGCCCACCAGAGGAAGCATGACGGACAGAAGGACCAGTCCCACGGATATGGCCAGCACCGCCACAATGGTGGGTTCAAATCTGGCAATCATATCGTCGATGGCAGTATCAGCCATTTCCTCATAATCCTGTGATATCTCATCCATGACGCTGTCCAGATGGCCGCTTCTGGTTCCCACCTTAATCATCTGCACATAAAAGCCTGAAAACAGGCCCGTGTCCTTCATGGCCTGGTAATAGCTCTCACCCAGCTGAAGCTGCTCCGAGCATTTCCCGATACGGACTGCCACGCTTTCGTTTTCCACCAGCTCTTTTGCCAGGTCCATGCCCTTTTCCAGCTCCATACCGCTCTTCAGGGTCAGGGCCAGCACCGCGGTAAAACGGCGGTTGGCAACTGCCAGGGCAATCTTGCTGCGGCTCTTTACAAAATTAACAAACCTCTCCACCACGGCAAACCGTTTGCCGAATTTGGAAGCTGTCCAGATTCCGCACAGCGCCAGGGCCAGCACCGCCCCGGCAATAAGGGCAGCGCCGCTGAACCAGCCGCCCAGACGCATGGCTGAGGCTGCCACGGGAGGCATCTGCGCCCCCAGCTGCTCGTATACCTTGTTAAATACAGGCATTACCTTGGAAAACAGCACAAAGAGAACCACCAGAAGCATTACCACCATCATCACCGGATATGTAACTGCATTCTTTATAGCCCGCAGGAGCCGGTATTCCTTTTCATAATAATCGGACAGTGACTTCATCATCTGGTCCATGGTGCCTGTCTGCTGGCCCAGCTTGGCCATTCGCACCACATAGGCCGGAAATACGCCTGTATCCTCCATGACCTTGAAGAAGGGGTCTCCCAGCTCCACGCCCTCTGCCATGTACAACAGCATATCCTTCTCACCCTGCACAGCCGCATCCTCCGCCATGATGGACAATCCTTCCTCCAGCGGAACAGCCGCTTCCAGCAGCAGGGATATCTGCAGGCAGAAGGCCGACAGCTCCTCATAGGAATACCGGTAATACGCCTCTCCCTTTTTCGCCATCTCATTGCCTCCCCTTAATAGCTGTATTTTGCCCTGTAATTAGAGCCGTTTCCAATGTACTGCATGATTTCCTGGCTCTGGCCGCTGGAGGACGCAAATGTGGGGTCCATCAGCTTCCAGCTGTTGCCGTCAAAATAAATGATATTGTCAACCCATCCCTGGCCTTCCAGATATACATTAATCCATGCATGATACAGATTTCCCGTATAGCCCACCACCAGCTTGGTGGGAATGTCCTGGGACCTGAGCATGGCTGTCATGAGGGCCGCATAGTCAAAACAAATACCCTTTTTCTGCGCCAGCACCACATCCACGTTGGGCAGATAGCCGGACTGGACCGAACTGGCCTTGGCCGTATCATAGGTGACATTGTTGATTACATAATTATATACGTTTGACACCACTTCCAGCTGGTCCGTTGCGCTGGCAGCCACCGCTGCGCCGGTCTGCACCGCTGCGCTGGCAGCATTGAAATTTACATACTGGTTGGGATACAGGAATGGTCCGAACTGATTGCTTATGCTGGCATCCACATTCTGGCTGAATGCCTGGGAATACTGGTTTCCCTGTATATTTTCAAACACCTTTACCGAATAGCTGCCGCTGCCCTCTGACAGCGGAAACACCTCATATACGCCGCTGCTGCTTAAATCATATGTATATGTCTCGGAACCGCTTTTTGTTATCTGCACCTTAATCTTGCCGACGCTTCCCGTATACTTTACCATGATATAGCCCTCTGACACATTGGACGCGTCCAGGGTGGCCTTATCGTTACTGAATGTAGTGACACCGGAAGCAATGGGAGTCAGTACATGGCTTCCGGCAGGCTTTGTGTAGGCCAGGGCCGTCACCGGCCCCTGGATGCTGCTGACGGCAAAAAAAGCCGCTGCCGCTGCTGCCGCAAGCTTTACAACAGGTTTATATGCTGTCTTCATAACATTATCACTCCTTTAACTCTAAAAGGACTATACCTCCAGGCGCTGCCTTACAATCTCATAGGCCAGCACGCCTGCCGCAACCGATGCATTCAGGGAATCAATATCCCCCTTCATGGGAATGGAAGCAACCATATCACAGTGCTCGCGAACAAGCTTACCGACTCCTTCCCCTTCATTTCCCACCACAAGTCCGATGGAACCTTTCAGGTTCATCTTATACATGAGTTCCCCGCCCATATCCGCGCAGACAAACCACATACCCTTTTTCTTCAAATCTTCCATGGTGGCAGTCAGATTTGTAACCTTTGCCACCGGCGTATAGTTTAATGCCCCTGCCGATGTTTTTGCCACTGTGGCGGTCAGCCCCACGGCGCGGCGTTTGGGAATAATGACCCCGTGGGCCCCTGCCAGGTTGGCTGTACGGATAATGGCTCCCAGGTTATGAGGGTCCTCTATGCCGTCCAGCAGTATGAGAAAGGGGGGCTCTCCCTTTTCCTCCGCTGCTTTCAGCATATCTTCCACCTCAGCGTACTCATAGGCGGCGGCATAGGCAATGACACCCTGATGCTTTCCTGTCTCAGATATCTGGTCCAGCCTTTCCTTTGGCACGTAGTTGATAATGGTGTCATATTTCCTGGCTTCCCTCAGGATGGTGCGCACCGGACCGTCCTGGCAGCCGTCCAGTACAAACAGCTTGTCGATGGTCTTGCCGGACCTGAATGCCTCCAGCACAGCATTGCGCCCCTCTATGGTCAGTTCTTCGTATCTCATGTCTTATCTCCTTCCGGGTCCGGCATCCTGCCCAGTTTTTCAAGTCCCTGGCTTATCAGATATACCAGCCTGTTGTATTCCTGCCTCAGGAACAGCCATCCCACCAGGGCTTCCATCCCTGTGGCCATGCGGTAATCAATGACAGATGCATTCTTGGCCGATGTGGCTGATTTCGCATTGCGTCCCCGCTTAAACACAGCGTGCTCCTCCTGGGTAAGCATGTCCTCAATGGCCTTTATGAGCGCTGCCTGCGTCCCGGCCTTTACAAGCTCTGAGCTCTGCTTATGCATTTTATTTACCTGCATGCTGCCCCGGTTTATCACCTTGGTCCGTATGATGACCTCATACACCGAATCTCCAATATAGGCCAGAACCAGTGGCGAGTAAGAATTCTCATCCACTGGTTCAAGCCTCATGCACTGTCTATAATATGTGAGAAATTCCTGAATGGTTACACTCTCTTCCACTTGACGCCCTCTCTGGTATCCTCTAATACAATTCCCATATCCAGAAGCTTTCCGCGGATTTCATCCGCCAGCGCAAAGTTCTTCTCTTTTCTGGCCTGCTGTCTGGCTGCAATCATCTCTTCAATCTCACTGTCCAGCACTTCTTCCTTTTTCTCCGTGATAATGCCCAGGACATCGCACAGCTCTTCTATCATTGTCCTCATATAGGAAACAAATTCCCTGGTGCTGGATTCATCTGCCGTTGTATTGGCCAGCTTCACCAGTTCGAAAATGGCGGAAATAGCGTCTGCGGTGTTGAAGTCATCGTCCATGGCTTCCTCGTATTTGCCGCGCAGCTTATCTGCCTCTTTTGCATTCCCCTGCTCTGCAGCAGTCTCAGGGCTGTCCGGCGCCTTTGCCTCCAGGTCCTTCAGTTTCCCCACGCAGGTCAGGATACGCTCCAGACCATTCTTGGATGCTTCCATCAGGTCGGCGCTGAAGTTAAGGGGACTGCGGTAATGGGCGCTGAGCATGAAGAAACGCAGTACCTGCAAATCGTATTTTTCGCTGATTTCCCTTACCGTGAAGAAATTGCCCAGGGATTTGGACATTTTCTTATTATCAATATTCAGGAATGCATTGTGCATCCAGTATGTGGCAAAGTTCTTGTCGTTGGCGCACTCACTCTGGGCAATCTCATTCTCATGGTGAGGGAATATCAAATCCTCGCCCCCTGCATGGATATCAATCTGCTCACCCAGATAGCGTTTGGACATGACGGAGCACTCTATATGCCAGCCGGGACGTCCGTCGCACCATGGAGACTCCCAGAAAGGCTCCCCTTCCTTTTTTGGCTTCCAGAGCACGAAATCGTTGGGGTCTTCCTTTCCCTCCTCTCCGGTAACCTTAATTTCACGGAAACCGGACTGGAGCTCATCCAGGTTCTTATGGGACAGCTTTCCGTATTCTTTAAAGGAACCGGTCCTGAAGTAAACGGTTCCGTCTCCGGCCACATAGGCATGGTTTTTGTCGATGAGGGTCTGTATCATCTCCAGCATGCCGCAGATTTCCTGGGTTGCCTGCGGATGGACCGTGGCAGGCTTTACGTTCATGGCCGCCATATCCTTTTTGCACTCCTCAATGTACCGGCGCGATACGGTATCAGCGTCCACGCCTTCCTCAATTGCCTTCTTGATAATTTTGTCATCCACATCCGTAAAATTGGACACGTAGCGCACATCGTATCCCTTATACTCAAAATACCTGCGCACCGTATCAAATACAATCATGGGCCTGGCGTTTCCTATATGGATGAAATTATACACCGTAGGGCCGCAGACGTACATCTTGACCTCTCCCGGGGTCAGGGGAACGAATTCCTCTTTTTTTCTGCTCAGTGTGTTAAATATCTTCATACTCTTATTCTCCTCAAATGAATCTCTTACAGCATGTGCAAAGCATGCCTCGGTCAGCTGTGTCAGAACGTTATCCCTTATTATTCTCCATTCGCCCGGCCGCAGCCAGGACAGCCGCCGCAGCCGCTTTCCATTATCTTACTATCATAGCAGTAATCTGCTGTTTCCGTCAATAAGGTAATTGCCTGGGAAGAGATTCCTTCGCCGGTTCCCGTAAACCCAAGCCCTTCCTCCGTGGTGGCCTTGACGCTTACCCTGGACACGTCCAGATGGAGGGCGTCTGCTATGTTGGCTGCCATCTGAGGCCTGTATGGCGCCAATTTGGGGCGCTGGGCTATGATGGTGGCGTCGATGTTCTCAACCACGTAGCCTTTCTCATCCAGAAGTTCCCCTACCTTCTTTAACAGTTCTATGCTGGAAATACCTTTATATGCCGGGTCAGTGTCCGGGAAATGCTGTCCGATATCTCCCAGGGCAGCTGCCCCTAACAGGGCGTCCATGACCGCATGGACCAGTACGTCCGCATCGGAATGGCCCAAAAGGCCCTTTTCATATGGGATGCTGACGCCGCCCAGGATTAGGCCGCGTCCCTGTACTAATTTGTGAACATCGTATCCTTGTCCGATTCTCATAGTGTCTCCTTGTGTTGTGGGTTGATTTTTTGGCTGGCGTCCGCCATACACACCGCGATTCCGCTGCGCACACCGCGATTCCGCCATGCACACCGCGATTCCGCTGCGCTGCATCGCGGTGTCGGGCTTCGCCCTATAAAATAAGCCATAAGGAAATCTTCTTATGTGCAAGCACAACGAAGATTTCCTTCTGCCTTATTTTGCATGGCTCATTGCCTGCGTCATATCATCATTCTTACTTTTCTGGCTATGCAGCTGGCTTGGATGTCGGTCTGGAAGCCGCAGCTTTCGCCGTCTGCATGGACGGGCAGCGCTGCTTCTGTGTGGATGGATACTTCCCTGCATTCATAGCTCCTGACGCCTTTGGGCCGCCGCCTTCTTCCTATGAAGGCTGACAGCAGTACCGGAATCAGCTTTGTCCGGGTGCCGTGGCTCATGACGCAGATGTTTAATTTTCCATCGCTTCCGTCTGCCCTGGGGGCGAAGAGGAAACCGCCGCCCTCTGAGGGCTGTATATGACAGGAAATAAATAGGATATTGTTGAACTCTACCTTCTTCACCCCGTCTAATAAAATATATCCTTTGCAGGATTTGCATTTGAAAAACTGGTGTATGCCTATGAGTATATAAGAAAGTTTCCCCATACCGAAACGATTTAAACGCTGACGGCATCTGGAAGACAGGGCATCCTGGCAGACGGCTGCGTCAAAACCGATTCCGGCGCTGACCAGAAAACGGCGGTGGGATATCTCCTGATTTCCATAGGTAAGGACCCCGTAATCAATCATGGTGAAATGCCGGGGAGCCAGCTGTTTCTTAAGGCACTTCATGGTGCGGCCGGGCATGCGGAGGCTCCTGGCCAGGTCGTTGCCGGAACCGGCCGGGATATAGCCCAGACTTAAAGGCCCATGGAAAGAAACACCGTCCAGAACCTCGTTCATGGTTCCGTCCCCGCCCACGGCAATAATGTATCTGGGCTCATCATAGCTGTCCGTCAGCAGCCTGGCCGCAGACCTTGCATCCCCGACGCCTTCTGTCAGGAAAACTTCGTATTCAATATTATGGCTGTCCATATAACGGGCCATGGCTTTCCAGATTCTAAAGCCTCTGCCTGAACCTGCTTTGGGATTTACAATGAAGTTATACATGAAGGATTCTGGTCGTCCTTTCTAATATTTTACTCTGCCTTAAATTATAGCATAATCCCCTATAAAACACTAAGAAAATTTCTATAAAAAAAGTTGTAAAAAAAGTCTTGACAATTACCACAATTTATCATATACTGTACAGGCAGTCGCGAGTGAGACACAAACGGCGGCAGGATATGGGGTCTTAGCTCAGCTGGGAGAGCATCTGCCTTACAAGCAGAGGGTCACAGGTTCGAGCCCTGTAGGCCCCACTATCTACCAAACTAAATATGGCGGAATAGCTCAGTTGGCTAGAGCACACGGTTCATACCCGTGGTGTCGAGAGTTCAAGTCTCCCTTCCGCTACTTGAGAAGCTTTGGATTGTCAAGGCTTCTTTTATTTTGCCGCCGGGTATTTGCCTGCAGGGCGTGTTTATACGTCCAAAATCCACCAGGGAGGACATCAGTATCATGGAAAAGGAACAGATATTTCAGAGAAATGCAGGTTTTTTTGCATTTTTCCTAAGCGGTATATGTGCCATCAGCAGCGGCGTGGTCGTAAGCATTCTGCAGGAGACATACGGCTTTGCGTACGGCATGACAGGGACACTGCTGTCCCTTATGAGCATAGGCAATCTTCTGGCCGGGTTTGCCTCAGGTATGCTGCCTGCAAAAATCGGCACCAAGAAAACCGTGGTGCTCCTGACAGCCGGCTACGGGGCCGGATATCTTATGATGGGGTTTTCCGGCTGGACACTGGTGCTCATGCTGGGCTTTTTCCTGGTGGGTGTCGCCAAGGGAAGCACCATCAATACCTGCACCATCCTGGTGGCGGATAACTCCGGCGACCGTACGAAGGGTATGAACATCATGCACAGCTGTTACGCCCTGGGCGCACTGCTGTGCCCCTTCTTTATCGGAGCCGCCATGAAGGCCGGAAACGCCGTCCCCATGCTGGTGCTGGCAGCCTGCGGTTTCCTGCTGTGGCTGACCTTTTGTGTGACTCCTGCCGAAACAACAGCCATGAAAAAGGACGGGAATTCAGATAAACGTTTCCTCAAAAGCAGGAAATTCTGGCTGCTCACCGGTCTTCTGTTCTGCCAGAACGCGGCGGAAACCAGTGTGACCGGCTGGATGGTTACATATTTCAAAGGAAACGGCATCATATCTGGTTCCCTCAGCCCCTACACCGTGACCGTGATGTGGGGCGCCACCCTGATTGCACGCCTGCTCATAGCATTTGTGATTCCCATCAAAAACAGCTATTCAGCCATGATTAAGATGGGGATTGGCTGTATCGTCTTCTACCTGGGCCTGATGATGGCCGGAACCCAGACCGCTGCCATTCTCCTGCTGTTCGCCTTTGCATTTGCCATGGCAGGCATGAATCCCACTGCCGTGGCCAGTGCAGGCCGCATGACCAGCGCGGCCAGCATGGGAATCATGCTCCCGGCGGCCAGCAGCGGCGCCATCATCATGCCCTGGATTATCGGCATGGTGGCTGAACATGCAGGCATTGAAATTGGAATGGCTTCCAATATCATCCCCTGCGCAGGCATGCTGTTATTCAGCGTGGCTGTGAAACGTTTGAAAGAATAGGAGCGCCGAAGCAATGCTCTACGATAAGGATATACGGGAACCGCTCTTTGATTTTCTGGAGGAAATGTACGGAAAAATGCGTATTCTGGAAGAAAAACAGATGGGGAAATCCAGGGCCGACATCGTTATGGTCCTGCCGGACCTGGTAGCTGGTATTGAAATCAAAAGTGATGCCGACACCTATGCCCGGCTGAAACGCCAGGTAAAGGACTATGACCAGTTTTACGACAAAAATTATGTGGTGGCCGGTTCTTCCCACGCCCTGCACATCGGGGAACATGTGCCTGAATGGTGGGGAATCATCACAGTGGAGCAGGTGGCCGGAAAAGCAGACTTTTACCTGCTCCGGGAAGCCCGGCCAAATCCCTTGGTAAAGCTGAAGAAAAAGCTCAGTATCCTGTGGCGCCCGGAACTGGCTCATATCCAGGAACTGAACAGCATGCCAAGGTATAAGGAAAAGAGCAAGCTCTTTGTCATTGATAAAATAGCAGAAAAGATACCCGGAGATATACTGTCAGGGCAGATAAGCGAAGTCCTGTTTGAACGGGATTATAATGAAATCGAGAATGTGATACGGGAGTTTAAGCAGACACAGACCTCAGCTGCAGGAAAGCGGCGCACCCGGAGAATCCGGAAGGGCAGGCGTTCATGATACGCCTGCCCTTCTCCTATTCCGCCCTGCCATCCAGATAATCCAGTATCTCCCGGGCATTGGTATCCGGCTTTGCCTTTTCAAACACCGTTTCAATGACGCCGTCCTCATCGATGACATAGGTGCTTCTCACCACCCCCATGGAAACCTTGCCGTAGAGCTTTTTCTCCTTCCACACGTCGTATGCCTGAATCACTGTAAGCTCCGGGTCAGACAGGAGGATAAAGGGCAGCTCATGCTTGGAGGCAAAATTGGCATGGGACTTTTCGCTGTCCCTGCTGACGCCTATGACCTCCACATTCCTCTGCTTAAATCCAATGTATGCCCCGGCAAAGGCACACGCCTCCCTGGTGCATCCCGGCGTATTATCCTTTGGATAGAAATACAGAACCACCTTCTGTCCGCGGAAAGAAGATAAGCTCACTTCCTTTCCGTCCTTATCTTTTAATGTAAAATCCGGCGCCTTTGTTCCTGCACTTAACATATCTTGTTTCCTCCTTGAGCAATCGGCCGGGTACTTTGTTTCAATCTCCGCCTGTTTTGATAAACGTCCATGAAAAACACCGGCCCATAAGATTATATTATTGCAGGTATCCGCACTTGTCAAGGACTCCCCGGCGCCGCACACCTTCTAACGCATTATGATTTCCTTAAATCTGCTGACAAACTCCTCTGCTTTAATGTCCTTTGCGCACATCACATTCTGCCTTATGTTTCCCACGCCAATCTTCCAGGTGTTAAAGGTAGTGCCTCTGGTATGCTGCCCATGCAGCTCCACATGGATGTCTTCCCCCTGATAGGTAATAAGGTCCTTATCATACACAGCGAACATTGCCATGGGGTCATGCAGGAAGGTATGGCGTCCCCGGTTCTCATAATAGCACATCAACAGGTCTGCCAGCAGTTCCACCTCCGGCTTATTGCTGTTTCGCATCAGGGATACCAATTCGTCATTTACCTGGCACCTGGTGGTCACATCCAGCCCAATGGCCCGGATGGGAACGCCGGAGGAATAGACAATATGGGCTGCTTCCGGGTCGCACAGAATGTTCCACTCATTGTAGTGCATGTAATATGCCCCGCCCATCATTACGATTTCCTTGATTTTTCCTTTGATTTCCGGATGGCTGCAGAGCAGGACCCCGATATTGGTCAGGGGGCCTATGGTGACCAGGGTTATATCTCCCTCTGATTCAGCCAGGCTTCTGCGCAGATATTCCACCCCATCCATGTCCTTCCGGTACTCCAGTTTCTCCATGCCCTCCAAAAGCTGTATGGGTACCGCCTCCACATCAGCCTCTGCCACCAGCGGACGGCCTATTCCCGCATATACCGGTATGTCGGTCCTGCCCATTAACTGCAGAAGCCTTACCGCAATCTGCGCCCTGGCTGCCGTGTTTCTGAATACGGTGGTGATTCCCAAAACCTCCAGCTCCTCTGACTTGAGCGCAAGACAGATGGCCAGCGCGTCATCCGCGTCATCCCCTATATCCGTATCAATGATTATCTTAATCTTATCCATCCGATTCTCCTTCTGCTCTGTTCTCATTCTATCCTGTTTTCCTTTTATCCTATTTCCCATTTACCCCGGCATCAGCTTCTTACAGCCGCAACACGGTATTCCCTTTATTCCTTCATGCCCGATGTACTGATTCCCATTTTATAGTATTTCTGCAGCGGAAAGAAAAACATCAGCGGCAGCACTGTGGTGACCACGGAAGCAGCAAATATTTCCCCCCACAGCGTTCCGTTCTCCTGCTGGAATACGGACAGGGCCACCTGCACCACACGCACCTCCGGAGCATTGGCCGCAATCAGGGGCCATACAAAGGACTGCCATTGATAGAAGAAAATAAGCAGTCCCGCGCTTACCATAATGGGCTTGGTCAGCGGTATATATATTCTCGTAAACACAGCCAGCCAGCTGGCTCCGTCTATCCTGGCCGACTCAGCCAGGCTGTCCGGTATTTCTTCAAATGCATTTTTAAACAAAAATATGTACGTACCGTTGGCAACAGCCGGAAGTATCAGCGCACTCTTGGTATTCAGCATATTAAGCTGATGGCACAGGGAATACAGCGGTATGGCAATGGCCTCAAAGGGTATCATCATGGTAAGTATGACCATGAGGAACAGTATATTCTTCCCCCTGAACCTGAATTTGGCAAATGCAAACCCTGCCAGCGCATTGAGGGCCAGCCCCAGGACAACGGTCACGGCGCATACCACCACGGTATTAGTCAGAGGCTTCATAAACTCATAATCAATGAACAGACTCCGAAAGGATTCCAGGGATATCTGTCTCGGAATGAACGTTGCCAGTGAAAACGGTGAAGCGTACTTAAATATCTCCTCGCTGGGCCTGATGGATGACATAAACGAGAAAAATACAGGCAGTACAAGAAACACGGCATAAAACAGCATCAGTCCATACTGCACGGTGCCAAACAGCACATGCCTGACGGTCCGTTTTTTCATATTGTTTTCCTCCTTCCTAATGCTTTGGTTTCAGCACTTTCATCTCCACCATGACCACTGCAAATGATACCAGAAGAATCAGCGTGACAATGGCGTAGGAACGGCCGAAATCAGCATAGATAAACCCTGATTTGTACGCCTCATACATCATCAGGTTGGTGGACATCTCAGGCCCTCCCAGGGTAATCATGTACATGGGAACAAACATCAGAAGGTTTGCCACCGTGTTGGAGACAAATACAAACATCATGGACCGCCGTATCAGGGGCAGTATGATATCCCACACGGTCCTGAAGCCGTTGGCCCCGTCGATTCTGGCTGATTCAATCAGGGATTCGGACACCTCCTGAATGCCGGACAAAAGATAGAGCATCCAGTAACCGCAGCCCTTCCAGATACAGATAAGGATAACCGACATCATGGACTGCTTCGGGCTGGTAAAAAACGGCTGGGCCGGCATTCCGAACATCATGAGTATGCTGTTGACCACTCCCTGGTTTGGATTCAGCAATATATTCCATATCATACATCCGGAAGAAAGGGCAATGGCAATGGGCATCATGAAGACAGACCGGAACGCGCTGTTGGCCCTGCCCGGTATGCGCACGGACAATGCCAGCAGCAGGGAAATCAGAATCTGCAGCGGCGTTGTAATGAGATTGAATACAAGGGTCACCTTAAGCGTCTTATGAAAGGTTGGGTCTGTAAACAATGAGATGTAGTTGTCCAGACCCGCAAAATATTTCTCCCCCCGCAGAAAGGATTCCGCAAAAAAGCTTCCTGCAAAGGATATGATGATGGGGTATATCTTAAAGATAAAAAGCAGGAGCATTGCCGGTGCGAGAAACAGATACGGTTCCCATGCTCCCGGCCTTTTTTTAAGTTTTACTGGCTCCATGCGCTGACCTCCTCCTATTTAAGGAGAACGTATCCGTTTGGGCCGGATACGTTCTTCCAATGCTGTCTGATGCTGCTTTTTATTACGTCTCGTTACTTTGTATATTTTTTCAGGATGTCGTCAATCCTGGCGGCCGACGTATCCAGTGTGGTCTTTACATCCGCCCCGTTTCTGATATCCTCAATGGCAGCATTTACAACATCGGACCACTCATTGTATCCCGGGGTTTTGGGCCTTGATACGGAGTAATTTTCCAAGTCACTGGCCAGCAGGGCGTAAACCTCATGGTCCGGGGCGGAATCATCTGTAATCCGGGCAATCCGCTCCATATTGGCTCCAATATTATTCTGGCTGTCCAGGAATATGCCGCTTCCCTCTCCCACGGTAATGTATTTGATGAACTCAGCCGCTTCCTCCTTGTGCTTTGAATTGGCATTGATGCCTATATGCCAGGAGTCGCATCCTACCACCGGCACACCGCCTTCAAAATAAGGCACCGGGCACACGCCCACATTGATTCCCTTTCCCTTGGCCCTGGCGTAGCACACCGGGTCGCCCCATGTAAATGCCACCTTTCCTGTCTCAAACATCTCCCTGGCCTCATTGGTGTTCACGCCCTTGGGGGACACCCCGTATTTATTAAACAGGTCCTGATAAAAAGTCATTGCTTTTATACTGGCTTCTGAGTTCAGATACCCGGTAGCTGTCAGTCCGTCCTCATCCAGCCAGGCAGCTCCCAGGGAATTGGCCAGTGGCATTACATTCCACACGCGGTTTATCTGGTCCCCGATGATGCCCCAGCATGTAGTGGTGCCGTTTTCCACCTTGGTGACCTGTTTGCAGATATCCAGGCACTCCTCCCAGGTCATGCGCTTGTCTGTGTCATAGGCCGGATAAGGTATATTGTTTTCATCCAGAATGTCCTTATTGTACACCATAATCATGCCGGACTCCCGTTTGGGCGCTGTCATAACTTTTCCGTCATAGGTGGCTGCCTTCAGACCGGTCTGGGTAAATACCTTATCCAGCTCATCCCTGCTCATATAATTCTCAAACGGCTCCAGATACCCCCTGACTGAATAAGAGGTCACAAGAGGCGCGTCCACATTCAGCACGTCAAAGTCGCTTAACTTGGATTTCATCTTTACTTCAACCATCTCTATCATCTGGTCAAAGGGATAGGATTCTGTCTTTACCTTGATTCCGGGATGGGATTCCTCAAATTTCTGTATGATTTCCTTGCCCACATCACCTTCCCACACATCTGCATGGGAATTCAGGTATACGATTTCCACCGGTTCTCCGCCCTGGGCCTTGTCCTGGCTGCTCTCCGGCGCCTTTTCAGCCTGGGCAGAGCTGTTATCCGCCTGCTGGCTTTTTGAGGAACACCCTGCTGCTGAAAACACCATGGCTGCAGCCAATCCAATTGCTGTTAATTTTTTTAACTTCATAATATTTCCCCCTAGTCATTGCTGGTCATTCTGTTTATCTTGCTACTGTTAAACACGGCATTGCTTTTTCATAAATTATGCATAATTTATTCAACTTTTATATCTTAATTATATACAAACCGCCATATACAACAACCGGGTCAGATTATGATTTTGTGTAATATTTTACTATATTCCTGTTTTTACCCATGTATCCTATACACATCTACCTTCTGTTCCTGTATTCCGTGGGAGTCATACCCACCTTTTTCTTAAACAGATTGCTGAAATACTGGGCATCGGAAAAGCCAACCATATATGCCACATCGTTAACCCTGTATCTGACATCCATCAGCAGTTCCTTGGCCCTGTCAATCCGGTACGCCGAAATATAATCCGTCAGATTCTTATCCGTGTGGCGTTTAAACAGTTCGCACAGATAATTGGGGGATATGTACAGTTCGTCTGCCATATCCTTTAATGTGATTTTCCGGCTGTAGTTTGAGGCAATATATTCCTGCGCCTTCATGATAAGCTGATTTCCGGGCTGCTTATTTCTCTCCGGACGCATTCCCGGGGACCGGCTCAGCTTCTTCTCAATCTGCCTGAGCGTTTCTATCAGCTCCACGGGATTGGTGGGCTTCGTCAGATACCGGGTCACGCCCAGCTCTATGGCGCGCTGGGCATAAGAAAAATTAGTGTATCCGCTTACGATGACCACATCTACCTCGGCATTGGCCTCCCTTATCTGATATATCAAATCCAGTCCCGACATATGGGGCATCTTGATATCTGTGATGATTACATCCGCCTGCCCGTTCCTCAGGTATTCCATGGCTGCGGCGGCTTCCTCAAAGCTCCCGGCCACCGCCCAGCCCTCAAGACCTTCCACCAGCCCGCACAGTCCGTTTCTTATTTTTGGTTCATCATCCACAACAATTGCTCTCATGTCATTCCCTCCCTATCAATTTCCGGGTATGCAGAAACGGATGACCGTTCCCTCTCCCAGCCGGCTCTCGATGCTGAGCCCGTATTCCTCCCCATAATACAGCCTGATTCTCTTATTTACATTCTCCACGCCTATGCTTGTGTGGTTCATCCTGGGTTGGGTGGTTCCATCCCTCAGGCGTTTCAGCTGCCCCTCATCCATGCCTGACCCGTTATCGCTGACCTCCAGCCAGCATCCCCCGTCCTCATCATGTTCATATGCCCTTATCCTTACGCGTCCTCCTGTTTCTATTCCGTGGACAATGGCATTTTCCACCAGGGGCTGCAGAATCAGCCTGGGAACCTGGATGGATGCGTACTGGTCCGGAATATCTATCTCATATTCCAGTTTATCTTCCATCCGTTCCTTCTGAATCAGGAGATAGTTGGATACGTGACGGATTTCCTCACTCAGGGCCACGGTTCTGGAGGACCTGCTGATTGCATATTTCATCATCTCACCCAATGACACCACGATGCCGCTTATCTCATATTCCTTTTTGTCCAGCAGCATCCAATTGATGGTATCCAGGGTATTATACAAAAAGTGGGGATTAATCTGGGACTGCAGGGCTTCCAGCTCCGCATTTTTCTGAGCCAGCTTTTCCTGGTAGACCTCCTTTATCAGCATGTCTATTTTAAACACCATGTAATTGAACGTCTCCATGAGACGGCCCATTTCATCCGAGCGTTTATTCTCTATGCGGTAATCAAAATTCCCCTGCTGCACCTCCCCCATGGCCTCAATCAGCTTCTTCACAGGAGCTGTGATGGCCAGGGACACTGCCAGAAGGCAGACCAGAATCAGCAGGTTGCACAGGATGATGCTGAGCAGGATGGAATGGTTCAGGCTCTGTACCTGGGCCGAGATATCCGAGTAAGGCACCATGGTATATATCTTCCATCCCGTTGTTTCATTGGTAATGGCAGACAGCGCCATGCGCTCCTGTCCCACCAGCAGCTCCCCGGACCCTCTCCTGCTGTTCTCCATGGCAGCCACTGCATCAATGGCCTGGGAAAAGGTCTTTTCGTCACCTGCAATCAGGTTCTGGTTCTGGTCCAGCATGAAGGTCATCTGATGGGGAAATGAGGCGTTCTCCGTATGCAGGATGTCCAGGAATGTATCCGGGTTCAAATCCATGATGAGTACGGCAATGACCTCCTGATTGTAAAAATCCGTAATGGGCTCCACCATGGTAAGGACCTTTTCAGGTCCTGTGATACCCTCCATATGAAAAAGCAGGTTGTCCTCAAGACCCAGCCAAACAGGCTGTCCCCCATGCTTTGAGGCTGCCTCATAATATTGGGAGGACACCAGGTCAAAATCCTGCAGCCTGTAATAATCATAGGTGCTGTACAGGATATTTGACCGGTCAATAATCATGATATTGCTCAATGGTTCAAATGAAAGTACGAGGGAGGAAAAATACTCAGCTATGCTGCGCTTGCTGCGGCCCACCTGCAGGTAGTCCTCGCCGCTGTGGATATTGTTTCTCACAATCTGGCTGGTGGCTGTGCTCTGCCCCAGCTGTGTCATATAGGAAACCTTATCCGTCACACTGATATTGATTTTCTCCAGCATGTTTTCCATCTCATTTTTCTTGTTGTTAAAAATAAGGCCCCTTGCATGGCTGTAAGCAAAATATCCCATAATACTGCCCTGAAGAATGCCGATGGTTATAAATACAATCATAATCTTTGCACGGAATGACAACTGTCTCACGCTCTGTTCCCCCTGTGATTATATTTTTTCTATCATAGCATTTATAGTTTGGGATTACAAACCCCGAGGGGGCTTATGCGTCCCCAACCGCCGGACAAAAAAAGACACGGCCCTGGCTTATTGCCAGAACCGCGTTCTGTTGTCTTATTATATGTCTGCCATTCACCTACGGCCTGACAGCCGTCCCGTCAGGCAGCCTTGCAAACAGCCAGCTGTGGTCCATGTCCACTGCCGGATATTTGGCCGCTTCCCTCTCATCAAAGCCAACACCGATGCCGGGGGTATCATCCACATATGCATAGCCGTTCCTGATATCCGGACAGCCCGGGAATACGGCCTTCTCCTCCTGGGTAAAGCCGGAAAATTCCTGGATACCGAAGTTGTGGCTGTTCAGGTCCAGATGCATCTGGGCGCACATCCCGATGGGCGACAGGTCATTGGGACCATGCCATGCGGTCCGCACCCCGTATGCATCGCAGAAGTGTGCCAGCTTCACGGCAGGGGTCACGCCTCCGATATCGCTTAGATGCACCCTAATGAAATCAATCCACTGGTTCTGTATGATGGTCTTCCACTCAGCCGGATTGGTAAACAGCTCTCCCATGGCAAAGGGAACAGCTGTCTGCTCTCTCAGATACCTGTAATACCCCACCTGGTCAGGGGACAGGGAATCCTCCAGGAAAAACAGCTTAAAGGGTTCCAGCTCCTTTGCAAAGGCAAGGGTATCTGCCAGGGAAAGCCTCTCATGTACATCGTGCATGACCTCAAGCTCCCAGCCGAAATCCTTCCTCACCTGTTCAAACAGACGGATTACGCTGTCCATATACATTTTCGGATGGAAATACGCGCCTTCCGGCGCTCCGTCCGGCTTCACCATCTGCTGGCGCCTGCCGTCAAAATTCCCGCCGTAGGTCCCCATGTGACAGCGGATATGCCGGTACCCTTCCTCGATATAACGGCTGATGCACTCTTTTACCTCTTCCAGGCATCCTCCGTCCGCATGGCGGTAAACCGTTACCCCTTCCCTGGCCTTGCCGCCAAGCAGGCTGTAAAGAGGCATGCCGGCCAGTTTGCCCTTGATGTCCCACAGAGCCTCGTCCACACCGGATATGGCGTTGTTAAGGACCGGGCCGTTGCGCCAGTAGGAGCTTCCCATCATGGTCTGCCAGATATCCTCTATATTATGGACGCTTCTGCCCTTAAGCATGGGGCAAAGGTACTCCTCTATGGCTGTGACCACGGCCTTATGCCTCCATGTAAAGGTGGCGCATCCGTATCCGGAGAGTTCCGGTTCCGATGTTTCCACCTTCACAATAACCAGATTAATTCCCCTGGGCGCTGTCACAAATACTTTTATATCGCGAATCGTTATGTTATCCATGTTCTTAATCTCCTGTTTTCTTGTAAAATCCCTATGCCTGCACTGTGCGCCCCCCGGCAATACAGTATCAGCTCTTCACGGCCCCGCCTGTCATACCTGCGATGAAATACTTCTGGAAACAGATGAAAAGGACCACCAGCGGAAGACTGGATACGGTGGAGGCGGCCATCAGGTCATTCCATTTAATCTGGTACTGGGAATTCAGGGAAATAATGCCCACGGTCAATGTCTTAAGCTGGTCGTTGGAAATCAGGACCGAGGAATACATATACTCATTCCAGCCGCTGAACAGGACAAATATGGCAACCGCTGCAATACCCGGTACTATCAGGGGCAGAATGATGTTCCAGAAAATACGGAAACTGGAAGCCCCGTCCACCCGGGCCGCCTCATCCAGCTCAATGGGCACTGTCTTAAAGTAGGAAACCAGCATCCATGTGCTAAAGGCAACATTGGTGGCTGCATACACAATGATGAGTCCAATCAGCTTGTTGGTCATATGGTATTTGGAGAGCACTGCATAAAAAGGCACCACCAGCATAACGCTGGGAAACATCTGGGTCACCAGAAGAAAATCCATCAGCTGTTTTTTTCCCTTAAACTGGAATCTGGTCACACCGTAGCCGGCCAGGCACGCGCAGGTGATGCAGATAATCATGGCAAAGATACATGTAATCAGGCTGTTCAGGGTCATTCTTCCAAAATTGTAGGTGGTGAAAAATTTCCGGAAGGACTCCAGGCTGATTGGGTCCGGTATCCACTGGGGCTTGGGCGAGTAGGTCTGGGCCTCTGTCTTGAATGCCGTGGAAACCATCCAGAGCACTGGCACCAGCACCAGCATGGCCAGCAGAATCAGGACCACATAGCAGATAATTTGTTCCATTCTGCGTTTTGACTTTATTTTATTCATCCTTCAGCACCACCTTATACACAGAGTTTATGAGATAACAGATAATGAACACCAGGATTCCCCAGGCAGCTCCCTTGCCGAACCTCAGGTCGTTGAACGCGGTTCCGTAAATACTCAGGCTTATCAGGTTGGTGGCTGTGCCCGGTCCGCCGGCCGTCATGGTAAAGACCTGGGTATACTGCTTGAACCACCACACGCTGTCCAGTATGATAACCGTTGTCAGTATGGGCTTTAAGGAGGGCAGGGTTATGTACCGGAAGCTGTCCCACTTATTTGCCCCGTCAATCACAGCCGCCTCGTACAGGTCCTTGGATATGCTCTGAAGGCCGGCCAGTATCATGGTCATAACCAGCGGAAATCCCTTCCATATACAGGTGAATACCACAGACGGAAACGCCAGTTCCTTACTCCCAAGCCAGGATATATTGGCTGAGATGATTCCCAGGGACTTTAAAATGTCATTTAAGACGCCGTACATGGGATTCATAATCCAGGTAAACAAAAGGGCGATGACAGCTTCCGGGAAAAGCCATGGAAGCATAAAGATTACCCTGAATACGGTTCTTCCCCTGAACTCCCTGTTTAACAGGGCGGCCAGAATGAACCCCAGGACAAAATGCCCGATTACTACAAATATCATGAACTCAAACGTAAGCAGAACTGATTTATAGAAGGACGGGTCTGTAAATGCCTCTGCGTAATATTTAAAGCCTACAAATTTCCACTTAGTCACCAGGTTGGTATTAAAAAAGCTGATATAGAAGCCATAGGCCATGGGATATATAATAAGGGCCGCCAGCATAAATACAATGGGGAAAGCAAATAAGTATCCGTCATTCTGGTATTTAATTTTGCCCGCAGTTCCTTTGGTTTTTACCTTAGACATACTATCATGAACCTTTCTTTTGAATACGGGGAGGGCGGTTATCTGCCCTTCCCCGTATCATGCTGCTGTTTCTGTTACTGTTTGCGGTGGTGCTGTTTCCTGCGCTGTCCCAGGCTTTGCATTCTGCTGCCTCTAGTTGTAATCTTCCAGAAGCTGTTCAAGGTCCTTCACCAGCTGCTCCACTGCCTGGTCATTTGTTTTCTCGTTGCTGAATACAGATGCATAGGCATCGCCCAGAGCGCTCTTAAGGCCGCTGATTCCTGCAAAAGGCAGGGTAGGACGGCAGCCGTCCTCAATCTGCTTCAGGAAACCTGCATAATCATCCCCTGTTATATAGGAGACTTTCTGTCCCTCGGTGGTGGACGGAATCTTACCGCTGGATTCCCAGAACTTCATATCCTGGTCATGGGAGGTAAAGAATGCCAGGTATTTAGCTGCGGCTGCCTTTTCAGCGTCCGTTGACTTGGCAGTGATGGCATAGCCCTCTGCTCCCAGCATGGTGCCTGAATATTCCCCCGGAAGCTTAAAGGAACCCAGCTTTCCCTTTAACTCAGGATTATTGGCATAGGCCACGCCCAGGGCGTTGGGACCGGTAAGGAACATGCTTGTATAGCCCATGGCAAAGTAGTTGGCAGCCGTGGGATAATCCACCTCCGTGATACCGGTGGGAACCACGCCCTCCACATTGTTCATGTCGGTCCACTTTGAGAATACGTCCACGAAGGCCGGGTCTGTGGTGATGTCGGTCTTCCACTCGCCGGAACCATCCTCCTGGTAAGCCAGCTCATAGCCGTTGCTCCAGAGATAGGACATGAAACGGCTCTGTCCTGAGGAATTGTTAGAGCCTACCATGGAGAATCCCCACTGGTCCACCTGTCCGTCCCCGTCCGTATCCTTTGTCAGCGCCTTTGCGCAGTCCACAAACTCGTCCCATGTGGAGGGCACCTTAAGCCCTGCTTCCTCAAAACGGTCTATGCGGTAGATAACGGCCTGAGGCTGTACGGCCACCGGATAATAGGTCATCTGTCCGTCAATGGTGCAGGCGTCCATAACGCCGTTTGCCAGGCCGTCAACGACCTCCTTGTCCATCCATTTGCTCAGGTCCTCTGTCAGTCCCAGGTCGTAAAGGGTTGGAATCTGGTCGGCAGATGTAAAAAATATAGTGGGAAGGTCATCCGGAGAGGTTGCCATGGCTGCCAGCTTTGTGTAGATATCGCCGGAGGCAATGGCCTGGATTTCCACCTTGATGTCCGGATTTTCCTTCATAAATTCCTCTGCATACTGATATATGTACTGGCCGTGGGGGTCCTCCGGCGCATATCCGTCCATGACGGTCAGGGTAACCGGTTCGCCGGACGCTGCCTGCGTATCCTTTTCCCCTGCTTCCGTTCCATTATTATCTTTTGTATCCGCCTTTACATCCTCTGCCTTTGTATCTGCCGTGCCGGATGATGAGCCCGCGCATCCTGTCACAAGGGATGCTGCCATCGCTACGGAAAGCATTGCTGATAAGAATCTTTTTTTCATGTCAGTTCCTCCATTTCATTGTTATGAATCACTCATAATTACCGGCCGGTAATCGTTTGTTCCGATGTAAATATCATACATCAAGTGCCCTGCGGAATGTGATTATTATTTAGTCAAAAATCACCATTTCTTTGTCCTGTTGTAAAAATCTGCATAAAAATAGCAGCTGGCGTCCAAAAATCACCAGCTACTTTCTTCTGCTTCTCCTGCTTGTTTCCCACCATTCATGTACAGATTTACGGTATTGGAGGGGAGATACGTCCATGATTGATTTAAATTGCCTTAAAAATGTGTTTACACTGTCATAACCGCACTTTTCCGCTATCACCGCCACGCTATCACTATTATTTTCCAATAAGCTGGCTGCCTCGCAGACCCTCACCGTGTTGATATACTTGTTTAGGTTGTATCCGCAGTACTTGGTGAAATCCTTGCTGATGGTGGATGGGTGAAGAAAAAATTTTTCACCCAGCATGTTCAGGTTCAGTTCCTCGTTAAAATGGGTGTCTATGTATTCCTTGATTTCCAGCATCCTGGCATTGGACGGCGAGATACCGGACTCGCTCCGTTTGATTCGGAAGGTCCGAAACAGCAGCACCGCAATCTGGGTGACAATGGTCCGCTGAATCTGGGAGCGGAAGGGCTTATGCACCGCGTCCTCCGCCTTCAGGCAGCACAGCATATCAATTAACTGTCCGAACACGGCCCGGTCCACATTCTTATAATTTTGGACAAACTCCTCCGGTGTGGGCGTGTTGAACACCTTCTGCAGGTCGCTGTCCAATACAGTGCTCCTGTAGTAGGTTGGTTTGACCGTGAAGCCGTATCTTGAAAACGGCAGCCTGTCAATCCGCCTGAGATGATGCTCCATGGCTCCTATGACCAGTATGTCATAGGGCTCCACATGGTACTTTCTGCCTGAGATGTAGTAATCCGCCGCCCCGTCCTCCACCAGGAGAATTTCACTGGTATTATGGATGTGGTGCATCTCATTCTTCTCGTATTCACAGGTCCGTGAAATATTATAATTATCCTCGCAGATTGCCCGGAAATGGTCCGGCTCATAATAATCGTTAATCTTAATCTCCATGTGGTTTACTATAGCATACCTGTATCTGAATGTCAAAAAATGCAGCCCCGGTCAAAGAACCGGGACTGCCGCCAATATCTTTTATATTTGTATGACCAAATACTCCCCTTTGGTCTGCACCGCCGCTTTAATCTGCGTTCCTATTCCTCTGCGTTCTTTTTAAGCATCCCCAGAATCACACATCCGGCCGCTGCTCCCACAACCACCGCAGCCAGATACATAAATGGATTCCCGATGGTCGGAAGGACAAAGATACCGCCGTGAGGCGCCCTGAGGGTACAGCCGAAGGCCATGGAAAGACCGCCTGCAATCGCGGAACCGATGATACAGGAAGGAATCACGCGCAGAGGGTCCTGGGCCGCAAAGGGAATGGCTCCCTCGGTGATAAAGGACAGGCCCATCACATAGTTGACAATACCGGACTGGCGCTCCTTTGCCGTGAATTTTTTCTTAAAGAAGGAGGTGCAAAGGGCAATGGCAATGGGAGGCACCATACCGCCTGCCATGACAGCCGCCATGACCTCAAAGTTGCCTTCCGCCAGCTGCGCTGTTCCGAACACATAGGCTGCCTTGTTAAAGGGACCGCCCATATCAATGGACATCATGCCGCCCAATACCATGCCCAGCACAACTCTGCTGGTGCCTCCCATTCCTCCCAGGAAACGGGTCAGGCCGTCATTAATCATCCCCATATACGGGTTGATAAAGGTGGTGACCACAGCTGCCAGGAAGATGCCGATAACCGGATACAGCAGCACCGGCTTAATGCCTTCCAGTGACTTTGGCAGTTTCGAAAAAAGCTTCCTCAATCCCACTACAATGTATCCGCCTACAAAGCCTGCAAACAGGGCGCCCAGGAAGCCTGCGTTCACATCGCCCCCGGCGGGATTGGCAAACGTAGCGCCCATCTTGGCAATCAGTCCTGCCACCAGGCCCACTGCCAGTCCCGGACGGTCCGCAATACTCATGGCAATGAAACCAGCCAGGATAGGAAGCATCATTCCAAACGCCTGCTCTCCTACGGTTTTAAGGTAAGCGGCCAAAGGCGTATTCTTACCAAAGTTAGCCGGGTTAATGGAATAATCGTCAAACAGGAACGCCAGGGCAATGAGGATTCCTCCGCCGATTACAAAGGGAAGCATATGGGAAACGCCATTCATCAGGTGCTTGTAAATGGTGCGTCCAATGCTGTCATTGCTGTCGGATACAGACCCGTCTCCGGCAGCCCCTGTGTGGTGGTATACAGGCACGGTGCCGTCCACTGCCCGTTTAATCAGTTCCTCTGCCTTGTGAATGCCGTCAGCTACAGGAACCATGATAACCGGCTTGCCGTCAAACCTGGCCATCTCCACATTCTTATCCGCGGCAATGATGATGGCGTCCGCCGCTGCAATCTCATCCCTGGTGAGCACGTTCTGGGCGCCGCCGGAACCATCCGTCTCAGCCTTCAGCGAAATTCCCAGCTTCTTTCCTGTATTCTCCAGGTTTTCAGCCGCCATATAGGTATGGGCAATGCCGGTAGGGCAGGCCGTGACAGCCAGGACCCGGTATCCGGAGGCTGTTTTCACATCCGCTTCTGCATTCCGGTCCGCCTCTCCCTCAGGCGCCCCAAAACGCTCCACCTCAGCCCTGTCAATGATGCGTAAAAATTCCTCCTTATCCGAAGCCCCAATCAGCCCTTCCTTGAATCCGGGATTCATAAGCAGGGTGGACAGGCGGGACAATGCCTCCAGGTGCACGTCTGCCCCCTCAGCAGGCGCTGCAATCATGAACAGCAGGTTTGCAAGGGAACCGTCAAAGGCGTCGTAATCAACCCCCTCCGGCACAACCATGGCTGCCAGCCCGGGCTCCTTTACCGCCTCCACCTTTGCGTGGGGAATGGCGATTCCCTCACCAATGGCCGTGCTGCCCAGGGCTTCCCTTGCCAGTATGCCCTTCTTGTATCCGTCTGTGTCCTTAAGCCTTTTGCCTGCATCCATCAGGGATACCAGCCTGTCAATGGCCTCCTCCTTATTGGAAACCTTTACGCCCAGTTCAATGCTCTCTTTCTTTAATAACTCTGTAATCCGCATAAATGCGCCCCTCCTGACCGATTAAAGTGTGTTTAAGAGTCTCATAATTTCATCCTTGGTTCCTATGCCGTCAGAAAATGCAGTCGCGCCGCCGCAGGCTGTTCCCAGCTTCAGGGCGTATGCATAATCTCCTTTTTCCAGGTATCCGGCTATGAAGCCTGCCACCATGGAATCCCCGGCTCCAACGGAATTCTTCACAATTCCCCTGGCAACTCCCTGGCGGTATACGCTGCCATCCTCAGCCACCAGGATGGCTCCGTCCCCTGCCATGGATACCAGTACATTCACTGCCCCCTGTTCCTTAAGCTTCCTGGCATGGAGAATGATTTCCTCTTCTGTCTTAAGCTCCAGTCCGAACATCTGTCCCAGCTCATGGTTGTTTGGCTTGATAAGGAAGGGATGGTACTTTAAAACCTTTAAGAGTAAATCCTTTTCCGCATCCACCACCATGCGGATTCCCCTGCCGTCCAGGCGCTCCATGATTCTCTGGTAGATATCATTGTCCATGGCTGCCGGTATGCTTCCTGACAGGACCAGCACATCTCCTTCTTTTAAATAGGAAAGCTTCTGAAAAAGCTGTTCCACATCACCGGCCGTAATCTCCGGTCCCATGCCGTTAATCTCGCTTTCCCGGTCTGACTTCAGTTTTACATTGATACGGGACATACCCTTCTCCACCCGGATAAAGTCAGAGTCAAAGCCCAGGCTCCGGACGCCCCTCTCAATCTCCTGTCCTGTGAACCCGGCTATGAATCCCAGAGCCGTGCTCTTATATCCCAGGTTTGCCAGAAGCGCCGAAACATTGATGCCCTTACCCCCGTAAAAGATGTTTTCCCTGATGGTCCGGTTTACGCTTCCCAGTGTGAAATGCTCCACTGCCACCACATAGTCCAGTGCCGGATTAAATGTTACTGTGTAAATCATATATCTCTGCACCGCCTTCTCATGAAATTTTATTTCTTATGTTGTCTATATCATAATACGATATCATATTTTCGTCAATAGTATTTTGTAAGAAAATATGTTTCATACATTTTTTCGTCGCAATATACAAACAGACGGCCTGTTTCTGTAAAAAGCCGTCTGTTTTTTGTGCATTATTTTCTATTTTATCCTCTGTATGAATCATTACTTCTTATCTGGTGATATGGCTTTTTCATGACGCCGTATATGCTCCACGGATTCCTTCATGCCTGCCATCAGCAGCAGGTACAGTATCTCCATGACCGCCGTGGCCGTGACCCTGGAAAACCAGAATTCTTCTGTCAGCAGCTTTTCCCTGGTGGCGGTAACAATCTTATAGTCGCTTATTCCGGCCAGAGGCGAATTTCCATTGTTGGTAATGAGGATGACCGTGCATCCGTTTTCCTTTGCCCCCTCCGCCAGGGTCTGAAGACGCTTGGAACTGCCGGAATTGGATATAACCATAACCACATCCTCCGGTCCCAGGTTAAAGGTATAGGCTGTCTGGGTCTCCCATATATCTCCTGCCACGGCCGGGATTCCCAGCTGGTTGAATTTAAAGGCTCCGTCCAGCGCCACAGGAATGGTGTTGCCCACGGCTGCCAGCTGCACCATGCGGGCGTGCTCCAGCTTGTCCAGAATATGCTCCAGATTGGCAGGGTCCATCATGTTCACTGTCTCTGTCAGCTCCGCCACCTTATTGGCCAATATGTTCTGAAGGGACTGGCTCAGGTCGCTGCGGTCAATGTCATTGGACACGTTCCTGTCCTTGTGTTCTTCTTCCAGCACCTCCCTGGCCAATGCCAGCTTCAGGCTGTGGAATCCCTTAAAACCGCACCGCCTGCAGAAACGGGATACCGTGGCGTCGCTGGTCCCGCTGGCCCTGGCCAGCTCTCCCACTGTCATGTCCACCACTTCCGCCTTATGCTCCATCATATAATCCGCTATCTTTTTCTCTGCTTCAAAAAATTCATCATAGGAGGAGCAGATGACTCCCAACGCGCTTCGTGTCTCTCCCATATCATATTCCGCCTGTCTCATGTAAATTTATTTCATGCTTTAAATATAGCACACAAAATTTAAAAATAAAAGTTGTTTTTCGTCATATATTATAATGCTTTCTGAAACTTTATTAACTTTTCGTTACTCCCCTTGTTTTTCCTTTTTTACTGTGCTATAATCTCTAAACGTTAACACATTATTAACAATTTGTTTATATTTAGCCGCATATTATCAGGTCTTCAAATGTGAGAAAGAGGCTGGTATCATGAAAAGTATTAAAACATTTTTATCCAGGTACAAACATGCATGGCTGCTGTGTTACGGCTTCATTTATCTCCCATGGTTCTGTTACCTGGAACGGACGGTCACACGTCATTACCATGTGATGCATGTTGCCCTGGACGACTTCATACCCTTCAACGAATATTTTATTATTCCCTACATGATGTGGTTTTTATACGTGGCGGGAACCATTGTTTTCTTCCTTTTCCGCAATAAGGAAGACTATTACAGGATTTGCACCTTCCTGTTCTCAGGCATGACCATCAGCCTGATTATCTGTACCTTTTTCCACAACGGCACAGATTTCAGACCGGCCATTGACCCGGGCAAGAACATATTTTCCAGCATGGTTGCAGCCCTGTACCAGACGGATACGCCTACCAACGTATTCCCCAGCATCCACGTATACAACTCCATCGGCACCCACATCGCCATCATGAAAAGCGGGTCGCTTAAGAAATATCCCTGGGTCCGGGCCGGTTCAGCCATCCTTATGGTTTCCATCTGCCTGTCCACTGTCTTCTTAAAACAGCACTCGGTCATCGACATGGTAGGCGCAGCCATTATGGCTTATGTGATTTACGGAATCGTCTACGGATACAACTGGTCCGCAGAAGACAAAAAGGTCACCCAGAAGGCCCTCAGTTAGATGGACAAAAAAACCAAAACCGTTGTACGCCGGTATGTGATTACCAGCCGGCGTACAGCGGTTTTCCTGCGTCAACCTCTGTTCCTCTCTTTTCTATTATCTCAGATAAAAATCTTAGCTGCGTTCCATCTCTGCCCCATCTCCCGCCATGCTGTCCCATTGGCGGGAAACCAAAAAATCCATGGCCCTCCCTGCCAACGGGATTTCCATGGATTTTCATATCAATTTTTGATTGGATGATGCCGGATTCCCGGACTCCCGGTGCTCCCGGACTCCCAGTGCTGCCGGATTCCCGGTGCTCCCGGGTTACTGCTCCTTGGAAAAAGGATTCAGCATCTTGTTCACCACTTCCGCCTCAGAAGGGCCTTCGAACAGGGTGCTTCCCTGGTCCTTTGCAGGTATACTGTCAACCCTGGAGCCGTCAATGCTGCCCCTCATCTCTACTTCGTGCTTATAGTCAGCCAGGTATTTTTCAATGGCGCTGATTTTGTCTTCCGGCGCCTCCATACCTTCCCTAGATAGTCCCATGATGTCCATGACTGTATCCAGCTCTCCGTCATCCCAGTCCTTAAGGACAGTGTTGGCAAGAAACTGAATCCGTTCCCTGATTGAATTACACTTCAAAAATTCTTTTACCATTTTATAAGACCTCCATACATATGGAAATTTCCTGATACCGGCTATACTATACTACTCCGTTAAAAAGATGTCAATTAAAACCGTAAAATTTCTGCGTTATTTTATATCCCAGAATCAGCAGTTCCCTTCCGCCCTTGCCCGGAAGGTTGCATCCCTGTCCCAGGAAACCCATCCTGAGCCGCAGGAACAGAGGAAGGTTCTGCTTTTTCAGATACTGCCACAGCTCCTTCTTTTTCTCCAGGTTTTCTTCTGTCCCGGATTTGATGGCCAGGACAGAACAGATGGTCATCATGATTTCCAGATACTGTATCATGTAATGACGCAGTTTTCTGCTGCTTATCTTCATGGCGTCATAATACCCCAGCATCAGCTTGGTGACCCGAATCTGCTGGTCAATGCGGCCAATCATCACCTCTTCATTGACTGACTGGTCCTGCCTCCCGATATAATAACGGTAGAAGTTCACATCCAGGTAATAGATATGCTTCACATGGGGCAGTGGCTGGTACACAAAAATATTGTCCACATAAAAGGTGTGCTTGGGCAGCTCCAGCCCGCACTGGATAAGCAGCCCTGTCCTGTAAATAACAGAATGCATCAGGATATACTGCCCTGTCATGAAGAACTTCACGTCATTCCATCCAAATACCTTGTCCTTTGGAAACGCCGTGTGATATTTCATCACCTTTTTCCTTCTGGCGCCCTCCTTTTCATAGACAAAGTTGGTAACCAGCATATCCAGCGTCTCTCCTCCGTATACAAAGCGCCTCAGGGTTGAAAGAACCTGCTCATACGCCTCCTCATTGACCCAGTCGTCGCTGTCCACCACCTTAAAGAAAATGCCTGTGGCATTTTTAAGTCCTGTATTCACAGCCTCCCCGTGCCCGCCGTTTTCCTGGTGGATGGCACGGCAGATAGTTGGATATTCACGGGCATACCGGTCTGCAATCTCCCCCGTCCTGTCCTTTGTGGAACCGTCATCCACAATGATGATTTCCACTTCCTCCCCGCCTGTAAGCAGGGTGTTGATGCAGTGCTCCATATAGCTCTCCGAGTTATAACAGGGGATTGCCACAGTCAATAACTTCACGTTTCTACCTCCTCGTTATGAGCGCTTAGAGACCGTCTTTTGGTCTCCTACGCGCGATACATGTCACTGGCGCTTAGCGAGGTCCTTTCGAGCTTAGCGCAGTGGCTCGTTTATGAGCGCTTAGCCAAATACTGCCAGGGCTGCCAGATTAGCGGCCCCATGCATCAATACTGCCATGGGATATCTGCGGTATTCACTGCTTTCATAGCCCCATGCCAGCACCATTCCCAGCAGGAATGCATAAGTGCCTTGAATCCAGTTTCCATGATATATGCCAAAGGCCAGGGATGATATGACTGCTGAAGGAAGAAAAGCCATAAAGCGCCTGAGCCATCCGTACAGGACCAGACGGAAGGCTCCCTCCTCCAGGATGGGGGCCAGGACCAGTGTCATCCACAAAAAGCCTGCTCCCTGGGATACAGCCGGACTCATGGCCTCCTCGTAAGATGAGAGGAGACTGCCCGGCCATGGTATAACCTTTACCAGCAGATTGCCGGCCAGCGCCGCTGCCGCTGCCGCCAGTACACGCTTCTGCCATCCTGCGGGCAAAAGCTGCTTTTCATCCCTCATACGCTCCCTGTCCTTCTGTTCTTATTCTGTGTTTTTATTCTGCGTTCTTATTCTGCTGACAGTATAGCATGGCTCCATGTGTTTTGCCACCATCTTTTTACTCTTTTCATTGCATTTTTTCCCATATTACCCTATAATAAACTTAATTTATATGACAATTTAAAAGACAAGCGAGGTATGGATTATGGCGAAAAAACGCATCGTAATGGCCATTGGCCACAAAGATATGGGAACCAATCTTCCTGAACAAAAGGCAGCTGTGGCGAGAACCGCCAAAATCATCGCTGATTTCATCCAGGAGGGGTGGCAGGTAGCCATTGTACACAGCAACGCTCCCCAGGTAGGCATGATTCACACGGCCATGAATGAATTCGGCAAACAGCATGACGGCTATAGTCAGGCTCCCATGTCTGTCTGCTCTGCCATGAGCCAGGGTTATATCGGATACGACCTTCAGAACGGAATCCGGGCTGAATTGATTAAAAGAGGCATTTACAAACCAGTAAGCACTGTACTGACCCAGGTGACAGTGGACCCATATGATGAGGCTTTCTATACCCCTGTAAAGGTCATCGGACGTGTTATGACCAAGGAGGAAGCTGATGCTGAGGAAGCCAAGGGCAACCATGTGACAGAAGTGGAAGGCGGCTACCGCAGAATCGTTGCATCCCCCCATCCCGTTGCCATAGTGGAGATTGATGCCATCAAGGCCCTTATGGATGCGGACCAGATTGTCATTGCCTGCGGAGGAGGCGGCATTCCGGTTATGGAGCAGGGCTATAACCTAAGGGGCGCCAGCGCCATCATTGAGAAGGACCTTGCCACCGGACTGCTGGCCAAAGAGATTGACGCGGATGTGATGATGATACTTACCAGCGTGGACAACGTGACCTTAAACTATGGTACTCCCCAGGAACAGCCCATCAGCCGCATGACCATAGACCAGGCCAGGGATTATATCAGCCAGGGCCAGTTCGAATTTGCCTCCATGCTGCCAAAGGTATCTGCCTCCATTGATTTCCTGGAGAGCGGCAAAGGCAGGAAAGCCATCATCACCACCCTGGATAAGGCAAAAGAAAGCCTGAAGGGACATGCAGGCACGGTAATTGAATAAAGACCCTGGTTCTGCCAGATAACCGTACGTAAACAACAAAAAGGAATCCATTCATCCCTTAAGAACAATAGGGGTTGATGGATTCTTTTTGTAATTGTTTCTGTAATTGTTTCTGTAATTGTTTCTGTAATTGTTTCTGTAATTGTTTCTGTAATTGTTTCTGTTATTATTTCTGTTATTATTTTGCTGTCCGTATACTTTTAATCTGGCAGAATCCGGCAGACATGCAGATATATAGCCGGAAGACATGTGAAGCCCTATGCCTCCGCAGCGTCATCACGCCTCCGCCAGCACCCGCTCCGTAATATAGCTGACCATCTCCTCCTTGGGCATCCCCAGGGACAGGGCCAGCTCAGAGTACAGATTATCCTCCGCCGTCTTAAAATACCGCTCGTCCAGGTCCGTCATTTTCTTTCCCTGCTCCATGCGGTCCTTCCGGCGCAGGTACAACGCCTTTATCATGCTAATCCACACCCGGCAGTCACAGGTCTTAAGGGCTTCCTTATACCGTTCCTCCCGCTGCTTATCATTGGTAACCTCCATCTCCTTCACATCAGAGATTTCGTCAATCAGTTCAAGGGCCTCTTCTTTGGAAAGAAGCGGCCTGGTTATGGTTTTCTCCGAATCCACAGGCGTCACAATCTTGCTGTCTTGCTGATAATAGGGACGGAGTACATAATACAGCCGGCCCTTCGGACCGTCAGGCCTGTCAATTTTGATGATATCCATCACCTCGCAGACGCCTCTGATGCCGTATATGATATACTGACCTTTCTGATACATATTTTACCGCCTACTTCCCTTATTTTATAATACATATATTGTATCATTAAAAGGGTGTCGATGTCAGAAGTTTTTTGGCGCCGCCGTAAACTTTGTAAAAAATACACCATGGAGCCGTATATTTTTTTGTATACAATAGCCAGTCTCCGGGGTATATGCATCTATTGTATCTCTTTCTCCATTTGCCCTGAGCCGGACTTTATGGTAATCCTGACCGCAATATTGGCGGCATCTGTTTCCACACAAACCATGTCCCCGGCTTTTACCTCTTCTATATCAGCGGCTTTTCCCTCCGAATCCATAACCTCAGTGGAAGAGGACAACAGGATTGTCACAGCGACGGCGGAATCTTTGCCATCCCCTGTGTGTTTGTCCGGGCCCCTGCTTCCGGCCTCATCCTGGTTCCGGCCTTTTCCCGTTTCACCGCCCTTATCTCTCCGGCCAGGTCTGCCTCCTGCCCCCTTTTCCGGCCCGTCTCCGGCTTCTTGGGTGTCCGGGACACGGTCTGTGCCTGCCTCATCAGGTCCGCCGTCAGTCTCTTCCCCGTCCATCCTTTTTCCCGCATCACCCTTCCCCTGCCCGCCGCCTCTGGGGCCAGGTCTTCCGGTAACAAGGGATATCTGTGAATCAGAAATTTCCTTCACCATACCAATGATTTCCGTCGCCTCCGCATTGCTGCTTTCTTCCGGTGCTTCAACGGTATCAGAAGCCGCGGCATCCTCTTTCCCCTGACCTGCGCAGCCGGATGCCAGAACCGCAGCAGCCAGCACTGCCAAAATAAATACTCCTTTTTTCATGAATATACTCCTTTTAATCCTGTAATCCTCTGTCCCGGCGGCACAGGAATGCCGTATATGCATCCCTGGGCCAATTCCTGCATTTCCTCCATGACTATTCCATGATGTCAATACTGATAATCTGTGTATCCTCCAATATCATTCTTACAATGCTTCCAACTGCCAAATCAGATTCCGTACCTTCCCGGCCCTCCATTCCTTTTGTAATGACAGTGGAACCGGTCAGATAAACGGTTGTTTCATCCGTGCTGAATTCCATTGTCATACCTCCGCTCCCCTGTCTGTCCCAGGGATTCCCGCCCTCCGGCATTGCAGGCATGGTCCCCTCTTCTTCAGGTTGTGCAGGAGGGTTCTCCCCATCCGCCGGTTTTTCCGGCGGAGTTTCTCCATCTGCCCGTTTTTCCGGCAGTGTCTCCCCTTCTGCCGGTTTTTCCGGCGGGGATTCCCTGTCCGGCGCCCTGTCTTCTGCAGGACCGGTTCCGTCACCATCCCTCTGTTCCGGCTTTAAGGCAAATGTCACGGTCAATGAGCCGTCGCCTGCCGCAGTTATTTTAGCCATTACACTCCCGTCATCCCGGGGAGTCATCCTGTTATCTGTCTGTGCTGTTTCTGAACCGGAGGATGACCATGATGCCGCGTAGCTCATCACCCCGGTACCAATCACAGCCGCCGCGCACAGACCTGCACACAGTAACATCCTTGCTGGATTTCTTTTCATTGTAATCTCCTACTTTCCGCTTTATTTCAGATTTTCATCTGATTCCAGAAGTATAACGGCCCTGGCTTAAATCAAACTGAAATTCACAGATATTTCATAAAATACCTTTGTTTGCACCAAAATAAAAAAGCAGCGGTTTCCCGCCACTTTTTCCATTTCTCCATCCTCCATCAATCCCACCAGAAAAACCATACATGGGACCTGGACAGGGACCCTGCCAGGGTCATGACCTCCTCCGTAAAGCAGAAGCCGAACTGTTCCATAGCCAGCTTCTCGGCCTGTTCCTGGTCTGCCACCGGTGTATCCACATAAAACTGCAGGGTATCGGCACCCATAACAGCCGGCACAGCTCCCCACATTTCATACCACTGTTTTGCAAATGCCAGCATTCTGCCGCTGTCCGGACACTGGTTCCATCCGCCAAAGGGAAGCCAGCCCAGCACCTTCCAGGGCTGGTCCACCGGAATCTCCGCCAGTATGACATCTGATTTTTGTCTGGTCAGATAATCCGTATCCTCCTGGAAATGCTCCGCCGCTTTTCCGTCCTCAAACCTTCCCAATAAGGACTCCGGCATTTCCATGGACGATTCCGCCAGGTTCGTTGTCACCATGTCTATAAAATTTTCATCCGGATAAATGAACAGAGGAACAAATCCATCCCTCTTTCCCTGTTCCCTCTTCTCCAGATAAAGTTCCTCCAGGGGCTGTTCCGCTCCCCTGCGGTCAATCACCTGACATGGGCATCCCATAATTTCCAGCATTTTACGGTAACTCTCTTTCTTCTCATCTCCGGTCTGCGTCATTTCTTTCCCTCCATACGCATCCCTGCCGTTTTTCAGAACCAGCATTCAATCTTCATGCTTCCATTATATCGGATAACCCCCTCTGCGGCTATCCCCCGTTCCAAAAACAGCCATCCCGCCGGAAAACAGGAACCAGCCCATGGCTGGTACCCGGCAAAGATATGAAAAGCCCGGGGACTCCGGTTTAAACAAACCGGAGTCCCCAGGCTCCTATCCGGTCAAACCAGACTCTGCTTACATCTGCTTAACCGCCAATCCTTTTACCCTGATGGAGGACCCATCAATCTTCCTTTACTTCCACTACCGCCAGTATTTCCGTGGCGCTGCCGCCCGGAAGCTCATTGGCTCCAATGGCAAGCCTTGCAGCGATTCCTGCTTCTCCATATAAATCACGGAACAGTCCGGATGCCCCGTCTATGACCAAAGGCTGATTTCCAAACCCCTTGGCGCAACGTACATAGCTGATAATCTGTACAAACTGTTTCACTCTATCCAAATCGCCCAGTTCCGTTTTCAGAACAGACAGAATATTCAGAGCGCAGATTTGGGCGGACCTCTGGCCATCCTCTATGGTCAAATCCTCCCCCACAACACCCACCACCTGGCGCACTCCATGGATATCCGGAGTCTGGCCTGCAATATAAATCAGATTTCCCACCCTTCTTGCGGGTACATACAATCCGTTGGGCCTAGGGAGCTCCGGAAGCTCAAGTCCCATTTCCTGCAATTTCTGTTCAACTATCATAGCCTTCTCCTTAGCGTGTTTCCATTCCCTCAGGCATTCTTCACCGTGGCAATATCAATCAGCGTCAGCTCCTTGGCCCGGTTTTCCAGGCTGGTTACCAGCGCATTGGCCGTATCCAGGGAGGTCAGGACATTGACGCCTGTCTCAATGGCATTGCGGCGGATGATGAAGCCGTCATGGCTGCGCTCTGCACCCTGGGCCGGGATGTCGATAATCAGGTCAATCTGATGGCCCAGCACCAGGTCCAGGATATTGGGGGATTCCTGCTCCAGCTTGCGGATTTCGTAGGCCTTTACGCCGTTCTTATTCAGTGTCCTTGCCGTGCCTCTGGTGGCAAATATCTGATATCCCACAGCAGCAAACCTGCGGGCAATGTCCACTGCCTCCTCCTGGTCGCTGTGGCGCACGGACATAATCATTTTCCTGTATTTCGGAAGGCGGATGCCTGCGCCCTCAAATGCTTTGTAGAGCGCTTCATTGAATGTCCTTGCAATTCCCAGGCACTCGCCGGTGGACTTCATCTCAGGTCCAAGGCTGATGTCAGCACCGCGAATCTTTTCAAAGGAGAATACCGGCATCTTGATGGCAATATAATCAGCTGCCGGCTGTAATCCAGGCTGGTAGCCCAGCTCCCGGATGGTGTGGCCGCAGATAATCTGAGTGGCCAGCGGAACAATGGGGATTCCGGTTACCTTGCTGATATAGGGAACCGTACGCGAGGAACGCGGGTTCACCTCTATGATATATACGTCGTCCCCGTCCACAATAAACTGGATATTAATCATGCCCTTTACATGGAGGGCCCTTGCCAGCTTCTCGGTGTAGTCCACAATGGTGTCAATGTTATGCTGGCTGATATCCTGGGCCGGGTACACGGAGATACTGTCGCCGGAGTGGATACCGGTACGCTCAATATGCTGCATAATGCCTGGAATCAGGATGTCGGTGCCGTCACAGATGGCGTCCACCTCGATTTCCTTGCCCATAATATATTTATCAACCAGAATCGGATGCTCCTGGGCAATCTGGTTGATGATGCCGATAAACTCATCAATGTCCTCGTCGCTGATGGCAATCTGCATCCCCTGTCCGCCCAGTACATAGGACGGTCTTACCAGCACCGGATAGCCCAGCTTATTGGCTGCTTCCTTGGCCTCCTCTGCCGTGAATACGGTGTGGCCCGCCGGCCTTGGGATATTGCACTGCTCCAGGATAGCGTCAAAACGCTCCCTGTCCTCTGCCGCATCCACATCCTCTGCCGCCGTGCCCAGAATGGGAACCCCCATCTTCATCAGGGCCTCTGTCAGCTTGATGGCTGTCTGGCCGCCGAACTGGACCACCGCGCCATCCGGCTTCTCAATATCCACAATGCTCTCCACATCTTCCGGGGTAAGGGGTTCAAAATACAGCTTATCCGCAATGTCAAAATCCGTGCTGACGGTTTCCGGGTTATTGTTTATAATAATAGTCTCATAGCCTTCCCTGCTGAAAGCCCAGGTGCTGTGGACAGAACAGAAGTCAAACTCAATTCCCTGTCCAATGCGGATTGGGCCGGAACCCAGCACCAGCACCTTTTTGCGCCCGCCGGTCTGCTCCGCCTCGTTAAAACCGCCGAAGCAGGAGTAATAGTAGGGGGTCTCGGCTGCAAACTCAGCCGCACAGGTATCCACCATCTTATAAACCGCGCGGATATCATTGTGGTAGCGCAGCTTTTTGATTTCTTCCTGGGAAATGCCTGTAAGCCTTGCTATGACATTGTCAGGATACTCAATTCTCTTGGCCTCAGTCAGAAGTTCCACGGTCAGCTGCTTTTCTCCGGCTCCCACTGCCTTCAGGGCATCTTCCATCTCCACCAGGATAGCCAGCTTGTCAATGAACCAGAAATCAATCCTGGTGATGTCATGGATATGCTCATAGGTGAATCCGCGGCGCAGTGCCTCTGCAATTCTCCAGATGCGCATATCATCCACCCTGGATAATTCCTCTGTCAGCTCTTCATCGGAAAGGTCTGTAAAATCATAGGACAGCAGGCAGTCCACATGCTGTTCCAGGGAACGGATGGCCTTCATCAGCGCACCTTCAAAATTGGTGTAGATACTCATGACCTCACCTGTGGCCTTCATCTGGGTGCCCAGGGTACGCTTGGCGCTGATAAATTTATCAAAGGGCAGCCTTGGCATCTTGACCACGCAGTAATCCAGCATGGGTTCAAAGCTTGCATATGTCTTTTTTGTAACCGCATTCCTGATTTCGTCCAGGGTATATCCCAGGGCAATCTTGGCAGCCACCTTGGCGATGGGATATCCCGTTGCCTTGCTTGCCAGGGCGGAGGAACGGCTAACCCGGGGATTTACCTCGATAACGCAGTACTCGAAGCTGTCCGGATTCAGGGCATACTGCACATTGCAGCCGCCGGTGATTCCCAGCTCGCTGATGATGTTAAGGGCAGAGGTGCGGAGCATCTGGTACTCCTTGTCCCCCAGCGTCTGGGAGGGGGCCACCACAATACTGTCGCCTGTATGAACGCCCACAGGGTCAATATTCTCCATATTACAAACAGTGATTACATTGCCCGCGCCGTCGCGCATTACCTCGTACTCAATTTCCTTCCACCCTGCGATGCAGCGCTCCACCAGCACCTGTCCCACACGGGAAAGGCGAAGTCCGTTTTCCAGGATTTCGGCGCACTGCGACCGGTTGTCTGCAATACCGCCGCCGGAACCTCCCAGGGTGTATGCCGGACGAAGCACAACCGGATAACCGATTCGCTCGGCAACCTCCAGACCATGCTTTACATCCTCCACAATATCAGAGGGAGCAACTGGTTCCCCAATCTTTTCCATGGTTTCCTTGAACATCTCGCGGTCCTCTGCCTTCTTGATGGTCAGGGCCGTGGTGCCAATCAGGCGCACATTGTGTTCTTTTAAGAAGCCTGCATCCTCCAGCTCCATGGCAAGGTTAAGCCCTGCCTGTCCGCCCAGGGTGGGCAGTACGCTATCCGGTTTTTCTTTTAATATAAGCTGTTCCACCACTTCCACGGTAAGAGGCTCAATGTAGACCCGGTCCGCAATGTCCTTGTCTGTCATAATGGTGGCAGGGTTGGAGTTGAGGAGAACCACCTCAATTCCCTCTTCCTTCAGGGAACGGCAGGCCTGGGTGCCTGCATAGTCGAATTCTGCTGCCTGTCCGATGACAATGGGGCCGGAGCCAAGCACCAGTACTTTTTTGATATCAGGATTCTTTGGCATTAGTCATTCACCTCCATCATTTTAAGAAAACGGTCAAAGAGGTAACCGGAATCCAGGGGTCCCGGGCATGCTTCCGGGTGGTACTGCACCGTGAAGATATTCTTGCCAACGTACTTTAAGCCCTCGTTGGTGCTGTCATTTACATTGACAAATGCCGGTACGGCCACTGATGGGTCCAGGTTGTCCGTATCCACCACATAGCCGTGGTTCTGGGAGGAAATATAAACCCTTCCGGTCTCCAAATCCTTTACCGGATGGTTTCCGCCTCTGTGTCCATATTTTAATTTATGGGTATCCATGCCGTTGGCAAGGGCCATGAGCTGGTGTCCCAGGCAGATGGCAAAAATAGGAACATCTGACTCATACAGTTTTTTCACTTCTCTGATAATAGTTGTGTTTTCCTTCGGGTCCCCGGGGCCGTTGCTGAGCATGATGCCGTCAGGGTTTCCTGCCAGTACTTCCTCTGCGGGAGTATCAGCCGGATATACAGTTACTTCGCATCCCCTCTGATTCAGGGAGCGGGCAATGTTTCTCTTGGCGCCGTAATCCATGAGGGCAACCTTCTTACCGGTTCCGGGAAGGACATATTTTTCCTTTGTGGTGGTTTTAAGCACTACGCCGGTCACAATATACTCCTTCATGCGTTTTATGGGCTCGCTGAAATCGGTATATTCCTTTGTAGTAATCATACCGTTCATGGTGCCTTTTTCTCTTAATATTTTGGTAAGGGCTCTTGTATCGATACCGCAGATACCGGGAATGTCGTGTTCTTTTAAGAAGTTCTGAATGGTATCCTCGCTTCTGAAATTGCTGGGGATTCTTGATAATTCTCTTACAATATAGCCATCCGGCCAGGGCTTTGCTGACTCCATGTCCTCATGGCAGATTCCATAATTGCCAATAAGGGGATATGTCATGACAACGGCCTGTCCTGCGTAAGACGGGTCGGTCAGCACTTCCAGATAACCGGTCATTGATGTGTTAAACACGATTTCACTGATGACTTCTCGCTGGGAACCAATACTTGTCCCGGTGAATACAGTTCCATCTTCCAGTATGAGGTATGCTTTCATATGGGGGGTACCTGTCCTTTCTCATGTGTTTGGTTATGGGCCTGGTGACCTCAGCCCAAATTGTAAAGATTATACTGTATTTCATATGAATTTGCAATGACTTTGAATGCTAAATTTTTTTGTATTAATCAAATATTTTTTTAGTACAAAAAGGCAGGATACAGCAAGGGCAGGACCCATAAATCAGTGTCCTGCCCATGTCTTTGACAACCGTCTTTCATGACTGTCTTTGAAGCGTTATTGGCTGCCTTTTATACGCAGGCCGTTGCTCTTTATAGGGAATTTCCGCCTCCCATCCTTCCTCTCCGGCGCCGGCAAAAGTTCTCTGCTCCTAAACCGATTTCACCATATTACCCTGTCATATTCATTACACCAGCTCCGCAATCCGGGTAATTCCCACATAGATATGCGATATTTTATACCATGTGGCAAAGTCCACCACCCCTGTCTGGGGCAGTCCGAAAATGGACTGGAATTCCCGCACCGCATTGGCTGTCCTGGTGCCGTATATCCCGTCAGGCGTCACCCTGGGAATGGCTGTGTAAACCGTTGCGATTTCATCCAGCTGTTCCTGCATCTGCCGCACCTTATCCCCGGAACTTCCTATGGTCAGGTCATTTCCCGGCCAGGAGGCCGGAATCCCGGATATCTGCTCCGCCGTATTCACATAGATGCTGTCCCCGTAAAAATGACGGAGAATCTCAATGGGACTGTACCCCTGCTCTCCAAGGGAACAGGAGCCCCACTGTGTCATCCAGTTGGGGCACTGGACCTGGCGTCCGTCACAGTACTGGGTCAGGATAGGCTGTCTCACCCCGGGACGGGACAGGTAGTTGTCAAATATCTCATCCACTATCAGGTTGATGCTCTCAAATATATTTCTCCCGTATATCCACTTGTGGTCAAAGGCAGTGGAGGATGTAATGGTAAAATCATAGCCCTGGTTCCTGTACCACTCCGTGTATACACGGTTCAGGGTAAAGGACATGATTGCCAGCACATTGGCTGTTATGGTAGCCCTGGGCCAGGTGGAATAGATTTCACTGGAAGCCACATTCTTTATGTAGTCCCTGTAGGGCACATAATAATCCTTGGCCGTGCTGTCCGTGGGAACCCCGTCGTGGACCACCACAGTCTGAGGCACCACCACCCGGCTGAGTACGATTTCCCCGCTTTCGTTCACTGGCTTTATCTCTGCTTCCGCTATCTTTGGAGGATAATTCCCATACAGGGTATGGTCCGGTATTACCACCGGGTCTTCGGGAGGCGTTTCCCCGCCAGCCGGCGTCATGCCGGCGGGCTGGATGGCCGTTGCGTCTGCCAGTATCTCGGTGCCGGATATGGCCAGAGGCTCAAAGCCCTCTGCCTCCACCATCACATTGTATTCCGAATAGGGCTGGATAATACTCGGTTCCAGGCTGTATTCCACAGGGGGAGCCGGAAGCTGCACCTGTTCTGTCTGACCGGAGCTGTTGGTAGTCAGCTGCTCCACTGTACGGTCCGGTTCTCCTTTATAGCTGATGGTGACCCTGGCGTTCTGTATGGGAAAATTGTTCTGTATGTTGATTACGTTAATCTGCAGCAGTCCACTGGATGTCCGTTCTGGATTGGTTGCCATGTAATACCTCGCAATTTCTTTTCATTACCTAAATATAATACTGACCATCCTATTATATGCATACATTTTCAATCATGCTCTAAACCGGAAACGCACAGAAAGAGAGCAGGCATCAGCCTGCTCCCTTACAGCTCATTACAGTTCATACTCCTTAATCCGCAAATAAGCCCGTATAGCCTCCATGGCCCCCTCTGTTCCCAGGGATGCCGTATTCAGCATCAGGTCATAATTCTCCACATTCTCCCAGTCCCGGCCCGTATAGTACCGGTGGTAATCCCTTCGTTCCCTGTCAATGCGCTTGATGTTCTTCCTGATATCCTTAGGCTCATAATACCCCAATTCACTGATTCGCTTTTCCCGGTATTCCATGTCCGCATACAGGAATACCCTTACCAGCCCTTCCGTGCCCTCCAGCACATAATCAGCGCAGCGTCCCATGATGACGCAGCTCTCCTCCGCTGCCAGCTTGCGTATGACTTCAGACTGGAACCGGAACAGATTGTCCGCCGACACCAGGTCGGAACCAAAGGAAGGGCTCCCCTTTTCCGGAGTCAGGCTCTTGACAATCTTATACAGGAGCTTGTTACCTGCCTTCTCATCTGCCAGATAATAATAGCTCTCCTTGATGCCGCTCTGGTCTGAATTCATGCGCAGGATATTCTTGTCATAGAAATGGATTCCCAGTTCCTTGGCCAGCCTGGAGCCGATTTCACTGCCGCCGCTGCCGTACTGTCTGCCAATGGTCACAATGAGTTTCTTTCCTTCCTTCATACGCCCATCCTCCTGTTCTGACAGCGCAGGCTCACGCCTGCTTCCATGGTTTGCTTTCATGGTTTTATTATATCACAATGCGTTCTAACATTTAACAGTTATTCCTGGTTTTTCCCAAGTTTGCCCTCCATCATTTTCCGGATAACTCCAAATCCATGCATCCATGACGAAAATCCTTCTTGACATACCGCCATACAGTGTTTATAATAACACTCAATTGAATCATATCTTCAGGGCAGGGTGCAATTCCCTACCGGTGGTACAGCCCACGAGCCGCAAGGCATGATTCGGTGAAACTCCGAAGCCGACAGTACAGTCTGGATGAAAGAAGATAAAAGAATGGCATGGATGCGTTTACCCGCTTCCCATGGCTGACCGACAGTGCCCTGGAATGACTATCATTCCAGGGCTTTTGTGTGTCTCCCATGTTCCCTATATCTTTTTTGCAGGCACATAATCCTGTGCCGGCGGCTTCACATGTTCTGCCTTGAACGAAACGGTTCAAGGCATTTTTTATTGCAGGATTCACGGCAATCAACCAGGGACGGACCATGGCAGCCCCATGCAGGTCCCGTATTATGTAAAGGAGGCGCTGTATTGAACGATACTGATTACATGTCCATGGCACTGAAACTGGCGGAAAAGGGCCGCGCAGGAGTCAGCCCCAATCCAATGGCAGGGGCTGTCATTGTGAAGGAGGGCCGCATCATCGGGCAGGGCTGCCATCTTTGTTTCGGCGGTCCCCACGCTGAACGGAACGCCCTGGCATCCCTGACCGAATCTCCCAGGGGAGCCACCCTGTATGTAACCTTAGAGCCCTGCTGTCACCACGGCAAGACCCCTCCCTGCACGGACGCCATCGTGAAAAGCGGCATCCGGCGGGTTGTGATTGGTACAAAGGACCCCAATCCCATGGTATCCGGCAAGGGCGTAGAAATTTTAATAAGCCATGGCATAGAGGTAACAGAAGGCGTGCTGGAAGAGGCGTGCCGGGAAATCAATCATGTATTCTTCCACTATATAAAGACCGGACGCCCTTTTGTGGTCATGAAATATGCCATGACGCTGGACGGCAAGACAGCCACCTGCGCCGGACATTCCCGGTGGATTACCGGAGAGCGCTCACGCCGCAGGGTCCATGAGGACAGAAACAGGTATTCCGCTGTCATGTGCGGGGTGGGAACCATACTGGCCGATGATTCCCTCCTTACCTGCCGCCTCCCGGATACCAGGAATCCGGTCCGGATTATCTGTGATTCACGGCTTCGCACGCCGCCGGACTCCCAGGTTGCCGCCACCTGTTCCCAGGCCAGGACCATACTGGCTACCTGCTGTGCTGACAGGAAGGCATGGCTTCCCTATGAGGAAAAGGGCTGTGAAATCCTCCTCCTTCCGTCCAGGGAGGGGCACACGGACTTGAATGCGCTGACAGAACATCTGGGGCGGATGGGCATTGACAGCATATTGTTGGAAGGCGGGGCCTCCCTCAGCTGGTCCGCCCTTTCCCAGGGAATTGTAAACAGGGTCCAGGCCTACATTTCCCCAAAACTCTTTGGGGGCGCATCCGCCAAAACACCGGTGGGCGGCAGCGGCGTACAATTTCCATACCAGGGCTTCACCCTGGGAAAGACCAGAATCACGGCTTTGGATGAAGATATTCTCATAGAAGGGGAGGTTAGGCCATGTTCACAGGAATCATAGAAGAAACCGGAATTCTGCTGTCTGTTCAGGGGGGTGCATCCGGTTCCCGCCTGGTCATCAAGGCCGGCAGGATTCTGGAGGATATAAAAAAAGGGGACAGCATTGCTGTCAACGGCGTCTGCCTTACGGCCTCTTCCTTTGACTCCGGCTGTTTTTCCGCGGATGTGATGCCCGAAACCCTGAATCGTTCCAGCCTGGGACAGCTGCCCCTTAAAAGCCTCCTTAACCTGGAGAGGGCCATGATGGCCGGCGGCAGGTTCGGCGGACATATTGTAACCGGCCATATTGACGGCACCGGGACCATTACCAGTATTAGGCGCGACGGCAATGCCCTTTGGTATACCATCTGCTGCGCCCCGTCTATCCTGCGTCTTATCATTGAAAAGGGCTCCATCGCCATAGACGGCGTCAGCCTTACGGTTGCCCGGGTACGGGAACGGGATTTCAGCGTATCCCTGATTCCGCATACAGCCTCCCGCACCACCCTTGGCTCCCTGAAACCCGGCTGCAGGGTCAACCTGGAAAATGACTGCGTGGGGAAATACATTGAAACCCTGATAAAAATGCCTCCCCCTTCCCAAAACACGGCAGAACCGGACACTGCACACAGGAATACAGGCGCCAAAATCACACCGGAATTACTGAAACAATACGGCTTTTAAGAAGTACCGGAACAGGAAAACAGAACGCAGGACAACCGGATTGTCCCTGTTAAAAACAAGAGGAGAACTAACAACCATGGAAGAACTCAATGCCATAAAAGGATTCAACACCATAGAAGAAGTGCTGGAGGACCTGCGCCAGGGTAAAATCGTACTGGTAACAGACGATGAAGACAGGGAAAACGAAGGCGACTTTATCTGCGCCGCCCAGTACGCCACCACGGAAAACGTGAATTTCATGGCCGTACACGGCAGGGGCCTTATCTGTATGCCCATGAGCATGGAGCTGTGCAGAGAGCTTAAATTCCCCCAGATGGTATCCCACAATTCCGATAACCATGAAACAGCCTTTACCGTGTCCATTGACCATGTCAGCACCACCACCGGCATTTCCGCAGCCGAACGGGGCGTGACAGCCAGGCAGTGCGCCAGTGCCCAGGCCCGCCCTGAAGATTTCCGGCGGCCGGGCCACATGTTTCCTCTGACAGCCCGCAAAAACGGTGTGCTGGAACGGAACGGCCATACCGAAGCCACCGTTGACCTGATGCGCCTGGCCGGTCTCAGGGAATGCGGGCTTTGCTGTGAAATCATGAAGGAGGACGGAACCATGATGCGCATGCCCCAGCTCCTTCAATGCGCCGTGCAATGGAATATGAAAATCACCACCATCAAGGCATTGCAGGACTACCGCAAGCAGCACGACAAGCTGGTGGAATGCGCGGCCGTGACCCGTATGCCCACCCGTTACGGCACCTTTAAGGCTTACGGCTACCGGAATCTGCTGAATGGTGAACATCATGTGGCCTTAGTAAAAGGAGAGATTGGGGACGGACAGGACCTGTTGTGCCGTGTCCACTCGGAATGCCTGACCGGCGATGCCTTTGGCTCCCTGCGCTGCGACTGCGGACAGCAGTTTGCAGCCGCCATGTCCCGGATTGAACAGGAAGGCAGGGGCGTGCTTCTCTACATGCGCCAGGAGGGAAGGGGCATCGGCCTTCTCAATAAACTCCGGGCCTATGAACTCCAGGACCAGGGCATGGATACCCTGGACGCCAACCTGGCTCTGGGATTTCCGGGGGATTTGCGGGAATATTTCATAGGCGCCCAGATATTAAGGGACCTGGGTGCCAGAACACTGCGGCTGCTGACCAACAACCCGGATAAGGTATACCAGCTCTCCGGCTTTGGCCTGGATATCAGAGAACGTGTTCCCATCCGGATGGCCCCCACGGACCACGACCTGTTCTATTTGAAGACAAAGGAACAGCGCATGGGGCATTTCATGCATTATTAAAATATAAAACAAAAGTGTATCACTATGATGCACCACCGTTTAAACAGCCAGTTATCACAGACACAGAAAAGGAGAATCCGCCATGTATATATTAGAAGGAAAGCTTGTTCCAAAAAAAATAAGGGTAGGCATTGTTGCCTCCCGTTTCAACGAATTCATCACCTCAAAGCTCCTGTCCGGGGCCCTGGACTGTCTGACCCGCCATGAGGTGCCGGAGGACAATATCACAGTTGCCTGGGTTCCGGGCGCTTTTGAGATTCCGCTCATTGCCTCCCGTATGGCTGCCAGCGGGCGCTGCGACGCCGTCATATGTCTGGGCGCCGTCATCCGGGGCAGCACCAGCCATTACGACTATGTGTGCAGTGAGGTTTCCAAGGGCATTGCCCAGACCTCCCTTGCCACAGGAGTCCCGGTCATGTTCGGTGTGCTGACCACGGAGAACATTGAGCAGGCCATTGAACGGGCCGGGACAAAAGCAGGCAACAAGGGCTATGACTGCGCTGCGGGAGCCATTGAGATGGTGAATCTGATACATGAAATTGACGGGGAGACGGCCGGCAGCAGCCTGTCCGGCACCTCTCCTGTTCAAGATGGACCTAACCGCCCATAATCCCACTTTTATAAATGCTTTTTCAGCTCATCCAGCACTGCCTCCATATCCAGAGGCTTTACCAGATATCCATTCATCCCTGCCTCAAATGCCCTGGCCTTATCCTCCTCAAAGGCATTGGCCGTCATGGCAAGTATGGGGATGCTGCCCATACCGTCACCCTCCATGGCCCGGATAGTCCTGGTGGCCTCCAGTCCATCCATCAGGGGCATGCGGATATCCATGAGCACCGCGGAAAAATACCCGGCCCCCCTGGACCGATACAGGTTCACTGCCTCCTGTCCGTCCTCTGCTGTTTCCACTTCCATGCCCCGCATCTCCAGGAGGGTCCTGGCGATTTCCCGGTTCAGCTCATTGTCATCCGCCAGCAGCACCCTGCAGCCTGCAAAGTCCTCCCGTTCCTTTTGCGCTGTCTCCTCCTGCCCCCGGTCCACTGCCTGGGCAAAGGCATCGTATATGGTGCTTCCAAACAGGGGCTTTGAGATAAAACAGTTGACCCCTGCGCTTCTGGCCTCATCCTCAATCCGGCTCCAGTCGTAGGCGGAAATCATGATGATGGTGGTATCCGGCCCGACCATGGCCCGGATGCGCCTGGCTGTCTCCACGCCGTCCATATCCGGCATCTTCCAGTCAATCATGGCAATGTCATAATGCCTGTTCTCCGCCAGCAGGCGCTGCACCTCCTCCACTGCCCTGAACCCGGAATCCACCCACAGGGAATGGGCTCCGGCCTTTTCAAGGATGGACGTGGCCTGGCTCCCCACCAGCGGGTCATCATCCACCACCAGCACAGCCAGTCCCTTCAGCAGTTCACGCTTCTTTCTCTGGCGCTCCATCTCCTGGTCATCCTCAGCCAGCTTAAAGGGAAGAGTGACCGTGAACATGGAGCCCTTCTCCTTCTCACTCTCAACCTCAATGCTGCCTCCCATGAGCTGGACCAGATTGTATACAATGGAAAGGCCCAGACCACTGCCAATGTTGTTGCGGGCTGTCTCCGACGCTTCCTGTTCAAAGGGCATGAACAGGCGCTTGCGGAATTCCCTGGACATCCCGATGCCGGTATCCTTCACCTGGAACATCAGGTATGAAAATCCGTTGGTCCTCTTCGTTTCCTCTATCTGAATCTGTATTTTCCCTCCGGCCCGAGTGAATTTAAGGGAATTGGACAGCAGGTTCATGAGAATCTGCTTCAGGCGCAGCGGGTCCCCGATATAAAATTGCTCCAACGGCTCTTTGTGGTAAATCACATAATCAATCCGGCGTTCCTCGGCCTGGGGATATATAATCTGGTCCACCTCGCCCATAAGCTCCGTAAAATCAAAGTATTCGTGGGCCAGTTCCATTTTACCTGTCTCTATCTTGGACATATCCAGGATGTCGTTAATCAGGGAGAGCAGGTACCTGGACGAGGCGTCAATCTTGCAGAAACAATCCTGGACACTCCGTCTGTCATCCAGCTTCAGCTGGCCGATGGTGCTCATGCCCACTATGGCATTCATGGGTGTGCGGATGTCATGGCTCATTCTGGACAGAAAATCTGATTTAGCCTGGTTTGCAGCCTTGGCCGATGCCAGGGCATCCCGGAGAAGCTGCTCCTGCCGCGCCTGCTCCGCCCTCTGGCTGTCCAGCACTTTTACCAGGCCAATGGCCAGCACATCATCGTTAAAGGGATTCTCCACATAAATAATCTGAACGGACAGCCAGTGATACTCACCGTCACTCCCCATTTCCTGCAGCTCCATGTAAACATCCCGTTCTCCCGCAGCAAATCTGGCCAGGATGTTCTCCCTGGCAAAGGACGCTGCAAAATCCTCCTGATAGGACGGGTATACATTGGGCAGGCTCCCGTTTATCATCTCCGTATAGCCGCCGTGACGTTTGGACAACAGGGAATCCTGGTCCTCAATAAAACAATTATAGGTATCCTTTGTAAGATTCAGGCTCATAATCAGGGGATAGGCCGTACAGATGGCCGCCCTGAGGGAACGGTTCTCTATGAGCTGCTGCCTTTCCTGTTCCAGCTCCAGCTGCTTTATATCCGTCACATCCGTGAATACAGCCTGTATAACCTCCTGGCCGTCCGCATTGACAATCCGGCCCATGATAACGCTGACCCATATCTGTTTTCCGTCCCGCAGAAAGGTATGGCGTATATAGGATGCCGTATCCCCATTGAGCGCCAGTCCGGCTATGATGCCTTCAATCCAGTCCTTATCCTCATCCTGAACCATCTGGAAGGGATTCTTCACCTCACGCCTGTATTCCTCCTCGGAGCTGTATCCGTAAAGCTCCCATCCCATCCGGTTCACATTGACAATCCGGTGGCCTTCTCCCCGTTCAAACTGTATGATGCCGCAGGGCACTGAATTGTACAGCTGGCTTAAGAACCGGGCCTGCTGCACGTATTCCTGCTCACGGCGGCGCAGCTCCCCCTCCAGCTCCAGATAGGTGCGCTTTCCTGATTCCGCCGGAAACAGTTCATCCTCTTTCAGTTCACTGAACGGTATGGAGTTATGGATATGGATTGTTTCCAGTCCGTCCCCCTTTTCCCTGAAAACAAAGGTAATCCTCTGCTGTATCCTGAGGTAGACTCCCGTGCCTTCCTTTGATTCAAGCTCGCTGACGCCCTCACAGAGCCATAGGCCGTCCCCCATCTCCATAACCTCGTACTGCTCATCAAACATATTGCAGGGCGACAGTTCATCCTTCCCCTCCCGGAACCAGGCTGCCACGGCGTCACGCCCCTCTGCCTTCTGCATCTTTCCGCCGCCCAGCCATATGATATCATCCGCAAATGTGGATATCAGAAGCTCCACATCGCTCTCACAGAAATACGAAGAAAGAATGCTTCTGGCAAACTCCCTTACTTCTTCTGCCGACCATTTTTTCATTTAAATCCTCCCTTAATCTGTAGCAACCGGCATCCAGGACCGGCTGCAGCCCCGCATGAGGATTACTAAAAACACCGCCCCATCCTATAACAAATCCGAATAAAATGCAAATCCATTCTTGCCCTTGCGCTTCACTGCATATGCCGCCTTATCCGCTTTTTCCACCAGGGAGGCAACATTTATCCCATCAGCCGGATACATAGCTATGCCGATGCTGCATGTGACGGAAAAATCCTGGAAATCCCTGTCCATCACGCTGCGGACAGAGGTGCATATTCTCTGGACACACTGGCGCACACCGGCAGGCGAGCTGACCGGATGGAGCAGGGCAATGAACTCGTCCCCTCCCACGCGCCCGCTTAAATCAGAGGCCCTCAGTGTCTTTTTAAGGACCCCGGCCACCTCCTGAAGCATCAAATCCCCCTTGATATGGCCCAGGGTGTCGTTAATCACCTTAAAATTGTCTAAATCCATAAACAGAATCGCAGCTGTCCCATCCTCCCCTTCCAGACGTTCTGAAATCATCTCCTTTACCGCCTGGTTGTAGAGGCCCGTAAGAGGGTCGGTCTGCGCCTGCATGAGAGCCCTTTGCAGCAGTTTGTTCTGCCGCCTCTGTTCCAGATAAATGTCTGTGACATCGGTCCTTGTCATCAGCACCATCTGGCTCTCTTTATCATAGTAAAGATACTGCAGCCTCTTGCGGGTATATCCGCGTTCAGCGTCCATGACGCCGCAGTAAAAGTTGTGTTCCCCTGTCCGGTCCAGCTCCTCCAGTACGCGGCTGATGCGCATCTCCCGGATTGCCAGCTCCTGGTCCTCCGGGGCTATGTACTTCCTTACATATATTTCAATGGCCTTCTCATAATCATCGCAGTGTTCAGGCGGAAGAGGCGTGCCGTCTCCCTTGCTGCTGAACATGACATAGCTGTTGTTCCTGGCATTGAGATAGATAAAATAGTCGCAGTGGCTGTAGACATACCGCTCCACGATTCCCTTCAGCAGATGCTGTTCGCTGGTATCCCGCATGGCCAGGTATACCTTGTCCGGCATGTCCTCCTGCCTGAACAGCATGGCGTTGACCTCCGCCCACCGGAAGTTCTCTCCATCCTGGGAATACCGGACCTCCAGGGACATGTTCTTATGCCCGTATCCCCACACCTCCCGCATATGCTTAAGGGAAAAGGTACCTGCAAATATATCCCTGTCCCCTGGGTAAATAACCGTACTGCACAAATATCCTATCATCCGTCCCCACTTAAAGGAGCGCAGCGCCAAATCCGGCATGGGGATGCACTGGATGATTGTCCCGATTCCCTGGTCCAGGTCCAGTTGCGCAATCCCGATATAGGCATCCAGGAACACACCGAACAAATCACGGTTCAGCTGCATAAGTCTGGCGGCATTGCGGCTTTCAATATCCACGGTGTAAAACAGCGCCTTATCCCTGCCGCAGGCGTCATTGGAAAAAAGAATGCCTCTGACCCAGCTTTCCCGTCCGCCCGGCTGCTTTCTCCGGAATTCCGCCTGTTTCCTGATTTTATGGCTGCAAACCTCATCCAGGCTCTGGGGGCTGAACAATGCCAGGAAACCGGCCCTGTCCTCCTCATGGACAAATGCCTCCGCCGCTGCCCGGACCTCCATATCTCCTGTTTCGGAAACCGCAGCACCCTTTCCCGGAGTCAGAAAAATAGGCTTAAGAGTCCCTTCCGCCCCATCCACCTCAAAGAATTCATCATAGGCATCCTCCAGGACAAATGCATATTGCTCCATTTTCACCGGGTCCACTACCACATGATTCATATTCATTCCCTCCCGGCGGCCGTGTGCACTGCCGTCTCTTTCGTTCTGAACTGTATCATATGTATTCTATCATCATCCCCACCCTCCGTCAATGACCCGGCGGCCGGGATTGGCAAAAGGCGGATGCGGTACGGCGGGCGCCAAACGCAATACGGCGAACCCGGATACCGGGGCCTTATGCCAGATATATAAAATAAACAAAAAGATGCTTCCGCCAGGAGGGCATCCCCAGCGGAAACATCCGGTTATATGTATCCTGCACCATATATTCTGTTTTATCATTCCTCTCCTGCTGCATCCGTTACATCTTGATGACTGCCTTGATTACCTCGTCCTTGTGGTTCAGGCTGTAATCCACGCCCTCGATGACATCCTTAAAATCAAAGGTATGGGATACGATTTTCTTAAGAGGGATAAGCCCCTTGCTGACAGCGCTGATGGCAGAGGGGTACAGGTTGCGGTAACGGTACACCGAGTAAACAGTTCCCTCCATGGCATTCAGCGTGGCTATATCCAGTTCCAGAACCGGCTCAGGGGAAACACCCACAAGGGTAATCTTACCTGCCCTCTTAATCAGGCGGCATGTCTGAAGGGTGGTGGCGCGGTTTCCGGCGCACTCATAGACCTGGTCCACGCCGCCGCCCGGAAGGGTTTTCACAAACTCCTCTATGTTTTCATTCCTGCTGTTAAATACCCTGGCAGCCCCCAGCTCCATGGCTTTTTCCAGACGCTTATCCAGCACATCCGCCACATATACCTCGCTGACTCCCCTTGCCTTTAGGGACATGAGGGTGACCAGTCCGATACACCCCGCCCCCAGTACCACTGCTGTCTCGCCCAGCTTTGCACCCGACAGTTCGCACGCGTGCATTCCCACTGCCAGGGGTTCCATCAGGCCGCCCTCCATGGTGGATACATTGTCCGGAAGCTTGAAGGTCATGCTGGCCGCATGGGTGCAGTACTCGGAAAACACCCCGTCCTTCTCGCCGGGAATAGCCATAAACCGTACGGACCTGCAGAGGTTGTAGTGCCCCTTAAGGCAGTCCTCACAGTGACCGCAGGGAACCCCCGGCTCCAGGGCCACCCGGTCCCCAATCTCAAAACCAGTCACGCCTTCACCGATTGCGCTCACCACTCCGCCCGGCTCATGGCCCAGGACCAGGGGGCCCTCCGGCACCCAGTTGGCCAGGCGGCCCTCTGAGTAAAAATGCAGGTCGGAGCCGCACACGCCCACATACTCCAGTTTAATCTGAAGCTCCCCCGGGCCTGGCTGGGGAATCTCCCGTTCCCTCCACTCCATTTTCTTTTTACCTGTCATAACTGCTACTTTCATTGTTCCTTCCATCTCTTAGCCCTTCTTTCATTATGATTATTTTCTGGTCAGTACGCTTTCCACCGCATGTTTCCAGCCTTCATGCTTTCTCTGCATGACAGCACGGTCCATCCCCGGCTCAAACACGCTGCGCTTCATTTTCCCGAAAATGCTTTTGTCAAAGAATCCCAGTGCCAGACCGGCTGCATAGGCTGCCCCGATGCCCGACAGTTCCTCTGCATCCGGCACAAGGACCCGGATATCCAGTATATCGCTCTGGAACTGCATCAGGCAGCGGTTCCTGGTGGGGCCTCCGTCCACCCGGAGCTCTTCAATCTGAATCCCCGCATCCCGGCTCATGGCGCCCACCACATCTGCAATCTGATAGGCAATACACTCCAGACCGGCCTTCACCAGCTCCGCTCTTCTGGTTTTGCGGGTAATTCCCACAATAGCGGCCTTTGCCTCGCTGTCCCAGTAGGGAGCCCCCATGCCAGTAAACGCAGGCACCAGATAGGTGGTATCCTCCTCGCTGGCCTGCCCGGCAAGCTCCTCTGTCTCAGAGGCAGAGGATATGAGCTTTAAATCATCCTTCAGCCAGGTAATCACAGCCCCTGTATAGTTGATATTTCCCTCCAGCACATAGTTCACCCTGCCGTCCATGCCCCAGGCCAGGGAGGTAACCACGCCATGGGTGCTTATGACAGGCTTGCTGCCAATATTCATCATGATGGAGGAACCTGTGCCGTATGTGGTCTTAATCATTCCTTTTTCAAGACAGCCCTGGCCGAACAGGGCGCCGTGGGAATCCCCCAGCACGCCGTGGATGGGAATGGGCTCGTCGAAATATCCCTCAAAGTCCGTGTCCCCGAACCACGCATTGGAATCGCATACCCTGGGCAGGGCGTCCATGGGAATTCCAAACAGGCTGCACAGCCCCTCATCCCATTTCAGGCTGTGAATATTGAACAGCTGGGTCCTGGAGGCATTGGAGTAATCCGTCAGGAACGATGTTCCCCCTGTCAGCCGGTAGACCAGGTAGCTGTCCACGGTTCCCAGGCACAATTGGCCCTCGGCCGCTTTTTGGGGCGCTTCCTTCACATGTTCCATAAACCACGCCAGCTTGGAGGCAGGGAAATAGGGGGATAGGTTGATTCCTGTTGTCCGGCGCACCCATTCCGCTTTTCCCGATTCCTCCACCCGGGCGCAGATATCCTTTGCCCTGGAGCACTGCCATACAATGGCGTCCGCCAGGGGACGGCCCTTTGTCCTGTCCCAGACAGCCGAAGTCTCCCTCTGGTTGCTGATTCCCAGTCCGGCCACCTGGCTCTTGTGAATCCCGGCCTTTTCAATCACATCCCTCACCACCTTAAGGGTGTTGGCATAGATTTCATTTAAATCATGGGAAACCCAGCCTGCCTCGTTGATAATCTGCCGGTGGGGCAGGTCCCCGCGGCATATCAGGTTTCCTCCCCTGTCAAACAGCAGGGCCTTGGTTCCCTGGGTACTCTGGTCAACCGATAAAAGATACTGTTTATCCATTTTTTCTCCCTTCCGCCCGGTCCTCCGCTTAAAGCCGCCCCAGAAGCTCCTGCACCGTACCGGCAATCCCCTGGCCCGTAAGGCCGTAGTGTTCAAACACCTGGTCCGATGTGCCGGTGATTACAGGTTCGTCCGGAAGGCTGAGATTTACCACCATCCTGGGACAGCATGCGGATACCACCTGGCTTACCCTGGAACCCAGCCCGCCGAAGGGAGCGTGTTCTTCCACGGTCACCACCAGCCTGGCGCCCCAGGCAGCCTCTCTGACCGCTTCCCCGTCCAGGGGCTTCACGCAGTACATATCCATCACGCCGGCGCTGATTCCGGATTTCCCAAGGAGCCTCCCGGCGTCCAACGCAGGCTTCACCATCTCGCCGCAGGCAATGATTGCCACATCACTTCCCCTGGAAAGCACTGTGGCCTTATCCATGACAAAGGGTACATTTGCCTCCTCATAGATATCCTCCACCGCATTCCTGCCCACACGGATATAGGCAGGCTTATCATCCTTTAGCAGCGCCTTCACCAGACAGGCTGTCTGGAAACGGTCGCTGGGCAGATATACCCTCATATTGGGGATGGCCGACAGGGCCGCTATGTCCTGGGCCGAATGATGGCTCATGCCCAGCGCTCCATAGCTGATGCCTCCGCTGATGCCGATAAGCTTTACATTGGTGTTGGAATAAGCTGCATCCACCTTAATCTGTTCGTAGCTTCTGGTACTGAGGAAACAGGCCGGGGAAGCAGCAAAGGGCTTCTTGCCGCATTTTGCAAGTCCGGCGGACACGCTGACCAGGTTCTGCTCTGCAATTCCCATCTCCACAAACTGGTCCGGATAGGCATCCGCAAAAGGCGTCAGGGATGCTGACCCCCTGGAATCACTGCACAGCACCACAATATCCCGGTCCTCCTTCGCAGCCTCCATCAGCGTATCGCAGATGGCCTTTCTGTTGGGTATCTTATTCATGAAGCAGGGCCTCCTTCCTTTTTTCAAAATCGCGGATGATTTCATTATATTCCTCCGGCGTTGGAACCTTGTGATGCCAACCGGCCTTATTCTCCATCACAGGAGAGCCGCAGCCCTTTACCGTGTTTGCAATGAGTACAGCCGGTTTTCCCTTTACAGTCTTTGCTTCCTCAAAGGCAGCGTCCAGCTGGTCAATGTCGTTTCCGTCCGCCACGTCAATCACGTGCCACCCAAAGCTGCAAAACCGCTCATGCAAATCATCGTGGCCCATAACATCCTCCGTACACCCTGAAATCTGCAGCCGGTTTCTGTCCACCACGGCGCACAGGTTATCCAGATGATAATGGCTGGCTGCCATGGCTCCCTCCCACACAGAGCCCTCTGCCAGTTCCCCGTCCCCCATGACCACATAGACGCGGTAGTCCTTCCGGTCCATCTTTCCCGCCATGGCCATTCCCACGCACACAGGCAGGCCATGGCCCAGGGAGCCTGAGTTCATCTCAATTCCAGGCAGCTTGTTGTTGGGATGTCCTATGAATTCGGAGCCGAACCTGCTGAAGGTGGCGATAACCTCTTCTATAGGAAAGAATCCTTTTTCTGCCAATACCGCATAGTAGCTTTCCACGGAATGCCCCTTGCTGAGCACAAAACGGTCGCGGGTGTCATGGTCCTGGTTCTCAGGGCTTATGTTCATCTGTTTCATATACAGCTCCACCAGTATCTCCATGACACTCATATCGCCTCCGATATGTCCTCCCTTTCCCGCGACAATCATATCCAGTACATGTTTCCTCAAGTCATATGAAAGGACCTTAAGTTCGTTCATTCCTTTTCCCCCTTTATTTTACCGACTTCCTGAACCGGTCAAGACCCACTGCCAGCAAAAGGACCACGCCCATGCAGACCTGCTGCCAGTATGTGTTTACATTCAGGATGGTAAGCCCATTCTGGAGTACGGAGATGAAAATGGCTCCAATCAGGGTTCCCACCATGCTTCCGATGCCGCCCTTTGTCAGGCTGGCGCCGCCAATGACAGCGGCGGCAATTGCATACATCTCATAGGACTGGCCTGCAATGGGCTGGCCTGAATTCAGACGTCCCATGTACACGATGCCGCTGAGCGCGGCGCAGAAGCCCGACAGCACAAAGGCTGCCAATGTAACCCGTTTCACGTTGATGCCGGAGAGCCTTGCAGACTCTGAATTATCGCCCACCGCACAAACCTTGCGGCCCGCCGTGGTCTTCTGCAGGGCCACGTGCCCTATAATATAGACAATGGCAATGAGCCAGACAATATTGGGTATGTAGAGTATGCTTCCCATGGCAAAGCTGGTCATGCCCTGGGGAAGGCCCACCACTGCCTGGCCTCCCGTATACAAGTACGCCATTCCCCTGAACAGCCACATGGTGGAAAGGGTCACGATGAAGGGAGGAAATCCCAGATAAGCCACCAGGCTGCCGTTGAACAGTCCCAGCAGGATACCGGTCAGCAGCACCGCCGTGATGCCCAGTCCCACATTGCCTGTCTTTACCATAAGGGTGGCGCCCACACAGGAGGACAACGCAAGGGAGGCGCCCACGGAAATGTCAATGTTTCCGGAAATGATTACATAGGTCATGCCCACCGCAATAATGGCATTGGTGCCGCTCTGAATCAGTATGTTCCTGATATTGCTGGGGGTAAGGAATATGTTGCTGAGAGCGGTAAACACCACTACCAGGATGACAAGCCCCAGAACGGTTCCCAGGCTTCCTGTCAAAAGTTTTTTCAATGAAATATTCTTAGCTTTATCCACTGCATTTACCTTCCCTTCGTCGTAATGTGCCTGAGCACATTGTTCTGTTCTATCTCTTCCGCTTCCAATTCACCGGTTATCTGGCCCTTGGACATGACGATGATACGGTCGCTGACCGACACCAGCTCATTGACCTCAGAGGAAATGACAATGGCCGCTTTCCCCTTCTGGGCCGCAAAATCCCTGATTAGCTGGTGTATCTCCGCCTTAGCGGCCACGTCAATGCCCCTTGTGGGCTCATCAAAGATGAGAAGGTTGCAGCCCGCGTGGAGCCATTTGGCAATGGCCACCTTCTGCTGGTTTCCCCCGCTTAAATTTACCACCTGGGTGGCGGATGTGCCCTTGGTCTTAAGCATCTTTATATAACGGTCCGATACCTGCCGGACTTTTTTCCAGTTCATGAATCCGCGGGCGCTGACCGCCCTCATATCGCAGTGGATGGTATTTTCCTCTATTTTCAGTCCCAGGGACAGGCCGTCCTCCTTGCGGTTCTCACTCAGGTACCCCAGCCCCGCGTCAATGGCCTGTCTGGTATTCGCAATCCGCCGGACCTTTCCGGAGACTTTAATCACACCGCCCTTTAACGGGTCTGCCCCGCATACCATCCTGGCCAGCTCCGTCCGCTTGGACCCCACCAGTCCTCCGATTCCCAGCACCTCACCCTCATAGACCGTCAGGTTCAGGTCCTGAATAAAACCGCCGTCTGTTATATGCTCCAGCTCCAGAAGGGGAATGCTTCCCGCCTTATCCCGTCTGGTGCGTCCGCCTCCCATGGGCCGGCCCAGCACCTTGCCGCTCATCATCATAATTACATCGTCCGGCGTGCTGGTCTTTACATCGGAGGAGCCCACCAGCTTCCCGTCCCTCATGACGATTGCCCTGTCGCATATCCGGAATATCTCGTCCAGGCGGTGGGATATGTAGATGGTGGTGATTCCCCTGGCCTTTAAGGCTGCAATGATTTCAAATAGCTGCTCCGACTCCTCATGGGTCAGGGAGGTGGTGGGTTCGTCCATGATGAGTACCTTGCAGTCCACGGCCAGTGCCTTGGCTATCTCCACCATCTGCTTTTCCGGCAGGGACAAATCCCCCACCCGGCGCCTTGGGTCAATATGTCCCGCGTTCAGCTTTACCAGCTGCTCCCTGGTATCCCTGTACATCTTCCCGAAATCAATCAGGTTTCCCACCCGCCTGGGCTCATGGGACACATATACATTTTCCATGACATTCATCTCCGACATAAGGCTTAACTCCTGATAGATAATTGCCACGCCAAAGCCCCTGGCCTCCAGGGTGGAATACTGTTTGGGAAGGGACCGGCCGTCCAGGATAATATCCCCGCTGTCCCGTGTATAGGCGCCGCTCAAGATTTTCATCAGCGTGGATTTGCCTGCTCCGTTCTCTCCCATGAGGGCGACGACCTCGCCCTCATAGAAGTCCATGGAAACATCGTCCAGGGCCCTGACACCCGGAAATTCCTTCACAATATGCTTAAACTCCAATATAGGTTTGGAATGTTCCATATCTTACTTCTCCAATCCGCCCGTTTCCGGGGCTGTTCTTCCTGGCTTTCTGCCTGACTGTTCCGCCCGGCTTTCTTCTCCCGGCTTTCTGCCTGCCTTCCTTTTCCCGGCTGTTCCCTGATTTTAATATCCCTTCTCGGTAAGTCCTCTGAGCGGGAACCGTTCTGCCGCGTACTCATAAATGGTCTGGTCCGTGAGCCCGTCCACAAACTGGCCTGTAACCAGTGTACAGTCATAGAGAATTTCCCTGTCATAGTGGTAATCGCTGTTCATGACCAGGGCCGTGGCCAGCTTTACTCCCATGGCGCCCTCGTCCAGGTTTGGAAGAGACACAAACGCATCCAGGTCGCCGTCCATGGTCATGTTCACTGCATCCAGGATTCCGTCATAGCCCACCAGAATTAAATCATCGGCTTTTTTGCCCGCTGCCTTGGCCGCATTGACCATTCCCACTGCCATCTGGTCGTTGCAGGCAAATATGGCTTTCACATTGGGGTTTGCCGTAAGGATGTTGGTTGTGACGTCAGCCGCCTTGTCGCTGGACCACTCTGCTCCCTGTTCCGCAACCACCTTGATTCCCGGGTATTCGGCACATGCCTCCATGAATCCTGCATGGCGGTCAACGCCTGTGGACTGTTCCATAAGCCCTGTGATAATGGCAACCTCGCCTTCTCCGCCCAGCTGCTCGCATATGTACTTGCCTGCCTTGTATGCCCCGGCCACATCGTCGCCGCCCACAAAGGCATCTATAACGCTTGTATCGCTGATTCGCGTATCAAAGTTCACGATTTTAATTCCCGCTTCCCTGGCCTTCCTGATGGCCGGAATCACGCCGTCCGAGCTGGCCGCCGAGACCACGATGGCATCCGCCTTCTTTTCAATGGCCGCCTCAATCATGGACACCTGCTTTTCCAGGTCCACCTCCTCCTGGGGAATGGCAATGGTCAGGTCCACACCCAGGTTATCCGCTGTCTGCTGTGCAAAATCAGATACGGAAATCCACCACGGGTTGTTCAGTGTCTTTCCCACCCAGTAAACGCTGATGCCTTCCTTTTTCTCAGTTCCTGCTTCCGCCTCCCTGGCATTGTCATTGGTGGTGGATGCTGCCTCCAGTCCATTGGACGTACAGGCTGCCAGGCTCAGTGCCGCCATACCGGTCAACAGGATGCTGAATAACCTTTTTTTCATTTTGTTCCTCCTTTTTGATGTGAGAAAACAGTTTATGCACCTATGCTTTATGATTTAACTAAATTTTATTAAGTCATGTATTTGTGCATTATAACCATTTATTCTCTGTGTTTACAGGTTTCATTGTGCTTGTTACACGTAATATAACAGGTTATCCCCTTGGTGTCAATAGTTTTTGACTAAATTTTAATTAATTTAATTAAATTAAAAACAAAATTTTAACAATTTTTACTTAATAATATTTAGTATATTGTGACTTCTGACAAAAAAAGAGCATATACAGCATTAAATGCCGTACATGCTCTGTCCGTCTTCTGTTTTTGCTTTGTTTTAATCTGTTATTTTTTTCACACTTTCCCGTTTCACCAGACTGGTGCCTATCTCCACCTTCAGGGACTGTTCCCTGCCCTGGTCCAGCCGGGAAATCAGCAGGTCCACGGCAGCCGGTCCGAATATGTCCTTGGGCACATTGATGGTGGTCAGCTGAGGCTCCACCAGGGTGCTGATGGGCCGGTTGTCAAACCCCACCACGGATATGTCCTCCGGAATCCGGTATCCGCACTCCTGCATGGCCCTGATTGCGCTGCACCCAATCAGGTCATTTTCCGCAAAGAATGCCGTGGGAAGGTGTTTGCGGCCCTCCAGGTACTTCTTTACATCCTGTTTCACACCCTCCTCCGAGTACCCCACATCAATGACATACTCCTTGTTGAAGATGCCTCCCAGACTTCTGAGCTTATGCTTAAAGGCACTGTAACGCTCGTCAAAACTGTTGATTCTGACCTTGCTCCGGATATACCCTATCTCCCGGTGCCCCATGGAGCACAGATATGCCACGGCCTTGCTGGTGCCCTGCACATTATTGATGGACACGGCATCCACATCGTTTTCCTGAAAAGAATTGTCCAGGATGGCAAAGGGAATCTGGGAATCCTTAAAAAGCTGAAGGTCGTCATAGTACATTTCCACTGCGAAAATGATGAGCCCCTTATACCCTCCTGATTTTATCTGGTGCTCCTGCTCCGTCCTGGGCATGGTTTTGTTGATGTAGAGGAAGTTAAGGGTATATCCGTAGTGGTTGATGCGGTTATTGATTCCCTCCAGGATATATGTGAAAAAAGGGGACTCATCCACGATGCTCCCCTCCCGTTTATAGACTACGAAACCGATGGAGCCATTATTAATTCTCTGCTCCTTTAACATGTATCCGCAGTCCATTTCCTTTATCTTCTGTATGATTTCCTGACGGCGTTTCTCGCCCACGCCCGGCTTGTTATTTAAAACAAGCGAAACCGTAGCCGTGGACACCCCCAGCATTTCCGCTATGTCTTTTGCTCTCAGCGCCATTTCCGGACCCCCTTTGCCTTGCAGTTAAGTTGATTTTACTAAATTATTAACTAAATTGCAATAGTAAAAGGCATCCCCCATTGTATCTCAGATTCTTCCGTTTCCCATTTCCAGCAGTTTCACGCTCCCGCATTCCAGGGTGGCCTTAAGGTCTATGATGCGCTGGTTGGATGACCCCCTGAAGGGAAGGCTGATATCCTTAAGGGCTTCCACGAAACGCCCGTCCACCAGCACGTCTATCATGGACAGCATCCGGTCCGTATACCCGCACCTGGCCCGGCTGTCCCTTAGAAGGTCTGTTTCCAGGGTGTACCCCGTGTAGCACCAAAGGGTTTTCTGCGGATAACGCTCCCTTACCTTTTCCAGGAAAGGCACCAGCGCCATCTGGTTTTCCGGTTCAAAAGGCTCTCCCCCCAGAAGGGTGAGGCCGTCTATATAATCCGGAGACAGTGCGTCCAGGATTTCCCCCGCGGTCTTTTCTGTAAAAGGGTTCCCGAAACAAAAATCCCACGCCTCCTCATTAAAGCAGCCGGGGCAGTGATGGGTACACCCTGATACGAACAGGGATACCCTCACGCCTGAGCCGTTGGCGATATCATTTTTTTTAATTGTACCGTAATTCATCTTATAAATGGAGCACCCTTTCCTTGATTTCCTGGGTCCTGCCCTGGTTCCAGAACTGGGTTCCGATGTAACCGCATGTCCTTCTGGCCACATTCAGCTTGTTCTCATCCCGGTTGCCGCACTTGGGGCATTCCCATACCAGCTTGCCGCTCTCATCCGTCACAATCTGAATCTCGCCGTCAAACCCGCATTCCTGGCAGAAATCGCTTTTGGTGTTCAGTTCCGCATACATGATATTGTCGTAGATATACCGTATGATTCCCAGCACAGCCGGAATATTGTTCTGCATGTTGGGCACTTCCACGTAGCTGATGGCTCCTCCGGTGGAAAGGGCCTGGAACTGGGACTCAAATTTAAGCTTTGAGAAGGCATCAATTTCCTCGGAAACATTCACATGGTAGCTGTTGGTGATATAGCTTCTGTCCGTCACGCCCTCGATGATGCCAAAGCGCTTCTGAAGGCATTTGGCAAACTTATAGGTGGTGCTCTCTATGGGCGAACCATAGATGCTGAATCCGATGTTTGTCTCGTCCTTCCAGCGGTTGCAGGCCTGATTCATATACTCCATGACCTCCAGGGCAAAAGGAGTGGCCGCCTGGTCTGTATGGGACTTTCCAGTCATATACCTGACACACTCATAGAGTCCTGCATATCCCAGGGAAATGGTGGAATAACCGCCGTAAAGGAGCCGGTCAATGGTCTCCCCCTTCTTAAGCCTTGCCAGGGCGCCGTTCTGCCAGAGAATCGGAGCCGCATCCGACAGGGTGCCCTTCAGACGGTTGTGGCGGCACATCAGGGCACGGTAGCACAGGTCCAGCCTCTCGTCAAATATCTTCCAGAAGGCATCCATATCGCCCCCCGAGGACAGGGCCACGTCCACCAGGTTAATGGTCACCACGCCCTGGTTGAAACGGCCGTAGAATTTATAATTGCCCTCCTGGTCCTTCCAGGGGCTCAGGGCGCTGCGGCAGCCCATGACAGGGAAGCAGTTGCCTTCCTTTAACTCCATCATCTTCTTCTCGGAAATATAGTCGGGGACAAGGCGCTTGGCCGTACATTTCGCAGCCATCTCAGTGAGGTAATAGTACTCGGTTCCCTCGTTGATATTATCCTCCTCCAGCACGTAAATCAGCTTGGGGAATGCCGGTGTAATCCATACGCCTGACTCATTTTTCACTCCCTGGTAGCGCTGCTTCAGAGTCTCCTCGATAATCATGGCCAGGTCCTTTTTCTCCCGTTCATTCTTAGCTTCATTCAGGTACATGAACACGGTCAGGAAGGGAGCCTGTCCGTTGGTTGTCATCAGTGTGATGACCTGATACTGGATGGTCTGGACCCCCTTTGTAACCTCCTTGCGGAGCCTGTTTTCCACCACCTGATGGATGGCTTCCTCAGAAGGCGCACAGCCAAAGGTCTTTACCTCCTCCTGTACCTCCGCGTATATTTTCTTCCTGGATACATCCACAAAAGGAGCCAGGTGGGCCAGGCTGATGCTCTGCCCGCCATACTGGTTGCTGGCTACCTGGGCAATTATCTGGGTGGCAATGTTGCAGGCCGTGGAAAAGCTGTGGGGCTTCTCAATCCTGGTTTCGCTGATAACCGTGCCGTTCTGCAGCATATCCTCCAGGTTCACCAGGTCGCAGTTGTGCATGTGCTGGGCAAAATAATCGGAATCATGGAAATGGATGATACCCTCCTTGTCCGCCTCCACAATGTCCTGGGGCAGGAGCATTCTCTTGGTCAGGTCCTTGCTGACCTCCCCGGCCATGTAATCCCTCTGCACACTGTTGACCGTTGGATTCTTGTTGGAATTTTCCTGCTTCACATCCTCATTATTACACTCAATCAGGGACAGGATGCGGTTGTCCGTTGTATTGGCCTTGCGTATAAGGGAGCGCTGATAACGGTATCTCACGTAGTCCTTTGCAAGCTCAAAGGCGCCGGTGGACATAATCTGGTTCTCCACCATATCCTGGATTTCCTCCACGGACACAGCCCTGTTCAGCTTCTCACACTTGTACTCCACGTAATCCGCAATGTCCTTAATCTGCTCCAGGCTCAGCTTGCTCTTTCCGGCAGCCGTATTGGCCTTTGCCACGGCCACCACTATCTTATTGTTGTCAAAGTCCTCTTCTGCGCCATTCCTCTTAATAATTTTCATCGTCACTACACTCCTTTTATCCAAATGCTCTCCCACGCTGCCTGTCTTCAGGTAAACGGTTTAAAGGCATCTTATCACAAAATATTGGAAAAATCTGTTGCTTGTGCAACAGTATAAGATTTTAACACTAAATGTTGTGTTTTTCAAGAGAAAGTATACGATAAGATGTATTTCAGAAAAATAGGGCAATTGGCTGAAATCCCGGCTGAACCCGGCAATAAGTCTGACAGCAAAAAGGCGCCGCTGAGACACAATGGCTGTACGGCGCCCTTTTCCATCCTATTCCAGATAATGCCCCACCGGAGATGTGTTATACTGCTTCAGTATCTCAATCACAGCAGAGCCACATGCTGCTATTCTCTCCCTGCACAGCTGTCACGCTCCACCAGATGATGGGGAACAATGATTTTCGTGGCCACCAGCTCCGGGTTCTCCACATGGCTTATCATCTGGGCAGCTGCCTCGATTCCCAGCTGGCAGGCGTTTACATCCACGGATGTCAGGGGCGGAAATGTAAGCCTGGATAGCAGGGAGTTGTTAAAGGACAGGATGGATACATCTCCCGGAATGGAAAGTCCCAGGCCGATGCAGGTCTTCTCCAGAGCCACTGCCAGTATGTCGTCGCTGACCAGCACGGCCGTGGGTCTGTCCTCCTTTCCGAACAGGGAAGCCAGCGCCTGGTCCTGCTCCTCCGGCACAGAAGGAACCTCCACGCACAGCTCATTTTCAAAGGGTATCCCCCGTTCTGTCAGGGCCAGCATGTACCCCATTTTCCGGTCGTGGTTATATAGAAGGGAATGGTCCCCGGACAGACAGGCAATCCTTACATGGCCCAGATTCAGCAGGTACTCCGCTGCCTCTTTGCCGGCAAGCACATTGTCGTTGTCCACGTAAATGGTCTGGTTCACATTCCGGTATGCTTTTCCTATAAGCACATACAGCAGTCCCTCCTCATAGAGATAATCCAGGACCGGGTCCTGTTCTTTGGAATAGAGCACGATAAAGCCCTCTGCCAGGCCGGTTCTTGCCATGGTTTTTATGGCCTGAAGGACCTCTTCCTCATTCTGGCCTGTAATCACTGTATTGATATACTGCTTCTGGTTGCAATACTGGCTGATTCCCCGTATCATCTCCAGATAAAATGGATTCTGATACGCCTCCCGCTCCGACGGGGGCAGTATGATTCCGATGGTACGGGAATTCTGGGTGGCCAGACTGCTGGCCTGGAAATTCGGTTCATACCCCAGCTTTGCCATGGCCTGGCGGACCTTCTCCTTGGTCTGGCGACTGATGGAGGGATGGTCCTTGCACGTACGGCTTACGGTCGATGGCGACACCCCCGCAAGGGCGGCCACGTCTTTGATTGTAACAGGCATACACAGCCTCCTTAAATATACATTTCATTTTCATGGACATGCAGATGTATATGAATCCATATACGCTCTTTCTTTATTGTAAGGTTTAATGCAACTTTTGTCAACTTATTTGCGCTTCATTTGCGCAATTCTTCCCTGCTCATTTGCACCGTTCCCTAAGAAAGTTGCACAAATACAACTGCCTGTTTTTGTCTAAAACGTAGAAAACATGGGTTTTCTAAAAGTATCTATTGCATTCTTCATGCAACCGGATTATATTTAATGCAAGCGGTTGCGCAAACAGTGCAACAATCAAATTCAGGAGGTTACATATGAACAAGAACACTGACGGCTGTATTGGAATCAGGATTCTCTCCCCCTTAACCGGAACAGCGGTCCCGCTGGAGGAAGTTCCGGACCCTGTATTCTCGCAGAAAATCATTGGAGACGGCATCGCCATCCTGCCCCAGGACGGCAATCTGGTCAGCCCCATTGACGGAGAGGTGGTTTCCGTGGCAGAAACCCTTCACGCCTATGGTCTCCGCTCCGAAGACGGCATAGAAATCATGGTCCACTTTGGCCTGGAGACAGTGGCCTTAAAGGGAGAATCCTTCCAGTGCTGCGTAAAGGCCGGAGATAAGGTAAAGGCCGGGGACCTTTTGGCAAAGGCTGATTTAAAGGCCCTTGCTGAAAAGCAGGTCAACACCATCACGCCTGTCCTTATCTGCGGAGGAATGGAAGGCCGTTCCATGAATGCCTTCACAGGTCCTGTAAAAGCCGGGACAGATGCCGTGATAACAATATTGGACCACTGTCCGCCCGACGGGGCAGGAGAACCCGGGATAACCGGTTCAGCACATACAGATGATGGCGTAAAAACAGACGCATCTTCCCATGCAGATGGCGGCGTAAAAACAGACGCAGCTTCCCATACAGATACCGCGGGCAGAAAAGCCGGAAAAGCAAAAAAATCCCTGATAAATTTCGATTTCCTCCAGAAGCTGGGCAAGGTGCTGATGACCGTCATTGCGGTCATGCCTGCAGCCGGACTGATGATTAGCGTAGGAAAGCTCATACAGATGGCCGGCGCAGACATGAACGCTGTCCTTACAATCGGAAGCACCATGGAAACCATAGGCTGGGCCGTAATCAACAACCTGCACATCCTGTTTGCTGTTGCCATCGGCGGTTCCTGGGCAAAGGAACGGGCCGGCGGAGCATTTGCAGCCGTCATTGCCTTCATCCTCATCAATGTCATAACAGGCGCCCTCTTCGGCGTCAGCAGCGCTGACCTGAATGACCCTGCCGCCGTCACCCGCACCCTGTTGGGCCAGGAAATCCTGGTAAACGGCTATTTCACCTCGGTCCTGGGCGCTCCTGCGCTTAATATGGGCGTGTTTGTGGGAATCATATCAGGCTTTGCAGGAGGAGTTATTTACAATAAATATTATAATTACAGGAAGCTTCCGGATGCCCTGGCCTTCTTTAACGGCAAGCGCTTTGTACCCATGGTGGTCATCCTCTGGTCCGTTGTTATCTCTCTGGTGCTGGCCATTGTATGGCCGGTGGTCCAGACAGGCATCAACACCTTCGGCGTGTGGATTGCCAATTCCTCCTCCACCTCCCCTGTGCTGGCCCCCTTTATATACGGAACCCTGGAGAGGCTTCTTCTCCCCTTCGGCCTGCACCATATGCTGACCATACCTATGAACTATACCTCCTTCGGAGGCACCTACACCATTCTGACCGGCGTCAACGCAGGTTCCCAGGTCTTTGGCCAGGACCCGCTGTGGCTGGCCTGGGCCACAGACCTTATCAACCTTAAGGACGCCGGCGACATGGCCGGTTACCAGAGCCTGCTGGCCGCCATCACCCCGGCCCGCTTCAAGGTGGGACAGATGATTGGCGCCACCGGCCTGCTGCTGGGCATTGCCCTGGCCATGTACCGCCGTGTGGACCCGGATAAGCGCCGTAATTACCGTTCCATGTTTATCTCCACCGTGCTGGCCGTATTCCTTACAGGCGTCACAGAGCCTCTGGAATTCATGTTCATGTTCTGTGCGCTTCCGCTGTATCTGGTATACGCAGTCCTGCAGGGATGCGCATTTGCCATGGCCGGCATCATCCACCTCAGGCTCCATTCCTTCGGCAACCTGGAATTCCTGACCCGTGTGCCCATGTCCCTCCGCGCAGGACTCGGCGGTGACCTGATTAACTTCATTCTCTGTGTGGCTGTATTCTTTGCTGCGGGATATTTAATCGCCTACTTCATGATAGGAAGGTTCCATTTTGCCACCCCCGGCAGACTGGGCAACTATAACGATGACTCTGCCTCAGAGGACAGCCAGAACCAGACCGGCTCCAAAGCACCGGGCAGCGGCCAGGCGGAGCGCATTATCTCCCTCCTGGGAGGAAGAGACAACATTGTCCTGGCGGACGCCTGCATGACCCGTCTGCGCGTCACGGTGAAGGACGTGGACAAGGTAGCCGAACTGCCTGAATGGAAGGCGGAAGGCGCCATGGGACTGATTAAAAAGGACGGCGGCATCCAGGCCATCTACGGACCAAAAGCCGATGTGCTTAAATCCGATATCAATGATATACTGTAACAAGGGCGCTGCCATTGACCCGCAGCACCAGACTGCTGCTGCAAAAAACACCGGAGACAGATAATATGAAAATAATGACCCTTAACACACACAGCCTGGCGGAACCGGATTATGAATCCAAGCTCACCGCCTTTGCTGGTTCCCTTGTCCAAATCCAGCCGGATATCATAGCCCTCCAGGAGGTCAGCCAGTCCAGGAATGCTTCCCCGGCAGCCCCTGACCGGCTGCCGGACTGGGGCTATGTCCCCTGCAGCACAGGGGATATAGCCCAGGACTCCCCCTCCGGGCCCCGGACAGTCATCCGCGCAGACAACCACGCCTTTAACCTGGCGCTGCTCCTGGCCCAGTCCGGCCTTTCCTATGAATGGACCTGGGTTCCTGCCAAGATAGGATATGGAAAATATGACGAGGGCCTGGCTGTCCTCAGCCGCTCCCCCATACTTGGAACCCACCAGTTTTACATCACCGGCAGCCGGGATTATGGGAACTGGAAGACCCGGAAAATACTGGGCATCAGCACCCGTACAGAGCACGGAACCGAATATTTTTACAGTGTCCACATGGGCTGGTGGAATGACAGCGAAGAACCCTTTGAGGGACAATGGAAACGCATCTGCAGCGGCCTGGCCCCCTTATCCGGGGAACAGGTGTGGCTCATGGGGGATTTTAATTCCCCGGCCCATGTGGCCGGTCAGGGACATGACCTGGTTCTGGCCTCAGGCTGGTTTGACAGCTATGACCTGGCTGCCTCCAAGGATGGGGGAATCACCGTGGAACATGCCATTGACGGCTGGCGGGAACATGGAGAAATATCCGGAATGCGCATCGACTACATCTGGACCAGCCGCAGGGTGCCGGTCATTTCCTCCCGGACCATATTTAACGGCGCATCCTATCCCATTGTATCAGACCATTTTGGAATCATCACAGAATATTAAACAGGGCAATGCCTGCTAAAAGGAGCATACAGACATGAAACGAGAAAGCGGAATCTTACTGTCCATCACCAGCCTTCCCTCCCCTTACGGAATCGGCTGCTTTTCAAAGGAGGCCTACGAATTCGTGGACCGGTTAAAGGAAGCCGGCCAGTCCTACTGGCAGATTCTTCCCCTGGGGCCCACCAGTTACGGCGATTCTCCCTACCAGTCCTTTTCCACCTTTGCAGGCAACCCCTATTTCATAAGCCTGGAGGACCTTATACAGGAGGGTGTTCTCACAGAGGAGGAATGCAGCCAGGCCGGCTTTGGAAGCAGTCCCGGATCCGTGGACTATGCAAAGGTATACGAAGAACGGTTTCCCCTGCTCCGAAAAGCCTATGAACGCAGCAGCATAAGCCTTGACCCCCAGTTCAGGAAATTCACGGAGGAAAACAGGTGGTGGCTGGAGGATTACTCCCTCTTCATGGCGGTGAAGGCCCGGTTTGGCGGGATTGCCTGGCCCCAGTGGGCACAGGACATCCGCCTGCGCTGGCAGAATGCCCTGGACTACTACCGCAGGGAGCTGTATTACGATATCGAATTCCACCAATATCTTCAGTTCAAATTCATCCAGCAGTGGAAAAAACTGAAATCCTATGCCAATGCCAAAGGAATCCGCATCATCGGGGACATTCCCATTTATGTGGCCATGGACAGCGCCGACACATGGGCCCATCCCGAACTCTTTGAGCTGGACCGTGACAATATACCCACCGCAGTTGCCGGCTGCCCTCCCGACGGCTTCTCCGCCACCGGGCAGCTCTGGGGCAATCCCCTGTACCGCTGGGATTACCACCGAAGCACCGGCTATGAGTGGTGGCTGTCCCGCCTGTCCTACTGTTACAAGCTGTACGATGTGGTAAGGATTGACCACTTCCGGGGATTTGACCAGTACTATTCCATCCCGGCCGGTTCTGACACAGCCATAGGAGGCCATTGGGAGCAGGGACCGGGAATCGGTTTCTTCCACACGGTGCGCAGCGCCCTGGGAGAAAAGGAAATCATTGCAGAGGACCTGGGTTATGTGACAGACTCTGTCAGACAGCTTGTGAGGGACAGCGGTTTCCCAGGCATGAAAGTGCTGGAATTTGCGTTTGATTCCAGGGATTCCGGCTGTGCCAGCGACTACCTTCCCCACAACTACCCGGAAAACTGCGTGGCCTACACAGGCACCCATGACAATGAAACCATCCGGGGATGGTACGCCTCCATCACGGCCCAGGAGCGGAAGCTGGCCAGGGACTACCTCTGTGACAGCTGCACCCCCGCAAACCGTCTGCATATGTCCTTTATCAGCCTGATTATGCGCAGCCAGGCCAGAATGTGCGTCATCCCTCTTCAGGATTACATGGGCCTGGACAATGACTGCCGCATCAACACTCCCTCCACGGTTGGCTCTAACTGGAAATGGCGCCTTCTTCCGGGACAGATGTCGGACCAGCTGGTAAAGACCATTGCCTCGGTTACACTGCGCTACGGGCGCTGGAACTGGTAACCGGCAGCTGCAGCCCGCAGCCGGAACACGCAAAAGTGCCCCGGGTCAAATCCTGAAACATTTGACCTGGGGCACTCTGCGTCAATCAATATATGGCCCGTTCCCTCACCAGCACAGTTGGATATCCCATGTTTCTCAGGTTTCTCTCCATCTGCACCGCATAATCCATATTGAGGAAAGCGCCGACCCTGACCTTATATAATCCGTCGTCATAAACCAGAAAAGCAGGGAGGCCGCCGGCCTGAAGCTCATTCACCAGCCGGTCCGCCGGCATTCTGGTGCGGAAGGCTCCTACCTGGACCTGATAATATTCAGGCCGCTGGGCTTCCTGCTGGCGTATGGTCTCCAATATACCGTCTGCTATGGCCTGGGCAATGGCATCAAAGTTCTCATCAAAAAACCGGTTGTCATCCGGATTGTCAATGAACCCCACCTCCACCAGCACGGCCGGCATCTCTGTTTTGCGCAGCACGATAAGACCGGGGCGCTCCTGTACTCCCAGGTCCCTGAATCCTGTTTCCACCAGATTGCGCTGGATATTATCCGCCAGCATGGCCGGCACCCCGGCGTCCTGGTACACCAGGGTCATTGCGCCGCTTGCCGTCCCCGGTACCGGAAATGCATTCCTATGGATGGATACAAAATAATCAGCCCCTGACTGGTTCGCTATCTGGGCCTTTTCAAGAGGCGTATCATATACATCCGTGGTTCTGGTGTATACCACATCCACCCCGTTATTTTCTAATATCTGTCCTATTGCAAGAGCCAGCCGCAGGGTATCGTCTTTTTCCCGGCGCCCGTCGTAAATAGCGCCCGGCTCTTCGCCGCCATGGCCGGCATCAATGATGACTCTCTTAACATCTGTCATACCAGATTCTCCTTCATATATGACTCTACATTATACCATATGTGAAAGTGAGACAAATGTTGACTGAACCTGGAACTAAATTTCGTCCATATAACTTCCTGCCTCCCTGCTCTCCTGCCCGGGGCATGTCCGCAGCATGCCTCCCACAGCCGCACGCCCTCCGGCACTGTTACTGCCTGAGAGCCTTCATCCTTTTTACGGCCTCCGCCGTATTTTCATAGGTGCCAAAGGCCGTCAGGCGGAAATACCCCTGGCCGCTGGGCCCGAAACCGCTTCCGGGCGTTCCCACCACGCCGGCCTGCTCCAGAAGATAGTCAAAAAACTCCCAGCTGTCCATTCCGTCCTCCACCTTAAGCCAGATATAGGGGGAATTAATTCCGCCAAATACAGTATAGCCCGCCTCTTTTAACCCGTCATAAATAACCCTGGCGTTCCTCTTATAATACGCCACCTGCTCCATGACCTGCCGGCTGCCTTCCTCCGAATACACGGCTTCCCCGGCCCTCTGCTCGATGTAGGGGGCTCCGTTAAACTTGGTGCCGTGGCGTCTGGCCCAAAGCGAGTGAAGCATCACATCCCCGCATTTTATGTCCCTGGGAACCACAGTGAACCCCAGACGCACACCTGTAAACCCGGCTTTTTTGGAAAAGGAACGGAATTCAACGGCGCAGGTCCTGGCACCCGGAATCTCAAATATGCTGTGAGGCACATCCTCCTCGGATATATAAGTCTCGTAAGCAGCATCGTAGAGAATCACAGCCCCCGCCTTGTTTGCATAGTCCACCCACACCTTTAACTGGTCCCTGGTCAGCGTGGTTCCCGTGGGATTATTGGGTACGCACAGGTAAATCAGGTCCGGCGTCTCCTTCGGCAGTTCCGGAACAAAGTGGTTCTCCGCCGTGCAGGGCATATAAATCACATTGCTCCACATACCCGTGGCAGGGTCGTAGCTGCCGGTCCGGCCCGCCATGACATTGGAATCCACATACACAGGATATACCGGGTCGCACACCGCGATGCGGCTGTCCTCACTGAATATCTCCTGGATATTACCGCAGTCGCTTTTGGCGCCGTCCGATACGAATATCTCGTCCGCCTCCACATGGCATCCCCATGACTTGTAGTCCTTTTCCACAATGGCCTCCCGCAGGAAGGCATAGCCCAAATCCGGGGCATATCCGTGAAATGTTTCAGCACGTCCCATCTCATCCGCTGCCCTGTGGACAGCCTCCACAATGGCCGGTGCAATGGGAAGGGTCACATCCCCGATTCCCAGCCGTATAACCTGCTTGTCCGGGTTGGCCTGTTCATATGCAGCCACCTTTTTCGCAATGGCTGAAAAGAGATAGCTGCCCGGCAGCTTCAAATAATTTTCATTGATTTTAAACATATCTGCGTCCTCCAACAAATGAAAACACTCCCAAAAACCGGATACGCCTTTGCCGCAGCAGGACAGACGCCATGTTTTTCCATGTCCGCCCCCTATTGCAAAAAGGTGTACCAGGACGCACGCCGTCGTGCGTCTGGTTCCTGAGAGTGTATATTGATAATTCTTCGCTTTAAAGTACTAACTGGTGAAATTCACCTTATCAATCATAATATATTTCTTCTGGTATGTCAATAGTGCCCCTGAACACCTCCACGGCAGGCCCTGTCATAAACAGATGGCCTGATTCCCTGTCATACCGGATTACCAGCTTTCCCCCGCGGAGGGCCACCTCCGCCTCATCATCCGTATATCCCATAAGGATGGAAGCCATAACGCTGGCCGTGGCCCCTGTGCCGCAGGCCCAGGTTTCGCCGCTGCCCCTTTCCCATACCCGCATCTTCAGGTGTTTCCGGTCCACCACATGGATGAACTCCGTATTGACCCGTTCAGGCGCAAACCGTGCATGGTTCTCAAAAGCCGGACCAATCCGTTCCAAATCCAGGCTGTCCACCTCATCCACATAATAGATTGCATGGGGATTTCCCACGCTGATGCCCACAAACCGGTATTCCTTACCATCTACCGTGATATCCTCCGGCAGCCGGGATGTGAGGACCCCTTCCCCCATGTCCACGGTTATGGACACTGCCCTGCCATTCTCTGTCTCCAGCTCCAGCGTCTTAATTCCCGCCAGTGTCTCCACTGTAATGGTCTTCTTATCCTTATCCACCAGACCGTGGTCATAGACGTATTTGCCCACGCAGCGCACGCCGTTGCCGCACATAATTCCCTGGGAGCCGTCCGCATTGTACATCTCCATCCTGCAGTCAGCTGCCTGGGAGGGACATATGAGAATCAGTCCGTCCGACCCGATTCCAAAATGGCGGTCGCTGACGTAAACCGCTGTCTTTGCCGGTTCCCTTACCGGCTCCTTAAAGCAGTCCACATACACATAATCATTCCCTGTTCCCTGCATTTTTGTAAATTCCATATCCGTCTCCATTCTGCTTTATCCATAGATATTCTCTTATCCATCCTGTCACGTCCGCCGGTATCTCCTCTGACGCCCCAATTACACGTGTATCAGGCTGATAACCATCTGGGCTGTCTCCACCAGATTGGTGCCGCTGTCCATACTGCATTTCTGTATATATCTGTGAGCCTCGGACTCTGTCATATTGTTCCGCTCCATCAGCAGTGTCTTTGCCTCTGTTATGATGTCCTGCTCCTCCTTGCTGCGCTCCCTGGGCCTGCTCCTTCTCTTCCTGCGGATTCTCTCCTGGGCCTGCACCATCATCTCCAGGGTATTCAGAAGGTCGTGGACCTTAAGGGGCATGGGCAGGCAGATAACCCGGTCCGGGGTCTGTCCGCCCCACCTGGCAGGCGATGAAATCAACAGCAAATCAAAATCCCCCGGCAGACACTGGCGCAGCTCGTCATACATCATGTCCTCAAACCGGTAACCGCCTACCACGATTCCGCCGTTCAGGCTGTCTGCGGCCGACAGGACCTGACCTCCCGAGGTGCAGACTGCGACTACCTGGAATCCGTTTCGGACCAGTATGCTCTTTATGTTCTTCCCGTCCTCCGGTTTGGAGAACGCTACGATGATGTTAGTCACATGTCCCACCTCCAGGCAGCACCTTATTCACAACCGCCGGCGCCATCAATATTTATACAGATACTGGCTTACTTCCCAATCCGTGACCTGAGCCCGGAAATCCCTCCATTCCTGCTCCTTGGCCTCCAGATACTTGGTGTAAATGTGCTCTCCCAGCACCTCCTTCATGAAGGCATCCCCGCTGTACGCCTCAATGGCGTCACCCAGGGTTTCCGGAATCCGCTCCACATTCCTTCCCCTCAGCTCCTCCGGTTCCATGGTAAACATATTTCCCTCCACGCAGGCGGGAAGCCCTGTTTTCTTCTCAATCCCGTCCAGACCGGCTGACAGGCAGGCTGCCAGCGCCAGATACGGGTTCATGGCAGAATCCGGGCATCGCAGTTCAATCCGCGTGCTCTCCCCCCTGGGGGACGGTATGCGTATCAGGGAGCTGCGGTTGGAGGTCGGGGACCAGGCAATATAAATCGGCGCGTCGAATCCGGGAATCAGCCTCTTGTAGGAATTCACAAGGGGATTGGTAAGGATGGTCATGGCCTTCATGTGCTGAAGAATGCCTGCCATAAAATAGTAGGCGTCCCGGCTCAGTCTCAACCCATCCTGGTCGTCTGCAAACAGGTTTCTGCCCTCCTTGTCTGACAGGGACATATTGATATGCATGCCGGACCCATTCATACCCTCTCTGGGCTTCGGCATGAAGGTGGCGTGAAGCCCGTGGCGCTTTGCTATGGTCTTGGCAGCCATCTTAAAGGTCATGATATTGTCCGCGGCCCTAAGCGCATCCGTATACTGGAAGTCAATCTCATGCTGGGCAGGGGCAATCTCATGATGGCTGGCCTCCACCTCAAAGCCCATCTCCTCCAGATTCAGCACAATGTCCCTGCGCACATTTTCCGCCAGGTCAATGGGGGACACGTCAAAATATCCCGCCATCTCATGTGTGCTGGTGGTTGGCCGTCCCTCCTCGTCCGTATGAAAAAGGAAGAATTCGCATTCCGGCCCAACATTGAGCACATATCCCATGTCCTCGGCCCGTTTCACAGCCCTCTTAAGCACATACCTTGGGTCGCCGGAAAAAGGGGTCCCGTCCGGGTTATACACGTCGCAGATAAACCTGGCCACCTTTCCCTGCTGGGGTCTCCAGGGAAACACCTCAAAAGTATCCAGGTCCGGATACAGGTACATGTCGGACTCGTCAATCCTCACAAACCCTTCAATGGCAGAGCCGTCAAACATGCAGCGGTTATCCAATGCCTTTTCAAGCTGGCTGGAGGTGATGGCCACATTCTTAAGCATTCCGAAGATATCCGTGAACTGGAGGCGGATAAACTCCACATCCTCCTCTTCCACCATACGCATGATGTCCTGTTTACTGTATTTGCTCATATTAGTCTCCTTCTCTTGCAAACTGTGATACCGTCAAACACGCAGAGGCGGGAACCTTTTACCATGCTCCCGCCTCCTGCAAAATCACCGGGCAGGGACAGGGCATCCCTTAAGACGCCCTCGTCTGCCTTCCCTTACCCCTGTTTTTTGATATAAAAAATATATCAGCAGAAAAATCATTTGTCAATTAAATTTCTCTGTTTTTTATTTTTTCTGATATCACTTTAACGCGCGAAGCTGCTCTGTGAAATGGCTTCCCAGTTTAATGGTGCCCACATACCCCACATCGCCGGTCATGTGGACCACACCCTCCTGGTCAATCTCCAGCTCCAGGATGCCGCCCGGCATCTGAACAAACATCTTGGGGTCCGTAAGCCCCAGGCGGTAGGCTGCAGCTGCAGCTGCACAGCAGCCGCTGCCTGATGCAAGGGTATAGCCGGCTCCCCTCTCATACACTTCGGTCTGGATATGGGTCCGGTCCAGCACCTTCATAATCTGGGTGTTGATTTTCTCAGGGAACTGCCTGGCGCTCTCAGAATACCGTCCAATCCTGCACACTAAATCCTTTGAAATCTCATCCATAAGGATAACGCAGTGGGGATTGCCGATGGACAGGCAGGTCACGGGATAGGGAATCCGGCCAAATACCATGGTCTCATTGATGATTTCCCTGCGCGGCCCCTCCACCGGCACATCGTCGCTCCAGAAGGATACCTTTCCCATGGACGCCTTTAACCGGGTGCCCTCCTCGTTGAGATAATGGATGGACGCCTCGCCGCCCTGGGAGAAAATGGTAAAGTCCTTTTTCTGTACATATCCTGCGTCCTTTAAATATTTTGCAAAAATGCGGACGCCGTTTCCGCTCTTTTGCGCAACACTGCCGTCCGGGTTCCATACCACCATGGAAATCTGCTCCCCATCCAGAATGGGTCCCTCCAAAATACCGTCGGCGCCAACGCCGAAATTGCGGTTGCACATAAGCTGTACATTGGAAGGGGTCAGCTTCAGTTTGTTTTTATTTGGGTCATATACCAGATAATCATTTCCCAGTCCATGATATTTTTCTACTACGATTCTCATATAGATATCCTCCATATCTGCTGTCTGATTAAACAGCCCTGCTCCTGGCTGCGCAGCATAAGCTATAGTCACCTTTATCATTATTTTAACAAGCATTTTTTGATAAAAATATAGATATATTGCTATTATATATTGCAAATAATGCTCTATTTATAATATACTGCAATCATCACCCCGGTACACACCCAAATAGATAAACGAAGGAGGTAACGGTTCCATGCCCATTACAGATGATGCGCCTGCCTTTGAACGCCAGGGATTCCTGAAGGAGGACTTCAGGCTGTTCCATTTAAAGGATAAGGTTAGTCCCAGCTATGAATTCCACTATCACGATTTTCTGAAAATAATGGTGCTTCTGGAGGGAAAGGTAAACTATGTCATAGAAGGACGCTCCTATACCCTCCATCCCTTTGATATCGTACTGGTAGGCCGCGGACAGATTCACCGCCCCGAGGTGGACCCGGGGCAGCCCTATGAACGGCAGATACTATACCTGTCCCAGGATTTCCTGGACCGCTGCAGGGACGGCAGGGATTCCCTGGACCAGTGTTTTGCCACGGCTGCCTACCGTCATTCCAATGTACTGCGGCTGAAGGAGGATGTCCGGATAAATATGCTCTCCCTGCTAAAGCGGCTGGAGCGCTCCCAGAACTGGCAGCAGGAAGAATTTGCAGGAACCCTTATGAGCCGCCTTTTGTGTTTGGAATTTCTGGTGGGACTGAACAGGGCCTCCATGGACGACAAGGCCCAGTACCTTCCCACCGGTGTCTTAAACTACCGGGTCTCCGGCCTTATATCCTATATTAATGAACATCTGGACGAGGACCTGAGCATCGGGACCCTGTCCTCCTTAAGCTGCATCAGCCCCTACCATATGATGCGTATTTTCAAAGAAGAAACCGGCTGCACCATAGGAAAATACATCACCGAAAAACGCCTGCTCTACGCCAGGGACCTGCTCAGTGAAGGGTTTAATGCCACGGATGCCTGCTTCCGTTCCGGCTTCAGCCATTATTCCACCTTTCTCCGGGCCTATAAAAATCACTTTCACCAGCTTCCCAAACGGAATCCAGGCGCTAAAATATAAAGTATTTCTCAAAATTTCTTGAATTTTTTCTGATTTCTGTTATAATATACTCATTGTTTTCCTATTGAGGACAGTTGTCTTTGCAGCGTGAACACGCCAAATAAACTGGACTGGGATAAATTCAATGAAACAGGAGGAATGTATTATGAGAATCAGAAAAGTATTAGCAGTGACCATGGCAGCATGTCTGGCCATCGGCGCCCTGACAGGGTGCGGCAGCAAAAAATCCGAGGAGAAAGTCATCAAAATCGGCGTATTCGAGCCAACCACCGGTGAGAACGGAGGCGGCGGCTTCCAGGAAGTGCTGGGTATCCGCTACGCCAACCAGATACACCCCACAGTCAACATAGGCGGCGAGGAATATTCCGTCAAACTGGTGGAGGTAGATAACAAATCCGACAAGACCGAAGCTGTCAATGCAGCACAGAAGCTGGTAAGCGAGAAGGTCAGCGTGGTGCTGGGCAGCTATGGTTCCGGTGTGTCCATTGCCGCCGGACAGATTTTTGCGGACGCCAAAATTCCGGCCATTGGCTGTTCCTGTACCAATCCGCAGGTAACAGAGGGCAATGATTACTATTTCCGCGTATGCTTCATCGACCCGTTCCAGGGCACGGTCATGGCTAACTATGCATACCAGAACGGCGCCAAGAGTGCTGCTGTCATCACCCAGTTAGGAGATGACTACTCCTCAGGACTCGGCTCCTTCTTTAAGGAAGCCTTTGCCAAGTTAGGCGGCGACATTGTCAGCGAGGAGCAGTTCCAGACAAACCAGACTGATTTCAAGGCCATCCTGACCAACATAAAGGCAGCCAACCCTGACATCATCTTTGCCCCGTCCTCCATCACCACTGCCCCGTTAATCATCAAGCAGGCCAGGGAGCTGGGAATCACGGCCACCATTGCTGCCGGCGATACATGGGAGAACTCCACCATCATTGAAAATGCAGGGGCTGACTCTGAGGGCGTAGTGCTCTCCACCTTCTTTGACGAGGCTGAACCGGCCAACGACGAGGCTGCTGCCTTCATTAAGGGCTTCAAGGAATACCTTGTTAAGGAAAAACAGGAAGACATTATCCCGGCTGTCTCCGCACTGGGCTACGATTCCTACCTGGCTGCCATCAAGGCCATTGAGGATGCAGGCTCCACCGACACCACTGCCATCCGCGACGCACTGAAGAACGTAGAGATTGACGGTGTAACAGGAAACATCACCTTTAACGAGACAGGCGATGCCAACAAGGATATTGCATTCATCAAGACCATTAAGGACGGCAAGTTCCAGTTCCTGACCACTACCACCGTGGAATAAGGTATCTGACTAATTACATATGGATACAGGGCTGCAGGCGGCATCCGCTGCTGCCTTCGGTCTTAACCAGCCTTGGACGTTCCAGGGCTGGTTGTATGTTTCAACGGATTTCTGGATACGGACCCAACTATAAAAACACAGGAGGCAGACTCATATGAGTTTAACAACATTTCTTCAGCAATGCCTGACCGGCATCTCCCTTGGCGGGGCCTATGCGCTCATTGCCATTGGCTACACACTGGTCTACGGCATCCTCCGCCTCATCAATTTCGCTCACGGCGATATCTTCATGATGGCCGGATACTTTATGATATTTGCCATGGCAAGCCTGCCCTGGTTCATTGCCATTCCCGTCACCCTGATTGTGACCATTCTTCTGGGCGTCACCATAGAGCGGGTGGCCTACCGCCCCTTGCGCTCCGCACCCAGAATGTCTGTCATGATTTCAGCCATCGGCGTTTCCTACCTTTTGCAGAATCTGGTCACTTACCTCTTTACCGCCCTGCCAAAAGGTTACCCGGAGATTCCTTTCTTAAAGAAAATCTTCCGTATAGGCGGACTGTCCGCCTCCTTTGTCACCTTCCTTACCCCTGTCCTGACCCTGGTGTTAGTCTACCTTCTCATCGCGCTGATTAACCATACCAAGATAGGCATGGCCATGAGGGCGGTTTCCAAGGATTACGAAACAGCTTCCCTTATGGGTATTAAAATCAATAAAACCATTACCTTTACCTTTGCAGTTGGTTCTTTGCTGGCCGGCATTGGCTCTATTCTGTATTTTACGGACCGTATGACCGTATTTCCCTTCTCCGGCGCCCTTCCCGGACTTAAATGCTTTGTTGCCGCCGTGTTCGGCGGAATCGGCAGCATTCCCGGAGCCGTCATCGGAGGCTTTATCCTGGGACTGGGAGAGACAGCCCTGGTGGCCATGGGACAGTCCACCTTCAGCGATGCGTTTACATTTATCCTGTTGATTGTCATGCTTCTCATCCGTCCCACAGGACTCTTTGGTGAGAAGACGACCGATAAAGTGTGAGGTGGCGGACATGAAGAATATGACAAAGAACAAAAACAAACTATATACCCTCATTGCCCTGGTGGTAATCATCGGCTTCCTGGCATTCCTGCAGTCTGACACAGCCGAATACAGCTACCAGATTTCCATTCTGGAGAGAAGCGCCATCTACGCAGTGGTGGCTGTATCCATGAACCTGCTGACCGGCTTTACGGGCCTGTTCTCACTGGGCCAGGCAGGGTTTATGGCCATTGGCGCCTACGTGGTGGCCATCTTCACCATTCCGGTGGGTTCCAGGGCCAGCGTGTACTATGTAAGCGGCATTTCGCCGGTGATTGCCAATATCCAGCTGCCCATCCCCGTGGCCCTGCTCCTTGGCGGACTGGCGGCAGCAGCTCTGGCAGCCCTTATCGGAATTCCTGTGCTGCGCTTAAAGAGCGATTATCTGGCCATTGCCACACTGGGCTTTTCGGAAATCATCCGCGCATTCATAGCTGCCCCCATGTTCGACACCATTACCAATGGTTCCTACGGACTAAAGAGCATACCGGGCTTTCCCAATATCTTTGCGGTATTCGGACTGGCCGCCCTGTGCATTGCCCTGATGCTTCTTCTCATCAACTCCTCCTACGGCAGGGCCTTTAAGTCCATCCGGGAGGATGAAGTGGCTGCCCAGTCCATGGGCATTAACCTGTTCCATTACAAGGAGCTTTCCTTTGTGATTTCCTCCTTCTTCACCGGGGTGGGAGGCGGAATGCTGGCCATGTTTATGCGCTCCATTGATTCCAAGACCTTCCAGGTGGCCCTTACATATGACATCCTGCTGATTGTGGTCTTGGGCGGCATCGGCAGCGTCACAGGCAGCGTTGTGGGCGCATTCCTGGTTACCGCAGGCAGGGAGCTGCTGCGTTTCTTCGATGACCCCCTGACCATTGCAGGGGTGAGCGTTCCCCTGTTCCGTTCCGGATTCCGTATGGTTATTTTCTCCATCCTGCTGATGATGGTGGTCCTCTTCTACCGGCGCGGCATCATGGGGAACCACGAATTCTCCTGGGACGGACTGTTCCGGCTCATACGGGGCATTCCCGGCAGGCTTAAGGGCAAAGGCAAAAAGCCCTCTTCCGCTGAGAAGGGAGGTATCCGCTGATGAATAACATGGAAAACAACGTAAAAAATGTATTGCATATGGAAAGCATCACTATGCAGTTCGGCGGCGTAGTGGCAGTAAACGGACTGACACTGGATGTAAATGAGCACGAAATCGTGGCCCTTATCGGACCCAACGGTGCAGGCAAGACCACTGCTTTTAACTGTGTCACAGGTATTTACCAGCCCACCTTTGGTTCCGTATCCTTTAACGGGGAGGTCATACTGGCCGATACACCCCAGGGCAAGATGCGCCGCCTCTATGAGGGCGATGTGCCTCCCGCGGACCTGGCTCCTGTGCGCAAAACCCCGGACCAGATTACCAAGCTGGGCATTGCCAGGACCTTCCAGAACATCCGTCTCTTCGGCGCTCTGACTGTGTTTGAAAATGTGCTGATTGCCAAGCATATGCGGGCAAAACAGAATGTCTTTTCAGCCACGCTGCGCCTCAACCATGCTGAAGAAAAACGCATGCGCGATGAATCCATGGAGCTTCTGGAAATGCAGGGGCTGGCCCATTTAAAAAATGAGATAGCATCCTCCCTGCCCTACGGGCTGCAGCGCCGCCTGGAGATTGCCCGGGCCCTGGCCACCAGCCCCAGCCTGCTTCTTCTGGATGAGCCGGCCGCCGGCATGAATCCACAGGAGACACAGGACCTGACTGACTTTATCCACAAAATCCGGGACGATTACCACCTGACCATCTTCATGATAGAGCACCATATGGACCTGGTCATGCAGATATCCGACCGCATCTATGTGCTGGACTTCGGCAAGCTCATAGCCCATGGCACGCCCGATGAAGTCCAGAACAATCCAAAAGTAATAGAAGCATATCTGGGGGTGAGCGACGATGCTGAAGATTAATGATTTAAGAGTGAATTACGGCGGTATCGAGGCTGTAAAGGGTATCAGCTTTGAGGTGCCTGAGAAATCCATTGTCACCCTCATAGGGGCCAATGGCGCTGGCAAGAGCACCACCCTGCGGGCCATTGCAGGACTGGTAAAGGCCTCGGCCGGCTCTATCCAGTTTGACGGCGCAGAGCTTTTAGGCATGGATACACCTGATATTGTATCCAAAGGCATCACCCTGGTGCCTGAAGGCAGACGGGTGTTTCCGGACATGACGGTCATTGAGAACATTAAAATCGGAGCTTACCTAAGAACCGATTCCCTGGACCAGGATATTGAGTGGGTGTACAGCCTGTTTCCCAGGTTAAAGGAGCGCAGCTGGCAGTTAGCCGGCACGCTTTCCGGAGGCGAACAGCAGATGCTGGCCGTTGCCAGGGCCCTCATGAGCCATCCAAAGCTCATGATGATGGATGAGCCGTCTCTTGGCCTGGCCCCCCTTATTGTGCGGGATATATTCAATATCATAAAGGAAATCAACAAACAGGGCGTAACCATCCTGCTGATTGAACAGAACGCCAACATGGCCCTGCGCATTGCAGACCAGGGTTATGTACTGGAAACAGGCCGGATTTCCCTCTCCGGCACCGGCAGGGAGCTGCTGGCAGACGAGTCTGTGAAGGCGGCTTATCTAGGGAAGAAAAAGAAATAAATTTAAATGCCGGGACTGCCACCCTATGTATACTATACAAAGCGGCAGTTCCGGCATCATTTTTAGGTTATCATAATTTGTATAACTATAAAGTAATTTCTCTGTCCTTCTTGACCAGACCAATTATCTGATTCAAATGCTCCTCCATTAACCGGGTAGCTCTCTCTTCATCCCTGTCCTGTATCGCTTCCAGCAGCTCCTGATGCACATTCACATATTCCATAGCATGTTTCTTAGCGCTCAAAGACGGTACTTTGGCTTCAATCTGGTGCTCTTCATAAGCTAACAAACGAGCAACCGCACTCATAAACTTATTTTTAGCTGCATCTACAATGTAAATATGGAAATCCAGACCGGCTCTGGAATCATCTAACTCATTACTGAGAAGCATTCTGTGCTGCTCCAAAGCATCACTCATTTGCTTAAAATCCTCTTGGGTAGCATTTTGAACGGCCAGCCTTGTAGCCTCTCTTTCAATAATAAGTCTGGTTGACAGCACTTCAATCAAATCATCGAAATGGGTAATCTCTACCGAATCCACAATATCATTGCTCAGTACACTTTTCTGAATACGGCTTCGGGTCTTCAGAACTTCATCAATGCCTTGCTTTGTCAAAGCCCTTCCTTTATTGGACACCGGAACCGTAAATCCTTTATTGTCCAGTATTTTAAGCACTCTGCCAATGGTTGCTGTCCCAACATGGATTTCAAGTATATCAAGCTCATTTTTCAAAGTCCAGGAACCAACCCCATCATTATACTGCAGTATGATGTCCATGATAATATACTCAAGTAAATCCCCGCGAGCAGAAAAGCATTTCTCAATTTTCTTCATATCGTGCATAAACAATACATTACTCATTTTGTCTACCCATTTCCCGTTCTATTGTTGTTTACCATTTTACATAATACCATCATTATAAATGGAAAATCAGTAAAAATCAATATTCCTATATGTTTACTGGAAAATGCTGCCTTTGGGCAGTATTGCGTGTACCCCTCGTATCCCATTGACAATCTGCGTAATACGGAGATTTACTGCTATGCTACACAGTGATAATGCCTCTCTGTACTCATACCCATATAATCGTTCCATCAAACATGCCATATTACCAAGCGCCATATAGGATGCATCTGTCAGACTCTCTGAAAACCCAAATGTCACCCATCCTCCAGGTGTGTCGGCCACTGGGGAGCCGAAATTCCCATCTTGAATTTCCAATCTAATTCTGACTTCATTCATAGGACATTCAATAGCTGTACAGCCTGACTCACCATCTCCCTGGGCCGCATGTCCATCACCAACCGAAAACAGCGCTCCGTCCGTAAATATAGGCAGATATAAGGTACTGCCAGCTACCAGCTCTCTGCAATCCAGATTAGCCCCATGTAATCCTGGAGGATGCGTTGAAACTGGTTCTGCACTGTCTGGCGCAACCGTCAAAACCCCCATAAACGGATTCATTGAGACCTGATGCCCTCTGTGACTTCTGCATGTTCCTCTTTTCTTATCCAAATCCCATATGAGAAAGTATTCTCCTTCCTGGCATTCAATCCGTTTCAGATGGTCCAAATCCCCATCCCCAACACGGCTCCACCCCCAATCAGAAGGAACAATCTTTTCCAAATGGACTGAAAGGGTCATTCCCGGTCTGGCTCCTTCAATGTAAATCGGTCCGCAAAGCGCGTGACCACTGTCTTCCGGAAACGTTCTCGGAAAAAACAGGCCGCTGGAAGATTCCGGCTTGGCAGGGCGCTCCACTCTCCAATCTCCTTCCAGGGTTGAAAAGGTTACGGTATCGCCAGAACATATCTTTAAGGCTGGAGGTATCTTATTGGACAAATGGCCGTGTAAGTTTACTCTCTCAGGACCTACGAAGTAGTCTGCCATATTCTAGTTCCTCCTCTTATTGTTTCATTAAATCAGGATAGCTGTCTGCCCATTTGGTATAATCATCGAATGCTTTTTTACAATCATATTGCGGAATAAATCCAGTATCTTCCCGCAATCTGGAGACATCAAACATACCATTATCTTTCAATGCATGAAACCTGATATTTGCCTCTGATGGTTCTCCAATCTCATATGTAAATCCGAGATACCGTTGTGCTAACATATTACACCACTGTGCTATGGACCACCGGTAGATGGAACTGCTGTTATATACCATATGGTTTAAATGTTCAGGTGCCGTCTTAGCCAATGCTGCTATTGATGCTGCGATGTCCTTCACATATACCCAGCCTGTCATCCCCTCTTTCGGCAGGATTGCATGGCGGTGTTCCAGTGCTGCCTTCAAGGTCTGACATGGAGCACTCATCGTATCCCTTACCCCCGTGTCAAATTCCCATGCTCCAAAGACATCTCCTAACCGAATGGCCCTGACTTCCATATTGTATAATTCCCTGTAACGAAGGGCAATATGCTCAGATGAAAACTTACTGATTTCATATACATTAGAAGGCCTTAAAGGTACCGTTTCCAGTACGGGATTATATTCCTGTGACGAAGACCCGTATACCGCTACTGAGCTTACATAAATAAATCTGGCTGTCTTGCATTTTTTTGCTGCTTCCAATGCATTGATTGTACCGAAAGTGTTAACTCTAAAAATATGCTCGAACTGTTTTGTTTCACGTTCCCTTCCCGGTGTTATCACAGCAGCATGGATAAACACATCTGCATTGCTGGTCAGCAGTTCCGATTCCATATGCGCCTTGTCCAGTACATCCCCGCAAACGCAGCTGACTTTCCCAGGACAACTCCCAAATATATCTTCTGCCTGCTGTATAAGAGGCTGATTGGCATAAATAACCACATCATCACCTAGTCCGGCTAAATGATGGGCAAGGTTAATTCCTACAAACCCTGTACCTCCGGTCAAAAAAAACTTCATCCTGCTACCTTCCTTCTATTCCTCTATAACTGCATACGCGCGTACCGGAGACCCTGAACCATCTTTTAACTTAAGAGGAGCGCCATAGAACATGAACTCTCCCATCCCTATAAGCTCTGTAAGATTTATCAGCCACTCATAATGTGTAATTCCCAGGTTTCTGCACGCCCGATGGCTTGGGAACAGATTCAAATCCATGATATCTGTTGACGGCCCCTCTACGCCATGCAATCTTGAATTATGGTCTGCAAGCCATTTAACTGCCTCTGGGGTAATTTCCGGATTCACGGACAATATCCTTTTATCCGGGAAATACTTATCGTGAATTCCTGTAGCCAGGAGGACAATGTGTCCGTCTACTCTTACTCCTGATGCCTCCTGTGCCTTCTCCATGTCCTCTGCTGTAATCGCCCCGCGTTCCGGTATATGTGTCATGTCAAAGCAGACCGCCTTGCCAAAGAACATATCCAGAGGCATCCTGTCTACACTCAGTCCATTAGGATTCATATGGAAAAATGCATCCACATGCGTCCCTATATGTTCCACCATGCCAATATAATTCCATGTAGAGGTAAACGGGTCCTCCGGCGTGCCGGATTCGGTCTTTCTGGATTCCTCATGTGACACCAACTGTACATAAATATTACCTGGAAATGCATCCTGTGCCGGCATGTTGCTGGTAATCTCTAATGTTAAATCAATGACTTTTCTGCTCATATTCATACTCCTCTATTTAATGACTTCTTCCGGTTTCAATACATTCTGAATCTCTGGGTCATCCAGATTCTCAATGGTAACCCACGTCACCGGTACATCAATTTTTTTCTCAACTGTTTCACCATTCAATACCTTGATGGCATTGAGTACTGCAGTTCTTCCAATCAGGTACGGATTTTGGGCCACTGCACCATCCACATAACCATCACGTATGGCGTCGAGAACTTCTGTGGAAGGGTCAAATGCAACAAATATTTTTTCTTTTAAATCCCCTTCACGTACTCCAAGGGTAACACCAGCGGACGAACCTTCATTTACAGTATAAAACCCGGTAATATCAGGATTGGACGTCAGTATATCCTGAGTAATATTATAAGTCTGATTCCTATCGCCCTTACCATAGTACGTTCCTATAATTTTGTAATTTGGATAGGTTCCCAGTTCGTCGGAAAATCCCTTCTCCCGGCCGCCCTCCTGTACAGCGCCAGGTACTGCAGATACAATTGCAAACGTTCCGCCTGCATCTCCTGCCAGTTCTTTTAATTTCCCTGCTGCAAATTTTCCTGCTGCTTCATCATTTGTACTTACCGTTGAACGTGGAAAATCGGCATTCAGCTTTCCGTCCATAATGATGACCGGAATACCCGCATCTTCAGCCTGCTGCAAAACCGGTACCATACCATCGGGATTCACCGGAGAAATAACAATTGCTGATACACCTCTCTGTATGAAATCCTCAACCAGTTTTACCTGTCCTTCCAAATCAGTATCCGTCCTGGTCCCTTGGAAGTCAATTGTATACCCTTCATCCAGACCTGCGCTCTGGGCCCCAATCCTTACATACTGCCAATAGTCAAACAAAAGGGATTTCGGAATGACTGCTATCACCTTTCCCGATTCTTCTTGTTCATTTTTTTCCTCTGATTGTACAGCATGTTCCGTTTGTGCAGTATTTTCTGTCTGTTCCTGTGTCTGTGCTGCCGTATCCTTTTTTTCCTCCGTTTGTTTCTGCGCTCCGCATCCTGTAAGCATACTAATGACCAGCGCGGCTGCTAATGTAAAACTCCATACTTTTTTCATTTTCTACTCTCCTTTACACATTGTCCTTTACCTTATCCACGTTGCTACAGTCACATCAATATCAGATTTCTGTACTCTCTCTTTCCTCCTTTCTACTTTTTCCTGCTCCTCAGCATATCAATGTATACCGCTGCGATAATTACCATGCCGATGGCAATCTTCTGATAAAAATAAGATAGCCCCAACAGGTTAAGTCCATTGTTTAAAACCCCCATCATCAATGCGCCTATCAATGTTCCTACTATGCTGCCCTGACCTCCTGACATGCTCGCTCCACCGATAACAGCTGCTGCAATCGCGTCAGTTTCATATGCCTCCCCTGAATTCGGCTGGCCTGAAATCACCCTGGATGTCAGGATAATACCGGCAATTGCCGCCATGAGACTGCAGCATAGATACATCATAAACTTCACTTTCTTCGTATTCACACCGGAGAGGTATGCTGTATTCTCATTACTCCCCAAGGCAAAGATATGTCTGCCAAACTTGGATTTGTGAAATATAACTCCCATAATGACTGCCAGTACCGACAGAATTATGATTGGAACAGGAATGGTCCCAAATATTCTGCCTGCTCCAAAAACGCTGAAGCTTGATGGCAGTCCTGTAATGGGCACTCCATCACAAGCCACATATACAATACCTCTGGCAATACTCAACATACCCAATGTTGCGATAAAGGGAGCAATTCCTCCATATGCGATGATGAAACCATTGATTGCCCCGCAAGTCAAGCCGGCTGCAATGGCCATCAGAATTGCTATAGGAATACTTACATCATGTACAAGCAACATGGATACCACAATACTTGAAAGTCCTACCACAGAGCCCACTGAAAGGTCTATGCCTCCCCCTGTAATCGTATAAGTCTGTCCTATGGCAACAATTGCGATAATGGAAGTCTGCAATGCTATGTTCAGCAGGTTTTTCTGTGTAAGGAAATTCCTGGCCGTAAAAGAGAAGAAGGTGCATAACAGCAGCAGCCCTAACAAAATACTTGCTTTTCCCAGGATTGTTTTTAATCTTGTAACCCCCATATGGGTAACCGATAATTGCTGCGTCTTTTCTTTCATTCGTATCCCCTCCTATTCTTGTGAAGCATAGTAATAAATTTTTTCCTGGGTTGCTTCATTAATATCTAAATCTGCTGCCAGCTTTCCATGGCTCATTACCAATATCCGGTCACTCATTCCCAGTATCTCAGGTAACTCTGACGATATCATGATTACAGTCACTCCGCTTTTTACCAACGTATACATTAACTGGTAAATCTCCATCTTGGCCCCCACGTCTATTCCCCTTGTAGGTTCATCAAAAAGAAAAATATCTACATTGGCACTTAACCATTTTGCTAATACTGCTTTCTGCTGATTTCCTCCGCTCAGAGAATTGATATTTTGATTCCGGCCCGTTGTCTTTATATTCATTTTTTCAATATATTCATCCGTCTTCCTGTTAGCCATTCCTTCTCTCACAAGTCCACAAAAATTGACAAGCTGGTCATATGATGAAATAAGAATATTACTCTTTATATCCTGGTTAAGCATCAGCCCATCCCGCTTCCGGTCTTCCGTCGTATATCCTATTCCTGCCCGAATAGCCTTCTGAGGCGAATCAAATTTTCTTTTTCTTCCATGAACAATTATTTCTCCAGAGGTAGGGTGCAGTTTACCAAATATTGCATGTGCCAATTCTGTCCTTCCTGCTCCCATAAGACCAGCAATCCCCAATATTTCTCCCTTATAAGCTTCAAAACTAATATTCTCCAGTAAACCCTTTACAGAAAGCCCTTTAACCTCCAGCGTCTGCTCTCCCCTACTGTAATCTGGCTTCTTTGGGAAATATGCTTCAAGTTTCCTTCCCACAATTTCACTTATCAATTGTTCCTCTGTTATATCTGTCAGCAAATGCTCCGCTATGAAATATCCATCACGCAAAACCGTTACCCTGTCAACAATCCGTTTTATATCACTCATCCTGTGAGAAACATATATGATTGCAACTCCCTGTTCCCTGAGATGTTCCAGAATATCAAATAAAACCTCTGCCTCTGAATCTGCTAACGCTGATGTAGGCTCGTCCAAAATAAGCAGCTCACAATCGTAAGAAAGTGACTTTGCAATTTCCACCAGCTGCTGCTCTGCCACACTCAACTGAATGACTTTTTTATGTATATCAATCTTAAGCTGAAGCCTGTCTAATAATTTTTGAGCATCCTGATTCAATTTTCTTTCATCTACAAAACCAAACTGATTCATTGGTTCCCTGGCAATAAAAATATTTTGGGCGACATTTAAATCCGGTAGCAGGTTAAATTCCTGATGAACGATACCAATGCCATAATGGTATATTTGGGAAGGATGGCTGATATTTAATGGCTCTCCTTTAAATACCTTTTCACCGGAATCCGACTGAACAATTCCTGTGATAATTTTGATAAGTGTGGACTTTCCGGCACCATTTTCCCCCATAAGTGCGTGAATTTCTCCTTTTCGAACTTTGAGGCTGACATCATGTAGTACCTGAACTCCTGAATAAGACTTATTGATTCCTTTCATCTCCAACAAGACATCATTCATAATTATCCCTTTCTCCAGCCATGGCAGCAGCATTTAAAGCATCACGTCTCCGCAGTTTGGACCCAAGGTCTGCCCTGTATACAAATCTCCATCAGGTGAACTGGCTAAAAATATAGCGGAAGGTACCACCTCTTCTATCTCCCCAAAACGTGGTATGGCTAAATCCCTCATTTTCTCTTTTCTCCATTCTTCTGATACGCTCTCCATCATCTGTGTATTAATTGGTCCCGGTGCAATGCAATTAACAGTAATACCATATTGGCCCAAATCCCACGCCAGCGATTTTGTCATGCCTATGACTCCTGCCTTAGCCGCTGCATAATGACAATGGTCTGTTCCCCCCTTCTGGGCAATCTGAGAAGCAATATTAATAATGCGGCCGCTTTTTTGTTTCATCATAATTGGTACTGCATACTTACATGTCAGAAAAAAACTTCTTAAGTTGACTGCTATCATCCTGTCCCATTCTTCAACCGTCATATCAACTATGGACTTAGGGCCTGTAATTCCAGCATTATTGACCAGAACATCTATATGTCCAAATTCTTCTTCAGTACGCTGAATCAGCCTTTTGGCTGTTTCCTCCTGTGATATATCTCCGGGCGTCAAAACTACCCGTATACCAAATCTTTCCATTTCCTGCGCCCATAGCATCATTCTTTTGTCATCACAGCCATAATAATTCAGTGAGAGATGAGAACCTTCTCTGGCAAATGCTTCGGGAAATCCACGGCTCATCCCATAACCATAACCAGCACCTGTTATGACAGTAACCTTCCCCTCTAATTTCATCTTTTCGCTCCTCTCTTTCAAATCATATTGAATTAAATGAATAAACCCCCTCACTACTCATCATTGATGATTAGTGCTTGTATTGTCAATATAGCACAACATTTTCTAAAAATCAAGACTATTTTCAGCATTTTAGAATGGAAATACGTTGTATTATCAGAATCAACCCAGAAAGGCCTCAATTAACCAGAAAAAACCATCTCACAGGAAAGGCCGGAGAGCACATTCGCTCTCCGGCCTTTCAACCAGCATCCCTATTATTTATATCATCCAGCTCCACTACAAACTGGTATACCCATAAGCATTCACCAGGGCATCCAGCTTCTTGCCCTGCTTGCACAGCGGGCAGTCCCTGTAGTCATAATACGTATAATCAGGCAAATCCTTCTTTCCGAAAATAGATGTAATCCTGTATCCGTTGAGCTCCTCCAATGTGCTGAAGATAGCGGTAATGGCCCTCAGATTGCCTCCATAATACCGGATGGATTCAATTCCTTTGTTCAGTGCCAGACCCGTGGTCACGGACGCTGTCAGGATAATGACATTCTTATCCCGAATCATGGGAAGTATGTTCTCCTTAAATATCATCTGGCTGTTGCTGTTGAACTCCGGAGTCACGATGTAGATGGTCTTATGGGCATTCATGGAGAGAACTCCTGCACTGGTCAGTTCCTCTGCCAGGAAACTGCCTATGACCTGGGTTCCCTCGAGACACACAATGGTGTCCACTACCGTGTCATAGAGGAACAGTCCGGACAGGCTTCTGGCAATCTCCTGAGCCTCGCTGAGCCTGGTCTTTAAGGTTGTCATATCCAGATAATAATTGATATGGGCATGGTTGGTGGCAAAGTGACCCGGTGTAATCTTAAGCGGTGCATTACAGCCGGTGGTATGTATCTTAACATACTTATTATCCATAAAAACGCCCCCTTTTACAATGGTACGGACATTGGTTGCTATATGTATTATTATACTAAATAATCCTCCCCGGTACAAGGGCAATCCGGCTGTCTTACCATTTTCTGCTAAAAATTACAGACATACGGCAATGTACAAACCAGACTGCCCGCCGTGCAAAACAGGCGCCAGCACTGCTTCCCAGCAGCATTGGCGCCTGTTTTTCTTTATCATTTCCGTCTGATATTGCTGTCCTATGGATTGGCAGATTCTACTGATTCCTGTCATTGCCGGGATGGCTCCACATTGTATCCTCCGGCTTCTTTTCTGAATCATTAAACCTGTCTGAATCCTCCCGCCCTGGCCGGGTTCCCGGATTCGGCTGTGTGTCCGGGTTCATACGCGCTTCCTGGTCCGGCTGCGCCTCCTGGCCCATCTGCCCGTCCTGGTCCGGCTGCGCCTCCTGGCCCATCTGCCTGTCCTGGACTGCCTGCGGTTCCTGGTCCGTTTCCAAAGCATCCTTCTTCTCACCGGATAACGCTTTATCCTCAGCCTCTTTGGTTTCTTCCGGCTCCGGAATGCCTTTTACCCTGCGGAATATCTGCATGAATTCCTTACCTGTGATTGTCTCCTTGTCAATGAGGAATGCCGCTATCTGGTCCATGGCATCCTTGTTATCGCTTAAAAGGCGTATTGCCTCATCGTAGGAATCCTTCAGTATCTTCATGACCTCCCGGTCAATCTCGGCTGCCGTAGCATCGCCGCAGTTCAATACGGCACGGCCTGTCAGATACTGGTTCTCCTGGGACTCAAGTCCCATGAGTCCGAATTTTTCAGACATACCATACTGAGTCACCATGGCCCTGGCCAGGTTGGTGGCCTGCTGGATATCATTGGCTGCTCCCGTGGTAACGGTCTCAAATACGATTTCCTCCGCAGCGCGGCCTGCCATCAGCTCTACCAGCCTTGCCTCCAGCTCCTTCTTGGTGTTGAGGTATTTCTCCTCCTCAGGCACATTCATGACATATCCAAGAGCGCCCATGGTCCTCGGCACAATCGTAATCTTCTGCACTGGCTCGGAATGCTTCTGCAGCGCGCTCACAAGGGCGTGGCCAACCTCATGATAGGACACGATGCGGCGTTCTTCCTTGCTCATGATACGGTCCTTCTTTTCCTTGCCCACCAGCACCACTTCCACTGCCTCAAACAAATCCTTCTGCGACACGGCATTGCGCCCGTGCTTAACCGCATTGATGGCTGCCTCGTTCATCATGTTGGCCAGGTCCGCGCCCACAGCGCCCGAGGTGGCCAGAGCTATCTCCTTAAAGTCTACGGATTCATCCAGGAGCACATCCTTGGAATGCACCTTAAGTATGTTGATACGGCCGTTAAGGTCCGGCTTATCCACCACCACGCGGCGGTCAAAACGTCCCGGACGGAGAAGGGCCGGGTCCAGAACCTCCGGACGGTTGGTGGCGCCCAGTACCAGAAGTCCCTTGGTGGAATCAAAACCATCCATCTCGGAGAGCAGCTGGTTCAGGGTCTGTTCACGCTCGTCGTTGCCGCCCATACGGCTGTCGCGGCTGCGTCCAATGGCATCAATCTCATCAATGAAGATGATACAGGGCGCATTCTCAGTGGCATTCTTAAACAAATCACGGACACGGGACGCACCCACACCCACGAACATCTCCACAAAGTCAGAACCGGAAAGGGAATAGAAGGGCACATGGGCCTCTCCTGCCACTGCCTTGGCAAGCAGGGTCTTACCTGTTCCGGGAGGGCCCACCAGAAGAGCTCCCTTAGGCAGCTTGGCGCCAATCTTGGTGTACTTGCCCGGATTGTGGAGGAAATCCACGATTTCAGTCAGCGACTCCTTGGCCTCGTCCTCACCGGCCACGTCCTTGAAGGTGATGCCGGTCTCCCGCTGGACGTACATCTTGGCATTGGACTTGCCCACACCCATGATTCCGCCACCGCCCATGCGCTTCATGGTGAAGTTCATGAGGAACAGCAGGAACAGGAATGGGACCGCATAATTCAGCAGGACCAGAAGAAGGGTGCTGCTGTCGCTCTTCTCGCGGTTGGTGACCACGTTATTATCCAGTATCCTGCTGACAAAATCATAGTCGCCTTCCAGTCTCACCACATAATAATCCAGATTCTGGGAATACTTAGTATTACCCTTCTTAGGGATAACCGTGATTTCCGTACTGCCCACCTTGATGGAATCCACCTCGCCCGCTTCCACCATCTGGACGAACTCATTATAGGACAACTCCTGACGTTTCTTGGAATTCAGATAGTTGTTCATACTGCTGACCACGATAAATGTGAGTATGGCCGCCACCACCAGCATGGTTATGGTCTGCCAGTTACTCTTCATATTCGGGTCCTGTTTGTTATTATTATCCATATTGTACAAATTCTCCCTCTGAATGGGCCATCTATCAATTCCCAACAAAAACCCATTCTCTACCATTATAGTGTCAGTCTCCCCATAAATCAAGAAAAGAACAATTAATTTTCTTAAATTTTTACAAAAAGTCCTGGATTTATTCTCAATGAGGATGTATAATGTTTCAGTTATTTTTTTGATACTATATCAAACAAGTCACACGACACCCACAACAAGAAAAGGAGGTATCCCCAATCATGCCAGTCAAATACGTATTCGTAACCGGCGGCGTAGTATCCGGCCTGGGAAAAGGCATCACCGCAGCATCCCTTGGCCGTCTGTTAAAGTCCAGAGGCTACAAAGTGACCATGCAGAAGTTCGACCCCTACATCAACATCGACCCCGGCACCATGAACCCGGTGCAGCACGGAGAAGTCTTTGTGACGGACGATGGCGCTGAGACAGACCTGGACTTAGGACACTATGAGCGTTTCATCGACGAGAGCCTTACCAGAAACTCCAACGTCACCACAGGCAAGGTCTACTGGACGGTCCTGCAAAAGGAACGCCGCGGAGACTTCGGCGGCGGAACCGTACAGGTAATCCCCCATATTACCAACGAAATCAAAAGCCGTTTTCACCGCAACTACACGGAAAAGGAAACGGAAATCGCCATCATCGAGGTCGGCGGCACGGTAGGCGACATCGAAAGCCAGCCCTTTCTGGAGGCCATCCGCCAGTTCCAGCATGAGGCAGGCCCCGGCAACACATGCATCATCCATGTAACTCTTATCCCTTATCTGAAAGCCTCAGAAGAGCTTAAGACCAAGCCGACTCAGGCCAGCGTAAAAGACCTTCAGGGAATGGGCATCCAGCCCGATATCCTTGTCTGCCGCTCCGAACTCCCCCTGGACGACGGCATCAAGACGAAAATCGCCCAATTCTGCAATGTTCCCAAACATCACGTACTCCAGAACCTGGATGTGGACGTGCTCTATGAAGTCCCCCTTGTAATGGAGGAAGAGCATCTGGCCCAGTCTGCCTGTGAATGCCTGGACCTGCCCTGCCCTGAACCGGACCTGACAGACTGGAAGGCCATGATAGACGCATGGAAGCATCCGGAACAGGATGTGACTATTGCTCTGGTAGGCAAATACATCCAGCTTCATGACGCCTACATTTCCGTGGTGGAGGCCCTGAAGCACGGAGGCGTTGCCAACCGTGCCTCTGTCCATATCAAATGGGTGGACTCCGAGACAGTCACCCCGGAAAATGCCTCTGAAATCTTCAAAGACATCCATGGCATCCTGGTTCCCGGCGGCTTTGGCGACCGCGGCATCGACGGAAAGATTTACGCCATCCAGTATGCCCGGGAACACAGCATACCATTCCTGGGACTTTGTCTGGGAATGCAGCTGTCCATTGTGGAATTTGCCAGAAATGTGGCCGGGTACGCAGACGCCCACAGCGTGGAGCTGAATCCCGCCACCACCCATCCCGTTATCCATCTCATGCCGGAGCAGAACGGAGTGGAGGACATCGGCGGCACCCTGCGGCTGGGCTCCTATCCCTGTGTCCTGGACAAGACCTCCAAAGCCTATGGACTGTACAATGAGTCCACCATCCATGAGCGCCACAGACACCGCTACGAGGTCAATAACGACTACCGGACAGTGCTTGCAAAATGCGGCATGATGCTCTCCGGCCTGTCCCCTGACGGACGGATTGTGGAAATGATAGAGCTTCCGGACCATCCCTGGTTTATTGCCACCCAGGCCCATCCCGAGCTCAAATCCAGGCCCAACCGGCCCCATCCCTTATTTAAAGGATTTATTGAGGCTGCTCTAAAGGAAAAAAACCAGAAATAACATGATATCTCAAAATCCCCCTGAGCAGGACAGCTATTTTGAAAGAAATGGCTGCCCTGCTTTCAATTTACCAGTATGAGTCCTCTGCCTTGGCGCAAACTATATTTGAGAATCAATCAAAAACACACCACAAGGAGGTGAAATCCAATTGGAACACAAGGAAAAAGACGATTTTGACGTTGACATACAAGCCTGCTCCACCATGGACTGTACAGGCCTGATACCTTCCCTGCCTCAGGACGAGGCGGAAAAGGAAGCCTATGAGGATCTCTATCCCTATGTAACCAAGGCTGTCTCATCAGACAAGGAATAAAGCAGCAGCCCGGCACAAATAAAAACGGAGCCGGGACATCTGCCTCCGCTCCGTTTCCATCTCATCTGTCATACTATTATACTGCTATTGCAGTCTGCATCTGCCAACTGCAATCTTATAATCTGTATCTGCATCCGCCAACCGCAATCACCCGTGCATAAACCTGCTCAAAAACTCCTGGGTCTGAAGCTGTTTAGGCGAACCGAATATCTGGGAGGGCTCTCCCTCCTCCACAATCACGCCGCCGGCCATAAATGCCACATGGCTGGATACATCCCTGGCAAAAGCCATTTCGTGTGTGACGATAATCATGGTAAGGCCCTCTCCGGCCAGCTTGCGCATGACCTCCAGCACCTCGCCCACCATCTGCGGGTCCAGTGCAGATGTGGGCTCGTCAAAAAGCAGCACCTCAGGTTCCATGGCCAATGCCCTTGCTATGGCCACCCTCTGTTTCTGTCCGCCGGAAAGCTGTCTGGGCTTTGCATTGATATAGGGAGCCATCCCCACCTTCTCCAGGTAGTACATGGCATTCTTATGGGCATCTGTCTTGTTCTTCTTAAGAACCTTTACCTGTCCGATGATACAGTTCTCCAGCACAGTCATGTTGTTGAACAGATTAAAACTCTGGAACACCATGCCCACCTTGGAGCGGTACTGGGGCGCATTAACCTTTTTATCGGCAATATCCGTTCCATGGTACATGATTTCACCTGTGGTAGGCGTCTCCAAAAGATTCAGACATCGGAGCAGGGTGGATTTTCCGGAACCTGAAGCTCCGATGATGCAGGTCACATCTCCGCTGCTGACTGAAAAGTCAATATCCTTGAGCACGGGATTGGTACCGAAGGTTTTGCTCAAATGACGGATTTCTAATATTCTGTCTCCTTTCATCGCGCATCCTCCTTCTTCTTATCCTTCTCATCCGGGAACCGGTACATACCGCTGGTATGGGCCAGGGTATCGGTGGTGGCCAGGTCGTAGTTGTCCGCGCCGTCCATCCGGTTTTCCCACCAGCGCAGGATTCTGGAACAGGTGAATGTCATGATGAAATATACAATCATGGTGATGGTATATGCCTCGAAATTCATGTACAGGGCTCCTGCTGCTGCCTTGGTCTTATACAGCAGCTCCGTGACGCCGATAACAGAGAGCACGCAGCTGTCCTTGATATTGATAATCAGGTTGTTGCCAATCTGGGGCATGATGTTCCTCAGAGCCTGGGGCAGAATCACATAGAGCATGGTCTGTACATGGGTCATGCCGATGGCCTTTGCTCCCTCTGTCTGTCCCGGGTCAATGGAAAGAATTCCGCCGCGGACCGTCTCAGCCATGTAAGCGCCTGTATTGATGGAAAGAATAAAATAAGCAGCGCCCCACATGGACATATTGATTCCTAACATGGGCAGAAGCCCGTAATAAATAAACATGGCCTGGGCCATCATGGGTGTTCCGCGGAAGAACTCCACATAGGCGTTCAGAATCAGTTTCACGACCCAGAGTACAGCCCTCTTTACCGGGTTGTCTCCCCGTTCATTCGGTATGGTCTGGACTATACCCACGGCAAAGCCTATGATACAGCCCACCAGGGTACCTACCAGGGCAATCTTAAGGCTGACGCCTGCGCCCTGGAGCATTGACATACCGTATCGGTTGAATACGACCATAACACGGCCGAAAAAGTCTGTTGGCATATCCCTTCTCCTTACTCTTTAACGTACTTTCGCCTGCCGGCAATGCCATCCTTCTGCAAATCAGTTGCTTATCCTCTGCAGATGAACCTGCGTATTAATTTGCCAGAGGCTGAACAGAGATAGCTTCGTCCATCATCTTGGAGAAGTCATCCTTTGTCATCTTTGTGAGGACGCTGTTAATGGCATCCTTTAACTCCGTATTGCCCTTCTTTAAGGAAATACCGATATTGATATCTTCATCCGTTACCTGGAAGTCAGCATCGCCGCCTCCAAACTCAATCATCTTGAAGTTAGGATAAGCGATGAGAGCGCCCTTGCCTGTAGGCTGGTCAGTAACAACCAGGTCGCACTTGTCGGCGTTTAAGGACATCAGCATGTCAGGAGCGCTGGCAGTTGCAGCCAGTACATTGGCATCCTGAATCTGAGGCAGACAGGTGTTGTACCAGATGGTGCTCTGCTGGGACGTACAGGTGGCACCCGCCAGGTCTGCAACGCTCTTGGCATCTGCATACTTGCTGCCTTCCTTTACCAGGGTAACGATGGTTGCATAGTAATATGGCTCAGTGAAATCCACTGCCTGAAGGCGCTCGGAGGTAATGGACTGTCCTGCGATAACACAGTCAACCTGTCCTGTGGTGACAGCCGGAATCAGGGAATCCCAGTCCAGACGTACGATTTCCAGGTCATATCCCAGTTCCTCACAAATCTTTTTTGCCATCATAACATCATATCCATAAGCAAACTCATTGCTGTCAGCAATAGCCACTGCACCGTTGGAATCATCCGGCTGCGTCCAGTTGTAAGGCGCGTATGCACATTCCATGGCCACGCGCAGCGTCTTCTTCTCCCCGCTGTCTGCGGCTGCCGTGGTATCGGCTGCGGCGTCGCCCTCTGCCTTGGCATCGCCGGCTGCAGCTGCTGTCTCTGCCTTTGTGTCTGCTGCTGTTGCTGCTGTACTGCCTCCGCCGCAGGCTGTCAGGGAACCGGCAGCTAGGACGCCGGCCAGAATCAGGCCTAAAACTTTCTTTGCACTCATTTTCATAATAATCTCTCCTCTTAAAAATATTCCCGGCTTTACCGTCTAAGAAAAAAGCCACACCCATCCACACAGGTATGACTCCACTGTCATCTGATGACCGGCAATCCCTAAACAGCTAAAACCTTGCCCTATTAAACACGGCGCACTTTCATTTCTTAAGCATACATGCGCCTAACGTGCTAAGTATAACATAACTCGTCCTGTTTTCCAATACCCAAATACGTTTTTTTATGCAGGAAAAAGGTATAAATACTTGTAAAAACAGCCATAAATCCTTTAACTGGGAATTCATGGCTGTCATATATAATCACTTTCTGCTATTTATTTTCCTTTGTTCCGGCTGCTGTTTCCTGGCCGGCTTCCTGGGTCCCTTCCCCGGCCTTGTCCCCCATCAGTTCATCCATGCGCTGTAAGAATGCATCATCGGGCTGGATTTGATTTCCGTCCTCATCCACCTCCACGGCAAACAGGAACGTCCTGGCATCGTTGATTTCGTAGCTGCATGTAACCAGAGTATACAGTGTCCTGGCCGGATATGTAATCTCCTGGCTGTAGCCGCAGGGCTTCACCATCTCATGCACAAAGGCGTCAAAGGATTCCTGGGATTTGAACCTGGTCTTGCGCACAATGGGCTGGGCCTCCCCGTAATAGGCAGCCACTGCCTTTAACCTAATTTCCCGGTCAGGCGTATAGATGCTGAAAAACTGGTGCTCTTTAAAATACGCCTCGTCCTTATAACGGTTTACATCCTTGAACATGCTTCCGTTCTTCATATTATGGCCGTACAGCACATTGTTGCGTCCCACAAAATCGCCCTGGCTCTCGAAGTCCAGGTAAATGGCGCCTGCAATATTCTCCTTGCCGTAAAAGTCATGATTCAGGTAGAAATCGTTATCCTCTCCCTGTACAATGGGATAATCGATGTTGGTATCCGGCACACGAATCCACCCAATGGTATCCGGATTCTCCTTCATCAGTTCCTCAAAGTTAATTGGGGATACATAGGGTTCTGTCTCCGGCTCCGCAGGGCCGGGCTCTGTCACTGCCTCTGTGGACGGCTGCGGGGTTGTCTCCCTGGCCAGTTCGGCCAGCCGTTCATATTCCTCCCTGGTCCTCTTGTCCTCCAGCCAGCTGTGGACGCTCATGGCGCCGCTTACCAGCATGATGGCCAGCAATACAAGGATGATGACGCCCCGTATCCTGCTATTTCCTTTTTTCTGATTCATAGATGATTATATGTCCTTTCCTGCTGTCATCCCATATGGCCGGAGGCCGCTTTAAGCTCCCCATTCCATCCTTCGCTGTCAGCCACTGCCTCCTGTATCAGAAGCAGCATCTCCAAAAAGCTGCGGAAACTAATCTGCCTGCGCTTCTCCTTCCAGCAGATGGTTCCCTGCCAGGTGGCGTTCCGTCTGAACATGACCCTTATGACAAAGGTCATGGGACCAAAGCCTTCTGCATTGACCATGACGCTTCTGGGAATGATGATGCTGCCCTTCTCCTCTCCTTCCGGAAGAGGCAGAAGGAGGCGTTCCACTTCATCCCTGAGCTCAAACTCACTGGCAAATTCCCGCCGGTCCGGCACCGCCGGATGGGATACGTCCCCGCCCATGACGAAATGACTGAAATTACGCACAGCCACCTCACACATCCGCTTGCCCAGGCCGTGGATGATATCACTTCCGCATCCGAGAGAACGGTCCAGATAATCCATCAGCTCCAAAAAGCTCTGAAAGGAATAGGTGCTGCCGTTTCTCAAATCCATTATATCACCCTGCCATGTGGAATGAAACCTGTATTTCACATGAAGACTGAACTCGGCCAGTTTTCCCTGTATCCGTTTTTTTCCGGACTCATCCCCGCAACGTAAGGATACCCCGGCGTGGTTCATCCCCACAAAGGACCTCTGGTCCACACTCTTCATGGGATAGCGGAGTTCATCGTACAGGTTCTCCAGGCAGATGGCCATCTCTGAGATACAGCCAAAGGGCATTGCCTCCTCCAGGCTGTCATGATAAAGCCTCCCCTGTAACAGGCGGCCATCAAAACTGTCAATGGCTACATTTACATATTTGTATGAATCCGGTAGGGCCCCTGTTTTTGCAATCGACATATATTCACCTGCTTTTCTCTAATAAATTGACATAGTAATCCCATTAAACCTGTTATCATTATAACAGCCGCCGGTTACAATCCGGTTACAAAAGTACAGGGTACTACTTTTTTATGTATTTTTTTTCTGGACAATTATGGTTCTGGTTAGTATACTTATCTTAGAGTGACCCCGCTTTTGCAAAGGAGAGCAGACATGAATGCATCCGTTATGGAAGACAGACCAACAATTTATATAAAAACCCTGGGCGGATTTTCCCTCAGGGTTGGCGATAAAGAGATAACCGACAACAGCAACCAGTCAAAAAAGCCATGGTGTCTCCTGGAATATCTGGTTGTATTCCAGAAGAAATCCATCAGTCCCGGCGAACTTATCAACATCGTGTGGGCCGACGACCCCGGCGTCAACCCGGGCGGCGCCCTGAAGACCCTGATGTTCCGCAGCCGCAAGCTGCTTGAACCCCTGGGGATTCCTCCCCAGAAGCTGCTGGTCCAGCAGCGGGGCTCCTATTGCTGGACACAGGATTATCCATCTGTCCTGGACATTGACCAGTTTGAGTCCATCTGCACCCGGGTGCTGAATCAGGATATGGGAGAAGATGAAGCCCTGGAGCTGTGCCTTGAAGGGCTGGAACTGTATAAGGGGGATTTCCTTCCCAAATCCGAATATGAATCCTGGGTCATCCCCATCAGTACATACTACCATTCCCTGTACCAGAAGCTGGTCTATAAGACAGTGGAGCTGCTTACTAAGAAGGAAGATTTCTCCAGGATAACCTCCATCTGCCAGACAGCTGTGGGAATTGAACCCTTTGATGAAGAATTCCACTATCACCTGGTTTACTCCCTCTACAGGGACGGCCACACCAGCCAGGCCATTGAAGAATACAACCATACCCTGGACCTGTTTTATAATGAATTCTCCATCTCGCCGTCAGACCATTTTAAGGATTTGTATAAGGCTATCCGCAGCAAAGAACAGGGCATCAACACCAATCTGGATTCCATACAGGAAACCCTTAAGGAGGAAGCCTCCGGAGGTGCATTTTACTGTGAATATCCCGTATTCCATGACCTGTTCCAGCTGGAACGCAGGGCCATTGAGCGCACAGGTGATTCCATCTATTTGTGTCTGCTCACCATCGGCGACCTGGATGGACGGGTCCCCAAAACAACGGTCCTCAGCAAGGCCATGGAGCATCTGAACAGTGCCATCCGCGATTCCCTGCGGTGCAGCGACGTGTACACCCGCTACAGCATCAGCCAGTACATTATCCTCCTTCCTACTGTGACCATGGAAAAGGGAGAGATGGTCATGAAGCGGATACTGGGCAATTTCCGCAGGCTCTACAGCCGCAAGGACCTGGTTGTGGATTACAAGCTTCAGCCCGTACTTCCCTGGGAGCGAACCCCGGCAGGTATCCGGGAGTAAAGGATGTATAACAATTTCACATTCATAAATGAAAAAGCTGCAGGATTATCCTCCATGGGATTTTCTCCTGCAGCTTTCTTTGATAACATCCGGACTACTCCGGTTCCACCTGCGGCCCTGCCGCAAATTATTCTGTCCAGCCCGCTGCCCGGCTCCTGCCGTAAAACAGCTTGTTCAGGCTCTTCATCACATGGCGGTAAGCCGGTATGAGAAACAGGTCTGCGGCTATCCAGGCCACCGGGCTGGCGATGCACACAGCTATGTAGCCAAACACAGGCACCAGACAGAAGCCCACAAAGGAACGCGCCGCCATCTCGCATACACCGGCAATGATGGCCAGCCTGGAATATCCCAGTCCCTGAATCATGAAGCGGACCGCATTGACAAACACCAGAGGGATATAGAACAGGCTGTTGCCCATGAGAAACAGGCGTGTGTTCCTCAGTATTTCCCCTTCTCCCTTGTCCACAAACATCAGGGCAATCCATTCGCCGAAGAAACAGAGCACGGCAAAGGCTATCACTGCATAGACACAGCCCATAACAGCCCCTGCCTTCAAGCCCCGGTCAATACGGTCCAGCTTTCTGGCTCCCACATTCTGTCCTCCGTAGGTGGCCATGGTGGAGCCCAGGGCATCAAAGGGACAGCAGAAAAACATGCTGATTTTGCTGCCCGCGGTGACTGCGGCCACTGCCATGGAACCAAGGGAATTAACCGCGGTCTGCAGGATTACGCTTCCTATGGCGGTGATGGAATACTGCAGTCCCATGGGAATTCCCATGTTGCATAAAATCTTCATGTAATGGGCATCCGGTCTCCACTCGTCATCATTCATCTTAAGGATGGTAAATTTTTTTCTCATATACAGTAGACACAGAATTCCCGACACTGCCTGGGCCGTAATGGTTGCCCAGGCAGCTCCCGACACCCCCATCTTAAGGACCAGAATCGTAAAAAAGTCCAGGGCCACATTCACCACGGAGGAGAACACCAGGAAAATCAGAGGGGTGGTGCTGTCTCCCAGGGAACGTATGGTACAGGACAGCAGGTTATAGAGATAGGTGGCCGGAATCCCCAGGAAAATCACAAAGATATAGCTGTAAGCCCCGTCGATGATATCCTCCGGCGTCTGCATAAGCTCCAGGATGTTTCGGCATAACAGACATACGGCCACGGTCATGACCACGGAAAACAGGATTGCCAGCCATGCGCTGTTGGCCACGAACCGCCTGAGGGCCTTTTCGTTTTTTTCACCGAATTTCTGGGCCACCGGAATGGCAAAGCCGCTGCACACTCCCAGGCAGAAACCGATTATCATAAAGTTGATGGAGCCGGTGGAGCCCACCGCTGCCAGGGCCCTGACGCCCAGGCACTTGCCCACGATGATGGTGTCCGCCATATTATACAGCTGCTGGAACAGCAGCCCGCACAGCATGGGGATGAAAAATCCCAGTATCAGTTTTACCGGGGAGCCTTCAGTCATATCCTTTGTCACATTTGCGGCCATGTATGTATTCCTCTCTGTTTCCATGAATTTCATCCCAATAATGTACTCTCTTAACCTGCAATTTGCAAGTAGAAAATAACACCGGAATCCGTGAACCGTACATACATAATATACAATAGGGTTTCTTCAGAATTCTGTGCGGTCGGTATTTTACAAAGAAGGAAGGCAAAAAAAAATAAAATGCCGTTCATGTGCAACCAATCCATGCCTGTTTCCTACTCTATTAGTAAAGGGGGGAATTCCTGTATTTACTGCCGGCCGTGTACATGGCAGATTATCCAAAGCGGACCCTGCACTTATATATCAGGAGGTGAGATATGAACGAGCAGGATATGATAGATTTGTTCTGGCAGCGCTCTGAACGGGCTGTCATTGAGGCGTCGGAAAAATTCGGTTCATATTGCAGGAGGATTGCCTGGAACCTTCTAAAGAACAGGGAGGATGTGGAGGAATGCCTCAATGATACCTGGCTTGCCGCCTGGAACCGCATTCCTCCGGACAGGCCTGATAGGCTGTCGGTTTATCTGGGGCGCATCACACGCAACATTGCCCTGGACCGTTATGATTATAACCATGCGAAAATGAGGAATAAGAATCTGAACCGTCTGCTGTCTGAACTGGATGAGTGCGCCGTGTGGGCGGACAGTGCGGAAGTACAGTATGAAAAAGGGGAGACAGCCAGATTAATCAGCCGATTTCTGTGGGAGCAGGAGCAGCAGAAGCGGGTTCTCTTTATCCGCCGCTATTGGTATGGGGATACGATTCGTTCCATTGCAGCTATGACCGGTATGAGTGAAAGCCATGTGAAATCCCTGCTTTTTCGTATGCGGAAATCGCTGAAAATGTATCTTGAACAGGAAGGAGCACATCTATGAAATCAACGGAGTTGTTTAAGGAAATTGGCAGTATAGACCAAAAACTCATAGAAGAGGCCATGATATTTTCCGCCTCTGAGAACCAGCAGTTCCTGGACAATAAACGGATTTCCCCTCTGTTTTCAGGTAAAAAAGGAAGGATGATTGCAGCCGCAGCCCTGGCCGTCATGATAGCCGCCTTTGCTTTCCCGGGAGAGATAACCTCCCTGGCGTCAAAAATCAACAGCTATCTTAGCGGTATAGTAAAGACCCCCGATGACTCTGTTGATTTGGGTGCTGCCCGTTCCCTCAACACAGGCAGAGTCCAGGGTCTGGACGAAAACCTGTGCAAATATTACACATCCTTTCAGGCGCTTGAGGATGACTTAGGGCTGGATTTGCTGGAATATAGTGAACCGTACCGGCTGGCACTGGGCAGCGGCCCCCGGCCCATCTCCCTGCAGTATTTTGATTATAATGAATCTGCCTCCATATCTGTTTCTGTTGCATATAATGATGCGGGTGGCAGGCCGGTTTATATGTCTTACGATATGGATTTCCTGACCGGTTCTGATGGGTATCTGGGAGCCTTTGGGGTTGTGGGGAAGGAAACGGAAATGGAAATGGAAACCTTCTGCCACCCGGCGCTGGACATACCTGTGGCTCTTATCACATCATCCGGCGGCGGGGTATTTGCCTGTTTTATCTATGAGAATGTACGTTATATAGTGATTGGCGGCAGGGACGTGAATCAGGTAAAAGAGTTTGTGGGACAGCTGCAATAAAAATCCGGGCAAAGCTCCAAAACATACAATGGCGGCGCTTTATATAGAAAATATTGAAAAAGGTCAGGCAAATAACAATGCGGATGGCAGGGCCATCCGCATATCACTGATTTTATTATATAGCTGGTTTGAATTTATGCCGGACAGGGATTGGCCATTGCGCTGCCCTCTGTTATTGGTAGCAGAGCACAGGCATGCCCTTATAAATCAGGTCATAGAGTATGCTGGCTTTTTCCGGGGGAAGGTTTATACAGCCATGGCTTCCGCTGGTCTGGAAAATAGTGCCTCCGAATTTGCTTCTCCATGTGGCATCATGGAAACCAATGCCTCCGTTAAAAGGCATCCAGTAATCCACATGGCTCTCGTACTCATAGGTGCCGTCCGCCTTCTTGGCACCCCTCAGTATCCTGTCCTTTTCCTTGTAGGTCAGACTGTAGATGCCTGCGGGCGTGTCGTAATTCTTGGATATATTTCCCGTGACGCAAGGCGCGTCCCACACCAGGTTTCCCTCCTGGAACATATATACATGCTGGCCCGTCAGGTCCACCTCCGCATAGGTGGCGCCCCAGTCAGGAGCAGTACGGCTGGCTGCCGTCAGTGCATATACAGGCTCCCTGTCCGCCGGAGCAGCTGCGGGGCCTGCCTGAATCAGGGCAGCCAGGGCCTGCACCTCGCCTGCCACATCTATTTTCCAGCCATAGGGGCCTGTCAGCTCCACATCCTTGCCAGTGGCTGTATGGAATATACGGGCAGTTCCTGCTGTATCCCTTCTGGCGGCCATCTCTGTCACAAAGGCCGTAATTTTCTCCATGTCAACCGTCACAACCCCGTCCTGGCTTCCTGTGACCCAGGTGGCTATGGTATCCCCGCCCAGAGTCTCCCGCTCCTCGCCGAATACATAGCTGATACTCATATCGCGGTACTGGTTCATACGTGTACACAGGGCCATAAGATTCTCATCTGTCTCCCATACATTTACCTGGTAGTAACAGCCCGCGCTGTCCACGTCCACTGAGCTCTGGCCTGCTTTTACGGCTGCCGTAATCACCTCTGTGGTCCTGGCCTCGTCCACATTATTCCCCTGGACAGCCGGTATAATGGAAAAAGGCTGTCCCTCCTCATAGGAGGATATATGGGCATCGGAAGTGACCGTGATGCCGGAGCCGCTTATGAGGTTCAGAGCCTTAATCTTTGCCCCCAGGGCCTCCTGGCTGTAGGTCACCGTCATGGTCATGGTATGGGAGTTATCCGCATCCGGTCCTGAGACACGCCCGGACGCGTTCTGTGCATCCAGTATGGCCTTAAGTCCCTCCGGAACCGCTACCTTGTAACCGATATCCGTGCCTGTTATGGTTTCCTGGCGTCCGCCTCTCTCCTTGATGGTGAGATTGTATTCACCGGCATAAAAGCCTTCGATTCTGTCCTTGGCCTCATCCACGGTCAGTCCGCCCACGCCCACGCCGTTGACTTTTGTACCGGATACAAAGCGGGCTGTGTCTCCGCCTTCATCTGCCAGGGACACAAAAGCCCCTGCCAGCACAAGCACAGCCGCTGCCGCCAGCGCTGCTGCCAGCCTTCCCATCCATGTCCTCTTCCTTAATTTCTGCATAAATAATCCTGCCCTGCCTTTTATTGATATTAACTGCATTATTTTCTGCCCCTGCCTGAATATGGCAGGACGCCTTCTTAACATAACAGCCCTTTTGCATATTTTCAATATAAAAACCAAAAATGTAAGAATTCTTCATAAAAATATAAAATCCGGGGTCCCAAAAACAGGGAATCCCGGATTCTTTCGTATGTCAGGACCATTATCAGTCCACTACCTCAATGCTCTCAATAACAGGCTGGTTGGCCTTTGCCACGGAACCATTGTTGTCCTCCACCTTTGTATCCTCACAGATGGCATCCACTACCTCCATGCCCTCTGTCACATACCCGAAGCAGGCATAATCCCCGTCCAGGAACGTACTGTCCTCATGTACAATGAAAAACTGCGAGCTGGCGCTGTCCTTTATCTGGGAACGTGCCATGGAAATGGCGCCCCTGGTGTGGGACAATGGATTTTCCACTCCGTTGCTGGAAAACTCGCCCTTGATTTCCTGGTCGGAACCGCCCATGCCTGTTCCCAGCGGGTCGCCGCCCTGAATCATGAAACCGCTTATGATGCGGTGAAAGGTAAGCCCGTCATAGAAGCCGTCCTTTGCCAGCTCCAGGAAATTAGCCACCGTAATGGGGGCCTCATCCCCGTATAGCTCCACGGAAATGGTGCCGTAATCCTTTACATTAATCTTTACATGGTGTTTTCCTGCTGCTGTCTTAATTTCCTCAGAAGCTGTATCCCGGGCTCCCTCTGAAGCCTCTGCTGTCTTAATTGTCTCTTTCTCTGCTGTCTTAATTGTCTCTTTCTCAGCAGTCTCTGCCTTGGCTGCATCTTCCTTGGCTGCCTCGGTCTGCGCTGCCGTGGTTGCGGTCCCTGCGCTGGTGCTACATCCGGCCAGGGCTGAAACTGCCAGTACCGCCGCTGCACATATACTCATCCATTTTTTCATAAATTATGCTCCTCTTCTTATGGAAAAACCAGTCCGCCGTCCCTATGTCCGGCCATTTTCCCGTAATAGGCGCCTGGGCGTTATGTCACCCGGACTGCCAGAGCATATTGTAACACCTGCAATGCCTTCCCGTAAAGGACTTTATAGAAATATCATACTTTTGTCACAATTTCCGCCAGCGTGAACCGGAAAATCTGCCGGCCGGCCGCTGCCTCTCAGACCTGTCCGGCCGCTGTTTCTCATACCAGTCCGCTGCCTCTCAGACCCGGCTGGCCGCTGCACGGCCGGCAGCCGCCACACGGCGGCAGACCACGCACAGCGCCACAGTGGCAGCCATGTCAGGAAGGGTGCTTCCCACAGGGGTATCCACATGCATCAGTATGCGGTACATCACAAAACCAGCAAGCCAGATAACCAGGTTCACTATATTGGCTGTCTCCGCCTCATGGTCCTGCCTGATAATGAAATAATCCGCAATCTGGATGGCAATCATGGGTGCGAACACGGAGCCGATGAGATAAAGGAAATCCGTAATATTGTCCATGGGGTATACCATGGCTGCCGCAGTACCCACAATGGTTACTGCAACTGCCGCCCATTTTTCCTTTATCCTGCCTGTAATGGACACACTGGACACACCGGCGGAGTATGCGTCCAGGAATGTGGTGGTCACGGTGGACAGCACGATGATAAGAAGTCCGGCTATTCCCAGTCCTGCCTTGACCATGATGACTGAAATATCATATTCACCCGTATAGATGGCTGCGCCCATTCCAATGACGTACATGAAGCAGCTTACCAGGCCGTATACAAGGGCGCTGGCTGCCGTTGCCCCAAAGGGCTTTTCGGCCTCTCTTGTATAATCGCTGATTAGCGGCAGCCAGGACAGCGGCATGGCCACGGACAGCTCCACAGCCGCCCCGAAGCTCAGGGAACCGTCTGTCTCCGGGACCGGCGCTCCGCTGCCTGTAAATATGACCCGGCACAGAAGAAGTGTCAGTACGAACAGGGCTGCCATTGCCGCTGTATTGATTTTTCCCAGATTCCTGATTCCAATCAAAAGCCATACCAGAATCAGACCTCCAATTACAAGGCACCAGACCCACAGGCCCGCGTTAAAAATACCGTTGGCAGCCAGTCCGCCGTCATAAATCATGATGGAGGTCCAGCCCACCAGCTGCAGGACGTTGAGCCCGCAAAACAGCAGGCTTCCCTTCTGTCCAAAGCTCATCTTCACTGTTTCCATGGAACTGCGCCTGGTGTACCCGCCAATCAGTCCTGCCATGAACAGCAGGGCGCAGCCAATCACATGGCCCAGCAAAATGGCTGCCAGGCCCTTTCCAAATCCCAAAGGCGCCAGATAGGTGCCTGTCAGTATCTCAGCAATGGATACACCTGCCCCAAACCATATGAGGCTGTTGGCAAATACGGAAGTTCCCTTTTCCTTCATACCCATTCCTCCTTAATATTCGCCCCGGATGGCAAATGCATGGTTCATTGGTCCGCTTCCCTTTCCCAAGTCCAGCCGGGCTTCCAGCGCACCTGAGAGGTATGCTTTGGCGCGCTCCACCGCCAGGTCCATATCCATGCCCTTGGCCAGGTTGGAGGCAATGGCGCTGGACAGGGTACAGCCTGTCCCGTGGGTATTGGGGTTGTCAATCCGCCTGCCCTTGAACCACTTAAGGTTTCCGCCGCGGTACAGCAGGTCGTTGGCGTCATTCAGCTGGTGGCCTCCCTTAAGAAGCACGGCGCAGCCATAGCCTTCCCCGATATTCCTTGCCGCCAGCTCCATGTCGCCGGGATTATGTATCGTCATTCCTGACAGCACCTCTGCCTCCGGTATATTGGGAGTCAGCAGGCTGGCCATGGGCAGCAGGATTTCCTTTAACGCCCCGATGGCCTCCCCGCTAATCAGCCTGGAACCGCTGGTGGATACCATGACCGGGTCCACCACCACATTGGCAGCCCTGTAAAATGCCAGCCTGTCCCCGATGGCCTCTATCAGGCCCCCGGAGGAAACCATACCGATTTTAACTGCATCCGGAACAATATCCGTAAATATATCGTCCAACTGTTCCCTTAAAAAAGATGGAGTCACCTCCATAATTCCTGTCACGCCGGTTGTATTCTGGGCAGTCAATGCCGTTATGGCGCTCATGGCGTAAACCCCGTGAGCGGTCATGGTCTTGATATCTGCCTGGATGCCGGCGCCTCCGCTGGAATCGCTTCCAGCGATTGTTAATGCTGTTTTCATAATCTTTCTCCTTTTCGCATTAATTTTATAAAGCGGCAGAAGGTGGTGCCCCCAATCCGCCGCCGGGAAGCTCCGGCGCCCATGCCTGATGCCATACAAAACCGCCCCGCGCATAAAAAAGGCGGAACACCAAAACAGGTGCTCCGCCGGCAATCGTCCGTTATGGTCCCTACGTTGGCATTATCCAAATCAGGTAATGGGTCTAAGCATGAACAGCTTACTCTCAGCCCACTTAAGTGAGCTCCCCGTTTATTTACATCTACCATTATACATGGTTTTAAGGAGATTGCAATCCTTTTATCTTCTGATTGACTGCATACAGCACGATTTTCATGGTCACGTTCTTTTCCTCATCAATGACCAGCGTAAGGTAGCCTTCTTCCTTCCTGACCACCCGTCCTGCCACACCTCCTATGGTGATGACCCTGTCCCCCTCCGCAATGGAATCGTGAAGCTCCTGCATCTTCCTGTGCTTCTTTTTATTGGGGATGTACACAAACACATACATTGCCACTATAACAATGACCCCGTATGCGAGAAACAGCAAACCTGGCGACATATCCCCACCAGTCCTTTCCGAGTCATAGTATCACATCTGCAGAAACCGCTCCACAATCCGCACAAATACTGCGGAGCCAATCCAGAACACGTCCTCATCCACGTTGAACCGCGGGTTGTGATGCGGCATATCCGTGTGCTTAAGGGAATTGGACGAGCTTAAGAACATGAATGCTCCCGGCGCCTTCTCCAGATAATAGGCAAAGTCCTCCCCGCCCATGTTGGGAGCATCCAGATGGTCCATAACCATGTTGTCCCCCACCACATCCCTGGCGCATTCCGCTGCCAGGGCAGCCATGTCCGCATCATTGATAACAGGAGGTGCGCCCCATATCATCTCGTACTCTGCCTCACCACGGAATGTTTCAGCGGTCGCCCTGGCAATCTCACCGATTCTCCTGGCCAGTTCCTGGCGCACATCCTCCTCCAGAGCACGGATGGTTCCCTCAATCAGCACCTCGGAGGGGATTACATTGTAGGCAAAGCCTGCCTCCACATGGCCGATGGTCAGTACCGAGGGCTTTACCGCCGGAATCTCACGGGCAATGATTTCCTGGAGACTGATGATGATGTGGGCGGCAATGTTTACCGGGTCCACGCCTTTTTCCGGTGTTGAGCCGTGGCATCCAATTCCTTTTACCTTGATTATAAATTTATCGAAGGAGGCCATGCAGCAGCCCGGCGCGGAAATCACGGTTCCTGCCTTGATATCCTTGGAAATGATGGTTCCGATATGGGTTCCGAACACAGCGTCAACGCCGTCCATGGCTCCCTCCCCGCACAGCCTCCGGGCGCCCCTGGAGCCTTCCTCGTCTGTCTGGAAGAACAGCCTTACTGTTCCCGGTATCTGGTCCCTATGTTCATTTAGTATCTTTGCAGCCCCCAGCAGCATGGTCATATGGGTGTCGTGCCCGCAGGCGTGCATACACCCCTCATGCCTGGATATGTAGTCAACCTCATTGGCTTCCTTTATGGGAAGGGCATCCATGTCCGCCCGGAGCGCAATGGTTTTTCCTTCCTTCCCTCCCTGAATGGTGGCAATGAGGCCGCTGTCCGTCTTATTCTCCACAAAAGGGATTCCCAGCTCCCTAAGTTTCCCTTCCACATATGCCCTGGTTTCCGGCAGGTCTCCGCCCAGCTCCGGAATCTGATGAAGCTCCCTTCTCATTTTGACCAGTTCTTCCTGCAAATCTTTACATTTTTCCCACATGATACATTGCTCCTTTCCCCGTGTATCCACAATCTCTGTTTATTTCACAAGTCCCTTTTTATAGAACGCTCTTGCTATCAGAAGGGTGCCGAATACCGTGCACACAATGACGGCTGCTGCCGGAAGCCCGGTCGTCATCTTAAGCGCAACCGGAATGGCCAGGGCAAATACTGCAATCTTTGGGTATTTGACTGCAAAGTTGCCAAAGGTTGCGCCGAAGATTGCAGAGCTGGCATATCTGGTCAGACCTACAACGATAAATTCCGGAAGCACTGCCAGCACTGCGCCGCCCACAATGACAGCAGAGGTGGTTCCAATCAGATTGGTGATGATGGAACCGCAGATAGCCATGGTGGATACCACCTCGGCCTGTATGGTTCCGGGTGTGGACTTGGTCACATCCAGGGCCAGAGCTGCACATGGAACCCTCATATTGCCGATGTTGCCCGACAGAAAGCTTAAGTAGGTCCCCGTCATGCCCAGGGCCGCATAGTAGGAAACAGGTTCCACGAAGTAAAATGCCCCGAAGGACGCCGCCACCATGCCCCATGCGGTGAGTACCGTACTGACCGGCGGCCAGCAGTTGTAGGTGGTACACAGCCATATGACAGGTATGAACGCAGTGATGGCAGCCAGAATATTGGTGGGGGAACCGATTATAATACTGCTCTTTTTCCAGCCTTTCAGGATTTCACTCTCAGTCATTTATATTCCCTCCTCCTTTATATGAATAGCCGGTCATATCCCAACGCAAAAATCATGCCTATAATCATTGCGATTCCAAGGGAATATTCCATCAGCTTGGGGTGTTTTTTACATACGGTCTTGACAAGAAGCACCATGGAGACTGCGCCGGTCAGGACCGCCAGCGTGTTGCCCACGCCTTTCAGGATTTCCCCTGCATTCAGATAACCAAAGATGCCCAGGGAGCAGGCGCCGCTTAATACGACCAGCCATCTCATATCCCCGCCCGATACCTTGTTGCGCAGGGTTTCCAGGGATGGGGTTGCCACACCGGTAAAGAGAAGCCATCCTGCACCGTTTAAAGCCATGGTAAACCATGACACGGCAAGACACATCAGCGTATACTGCTCTGTCCCCAGGGTCACACCGCAGGACTCCGCACCAATGTTGGCAGCAGAAAGCTCAGTGGCCGCGGCACCGATAATGGAAAGGCGCAGCCACGCCATCGGACCGCCGATGGATGCCATGAGTCCCACCATTACGATGAACACCCCCAGGGCAGGACCTATGGCGGAAATCAGGCCTACACGGAAGGCCTCCTTCGGAATCTTGGAATCCATGCCGATAGCCTTGGTTGTCTGGCTGCACTGTCTCATGTACAGCGCTGCCTGAAGCGCGGATACAATGACCGTGATACCGCATAACAGCCACAGGACGGGTGAATTGGAAACCTGTTGGACTTGCTCCATATTGCTCATTACGCAACCTCCTTTTATGCTTTTAATCGTTTGTTTTTGCAATTTATATGCACTCAGGTTCATATTATGCGTCAGACTGCCCTCAGGCCGGGAAACCGTGCAGGCTGCCGCACAGGCTTATGTAATCACGCAGTCTGTTTTGGGGGTTTGCGGGGTTGTTCCTGTTCCGATATATCCTGGGCCACCTTCACACTTTTAGCAATCAGAATCACAATGTCTTTATTTTTCTCTGAGAGCTCGTTGAAGATGGCCTGTATATCATCACACCTACCTGCCATGGATGAAACCTCCTTTCCTTTTTATCCTTCATTGATTTTATAATACAATTATGAATCAATCATTGATTTTTGTCAACCTGTATTTGATAGCCTTCTTGACTTTATTATCAATAATTGATATCATGATTCTGGAGGTATTTTGAATGAATAGTCGTATACGGGAATTGAGAAAAACACTTGGCCTGAGCCAGAAAGAATTTGCAGAAAAAATCGGGTTGAAACAAAATGCCATAAGCTATATGGAAAAAAGCGGTTCCACTGTTACGGAGCAGAATATTAAGACCATCTGCTCCCAATTCAGTGTCAATGAAACCTGGCTCCGCACGGGTTCCGGACCCATGTTCCTTGAAAATAAAAAAAAGTGGAAAGAGTTCCTGGATATTTTCGATGAACTCTCTCCGGCTTTGCAGGATTATCTGATTAAGGCGGCCAGGGACCTGCTGGATACCCAGTCCAAGATGGATGCCCAGTCCAAATTACAGTCTCATAAAGACAGCAAGCAATAGCATATCTGCCCATTCTATCCCAGGGCCCGGTCCACAATTTTCACCATGGCCGTAAAGGTGGTGTCGTTGTAATCCACGTCGAACTCGTCCCCCGGCTGGTTCAGGATTCGCTTTATGCTCAGTATGCCCAGCCCTCCGTCCCTTTTGCTGGACAGAATCCTGCTGCCGTTCTTCTTAATCTGTCCGTTGTAGGAGTTTTCCACCAGCATCATCAGGTGGTCATCCAGCCATCTGGCCTGGACCAGGATAAAGCGCTGCCCTGACAGGCGGCGGCATGCTTCCAGGGCATTTTCCAGCAGATTGCCGATGACAATGCACAGGGTCAAATCATCCACCGGCACATGGGCGGACAAATCCACCCTGGCAGTGAACTCCACCCCATCCTGCCTTGCCCTGGCAGCATACTCCTGGAGAAGTCCGTTCACGGCCTGGTTCTGGCAGAACACCATCTCCGCCGTCATGTCCAGTTCCCGTTTCAGGTTCATCAGATAATTGGTCCGTTCTCCCCTGTCCATATTCAGAAGGGCATGGATGTGATGGCGGAAATCATGTTTGATGATGCGCACCTGTTCAATGTAATCCAGGGTCTGGTTGTAATGCTCCCTCTGCTGGCTGATAAGCTGTCTGGCAAACTGCAGCTCCTCCTCTGTCCTGCGCCTGCACATGATTTCCAGGGTGCTGCTTAAAATCAGCACATAGAGCACCAGTATCATGATGCACAGTGCCAGGTAGAACAGCACGTCCTCCAGCCCGCGCACAGCCAGGGAAAGGGATGAAAATATGGTGTTGTTTCCGATAAAAAGAATGAACAGGGAAACCGATGGGTACGTCAGCAGCAGTGAGCAGGAGCGCCTGGATAACTGGTCAAACAGCCGGTCCACCTTATCCCTCAGCCAGAACCGTACAAACACATAAAAACCGCAGGCCCACAGCAGGGATACCGCCACACAGATTTGTCCGTATGTCAGGGAAACATGCCCCTTTAACATCCAGGCTGCAAACTCATTCAGCGATGTGGACAGGACCGCGAACAGCCATGCGGATATGTACAGGAAGCCTTTCTTAAGAAGGGTGCCCTTAAAAAAGATAAGGAGCACCAGGAAATAAAGGCAGGAAAATACGCCCCGGAACACAAAAAAGACCTGAGGGCTGATATGGAATACAGATTCCATGGATATCATGATAACCCACAGGTAGGCGGAAATGGCTGCTATGTTCTCCCTGTAGCTGTGTTTTGGCTCCAGACACACGAAAATGGGCATCATACGCACAGCCAGGTTAATCAGGTTCATAAAGACAGTACATGCCGCGTCGTTCATAGGCACCTCACTTCAGCCGGTAATGGTAATAGGCATTCTTGCTCTGTTTATAAAAATTCCTGGATATGGGAATCATCTGCCCATCCCTCATGTAAAAGCAGGAATCCTCCAGCTTATCCACATAATCCAGATTCACCAGGTAGCTTTGGTGGCAGCGCAGAAACTGGGAATGGCATTCAAGAGCCTGCTGCAGCTCGGACAGCTTTTGGTTAATGGCCAGTACTTCCCCATCTGTCAGTCTCACAAAGACTCGGTGCAGACGGTTCTCAAACCAGGCCAGACGCTCCAGGGGAAGCTCTACATTCACCCGGTTGTGCACCACGGACAGGACCGCCTTTTTCACTCCCAGCCTGCGCCTCATCACCCGTTCCATGGTGGACCGGAAATTCTCTTCCTCCACCGGCTTAAGGATGAATCCTGCCGCCTCCACCCGGTATCCCTCCACTGCGGATTCCAGGGAGGATGTAATAAACACCACCACAGGATGGCCCTGCCCGTCTTCCCCTGCCAGTGCTTCCGCCGTATCAATACCGCTCATACCGGGCATAAGCACATCCAGAAGATACAAATCATACGCCCTTCCTGACTCCAGAAGCTCCCTTCCGGCAGCATATGTATCTATGTGAACCTCCAGGCCTTCCCTGTCAAAAAAGCGCCCGGCATATTCCGCTGCCTGAATGCGCTCCTGCTCTGTATCGTCACAGATAGCCACCTCATACATACCCAGTGCCCCCTCTCCCATAAAACTGCTGCACGTCCCACAGCCTATCCTATATTTTATTGGCATTGATGCCATAAGTCAAGTTCCCCTGCAAAGTATCATATTCGGTATAATTTCTGCAGAAATGGCCCTTATTCCCCTGTTCCTGCTATGGTAAAATAATGGTAAGAAAATCATTTCAACAGGAGGGGTTTTATGGGTTCAAATGTAATTGTAACAATCATTGTAATCATCTACCTGCTTTTGATGCTGTGGATTGGCTGGTACTCATCCACTAAAATTTCCACCAACACCGACTTCATGGTGGCCGGACGCCGCCTGGGACCGCTTCTCATGGCCGGCACCCTGGCAGCCACGGAAATCGGCGGCGGCAGTTCCCTGGGCGTGGTCCAGAACGGTATGTCAGGCTTTGGACTCAGTGCGTCCTGGTACATAACCACCATGGGCATCGCATTCATCATCCTCAGCTTTATTGCACCCAAATTCAGGGCAGCCACGGTCAAGACAGTTCCTGAATACTTCCGCAGGCGCTACGGCAAATCCTGCGGCATCATAACAGCCGTCATCATGCTCCTTCCCCTGGTGGGCCTTACTGCCGGACAGTTTATTGCATCTGCGGTCATCCTGTCCACCATGCTGAACATTGACTACCAGGTGGCTGTCATCATCGTTGCCGTGGTGGTTACGGTTTACTCCATCATGGGCGGCCTCTGGAGTGTTACGCTGACAGACTTTGTCCAGGTATTCCTGATTGTAATCGGCATGATTATCGCAGTTCCCTTTGCCATGAATTACGCCGGGGGCTGGGGAAATGTGGCGTCCAATATACCGGAGGGCACCTTGAGCCTGTTCCAGGGCTATGACCTGTTTGGAATCATCTCCCTTGTAATCATGTACACAGCCACCTTCTCCGTGGGACAGGAGGCAGTGTCGCGTTTCTACGCTGCCAGGGATGAAAAGGCAGCCAAGGGCGGCGCATGGCTGGCAGCCCTGGTCAATTTCATCTATGCCTTCATTCCTACCATCCTGGGCATCATCACGCTGGCCTTAATCAATATGGGCAAGTTCAGCTCCGCACAGTTTGAGTCCGTGGGCGCCCGTTACGCCCTGCCGGTTCTGGCCATCAACACCATGCCGGCCCTTATATGCGGACTTCTGTTTGCAGGCATCATCTCAGCCACCATGTCCAGCTCTGACTCCGACCTCCTTGGCGCAGGCTCTATCTTTGCCAATGACATTTACAAGGCAGTTCTGAAGCCGGATGCATCCAGCCAGTCCGTTATGAAGGTGACCAAAATCGTTATGTGTCTGGTTGGCGTGGCCTCCATGTTTATCGCCCTCTTCAACACCCAGAGCATTGTATCCATCCTGATGTTCTGCTTCACCTTAAGGGCAGCCGGGTCCTTCTTCCCGTATGTCATGGGCCATTACTGGAAAAAGGCGTCCACAGCAGGCACCATTGCATCCCTGATTTCCGGTACCATCGTGGTGGTATACCTGGAGCATATTTCCAAGGGGATGCTGTTCGGCATAAAGTTCAGCCAGCCCATTATTCCGGGTCTGGTGGCTGCCTTTGTCTGCTTCATCATTTTCTCGCTGGCCATGCCGCCTAAGGAAGAAACCACGGAGCTGGTACCTGAGGAAGACGACTAGAAACAGATTCACGATGTAATACAAACCAAAGGGCATATAAACCCATGACAGGGACTGCTGCTTCCGGCGTATGGACGGATGCAGCAGTCCCTGTGTTTTATGATTGATTCCCATATTATATTACTTCCGTTTTTTCCAATCCCGCACTACCCTGTCCGCCATTTTCCCGGCTGTATCACGGTTCAGAGGCATAACCCGGCCGTGGTAGGGGAAATATATCAGGTTGGACCAGAGCACCTCATATCCCCCTTTATCATACTCTTCCTCTGTGGGCAGATAGCTGCTGCATCCGTTGGTATAGCCGTTAAAAAACAGAAGCTGCTCCTCTGCCCCCTTCCGGATATCAATGGCAATCCGGCACATGACCTCATTGGGAACGCCGCAGAGACAGCCCTGGTTGACAAAAAGGTACTGTATCTCAATGTCTGCGTACTGGCGCAGGATTCCCTTTTCATTGAGCCTCTTTACCTCCTCCAGCCACATCCCTGCGTCAATGCCCGCCTCCCGCTTTGCTTCCTCTGCAATATACGCTGCCCGTTCCATATCAGGCACATCCGCTGCAAACCGGCAAAAGGAAGAGCGGAGTTCCAGCCGTTCTAAGGGCTGCATTTCCAGTGAACCATACACAGACACCACGCTGCGGCAGATATCCTCTGCCATCTGTTTGAGGGCCTGCCGGCTCTGGGATTCATATTTCTTCCTGTATTCCTGTGAAAATCCGTTCCGGGCCATCTCGTAACAGTGAATCTCCGTGTATTCCAGGTTATCCTGATGATATCTGGGGCGGATATCTCCGGAGGCCCCCTGCACCATCATGACACGGCAGCCGTATGTTTCCTCCAGCCGTTTCCTTGCAGCCCCAATATAATCTGCGGAAATAAAATAATTATCCCCGGTCAGCACATTTGCATGGGCTGTCACGCGGACAAGAAGGACCTCCCGGCCCGGCCCTTCCCCTGCTGCCAGCCTCAGGATTCCCAGCCGTCCGTCCGTCTGGTCCGGCTCGTTCCTCCGGTTCACCCCAACAGTGTTCTCCCCGATTCCCCAGGCCGCCTCCATGGGCCTCATATTTCCTTCTGCCTCCCGGACAGCCTCCGCCGCTTTCTTGCATACCATTTTAAAATAATCCGGCTCCGCCGCCCCGTTAGGCGCGCTGTGGGTATGGGAAAAACACACCATGATTTGCTCCCGTTCCGTGCGAAGCGCCTCCGCAGCCCTGTCTCTTAGAACATTGGACAGCTCCACTGTAAAGCCCAGGCTGTCAATGGTAATAAGGCCGCCCCTCACGCCGGCGTTCTCCCATATCAGGGCCTGAAGCCTCAGCGCATCCCTCACACCCTGAGACCGGTTGTCCGGACGGTAAAATCCCACCATTTCAACCGGACTGACCGGCGTTATATCCGCCTCTCCATAACCGGCCCGTATCCTGTCATAAGTCTGCATCTTAAGACACCTCTTTTCTGCTTCTGATAATTCCATCCTATCCCAGCGGACGCAGATATGCAATCTACTGTTCTCTTCTGCATGGTTTGGTACAATGGTTTCCGCAGCTATTCCGTATCCTCCCCTGAACTGCGCAAAAACAGGGGACCGCGCAGCCGCAGTCCCCTGACCTTTACTTTTGATATACAATCTTGCGAATGGCATGGACGGAAAGACAATACGCATCACCCAGTTCCTCCAGGGATGCCCCGCGCCGGTAAGCATCCACGATTCCGGCGTTGCGCTCTGCCAGTTCCCTGCGGCAGCCGCTTTGCTCTCCCCACGCCTTGCGCTGGTCTTCCCTGGCCGGAATGTAAATATATCCGGCCTGTATGTATTCCTGCAGTTCCTCCACCAGATGGCGGGGCAGGACTGCTTTCGCATTAACATATTTCATGTTGGCTCACTCCTTATACTCATCAATCCCAAGGAAGCAAAGCCAGCACTCATCTCAGCGGCCGCTATTACTCCATGCAGGCGCCGCTGAGCTTACCGGCCTTGCATGGAGCCAGACATTGTTGTTTTTCTTCTTATTCCTGCACATGTTCCTCTCCCTCCAAACCATTCATTTTCCTGTATTATACCAGAAAGCAGGCGCATTGGCCAGAACCAGCCCTCTGTTTTCCATTTTCTCATTTTCTATTTCTAAACAATCATTAAGGATTTTCCTGTACCTGCTGTAAGGAACCAACCCTATAATAGAGAAAAAACATCCACGGAGGCATACAGCCATGATAGACGAAATCATACAATATAACCAGACATTCACAGCCGGGAAAGGATATCTCCCATACCAGGCGGAAAAATACCCGAAAAAGAAGCTTGCTATCCTGGCCTGCATGGATGCCAGACTCATTGAACTTCTGCCCGCTGCCCTGGGGCTGAAAAACGGGGACGCAAAAATAATAAAAAATGCAGGCGGAATGGTACTGGACCCTTACGACTCTGCCGTCCGCAGCCTTCTCATTGCCCTGCTGGAGCTCAAGGCAGAAAAAATCATGGTAATCGCCCATACGGACTGTGGCGTCAGGGGAATGGAAACCAGTACCATCCGTGAACACCTGATACAGAGAGGTATCAGCCGGGAGTCCATGGAAGCATTTGAGGCAGCAGGCGGTTCCCTGGAAAACTGGTTTGATGGTTTCCTGTCTCCGGAGGACTCCGTGGTACGCTCCCTGGATATTCTAAGGAATCATCCTCTCATGCCGGCGGACGTGGAGATACGGGGCTTTGTCATGGATGTGCACACAGGAGGGCTGAAGGAGATACCGGCTCTATGGCCCCACTGTCACCGGAACACCCAGAGGGCAGTATTCCCACAGGATATCCATCACGTCATTTGTAACCGCAATGCAGCCGGAGGTTCCGCCTCCCTGGTCCCCGTGTATCTCGATGGCCCCGCCTAAAGGGGTGTTCCAGGGCGGCTGCCTGCCCGCCTTATTCGCCTCCACAATGGCATTATACTGCTCCTCATTAATCAGGCCGTCCCTGAGGCCCCGCTCTGCGTCCTCGGCATTGGGATAGGAAAGTCCCAGTGCCAGATAGCATATACTCTGGTCATTTCTCGTACACACATAGAATGAGCCGGAGGGCGTAATTTCATCCCCCTCCTGCACCTTGTCCCCTGTCTCAGACCGCCGTCCCAGCTTAACGGGCCAGGTCCCTATGGTCTGGGAATACTGTTTCAAAGTCAGTGTGTTCCCCATCTTGCTCACATAGATGTTCACCCCGTTGACAGAGGGCTGATACGCTGCCCCCGGTCCCGCTGTCTGCCCGGCCATGGCGCCCAGGGGACAGATTGCCACCAGGGACAGTGCCAGGACTCCGGCAGCAGCACATTTTCTGAATCTCATCCTGTTCCATCTCCTTACTCTTATTTACATATTTGGTTTAGTATACCATATAATCCCAAATTCTAAACCGATGTAATAAAATCGAAAGGAAAATATAAAGAAAATAATTCAGGCCCCGGACATGCATATCCCTGTCGGATATACATTCCGGAGCCTGTTTCCTGTCTGACAGTCATCAGCTGACGGAAAGCACCCCTAGCAGCAGTCCCGCCACCATGCACACAAGGCTGACGCCCCATATCCAGAAGAAGGAGGTCCTGATGTGGTCCTTGATTTCCACGCCGGCCAGTCCCACACCCAGGAAGGTAGCAGGCACCACCGGGCTTATGAAGGTGGCGCAGTTGCGGCACACCACCATTGCAATGCCGATATGTACAGGGTCCACGCCGAACTTGTTCCCCACTCCAATCAGCACAGGCAGCAGCCCGTAGAAATAAGAGTCCGTACAGAACATCAGTGTAAGCGGCACGGACAGCACTCCGATGATAAGCGGCAGGAACCTGCCCATGGACTGGGGTATGAAGGACGCCAGCACATTTGCCATATGATTCATGATTTCACTGTCCTCCAGTACGCCCAGGAACACGCCTGCCGCCAGAATGGTGGAGGCCATCATCAGGGCAGGACCTGCATGGGACTTGATGATTTTGTTCTGCAGCCTGGCTCCGGGATAATTGACCAGGAGGGCAATCACGCATCCCAGCATAAAGGTGTAATAGGATGGCACGGGAAGCCATATAAGGCACACAATGATGAACAGGGTCAGACATACATTGAACCAGAACATTCCCGGCCTGACCAAGTCGCTGTGGTCCCCTGCCTCCTCTGCAATCCCGGAAATCCCGCAGTCATCAGCCGCCAGGCCGCTGTCAATGCCCGCGCCCCTTTTCTTCTCCACAAAACCCCAGAACACAGCAGTGAACAGCGCAATGCCGATACCTACAATCTGCATGGGCATGAGCTTCATCCAGAGTACATTGGACTCAATCTCCAGCACAGAGGCAGTACGCATGGTAGGGCCGCCCCATGGCAGAAGGTTCATGACGCCCATGGCGGTCACGCAAATCAGCAGCAGGGTGGTCGGGCGCATCTTCAGGCGCTTGTACACAGGCAGCATGGCCGGAATGGTAATCAGAAAGGTGGATGCCCCGCCTCCGTCCAGATGTCCAATCATGGCAATGATACAGGTCATAAGGGCTACCCCCACCACATTGTGTCCCACTCTCTTCATCAGGGCATTGATGATGCGGTCAAACATTCCCACATCTGTCATGATTCCGAAAAACAGCACCGAGAAAATGAACAGGGCCGCCGTGGAATGCACCCCCTGTACGCCTGCCTTGATAAATCCCCCCATTTCTTTTACCGTAAATGTACCGGTCAGCACCAGAATCAGGGCTGTCACCGTGGACACGCCGATGAAAGCAATGGCCGGAACCGTAACGTTTTTCAGCAACAAAACAATAATCATGATAATGGTCGCAAAGCCCAGCAATGCAAGCATAGTCTCACTCATATCTGTTCCTCCTCTTCTCATTTATTTTATGATTCAAGTATAAACGCCCAACCTTACACCCTTACGGTCAGTCCCTTAAATCAGATTAAGAGGAACATGAATGATTGTTAAGATTCCATTTCCCGCCCGCAGTCCCTGAGGGCTTTCAGTATCGAAGTGTCTGAGACAGGCTTATCAATGTACCCGTCTATCATTCCCCTCTGTCTGGCCTCCGCCAGCTCCTTGTCCACCTGGTCCGCCATGACAATTTTTATCAAGCCGGGATACTGCCCCTGAATGGACATGCAGAAGTCCACTGCGCTCCCGCCTTCCATGTACTGGTCCGCCACCACAGCATCAAAGGTCCGGGTCTTCAGAAGCTTCCCGGCCTCCTCAAAACCCATGGCTGTCACCACCGGTATCTTAAGGCGGTGAAAGTTCTTTTCCAGAAGCCCCAGCACTTTGGGGTTGTCATCTGCAATGAGAAGACGCAGCCCCGGCTCTCTGGCCTCCGTCCCAGCTTCCTCACCATCCGGCTCTGTCTGTTCATTGACAGGCAGGTAAATATGGAATACGCTGCCGTTTCCCGGCTGGCTCTGCGCATATATGTAACCTCTGTGGGAGGTGATGATTTGTTCCACCAGGGCCAGTCCCAGTCCGGTCCCCTTTCCTCCCTTTTTTGTGGTAAAAAACGGGTCAAATATCTGCTTCAGCACATCCTGGCTCATGCCGCAGCCATTATCCTCAATATCGATTCTCACATATTCATCCCAGGTACCTGAAACCGGTACATGACAGCCGGACTCCAGCTCCCCTTTTTTTGCTGTCCTGCCCCTTACAAGAATCCGGCCTTCCTCATGGCCTATGGCGTGAATGGCATTGACGCATATATTCAGGATAACCTGGTTCATCTGGGTTTCATTTCCAAGAATGCATTTTCCCCTGAAATCCAGGTCTGTTTCCAGGTGCACATTGGACGGGCATACGGACCGGACCATTTTCAGGGCGCGCTTCATCATTTTCTCCGCCCCCATATTCTTATAGGCTGTCTCCATGTTCTTTCTGCTGAGGGAGGATATCTGCTGTATGATTTCTTTTGCCTTTACCGAAGCTTCGTAGATTTCCGACGCACTGTCATATTCCCCGCAGTCCTCATCCAGGTCCATCATCAGCAGCTCCGCATACCCCATAATAGGCGTAAGCAGGTTGTTGAATTCATGGGCAATGCCTCCTGTCATGGTCCCCATAATCTGGAGCCTCTGCTGATGGGCAATGGCCTCCTCACTCTGGTGCATTTCCTCCAGCAGGCGGTTAAGCTCCGTCAGATAGGCAATCTGCTCCGTATCCTTTTTCCGCTGGAGCACCAGACGGAGCATGTAAGCCCCCATAAGAAGAATGGCCCCCATAATGCCTGAAAACACCATAACCAGCTTTAAAAATCCCTCTGCTATGGGGATATAGATATCGTCATAATCAATAACAGCGCTGACCACCAGGAAATCCTGGCCTATGGGGGCCGGGGAGTAGGCGCTTATCTTCTTAACCCTTGGCGCACCAGGTTCGGTCCACCAGTAGGAATAGTACTCCGATACGCCTTCCTGTCCCTGGTTCTGCTTGTCTGTCATATCCTCCAGGCTGGCCAGGTCCTTATCCGGATACAGGTGGCGCCGCCCATATATGACATCAATTCCCCATTGTTCCCGGTCCGGGTGCATCAGGATGGTTCCCCTGGAATCCTTCACCACCACATAGCCGTTGGTTCCCAGACGGATACCGGAAATCATGCTCTGGTAATAGGCCTGTCCGTCAATAACAAGGGAAATCGAATGGTTGTGTCCGGTCTTTTTCTTTAATATCAGATAAATATCCCCGTTGTCCAGCCTGGCCTGATACAGTTTCATGGTGCTATCAACCGCACTGACGGAATAAATGGTGGTAATCTTATGCCCCTTCATGCTCCGCACCACCTCTCCATCCCCATTTTCCAGCATGATGTCATAGACAAATGCATGATGGGCCCGGGCATACTCCCGGAATACGGCCCAGTCCGGCTCCCCATCCCCCTCAGTCCGCCTGAGAGCCATGCCGTCCAGAGCCTCCAGGTCCGCCTTATATTCCTCAATCAGCACCTGCAGATTGTCCGCCAGGCTCTGGGCGGTCAGAAGCATCTGCTGCTTTTGGTTATCTATGATGGACTGTTTATATTCATTCCACACGCTGAACCCGGCAAAGGCCAGGGCCAGCAGCACTGCGCACAGCAGACCGGCAGCAGCAGCCAGGTATCCGTTCCTCTTCCCGTCTTTTTTCTTCTCTTTCATAAACTACCCCTTATGATGTAAAATGACTCCCTTATTGACTTGTCTCCACCTTAATATTATAATGATTTTACATCAAAAAACAAACAGGGAAACAAAAGATTCTGGGGGGAACTATGGCTGACAAAGTATTGATTGTGGACGATGACCCGTCCATCTGCAAACTGCTGGAAAAGGTAATGCACAGCAATGACCTGGAAACCACTGTGGCGGACAGCGGGCAGGCCGCCCTGCATCTCCTTAAAAACCATGCCTATGACATGATTCTCATGGATGTGATGCTGGGGGACATGGAAGGATTTGAAGTCATCAGGGCCCTGCGGAGCCAGGGTATCAAGACCCCTGTGATGATTGTCAGCGGACGCAACGAAGACTACGACTCCCTCTACGGCCTTTCCATCGGAGCGGACGACTACATCACCAAACCCTTCCGTCCCCTGGTGCTGGGCGCCAAGGTCAAGGCGCTAATCCGCCGCAGCAGGAACCTGTCCTCTGACAGCTCGGAACAGCTGGAGTGCGGACCCTTTTCTTACAATACGTCCACCATGCGTTTTTATAAGGACGGCGGGGAAATCTTCCTCTCATCCAAGGAGAGCAGCCTTATGCTTCTGTTCATGAAACACCCGGGCCAGGTATTCACCAAAGAAATGATATACGAGCATGTGTGGGGCAATACCATTGCCGTGGATGACAACGCCATCATGGTCTATATCAACCGTCTCCGCTCAAAGATTGAGGAGGACCGCCAGAAACCGGCCCATATCATGACGGTACGGGGCCTGGGGTACCGGTTTGTTCCGTAACCTTATCAATAGTCCGGCAGCTAAACAGACAGACGGCCCGAACCAGGTTCCGCCCAGCGGTCCCCGGTTCAGGCCATTTTCATCTACTTTTTCTGATTTTTACGTTTCCGCAGACTCATTCTTCTGTAAACTCAAACTTCTTCACCTGCCGCACCACATCCATGATGGTTCCGTCCCGGCTTTCGATGATACCCACCACCTTATCTGTAAACCGGACCTTTTCCGGTTCGCCCACTATGGAGTAGGCAATGTCCCTCAGCTCTCCGATGGTCTTAAAAGGCAGGTCCACATCCTTCATGCACTCAATCAAATCCTGTCTGAGGGGATTGATGGCAATGCCGTAATCCGTAATAACCACGTCAATGCTCTCTCCCGGCGTGGTGACTGTGGTCACCTGGGTGCACACTGCCGGTATCCTGCCCTGGAGCAGGGGTGTGATGACAATAGTGCACTTTGCACCGGCCGCCGTGTCAGGATGGCCGCCCTGGGCTCCTGTAATGACTCCGTCAGAGCCAACCACCACGTTGCAGTTAAAATTCACGTCCACCTCCAGGGCTGCCAGAATCACAAAATCCAGCTTATTGACCACGGCCCCTTTGTTGAAGGGGTCGGCATAGGCTCCTGCCGATATGCGGAAATGCTTTAAATCCTTTAGATTTTCCACTGCATCCAGGTCAAAGTCCTGGGTATCCAGCAGACAATCCGCCTGGCCGTTAATCAGCAGGTCGCACATGGGCTTTGTCAGTCCGCCCACCCCGAACCTCATTCGGATATTCCTCTCCTTCATGACCTTGGCAAGGGAGATGGTAGAGGCGATGGAAGCTCCCCCCACTCCTGTCTGGTAAGAAAACCCATCCTTAAAATATGGGGTATTGACCACAAACCTGGTGCAGTAATCCGCCATCATCAGCTTCCTCATGTCCGTGGTCGGTTTGGCTGCCCCGGTGGCTATCTTCTCAGGGTCGCCTATGGCATCCACCACAACCACATAGTCCACCTTTGTCATGCTGATATGGGCCGGAAAATTGGGGAAGGGCACAAGGCAGTCCGTGATGGCCACCACCTTATCCGCATGGAATGCATCCACCATGGCATAGGACAGCACACCGCAGTCGCTTTTGCCACCAATCCCCCGGCAGTTGCCGTAATCATCACAGGTAGGCGCTCCGATAAAGGCAATATCTATGACGGTTTCCCCTGTCTCAATGGCCCTTACCCTGCCGCCGTGGGACCGCATGACGGCAAGTCCCTTAAGCTTTCCCTCGGATATGGCTTCCCCCACCTTTCCCCGGACACCCGATGACTGGATATTGGTAATGGTGCCGTCCTCAATATAGGGCACAATGGGGTCATGGGCCTTGCCCAGGGAGCTGGCGCAGATGGTGATATCCCTGATTCCCATTTTATGGACCTCCTCCATGACCATGTTGACCACAAAGTCACCTTCCCGGAAATGGTGATGGAATCCAAGCGTCATGCCGTCCCGAATGCCGCACTTTACCAGTACATCATGGATGCTTTCCACCAGCTTGCTGCCCCCGGAGTTAATGACGCACTGTGTCATGGGGCCGTGTTTCTTATAGGTGTACCCGTCAAAATGGTGGACTCCCTGAAACACCTCCTTGCCTGTCTGCCTTAATATTTCTTCGGGTATGTCCCGTCCAACCGCATTCATCATCTTACAAATCCCCCTTATAAACGCCGGATGCCTTAGCCAGTGCAATGATTCTCCTGGCGCCGTCATAAAATGCTATGTCAATCATCTTACCGTCAACCGTAAATACGCCGATTCCCCTGGCTTTCTTGTCGTCAATCTCCTTCACCACTTTTTCCGCAAAGGTGATATCCTTTGGGGTGGGCGTAAAGATTTCATGGACAATGGTTATCTGCCTGGGATTAATAATGGATTTTCCGTCAAAGCCCATGAGGTGTATGGTTTCCACATCCCTGCGGAACCCTTCCATATCGTCCAGATTGGTGTAAACCGTGTCAAAACACTGCACACCCGCTGCCCTGGCAGCTATAATCATATTCTGCCGGGCGCCCATAAGCTCGATTCCCGTCCCTGTAATATGGGTCTGAAGGTCCTTTGTATAATCCCCGCCCGAAAGGGCAATGCCAAAAAGCCGCTCCGACGCCTCGCATATATCGAGGGCCTTCATAACCCCCCTGGCCGACTCAATAGCCGCCATGATTAAGGTACGGCCCTCCGGTATGCCGAATTCCTTTTCCGCTGCCTCAATACGGCCTTCCACTGTCCTCACATCCTCGGGCCGTTCTGTCTTGGGAATGCGGATAGCGTCACAGCCGCCGGCCACCGCGCACCGGATATCCTCCTTCCAGTAGGGAGTGTCCAGTCCGTTGATGCGCACCACCCTCTCGCATCCCCGGTAATCAATGGTTCTAAGGGCATGGTACAGTGAAAACCTGGCCGCATCCTTCTGGTTCTCAGCCACGGCATCCTCCAAATCCAGCATGATGGAGTCCGGTCTGTAGATATACGGGTCCTTAATCAGTCCCGGCTTCTGGGCATTTAGGAACATCATGGTCCTTCTCAGCCTCTTTTTACCTGAATTTATCATCGGATGGCACCTCCCCACGGCAGATTGTCATACTGTCCGGCTGCACGGAACACCGCGCCTTCCACCCTGGCCCTGATGGTGCAGTCCAGAGCGCCCTTGTCCACAATAGCAATCCTCACATCCTCCACGCCCAGATTTCCCAATGTCTCCATGACCACTCTCTTAATCTGGTTTCCGTACTGGTTGATGACAGCGCTCTCAAGCGCGAACTCAATATTTCCCTCTCCCGGCTCCACGGTGACCTGGCAGTCACTGGACTCCAGTGTCCCTGCCACGGCTGGTTTGCGAATCTCCATACTCCCCAAGACCTCCTTGTATATCATTGATTTATTTTTTTATTCCTGACTTTCCTGTTTCTGATTTCATCATAGCCGGGGAATCTTAAATACAGAAAGGCTTTATCTTAAAAATCATTAAGAATCCTGTTCCGGCCATAAAAATGCCCGCAGCTCTCCGTGTGAAGTGCGCGGGCATTGATTTTTGGTCCTGTCATAATTCTTTCATACTGTCCACTAAAAACCTGGCTGCCTCCTGCAGCTGGTAATCCTTGCGGAAGGCCGCGATAAAGTCCCAGCACACCCGTTCTTTCCCAAAAGACAGCACTTGGATATGAGGGTAAGCCTCATGCCCTTTGATTCTGAAACTGCTGGCAAAGCAGACCCCATATCCCTGGCCAACCAGGGCAAGCGCAGTGTCAATGGAGCCAATCTGGGTAATCCTGACAGATTGGACTATTTTTTCTTCCTCCAGAATCCTGACGGCCATGCTTCCCAGCCTCATGTTATTTTTAAGCAACAGAAAACTCTGGTACCTGAATTTTCCCAAATCAACCCATGGAAATGAAAATCCTTCCCTGTCCACTGCATCTGCGGCAAGAGAACTTCCCTTTTCACAGCAGAGCACGATTTCTTCCCTTGACAGAAGTTCACACCGTATCCTTGAACCGGACAGATGGGAGTACCGGTCCAGGGTGAAAAAGGCAATCTCAATTTCCCCGTTTTCCATCATGCTCTCCAGCTTCTGCACATTATCCTCATACAGCTCCAGCTGATAGTTCGGATACCGTCTGCGGAATTCCGGCAGCAGGATGGGCAGCACGGTCCTGCCCCTGCCAGGCGTGATGCCGATACGCAGCTTCCTGACATCCCCCTTCCTCAGCTCAGCCAGGTTCATGTCAAATTCATGCTTGATTGACAGGACGGACTCAGCCATCTGGACATACAGTTCCCCGGCCGGGGTAAGCATATACTGCTTGCTGGTACGCTCAAACAGTTTTGTATCCATCCGTTCCTCCAGATTCATGAGAAACCGGCTGAGAGCCGGCTGGGATATATAAAGCTTTTCAGCTGCTCTGGAAATATATTTTTCCCTGGCTATAACCAGTACATACTCTAATTCCTTAAAATCCATCCTGCTGCTCCTTTCTGCCGAGGTCATGGTACAGCCTGTCCGCTACAAGCGCGGAACAATATATCTGAGAACTGCCCGCAAAACCGCCTTATCCTTTTCCTGTTCCACATCCATGGCCTTCACCGTGATAACTGCATGTTTATCCGGATATATGATACAGTACTGTTCGTATTTTCCGTCGGCCCGGTACATCCCGTCCTTCATGGTCCAGAACAGGTATCCATATCCCTCCCCAATCTCCTCATCTCCAAAAGCCCGTATGAATTCCCTGGATGAATCCCTAATCCATTGTGCGGGCAGAATCTGTTTTCCTTCCCATCTTCCCTCCTGGAGATAGAGCTGGCCTAATTTTCCGAAATCATCCAGATTCAGAAACATCCCGCCTGCCCCAAAGGTATATCCCATTGGGCATTGCTCGCTTTTTCCCGCCTTGATGCCCAGCGGCTCCAACAGTCTGGGGGTAAGATATTCCATCAGGTTCATGCCGGACCTGCGCTGAACCAGCACGCCCAGCAGATATGGCCCTGCATTATTATACATAAAACTGGTTCCCGGTTTCCTGACCACCTTCTGCTTCAGCACGAATTTCACCCAGTCCTTTTCCTCCATAGACGGCCGCATGGCCCCCATAAGCACGGGTTCTTCAAACCCCATGCTCATGGTCAGCAGGTGGACCAGCTTCATTTCCATGAGATAGTCCGACGGCTCTGGCGGCATATCATCGCCAAAACAGTCCCCAACATAATCGTCCAGTGCAAACATTCCTTCCGCAACCGCCAATCCCACCGCAGCCGAAGTAAAGCTTTTTGTTCCCGAATAAATATTTCTGGCCTCATCCTTCTCCGGCAGGTATCTGGCTACTTCCTGTCCGTTCACAGTCACAAGAATCCCCTGGACATTCAGGCCCTCTGTATGTTCTATAAAATCAGTTAAATCCATCATTTTCATTCACTCCTATCCAATCCGACGCTTAAAAGGGGATGATTCCGGTTATAACCACAAAAGCCAGCATCACCACCGCACACCCCAAACACAGGGGATATGCGAATTTTATATGGTCCTTTAATTCCACATCTGCCAGTCCCAAACCCAGATATGTGGCAGCTGTCATGGGCATGATATAAATAGCCGGCCCGAAGGTGATTAAAAATGCCGCGCCCACAGCTGCAGGGGGAATTCCGTAAGGGCTGGTAATCTGGTTGATGATTGGGATGATTCCATATGTAAGGGCATCCCCGTGTATAATCATACTCAACGGATTATTCACAAAACCAAACGCCACATGAAGGTGAGGCGCCAGCGATTCCGGCATAAATCCCAGGACCAGCTGTGTCATGGCATCCAGCATAGGGCTCTTTCCCATAATGCCAATCAGCGCGCCTGATGCCAGCGCTGTAAACGCCATGGTAAGGGCGCTGGTTGCATGTGCCTTGATTCTCTGGTCCTGCATCTTCTGGGACGGGTAATTAATTACCAGAGCAATACACATAGCAACAAGGAATGTGATATGGGTGGGTATCTTAGTCAGAACCAGCACAGCCACCACCACCAGAATCAAAGCTGTATTGACCCAGAACAGGCCTGGTCTTCTTATATCCTCCTTGTCTCCGTCTGCACCTGCGTCTTCCCCGGCCTTATCCGCCCGGACAGCCGCCCCTGCGCCCAGCTTTTTTTCCCTTTTTGCCAGAAATACACATGTAAGGGCAATAAAAACCAGTCCTGCTGCCTGCGCAGGTATGCAATACTTCCAGATGTCAGCTGTCCCCACTTCCAGGGCTGTTGCCAGACGGCCGCACGGACCGCCCCAGGGCACCATATTCATCACGCCCATGGTCAGACAGGTAATTCCCAGCAGTACAATGGGACGTATGCCCAGCCGCCTGTAAATCGGCAGAAGGGGCGGTATGGTAATCAGCAGTGTGGTTGCGCCGGAGCCGTCCAGATGACCGATAAATGCAATAAGTATGGTCACCCAGAAGAGAATCAGAACATTGTTGCCTGCAAATCCTACCACCTTGTTCACAATCCGTTCAAATACCCCTGCATCAGACATGATACCGAAAAAAATGACTGCAAAAATAAACAAAATCGCTGTTGTGGAAACACTGCTGATTCCCTGTGCAATATAGTCGCACAGCTCGGCTGGCGTAAATCCCACAAGCAGACCCGTGACAATGGGCAGAACAACAAATACAACAGCGGGTATTGTCTTACTCTTCAAGAGCAGGAATACCATAACAAACATCATCAAAAAGCCTGCAATTCCTAACATATTCATTTCAATTAACCCTCCATATCATTTGGTATCCTGCGCAGTCAACCTTTAGTTATATTATATCCTCCGGAATGCATAAACTCAAATACCATATTTTTTTGTTTTCCATAACCAAACTGCATACATGAATCATTTCTTATGCTATATGCACAAATCAGGGCATAAAACAGGCCGGAAAGCTGCATGCTTTCCGGCCTGTCATTATCCCTGTTTATTCTTCTGTTTTCTCTTCCCCATACCCCAGCCGGGGCAGTACATTCATGGGATGGTCCAGTATCACCAGGTCTGCATCCTTATCCAGATAGTGCTCCTGCCTATGGATGATTACCATGTTCCGCCCGGCAAAATATTGTATGTACTGGCAGAACACCTCGGAAGCCAGGGTCGTGCCCAACAGCAGCAGGGTATCTGCCTTTGTTATTTCCTCCGTGGTCCTGGTCATGTTCTGGCTGTCCACCATCTCGCCAATCAGGGATATCATGGGCCGTATGGGAACATTACAGTCCCTGCAGATTGGAACCCGCTTTGCGCCTGCCATGTATTCAATGGGATATTTTTTCTTGCATCTGGGACACTGGTTCTGGTAAATGCTTCCGTGAAGGTTTATAACATGACGGCAGCCGCCCCTGCGGGCCTTGTCGTAAATGTTGCTGTCAATGATGCACTGAAGCTTTCCGGCCCGTTCCATGGCAGCCAGGGCCGGGCCGGAAGCAGTGTCCCTTGGCGCATTGTGAAGCATCTCTTTTTTGTAGAACTCAAAAAACTGCTCCGGGCGGGTATTGTAAAATGCACTGGTGTACATCTCCTCAACGCCGTAGCCATACCGGCTCTCGATGTCATAAGCCTTATCCTGTTTCTTGATACCGATAAAACCGCCCTCTTCCATCATACCGGAACCGCAGAGAGCCACAGTATAGGTACTTTCATCCAGAATCTTTCTCAACTGAGCTATTTCTTCATTCATAGTGATACCTCCTTCCAGTCCAACCCAGAAAATCCCCCCCGGGAGGTTACAACTGTATCTTATTATCACTATTATATAATTTTTTCCAGATAATTTCCACCATTTTTGTCAGTTTTATCTTACTATTTTCCTTTTAAAACGTCATTTTCTTTCTTTTCCACCTTAGAATAAAGGAGAACGCCCCCGATTGTCACCACACCCCCTGCTATCTGGAGAGGGGCGGGCACCTCCCCGAACAGGAACAGGGCAAACACGGCTGCAGCCACAGGCTCGCACAGCTTGGAGGCAGATACAAAGGAGGGGGAAAAGAATTTCAGGCACCAGCTGAAGATACTGTGCCCTAAAAGAGTGGAACACACACTGAGGAGCAGTCCCACCACCACGGAACGCATCCCGTAGCCGGTAAAGGCAAGCCCGCTTAAAGCCGTTGCCAGCCCCAGGGCCAGGGCGCAGAACACATAGACTATGTAAGTGTAAATCGTCGTGGACATATATCCCCTGGCCTGCCGCCCAATCAATGTGTATACAGCACAGAATACGGCGGCAGCAAGGGCCAGCACGTCCCCGTACAGATGGTTTCCGCCGGCTGAGTAGTCGGAAAATGCAATCAGCAGGCTTCCTCCCACGGTTACAAGAATGCTCAGGACAGCAGCCCCGGTTATCTTTCCCTTCATAAACAGGCAGTACCCCAGCGCCACCCATATGACCTCCGTACAGACAATGGCAGTGGAACTGGCCACTGAGGTCTGGTTCAGCGATTCAAACCATGCAGTAAAATGCAGCGCCAGGAACACTCCGCTGGCCCCGCACAGAAAAACCGTCCTCCTGTCCGTGTCCATCAGCTCCCGCCTGCAGTCCTTCCGACCCAGAACCACCGGCGTCATCAGAGCCACGGTCCAAAGCAGGCGGTAAAGGGCCGTGACCACAGCAGGGGCCTGGGAATATTTAACAAAAATAGCCGATAATGAAATACCGGCTATTCCTATGACTATCATGACCAATGGATGTTTTTCCATCAACTTCATCTTAAGTATCCTCGCTTATGTGATTGGCCGTCTCCCGGCCTATGGAATCAGCCTGCTGGTTCCCAGGCGGTCTGCGCCCAGATCTATGAAACGCTCTGCATCTTCGATGGAGGCAATTCCGCCCGCTGCTTTTACCTTTACCTGAGGGCCTGAATATTTCCTCATAAGAGCCACGTCCTCCGGCGTTGCGCCGGCTGTTGAGAATCCGGTGGAGGTCTTTATGAAGTCAGCGCCCGACTCTGTTACCACCCGGCACATTTCCTTCTTCTCTTCCTCCGTCAGAAGGCAGGTTTCAATAATGACCTTCAGGCATCTGCCGCTGCAGGCAGCCTTAATCTGTCTGATTTCATCCAGGACCTGGCCGTAATGTCCCGCCTTTACCAGCCCGATATTGATAACCATATCAATTTCATCCGCACCGTTTTTCACAGCATCCTCTGTCTCAAACACCTTCACAGCGGTGGTCATGTTGCCGTTGGGGAATCCGATAACCGTACAGACAGCCAGATTATCCCCCACAAATTCCTTTGCCTGCTTCACATAACAGGGCGGAATGCACACAGAGGCAGTTCCGTATTCCATGCCCTCCCTGCACAGCTTCTCTATCTGTTCCCAGGTAGCTGTCTGCTTTAACAGCGTGTGGTCCACCTTGCGTAAAATATCCTTCTTATCCATGATTTTTAATCCTTTCTATAGTTCCTCCAGAACCGATGTGCCTATGGTGCCTTCCGGCATCTTCACTCCGAAGTTATCAGCAACCGTTGCCCCGATGACTGCAAATGTATCCGCCTCGCCCAGGTCCTTTCCGCCCTCCATGGACGGGGAATAGGCGATGAAGGGCACCTGCTCCCTGGTGTGGTCCGTGCCCGAATAGGTGGGGTCATTGCCGTGGTCCGCGGTGAGAATCAAAAGGTCGTCCTGGCGCAGAAGCGGAAGCAGACAGCCCAGCTTCTCATCAAAGCGCTCCAGCTCCCTGCCGTATCCTTCCGGATTGCGGCGGTGCCCCCACAGGGCGTCAAAATCCACCAGATTCACAAAACAAAGCCCCTTAAAATCCCTTTGCGCATACTGGATGGTCTGCTCCATGCCGTGGACAGATGAATTGGAATGGTTGGACTGCGTCAGTCCCTCCCCGTCAAAAATATCATATATCTTGCCAATGGACACCACATCATAGCCAGCATCCTTAAGGGCATTTAAGGCAGTCCTTCCATATGGCTTAAGGGCATAATCATGACGGTTGGAGGTACGTCTGAATTCCCCCTTCTTCATGCCGGTATAGGGTCTGGCAATGACACGCCCCACCTTCCACTCATCCCGCAGGGTCAGCTCCCTGGCAATCTCGCAGTAGCGGTACAGGTTGTCAAGTCCCATGGTTTCCTCGTTGCCGCATATCTGAAGCACGGAGTCAGCGGAAGTATACACTATCAGATGGCCTTCCCGAATCTCCTCCTCTGCCAGTTCATCCAGGATTTCCGTTCCGCTGGCACTCTTGTTGCCGATGATTTTCCGTCCGGTCCGCTTCTCCAGCTCGTCAATCAGCTCCTTCGGAAAGCCGTTGCTGGTAAATGTCTGGAAAGGCGTGGTGACCAGAAGCCCCATCATCTCCCAATGTCCTGTCATGGTGTCCTTGCCCCGGCTTCTCTCTTTCAGGCGCATGTAACGCCCCAGAGGATGTTCCTCGGGCTCCATTCCTTCCAGCGGATGCAGATTGGCCATGCCCAGCTTTCTCAGGTTGGGAATCTTAAGCCCCGGAACCTCCCGGACAATATGTCCCAGGGTGTCCACGCCCACATCGCCATATTCCGGCGAGTCCTCCACTGCCCCGATTCCCAGGGAATCCAGGACCACTACAAAAATACGTTTATATTTTCCCATCTTACGACCTCCTTAAAATAATGTGACCAGGCCCACTACCATGGCGCTAATCAGGCTGACTGCCACACCGCCTAACATTGCCTTAAACACAAGGCGGGCAAGGGTGCTTTTCTTTTCAGGGCACAGGACCGCAATTCCCGACACGCAGATTCCCAGACTGGAGAAATTGGCAAACCCGCACAGGGAAATGGCGCATATCATCCCTGTCCTGTAATCCATGGAAGATATCATGCTGCCCAGCTGCTGGAACGCAACGAATTCATTGAGAACCAGCTTGCTTCCCAGGAGATTTCCTTCCATCAGGATTTCCGACGGGTCCAGGCCCATGAAAAAGCCAAAGGGAGCAAATACATAGGAAAATACCTGCTGCAGACTGATGCCGCAGACGCCCAACAGCTTATTCACTGCCGCCACCAGAGCCACCATGGCCACCAACGACGCACCGATGGACAGAGCCATCTGCATACCGGTGACAGCTCCCTCTGCAACCGCCTCTATAACGTTGGTATTATTCCCCTTATTATCCATCTTAACGCTTCCCACTTCCCTGACTTCCTCAGTCTGGGGCAGAAGCATCTTTGCCACCATAATACTGCCCACCGGCACCAGGGTGCTGGCAATCAAAAGGTACTCCATGGGAATGCCCAGGGCCGTGTATCCGCCCAATATGGACACGGACATGCTGCCCATGCCGGAAACCAGGACCACCATGACCTCGCTGTCCGTCATCTGGCCCAGGTACTTGCTCACCAGAATCGGGCTGTCTGTCTGCCCCAGGAACATATTGGCAACCGCCACAAAGCTTTCCACCTCGGAGGTGCCCATAAGCTTACCCACTGCTTTACCAATCCATTTTACCACAAATCCCAGAATTCCGATATAGTAAAGAAGACTTACCAGGGCGGACAGGAATACAATATTGCCCAGGACCTGTATGGCAAATACAGACCCCGTAACAGCCGTGCTGTCCGCCAGCGAGCCGAACACAAAGCTTAAGCCGTCCTGCCCGCAGTTAATGACACTGGTCACTGCGTCCGACACCCTGGACACCACGTACCGTCCAGCCGGAATCTTTACCAGTATGACTGCAATCAGGAACTGGGCAATGACTGCCTTGACCAGCATCCTGACGGATATGTTTTTCTTCTTCCAGGAAATCAGATACATGATAAGCAGCACCAGAAGGATACCTGTAAGGTTTAATACTATCTTCATTTGTTCCCACCCCTTACCTTTCTCCTTACGCCTGCTTATCTGCCCGAATCAGTCTGCGGACTGCTTCCACAGCCACCTTTATGGCTGCCTCCGTATCGTGGACAATGGGGTTATCCAGTCCGGCCTCCTGGCGTTCCTGGTTGCCCACCACCAGAAAATCAGAACCGCAGCGAACTCTTAAGTGGCTGGCAGCAATGAACAGGGCCGCGGATTCCATCTCAGATGCCTTGCAGCCCAGACGTTTCCAGGCCTCCCACTTGTTCAGAAGCTCATAGCTCACCGGCATGCGTTTCGGCTCATGCTGGCCGTAAAAAGCGTCCTTACACTGCACCACCCCCGCGTGGTAGGTATATCCCAGGGCCTTTGCAGAAGAAACCAGGGCATTGGTCACATCCAGGTCGGCCACGGCCGGGAACTCGATGGGAGCGTATTCCCTGCTGGTGCCCTCCATGCGGATGGCGCCTGTGGCGACCACGATATCCCCGCCCTTCACGTCCATGTCCATCCCGCCGCAGGTCCCCACGCGGATGAAGGTGTCAGCCCCGCACAGCACCAGCTCCTCCATTGCAATGGATGCAGAGGGACCGCCGATGCCCGTGGATGTCACGCTTACCTTTTCCCCGTCCAGATAACCGGTGTATGTAACATATTCCCTGCTGTCCGCCACTAACTCCGCATTGTCAAAATGCCTTGCAATCTTTTCGCAGCGCTTTGGGTCTCCCGGCATGATGACATACCGCCCCACATCTCCCTTTCTTATCTGTAAATGATACTGTAACCCTTCTTCTCCTGAATAATTCTGCATGATAATTGCCCTCTCTTTCTTAATTGCTCTTGCTTTTTTGTTTGCATGTCTGTCTGGCAGCCCTTTTACGTACATACCCGCCGCCTCTTATACGTTTTCTTTTGTTTGTTTTCTTGTCTGTTTATCGCGCACTTGTATAATATCATTTAACTTGTATAATTACTAGATGGAATAATCTACAATTATTATAGAGGATTTTTGTATATAATAACAATATATCATGGGTTTTTTATGGCTTTTTACTGATTTTACCGTATTATACAACTAGACATATCTATTTTATTGACAAAACAGCCCCGGGGAATTATGATGTTGAATAAGAACTTGTATATTTTTTGTGATACAGCCAGACAGGAAAGGTGAACTTATGGAAGTAGATGTATTATCTGAGAAAGTAAAGAAATTAAAGCATGTAAAAGTATATAACCGCCTGTATTCCATGATACAGGATGGTGTGTATCCTCCCGGCAGCCAGCTTCCCTCTGAACCTGAGCTGGCCCTTCAGATGGATGTAAGCCGCATGACCCTGCGCAGGGCTCTGGCACTGCTGCAGGAGGACAACCTGGTCATTAATATACGCGGAAAAGGAAATTTCATCAGCGAACACAATCCCGATGCAGAACTGCCGGGCCTGGAGGTCACCCAGCACCCGGTCCGCTGTACGCTGTCCGGCGCCATTGACGAGACGGAGATGGAATTCCGCATAGAACCTCCCACAGAGTCCATCAATCAGAACCTGAAGCGAAAGACAGCTGTGGTGGTAATTGCAGACCGCTGGTATAAACGCGCAGGTAAGGCATGTGCCTACAGTCTCAGTTTCATCCCCATCGAGGTCATTTCCGAAAAACAGATAGATTTACGGGAGAAGGAAGATTTATTCCAATATCTGGAGCATGGTGTATATGAGGATGCCTGCAGCAGTACCTGCCAGCTCTCATATACCACCACAGGCAATTTTACAGCCGTCAAGTACATGCTGTCCCAGCACGCCTCCTTCATCCTGGTCCAGGAAACACTGTACGGGGAAAACCACCGGGTGCTGGTGTCCGGCAAACATTATATACCTGTGGAATCCTTTAAAACCCAGGTCAATGCAGCTGCCGGACGTGGATAACGGCCTGTTTTCATTCATCCAGATTATGTTTCACTGTAAATACAGCCAGCTGGGTCCGGTCCTTTAGTTTAAGCTTTTCCAGCAGACGGGAGATGTTGTTGCGCACGGTCCCCTCTGCCAGGAAAAGCGCCCCTGCAATCTCCCTGTTGTCCATTCCCCGGGCAACCAGCCGCATGATGTCCCGTTCTCTGGGCGTCAAATCCGTTGTCAGGTCTGCCTTTGCCCCTCCGGGCATCATCTGGCGGCGCATCCCCTCAAAGACGCTTCCGCCGAAAACCCGGATTCCGGCGCAGACCGCCTTGACGGACTGAATGACCTTATCATCCTCCATCTCCTTTAAGATATACCCGTCAGCCCCGCTTCCCACAGCGGCGTCCACCGTCTCCCTGTCATCAAAGGTTGTGAGGACCAGCACCTTTATATCCGGATAATCCGCCTTGATTCTGGTTATTCCGTAACTGCCGTCGTATTCCGGCATACGCATATCCATAAGTACCACATCCGGCCTGTGCTTTCTGCATAGCTGCCACGCCTCCTGACCGTCGGCGGCCAGCCCCACCACCCGGATGTCCTTGTCCTGCTCCAGAATCGCCCTGAGCCCCTGCCTCAATATCTGGATATCATCGGCAATCACTGCTTTTATCATATGGTCCCGCTCCTTTTTCCCGATTGTACACTGATTGAAGAATCCTGGTATGCGGCTTGTTTTTGCCGCACCGGTCTTTCTGCCGCACCAGTCTTTACACCGCACCGTTATTGCGCCCTGCAGCTCCATAGGGCAGACTTATATATATCTGAAATCCTTCCCCGTCTCCGGATATGAACCTGACGGTTCCCCCGGCCTGTTCCGTCCTATGGCGTATACCGCGGATTCCATTTCCGTCTTCTATGTGGCTGCACCCGTCCCCGTTATCAAAGATATACAGATTCAGGCTGGCTGCGCCGAATTTAAGTATCACATCCATATGCGTTGCATGGGCATATTTAAGACAGTTGGTAATGGCCTCCCTGAGACAATCATACACAACAGGGGACAAATGGGAATACGCCTGCCTGTCTTCCCCCTGTATTTCCACCTCCACCTCAAATTCCTTTACACTGCCTGCCAGCTGGTATATCCCCTGGGTGATGAGGCCGCAGGAGGCAGACTGCCTGAGATTATTGATGGAACAGCGCAGCTCCCGAATCCCGCTGCCTGCCAGTTCCTGGGCCTGGGTCAGGTATTCTTCTATGCTTCCGTCCTGTCCGCGGTCCTGGCCCAGACCGTTTTCCCCCTTATATGCAATACGTATCAGCCTGAGCAGGGAATTAATCATGGTCAGCGTATGGCCCGCGGTGTCATGCACCTCCTGGGCAATGCGGTTTCGTTCCTTTTCAATGGCAAGGCTCTGGTTGGAAACAGCCAGTTCCCGTCCCTGCTCCAAAAGCTGATAATATCGGCCCACATCCGTAAGCATGACGGTTCCTGCAATCATATCCCCCTTTTTATCCTTATGGATATACTGCCTTACTTCCAGTTTCCGTGTTTCATCACCATCTTCCAGCGAAAATACAGGCGCATGGGAATCCGCAGAATCCATGGCAGCGCCCCTTTCCTCCAGCATATTCCTGAGCAATTCCATCTCATCCCCGGTCCGCAGCCCCAGCCACTGTCCGGCGGCTCCGTTGCAGTAGGTAATCCTGCCGCGCCTGTTATATACCACCACTCCCTCTGCAATGGAATCAAATATCTTATCAAAGGCCATGGTATTGACATCCAGGAAATCATACCGGAACACAGCCAGCAGCATGAGAATACTGGACAGGGCAAAGGCAGGGGGCGTCAGGTCAAATCCGGTTCTCACCAGCCCTGTCATGTAAAGCAGGTTAAAGGCCAGCGGCACTGCCGCCGCCAACAAAATGACAACAATATGCGCCAGGGCGACACGGTTCTTTTTGAAAGCCATCAGCACCACCGCCATGCCGGCCAGCACACAGATATATGTATAGGCCATGTGAATATAGAACACCGGTCCGTACACCACCTGCGCCACCTCAAAACGGACATAAAACAAATGATGGTATTCATTGGTCAGAAGGACTGAATAGTTAACAGCCGATATTCCAAACAACAGCAGTTCCGCTGCATGGCCCGGTTTTCTCCGGCTGTAAAGGAATGCAAACTCCAGCCATGCCGGTCCGATGAAACTGATTCCTATGTAAGAAATGCCGTATGCCAGGTACTTCATTCCCTTCGTCATAGGGAGAGCCGAAAACAGCTGCGGTATACACCATATAATGATAAGGAGCTGGCAGACTGCCAATGCTCCTGTGGTCCTGTTTTTATCTGCCTTCATCAGCAGCCAGCCCGATGTATACAGAGACAGGCCGATGGCGGAAAGATAGGCAATTTTAAGCATGATATCAAGCATATACCAAACCTCCTCCGGGCAGATTGCCCGTACATTTCACCTATAAGGCAAAACAGGGCACAGGCATGGCCTGTACCCTTGATTATAGCCTCTGAGCCGCTGTGTGTCAAAAGAATTGTGGCTGCGGCCTCTCAGCGCTTTTTCATTTCATTCACCGCTGCGAATACAATGAGTCCCAGTCCTGCCGCCAGAAGATACACCCACCATGACAGGCTGAGCCAGAAATCCTTTGTCATGTAAAGGGCCACGGAAATGATGATAATGCCGGAAATCCGAATCCATCTCATGCATTTTCTCATATGCGCTCCCAGGAATACCGCCAGACTGACAGCCTCCAGTATCAGAGCATCCCACACCGCTCCTGTGGATACTGCATCCAGAGCCATAATTCCCAGGCACAGGCAGTAAAGGCCGGTCCGGATATTTGTTATCTCCTTCCCGTTTCCCCATATGCGGCCCAGCCCCCAGGCGAACCCTGCTGCAGGGACCAGCTGTATCTCCAGACTGAGTATCTCAGGCCACCGGATAAACGGCTGCAGCCAGAATGCCGTCACTGCCAGGGCCGCTGCCAGGGTTAATGCCATCCTTCTCCACTCTTTGAGAGCAGCAAACTGAAGTACGTACAAGGCCGTCAAAAGGATATATGCACACTGCCATTCCCGGCCCGCCTCCCAGGTCATGGGGAGCAGGACAAGTATGACCAGAATGTGGAACCAGTCCACATCCCATCCCCTATTTTCTCCTTCCCGGCATACTATGACAGGACGGTACCGCCGGAACAGGAATCCCGAAAGAATGAGCAGTGCTGCCGTGGCGCCGTACACCTGGTTTTCCGTCAGGCCATACCTTGCAGCTGCTGTCAGCGGAAGGGGAAGGACAGCCGCTGACGCTGCCAGATGAAGCCAACTACATCCGCCTTTGTAGAGAAGTACATAAAAACCGGCAAATGCAGCCCCACAGAGTGCCATATTCCAGAGCGCCAGGGATGCATCACTGTAAAATGCAGCCATCATCAGCAGAAACACCGCCAAGCCCGTCACATTCCAGAACACTTCCCTGAGTTTGCTCCGGCCGCAGCGCATAAGCACCGCATGTTCCAGGCCGTAAACAGCCGCCACCAGCACCATCCGGAGCACACCATTTGCCGTCATGCTTTCCGCTATGATATATACGCCTGCCATGGAGTACAGACAGCTGCCTTTGATAAACCGCTCCTGCTCCGCATGTTCCCTGCCAAGGGATTTCACCAGCAGGTATACGGCCAGCAGAAGGAAAAACGGAAGGGGCTCCCGGTTTCCCAGCCGCAGGATTACCTGGGCAGCCGTACCAATAGCCAGAACCGGAATACAGAACCGGTCTTTTTTTACCCAGTCCCACACAGCCACAGCCAGCACATATCCCCATACAATTGCATCATACCCAATGTCCATGCCCGGTATCCGGTTTAAAACCGGCCAGCCAGTGGCAGTCAGGGCAAAGAGCACTGCCGGGATACCGGCGCGCAGAACCGGGTATTGCCTGCCCCACTCTGCCATGACTGCCGCCAGGAGAATCACCCCTGCGAATGCAGTCAGCTGCTTTCCTATATTATCCCAGATAAACATGGCGTCCAGCATAAGGATTGCCGTGTCAATGGCCAGAACCGCGGTAAAAATACATCCGCCCGGCAGATTGCCAAGAGGACTTCCAAGTTTTCTCTCACCCAGGAACCATACGCCTGTCATAACTGCTGCCAAAAATAATTGATATGTATAGTCAACGGGAATACAGAAACCTGCATATTGGAAGAATATCATTACGGCGAGACTGTGAAGTGTCTTCATTTCCGGGCTCATGCGGCGCAGAGCCGCAATAGCTGTCCCGGCTGCCATCATCCCAAATGCCAGGGTATTCCAGATTGTGATTTCCTGTATTCCCGGCACCATAATTCCCGTCATGAATTCTATCCATCCTGCAATGGCTTCATAGGCCATGATTCCGCTTACCATCCAGAAATGAAGCATTGCGAAGAAGCCCAATTCCCCCATCAATTCACTTGCAAATCCGCCTGCCGGGGTACCCGCAGAGTCCTGGAGCCTTTGTTTTCTCCTGTAAATCTCACTTCCTCCCAACAGAAGGAAGGAATAATACATCATGCCGTTAACGCAGTCAGTCCCTTTGCACTTCAGCGCTCCCATCAAAAACAACATGCTGACCGTTATTCCCCACAGACATGCCTGGGTGTAAACCTTATTATGAAATCTTCTGATTTTAGAAAAAAGAGCAATTTCCGTGGCCACACTGCCTGCCAGCAGTACGCGGAAACGGTTCTCTCCCTTTAAAATAAATTCCGGCCCCAGCAGTTCAAAATATCCCGCCGCCAGAACAGTCAGAAACAAAAACACACTGCCCAGTATATAAAACGCCTGTCCGGTCCGCTCTATCTTAAAAAATCGTTCAGCTGCCCGGCTTGCCCCGAAAAACAAACCGGAAAACCCCAGAACCATAACTACCTTGGAAAAGCTGGGAAGCACATGCCATGCCGTGGTCGCAAAAATCAGACCGGCCAGCACCACAAATATAACTCCGATGATTAAGGCTGCCGTACCCTGGTAGAATCCTGCGCCATTTTTCGGTATCCGTACTGCGGCAGTATGCTTTCTGGGTAAATGCGGATACGCGGTGATGCCTGTTTTTGCTGCGGCAGGTCCGGCCTCTTCCGTTATGCACCCGTTTTTCTCCGGCGCCTTCCAGTCAGACCTGCTTGCCAGGGTGTCCTTTAGGACCGCATTTCCTTTAAGCTGCGCTGTTTCATCCATTTTACCCAAAACACGGTTAAGTTCCTCTATCTTCCTTTTATACCGGCTGTTCACCACAGCCAGAACAATTATAACAGCCATCTCGGCAAATGGAGCCACCAGCCAAATCAACAAAATTACAAACCACTCCATACCCATTCCCCTTTCTGCAAGTTCCTTTTTCCGATAGCGCCTATGTGGATTTCCTCTTCATGCTTTCATTATAGAGAACAAATCCGGCCAGTCATAGATGTTGTCCGTCATTACAGCAGTGACATTTGTCACTGATATCTGATTCTGCACCGTATTATCCGCATATTCTAATCCGGCAGGCAGCTATTTCCCCAAACATAAGACAGCAGCCACCGGCAACCGCCCCTTTCCGGGAACGGATTGCCAGTGACTGCCGTATATAAACCGTATTTAGTTATCTCCAGCCTCTTTAACTATTTCCAGCTGTATTCTATTCACTCTCCCCAATGACAGGCCCCAGCTGCTGCACCATTTTCTCATAAGGAACCCTGCATCCATGGCCCCCAACCAAAATGGACGGCTTTGTCTTTCCATGATAATCACTTCCGCAGGTAAACATCTTCCGCCTGTCACATGCCGCCTTATGATAAAATGCAGCCTGCTCCTCTGAATGGTAGCTGCTGAATGCCTCAATTCCATCCAACCCTGTCTCAAGTATGGGGTCCAGCAATTCTGCATGATTCCTCAAATTAACCCCCGGATGCGCCAGCACCGCATAACCTCCGTTTCTGTGTATGATATCCACCACCTGCTCCAGTTCCGGATAATCTATTTTTACATAGCAGCATTTTCCCTGGGAGTAAAAATCCCAGTAAAAATTAACAAAAGGGTTATCTCCCCTCTCTCCCCCTTCCCTATAGGGAAGAAGCAGGGCATGGTTCCTGTATTCTTCCTTCCCCAGGAGCACCTCCGCGAACATTTCCCCGGTCCACCGGTCCTTCCAGTAATAATCACGGGCCAGTTCTGCCATGTCTTCCTCCGTGACATCAAACCCCATTTTCCTGGTTGCCTGAAGCATATGCCGGGATGCAGCCGCTGCCTGGTTTCCTATGTTCTCCTCTATATATGCAAAATCATCGCTTTTATAGTCAATTCCATACCCCAATACATGGAGGTTCACTCCCTCAAATGTACAGTCAATCTCAATCCCCGGAACATACCTGATTCCCGCCCTCCGGGCAGCCTGGCTGCCCGCCTCATTTGCCCGCACACTGTTGTGGTCCGCAATAGCCATCACACAGATGCCGTTCATGCCGCATCGCCTCACCAGCTCCTGTGGGCTGAATTCACCGTCATCACTGTAATAGCTGTGCATGTGTAAGTCCATTAACTTTTCCATCCTGAACCTTCCCCATCCTTTCTGTCATCCCTATCATCAATACAACAAATACAATCAGGCACGCCGGATACAGGGTCACGCTGATACGTTCCGCCGCCAGCCCAAACAGCGGAGGCATAAATGTGGACCCCACATATGCGCAGGCCATCTGCATCCCCATCATGGACTGGGAATACTGCACCCCAAAGTTATCCGGTGTTTCGTGGAGCAGGCTGGGATAGATTGGCGCACAGCCCAGCCCCACCATGACAAGTCCAGCCAGCACAGCTCCGCGGCCAGCAGGAAGAAGCAGCAGCACAGTCCCTGCAAAGGCAGTCATCTGTCCGCACCGCACCATGTTCCTGTCACCCAGACGGTCCGTGACAAAACCGCTGGCCAGTCTTCCCAGGGTAATACCCAGGTAAAAAAAGGAAGCCCATTTAGCCGCTGTCTGAGGTGCAATCCCTTTGTGCAGTACCATATAACTGCTGGCCCACAGGCCGGCTGTGGCTTCAAGGGCGCAATAACAGAAAAATGCTGTGAGCACTGCTTTTGCTCCCGGAAGCCGCAGCCCCTCTCTCAGGCTAATCTGCTTATGGGTATCCTCCCGGCCGCTGTTCCCATCTCTCTTTATCTTCCACAGCGGAAGCGACAGCACCAGGAAGACAGCCAGCCCTATCTGAATCCCTCCCACCACCATGTAGCCGGAATTCCACTTAAGGCCTCGGGTCAGGCATAATCCCATGATATAAGGTCCGGCTGTTGCGCCGATTCCCCAGAAGCAGTGAAGCCAGCTCATATGGCGGGATTTATAGTGAAGGGCCACAAAGTTATTCAGCCCCGCATCCACGCTTCCCGCTCCCAGTCCATAGGGAACAGCCCAGACACACAGCTGCATAAATGAGTGGGAAAAGGAAAACCCAAACAGTGCCGCTGCTGTCATGGCAACACTTACGACAGTCACTTTTCCGGTTCCAAAAGCCCTGATAAGCCTGTCGCTGAAAAGGCTGGAAATAATGGTGCCGCCTGCTATAATCATACTGATGATTCCCGCATAGGACACAGACGCCCCCAGCTCCCGGTACATGGATGGCCATGCAGAGCCCAAAAGTGCGTCCGGCAGTCCCAGACTGATGAATGCCAGATAAATAATTACAAGTAATAACTGAAACATCTTATCCTCCTGCTTATCAGCACCAGAAGCCCCTGCTCCGGCCTCCTGGGTGCTAAACATTATATAAATATACACCAAAAGAATATCGTCTTTTTCATCTTGATTCAACCCGATTATCGACTTATAATATAAGAAAAACGACCAATTGGAGGATTGCCATGGCATTACAGGATTGTGCCCTGAATTTAAACCGTGCCGGCAGGGAGCTTCAGCCCCATGGAACGCCGGACTTTCCCTGTGCCGGATACTCTTCTGAATACACAGACAGTGCCGGAGATGTGGTTCCCTGGCACTGGCATGAGGATTTGGAAATCCTATACGTTGCATCCGGCTGTCTGCGTCTGCAGGTTCCGGGCAAAGCCTTTCATCTGAAGCAGGGAGAAGGCGCTGTGGTCAATTCCAATATACTGCACTTTGCTGCAGCAGAGCCTTTTTGCCAGCTTCATTCCCTGGTCTTTCATCCCCTTCTGGTTGCCGGGGGAAAAGATTCCGTATTTTCCAAAAAATATGTAACTCCCCTTCTCCAGTGCAGGATTTTTGACTGTTGTCCCCTGGACCTTCTGGAGGATTCCCCCGGTGAGGAGGGTCCTGCCGGTAGTTTCACCGCTGCCTTTGATGCATTTTACAGGGAGCCAATGGGATACGAATTTGTGGTCCGGGATGAGCTATCCCGTATCTGCTGTTCCCTGTACTGTCACTATGCCCATGCAATGGACTCCGGAGAGCCGGTTCCGGATACGGATAATATACGTATCCAGAAAATGATAAGCTTTATCCATGAGCATTTTAATGAAAACCTGGACCTGGCCCAGATTGCCAGAGCAGCGGATATTGGTGAGCGTGAGTGTCTGCGGTGTTTCAAACGCGCCATTCAGACCTCTCCCATGCAGTATCTTCTGAAGTACAGGGTAACCCAGGGAGCCTCCATGCTCCTTCGCAGTCCCGGCAGCAGCATCTCCACCATAGCAGGCATGTGCGGATTTAACAGTCCCAGTAACTTTTCCCAGATGTTTGGCCGGTTTTTCAAATGTACTCCCAGGGAATACAGAAGGGACAAATAGCCTCTTCTTCCGGCAGCAGGAAGAGGGGGCTTACCCGGATTTAATGATTTCTTTCTTACTCTCTGTTACAGCAGGTGTAGCAGCCTACCACATTTGCAAATGGCCAGACAGAGATAACCGCGACAATCAGCCGAAATGAAAACCCCAGAGTGGCTGCTCTGGGGTTTTCGCTTTGTGCCCACATGGACATCTGATTTCTTTCTTTTGCCTGATTTTATTATATCAGACACTGCTTACAAAATTAAGCATAGTTTTTCACCGAACAAACGGCCGCTATTTATTATTCAGAGCTGCCTGGGCTGCTGCCAGACGTGCAATCGGAACACGGAATGGTGAGCAGGATACATAGTTCAGACCAATCTTGTGGCAGAACTCAACAGATGACGGGTCACCGCCATGCTCGCCGCAGATACCGCACTTAAGGTCTGTTCTCGTAGCGCGTCCCTTTTCAACAGCCATCTTAACCAGCTGCCCAACGCCTTCCTGGTCCAGTCTTGCAAATGGGTCAGACTCGTAAATCTTAGCCTTGTAGTAGGAATCCAAGAACTTGCCGGCATCATCACGGGAGAAACCGAAGGTCATCTGTGTAAGGTCATTGGTTCCGAATGAGAAGAATTCTGCCTCTTCTGCAATCTTGTCAGCTGTAAGGGCTGCTCTTGGAATCTCAATCATGGTACCGATGTGATACTGGATGTCGGAATTCTTCTCCTTCTTAACCAGCTCGGCAATCTCAACCACTACGTCCTTAACATACTTAAGCTCTTTCTTCTCGCCTACTAACGGAATCATAATCTCAGGAATAATGTCGTATCCGCACTCTTCCTTAACTTCGATTGCAGCTTCCATGACAGCTCTTGTCTGCATCTTGGCGATTTCCGGATAGGTAACAGCCAGACGGCATCCACGGTGGCCCATCATTGGGTTGAACTCATGGAGTTCAGCACACTTAGCCTTAACATCCTCAACCGTCATTCCCATATCATCAGCCAGAGCCTTGATGTCCTCTGGGTCGGTAGGAACAAACTCATGCAGAGGCGGATCCAGATAACGAACGGTCATGGGTCTTCCCTCCAGAGCCTTGAACATGGCCTTGAAGTCGCCCTTCTGGAACGGAATCAGCTCATTTAAAGCCTCTTCTCTCTGCTCAACTGTCTCAGACAGAATCATCTTACGAATCTTTGGAATTCTCTCTGCGTCAAAGAACATATGCTCTGTACGGCAGAGACCAATGCCCTCAGCGCCCAGCTTAACTGCGTTCAGGGTATCTGCAGGGGTATCTGCGTTGGTGCGTACGCGCAGGGTCCTGAACTGGTCAGCCCACTCCATGATACGCTCAAAGTTTCCGCTTACAGTTGCTTCCTGTGTAGCGATATCGCCCTTGTAAATCTTTCCGGTAGAACCATCCAGGGAAATATAATCTCCCTCATGGAATGTATGTCCGCCAAGTTCAAATACCTTAGCCTCTTCGTCAATCTTAATCTCGCCGCATCCGGATACACAGCAGGTTCCCATACCGCGTGCAACAACTGCTGCATGGCTGGTCATACCGCCGCGTACAGTCAGGATACCCTGTGCTGCGTGCATACCCTCAATATCCTCTGGGGATGTCTCCAGACGAACCAGGATAACTCTCTCGCCTCTGCCGCCCTTGCCGGCATCCTTAGCCTCATCAGCTGTAAAGTATACCTTACCAGCTGCAGCACCAGGAGATGCAGGAAGTGCGCTTCCGATTACTTCGCCGGCCTTCAGTGCTTCCGGAACAAAGGTAGGATGCAGTAACTGGTCTAAGGACTTAGCCTCGATTCTGCATACAGCCTCTTCCGGAGTAATCATGCCTTCGTCTACTAAATCGCAGGCAATCTGGATGGCTGCAGGAGCAGTCCTCTTGCCGTTACGTGTCTGTAAGAAATACAGCTTGCCTTCCTCAATGGTGAACTCCATATCCTGCATATCGCGGAAATGGTTCTCCAGCTTCATGGCCAGGTCCATAAATTCCTTGTAGCACTCAGGAAGGTCTTCTGCCAGTTTGGAGATTGGCTGTGGTGTACGGACACCTGCAACCACGTCCTCACCCTGTGCATTAATCAGGTACTCGCCGTAGATTCCCTTTGCACCGGTGGATGGGTTACGTGTAAATGCAACACCTGTACCGGAGGTCTCGCCCTTATTTCCGAATACCATGGTCTGAACGTTAACAGCAGTACCCCAGTCGCCGGGGATATCGTTCATACGGCGGTATACGATGGCACGTGGGTTGTCCCAGGAACGGAAAACAGCCTTAACAGCGCCCATCAGCTGTTCGGTAGGATTCTGCGGGAAGTCCTCGCCATTCATGGCTTCCTTATAAACAGCCTTGAATTTTGCTGCCAGCTCTTTTAAATCATCTGCTGTCAACTCTGTATCAAAATGTACGCCCTTTGCTTCTTTCATCTCATCGATGATTTTCTCGAAGTAGGACTTCGGAACTTCCATAACAACGTCAGAATACATCTGGATGAATCTGCGGTAGGAATCGTAAGCAAATCTTGGGTTGCCGGTCTTCTTTGCAAATCCCTCAACTGCAACGTCATTTAACCCCAGGTTCAGGATTGTATCCATCATACCAGGCATGGATGCGCGTGCGCCGGAACGGACAGAAACCAGTAACGGGTCCTCTGTATCGCCGAACTTCTTGCCATTGATACCTTCCAGCCAGGTAATTGCCTCAAAAATCTGGTCCTGAATTTCCTGTGAAATCTGCTTGCCACAGTTATAATATTCGGTACAAGCCTCTGTTGTAACAGTAAATCCCTGTGGAATGGGCATTCCCAGGTTTGTCATCTCTGCTAAGTTGCAGCCCTTGCCGCCAAGAAGGTTTCTCATTGCCGCACTGCCTTCGTGGAACTTATAAACCCATTTTGCCATAAGTTATTTCCTCCTCATGTTCTTGTAGACTGGCATTCTACGCTCTATTTTATGCCTTTCTTTCTGAACGGAACAAATATAAATGTCTTGTCCGTCCACCTCGTTCATTATATCACAAAGATTTCGCGAGTAAAGAGTTTTTCCGTGAAAATTTGTTAAATTTTAAGGTAAAAACGCTGTAAGCACTTTCATTTTCTGTCATTTTCACATATCCGTTGCGCGGTCGCATATACGAATTTTCAATGGTATATGCACTGAACTTTGCGGATATCCCTGCATCCGACCAAAAGTCGAACCGAATCCCCTTCCTTTTCATACATGTAAGCTCTTACAACTTTTAAAAGTCAGACAGAACGTACAAAGGCAGGTAACCACCCAAAAAGAAATCCCGTGTACTGGCATACACGGGATTTCGCTTTGTGACCACATGGTCTTAACTGCTTTCTTAGCTATATTCGTTTTACATCAAATCCCACGCAAAGTCAAGTTTACACCTTAAAGCGGTACCCAACCCCCCATATCGTCTCGATATACTGCGGTTTGGCCGTGTTAAACTCAATCTTCTCCCGAATCTTCTTGATGTGCACCGTTACCGTGGCAATGTCCCCAATGGACTCCATATCCCATATCTTGCTGAACAGCTCTTCCTTTGTAAATACATGGTTAGGGTTCTGGGCCAGGAAGGTCAGAAGGTCAAATTCCTTTGTGGTAAAGGTTTTTTCCTCTCCATTCACCCATACACGGCGGGCTGTCTTATCAATCTTCAGGCCGCGTATTTCAATCAGTTCATTGGCTGGCTGTCCGCTGCCAATAAGGCGCTCATAACGCGCCATGTGCGCCTTCACCCTTGCCACCATTTCGCTTGGGCTGAAGGGCTTGGTGATATAGTCATCGGCTCCCAGCCCCAGTCCCCTTATTTTGTCAATATCCTCTTTTTTAGCTGAAACCATGATGATGGGCGTGTTCTTTACTTCCCGCACTCTTTTGCATATCTCAAATCCATCGGTGCCGGGCAGCATCAGGTCCAGAATCAGAAGGTCATAGTCTTCCTTCAGCGCCTTATCCAGACCGGAACTTCCGTCATTTTCAATCTCCACTTCAAAACCGGACAACTCCAGATAATCCTTCTCTAACTCTGCTATGCTCTCCTCATCTTCCACGATTAGAATTTTGCTCATCCTGTAAAACCTCCTGATATTTTCTTAGAACAAAATGAATCTCCGTTCCGATTCCTTCCTTGCTGGTGGCCCATATACGTCCCCCGTGGTCCTCCACAATTTTGCGCACGATGGATAAACCTATACCGCTTCCTCCCTGAGCTGAATTGCGCGAGGAATCCGTGCGGTAGAACCGGTCAAAAATATTGGGCAGGTCCTTTGCTGCTATGCCTTTGCCGTTATCCTCTATCTCTACCTGAATAAAATCACCTACGTCCTTTATCCTGATATTGATAATGCCCTTTTTCTTATCCAGATATTTCACGGAATTGCTGATGATATTATTGATAACGCGTTTCATCTGCTCTGCATCGGCAATGATGACCACGTCCTCATCCACGTAATTGAAATATCCCAGTTCAATTCCTCTGGCCTCCATATCCAGGCCAACCTCCTCCACACAGTCCCTGAAATACTGGGCCACGTTGATTTTGCTGAAGGTGTAGGGAATCTTATTGGTATCGATTTTGGAGTAAAAGGTCAGTTCGTCAATAAGCCTGTCCATATCATTAGACTTATTGTATATGGTACGGATGTATTTGTCCAGCTTTTCCGGCGAAGACGCCACGCCGTCCAGTATACCCTCCACGTATCCCTTAATAGCCGTAATCGGTGTTTTCAAATCATGGGATATGTTGCTGATTAGTTCCTTATTATCCTTATCATACTGTATCTTATCTTCTGCATTCTCCTTCAGCCGGATACGCATCTCCTCAAAATCCTGGCAAAGCTGTCCTATCTCATCATCCGCATCCACATCCAATGTGAAATCCAGGTTTCCGTCTCGAATCTTCTTCGTGGCCTCCTGAAGTTTATTCAGGGGGCTGAGAATGGACCGGTATACCCAGAATGTCAGCACGATGCCTGCAAACACCAGAATCGTAATGCCCAGTACAAGCATTTCCTTAATCATGGATTTTACTTCCGGAATCAGGTCATCTACATTTGAAATAATGAAGGCGCTTCCTTCCTCGCCGTCCGGGAACGTGAAATCCATCTGCTTAATCAGGTGCTGGCTCTCGCCGTCCAGATAAATACCGCCCTCCAAATCCCCCTTCATCATATCAAACTGGGGCAGTTGGGCGCATATGGCCTCCCCGGCCACTTCGTTGCTGTCTCCGCAGTATAGGATAGTATCTCCTTTTCGCACAATCAGATATGCATAGTGGCTTTTCAGTTCCGCATTGACCTTATCCAGATATGATAAATCATCATAGAGACCCGGGTCATTGTTAAGTGTCTTCCTGATGTCCTCCTGGGAACGCTTGGTAATACGGTTAAATATCTGCATGGAATTGCCGGAGAACAGGTCCACCTGCTCCGTAAGTCCGTATTCCTTGGTAAAAGACCTGGTCTGATAATTGCTGAGTGCAAGGACCAGCAGATAAAACAGCAGCATGGGAACGATGGTTATGGTTAAAAATGCCACCGCAAGACGGGTCCTCAGTTTCATAAGTCCCATCCTCCTTTGTCGTGTTACGGTCTGACATTACTAGTACTGCATCGTATAAGTTTCATGCATATACAATGCAGTACCTGCTTCTGTCTGAAAACAAAGACAGTCTGTCATCCGTTATTGCTAGTATATCACAATTACTAATATTCGTTTATAAAAGGTTTCTAAATTTTATGAATAAAAGTCCTGTTTTTCCTTGTTTCCTCCTGGATTTCTGATATAATAATACTATTGTCCTTACAAAGCAAGGACCAAAAGGACGAATGATTGGGGTTATATTTTATGATAGGATTTTACAGCTACACGGTTGTATTGACATACCTTGGACTGGCTTCCGCTGCCATGGGCATGATTCTCACCATCCAGGGTTTTGCAAAATATGCATTGTTCTGTCTTGCGTTCTCAGGCCTGTGCGACATGTTCGACGGCAAGGTGGCCCGCATGAAAAAGAACCGCACCGAAGACGAAAAGCGCTTCGGCATCCAGATTGACTCTCTCTGCGATGTGGTTTGTTTCGGTGCATTTCCAATGACACTGTGCTATTCCATCGGCATGCGGGGACCGGCAGGTATTTCCATCCTTGTATTCTACCTTATTGCAGGCGTTATCCGCCTGGCATTTTTTAATGTGATGGAAGAAAGACGGCAGGACGAGACAGACGAAGCCCGCAAGTACTACCAGGGACTTCCCATTACCTCTATAGCCATTATTCTGCCCCTGTTCTGCACCCTGCGCCCTTTGCTGGGCCACAGGTTCCTGTCAGAGCTTCACATCTGCATCCTCACAGTGGGGCTGCTGTTCATCATTAACTTTCCCCTGCGCAAGCCCGGCTGGAAAATGCTGACCCTTCTGGTCGCCCTTGTATCCTGTGCACTGATTAAGATATATTTCTTCTGATAATAAAGAAAGGTGTGATTCCATGCAATATGCAGACAGAACCGGCCGCTCTCTGGGCGGCAGCACCCTCCAGGACCGTTTCCTGGAGAATTTATATGCCTGTTTTCTGGGCCGTATGCTCATAAAACCCCTGACCCACCCGGCTGTTTCCGGAATCTGCGGCGCGTTTCTGGACTCTCCGCTGTCAGCGCCCTTCATACCCGGATTCAGGAAATCCGCCGGAATCTCCATGGAAGGCTGCGAAACACCGGCCGGCGGAAAATACCGTTCTTTTAACGCCTTCTTTACCCGCCGTTTGCTGCCGGAGGCAAGACCCTTTGACACCAGAGACCATATCCTGTGCAGTCCCTGCGATGGATTTGCAAGTGTCTATCCCATACGTAAAAACATGCGCCTGACCATTAAGCACACGGAATATACACTGGACCAGCTTTTAAAGGACTCCGGACTGGCTGCCCGCTACGCCGGCGGCACAGCCCTGCTTTTAAGGCTCACTGTATCTGATTACCACCGCTACGCCTATGTGGACCGCGGCCGGCGCTCCTCATACCGCAGGATTCCCGGCGTTCTCCACACAGTCAATCCGGCGGCAGCCTGCCGGCTGCCTGTCTACAAGGAGAATTCCAGGGAATATTCCCTGCTGCGTTCCCACGCCTTTGGCACGGTGCTGATGATGGAAATAGGAGCCCTTATGGTGGGGAAAATTGTAAATCATCACAAAGCCTATACCAGCATTGACGTGTTCCGCGGCCAGGAAAAAGGCTATTTTTCCTTTGGCGGTTCCTCCATCCTGCTGCTGTTCCAGCCCGGCGCTGTCTCCATTGATAAGGACATCATGCGCAACACGGCCCTGGATGTGGAAACCAGGGTGCGGATGGGCGAAGCCATTGGACAGGTAATGGAAAAAAACTAATGGACCCCTATTGAATCCAATTTAAAATTCAGAAATACAAATCCCCCACTATTCCGGAAAAAGTGGGGGATTCTTATTCATATTATAATATCAGTCTGTCAACGCCTTTAAAACATAAACTTCTCAGCAAAGTAATCCTTCAGCTCTGCAATGGGAACCCTTACCTGCTCCATGGTGTCCCTGTCGCGGACCGTTACCGCATGGTCTTCTTCTGAGTCAAAGTCATAGGTAATGCAGAACGGAGTGCCGATTTCATCCTGTCTCCTGTATCTCTTACCAATATTGCCTCTGTCGTCAAACTCGCAGTTATAATATTTGGAAAGCTCTGTGTAAATCTTTTCAGCGCCTTCGTTCAGTTTCTTGGACAGCGGAAGCACGCCCACCTTTACAGGAGCAATGGCCGGGTGGAAATGAAGAACGGTTCTTACATCGCCTTCCCCAATCTCCTCCTCGTCATAGGCAGCGCACAGGAATGCCAGGGTTACACGGTCAGCTCCCAGTGAAGGCTCAATTACATAAGGAATGTATCTCTCCTTTGTCTCATCGTCAAAGTAGGACATATCCTGTCCGGATACCTTCTGGTGCTGGCTTAAGTCATAGTCAGTCCTGTCGGCAATGCCCCAAAGCTCGCCCCAGCCAAATGGGAACAGATACTCCAGGTCTGTGGTTGCCTTGCTGTAGAAGCTCAGCTCCTCAGGAGAATGGTCCCTGGCCCTCAGCTCGTCGTCCTTAATGCCTAAGGACCTTAACCAGTTAATGCAGAATTCCTTCCAATAAGCAAACCACTCCAGGTCAGTGTCAGGCTTGCAGAAGAATTCCAGCTCCATCTGCTCAAATTCCCTGGTACGGAAAGTAAAGTTACCAGGCGTAATCTCGTTGCGGAAGGACTTGCCAATCTGTCCAATGCCGAAAGGCACTTTCTTTCTGGATGTTCTCTGAACATTCTTAAAGTTTACAAAAATACCCTGGGCAGTCTCCGGACGCAGATAAACCGTGCTCTTGGCATCCTCTGTTACGCCCTGGAAGGTCTTGAACATCAGATTGAACTGGCGGATATCCGTAAAGTCATGGGCGCCGCAGCTTGGACAGCAGATATTGTTGTCATCGATGTACTGCTTCATCTGCTCCTGTGACCAGCCGTCAACAGAGCCTTCCATCTGGATTCCATGGGCGTCATTGTAATCCTCAATCAGTTTGTCTGCACGGAATCTCTCCTTGCACTGCTTACAGTCCATCAGAGGGTCGGAGAAGCCGCCCAGATGTCCGCTGGCAACCCATGTCTGGGAGTTCATCAGAATGGCACAGTCAACGCCTACGTTGTAAGGACTCTCCATGATAAACTTCTGCCACCAGGCTCTCTTTACATTATTTTTCAGTTCCACACCCAGGTTTCCATAATCCCAGGTATTGGCCAGGCCGCCGTAAATCTCAGAACCCGGATACACAAAACCCCTGTTCTTGGCCAATGCCACGATTTTCTCCATTGTCTTTTCCATATCTGCATCCTCTCTTTTAATTATTATAGATTTAATATAGATTAAATCATAAAAATTACTTTAATATGATGTAGCTGGTTCCCTCCCCGGACGTCTGCACCCGGTTGGAATCCTTCAGCACACAGCCGTCACTTACATATTGAATCTTTTTCTCTGTCACAATGACGCCCTGTCCTGCCGCCTTGACCACCATGCTCTGCCCTTCCTTGAGGGCTGTCCCCTGGTCCGCTGCCTTCCCCTTCTCATCCTTAAAGGATACATCCGTAAGTTCACCGGACATGGCAGCCACCCTTCCTGTATCCAGCTGGGTAAAGGGCACATTATAATCCCCAATCTCCTGGGCAAATTCAATGAGGCGCCCCGGAGTGTCGTATTCCGTAACCAGTGTGGCTGTTCCCTTCTCAATCCTGGCCGAAACCATGGCCACCGGAAGTTTCTCAGAACCTTCTGTATTTTCATAGGAAGCAGCCTTGCCCAGCCCGCTGTTAAAATTACTGATTTTCTGTCCGGCTGAGGTTTTCAGCTCATTCTCTGTATAGTCCCCCTGCTGGTAAGTCTCTACCGACGCCCACCTGACGCTGCCGTCGCCTGCCACATAGACGCTGTTCTCCGTGGGTTCTGCGGCTCCCCCCATGCCTATCCTGGAGCATCCCGCAAGCGCCACAGCCGCTGCTGCCAGCAGCAGGATACCCATCACAATCTTCTTCATATCTGTTCCTTCCTCATGCTTCTTTGCCGCGGTACCGGGCATATGGACATATTATATCCTCTGAATGCCATAATTTCAAGACTTATAATGGATTTTATGCTGTCAGGGTTTCCAGAATTTCCAGGGAACGGAACTCATGACGCACAAAATACCGTCTGCTTTTTTCCACAACAGACTCAAATTCCTTCAGCACCTCTTCCTTCAGCACAAACTTATAAAGGGACTCGGCCGGCGAACAGATGACATACTCCCAGGCGTATTGGCAGGATTCTGAAACAGGAACCGGAGGGTCCTGTGTGTATTCCCCATTGATTACCATGCTCTTAAGCTCAAAAATCCTGCGCACCAGCTGGTTTGGAAGGGCCGGACGCAGCAGGGCCCTGAGGGACTGGTAGAGAAGCTTTAACAGCTCTGTCCCGTCCAGGTTTTCCTGGGCAAAATAAGCCGCTGTTTCCAGAAAATAGGAGCCGTAGCAGGCTGCCTCCATGTCCGCGGACAGCTCGTCAAAATAATTGGTAATCTGGGCTGACTGCAGATTGTAGGCATTCTTCCCCTCATAAAGGTTAAAATTTCCAAAACAAAAAGGCCTGCTGGCTGCCATCAGGGGATTGCCCGGCTTCCTGGCGCCATGGGAAAATGCGGTAATCTTTCCCCTCTCCCTTGTAAGCAGCACCAGACGCCGGTCATAATCCCCGGAGGGAGCCGAAAGGAGAACCATCCCAGTCAATGTTACTGTCTCTCTCATTTCCAGTTTTCCCCTCCTCTCAGCATTTCCATCAGACCCTCTGCCAAATCCCTGTGGTTTTTCCACCGTCAGCGTTGTAAAACCAACCGTTATCCACATTTATAGACGAGATTTTTTCTCAGATTTCTTTTTGATTGTAGCCGTAATTCTTCATATACAGCTCGCTGTCCCGCCATTCCTTTCTGACTTTGACCCACAGCTGCAGGTTAACCCGGGTATCCATCATGTTTTCAATCTCTTTCCTGGCCTCTATGCCGATGCGTTTCAGCATGCTTCCGCCCTTTCCAATGATGATTCCCTTGTGAGATTCCCTCTCACATACAATGCTGGCCTCTATGTCAATCAGGCCGTTTGGACGTTCCTTCATCGTTTCAATGGTCACGGCAATGCCATGGGGTATCTCATCATCCAGCAGGCGCAGGGCCTTTTCCCGTATAAGCTCGGAAGCTATCTGGCGCATGGGCTGGTCTGTCACTGTATCCTCATCATAAAACTGGGGTCCGTAAGGCAGGTATTTGAAAACCAGCTCTGTCAGCAGGTCCGTGTTCTTATCCTTTAATGCAGAGAGCGGCACGATTTCCGCAAACTCGCACACATCCTTGTAGGCCGCAATAAAGGTGAGGATTTCATCCTGGTTCTTCACCGTATCAATCTTATTGATTACCAGAATAACCGGGGTGTTCACATTTTTAAGCTGCTCCGCAATATGGCGCTCCCCTGCGCCGATAAAGGTGGTTGGCTCCACCAGCCAGAGAATCACATCCACTTCCTTCAGTGTGTGCTCCGCCACATTTACCATGTATTCTCCCAGCTTATTCTTGGCCTTATGGATACCGGGAGTGTCTAAGAAGATAATCTGCCCCCTGTCATCTGTGTACACGGTCTGTATCCTGTTTCTGGTGGTCTGGGGCTTATCCGAGGTAATTGCAATCTTCTGGCCAATCAAGTGGTTCATCAGAGTGGACTTGCCCACATTGGGACGTCCAATCAGCGTAACAAAGCCCGATTTCTTCTGTATATTCTCTTCCATTTAACTCTCTCTTCCTTAAAATTAGTGGTAAAGATTCTTTACCTCACCAAACATGCCCTCCTGGGCCCGAATCTGTTCATCATTTCCAATCACGCACAGCGCCCCGGTGTCCAGAACGGCCTGTACAATGTCAGCCAGGGCCTTTATATCTTCCTGGGTCACATCCAGAATCTGCTCCCTCTCCTTCTGCACCATTTCATCCGTCACGCCGGAAAGGTATGCAGACAGGTTCCTGGCTCCCTTCATGGATGGGGTAAGAGGCGTATCCACATCGCTCATGGTACCAATAACATACTTTGTCATGTCCCTCTCGTCAATGGAGAAATTCCTCAGATAGTCCGGAATTCCTTCGTACACCTGATTGGTCGCTTCCAGGTTGGGATCCCTGTAGGATACCAGGCATCCGTCCCCCGTGCGGCTGAAGCTGCTCATGCATCCGTAAGCCCCGCCCTTGACACGCAGGTTCATCCACAGGTATTCATAGTTCATGATAACCTTTAAGACTCTCAGGGCGCCTGTGTACTCCAGTTTTCTTCCGCCGGCTTCCTTTCCCGCAAAGGAACCGCACCTGGCCACATAATTCACCTGGGATGCTGTTTTAAAGCCCTCGTTGCGGTTGTCCGGCCGGAACACAAATTCATATTTCTTTCCTTCTCCCTGTACAAGGGCCGACCGGAAGGTCTTAAGCTCCACCGGCAGCCTGCTGTAGCCTTCTGCATCAGCCGTATAGGATACCAGCAGGTTATCCGGGGTGAACAGGCGGGAACATACATCCTTAAGTCTTGCAATCAATTGTCCCCTATAGGAATGGTCCTCCCCAAACCTGCGGCTGACATCCTCCAAAAATTGATAATATCCAATTCCTCCGGTGATATCGTTGAACGCTGCAGCAGCAGAGTAATAGGATGAAGCCCTGCCAACCGCTGCTCCGTGGGATGCGTCCTCCATCTTCATCCTGGCCCTGGACCTGGTTTCGTCCAGAATCTCTCCCAGACGCTTTTCATCATCCAGTTTGGAACGGGTCAGAATCTCTGCCAGTATGGAGAAGGCAAAGTCCAGTTTATCATAAAGCACCTTTGCACTGGCAACAAACGCCCCTGTAAATTGTCCGGGATGCGCCGTATCCGGATAAGATGACACTGCAAAGCTCACACCGCCGCTATTAAGATAAATCTCGCTGGTCAGGTCCCCATAGCTGTAATGCTCCGTATCCACATATCCCAGCACTGCCTTCAGAAGTCCCACATAGGGCAGGTCCTCAGCCGGCACCCGGCTGGTGTCAAACAGCACCTTCAGATATCCGATTCCGGATGTGAACAGGCTGCTGTGGATTACCCTTACTCCGTCCTCCACCTTTACCTCGTAGGAAAAACGTCCGCCTTCCCGTTCAATATCCTCCCGCTGCAGCATGGGAATCTTCTCCAGGTCCTCCTGTCTGGATGGTTCCTCCTGGTATTCCTTTAGCTGTCTGGTCCGGACGGTCAAAGCCTCCAGCTCTTCCCTGCCAAGGGAATCCTTATAAGCCTTCAGCCTTTCAGCCAGCCTGCGGTCCTCCTCAGCTGTCTGGTTTACCCTGGGGCGCACCAGGACAACCGCCTCATGGGGGTTATCCAGAAGCCAGCGTTGTATCAGCTGTTCAAAATACCCTTCCTCCACTGCTTGTTTCAGGTAATCAAAGGTCTTCTGATATTCCAGGTGGAGGGTAGGCTTTCCGCCGTACAGCCAGCTGTCCAGTGACCACAGACCGTACATAAGTCCCTTTGGCGCGGAACCATAGTCCGCTTCGCGGTAACGGAATTCATAGAGATTCAGTCCGGCCAGAAGGCTCTTCCTGTCAATTCCCTGGTCAGCCAGCTTTCGCAGGGTTCCCTTTACAACCGCCAGGAATTCCCCCTTCTGCTCCGGATTGGCGTTCTTTGCAACGACGGAGAAATAGGGCTGCAGAATCCCGCAGTCATAACCGCCCAGAATGTCCTGCCCAATGCCTGCATCAATCAATGCCTGCTTTAAGGGCGCGCCCGGTGCGTTAATCAAAGTATATTCCAGAATCTGGAAAGCAACATAAAGTACAGGGTCCAAATCCGTCCCCACCACAGTGTTGATGGAAATATAGGACCTGTCCTTTGTCCCCTCCTCCTCCGTGACCGAGTAGGTGATTTCCCGCTGGACCGGACGTTCAAAGGGCTGCTGCAGGGTGATGGCAGAGTCTGCATGGCAGTCCTTCCTGTCATAATGTCCCAGGTACTCCTGGTCCAGCCATGTCAGCTTCTGCACCATATCCATATCTCCGTAGAGATAGATATAGCTGTTGGCCGGATGATAGTAATTCCGGTGAAATGCAATGAACTTCTCATAGGTCAGTTCCGGTATCACAGCAGGGTCGCCCCCTGACTCATTGGAGTAGGTGGTGTCCGGGAAGAGCACATTTCTGGTAAAACGGTCCAAAACACTTTCCGGCGATGAAAAGGCTCCCTTCATCTCATTATACACAACGCCGTTGATGGTCAGCTCATCCTCCGGAGACTCCAGTTCATAATGCCAGCCCTCCTGAAGGAATATCCTGGGCTCCCTGTAGATAGCAGGGTGGAGCACGCCGTCCAGATATACGTCCATCAGATTCTGGAAATCCTTGTCATTGCAGCTGGCCACAGGATATACGGTCTTATCCGGATAGGTCATGGCATTCAGGAACGTGTTCAGGGAACCCTTGACCAGTTCCACAAAGGGGTCCTTGACCGGAAACTTATCCGACCCTTCCAGCACACTGTGCTCCAGTATATGGGGCAGTCCCGTACTGTCATCGGGCGGTGTACGGAAACCGATATAGAACACCTTGTTCTCATCCTCATTGGACATCAGGAAAATCCTGGCGCCGCTTTTTATGTGTTCCAGCACCATGGCCCGGGAGTCCATTTCCTCCACGTACATCTCTTCTGACACGCGGTAAGCGGCCAGCTCTTTTACCTGTTCCAGATTCCTTCCATCTGCCATTGATTCACTCTCTCCATTCTATCGTTCATTCAGTCATATCATGATAATTACTATTCTGCCACTATTTCCACGGCCCATACACCCGGCCTCTTACAGAACCCTGCCGTATGGCCCTTTCCTATATTCCAGCCATTTATTCCGGCTGTCCCCTCCCGGCATGTATCCCATGTATCCCATCCATACCGTCACATATTCCCCATGAGCCTGTCCTTCACAATGGAAGCGCATTCCCTCACGCACAGATGGATGAACAGCACCGGGTCAGAGTCGGCCGATATGCCGTATACATTGTCAAATCCCCATTTTTCCGCTGTAAGTCTGGCACGGTAAATATGGAAATTGCTGGTGAGGACTCCTATTTCCAGGGGCTTATCCGGTGCAATGGCATAGGGAACCGAACCGGTCTTGCCGGGCATGGGGATAATTTCCCTCTTGTCCTTCATCCGGTCCTGCTCTATGACAATTTTACTGTAGGCAATGTTCTCAACCGTGCTGGCGGAATACTCCTCCATCAGCAGCTGCCCGGGGCTGACTCCGTTGTACACCAGGTAATCATACATGACCCTGGCCTCGCTTTCCGTCTCCCCCGGCCCCCGGCCCCCTGAGAGCACCAGAATGGTGTCCGGATTCTCCTCCGCATAGACAATGGCCCTGTCCAGCCGTTTTCTCAGGGAATTACTGACCGTATGTTCCTTGACCCTGGCTCCCAGCACAATGACATAATCCAGGTTAGCCTTGCCCGGCGTGGCAGCTCCCAGAAACACCAGGACACAGAGAATTCCCAGCACAGCCACACCGGCAATACAGGTGGTCACCACCGACACCGGCACCCAGCGGGGAATCCGTTCCATGTTCCTGGCATAATACCATCTTCCATATACCAGGAAAACAAGCAGGGCCGCAAAAAACAGCCATATGAAGGCAAAGGAGGTGCTTATGCCCGCATACACCACAATGATTATAAAATAAGCAACGCAAAGCACTGCCAGCCCCATAAGTACTCCATCTAACATCCCAAGGCACCTCCTGTCTGCCAGAGCCCTCCCGGCCCAGGCGCAGCTTCTTCCTCCCGAATACGGTTCCGGACAGTCTATTCCTCAGTCTCTTCTTTTCTCCGCAGGATATCATAAACAGATACCTCCGCCGGCAGTCCGACCCACAGAATCTGTTTTGAATGGGGCGCGCTCTCCTGCTCATTGCCCTCATTATCTGTGATGGACTCCACTGTCACTTCCAGATTTTGTCCTCCGGGCTTCATGACCTCAATGGTTTCACCCACGGAAAACTTATTTTTCTGCTCAATCCTGCACCGGCCCCGGCTGTCCGTGTCCTCCACGGTTCCCAGATATGTGTAGCTTTTCACATAGGTGCTGCTGTCATATATGTGGTCATCCGCCGTGGGTTTCCCAAAGTAGAAACCGGTGGTGAACCTGCGGTTGGTGCATTTTCCTATTTCTTCCCTGTACCACTCCAGATTTTCCCTGTAAACCGCCGGGTCCTTCAGATAATCGTCAATGGCCCTGCGGTAGGCCCTGGTGACCGTAGCCACGTAAAGGGCGGTCTTCATCCTTCCCTCTATCTTAAAGCTGTCAATTCCGGCATCTATCATCTCAGGAATATACTCCACCATGCACAGGTCCTTGGAATTGAAGATATAGGTGCCCCGGTCATTTTCATATACAGGCATGTACTCCCCCGGTCTGGTCTCCTCCACCAGAGAGTATTTCCAGCGGCAGGGATGGGTGCAGGCGCCCTGGTTGGCGTCCCTTCCCACAAAATAATTGCTCAGAAGGCATCTGCCGGAATAGGATATGCACATGGCGCCGTGGATAAAGCTCTCTATCTGCATATCCTCAGGAATGCGGTCCCGGATTTCCCGGATTTCCGCCAGAGACAGCTCCCTTGCAGACACCACGCGCCTTGCTCCCAGTCCGTGCCAGAACAGGTAGGTTCCGTAATTGGTATTGTTGGCCTGGGTGCTTATGTGTATTTCCATGTCAGGAAGGACCCTTCTGGCAATTGCAAACACGCCCGGATCCGATATGATAAGCGCATCCGGAGCCACATCCCTCATCTCTTCAAAATAAGCCTCCACCCCCGGCAGGTCCCCGTTGTGAGCCAGTATGTTGGCTGTCACGTAGACTTTAACCCCGCGCGCATGGGCAAAGGCAATTCCTTGTTTCATCTCTTCATTGGAAAAATTATGGGCCTTGGCCCGCAGGCCAAATGCCTCGCCTCCGATATATACGGCATCCGCCCCGTAAACAACGGCTGTTTTCAGCACGTCCAGGCTTCCAGCCGGTATCAGCAATTCTGTCTTTCTCATTCCACTCTCTCCGTATACTTGGTGCTGACAGCAACCCCGTCCCCTATGGGGATGATGGCTGTCTCCAGTCCCTTCCTGTGCTTCAGTTCGTACAGATACCGCCGCATCCTGCTGTGGATGGTCCTGTTCCTGCGCTCCACCGCAAAGCGGGATTCCACAATGTCCCCGTCCTGGAGAACATTGTCCGATATGAGCATTCCCCTGTCTGGCATCAGTTCCAGAATCATAGGCAGCCAGTGCAGATACTGGCCCTTTGCGGCATCCATGAACACCAGGTCAAAGGTCTGTCCCTTCAGTCCGGCCAGCAGGTCGTCTGCATCTCCTGCCAGAAGGGTAATGCGCCCCTCCTCACCGGCCTTTTTAAAATTATCCATGGCCGCAGGGATTCGCTTCTCATACTTCTCAATGGTGGTGATGCGGCAGTTTTCCGGCATCACACTGCACATAAGAAGGGATGAGTATCCCACAGCCGTCCCTATCTCCAGTATATGTTCCGGCCGCAGGGCTGCCACCAGGGTCTTTAGAAGGGCTGCTGTCTCCCTGCGTATAATAGGCACCCGGTCCCTGACAGCTTCCAGTTCTATGGAATCCAGCAGACTGCCCTGGCTGGATTCCAGGGAATGTATATAGTCCGTAATCCTGTTATTTACTATCATTGGGTTCCATCCTCTGCAGCATCCTCAATCCATCCGTCTTCCATCTCCTGGTCCTCGCCTTCATAGGTCTGCTCATTGGCCTGGACCTCCTGGGAGTCCAGGGCGTCCGCCCCTGCCTGGGAAGCCGGGGTGCCGTCAGCCGGTATTCCCTGGTCTGTTTCCGCTGCCTGAACAGCCCCGTCCTGGGATGCGGCTGCCGGTTCCGCGGATGCCCCCCGTCCGGAAGCAGCTCCATCCCCTTTGGTCCCCTCTGATGCGCCGGATTCAGATGTCCTGGCTCCGGACGCCTTGGCTCCGCCGGACTGGGCCGGTTTTGCGCTGTCTTCGGTTTCCGGCTTCTCATTGAGCAGCTGGAGGATTTCCTTGGATGTCATGGACGTATTAAGGTTATAGGTGCCAGGATAGATTGTCTCGTAGTCATAGAACTTGCTCTGGAAAATAAAGGCAAACTCACTTTTAATAAGCCCCTTATGGGCAAGAAACTCCGCAGCCTCAGACACGGATTCCTCCGAATCAATCCGGACTACCATATCCTGTCCCGGCGCCTCGTCCACTGCCTCGGCAAAAAATATCTCATGGCCAAAGGCATAGCCCCTGGCAACCGCCTCGTACAGCAGCAGAATAATCAGGGCATATACCATGAGTTTCACGGATATGCTGATTATAGTGGTTGTGATTTTGTTGATTTCCCTTGTCCTATTGCTCATAATCCATTCCTCTTATCCTGCCCGGCGTCTTCATGTCCGCGGTATTCCCGGACCGGGCGCGCTGCCTGTACGGCAGCACGCGGGTCCTGAATCTTATACCTCCATGATAATTGGCAGAATCACGGGATTGCGCTTCATGCGCTTCCACAAAAAGTCACTTAAACTGTCTTTGATGATGTTCTTTATCTTACCCCAGTCGCTGACATGACGGTCCAGGCAGTCCTGTACCGCGTCATATACAATGGTGTGGGCTTCCTCCAGTAAATCCTCGGATTCCCGCACATACACGAAGCCTCTGGACACAATGTCCGGGCCTGCCAGCAGCTGGTTGCTGTGTTTCTCTAAGGTCAGCACTACTACAATAATACCATTTTGTGCAAGGTTTTGTCTATCCCGTAATACGATATTGCCCACATCGCCCACGCCCAGGCCATCCACAAAGATGCCTCCGCAGGTCACATGGTCTATAACCTCGCAGCTGTCCTCGTCCAGGGCAACCACATCGCCGGAATTGACCATAACCGCGTTTTCCTTCTGCACTCCCATAAACTGGGCCAGCTCTCTCTGGGCCATACGATGACGGTACTCGCCATGGATGGGGATGGAAAACTTGGGATGCACCAGGGAATAAATCAGCTTTAAGTCCTCCTGGCAGGCATGTCCTGAAACATGGGTATCCTGGCAGATTACCTCTGCGCCCTTCATGGACAGCTCGTTCACCACATTGGCCACGGCCTTCTCGTTGCCCGGTATAGGGGTGGAGCTCAGCACCACCACGTCTCCCGGCAAAATGGATACCTTCTTGTGAATGCTGGCAGCCATCCTGGAAAGAGCAGCCATGGACTCGCCCTGGCTTCCCGTTGTGATGAGCACAGTGGATTCCGGCGGGTAATTCTTCAGGTGTTCAATGTCAATCAGAGTTCCCTCCGGCACATTGATATACCCCAGCTTGCTGGCAATATCCATGATAGTCACCATGCTGCGGCCTTCCACCACAACTTTGCGGCCGTATTTGTATGCCGTGTTCACCACCTGCTGCACCCTGTCCACATTGGAGGCAAAGGTAGCCACAAAAATACGCTGGTTCTTGTGTTCTGCAAATATGGCGTCAAATGTCTTACCCACGGTGCGCTCAGACATGGTGAATCCGGGACGGATGGCGTTGGTGCTGTCTGCCATAAGGGCCAGCACGCCCTTTTTTCCCAGCTCCGCAAAGCGCTGCAAATCAATGGGGTCCCCAAATACCGGCGTGTAGTCAATCTTAAAGTCTCCTGTGTGCAGCACGGTTCCCACCGGCGTAAATATGGCCAGGGCGGATGCATCCTGGATGCTGTGGTTTGTCTTTACGAATTCCACCCTGAAACATCCCAGGTTCACGGACTGTCCGTGCTTCATCACCTTTCTCTTGGTGTTCTTTAAGAGGCGGTGCTCCTCCAGCTTATGCTCAATCAGGGCAATGGTCAGCTTTGTGCCGTATACAGGCACATTGACCTGCTGCAGGATATAAGGCAGGGCGCCGATATGGTCCTCATGGCCATGGGTGATAACAAAGCCCTTCACCTTGTCAATGTTCTGCTTTAAGTAGGTCACATCCGGTATTACCAGGTCAATGCCCAGCATGTCGTCCCCCGGGAAGGCCAGTCCGCAGTCCACTACAATGATGCTGTCCTCATATTCAAAAGCAGTGATGTTCATACCAATCTGCTCAAGACCGCCTAACGGAATGATTTTCAGCTTGCCCTTTCCGTCCTTTTTTCCGTCCCGTGCCTTTTGTCTGGCAGGTGCGGGAAGTGCTTTTGATTCGCCGGAATTTCTGGCCGTCTTAGAGTCCCCTGTATTCCTGGAATTCCTGGATTCTCCTGCATTCCTGGATGATTTGGCCTCTCCTGCATTCCTGGACGCTTTGGCTTCCCCTGTGCTCCTGGACGATTTGGCTTCTCCGGTATTTCTGGAAGCTTTTGACTCGCCGGATGCCTTTGTGTTTCCGGTTCCCCTGGAGGTCCTTGCACCGCCGCTGTCCTTGGACTCCTTGGCGGCAGAGACTGTCTGGGCCTCACCCTTTTGTCCGTTTCTGCTCTTGGCCTGTCCCCGTGGGGAACCCTGGCTTTTCTTTTTCTGGGTTTCCCCATTCCCCGCCGGTTCCTTGGACGCAGTCTTTTTCTGGGCCGGTCTTCTGTTCTGCGGTTTCCTGGCAGGCTGCTCCTGTGCGGCGGCTGCCTCCTGAACATTGGCTTCCTGAACATTGGTTTCCTGAACACCGGACTCCTGGACGCCGGACTCCCGGACACTGTTTTCCTGTACGGCCTGGATTCTTACCTCTGCGGCTGCCTCCGGCGCCACCTCTGCCGTATTCTCTTTTTCTTCTAAATTCAAATTGATTCCTCCAATCTCTGTTTCTATCTATTTCTCAAGGTCCACATCTGCATCGCTTAACAGTTCTTCAAACACTTTCATCAGTGCGTCCAGTTCGCTGTCGTCTTCCACAAACTCATACACGGCCTCAGCGTCCTGCTGTCCTGACATATCCTTAAGGATATAGCACTCTCCGTCCTCGCCTTCCGGCGCGTCTGTTACAAGCAGATAACTCCTTGCATTTATCCTTGTTTCCTCTAACACATAAAAATCCACGGATTCACCGGAATCCGTCACCATGGTAATCATATCTTCTCTCGTCTTTTCTTCCATCTCTTCTCTCCTGGCTTCTGACTGTTCCGCCGCAGCCTAAACATGCTGCAGGCTGTCCAGATATCCCTGCAAAATCAAGGCCGCCGCAATCTGGTCCACGCTTTTCTTCCTGTTTTCCCTGCGGACGCCGCTTTCAATCAGCACACGCTGCGCCGCCACTGTGGTGAGGCGTTCGTCCCAGAGAATAACCTCAAGGCCGGTGCGCCTTTCCAGGGCAGCTTTAAACTCCTGGGTCTTTTCCCCCCGCTCGCCCACTGTATTGTTCATATTCTTAGGATAACCAAGAACAATACGTTCAATCTCGTATTCACCAATTAATTGCTCAATCCGCGCAAGGGTCTGTCGTAATTTATTCTCGCTGGCCCTGGTGATTGTTTCCACTGTCTGGGCAGTAATACCTAAAGGGTCGCAGACCGCCACCCCAACTGTTTTTGAGCCAAAATCCAGACCCATTATCCTCATATTCAATTCCTCCGGTAAACATAAAAAATCGGAATGCACCATAAAAGCAGCTGGCTCATCGCCAACTGAATGCATCCCACTCATATCCATCCGTACATTACTGCGAAGGCCTGTCCCCAGGCCTTCTGTTATTCACGCCGCATATCCTTGCCCGCCCGCTGTCAGCGGGCCGGTTGCCCCTGGAGCGCCTTCTGCAGGTTGCCCCGGAACCTGTCTGAACCGTTCCTATTTCAGACGGGCATCAATATACACAGCCATCAGTTCCTCCAGAATCTCATCACGTTCAACCTTCATAATAAGACTTCTGGCGCCCTTATGGCTGGTAATATAAGTCGGGTCCCCAGACATGATATAACCCACTATCTGGTTCACGGGATTATACCCCTTTTCAGTCAAGGCAATATAGACCTGCTCCAGTACGTCGCTTACTTCTATCTTTTTGTCCTGAACAGCTTGAAAATATTGTGTATCTTTTATATTGCCCATGTCATCACGTCCTTTAAGTATTCTTCTCTATTCTACATTATATTTTGCTATTCGGCAATAGATTATTTTCTTAATTTTTTCTAATTATTGTCATGTTTCTGTAAAATGTCGCACAATCTTTCCGTCTTTTCGGAAATATGTTCCTTTTTTTAAGAAAATTCTACCTTTAATACCTCATCATTCAGGAGTCCTGAAGCAGAAAGTTCCATAATGCGCCCCGCAAGCTGCTTCCGGTCCATCCCGTCCTCCAGCAGAAGGGCTGCCTTGACATACTGGGGCGTATAGCCCGTCATATACCACTTTCCTTCCATCTCAGCCGCTTCCTCAAACAGAACCGATACCCGTTTTCCCGCAAACCGCTCCCTGTACCGGCGGGACATAGTCTTTTCCAGCTCCAGCAGCACATCGCTGCGCCGGGCCTTTACCTGCTCCGGCACCTGATCCGCCATAACCGCTGCCCTGGTGCCCTGGCGTCTGGAATATTTAAACACATGCATCTCATAAAATTGCACTGTCTCCAGAAAATCCCTGGTTATCCCGAACTCTTCCTCTGTCTCTCCCGGAAATCCTGCAATCACATCCGTTGTGACGGCCGGATGGTCAAAGGTCTCCCTGAGTATGCTGCAGCGCCTGAGATAATCCTCCGTTGTATAGTGGCGGTTCATCCGTTTCAGCGTGTCATCACAGCCGCTTTGAAGGGAAAGATGGAAATGAGGACAGAACTTCGGCAGGCCGGCCAGCTTTGCCGCAAATTCCCTGGTAATGATTCTGGGTTCCAGGGAGCCCAGGCGGATGCGCTCCAGCCCTTCCACCCGGTGAATCCGTTCTATCAAATCCCACAGAGGGCCGCTGTCCCAGTCTCCGCCCTTTACAGGGCTTCCGTCCATGTGTTCCGTTCCATAGGAGCTTAAATGGATGCCTGTAAGCACCACTTCCCTGTATCCCCGGGCCACCAGGCCTTCCACCTCAGCCACCACATCCTCAGGCTTCCTGCTTCTGACTCTGCCCCTGGCGTAGGGGATGATGCAGTAGCTGCAAAACTGATTGCAGCCGTCCTGAACCTTGATGAACGCCCTGGTATGTTCCCCCAGACGGCTTACATGAAGCTCCTCGTACTCCCCGGCGCTGGCAATGTCCAGCACATAGCCGTCCCTGCCGGTCCGCCGGTCCCGCATGTACTCTTCCAGAATGTCCGCCAGACGGGCCTTATTGTTGTTGCCGATAATGATATCCACGCTGCTGTCTTCCTTCAGGGTGCCGGCAGCCACCTGGACATAACAGCCCGCTGCCACCACCACGGCCTCCGGGTTCAGCTTCTTTGCGCGGTGAAGCATCTGGCGTGATTTGCGGTCCGCGATATTGGTCACGGAGCATGTATTGATGATATAGACATCCGCCTTCCGGTCAAAGGGCACGATTTCATAACCGCGCTCCTCCAGCTGCTGCTGCATGGCCTCTGTCTCATAAGCATTAACTTTGCATCCCAGGTTGTGCAGGGCTGCTTTTGGCATTGTAAAACCTCCTGTTCACGGTCTGCTGCGACCAATTATACAGGGCATCCGCCCTATGGAACTATAACCAAATTACCATATTGTTCCTGCGTTTTTCATGCAATCTCACTATTGACTTTTAGTCCCCCTGTCTGTAGTATTAAAGCAAAGCAGAATTCACTGCAGTCATAATTCAAACACACATACCACAAGGAGGGTTTTTCTCATGAAAACAGTTCGCATTTCGTTAAATTCCATTGACAAGGTTAAGTCATTTGTAAATGATTTATCTAAGTTTGATGTTGATTTTGATTTGGTTTCCGGCAGATATGTTATTGATGCTAAGTCTATCATGGGTATCTTCAGCCTGGATTTATCCAAGCCAATCGACCTGAACATCCACGCTGAGAGCGGCGTTGATGACATTCTGGCCATTTTAGCACCATACATCATCGCTTAATCTGCTGATTCATTTCCCGCCTGCCGCGGGACAAGGCACATACGTCAAATCATCAGAAACCATCAGAGTCTGCCGAGGCAGACTCTTTTTATGTTTGTTTCCGGTTTGTATTGCCTGCCGTACCTCTGCGCCCTTTATCCCTGGCAGAGAATCTGTTCCGTTGTCTCCAGGGCTGTCTCCACCAGCTGGTCAATCTTTTCTTCCAGACGGCGCTCAGAGCTGTGAATCACATTGATGTTGGGCTTTGTCACCGGATGCTTGGCCACAAAGATGGTGCAGCAGTCCTCGTAAGGCTGTATGGATGTCTCATAGGTGCCGATTCGCTCAGATACATCCACAATTTCCTGCTTGTCAAAGCCAATGACCGGACGGAACACAGGCATGGTGCACACCTCATTGGTAGCTGCCAGGGACTGCAGTGTCTGGGAGGCCACCTGCCCAATGCTCTCACCTGTAATCAGGCCGATGGAGCCGGTGCGCTCCGCTATGGTCTGGGCAATCCGCATCATATAGCGGCGCATGATGATGGTCAGCTCCTCATGAGGACATTTGTCATAGATGTAGAGCTGGATATCCGTAAAATTCACCACATGGAGATTGATGGGGCCTGCGTATCTGGCCACCAGGTTTGCCAGGTCCACCACCTTCTGCTTTGCGCGTTCACTGGTATAGGGCGGCGCATGGAAATATACCGCGTCCACCTTCACGCCTCTTTTGGCAATCATATAGCCTGCCACCGGGCTGTCGATGCCGCCGGACAGCAACAGCATGGCCCTGCCGTTTGTTCCTATGGGCATGCCCCCCGGACCGGGAATCACCAGGGAAAACAGGTTGATTTTCTGGCGTACTTCCACATGGAGAACCACATCGGGATGGTGGACATCTACCCGCATCAGGGGAAATGCCTCCAGAATCGCCTCTCCCATGTCCCGGTTAATCTGCTCCGAGGTCACGGGATACTGCTTGTCCCCCCTGCGGGCGTTTACCTTGAAGGTGATGTTCTTATCCGGATACACCTGATTCATGTATTCCACCACATGTTTTTTCAGGTTTCCGTAATCCTTATCCTCAATCTGCACCATGGGACAGATATCCGCAATGCCGAATACCCGCTTAAGGGCTTCCACGGCATCGTCGTAATCATAGTCCGTCTCCGCCTTCACATAGATGCGCCCCGACTCCTTGGCGACGTCAAACTCCCCCTCCACGCTCTTCAGCGCATAGCGAATCTGCTTTATCAGGGCATCCTCAAACATATACCGGTTCTTGCCCTTGGTGCCAATCTCTGCGTATTTAATCAAAAATGACTGGTACTGCATCTCTTACCTCTTTCTATTGTTCAATCGTCCGCTTCACTGTCTTGCGGCAGCGTATCATTTCCGTGCATCATTCCTGTATATCATTTCCGTGCATCATCCCCGGTGGTACCGTCTCAGCACCGGCAGAAGCTCTTCCAGGACCTCCATACAGTAATCTATTTCTTCCTTTGTGTTGAACATGCCGAAGCTGAACCTCAGTGTGGAATCCAGCAGTTCCTTTCTGACGCCAATGGCCTTTAAGGTGCCGCTGATTGCAGGGTGGTTGGAGGAGCAGGCCGAGCCGGAGGAAACATAGATTCCCTTGTCCTCCAGAGCATGGAGAAGGACCTCGCTTCTCACTCCCTGAAAGCTTGCGCTGACAATCTGGGGCGCGCTCTCTGCTCCCTTCCGGCTGTTGACAACAACACCCGGCAGGGCAGCCATGCGGTCTGTCATATAATCCTTCAGGCCCGTAATGTACTCTGTCTTCTGCTGATGGTCCGTGTACATTTCCCTGGCCGCCTGGCCCATGCCCGCAATGCCCGGAACATTTTCCGTGCCTGAACGCATGTCCTTCTGCTGGCCGCCTCCGTAGAGAAGGGGACAAATTTTCACCCTCTCATCGATGTATAGGAATCCCACCCCCTTGGGACCGTGAATCTTGTGGGCGCTGACAGACAACAGGTCGATTCCCTGTTTCTTCGGACGAATCACAAGCTTGCCGTAGGCCTGGATGGCATCCACATGAAAAAGAGCGGCAGGATTCCTGCCATGGACAAGGGATGCAATCTGCTCCACCGGTTCAATGGCTCCCACCTCGTTATTCACATACATAACAGATACCAGAATGGTATCCGGACGCATGGATTCCTCCAGCTCCTCCAGGGATATATGGCCCTGGCTGTCCACAGACAGATATGTGACTTCAAACCCCTGCTGCTCCAGATATGCCAAAGGATTGTACACTGAGGCATGTTCAATCCTGGTGCTGATGATGTGCTTTCCGGCCCTCCGGTTTGCCATGGCAGTGCCGATGAGCGCCATGTTGTTGGATTCCGTACCGCCGGAGGTAAACAGGATTTCCTTGTCCCTGACCTTTAATGTCTTTGCAATATCCGCCGCTGCCCGGCGCACATACTGCTCCGCCTCCATACCCTTTCTGTGTTTGGCGGAGGGATTGCCGTAATCCTCGGTCATGGTTTTCACCACAATATCCCTCACACTGTCAAACACGCGGGTGGTGGCTGAATTGTCAAAATATGCTTCCATTATATAAACTCCTTTACAGCGCCCCTTCCAGCCGCATCATCAGTACCGACAGCACGGCCAGGCCTGCTGTCTCTGTCCTCAGTATCCTGCGTCCCAGACTGACGGGCCGCACGCCTTTTGAAAGGGCCAGCTCTATCTCCCTTTCGTCAAAGCCTCCCTCCGGACCAATGAACACAGCAATGTCCTGTCCCGGTCCGACGGCATCCAGCTCCGCCTTTGTGCCCTCCATCCCCGCCTCATGTTCATAAGGAATGAGACGCACGGAAAATCCCCGGCTCTCCACAAAGTCAAAGGCTTCTTTTAAAGTCATGAGGCCGGATACCCCGGGAACCAGGCTCCGTTTGGACTGCTTGGCGGCACTTTCCGCTATGGCCTGCCACCGCTTGCGCTTGGCCTCTTCCTTTTTCGGCTCCAGTTTAACCACCGTGTTTCTGGTGGACACAGGAATAATACCTGCCGCCCCCAGCTCCACGGCCTTTTGGATGATAAACTCCATCTTATCAGATTTGGGCAGTCCCTGAAAGAGCCAGATTCTGGAAGGCAGCTCCCGTCCTTCCTCCTGGATTTGTCTAATCCGGGCCGTAACCTCCTGGCCGGCGATGTCTTCCGCCCCGCAGAGGTAATCCCTGCCAGTGCCGTCGCTGACCAGGATTTCCTCCCCCGGTCTTATGCGCAGGACATTCTTTATGTGGTTCACGTCAGGACCGGTTATCCTTACCAGTCCGTCCTCCACCTGCTCAGGATTTACAAAAAAATGATGCATGGTTTTCCCTCAGGTCCTTCCTTAATATAACCTATTTTCTTCTGGCAGTCACGCTCACCCATTCGCCCTGGTATGTGATTTCCACCACCTCCAGGTCCCGGCAGCGCGCAAATGCCTCCTTCACTGCCTCTTCCTTCATATCAATGATGCCGGAGGTGATGAAGATACCGCCTTTTTTCAGATGGGCAGGTATCTCGTCCACCAGCAGGATGATGACATCCGCCAGTATGTTGGCCACCGCCACATCGTATTTGCCGTATCCGGCCCACTCCTTTACGGAAGTATCATCTATGATATTTCCCTGGAGCACATGGAACCTGTCCTCCGGAATATGGTTGGCTTCCAGGTTCTCCCTCACGGCGTTAATGGCATTTTCATCCAGGTCCGTTCCCCACACCTGGTCCGCCCCCAGCTTCAGGGCCGTGATTCCCAGGATGCCGCTGCCCGTCCCCACGTCCAGCACCGCGGTGTCCCGGTTCACGTACTTTTTAAGCTGGCGGATGCACAGCTGGGTAGTCTCATGCATACCGGTTCCAAAGGCAGTGCCCGGGTCAATCTGCACCAGAAGCTTGTCCTTGTGCTCCTCAGGGACAGACTCCCAGGTAGGCTTAATCAGGATATCATCCACTGTAAAGGGCTTGAAATACTGTTTCCAGTTGTTAATCCAGTCCTTGTCCTCTGTTTCCGATGCAGTGATGGTCCTGGCGCCCAGGTCCGTAAATGGAGCCAGCTCATCCAGCCCTTCCTCCACCCGTCTGAGATAATCCGCCACATCCGCGTCTTCATCCAGGTAAAAGCTTATCCTGGCAACCCCTTCATCCGGAGGAAGCTCAGGGAGAATGTCGATAAACATCCCCTTTGTCTCCTTCTCTGTCAGAGGCACATTGTCCTCGATTTCGATTCCCTCTATACCAATGTCGTCAAACATGCTGCTAATCAGGTCCACCGCCTCAGTGGTGGTGGTTAACGTAAATTTTTTCCATTTCATATGATTCACTCCTATTTCCTATGTGCCGCTTACTATTTTAATGAACAATACCCCAAGCACCATCAGCACCACGGGGCGGACCACCTTTTGTCCGTCGTGGGCCACCATACCGGCCCCGATATAGTGTCCTGCTATGGAACAAACACCGGCCATAAGCCCCAGCGGGTAGTAAACATTTCCGGTTGCAATAAAGGTCACAAGCGCCGCAATATTAGAGGAAAGGTTGATTACCTTTGTCTGTGCGGATGCGCTGCGTGTATCCAGCCCCGCTGCCCCTGTGAGAATGAGAATCAGGAAGGTTCCTGTGCCCGGCCCGTAAAAGCCGTCATATCCTCCCACAAAAAAGGCCGCCCCCATGCATATGGCAAACACCTTTTTTCCGGAAATGGCATCTGTCCTGTCTCCGGCTCCCATATCCTTGTTCCTGAGCACATAAAAGGCCACAACAGGCAGCACCACAATCATCATGTGCTTGATGACTGATTCCGGCACCATGAGAGCCAGATGGGCCCCAAGGGCCGAGCCTGCAAGGGCTGCTGCAGAGGAACAGACCGCCATAAACACTTTTCCATTCAGGAAACCATGTTTTGCCAGGCGGGCCGTGGAAACAGCGGTTCCCATGGCTGAACTGAGCTTATTGGTACCCAGGGCCACATGGGCGGGCACCCCTGCAATGAGATATGCAGGCAAGGCAATAAGCCCGCCGCCGCCTGCAATGGAATCCACCAGTCCGGCCAAAAATACCAACGGGCACACAATAAGATATTGTAACATGATTGTATCCTCTTTTCCGTAAAACAACCTTTATATTATCACATATTATGTGCACTGGCAATAAGCGGCAATTTTTTTTTGCAATAAAAAAGCCCCGCCCTGCATTAACATTATGAACGGATGAAAGAAAGATGCCGGGGCAGAAGCGGGCAGCCGTGCAGGCCCCAGGGGACGGGATTCCGGAACATACAATCATAAACCAAAAGGGCGGCAAAAAGCCGCGCGAAATTCCAACATTGCATTACACTCCATCACACACACATACCGGATGGAACGGCTCCCAGGCATTGAACCAAGATACGAAAGAAACGGATTACCATACAGTTACCATATAAATAAGGATACAAAGGAAAAAATTGCTTCTGGTCTTAAAGTTACCATACGACAAAAAACAGAAAACCCCGGCGCCTGCTTGCCACAGGCGCCGGGGTTTTCCGGTTTTCACGTTGGATTATACATGCTTACATATCTCTTCCCTCAACGCTTTTGCCATCTCCTGATATTCTTCCTCCGAGAGAGCCACTTTCTCCACATCGTCATGGAACGCCTCCCCGAAAAATACAGCCTATCCCACTGCCCTGGTGGCCTTTAACGACCGCCTGGCCCTGGGCGCCATCCAGGCCATCCACCAAGCCGGCTTTAAGGTTCCGGACGACATCAGCGTCATCGGATACGACAACTCAGATCAGGCAAAATACTCCATGCCCAAGATTACCACCGTGGAAATCCATGCATCCCTCATGGCCCAGACAGCGGCCAGAATGCTGTTCCAGCCACGGTTTCCGCTACCGGACCAAAGCGCCGTCCGCTCCCACCACATAGCCGTCCGGGGTTGTGGTGTTCATAAACAGCCGCCCCATGGTCCCGTCTGACTGGGTATTAAAATAATAAAGCTTCCCATCTATCATCTGCCAGCCCGTGCGCATCATCCCCAGGGTGCCGTCATCCAGGGGATTCAGATAATACCGGTTCCCGTCGCTGTCCGTAAACCATCCTGTCAGCATATATCCATTCTGGTCAAAGCGGTACCAGCGGTTATGAATCAGCTGCCAGCCCCCGGACAGCCAGCTGCCGCCATAGAGCTGGAACCACCAGCCCCCCGGGCTGTATCTCCAGCCCTGGCCGTACTGGACTCCAGGCCCTCCATTGTAATACCACCAGTCATCCTCATCCCAGTCGTCCCAATCATCCCAGTAATCGTCATTGGGGTCCCACCAATATCCGGGGTCAAACTGGGCCGTGGACGTATCCGGCACATTGGTGTTAAAGCCAGGGTAAGCCCTGACCGTATTATCTGTAGTAACCTGGGCATTGCCCTGAGGCGCTGAGGGACCGCCGTAATCATAGGTCCCTGACGGCGAAGTCCCGTAATCATATTCCACCCCCGGGCCGCCCCTGCGGTAATGGTCATAATACCAGCTGTCTCCCGGCCCATAGGCCAGGCAGTCCTGAACCGGCAGGAAAGACAGCGCAGTCACGGCCGCCAGTATGAACGGCGCGGAAATCATCCTTCTCATGTTTATCTCCTCTTTTAGCTTAGGTCTGTATTACATTCCCAATTACATTCTTATGCATATTTAAAAGTATATCACAACACGATTGACATTTTCAACACATGAACATACAATAGTTGTATGTGCAACTATTGTGAATGCAATTTTCTTGGGCCAAAGAACTGAAATTGCATTCTTATAGGCCAAACACAGGGAATAATCGTCACAGTTCAACGAAGGAGGATTCCGGAATGAAGGAATTTTTATCTTACCTGAAACCCTACAAAAGGGATGCGGTCATGGCTGTTTTCTGCATTGAGGCCGAGACCGTGTTTGAGTTAATCATCCCACTGGTCATGGCTTCCATTGTGGATGTGGGCGTAGCCACCGGGGACCGGCATTACATTATGATGAAGGGACTGCAAATGGTCCTCTTTGCCCTTATCTCCCTTGTACTGGGTCAGGGTTCAGCCATGTTTGCGGCCCGGTGCGGCCAGGGTCTGGGTGCTGAAATCCGCAGGGCGGAGTTTGCCAAGCTGCAGCAGTTTTCCTTTGCCAACACAGACCATTTCAGCAGTTCTTCCCTGGTGACCCGCCTTACCAGCGACGTGACCACCATCCAGAACTCCGTTGCCACAGGCATGCGTCCAGCTTTCCGCTCCCCGGTCATGATGCTGACCGCCATGGCTGCTTCCTTTTACATCAATTCCCAGCTGGCCATGGTGTTTCTGGTGGCTGCCCCGGCACTGGGTGTGCTGCTGTTTTTTATTATCAGCCATGTACGCCCCCTGTACAGCGTGATGCAGGGCGCCATTGACATGGTAAACCGCATCATCCAGGAAAACCTCACCGCCATCCGGGTGGTGAAATCCTATGTCAGGGGCGACCATGAAATCCAGAAATTCGAGGAGGTCAATTACAATCTGCAGTTTACTGCGGAAAAAGCCTTCCGCCTGGCAGTCCTGAACATGCCGGCCATGCAGCTGGTTATGTACTCCACCATCCTTTGCATCCTGTGGTTCGGCGGCAGACTGGTCACCATAGGCGGTGTGAAGGTGGGTGAGCTGACCGGATTTCTCAGCTATGTGCTGCAGGTTTTAAATTCCCTGATGATGTTCTCCAATGTATTTCTCATGACTACCAGGGCCCTTGCTTCCTGGAAGCGCATCTCAGAGGTCATGGATGAGGAAATCGACATAAAGGAGGATGCCTCCAGCTCGCTTATGGTGGAGCACGGGGATATCCGGTTTGAACATGTATATTTTAAATACAATCAAAACGCTGCCGAGTATGTGCTCTCCGACATTTCCTTTCATATTAAAGCAGGCCAGACCGTGGGAATCATCGGCCAGACAGGCGCTGCCAAGAGCACGCTGGTCCAGCTGATTCCCAGGCTCTATGAAGCCACAGAGGGCACCGTATATATAGACGGCCGGCCGGTCCGCGAATATTCCCTCAAAGGACTGAGGGATTCCATCGCCATGGTGCTCCAGAAAAACACCCTGTTTTCCGGCACGGTAAAGGATAACCTGCGCTGGGGCAAGGAAATGGCCACGGACCAGGAAATCGGGGAGGCATGCCGCATTGCGTGTGTGGATGAATTCATTGACCGTCTGGAGCACGGTTATGAAACAGAGCTGGGCCAGGGAGGGGTCAATGTGTCAGGAGGGCAGAAGCAGCGGCTCTGCATTGCCAGGGCCATCCTCAAGTCCCCCAGGGTACTGATTCTGGACGATTCCACCAGCGCGGTGGATACAGCCACAGAGGCCAAAATCAGGGACGGACTGGCAAAGAGCATGCCGGATACAACGAAAATCATCATTGCACAGCGCATATCCTCAGTGGTCCATGCAGACCAGATTATCATCCTGGAGGACGGACAGGTGAATGCAGTGGGCAGCCATGAAACCCTGCTGGCCTCCAACCAGATTTATCAGGATATATATCATTCTCAACAGGAAGGGGCGAATCTGTAATGGCAAGAATAGCAAATTATAACCGTCCCAAGGACACCCGGCGTACCCTGAGACAGATGCTCAGCTATCTGGGGCGGCACAAATGGTATATGCTGCTGATTGCCCTCCTGGTGACAATCAGCGCCCTGGCCAGCATATTGGGAACATACCTGCTGAAGCCGGTCATCAACCAATATATTCTTCCGGGAGACATACCGGGGCTTATAAAAATGCTTGTGGTCATGGGTGCGCTGTACCTGTGCGGCGCCCTCTCCTGTTATGCTTATAATCAGATGATGGTCCACATTTCCCAGAAGGTGGTCAGCGAAATCCGGTCCGACCTGTTCCGGCACACCCAGCGCCTTCCCCTGACCTACTTTGATGCCCATACCCACGGGGAACTGATGAGCCGTTTTACCAACGATGTGGATACCATCAGCGAGGCGCTTAACAATAGCTTTGCAATGATGATACAGAGCTTTATTACCATCACAGGGACCATTACCATGCTGCTGGTGCTGGACCGGCGCCTTTCCCTCATAGTCATGGTGTTTCTGGCTCTCATGGTTCTGTTCATCCGTTATAACGGCAAAAGGAGCAGGAAGTATTTTACCCAGCAGCAGAGATATCTGGGCAGCATCAACGGCTTTGTGGAGGAAATGGTGGCGGGCCAGAAGGTAGAAAAGGTATTTAACCATGAGGCCCAGGACTACGAGGAATTCTGCCGCCGCAACGAGGCATTCCGGGTGGCTGCCACCAAGGCCCTGACCTATTCCGGCATGACGGTGCCCACCATCGTGGCCCTGTCCTATGTCAATTACGCCCTGTCAGCCTGCGTGGGCGGTCTTTTTGCCCTGTCAGGCCTTACGGATTTGGGGACCCTGGCATCCTATCTGGTGTATGTGCGCCAGAGCGCCATGCCCATGAACCAGTTCACCCAGCAGATTAACTTTCTTCTGGCGGCCCTGTCGGGAGCTGAGAGAATATTTGATATGATGAACGAGACACAGGAACCGGACCAAGGTACGGTTACCCTGTGCAATGTATGCAAGGATGAAAACGGCATTTTGAAAGAGTGCAGGGAATATACCCACTCCTTTGCCTGGAAGGTACCCGACGAAGTCCCTGCCGGGGCGTCCGGGCTCCGCACTGCCTCCGGGTCCGGCTTCCGTCTGATTCCATTGCAGGGGGATGTGCGTTTCAACCAGGTTGTATTCGGATACACGCCGGAGAAAACCATACTGAACGGCATCAGTCTCTATGCCAAACCGGGACAGAAAATCGCATTTGTAGGTTCCACCGGAGCAGGCAAGACCACCATCATCAATCTGGTGAACCGTTTCTACGAAATACAGCAGGGCAGCATCACCTATGACGGCATTGACATAAGGACCATCAGAAAGGATGACTTGCGCCGCTCCCTTTCCATGGTTATCCAGGATACACATCTGTTTACAGGAACCATAGCGGACAATATACGGTACGGGCGGCTGGACGCCACAGACGAGGATGTGGTAAGGGCCGCCAAAGTAGCCAACGCCCACTCCTTCATCCGGCGCCTGCCCCAGGGCTATGATACCCCCCTTCACAGCGATGGCGCCAACCTTTCTCAGGGCCAGCGCCAGCTCCTGGCCATTGCAAGGGCTGCCATCTCCCGTCCGCCTGTGCTGATTCTGGATGAGGCCACCAGCTCCATTGACACGCGGACGGAAAAACTCATCGAAAAGGGCATGGACGCCCTGATGGACGGGCGTACGGTCTTTGTCATTGCCCACAGGCTGTCCACGGTCCGCAACTCCAAGGCCATCATGGTACTGGAAAAAGGAGAGATTATAGAACGGGGAAACCATGAGGAACTGATAGACCAGAAGGGGCGGTATTACCAGCTTTACACAGGCCAGTTTGAACTGGAATAGAGAAAGGAAGTATGAACCATGATAAAACACGAGCAGGTACGCCGCCTCCTGGTGAGGGCGGAGAGAGCGAGGAAGCATCTGATGCAGCCCCATTTTACCCGGATTGGCCTCACCTTCGGCCAGGGCCATGCCCGCATCCTGGATGTACTTATGACCCGGGACCATATAACCCAGAAGGAACTGTCAGACCTTTGCCATATGGATGTGACCACCATGTCCCGTTCCCTGGACCGCCTGGAGGAATCCGGCTACCTGGTCAGGGAAAAGGACCCGGGATGCCGCAGGTCTTATCTGATTTGCCTCACCCAAGAAGGGTTCGCAGAAGCTCAGAAGGTACGGCAGGTGCTTAAAATGGTGGATGATGTTATCTGGGAAGGATTGGAGCAGGATGAGATGGAAGCATTCTGCGCTGTTATGGAAAAGATATGTGAAAATCTGGAACAGTGTGATTTTAAATTTGATGAAAAGGAAACGTAAGGAAAAACCGCCCTGCCGGAATAGGAAACACTCCGTCGGGGCGGTTTTGTCCGCTGCTCCATTCTAATGCTGTCTCTTTTTACTGCTGTCTCTTTCTACTGCTGCCCCATTTTACTGCTGCCCCATTTTACTGCCGGTCCAAATATGTACGGATATTATCCAGCACCTTTTCACTGAGCAAATCAAAGGCCTGTTTTGTCCTTCCGGCAGAGATATGGGCACAGAATACGCCCGGATGGCGAATCAGCTCACCGGTGCTGTCTCCCAGTGCGCCTTCTGTATCACAGATAAAATAATTATTTCCCTGGTTCAGCCATGCCTTTAGGGCCGGAATCTCAAATGCAGGTCCAATGGATGTATTAAAAAGGATTTTTCCCTGTCCCAGCTGTTTGAATTCCTTCTCATGAAGCAGAATCACATTCTTATTCAGGCAGGCAAAAACCACTTCGCTGCCAGCCAGCAGTTCCTCTAACGGACGGTAAGTCATGCCCTGTTCTTCCCTGTCCTGCTTCCTGGAACGGCTGTAGTAGGACACATCTGCACCCATGAACTTCATTGCGTCTGCTATCATTCCTCCTGATACGCCCATTCCAATGATGCCCACCTTCAAATCCGTGATTTCAAGGGGCATGTCACGAAACATGGGACGGTCAAAGCCGTGAAGGAAACGCACCAGTTCACTGAGCACATATTCCACCACTCCCCTGTCCCCGTAATCCCTGATTCCAAGAACCGTAATACCCCGTTCCCTGGCACAGGCAATGTCCACATTGGCGCTTTCCTCAGAATAAAGGCTGCAGCACATTCCAATGTAGCGGATGGAGGGACAGCTTTCAATCACATAACGGCTGATTTTGGATGTGTAGCTCACCAGCACTGCATCTGCATCCCCGATACGCCGGATGATTTCCTCATCACCAGCCGGCACGTCCTCATATAATGTTATCTCCCCTGCATACCGGTGCAGCTCCTCCTGGGCCTGAGGCACCAGGCTCACAGGCTCAATTGCCACTAATTTCTTAAACATGTCCGTTTCCTCCTAAAATACGATTGGTGATACAATGTTCTGCAATACTGCCACCACGCTCCAGCCCGCAATGGCGCTGGTACTGGAATAAATATCCACAACTGCCTTCACGCCTTCTATTTCGGATGTGATTTTGTGGTCATCCCCAACCATGCCCGGCACACTGTATATATCCACCCGGGTGTTCTCCGGACCCACGGTTGCCAGAGAGGACGCCACCGCCACATTTACCTTGGTGGGCAGCAGGGAAATGGCCTCCTTTGCATTGCCATGAAATACCCGGCTTTCCTCCCCGTCCTCCATCAGACGCTCCTCGAAAAGGGGAGTGCCCTTTAAAGAGGCCGGACCTTTTTTGGTCCTGATGCCGGCCTCTGCCTGCCCCATCAGGGATATGGTCCGCAGCACGTCAAATCCGCCCACTGCACCGGATGCAATATACACCCTGGTTTTGTGACTGGAAGCCGTGGTCTTCACCAGTTCATAAAACGCATTATCTGCAAATGCTCCAATGGACAGCACAATCATGCTGGCCCCGGAAGCCAGAATCTTCACCCCATAGTCCTTTACAGACTGGACAGACGCAGCCTCCGCAACATAGTCGGGAGACAGCGCCAGAAGCTCGTCGATGGTACCGCATGCCTGACACCCGCATTTTCCCGCCAGCAGCTCTGTCTTTTCCCTGGTCCTGCCCAGGACTCCCACCAGTTCGTATTCGTCCAGCATTCCTTTCAGGCTGGCTTCCACAATAATATCAGCCAGATAGCCGTTGCCCAGAATACCCAGTTTGAATTTTCCCATTATAACCTCCATCTGACAGGCCGTGTATGCCTGTGTATTTATGTTCTGCATCCTGTCTATTATCCCACAGCGGGGAGGTTTTTTCAATTGGAGATTTTACAGGGGAATCTGGAATAAAAATCAAAGGCTGAATGCTTAAAATGCCTTCAGCCCCCAACTTTATCACTGACGTCTGGATTGTACCCAAGCCCAGCTATGCATATAGGTTCCGGGTCAGGACGGATACCGCCTGATGACATGGCCCCGATGGCGCGGCCCTCTGCCTGCAGCATCCGTGTCGCCGGCTTTCACCGGAATATATGCTTAGTTTGTATAGTTGTCAAAGTAGCCCTGAACCAGAATAACCGGTGTTCCTTTATCACCGGAACCGCTGGTAAGGTCGCAGAGAGAGCCAATCAGGTCGGTCAGCCTTCTTGGCGTTGTTCCCTGGGACGCCATGTCGCCTACCAGGTCGGATTTCTTCTCCTTGATTCGCTGGGAAATAGCATTCTTTAATGCCTCTCCGGACAAATCCTTAAAATCATTATCAGCCAGATACTTTAGTTTTACTTCGTTTGGAGTGCCTTCCAGTCCTTCTGTATTGGCAACCGATACCACCGGGTCAGCCAGTTCCCAGATTTTTCCAACCGGGTCTTTAAATGCGCCGTCGCCGTATACCATGACCTCCACATGCTTTCCTGTACGGTCCAGAACCTTCTTCTGGATATCGGTCACCAAATCCATACAATCCCGCGGGAACAGCTTGATGGCATCCTCGGTTGACTTATTGGAGCCCAGAAGGCCGTATTTTTCATTGCAGCCGCTTCCGTCTACCGGAGCATTCAGGATATCATCCATACCGCATACCACCTCGGCGCCTGCCTCTTTTAAGATACGTTTGGTACGCATACGTGAATGGATATCACAGGTCAGAACACGCTTGGTATGGTTTAAGATTTCTCTTGGATTATTTGCAAATATCACCTCTGCCTCTGCGCCCTGCTCTTCAATCAGCTGACAGTAATAGGACACGTAGTCCACACCGGTAAAGGGATGCTTGTTCTCTCCAAAGAGTTCCCGGTAGCGCTTTAAATCTAATACATCGCTGTAAGGATTAATACCAGCCTCATCCACCTGGTCTAAGGATACCAGGGAATTTCCCACCTCATCGCTGGGATAGCTGAGCATCAGCACAACCTTCTTAGCTCCTCTGGCAATTCCCTTTAAGCAAATGGAAAAACGGTTTCTGGACAGAATCGGAAAAATGACGCCGATGGTCTCTCCGCCCAGTTTTGCCTTCACATCCCCTGCAATGGCATCAATGGAAGCGTAATTACCCTGAGCTCTGGCAACCACAGACTCTGTCACGGAAATAACATCCCTGTCCCTGATTTCAAAGCCTTCGCTTTCCGCTGCTTCCAAAACGCTGTTCACCACGATTTCGGCAAGATTATCCCCTTCACGGATAATGGGGCAGCGGATTCCTCTCGAGATTGTTCCTACTTTTCTTTCCATATGTATCTTCTCCTATATATTATAATTTTCGTCATACTATTTTATTATAGTATAAAATACAGGATTGGGGAAGTGTTTATTTTGCGGGTATATTGGTTACAGGTATAGGGTATATGTGTTGCAGGTATAGGGTATATTCGGCTGGGCTGTCTTTGGCTGGGGCAATTTATGGTTCGGCTGTGTATGCTGTGGTAATCTATGCTGCGGTAATCATTCATTATACTGTTATAAAAACAGCAGCCCAGGCATCACATCTTTCGTGCAATGATACCTGGGCTGCCGTCTTCTTCAGATACTCTTATTTAAATAACTTTCCCATTACCGAATTTATTCTGAGCGCTTTATTTTCTTTGGTTTTGGTGCGGATGGTTCCGGCAGCTGACTGCATGTTTCCAGGACCAGGGAGGACAGAAAATCCCTGTCATCCATCTCCTCCACCAGATACATTCCCGGACGGCCGCCGTGGGGCGCCATTGGTTCTGCTTCAGGAAGAAGCCTATGGCCGGCCTCTGTCATTTTTACGTAAAACTGGTTGTCCTCCACCGTACCAAAGAACTTCCCATCACACCAGAGTCCGTACTCGCCAAATAATTTTTTATAAGAAATGGTACCTGCACCGCTTAACTGTGCGGCTACATACCGGACATATTCCAGACTGGAAGCCATCTTGGTTCCTCCTTATATGATATGTACTCTGTCAATCCAGGGACCGGAGTATCTCCAGCATCTTCTTTAATCCCTCTGCATTTTCCTCCGGTGTCCTGGTTGGGTCCTGCTGATTATACCGATTACAGGGAAGCTCACTGCACCTGCCGCAGTGAGGCAGTTTCCTTTCCACTACACAGCACTGATATATACTGCACCTTTCCTCCCCTGTGTATTTCAGCCAGAATGGTTTTCCCTGAATCTCCGGGCATCCCTCGCATTCCTTTGGATAATAGGGACATTCATTGCAGATACATCCGCAGCACGTCACAATCCTCTCCATAATCCTTCCTCCTCGTTATGAGCACTTAGCTGCTGTCTTTTAGCAGCTTACGTGCGATACATGACATCTCCACTTGGTGAGGTCCTTCACGAACCTAGTGGATGGGCCCGTTATGAGCACTTAGCTGCTGTCTTTTAGCAGCTTACGTGCCATGTATGGCATGTTTTATGTACTCATTGTACCGCAGGAAACAGGACATCTGCCTGTCATGTTTAGACATTATTCCGGTTTATGTATATATTCCATGAATCCGGCGTCCTAACTCTGCCAGCTCTGACCGGAATTCACTGGGTTCTAATAGTTCAATCTGGTCACCAAGACTTAAAATCCAGCCAAACAGATTTTCCTTGTCTGAGTATCCGGCGGTAAACATATAATTGCCGTCCGGCAGTTCCTCCAGGGTCTCCGGGCCAAATTCATCTACAATCCTCCATTTAATGGACGGTTTGCACCGGGCCTTTACCAGAAAATGAACAGGGAAGGGACGGTCCGCCTCATTTTCATAGGCCGGCAGGGTACGTCTCTCAAAAACTTCCTGACCGTCTTCCAAATCCACCATACGGTTCAGCTTAAACAGCCGGTAATCCCGGCGCAGCAGGCAGAATCCCCACACATACCAGGATGACCACTGGAATACCAGCAGATACGGCTCTATGGTACGGCTGGTTTCCCCCGTTGGTGAATAGTAGGTAAAATGTATTTGGCGGCATGCTTCTATAGAGTTCTGAATCAGGTGTATCTTAGGCGCCAGGGACTGTCGGTACCAGGATGAGAGATTGATGAGGATACTGCTGTCATTGCTTATGATATCCTGCTTTCCAAGAGCCAGCTTGTCCATCAGCAGACGGTACCTGGCTGAGCCCGATACGCTGTCAAGGCTTCTGAGGCCTGCCAGGATTGCTTCCATTTCCCCCGAGGTAATGAGGGTACGGTCCATACGGTATCCCTCCATGATGGAAATTCCGCCTCCTGGCCCCCGGCTGGTGACAAGGGGGATTCCGGCCTTGCATATATCCTCTATGTCCCGGTTAATGGTCCTGCGGGATACCTCAAACTTTTCCGCGAGATAGGGGGCTGTTACCTTTTCCCGCTGGAGAAGGATGGACAGGATGCCGATGAGACGGTCTATTTTCATGGATGACAAACCTCACTTTCATGGTTTTAAAAACACAGAGGCAGTGTTACCTGCCCCTGTGCTTTTCTTTTTTCTTTTGCTGTTTCAGTTCAAACTGACGCCTGGCTTCTGCTTCCCTTTTCTCTCGGCTTACAACCTTCCTGTCAGTCTTCATCTGCTCCTGCTGCAGTTTCAGGGCCTGCTGGGATTTGGTTCCCATGCCTGAATCCTTAAGTTCCCTTCTGACCCGGCGTTTCATCCGCTTGGGGTTTTCATGGCTCTCCTTTACAGCAGCTGCCACAGCCGGACTAAACCGCAGACCGTAGTATTCTCTTGCAAGGAATTCGTGTACCTCATAATCCTTTGGCTCCGGGCCAAAGGTAATCTTGCACACAGCCATTTTCCCGCTGTCCACCCGTTCCATCACTCCAATCCAGAATGGGTCCTCAAAAAATACTCTCAGTACTACCGATACTTTGTCCATGACAATTCCTCCTTTGAAATGTGATGAACAAAGAACGGACGACCCAAGGAGGGAGGGTTACTTACATTCTCATGGTCCCTGCTTTTGAAACAGGGATGCGGGAATACGGCCGGACTACCTACCGGCTCTGCACCGGCCTGACGGTGGGTGCGTTGTGTTTTTATCTTTGTTTTTTTATTTTATCATATAATTGCACACTTTTCCAGAATTCTGTTTTCTCTCTTACAGGCCATCTTTTGTACGGTTTAGTGACGCATCACTTTCACATATTAATAATTTGTTATGATAATCTCCTTACCTACGCGATTCTTTGCATCAGAATTTATCATACGTCTTACATCAACTACTGTTTTATTAAAATCCGCATACAGTTCATTAATAAGCTCTGTATTATGATTTGTAAGCATACAATAACAGCCCCGTTTTGTAAGTTCTCTAAATACTACAGCCACACGTTTGTGACTTTCTATATCAAACCCTTCCTTAGTGTAAGAATCAAAGGACGTTGGATTCAAGGGAGCATAAGGGCTGTCAAGAAAAATAAAATCATCCTTTTTTGCCAATTCACAGGCATCCTGAAAATCACCGCTCTTAATACAGACCTTCTGCAGGCTCCTTGATACAGCCAAAATATTTTCTCTACTGCACGATTCTTTCACACTATTATTATATGGCACGTTAAACAAGCCACTTCCATTCACTCTATAAAGCCCATTAAAACAGTGTTTATTAAGAAATACAAATAAAACAGCCAGCTCCATATCATATTCTGCTCTCATCAATTTATCATTATAGAGCTCTCTGACCTTATAATAATACTCTTTTCCCGCATCTGCTATTTTTCTGTCATGCTCTGAAATAACATTGACAAATTCTTCTGGTGAAATTTGTATTTGGCGGTAAGCGTTAATCAATGACTCATTTATATCATTTATAATGGCTTTTTCCGGCTGCAATCCAAAATATACTGCACCACCACCGACAAATGGTTCCATATAGCCATTAAAATGTTTCGGCAGCCTTGCTTTTATCCGATCAAGTAATTGTCTTTTCCCGCCCGCCCATTTCACAAATGGCTGTGCATTGATTGATGTCATCGTGTTTCCTTTCACCAATAAAATCATTTACGATTCATTATAAGTTAAAGTCAAATAAAACACAACCTGCAACTGCTGACTTTCGGTACTCATTTTTAGAAAGCAAAAATATACGCCTGCACGGATAGTAAAATATCAAATAATTTATACACTGATTCTTTTGTTAACCTCTATCATTACAACCCCAGAATATTTCCCAGAATTTAGCGGATACTAATCCATGTCAGATTGAACCCACCAGATTGAAGTATAAAAGGAGAACGAGATTATGAACAAAAATATGCGAACCTGGGTCATTGGCATCTGCGTGGCCCTGGTCATCATCGTGGCCGTGGCAGCTGCATTTGCCTCCAACAACCGCAATGGCTCTGATACCGGACAATCCTCTGAGAACCAGACGGAAAGCATTGAAAATTCCGCGTTATCACAATCAGATGCGGGAACCGGCTCCCAGGAACAGACCTCATCCGGCTCCGGCAATGTTTCGGACCACAGCGGACACAACGGACATATGAACCAATCCGGTGATGACCTGAGCCGTTACCTGACCGAACAGGATTCCATCATGATGAATATGATGGAGGATATGGTCATCCGTGAAAAATCAGGAAATGCTTCCCTGGACTTCCTTCGGGGCATGATTCCCCACCACGAGGCAGCCATTAAAATGTCTGAGAGTTATCTTAGCTATGAGGGAAAAAGTGATGAGCTAAAAACCATTGCCCAGGATATCATAACCGCCCAGAAGGATGAACTCAAGCAGATGAACGAACTGGTTAAATCATATGAAAAAGACGGAAAAAAGGACCAGACAAAGGAGGATGCTTATCTGGAGCAATACAGCAAAATGTTTGCCGATGACTCCATGTCCCACCACATGGACGCCTCCGGCGTGAACAGTCTGGACCAGGCATTTGCAGAGGGCATGATTATGCATCATCAGATGGCTGTGGATATGGCCAGGGATATTTTAGAATATACGGACTACGAAGAGATACGGACCATGGCCCAGAATATCATTGATGTGCAGGAGAAGGAAATTGCACAGATGGAGAAGATTGTGAAAGACCAGCAGGAGTAACATTCTCCAATTGACACCCACCCTCCCCCATGCTATAATCTCCCCATACAAATTCCAACCCATCCGTTATCCGGACACAGGCTGGATTTTTGCCGCCGGGTAAAAATATCAGCGTCAGGCTTTCTATCGTCAGGCCCAGGAGCAATACGAATCAGGAATCAGAACCAGGTTTTAAAACCAGGCAGCCAATTCCGCAATTCGCTCCAGAAGATAGAAAGTACTGGCGCTTTTTATGTTCCGTAAGATTCCGGCAGTCTTTCATGGGAACACCTAAAATCTACAGAAAATTTCAGGAGGTCACAATGCAGGACACATCGTGCTTAAAAGAGTTCACCAAATACACAGCATTAAACGTGCTGGGAATGATAGGCCTTTCCTGCTACATACTGGCAGACACTTTTTTCATAGCCAAGGGACTGGGGACCAGCGGTCTTGCAGCCCTGAACCTGGCCATTCCCATCTACAGCTTCATCCATGGAAGCGGACTCATGTTTGGAATCGGAGGCGCCACCAAATTCTCAATCAGCCGGAAATCCGGACTTTCGGACCAGATTTTTACAAACACCCTGTTCTTTGCGGGGATTCTGGCTGTCCTTTTCTTCCTGGCAGGCCTGTTTCTGTCCACACAGATTACAGTACTCCTGGGTGCGGACGGAGAGGTGGCAGAAATGACTCAGACCTATCTGAAAATGATACTGCTCTTCGCCCCGGCCTTTATGCTGGGTGATATCCTGGTCTGTTTCGTAAGGAATGACGGAAATCCAAAGCTTTCCATGCTTGCCATGCTGGGCGGAAGCATGGCCAACATCCTGTTGGACTATGTCTTTATATTTCCGCTGGGCATGGGCATATTCGGCGCTGTATTGGCCACCGGGCTGGCGCCCCTTATCAGCATTGCCATCATGTCCTGCCACTGGATGAAAAAGAATAAGGGATTCCATCTCGCCAAAACAGCTATCCAGGGCAGGATGGCTCTTCTCATCCTGTCGCTGGGATTCCCCTCCCTCATCACGGAGGTGTCGTCCGGCATTGTCATTATCGCATTCAATATAATCATCCTGGGACTTAAGGGAAATGTGGGTGTGGCTGCTTACGGCGTCATTGCCAATCTGTCTCTTGTGGTCATATCCATTTTCACGGGCATTGCACAGGGAATCCAGCCATTAATCAGCAGTGCTTACGGCTGCGGTGATTCCGCCAGAAGCCGGTTAATGCTGCGGTATGGGCTCACCACGGCTGCTGCCGTCTCCCTGACGCTGTATGCCGTCATCTGTTACGGCGCAGCTCCCATAACAGCTGTATTTAACAGCGAACAAAACCACCAGCTGCAGGTCATAGCTGAGTATGGACTAAGACTGTATTTTACCGGAATACTGGCCGCAGGCGTCAATATCATCCTGTCCATCTTCTTTACCTCCACGGAACAGGCGGTTCCTGCCCATATCATTTCCCTGTTAAGAGGGCTGGTACTCATTATTCCCATGGCATTTGCCCTGTCCAGCCTTTGGGGCATGACCGGTGTCTGGCTGGCTTTTCCTGTAACAGAACTGGTTTCTGCGCTGTTAGGCGTTGGAATCCACAGGCATTCCTGCTCATAAGCGCTCCTTCCCATAACCCCTGCTGCTCATAAAAGTTCCTGCTCCCAATCCATTTCTGCCTCCGGATAACATTAGGGCAGCCTGGGCTCCGACCGTATGCCTGCCATCAGGCCGTCCAAAGAGTACATAAACATTTCAGCTTATATAGAGGATTGGCACATTCCCCAATATCCGCCGGATTTCCGCCCGCAGGTACACTTCGGCCTCTGTTCTGGACTCCGCCCGGTAGCAGTACCTTCCCCTGCCTCTGCCTGTCATCTGCTCCCTGTCATACAGGTCCGGTGCATTGGGAAACGCTTCGCTGTTAATAGCCCGGTGGATATAGGAATAGGTCATTAAAATGACCTCCAGAAACATCCGGCTTTTCATTTTATCTGAAAGACCGTCCCTCAGTTCTTCCAGAAGTCCGGTATACATTTCCCTCCAGCCCTCCATTAATATGACAGGAGCTATCAGAAGTCCGCAGGGATAGCCTGCCTCACACATCCGGTTAACTGCTTCTATCCTCTGTTTTAAACCGGATGTGCCAAGCTCTATTTTACTGATAATGGGCTGGGGGTTGACACTCATGCGGAAAATCACCTTGCCTTGGTGGTCCAGGTCCAACAGAGGCTCCACCATATGGAACTTAGTTGGAAATGTAAGTTTGCCCATGCCTTCCTCTGCAAAACGCGGAATTGTATACAGTAGGTTTCCCGTTATGGTATTTTCCAGCACCAGGTCACTGTTGCTTCCAATCTCAAAGGTAAGGGGTTTATCACTGTTTTTCCCTTTCCTGATTATTCGGTCCAGCATCTGTTCCCTGTTTACAAACAGCCTGAGATAGGCGCATTTATTATAATTGCACACCAGATAGCAGTACAGGCACATGGCCGTACAGCCGGATGAGGTGTATGGGACCAGGTAGTCGGAAACCTTATGGTTTTCCACGTATTTGTGAGTCTTGCGTATGCCTGCAATGAGGTTGCGTTTCATGTGTCCGAACTGGTCATTGGGCTTTTCCTGCATTTCCCGGATGGAATTATGGCTCTCAATGGGAATCCAGGGAAGGTCCCCGTAGTCCTCCCTGAGCTGCCGGCCCAGAGGGTAGTCTAAGATAGCCGGCTCATAATAAACTGCGTCGAATTTCATGGCTGCGCCTTCCTTCTGATAAAATCATGAATAATATAATAATGGGTTTCAATGTCTTATTTTTACTATTTAACATTCCCCAAATCCATGAAGTTATCAATGGCAACGTTTTATGACTTGTTTGAAGCAGGCGTAGCAAAATCAAGTTGATTGTATGCCTCGTCCGTCACCGGTCCGCACCATTCATTTTCCGTATCCTCTCCCGGGACCTCCACTGCAATATGGCTGAACCAGCTGTCGGATTTGGCTCCGTGCCAATGCTTTACCTCCGGTGGAATCGTAATTACCATCCCTGGTTCCAGGCTGACTGCGTCCTTTCCCTCCTCCTGGTACCATCCGCTTCCCGCTGTGCAGATTAACAGCTGGCCACCGCCTTTGGAAGCATGGTGGATATGCCAGTTATTCCGGCATCCAGGTTCAAAGGTAACATTTGCCAGGAACACAGCGCTCTCCCCCGGAACTGTCAGGGGATTCAGATAGGATTTTCCTATGAAATATTGGGCAAATCCAGTGTTTTCCTCCCCCTTTCCAAAGATATTCTCTTTGCTGAACGCAGCTTCATCGGAACGTTTCAATGTATGCTTCTCCTTTTCATTGTCTGCTTCTGCGGCCTTATTGATACATGCAATTGCGTTCAAACTGCGCGGATATCCTATATAGGGCAGACACTGGGATACCACCCTGATTAAAAAGTCCCTGTCATTTCCCAGGCCCATGTTTCCCGCGGCATGGCTGGTCAGCTGGGGTTCACATCCGCCCTGGGCTGCCAGAAAGCAGAAGGTAATCATTTCCCGCTCCCCAAGGTCCAGCCCCTTTCTGGTGTAATAGTCCCCGAAACAGTTGGCAGCCAGCCACCGGTTGATATGGCCCTTTTTCCAGAAATCCGCCATTCCTCCGCCGAATATATCCACCTGGACCAGGGACCCCTTTTCCAGACGGTCCTCCAGGGTCGTGGTGGCCTGGCCGGGAAGGGGAAGCGTTACTCCCCTGCCTTCCAGCACCTCATTCACAGCGGTCAGAAAGGGACGCATCCTTCCGATTCCCACATAATCCGCGGACTGGTATATAATTTCCTTTATCTTCACCGGTGCCAGTCCGTTATCCAGAGCCTCTGGCAGGATTTCACGAAACAGTTCCGCGGCCTGGCACCCGATTAAGGCAGCCAGGACTGCCATATACCGCACCGGCTCATCCAGATGCTGTCCGGGTTCCCTTGCAACTTCTTCTGCCATAAAATATTCCAGGCGTTCCATGAATTCCGGGTCTGTTTTATGTAAACTGTTCATATTATCTATCTCCTCCTTCTATTGTTTGATCGTGTCTGTTTTTATCAGACCGGGGCAAACCTTATGCCTTTGATACATTGATTGTAAAACAAAAATCCATGTGCATCCAATACTTATATTGCATTTTGCCTCATGCTTTTAAGGCATTTTCCTTTCCGGTTTTTCCGGCTTTTCCCGGCTTTCCCTGCCATTTTCCCTTGTTTCAACCAAAGTACTTCCAACAAAAAAGGAAACAGAACAGCTTAACAGCCGGCTCTGCTTCCTCCAATTTTATCCGTTACAGTAACAATCATTTTTTTCCCGATAACCATTCTACAATTTTACGCTGTGCATTCTCTCTGTAAAAAAACACCTCGTATTCATTTCCTTTCTCGCTCAGCCGTTTCTCTGCCTCGATTCCGAATTCCCAGCCCCTGTCCGTCAGTCTTTTGCGGGGTATTCCGTTCACATAATATTCCTCAAAGTCCCCGTCTTCCATTAATTTCTGTTCAACCGACTTTATGGTCAGGCGTTTCATTGAGTCACCATCCCTCAGACTGTTAATCTGAGAAATAAAATCACTTAAGGATATCCGTTCTGAGTACGGGACCCGGGCTGCCAGTTCCCCGGTCATGGTAAAATCCGCCTTGCTTTTACCGGTCCTTTTCTTCTTGACCGTATTTATCTCCGCCGGCGCTTCCCCGGTCCGTTCATGTTCCTGGCCCCCATATTCCCAGGCGGTCAGTGCTGTTTCCAATGACCAGTCAGCAAATTCATCACCATCGCTGGTAAAATACAAATCATCGCCTTCAAAAAACATCTCATCTTCTATATGGTTGTTATCCATATGATTTGCACGATTGCTCTTTTCGGCATGCTTCTTATCTTTATGACTGTTTCCAGCCCCTATTTTATCCATCTCCGCCTGCACGCAGGCCAAAAAACGCTCCCCATACTTTTCATACTTAAATTCTCCCACGCCTGAAACATTCAGCATTTCCGCTTTCGTAGCCGGCTTCACAATGCACATATGCGTCAATGTCTTATCTGAGAATACGATGTATGGCGGTACCTTTTCTTCCTTTGCAATCTCTGTACGGACAGCGCGCAGCTTTTCAAACAGCGTCTCGTCTGCTTCCGTAAACTCTGTTCCACCCAGTCCGGACAGACCCGCTGCTCCGGCAGAAAGCCCCTTCCTGCCCTTTCTCCCTTTTCCTGTACTTCCATCAGCCACTTTGGCAGGATGCTCTGCCTCCCTGGCCATCTTCATGGCAACCGGCTCGCCGTCTTCCAGAACACCCTTTGACCTTCCGGTCAATCTCACAATCGCATACTCATCGTTTGTCACTGCCAGATATCCGCTCAGCATCAGATGGTTCATGACCTGGCGCAGCTTATAGGCGGGTACCTTTGACAGTTCTCCGTAATGAGGGTTCTCATCCATCCTGTAATTGCGTATCTTGACTGTATTGGCGCCGTGGACCGTATCAATAATCACATTAATACCATATCTCTGCCTGCAGCTCTCCACGCATCCCATCAGTATCCGCGAGATATCCGTCACATCCACTGTCTCAAACTGACTCAGGCAGTTGGAGCAGTTCCCGCAGTAATTGCTTCCATATTCCCCAAAATATCTCAGTATGTAATCCCGCAGGCATTCATTTGTAAAACAGTAAAATGTCATTTTCCGCAGGCGTTCCCGGTCCCGCTCCATAACGATTTCCCGGGTTATGGGGTCTAGTGCCTCGTTGTCCTGGTTATGGTCGATAAAGAACTGATTGGTCACAACATCCTGGCCGCCATACAAAAGGATGCACTCCGACGGCTCGCCATCCCTTCCTGCCCTGCCTGCTTCCTGGTAATATGATTCCATATTCTTCGGCATATTATAATGCACCACAAATCTGACATTGGACTTGTCTATTCCCATGCCAAAGGCATTGGTGGCAACCATGATTTGGGCACGGTCATAGATAAAATCCTCCTGGTTATGCCTGCGCTCACTGTCGCTTAAGCCCGCGTGATACCGTGTAACGGAAAATCCCTCCCTTATCAGCTGTCCGCAGATTTCCTCCACCACTTTTCTGGTCAGGCAGTATATGATGCCGCTTTCTCCCTTATGGCGTTCCAGGTAATTTACCATGGTTGCATATTTATCCTTAGGGGACTGTACGCCAAAGTAGAGATTGGGGCGGTTAAAGCCAGTGGTCATAACCTGTGGATTCCTGAGCATGAGGATATCAATGATGTCATCCCGCACTTCCGCTGTGGCGGTGGCTGTAAATGCGCTTACAACAGGCCTGGCCGGAAGCTGGTTGATGAAATCCACTATTTTCAGATAACTGGGCCTGAAATCCTGGCCCCACTGGGATACACAATGGGCCTCGTCCACAGCTACCATGGATATCTTCACCTGGCTGCTCAGGGCAAACCGGAGGAAATCCTCAGACATCAGACGCTCAGGTGCAACGTAGATAATCGGATATCTGCCTGCCCTTGCCAGGTCCAATACCTTATAATACTGCGCCGCGGTCAGTGAACTGTTAATATAGGCAGCCAGGATTCCCACCTGGTTTAAATTGCTTACCTGATCCTTCATCAGGGAAATAAGCGGTGAAATAACCAGGGTGATTCCCTCCATCATAAGGGCCGGGATTTGATAACACAGGGATTTTCCTGCTCCTGTGGGCATAACCCCCAATACGTCCCTTCCCTCCAGAATGCTTTGAATCAGCACATCCTGCCCGTCCCTAAACGTGTCATAGCCAAAATACTGTTTTAATATCTCATACTGCGTCATAACCAAACTCCTCTTTGCTGCTCCGGTATAAAAGGCCGCATCCGTCCCTGTTCCCGGCGTTTAGCGCCAGTCTTATCTTCAGCTGTGCTTTAAAACCATGGAAAAATGGCGAATACGCCCAGCAGCGGACCTGCTGCCTAAAGCAGATTAAACCGATAAAACATTCAGATGTAGTTTATTATAACAAATCCATTCTAATAAAACAATGGTGAATTGCAAACATCCTCTGACTGTAGGCCAGAAGATGTTTGTCACATTCAATATATGTATTGCAGCTTTTAGTCATGTTACACGTTTATTATCATCTTTCTCTAAAACTCTAATCGCTCTCTCAAAAAAATCAATCTGTCCAAAATTTCCCGACTTAAGTACGAGACGTATATGAGCATCCTCCCTCGGAACCATGACCGGAACTCCCGGCGCAATGCTTTCCCCTATAAAATAAGAATGATAACCCAGGGCTTTTGTCACTGCTCCGGAGGTTTCCCCTCCAGCTACAATTATCCTGCCCCTGCCTGACCGGACCGCATATACAGCAATCCGGGCTGTCAGTGTTTCCAATATGGAAGATACTCTTTCGTTTCCGTATTGCTGGGACTCTCTAACCTTTTCAGCAGAGGCCGAACTGTATATCAACACTTGATTCTCACTATGGGTATCCATAAATTCATACACATCATCTATTTTCTGTATTCCCTCCAATAAAGACTGTGGCTTTATCTGATACGAAATGCCGCCATTCTTTTGATAATAATCAATCTGTCCAAGTGTGACTTTGGAACAGCTTCCCGCCAGAATAACCGTTTTTCCATAAGAGGCCTGAATACAGTATGCATTATTCCTTTTCCCGTACATCTGTACATATATATCAGCTAATGCAGAAATCAGCCCTGACCCTCCAGTCAGAATCCGGAGCTTTCCATACTGTTTTGCAATTTCCTCCCCATGCTCTGATTTATAATAATCCGGAATCAGATAGAAATGCTGCTCCCCAGTTTTAAAAGGAAGATACCCATTCTGTACCTGCCCAATGGATATGGGATATGCTTTATAGCGGCTTTGGGCCTCCATCAATATCTGAATCCTGTCGTCCCACATGGGTGTCAATGGATGATTTCTCATGGAACTCCTATGCAAGGGGACTCCATCTATTAATAGACGTCCTTCCCTTACCGTTCTTCCGTTCACTGGCAAGGCAGGACACAGGACCGTATACGCTTCATCAAATTCTTCCAAAAGAGCGTCTGCTGTTGGCCCTATGTTGCCATTTGGTGTGGAATCAAAGGTAGAACAGTATTTCAGATATATTAGCTGAGCGCCCATTTCTTTCAGCCATCGTGCAGCCTCAAGCGTTTCTTTAACAGCCTCATCCCTTGGCGCAGTCCGCGTCTTTAAAGCAATTACAGCTGCCTGTGGCATTTCTTTAAGACTCTTTTCTGGTATTCCTGTAAACAGCATGGTCCACATACCGGCTGCTGCCAGAAATGAGGCTGCATCACCAGCACCAGTAAAATCATCTGCTATACATCCAAACAGCAAGTTCTTTTCAGACACTATACACCATCCTCTTCCTTTGAATCCATCTTTATGACAAGCGCCAGATAGACCATCTCAATACTGCCCGTGTTTATGACTTCGTGGCACCCGCCTTCAAAACAAATGCTCACATCTCCTGCAGATACCGCATATTCCGCTTTTTCTTCCCTGACCATACCGCTGCCGCCCAGAAAACAACACACCTCCATACTCTCCTGGTGCCTGTGTTTTCCAACAGAAGCCCCTGGCGGCAGGCATCCCACAGCAAACATAGCTGCCTTATCTCCCATTTCTGATGGCTCAGCAATATGAAGCAATCTGAATTCACCTGCGCCTCCCTTCATCCCCGGTATCACCTGACATCTGCGTTCCTCTCTTTTGCGAAGCAAGAATCTATTCCCCCTATCCCAATAATAACACCTTTATTGCAAATGCCCCTCAAATACTAATACTCTCTCATTAAATAATTCACTGTCTTTTAAAAACAAAAGGTGACCGCCGATGTCATGAAGGTATATTTCTCTATAAACACTTTTCGGTATGTCTGATGCATAGTGAACTGAAGCACACTCCCTGCCTTTTGTATTAACCATACTATCTGCACCGAACAAAACAACCGGAAGATATATCTGCCTCAACATCTCTCTGCCGTCCGTATGGGCAAATTCAGTCCATATGGAAAATGCTATCCACGGAGGTGTCTTCATATGTTCGCACATCATCCACTCCAATTCCTCCGAATGTTTGTCAAAAAAGAGCATCCGTCCGGCAAATTCTCTGCAATATTTTACATAGTCGCAATATGCCCCCGTCATCACATCATTTGCCTTATCCATGTTATAGCCATTCAATATATGCATGTTCCATGGACCGTCATCACACGGGGTCAATGTTGGGTCTATAAGGCCTAGTCCCCGAATATGTGTGTCTCCATATAACAGATGATACTGCAGCACTACCGATGCTCCAAGGCTCCATCCGGCTAACAGTGCATCCTGCACCTCCAGGACATCCAACAGCTCCTTTATATCCATGGCATAACGTCTGATACTGTGTCCGCTCAGAATCTTGGATGAACTTCCATGTCCCCTGAAATCCACCAGAATCAGCCGGTTATTACGGGACAGCCCCTCTATATTCCTGTAAAAGAATTTAGAACTGCACAGATAACCATGCAGGAGCACAATAGGCCTTCCCTGACCATATTCCTCGTAATAAATCACCGCATCATCTGAAGTCCGGAAAAAATTATTCCTGCTTCTAATCATCACCCTCTCCCTTCCCAGTTTCCAGCTGACCGTATATCTCCCGCATGATATCCGAAAGTCCATTTTCTCCCCCAAGTTCCCATGGAATCAGCCGGCCGCCGGCATATGCCCGTCTAACTGCTGCTACAATTTCATCAGACACCTGGTGAAGACGTTCCTCGTGAAACTGGTCAGCCAGATAATCCAACATCATGGTCCCGGACAAAAGCATCCCTGTAGGGTTCGCCTTTCCCAGCCCTGCAATATCCGGTGCCGAACCGTGGCAAGGCTGAAATACTGCATTCTCGTCTCCAATCTCACCAGAAGGTGCCATACCCATACCTCCCATCAGAGCTGCGGCCATATCTGAAAGAATATCCCCGCACAAATTTTCCGTTGGGCAGACATCAAATATCCACGGATTACGCATCAGGTTCATAGCCGCCGCATCAACATACATATGATTGCTGTCCACATCCGGATATTTAGCTTTTTGCTCTTCGAAAACCTGATGGAAAAAATACATGGATGAAAGGACATTTGCTTTATCAATACAGGTTACCTTTCCCTGTTTTCCCTCCTGTTTCCGCTTTTGTGCCAACTTGAAGCTGTAGTCAAACAATTTTTCAGATATATCACGGCTGACCTTCATAATATTATACGCCTCACGTTCACTGTCAATCTGCGACTTTCTGGGATATGCAAATATGCCTTCAATGGATTCACGCACAATAACAAAATCCAAATTCTGGGCACGTATATCCTTAAGAGGGAGCGGAAGACCTTTCATGGAAATACAAGGTCTCACTCCAGCATAGAGTTTAAGTCTCTTGCGCAGGTCATGCTGCGGCCCTATCTCTGTCCCGTCGGGATACCTGACATCCGGCAGCCCCATTGCAGCCAGATAAATTGCGTCTGCCTTTGCAGCTTCCCTAAAGTTTTCTTCCGGAAATGACTCGCCAGTTCTGCGGTAAAGTCCGGCGCCAGCCTCCAAATACTGGAATTCCAGTTTGATGCCTTTTTCTGCAACTGCCTGACGCAGCAGTTCTGCACATGGTGCGGTTATCTCCTGCCCTATGCCATCGCCTGGCAAAACTGCTATGTGAAATGAATTCATTTTATTTCCTCCTCAAATTCTATGAAATACCCATAAGTCTCGGGAACCACATAATGATGTCGGGTGCATAGGTCAGCAGCAGCAACACAGCCATCTCCGCTGCCAGATAGGGAATGATTCGTTTGCTGACATTAATGATACTGACTCCGGATATCTCACTGGCTACAAACAGGTTAACTGCCATAGGAGGCGTAATCATACCAATAGACGTGTTAATTACAATAATGATTCCAAGCGCAATTGCCGGCAAACCTAACTCCGTTGCCAGTGGCAGCAGAATAGGCGTAATTAGCAGAATGATGGCCTGTGTTTCCAAAAAGCAGCCTAAAAACAAGAGCACAAGATTCATCATAAATAAAATTAAAAGTTTGCTGTGGAATAATGCCAGAATGGTACTGGCTATCCTGCCAGGCAGACCGGCACTGGTCATTACCCAGGAAAATGGTGACGATACACTGCACACCAGCAATACCAATGCAGTACTTACTGCCGACTTTCCCAGTATTTCCCTCATATCTGAAAACCTTAGTTCTTTGTATACAAAAACACTAATAATAACTGCATAAAGACATGAGACTGCCGCTGCCTCTGTAGGTGTAAAAATACCTCCATAAATCCCCCCAAGTATGATACCTGGCATGAGAAGTGCCCAGACAGCTTCCGTTATCTTTCTCCCCATGCTTTCATTCGTTTCCCCGGATACTGTTTCATCCTGTGAGTCCGCCGGCTCACATTGCTTTTCATATTTTGAACACAAAAATATATGTACAATAATAATAGCCACAGCCAGCATAATTCCAGGTACAAAACCAGCCATGAACATAGCACCGGTTGAAACGGAGGCCGTCACTGAATATGTAACCATGGGAATGCTTGGGGGAATTACCACCCCCAGCGTTCCAGATGAAGCGGCAATTGCTCCCGCCCGGTCTGCGGGATATCCTTTCCGTTTCATCTCCGGAATCATGATTCCGCCTATAGCGGCCACAGTTGCGGGATTGGAACCGGATATGGCTCCGAAAAATGCAGAACACACAGTGGTCACGCAGGCCATTGCAGCCGGTATTTTCTTAAGAAGTACGGTTCCCAGACGAATCAGCCGTTTGGATATTCCTCCTCTCTCCATCAAGTTTCCTGCCAGAACAAAAAATGGAACTGCCAGAAATGGGAATGTATCAAGCGAGGTAAACATCCTCTGCGGTATAACCATAAGTGCTGTATTCGGGTCGTTTACTGCCAAAGCTATAATAACAGCCATTCCCACTGAAATAGCGATAGGAACTCCCAACAACAGCAAAATAATCAAAATGCCAAACAGACTAATCAGCATTGGTTCTCTCCTCTCTTCCGCCTTTGGATATCATTTTTCTGACTGCGGCAACCGCTGTCCAGATAAATGACAGAACCATGCCCGTAGGTATTGCTCCATAAGCAAGATACATGGGAATTTTCAGTGAAGGGGAGGTCTGGCTCATGCGTATCTGTACTCTCATGATTTTAGCTGCCTGGTATGCAATGAAGCCGAAAAAGGCAAGCTCCACACATACCTGAATATAATAAACAATGGTCTTTCCTCCAGGCGGCAGTTTTTCCACCAGAACATCCACATTATAATGCGCCTGCCGCTTTACTCCTATAACAGTTCCGAGAAATACAATCCAAATAAAAATATACCTTGAAAGTTCCTCTGCCCACGGGGTGCTGTACCATTTCGTATATCTTCCAAACGTCGCAAATAACACAATGGTGCACATGACAGGAAGCAATACTGTTATCAGGTTTAATTCAAAATCATATATGATTTTTTTCAGCTTCATGGCGTTGCCTCCAAACTACTGTCCGATAATGGAATTCAGATATTCCTGATTGATACGGTCCTTAAAATAATCATAGGTAGGAGCGCATGCCTTCTGCCATTCTGTCTTATCAACATCATTAATTAATGCTCCCTCGTTCTCCATCTCTGCCCGCAGCGTCTCATCAAGCCCTGCGCTGTAATCCCTTTCCCATTCCCTGCTCTCTTTCTCTGCCTTTATAATTGCCTCCTGGATATCTGCATCCAATCCTACAAACAGGTCCTGATTTATCATCAAAACAGCCGCAGAGTAAAAATGGCCAGTCATGGCTATATGATTATTAACCTCATATATTTTATAATTTGCTATGTTCACCAGCGCATTTTCATGTCCATCCATCACTTTTTGCTGCAGTGCGCTGTAAACCTCACTCCAGGCCATGGGGGAAGGATTCGCCCCAAGAAGTTCAAATGTTTTCATGTGTACCTCATTTTCCATGGTTCTTATTTTAAACCCCTTTAAATCCTCCGGATGTACAATCTCAAAATTGCTGGTAATATTGCGGAAACCATTTTCCCAGAATCCCAATGCATGTATTCCTTTTGGCTCCAGTGTGTCAAGAATCTGCCGCCCATACTGACCATCTAGAAATATAGTTGCCTTATCCCTGGACTCAAACAAAAATGGAAGGTCCAATATCATGAAATCCTCAGAAATGCTGGGAAGCGGTCCTGTAGAAGTCAGACACATTTCAATGCTTCCCATGGCAACTCCCTCCACCATATCCCGCTCATCTCCCAATTGGCCGCTGGGGAATACCTGAATATCAACTTTCCCGTTTGAATACGTTTCAGCCAGTTCCTCAAAATGATACAAGCCTTTTGCATAATTACTATCTTCTGCTCCTGTGCATCCTACACGCAGAACAACAGCCTCACTGCTGCGCTCTGCCCCTTGTTCGGGTGCTGATAATGCCGTTGTACCGGACTGAGCCGTTGTATCAGACTGATTTCCTGTCTTTTCCTGTAATGGGGTATCCTTTGTTCCTCCATTACTACATCCGGCCAAAGAAAACACCATTGAAGAAATCAATAAAACTGCTGTCGTCCTCATTTTTCTGTTCATAAAATCCCTCCTTTTAGACATTTAAATATTGTTAATCCGTCCCCATTATCTGCCTATTATTTTATTAATTCCCCCCGCATACACATCGTTCAAAAAACAGCGACACTACTTGCATACAGTTCGAATTTGTTTGTACAATTGAAGCATACATTCTTTTTGTTATGATGTAAATCAAAAGATGTCCTTTTCAAAAACCTTTTTTTATTTATTTTCTGTTTTCTGTAAAAATTTACTGTTGTCAGAAATATGTTTAAATTGAGGTAATAAAACAAAAAAATCAGCCTCCAGTTTTATACAAAATATTCACTGGTCAAGCTGATTCTAATTCTGTTTTTAATATATAACCTATTTTAGCCGTTTGCTGGTAATCGCAAATTTCAAATCCGCCAATCTTGGGTCATTCATTTCCACCATATGGTTCACAATTCCAGTCTGCAATGTCCCAATTATTGCAATCTCGCAAATTCTGGCCACATGAAGATACTGTAAATCGTCATGAATCTTACAACTATAAGAAAGAACTATATCTGCTGCTTTTGCAAACCGAGAATTTGGGAATGCTGTAACCGCAATAACAGCGGCCTTGTTTTTTCTTGCGAATCGCATGGCTGTCAATACCCCTTCTGCTGCTCCGCTATAACTCATGCAGATAACCACATCCTTTGAAGTCAAATGGGAAGTTGACATAATCATTAAGGAAGCATCCGTAAAACAGTTGCTGGTTACACCTATCTGCAAAAATAGATGGTAGCCCAGCTGAGCCGAAGAACCAGTTCCTCCCTCAGCGTAAAAATAAACTTTTTCTGCCCTCACTATAAGAGAAATCGCCTGTCTCAGCCTGCTCTCATCTAATAGTAACATAGTGTCGGTCAAAGCATCCACATTATATTTAAGCAGCTTATGGATACTGTCAGAAAGTGTGTCATCCCGGCCAATCAACACATTTTCATCAGATGGAAGTATTAAATCGTTTTCCATATAAAATTTAAGTTCACTAAATCCTTTATAACGCAAAGCCTGACAGAAACGGGTTAACGTGGCCGGAGTGGTGCCGATTTTTCTTGCGAGAACCGTGATGGAACTTTGCAGTACCACACTTTTATTGTTCAAAATGTAATTAGCAATCTTCTTTTGATTCTTTGATAATGCATGGTATGACTCCCGTATCCTGGAATCATAACTTTGCATTCCAGTCTCGTTGTCCAAACCTGATTTTTTCATCTTATCATCCATACCAGTCTCTTTTCCAGCGGTTCACAAAGGTATCAAAATAATTATATTGTATTCAAAGACATTTCGCAATCGTAATAAGAACTTTATCTGCTTCTGTTCATATCCCAACACTCGGCTACGCCAAGTCAGCCTCCACGCCATCCTTCCGCTGTGCCGGGCCGTTCAGCACCTCCGGGCCATATACTGCCTGTATGCCTCCATACCCTTTTTCAGGCGTTCCATTCCATCCTCCGCCCTAGCCCTGGGACAGGCAATATTCATGCGGAGGAATTGGCTTCCATGGCCTCCGTACGCAGCCCCTGCCGACAGATAGAGTCCTGCCTCTCTGCGCAGAAAATAACATAATTCCGTGGTATCCCCCGTGATTTTACTGCAGTCCAGCCAAAGAAGATAGGTTGCCCGGGCCCGGACCAGCCTTATATCGGTCAACTCCTGTTCCAGAAATCCAAGGACCATTTTCCGGTTCTCTGCCAGATAGCATCTGAGCGCGTCCAGCCATGCCTCTCCCCGGGTAAAGGCAGCAATAGCGGCATCCACGGCAAAGGCATTGGGCTCCGCCACCTCATCTGTATTCAGCGCCCTGTCCATCTTATGCCTTAGGGTTTCATCGGGCACAACCACTGCCGCTGTCTGCAATCCGGCCAGATTAAATGCCTTTGTGGGGGCGATGCATGTAACACTGTTTCCGGCACATTCCTCTGATACTGAGGCAAAGGGTATGTACTGGTATCCCGGCTCTGTTAAATCACAGTGGATTTCATCAGAAATCACCGTGACGTGGTTTGCTGCGCATAGTTCTCCGATACGGCCCAGTTCCTCCCTGGTCCATATGGTTCCCGTGGGATTGTGTGGGTTGCAGAGAATCATCATGGTTGTCTGAGGGTCCTTAAGCTTTGTTTCCAGGTCCCTCCAGTCTATCCTGTAGCTCTCATTTTCATACAGGAGCCGGTTTTCCACCACATTGCGGCCATTGTTCCGGATGGAATGAAAGAAAATGTTGTAAACCGGGGTCTGCACCAGTACATTTTCACCGGCTGTGGTCAGCTTGCGGACCGCGCTTGATATGGCCGGAACCACGCCGGTGCAGAACATGAGCCAGTCCTTCTCCATTGCAAATCCGTGACGGCGTTCCCACCAGCCGGTTATGGCTGTCCTCCATTCATCCGGCACTATGGTATATCCAAAAATCCCATGCTCTGCCCGCCGCTTAAGAGCCTCTGTTATTTCCGGCGCTGTCTCAAAATCCATATCAGCCACCCACATGGGCAGCTCATGCAGGGCAGCATCCCATTTCAGGGAATAGCTGCCGCGGCGGTCTGTCATTCTGTCAAAATCATAGTTCATCCTACACTGCCTCCTTAAGCGTCTGAGTCTGAATGACGGTTTTCGTCACATCCACCTTATCAGCCTCCATTATCAGCTCCTTAATATTACCGGCCTGTATTTTTCCTCCCATGGGGTTTAATACACTGTCAATGGTATTGCTCACCCGGACATCCACAGTGGAGTATTCAAAGGCCAGCGTGGTATTCAGCAGACGGCAGTTCTTCATCACCAGGTTATCAATATAGCACATGCCCTGATTGCTCTCAATGGTGCAGTTGATAAGGGTGAGGTTTTTTGCATTCCAGCCTAAATATTCACCGGATATAAAGGAGTCATAGACCGTTACATTCTCGCTGTTCCAGAATGCATCCTTGGACAGCATTCTGGCATTGTGGATTTCCACATTTTTCACCCCGTCAAAGGAATAATTTCCTGTCAGCCGGAACCCGTCAATCACCATGTTGCTGCTGTTCATGGCAAAATAATCACCTTTCGCAATGACATGGTTCATTTCAACCCGGTCGCAGTTCCACAGGGTCTCGCCTGCGTTCGGCATGGTTACCCCGGAAAGCTTGATGCCGTTAGTCCTTCGGAATGTTTTAGGAGCATCAATGGTACAATTTTTCATGGAAATATTTTCAGTGTACCAGATTCCGGCGCGTCCCATCTCAAACAGCACGCAGTCCTCCATCTGAATGTCACGGCTGTACCACAGCGGATACTTCCATTTGAACATGCTGCCGTACAATTCAATATTGCGGCTCTCTTTTAATGGGGATTCCCCATCTGCAAAGGTTGTATCGTAAATTTTCAAATCGCTCCCCTGGAATAATGCTCTCTCCCCTGTTAAAAATTTCTGTGTAATTACCCTCATTTTACCGTTCCTTTCTTTCAATACCATTCTGAACCGGCTGACATTCCAGACAGCCGGTTCCTGTCCTTGTTGCTCTGTCTTTTTCCTTGTTACTCTGTCTTTTCATGTGGTAAACCAGATAGTCCAGACAGTCGATTTTCTTCTCATTTTCATGAACCTCATTCAGCAGGGACTTTCTGTGTGTTTCCAGCAGTTTAAACTGTTTTTGCTTTTCTCCTGCCGCTTCCAGCTCCATGAACTGTTCCACGGTCGTTCCATCACATCCTGCATCCTTCAGATTCCGGACCAGGGTATTGATTTTGCCTTTGTCATCTGCCATAACCTCACCTCTCTTACATTCATTATAGGTTACAGCATATGGAATATCAAATGCCTATATTAAATATTATTTTATGCTTATAAGGCATGGATAACCAAGCATTTTAACCCTTTTAATCCGCTTGGATAATCCGCTTTATTATCATTCTTTTTAGTTATGTCTGCATATTCAAAATAACTATTTGCTATTTTACTTCAAATCCGATAGGATACATTTGAAACGGTCATGACCTTCCTATCAACCAAACCATATGAGGAGGAATACACAAATGGATGCAGTGAAAAAATCCGTTACTGTTTTATTGACTTTTACAATGGCTGCCTTCTGTACAGCCTGCACTTCAAAAACAAATCCCCCAGCCTCCGGCACAGCCGCGCAGAATGAACGTGAAGATTACTATATTTTTGACTTAAATGAAGGAATTACAAGAACCGCTGTCGCATATACCAACCGTTACGGTATAACACTGTCCGGTGATTTGTACACTGCCAGGGATTTAGATACATCCCAATCCTACCCGGCCCTTGTAATCGGACCGCCCTATGGCGGCGTGAAAGAACAAGCCCCCGGTGTATATGCAAATGAACTTGCCGGACGCGGATTTGTTGTGTTGGCCTTTGACCCCTCTTTCAACGGCGAGAGCGGCGGTGAACCCAGGCATGTATCCTCTCCCGATATCTTTACGGAGGATTTCAGCGCCGGGGTGGACTTTCTGGGTACCCTTCCCTATGTGAACCGTGAAAAAATCGGTGCTGTCGGCATCTGCGGCAGCGGCGGCTTTGCCCTGAGTGCGGCCCAGACCGACACCCGCATCAAAGCAGTTGCCACTGCCAGCCTGGTAGACATCAGCAGTGCCGGCGCCGGACTTGATACAGCCTCCTGGAGCGCCATGGCAGACTCCTATTCACAGCAGCGGTGGGCGGATGTTGACAGCGGTGTTCCCCAATATATTCCTACTTTTCCGGAGGAAACAGCTGATTCCATCCCCGTGGGCATGGAGGGAATGGATGCAGAGTTCTACAGTTTCTATGGATTGAAACGGGGACATCATCCGCGCGCAAGAGCTAATTTCACCACTACCAGTTCCGGTGCTTTTATGAATTATCAGCTGCTAAATCATGTTGATATGATTTCCCCGCGTCCTGTTTTGCTGATTGCGGGTGAGAAAGCAATGACGCGCCCTTTAAGTGAAGCAGTCTTTGAGGCAGCCGGAAACGCAAAGGAATTTTATGTGGTTCCTGACGCCAACCATGTAGACCTCTACGATGATACCTCCAAAATCCCCTTTGACAAGCTGGAGGAATTTTTTAAAGAAAACATCTGACGGGAAGCAATCTTCAAACACACGCCAATACTTCAACCAGCCGGAAACCATAGTAGCAGTATCCGTAATTTCAGTATTACTCATATCAGATGCTTATATAGTGCAATCTTCCATACTTGACAGGCATATGAAAACAAACCTATAATAAAGGGGATAACATGTACCGCACATAAGAGACCGGAATACGGTCTCTATGTGCCCATAGCAAGGAGGTCCCACCTTGGACATTCGGGTCTTACGTTACTTTCTGGCTGTTACCAGAGAGGAAAGCATATCAGGAGCAGCGGAAGCTCTCCATATGACACAGCCCACGCTTTCCCGGCAGCTGATGGATTTGGAGGAGGAAATAGGCAAAAAACTGTTAATACGCGGAAACCGCAGAATTTCCCTCACCGAGGAGGGAATGCTCCTGCGCAAGCGGGCAACGGAGATTGTGGATTTGGTAGATAAGACGGAGGCGGAGCTTACAGCGCCGGATGAAGTCATCAGCGGTGATATTTACATTGGAGGCGGTGAAACCGACGCCATGCGTCTCATTGCCAGAATCGCCACGGATTTACAGAAGTCCTTCCCCCATATCCGCTATCACCTGTACAGCGGAAATGCAGACGATGTAACAGAGCGGCTGGATAAGGGGCTTCTGGACTTCGGTATTCTCATTGAACCGGCTGACATGAAAAAATATGATTATATTCGCCTGCCCGCCACCGATATCTGGGGGCTTCTGATGCCAAAGGACTGCCCTCTGGCATCCCGCACCGTCATCCGGCCATCGGATGTTTTGGACCTTCCCATCATCACCTCCAATCAGACCATGGTGAGCAATGAGTTCTCCGGCTGGCTGGGTAAGGACTTTGAAAAGCTGAACATCGTTGCCAGCTACAATCTGGTATACAATGCAGCCCTTATGGCGGAGGAAGGGCTGGGCTATGTCCTGACGCTTGACAGACTGGTGAATACCTCTGAAAACAGCCGCCTGTGCTTTCGTCCGTTATCCCCTAAAATGGAGGTCCACCTGGATATGGTGTGGAAAAAGTATCAGCTATTTTCCAGGGCCGCAGATTGTTTTCTGAGCAAGGCCCAGGAAATCTTTTATGGCAGCCTGTAGCATATTGTTTTTGCTGCCTGCGTCAATCCACGGATACCAGTTCATATTTTCTGCTTCCCACTCCCACTCTCCGCATGTTCCAGGGTATGGATTCCAGAAATTTATCCTGAGGCCGTTCCCCCATGAAGTCAGCCATCTTCCCAGTCAGGTTACGCCCCAGAGCCTCATATACCTTTCTCATGCCCTCCGGGCTGATATCCAACGTGATATAAACTTTTGGTTTAGGCCAGCGCTCTTCCACACTCAACGCCGAAAAGACAGGCCTTCACGGCCTGTCTTTCCTGCATAAGGCTGGGTTTACTGTTCAAACCGGATACCGTGGAGCCGGTAAACCTCGTCCAGACTCCGTATCTTGAGAATCAGGCTCTCACCTGTATCCAGATTCCTGATTTTCTCCATATCTTTTTCCGACAGCCTGAAATCATTTATCCTGTAATTCTGTTCAATGCGTTCCCTGTGGACAGACTTTGGTATTGCGATAACTCCTTCCTGTATAAGCCAGCACAGTACTACCTGAGCCGGTGTCTTTCCATAGGCTGTACCGATATCAGACAGAACCTCATGCCTGAATATATTATGATTGCCCTCTGCAAAAGGAGCCCAGGCCATAGTCCTTATACCATATCTCTCCATCATCTTCCGGAGTCCCTTTTGCTGACAGAACGGATGCATTTCCATCTGATTCACAGCCGGTACCATGTCATGGCTCAAAATCAGGTCTGCCAGACGGTCCTCCTGGAAATTGCAGACTCCGATTGCCTTAACCCGTCCCGCACGGTAAAGTTCCTCCATTGCCCGCCAGCTTCCATGGTAATCCCCGTAAGGCATATGGATGAGATATAAATCCAGATAATCCGTCTGCAGATTCTCCAATGTTTTCTCAAAGGATGCCATGGTTCTGTCATAGCCGGCATCCTGAATCCATACCTTTGAGACAAGAAACACTTCATTCCTGGCAATGCCGCTGGCCGCCACCGCCTGTCCCACTGCCCTCTCATTTCCATAACAGGCAGCCGTATCAATCATACGGTATCCTGTTTCCAGCGCACTCAGCACACTTTCCCTGCACTGCTCCTGGCTGGTAATCTGAAACACGCCGAATCCCAACCGGGGCATCTCCGCCCCATGATTCAAATGTATTCTTTCCATCTTCGCACCTCGCCTGTTATTGCTAAATCCGTTACTCTCCATGGTCATTCCGGTTACTCCTATTCCAATACAGCGGCTCCAATCACAGCGGTTCCGCGGCAATCTCAATGGTTCCGCTTAAACTTTCAATTAAATCCTCTCCTGAAACCGCCTCTCCCAGTTCATACAGACTGCTGCCCCTGCCAAAATGGTCATAGAACATGACAACATCTCCCCAAGGTTCATAGTAGGCCAGTGTTCCCTTTTCAGCATCCGCCAGCGGAGTGTTTGCCGTATGAAGCTTTTGGGGAGGATAAAATACCTTTTCATTGGTGCTGAAATTTTCCACTTCCAGTGTCAGAGGCAGCTGCGCATATAAATCCTTTGCTGCCTGGCTGTCGTTCAGCCGGTAGACAATTGTATCCCCATCGGCAGATATGTAAATCATCATTTCCATTTCACCTTTCGTTTCGGTCTCTTCCCGATGTTCTTCCTCTTCCCTATGCGCTTGCGCCGCACCGGCTGTCTCACCTGGTCCGTGCGCCTTCACACCCGGATTAACCGGCGCATCTGTCCCCGGCTGAACAGTTTCCCTCACGGCTGTTTCCCCCATGTCTGGCAAACCATCGGCAGCCTCAGCCCGGCTTCCGCAGCCCCATGTGGATAAAACCAGCACAAGGGCGCATAAAAATAGTGCTGTTTTTCTCATTTTACTTCACCTGCCTTTTTCTTAAGCAATTCCCTCTGTTCCAATTTCCGGATAATATAGTCAATGCAGTCCACCCTTTTCTGGGTTTCATGTAAATCATTCATCAGGGACTGGCGCTGCCTGCTTAGAAGCCTTATCTGGTCCCTGGTACGGCTCTCCTGTCCATAAGCCAGAAACAGTTCTGTCATCCTGTCATCACACCCGCAGTCCTTAAGACATTGTACTGTCTCTTCTGCACAAACCTGGTATCCAATCATTTTTTTCACCCCTTTGCTGCTTCCTGCCTATATACTATAGCAGCTATTTTAAAATAGCAAATAGTTATATAGAATGAAATATCATAGTTTAAACGCATACTTTATCTGTACGGCATTGACCGCAATGCCTCTTTCCTGTTATGATGGAAGGAATGAAACGTCAACTCCCCAAAAGAGGTAATTCAATGATTGAAACACGACTGCTTTACTACTTTCTGGCCATAGCAAGGGAACAGAGTATCACAAAAGCGGCTGAAACCCTGCATATCACCCAGCCAACCCTATCCAAACAAATGATGGAATTAGAAGCTCAGCTTGGCAGGCAGCTTATAATACGCGGAAAGAAAAAAGTCACCCTGACGGAAGACGGAGCCTACCTAAGGGGCCAGGCCCAGGAAATGATGAACCTGATGGAAAAAACAGAATCCGCTTTTCACGGAGAGGAAGAATTGGTTACCGGCGACATCTATATGGGATGCGGTGAAACCCCTGCCATGGAATTCATTACACAAATCTTCCGTAAAATCCAGACCGACTATCCGCACATACATTTTCACATCCACAGCGGTGATGCCGATACAGTGATGGAACGGTTAGACAAGGGACTGCTGGATATAGGGCTGCTGTTAGGGCCCATGCAGCATGAGAAATATGACTATATGAGCTTGGGTAAACGTGATATATTCGGCCTGCTGATACCGCGGGACTGTCCGCTTGCAGAAAAACCTGCAGTCTCATTGGATGATTTGCAGGACATCCCCCTTATCTTTCCGGAACAGACCTACAGCGGCCACCAGCGGCTTGAATGGTTTGGAGCTGACTATGATTCCCTGAATATTGCGGCAACCTACAATCTGATTTACAATGCAACCTTCATGGTAGAGCAGGGAATCGGGTATGCGTTCTGTTTGGGAAATCTGGTAAATACAGAAGGAAACCGCAACCTGACCTTCCGCCCCTTTTCACCGCCCCTGACCGTGGACCTGTTCATTGTAACGAAAAAATACCAGACCTTTTCCCCTGCTGCGAAGGTGTTTTTGAACCGGCTGAGGGAAGAGCTGGGTAAAGTATGACATCTCTGTCCATTGCTTCTTGCATATTTGTATACAAAATCTGCCAATTTATATTGTAAGTTATACAAAAACAGCCGGACATCCTTGTCCGGCCCCAATGCCTTAATCATCATTATCTGATATACGGTTCCCTTTCCATTCTTATCAAACCCCGGAATCCGCCGCAGTCTCCGGCAGCATATATTCTGTCTCTCTACGAATGCTCCAGCCCGCTTCAGCGTTCTTTTCTGGAACAGCCTTGCGTAACTTAATGGGGTAAATTCAAAGAGCCGGGAGGGATAGCTGTAATTTGCCACCCCCTCTTTTCAGAAGACGCTTCCAGCCGCCAGCCGCTCCAGCAAAAAAGGTATCTCCCTGCAATCTTCTGCCATTAAGTCTCCGTCCCCAAACTCCTCCTCGTTTCCATACCCATACCTGCATCCGATGAATCCCGCCTGATTGGCCATTGCAGCCTCTCTGTCATAGAAACGGTCACCTACCATGCAGCACCAGTCCGCGCCTGTCCGGTCCATCAGTACACCCAGACTGTCTGCCTTATCCTCCTTATGGGTAAGGCCCTGTATATAATCAAAATACTCCCTTATAGCAAGCGTCCCCAGCACATCCTCTAATTCGTCATCCTTTGCATTGGAACAGATTGCCACAACATATCCCTGTCTCTTCAGCTCCCCAAGCATCCCAGGCACTCCGGGATAGGTCTGCGCCCTCTCATGCATAAGAGGAATCCAATGCCTCTCCACTGCCCGGTAAAAGCGTCTGAAGGTTTCCTCGCTGTCATCTCCCAGAAAAAACATGCTGTCCTCCCGGAAGGGGGCGCCAAACCTGGAACGTATCACCCGCTCCGGGACATGGCCCGCCCCCAGCTCCTTAAGGGCCTCCTTATAAGCGGCTACTGCGTATGTATGGGTCATGTTCAGCGTCCCATCCAAATCAAATGCCACCAGTCTTGTCTTTTCCCTTGTTTTTTCACTTCTCCCTCTTTTAGAAAATTCCAATCCAGCACCCCGCAATGCAGATTACAAAAATGCCCAGTATAATGGCAATAGTCTTTACATTCCGGTTAAACAGCCAGACACAAAGGAAGGTGGCTCCCAGAGGAAGGAGTCCGGGAAAAATCTGGTCAAAGATGGACTGCAGGGTAGTCTCTGTGCCGGAAAGATTAAAGGTCAGGGAGGTCTGCAGCGTCACCATGGTTCCTATCATGGCTCCGATAACCGTAAGTCCCAGTATGGAGGCCCCGTAGGACAGCTTTTCAATCAGATGGTTTTCCGCTGAGTGTTCCAGGAATCTGGTTCCCATCTTGTAGCCGGCATTGCCGGTAATGTACTTGGTGAGAAAATGGATTGCCGTATACAGGAAGAAATACAGAAGCGCTCCCAGTATGCTGCCCTGCTGGGCAAAAGCAATGCCGATACCGGCAGTTATGACACGGAATGTACCCCAGAAAAAGGAGTCGCCTATACCGGACAAGGGTCCCATGAGTCCTACCTTCAGGTTATTGATGGACTCCTTGTCAAAGTTCTCCGTCCTGGCACATTCCTGCTCCATTGCAACAGAAAGGTCAATGACAAAAGGCGATACATGGGGCGTGATATTAAATGTCTCTGTGTGCCGGTGCAGCGCCTCGAAATAATCATCGTCCTCCGGATAAATCTTCCTCAGGGGCTTTTCCATGGAATACATGAATCCGTAGGCCATCATCTTATCAAAGGACCAGGAGGACTGCATGGTAAAGCTTCTCCAGAACACACTGCGCAAATCCTTCTTTGTTATGAGGGAAGTTTCTTTTGTCTCCTGCATTTAAAAATCCTCCTCTTCTTCAAACTTCAAATTTTCCACGGCAATCAGCGCCATACACAATCCGGCCACAGCAACTCCAATCACATCCATTTTAATGTACATGACCGCTATGAACCCCAGGAACAGATAGGGCATCAGCTTTTTATTGCCCATCATCTTAATCAGAAGCGCAAGTCCCACACAGGACAGCACGCCTGCCGCCACATCAAATCCATCCAGCACGACCTGAGGAATCAGCTTAATGACAGCATTGATGCTGCCCGCGCCAAAATACATGGCAAAGAACACCAAAAGCATGGACGGAACCCCCACCATCAGAGGCAGCGTAATGAGATGCCACATATTGGCTCTTCTTAAATTTCTCTGGGCCAGGGCCTTCTCAATCTGTTTTCCTCCCCAGCTGGCGCCTATGGCATAACAGCCGTTTCTCCACATCTGCAGGAATATGGACAGAGGCAGAGCCAATGCAACGGCTGTCCCCACGCCCTCCCCGCTTTGGATGGCAATGGCTGTCCCCAGTACGCTGGAGGCGTATACCTCCGGCGGGGTTGCACTTCCTACCATGATGGAGCCCATAAACATCAGTTCCAGCGTGGCGCCTATCATAATTCCGGCCTGGAAATCCCCCAGAATCAAACCCACGATAGGCGCGGTGAACAGCGGACGTCCCATCATGGATGCCCCAAATGTATATTCGTCAATGGCAGCTAAAAAGGCCACGATTGACACCAGTATTGCCTGAAGCATAATCCTTCTCCCTTCACTGTCTTCTAATCTAATTGATTTTCTCACATATGCGTTATATCAGTATTTCTGTCCCCTATATCAGCGTCATTGCGTCCGTCTCTTTATCCGTAGGCACTGCCCGGCATTCCACAACCGCCCCGGCCTGGGCCATGGCGAGGATATTCCGGACATCATGGTCATCTACAGCCAATGAATGGGTGATGATTCTGCGGTCCCCGGTCTTTTTCATATTGCCGAGATTAATGTGGTTCACATCCTTGACATTCTCCACCAGCCTCAGTGCATCATCCGTGTTGCCCACAATGACAAATACCTTATACTTATCCGTCTTGGTACCATTTAACAGGGCAATGGCATCCGGCACAGACTTTATGGAAAACTTGATTCCCGCCGGCGCTGCCAGCTTAAGGGTGGTGGCCCGCAGCTTATCAGCCGCCGCCTCGTCGTTTACAACCAGTATGCAGTCAGCCCCCAATGAATTGGTCCAGGCAAATGCCACCTGGCCATGTACCAGTCTCTCATCTACTCTTGTAATCTTAATCATGCGAAATCCTCCTCACTTTCTTCTGATACCTGCTTCATCAGGTCATTGATGAACACGCACCCTTCCCTGGCTGCCTGTATACCCTGCTGAATCAATTCTTCTGTGTCCACGGCGCTTTCCAGCATGGGAACCATGGCCAGCAGCATAGGGGCATTTACACCTGCCAGGACGTAAACCCCCGGATGGGAGAGCTGCCCGGAGAAAGCATTGGCCACACTGCCGCCCAGCACATCTGTCAGGACAATCAGCTCATCCCCGTCTTCCATTTCCGCTACGGCAGAGGCCGCTTCCCTGTCCATATCAAAATCCGGGGTGGTATATGCGCTCAGGACACCTACCTTCTCATTTTCGCCCAGGACAAAATTCATGGTCTGCTTTAGTCCTCCGGCAAACTCACCGTGGGTTGCAATTAATATCTTTCTCATGGGGCACTCTCCTTTACCTGATTCATCATTCCGGTTATTAATATTCTACGGTCCTGTAATATCTGCGTATATCCAGGCTGTGGTCCTTCACATGTTCAAAATGGGCGCTGACACGCTCCAGCTGGGTGGACATTACCATAGGAGAGACATACTTCCTCATATCGGCGTCAATCCCCTCCAGAGGATAATCCTTTGTATCCCATACCTGCACCACATCGGAATACTTCCTGACGAAATTCTCTACCCTGTCAACCAGAGGACGCGTCTCGTCCTCCCCCTTAAAGAGCATAAAGCTCATGTTTTTATCCGTCATCTCCATTGTGCCGTGGAAAAATTCTGCTGCGTGGATGGATTTGGTGGGAATCCAGAGCATTTCCTCCAGAACGCACATGGCAAAGCAGTATGTCTCCCCCCATGTATTGCCGGCGCCCACACACATATGGAAGCCTGTGTCCTTATGCTTTCTGGCAAACGCAAGGGCTCTCTCATCATTCTGCTCCCGTACCCTTAACAGCACCTCCGGCATCTTCCCCAGTGTTTCCATGAACCGCTGGTACTCCGGAAATTCCCCGTTGCGCAGCATCAGCCTGGCTCCCAGGGCAAAAAACTGGATATGCAGCTCCTCTACCAGGTTATCATTGCAGGCCGCATTCTCAACCACATAATCAGATGCATCCGCCAGGGGTGTATTCCTGTCCCCCACAAACGAAATTACCGTGGCCCCCACGCTTCTGGCATACTCTGCCGCAGCAATGGTTTCTTTGGTAGTTCCTGATAATGAGGCTGTGATAAAAAGAGAATCCTTAGTCAGTGACCTGGGCTTTGCAGCCAGCAGCTCCGCCGCAATTTCATGATACCATACCAGTGCGGAATTTGTCTTCAGCATGTATGCCAGCGGACTGATGATTGCATAGGTGCCTCCCGACCCAACCAAATAGATGTTTTTATATCCCAAATCACTCACCCTATCTGCAACCCTATTTATCTCATCTATCTGAGCGACTGCTCCATTCAATGTTTTTAAGAAATCCTCATTCTGAAAACCGTACATCATAATCCTCCTCTTACTTTGATAAACTGAATTTAACGTGTTTTATTGGATAGTGTTTGTACAAACCATATTGTGTTTTTACTATACCAACATCCTTACACTTTGTCAATACCATTTTTCATACCAATTCAATTTTATTTTATACAACATTGCATTTTACTGTTTCTTTTTTTCTAAAATATGATATAATGAGGCAGGGTGCATTTTCAGACCTGATAAAGAATAAAAAGAAGCCTGGCACGGAGGAAACGGATGCAGAGAAAACAGATACAGAAACAGACGAAATCAGAAGCATTTACCCAAACACTGAAAAGCAGTATCCAGGAAGGAATCTATCCCTATGGAACCGCCCTTCCTGCCGAGCGCGAGCTGGCTGAACATTTTGGACTTAACCGCTCAACTGTAAGGGCTGCCATCCAGACTCTGGTGGAGGAAGGATTATTGAAAAAGGTCCAGGGCAAAGGGACGTTTGTGATGCGCCATGCCCAGGATGATACGTATACCCATTTCAGGGGCATGGGCGAGCTGCTAAAAAACCATGGATACATCCCTTCCTCCAGGATTTTATATACCGGTCCCACAGCAGCCGGTTACAAGCTCTCCCGCCTGCTGCAGGTGGATGAAGACACGGTTTTATACCGCATCATGCGTCTGCGCCTTGGCAACGGACAGCCTGTATCCATTGAAAACACCTTTGTTCCCTATGAACTGATTCCTGATATAGAGGGAATTGATTTCCAAATATACTCCCTGTATGACGCATTTGCCATGAATTCCCTTCACATTGCCGATATACAGCAGGTTTTTTCCACCACCCGGGTGCGTAATTCCGAAGCAAAATACCTGAACACAGAAAACGGGACCCCCGTGGTATCCATTGCCATCACCTCTTCCAGCGAGGGAAACGGAATCATTGAGTACACAAATGCACTGGTACTTCCTGAGTTCTGCAAATTCTACTCAGACGGTGTCATCCAGGACAGCAAGCTCAATGTATACGCCCAATCCTTATAGACCAATGATGGGTTTTACGATACCAGAAGGATATCTCTCCAGAGCAGCATTTACGAACAGAAAGGTAAAACAGTATGCCGAAAGTTTTCAATCTTCTTAGTTATGACATTGCGGAATATATAGAACGATACATTCACGAACAGGGGCTGCAGCCCGGCGACCGCCTGCCCACGGAACGCGAGCTGGCAGCCCAGCTGGATATCACCCGCGTCAGCGTGCGCCAGGGATATCAGCGCCTGCTGGACCAGGGAGTTATCCGGTCGGAAAACGGTTATTATGTAAATCCGCCCAGAACAGACCGTTCCCTTATTGCCTATTGTTTTCCCTATGCAGATTCCTGTCTGCAGCCGGATGTATTTTCTGTAAAATCCACTGAATATATGCCGGATGCCATCCGCAATATCTGCAACAACATGCTGAATGCCGACCACAACTCCCATCTCAGCATGAACCGTTTTATAGAATACCTGTCTGATATCCCCGCGGGAATCACTTATACGGCCCAGACCAGCTCGTCCATGCAGTCCTTCCCCGGACTGTTTTATGTCCGCTCCATGCCGGAGGGGTTAAAGCAGACCCAGTATATGCGGGTCCATACGCCCAGCCAGGAAGAATATGGGCTGTTAGAGCTGAGCGAACATGACAGCATGCTGATGCTGGTAAATGGTTTCCAGTACAAAGGCGCTCCCATTGCTGTCAGTGTTTCGCTCTGCGTGGGTACCAGGATGAATTTAATTGCCTCCATCACCATATGATGCCCTATGGCCCGGGGGACCGCCTTTTTCACATGTCCGGGAGGCCCACCCTTTCCACCCGGTATTTAAAACCGCCCCGGAATATCCACAAAAGGAGTTGACAGCTATGAATATCCTGACCGCAGACGCATCCGACGCAGCGGAAATATACCGTATCATGACAGAGGCCCGTTCCCTTATGCCGGACCCCGGCTGGTACTGCACCGACTCAGAAAAATATATCCGGGCTCATATAGAGAACCCGGATACAGGCATTGCCTTTAAGGCAGTGGACCACGGTTGTCTGGCTGCTTTTTTCATCCTTCATTATCCAGGCAATACCCCGGACAGCCTGGGGCATTACATGAAACTTGGCCGCGAAGACCTGGGCAGGGTAGTCCACATGGACTCCCTGGCTGTACGTCCGGACTTCAGGGGAAGGGGACTCCAGTCTCTGCTCATGGCCCATGGGGAACAATATCTGAACGCCACTCCCTATTGCCATCTGATGGGTACGGTCCATCCCGAAAACCGGTACAGCCTGAACAACTTTCTCAAGCTGGGATACCGGATTGTGGCTACCACGGAAAAATATGGGGGCCTTCCCCGCCATGTACTGTATAAATCCTTAAGCCAGCCCCCTTCTTTTGCCGGTTCCGGGAATAATCCGGCTCCTGTTTCTATATATTAAAGTAATTACTTCTGAAACAGGACCTATCCTTTATGAAAAACAGACTCAGAAGACTTCCCATCAAGAAGCTGTTACAGACCACCCTGCTGTTTGTCCTGGCCTTTTGTGCCGGCCGGCTGGCTGCCCAGGTAGTGGAATACAATCGTCCTCCCGAAGCAGTGACCACCTCAGCCGACGGCAACTGGGGACTCAGTTTTCCGGGCGAGGGCCAGATGCCCATAGGAAACGCTACCGCAGACTATCTGAAACAGTTCAATGCCTACTATGCCCAGAATACCCAGGATAAGGTCATCTACCTGACCTTTGACGCCGGCTATGAAAACGGAAACACGGCCGCCATCCTGGATGCCCTGAAAAAGCACAATGTACACGCCACCTTTTTCCTGGTGGGAAATTACCTTCAGACCAGCCCGGACCTGGTAAAACGAATGGTGGCCGAGGGCCACAATGTGGGAAACCACACCTTCCACCACCCGGATATGTCGAAAATCTCCACCAAAGAGGCCTTTGAAAAGGAACTGAACGACCTGGAAACCCTGTACCAGCAGACCACAGGCCAGCCCATGAAAAAGTATTACCGTCCGCCCCAGGGCAAATACAGTGAAAGCAACCTGAAAATGGCCAATGATATGGGCTATAAGACCTTTTTCTGGAGTCTGGCCTATGTGGACTGGTATGAGGATAAGCAGCCAACCAAAGAGGAAGCCTTCAAAAAGCTCCTGACCCGCATCCATCCCGGCGCCATTGTCCTGCTTCACAGCACATCTAAGACAAACGGGCAGATTCTGGATGAACTTCTGACCAAATGGGAGGAAATGGGGTATCATTTCGGAACCCTGGATGATTTGGCGGCAGCGGACCAGACCTAAAGCTCCATCCGGCCAGGCCGGATAAAAAACCTGGTTCTGTTAGAAAAATGCCGGAAAAATGCGCTTCACAAGCTGCATCTTCCGGCATTTCATACCTACATTTTTCCATGGGTCCCGCCATTCCAAGTCCCGCCGGCCGCGCCGGTCTTAGTTCCACTGCCCACGCCAGTCTTAGTTCCACCGCCCGGGCCGTTCTTAAAACCTACAGCAGTTTTTCCTTCCATTCTGCTTCCTTAAATCCGGTGAGCACAAAGCCGTCTCCCACTGCCAGCGGCCTTTTCACCAGCATTCCGTCCGTGGCCAGAAGTGCCAGCTGTTCGTCCTCATCCATGGACGGCAGTTTGTCTTTCAGGGACATCTCCTTATAAATATTCCCGCTGGTATTAAAGAAACGCTTCAGCGGCAGTCCGCTTATCCCATACCATGTTTTCAATTCTTCCAGGGTGGGATTTTCCTCCTTAATGGGCCTTTCCTCATAGGCAATCCCATTGGCATCCAGCCATTTCAAAGCTTTCTGGCAGGTAGAGCATTTTTTGTAGCACAATACGGTAAGACTCATGTTTCATTCCTCCATCCATTCTATTTCCCTATTTTGCGGCAAACCCCAGCTCTTTGGCTGAACCGTCAAAACAGGATGTCTCTCCATTATAAGTAACCATATCCTCTGCTGAATATGTAAGCAGGGAAGAAGGATTTTCTTTCATCCATCCCCCGTTTTTTTCCTCACAGCCCCTTATATCATCTGACTGCGGCGCGTTAAATTCCACGATTCGGACATCATCCGGTTCCACGGCCATCTTTCCATCCGCCTTGATGGATGGCTTAAACTCCCCTCTGCCGTATGCCAGCACCGCTGCCCCGCCGCCTGCAGCCCTCATCTCTCCCTTAGATTCTTCCACTTTGAGTCTGCATGAACACAGGCCGATTCCGGATTGGTGCGCAGCCGAAATCCTTCCTGAACTCCCGGCCAATTCCACCTCCGGACAGGATATCCCCGCATACATTCCCTTTACATCCAGCTGTCCGCCCTCCAGACGCAGGGCCGGCTGGCCGGCTCCATTTCCATCTCCCAGAATTCCTGCTGTTCCTGCTTCGATATCCAGGTTTCCCTTTCCCCGGATAACCAGAGTGCCTGATTGTATGCGTATGCCCGCGCCTTCTGACCGCAGCCAGCTGCCGCTGCCTTCCTTTAACTCAATGATTAAGTCCCCTGTTATATCAATGGCTGGCCGGGATGTGCCCGGGTTTTTCGCAGACAGGCTTCCCTCAGCTGCATCTCCTTCAACTGTATTTCCGTCAGCTGCGTTCCCCGCCCCTGCGCTCTCTATAACCGCATTATCCAATGTAAGGGTGTAAATATCCCTGGAGTTTCTCAGCCTCCACCCATCTCCCTCCACCATTTTCCCCCGCCCCGGAAGCTCCACCTTTCCTTCATCTCCAAGGGAAAGAGCTGTGAGAGGCACCTGCTCCCTGGACTGGGTCAGCCCAAATCTGGATGCCACATATATGCCTGCGCCGGATATAGCGGTGCAGAATACAATGATAAGGATAATGAACAGAACAGCCCGCACCGTCCTGCCCGCAAACCCTTTGGAAATCCTTTCCATATAGATATTTCCTCCTGTTACAGTTTCGTTTATTTTATCATAAAGTAATTTATTTTTCCATTACTTGTGATATCATAGGAGAAAAGTATGGTTGCAGACCATGCAGTAAGGAGGTTCTGTTTATGATAAATATTCTCTGCTTCGGCGACTCAAACACATTCGGAACCAACCCCAAGGGAGGGCGCCATGCCTGGAATACCCGCTGGCCCGGGCGTCTCCAGGTTCTTCTCGGACCTGAATATTATGTAATTGAGGAGGGCATGGGCGGACGTACAACAGTCTGGGATGACCCCCTGGAACCCGGACGCTGCGGCATCCAGGCCCTTCCCATGGCGCTCCAGAGCCACAAACCCCTGGACCTGGTTATACTGTTCCTGGGCACCAATGACTGCAAAGCACATTTTCACGCTTCACCCAAGGTCATAACCAAGGGAATGGAAAACCTGTGCCACACGGTACAGGGATTTGATTATGGGGAAGGTTATAAGAAGCCTAAGATTCTGGTCATATCCCCCATCCACATAGGAAACGATATGGAGCACTGCCCATATGCCAGCTTTGATGAGACGGCACCAGCCAAATCAATGGCCCTGGCGCCGCTCTACCAGGAGCTGGCCAGGACTGAGGGATGTCTCTTCCTGGATGCAGCTTCCCTGGCAGGCCCCAGCACCATAGACCAGCTCCATATGGACGCAAAAAACCATGGGGCGCTGGCCGAAGGGATTGCTGAGGTGGTAAAGGGGTATTTTGAACCGTAAAGGCAGATGCTGCCGCCTTAACACTGCAACAGCCAGCGCCAAAAGGCGCTGGCTGTTGCTATTCCACTAAATATCCAGGATTCCCGCTAATCATGGCCGCTATTTCCCCCACTGCAAATCCCATTTTCAGCAGATGCTGCCCATAATCCAATAACCCGTCATCCGGATATATACCATTGTCTTTTCCCAAGTCAGTGGTAATGATACACCGCTTGGCGCCTATGGTCCGAATCTCCAATGCCACCTTTTCCCAGGGAATGCATCCCTCTGCCGGAGATGTATAGGAATGTTCTATCCAGGCTCCCAATCGAACCAGCTCCTGCTGTTCCTCTGCTGTATAATGGGTAAATTCCCAGTCAGCGTGTGTTATAAGCAGCTTCCCAAATCCCCTCTTAGAAACTTCCCTGGCAAGGGCAAAGGTTTCCTTATGTGTAATATGGCCTGTGCCCAATACTAAATCATGGGACTGGACCACATCCAGCACTTCCTGCATCTCACGGCACAATTTACCCGATTCATCTATAAGACAGTAAGACGGCACCGTCCGTCCGGCATCCAGCATGGTTTTCTGCATATCAATATATTGAGGCAGATGTTTCAGATAATAATCCTGCTGCGAAGCAGCGTCAAAGGTGGGACACCATACAATCTTTGCCCCCATCCTGGCAGCTGTTTCCACAGCCAGGGGATTCAGCCCGCCCACCGATGCATTTAAAGTAATGGTCCCCACTGCGTTGCACTCCGGATAACAGGCCCGGACCGCAGCAGCCTGAAGACAGGTGGGGGCGTAGTGGGATTTAATGGCAAATCCCTTCATTCCTCTCCTTACTGCCCTCTCTGCCATCTCCAGCGCTGTCACGGAACGCGGTATGATGTCCGGACCGCAATGGATATGCAGGTCATAGGCATGTCTCAACAAATCAGCCATTTCGATGCCCCTCCCCTATGCAGATAATAATGACGGCAGGAATGTAACAATAGGCGGAAAAATAATACAGAGTATAAGCGCAATAAAGGAAGCTGCCAGGAAGGGAAGCACCCCCACCACTACCTCGCCAAAGGGCTGTTTGGTAATGCCCACCACAGTAAACAGGTTTGCGCCAAAGGGCGGTGTTACAAAACCAACAATCAGACTGATGCAGAATACCACGCCCAGATGAATCTCATTGATTCCCATTGCCAATCCAATTGGCACAAGGACCGGGGCCAGCATTACCACACTTGCCAGGCTCTCCATCAGACATCCGATGAACAGCAGTACAATGAGAAGAAGAACCCAGTACAGCGCCTGGCTGCCGCCCAGCATGGGCACCACGAAATTAGCAATCTTGGTAGGTATCTGAGTGGTGGAGAGTATCCAGCAAAACACGGATGCACCGGCAATCAGAAAGCATATCATGGCGGATGTCTCTATTGTCTTCTTAACTGCATCAATAAAGGATTTAACGGTGACCTTATGATAGACAAGGGCCAGTATAAAGCTGTAGACAACACCTACGGTGGCGGATTCAGTGGGTGTGAAGATACCTCCATAGATTCCCCCCAGTATGATGACCGGCAGCAGCAATGTGGGAAGGGCCTTCCAGGTAACCAAAAGCTGTTCCTTCATGGTATGCTTTTCCTGGTTGACCTTAAGCGGGAGCCTTCTTGTCCGGATTGTATTTGCAATGGCCAGACAGACAGCTATCAGGATTCCGGGAACAACACCGCCCATGAACATCTTTGTTATAGACACCCCCATTGTGGTTCCGTAGACAATCATTACAATGCTGGGCGGAATGATGGGGCCAAGGGCTCCGGCCATGGCAGTCAGTCCTGCCGCTGTCTTAGGCGGATAGCCATTCTCTATCATGGCCGGAATCAGGATAGAGCCAATGGCTGCCACGGTTGCCGGACCTGAACCAGATAATGCAGCAAAAATAGTACAGCAGATAATGGTTACAAGCCCCATGGCCCCTTTGAAGCCTCCGAACAGGGAGTACACCCAGTCAATCAAACGCTTTGAAAGACCGCAGCTCTCCATGATATAACCCATAAGCGTGAACAACGGAATCGCCAGAAGGGACGAAGAATCCAATCCCAACGCCAATTTCTGAGCCACTACCAGCAATGGCTTAAGGGAGGTTACCTGAAGAAATACCGTGCTGGACAGCAGGATGCAGAAGCCAATGGGCAGTCCGAAAAATATTAAAACCAACAAAAGGATAAACAGCAGCGCCCCCATCTATATCTCCCCCTTTCCATCCGAATATCCTGCAAGTATGCTCCATATGGATTCTATTTCATATATCAATATCAAAATTCCCAATATGGGCAGGGCGCCGTAGACAAGCCCGATTGGCAGTTTTAAGGCTGTGGATGTCTGACGCATGGTGACCTTGCACAGGGCCATTCCATATTTGGCAAGTATGATACCCATGTAAAAGATAAGTAAATGAATGGCCAAATTGTATATGCGCTTTACATTTCCTGCCAATTTGCCTGAAAACAGGTCCACAACAGCATGTCCCCTGGATTTTACAAGGCATCCCGAGCCAATCAGATTAAACCAAAGGAAACAATATCTTGCGCATTCATCTGTCCAGGAAAATGTGCTGTTCAGCACATAACGGCTGAATACCTGGAGACCGCTGGCCACTATCATTACAATCACCAAAATGATGCAGACAGCAATCATAATACGGTATATCCATGTGCAGGTTTTTCTATATGCCCTCAGCATAATCCCTCCCCCTTCTGTTCCCCAATTTTATCCGTCCTCTATTTTTCTATGAGACTCATGACCTTGTCATAGAAATCCGTTCCAATGGTATCCCTGTATGTATCGTATATCCCTGCATCTGAACAGGCCTTCTTCATGGCTTCCACGTCCACATCCTCGTCAATGGTCATTCCCTTTTCCTTTAACTGGTCAAGCACGTTCTGCTCCTGGCCTTCCTCCCATTTTCTCTGTTCTGCCGCAGCCTTATCGGCTGCCTCCTGTATTACCTTCTGCTGGTCTTCTGTCAGGCTGCTCCAAAGCGATTCTGAAATCATCAGAGGATTGGGGCTGTACAGATGTCTGGTCAGGGAAACATGGCTGCAGACTTCATAATATCCGTTGGCCAGCACCACTGCCGGCACTATCTCGAATCCGTCAATGGTTCCCTGCTGCAGGGATGTGAATACATCATTAAATGCAAGAGGCGTAGGGTTGGCATTCATGGCTTTAAAGGTGCTCAGATAAATATCACTCTCAGGTACCCTGATTTTCATTCCGCTGAAATCATCCAGGCTTGTGACCGCCTTATTGCTGATAACATCCCGGAATCCCCCCTGTCCATAAGCAAGTATCCTTACGCCGGACTCTTCTGCAAATTTGTCCATAAGCTGCTGTAATTCATCTGATTCCAGAACAGCATAGGCACTTTCATAATCATTGTATACATAGGGAAGGTCCAATATGGAAAAAGCCGGGTCAAAGTTGCTGATAACCATGTTGGCAGTGGAGGCCATCTCAATGGTTCCGAGCTGCATTCCCTCTACCATGTCCCGTTCCCCTCCCAGTGAAGCGCTGGGGATTATCTCAATATCAATGCTGCCGTCAGAAAGTTCGGCCGCATACTGTTTAAACAAGGTGCACATCTTATGGTGGACGCTGTCCTCAGAGTCAGCCTCCGTATGTCCAACCTGGATTACAAGCTTTTCCGCTGTCCCTTCTGTTTCCGCTGCCTCAGCTTTTGTCCCGGCCTTCTGGGTTTCGCCGCCCGCACCAGTACCGGCCTGCGAACCTCCGCATGCACATAAGGAACATGACATTATCATAGCCATGGCAGCAACCATATTTCTTCTTCTCATCCATTTACTCATCCTCATATTTCTTCTCCTTTCATTTACCCCAATTTTCCCCTGTTGCCCTATTACCATTTTGAATTGTTTGCAACATTTTCTCTAGTTAATTGTAGTATGTATTTCATTTTGTACATTTAGTATATCCACTATAATTGCTGCTGTCAAGTGAAATATTATAGTATTTTTTTCACAATCCCCCTCCCCATGAAGTAAACACTACACATATAATTTCAAAAAAAGCACCCCACATCAATCAATGAATTAATGCGAGGCAGCTTATTGCTAAAACGAATCATTAACATCAGGCGCCGGCCGGATATCACGGCATGCGGAATTCTGTGGTCAATGCATCCCTCTCCTTGGCCCTGCTGCGGTATTCCCCGCTGTTTTTGCGGCACACCAATGTCACGATGTACTCCCCTATCATCTCCACTCCAATGGCGGAATTGAAAAAGCTCATATGGGATGTCTCCGCAATAAAGGATATATCAGAATACGGAATCATGGGGGCCAACGGGCTGTCTGTCACCACGCATATCCTGGCCTTGTGGGATTTGGCCACATTAATCAGAAACATGTCAATCTTATAGTATCTGGCAAATGAAAACAGGATAAAAATATCCTCCGGCCCGATATCCTGAAGTATCCCCATTGCTTCTGTTTCGTTATGGGGCAGTGTGACAACCTGGTTCACAGCAAAGCCCAGCAGACGCGCAAAATGGCCTGCCACCCCCATGCATCCGCGCAGTCCGATAATGTACTTGCGTTTGGACTGCAGTATCATATCCGTAAGCTGGTCATAGCTTTCCACCGGGTTCTGCCGAAAGCTCTTGGTAATATTATAATTCATCAGCTCCACAAATGTATCTGGTATATTCTGGTCATTAAACTTCCCGGACAGCACGTCAAACCGGTCAGACAGCTGCATATTCCGCACAGCTGCGCTGGCTTCCCCTGCCAGAGAATTATAGATGTCATTTTTCAAATCCGTAAATCCCTTGTATCCGATGGCTCTGGAAAAACGGATAATGGAAGCATCGCTGACCCCAATCTCCCTGGCCACGTCCATGGAAGACATATTTCCAATCCGTTCCTCATTTTTCAGAAAATAATCCGCTATCCTATGCTGCTGGTTTGTCAGCTTTGATTCCTTAAGCCGTTCCGCCAAGATTGTCATCCTGTCCCCTCCTCTGCAAATACTGTCCTGCTCGTTCCAGTATAGCATCCCAAAGATAGCTTTGTCTATTTCTTTGCGTGTCATACAGCACCTTTTTGTAATATTCACTACAATTTTTATATTGACAGTAGCGTTTTTCTCAGATATACTGTTTGTATCGATTGAAGTGCGCACAACATTTTATTGTTTTATATGTAGTACATAATTCAATTTTATAAGGAGGGACAACCATGCTTGTGTATCTTAGCGAGTATATCCATCCCGATGCAGTCAAACTGTTAAAGCAGCATGGAGAAATCACGGATACCTTTGACCGCATAGGGGAAATTGACGCCATCATACTCCGCACAGCTGACATAACCCGGGATATCATATCACAGGCCGGAAATCTGAAGGTAATTGTAAAACATGGTGTTGGATGTAATACCATTGATTTAGAAGCTGCAAAGGAATATAACATACCTGTCATCAACACCCCGAAAGCCAATACCAACTCTGTTGCTGAGCTGATAGTCGGACTGATACTCAATGTTTGCAGAAATATTGCATACTGTGATTCCAAAAGCCGCCATGAGGGTTTTGACCGGATTGCCCCTCCGGAAATGACAGGAATTGAATTGACCGGAAAAACCATCGGCCTTGTAGGTATGGGCAACATTGCCCTTCGTACAGGGGAAATCCTCAGAAACGGATTCGACACTGTGCTGGCGGGTTACGACCCCTATTGCACGGATGAACAGGTTGCGCAATATGGCATCCGCAAATACAATGACTTAAACGAAATGCTGGAGGTCTCGGACATCGTGAATATAAGCGTACCGCTGACGCCCTCTACCAGGAACCTGATTGCTGGTGATTCATTCCTGCATTTTAAAAAAAATGCGGTTCTGATTAATGCAGCCCGGGGAGGCATTGTAAATGAGGACGACTTATATGCCGCCTTAAAAAACAGACAGTTAAGGGCGGCTGCCTGTGACGCCTTTGTCAAGGAACCGCCTACCGGTGAAAACAAACTAATGGAATTAAATAATTTCTGTGCAACTCCCCACATTGGCGCCAATACCGAGGAAGCCCTTTACCGTATGGGCATGGAGGCCGTGGAAGCTGTGATAGGAGCCATTTCAGGAAATGTGACCAAGTACCGCGTGGTATAGAAAGAAAGGATGATTGATTATGAATAAAGTAGGATGTGTGATTGTAGAAGATTTTAAGCGGCCCGACAGGGCGCTGGTGGAAACGTTCAGGGGTGTGGCAGTAGCGAATCTGGACGACTGCATGAACCGCATATCGGCTGTCCATGAAGATATACGGCCTGTCAACAAGGGACAGCTCCTGGGAACTGCGTTTACGGTCAAGGTTCCCTCCGGCGACAATCTCATGTTTCATGCAGCCATGGACCTGGCCAAACCCGGGGATGTGATTGTCATTGACGCAGGCGGGGATACCCGCCGTTCCATCTTTGGCGAGCTGATGGTGACATACTGCCGGAAACGCGGTATAGCGGGCATCGTGGTAGACGGTTCTCTCCGCGACGTGGACGCCATGTCCCAGCTTACCGACTTTCCGGTATACGCCAGGGGCATTACGCCGGACGGTCCCTACAAAAACGGACCGGGTGAAATCAATACTCCCATTGTGTGCGGCGGACGGCTGGTAAATCCCGGGGATATTGTAATCGGAGACCAGGACGGCGTTCTCTTTATCAGACCCCAGGACGCACCTTGGCTGTTGGAAAAAGTCAGTCAGCTTCATGAAAATGAAATAAGGATTATCAGTGCCATAGAAAAGGACGGCACCTATATCCGCCCCTGGGTAAAGGAAAAATTAGAAAGTCTGGGAGCCCAGCGCATAAACTACGTTGAATATTAATCCGGTCCATTTCATATGAACCATGGCAGCCTTGCAATTCCACCTATAAGAGCGCCGGAAAACAAATTCCGTTTTCCGGCGTTTCTAATCTAATGTTTCTAAACTCATCCAAGCCAGCTGTTCTCCATCTCCTTAATTCTCCGGTACAGCTCCCTGTTCACCGGCACCTCCAGACCTGCTTTCTCTGCCCGGCGAATCACTGTACCGGCAAAAAATTCCACCTCTGAGGGCCTGCGGGCCAGTCCGTCCTGCCGCATGGAAGGCATTCCGCCGGGATTCAGGCTGTCTATCAGTTCAACGTAGTCGTCCAAATCCTCCATGGTTACACGGATTCCCTCTCTCTGGGCCAGGGCCACCACCTCTGCCATGGCAGCCTTCATCATCTGCCTGGCCGGTCCCGGCTTTTGTACGGTTGCGTAGGTCCCTTCCGCCACCATAACGGCCTGGTTCACGCCCACATTCAGCATCCATTTGCACCAGAGCCTGCGCAGAATGTCCGGCTCCCTGGTATAGGGAAGTCCTGTACGCTCAAACAATTCCGTAACTGCATCCAGCATTCCCTCCTTCCAGGATTCCTCCCCGGGAATTCCAATGCATATCTGTCCCATATGGGAATAGGTCAGCTCATTTCCCATCTTCACGGCATCCATGCCCTGGGCCACGCAGTACAGCATGTGCTCCATTCCCAGCATCCCTCCTATGACGGCTTCGCTGGTAATACCATTGAGTACGGAAAGAATCACGGTATCCTTTCCCACCTGGTTCCTGGCCATTGGCACGGATGCCTCCAGCGCTGTGGCCTTCACGGCAAATATCAGAAGCTGGGCCGGCCCCCTGGGGTCCGGTTCATCCCCCGGACGGACAGAGAAGTTCCACTCTTTTCCATTACAGTATACCGGTGCGCTGCGGTAACGCTCCACCCGCTCCCGGTCCGCCAGAAATGTAACCTGCTCCACCCCCAGGGTTCTTGCAAAAAAATCCCCGTACAATACGCCCAGCGCACCCATTCCCACAATGGATACTCTTGTAATCCTGTCCATGGCTTTCCTCCAACTGATTAATAGAACCTGGCAATCTCCTCAACCATGTTACGCTTTGGCATCTGAGGGTCGGCTGCACCGTATCCAAGGGCAATGACCGACACCACCTCCTGGTCCTCACCGATGGAGAGCAGTTCTCTCAGCTTATCAGCATCCCTTATTCCCATAACCAGGGTGTCCAGGCCCAAATCCTTTGCCTTCAGCAGCAGGTTCTGGTTATGCATTCCCAAATCATAGCACCCCCAGCCGTTTCCCAGTTCATTGGAAGGGGTTCCGTCATTGTCATAGCCTGAACGGTTCTTAACAAAGGAGGCCACAATCAGCACCGGTGCGTCCTTGCAGTTTGTCTGGTTAAAGGACGGCAGACAGGTTTCCTTTACTGTTTTCAGCATGTCATCCGACATGACCACATAGTATCTGGCTGTCTGGGAATTCTTCCAGGACGGCGCAAAGGCTGCTGCCTTAAGGACTTCCTCCACCTGCCCGCGGCTTACCTTCCTGTCCGGCTGGTACTTTCTCATACTTCTTCTTTCCCTTAATACTGCATCTAATTCCATTATGATATTCCTCCTATCCATTTTTTATAGATGGAAACCGCCTTTTAGAGCCACAAAATCAGCTGCCTCTGAAAGCCGTCTGTAGAACTGGGGGTAAAACCCTTCCCCGCCGCTGTAAGGAATTATGTAGAACTGCTTCAGCACATACATATCCACGGTTTTCCTCACATCCGGGTTCCCGTTTTCCTCCAGCCCTTTTTCCAGGTCCTTGAGAAAATAATGCCAGTCATTTACAAACTTCTCATATTCCTTTACATCCGGGGTATCTATCCACTTGCGGACCTTTACCTTGCTCCTGTTCTCCCTGCGGCATTCGTGGACCTGCAGGAAGTAACTGAAGGACCGGTTCTCATACAGCCTTCCCAGCGGGAAAAGACGGCAGAATCCCGGCCTGCAGGGGTGGATGCTGCATCTGCCCTCCCCGTCCAGGAAGGAACAGGCCTCATCCCTGCCCGCCATCCGCACGTTGGGCAGGATGATGCCATCCACCACATTCATCTCAAGAGGCCCGGCCAGAAGCTGTTCCGGGGTCATGCCCATGTTCACCGTAAGGCGGAACATATCCAGAGGGTCCAGTATAATGGACGTCCCCATTTTACGGCAGCAGGCAGAACAGCCTTCACAGCCCCCGCTGTCAGCCCTCACCATATCATTGATACCATATAATTTTCCGTCGGATATGTCCTCCAGACTGACCGCTCGTTCCATGATTTCCAATACTCCCTTTCCAGCAGTTTCCATATTATTTCTAACAGACAGTATACCACCCTTTCCCGTGTTCACGCAACCATGCTTTTACGGGCAGAGTACAGCTTGTTCACCCCTGGCGCACCTTATTCCCTTTCATTATTGGAACTGCGGCCCGGAGCCCGCAGAACTTCCTTTTCATAAAACCTGATATTGGCCTTGGTGATTCCTGCATTTTTACGTTCCGGCAAACAACAAAGAGGCAGAGGAATGACGCGCCTGGGGCGCGCATTTCCTCTGCCGTATGTTCTGTTTCTAATCCAGCCAGTCCCCGGCCCGGTTCTCCACACAGGGACGGTCCGGCAGGCTGTAGCGGTAGCATCTGCTGAATACCCCAATCTCTTCCAGGGTAGATACCATGCGGTACACGGTTGCCATACCGATGGTTGCGTCACGCTTTGCCGCCTCGTAATATATCTCTTTACAGCAGTTCCATTTTCCGCTCAGTATGACATCCAGAAGGACCATACGCTGTTTGGTCATACGTTTCCCCTGGCTCCTCAGTTCCTGGATGACCCGCTCCTTCTGCCACATGCGGGACTCCTCTCTTTGTTTCCATGGCATATCACATCAGCTCCTTTACTTTGCTGTCAGGCATTACCCCCTGCCCTTTGGACATTCCTCCGGCCTCTCTGGCGGAAAGCAATTCAAACATATGCTCCTGAGGCTTATATCATAATTTTATTTGCCATCTCCCTGCTGACTGCCACCCGCGATTCCCTGATATGTACAATCACATTGCCGTTATTCACAGACACTATGGTTACAGGAGTGCCTGGTGTGAATCCCATGCTCTTCAGATGACGGCGGATTTCTTCCTTGCCTCCCAGACGGGTGATGGATGCGGATTCACCGGTTCTTGCCATTGTCAAAGGCATTTTATACCCTCCTCCGTTAAGTAAGTTGTCGCTAACCCTGTTCTTTAAAATATGCAGCCGGAATCTCCTGCTTCCTGTTCTTTGCAGGAATCAGCACATCCTGACTGCATATATAGATTAGCATCAACTAACTTTCTTGTCAAGAATTTTTTACTGGCTCAGACGGTTTTTGTTTTGTTTTTCCGCTTATGACAGCGCGCCCTCTGGCCATCATCCCTTATCCTCCAGCTTAAGACCGGCCAGCGCCTTGGCGAATGCATTGTTAACCGGCTCCCCGGCTTCCTTATTCTGCTGGTTCAGATACCTGGCCACGTCCTTTTTTGTCACGCCTGCGCCTTCCTTTTTCCTGCGCTCCTCAAACGCCTTCAGCTTCTCCTTGTGGCCGCATTTGCACACAAATACCTGGGCATCCCCCTTGCCCTTAAGCTCCATCTTCTTATGGCACACAGGGCATCTGGCATTGGAGGTACGTGAAAGAACCTCCCGGTGGCCGCACTCCCGGTCCTGGCACACCAGCATCTGCGTGTTCTTTCCCTTTACTGCCAGCATCCGTTTTCCGCATACAGGGCATTTTGTGTTGGTCAGGTTGTCATGGCGGAAAGAGCCTTCCCCTGTCTTAATCTGGCGAATCAGCTCCTGGGAATAGCCCCGGATATCCTTCATGAACGCTCCCCTTTTCAGGTTTCCTTTTGCAATGCCCGACAGCTTCATCTCCCAGTCCGCTGTCAGCTCCGGCTTCTTCAGGTCCTCAGGCACCAGCTCCAGAAGCTGCCTTGCCTTGGATGTAAGATAGATATCCTTGCCCCGCTTTTCAAGCAGAAAGCTGGAAAACAGTTTTTCTATGATATCAGCCCTGGTGGCAACGGTGCCCAGACCGCCTGTTTCGCCCAGGGTCTTTGCCATGGCCTTATCCTTTGTCTCCATATAGGCCACGGGATTTTCCATGGCGGAAAGCAGCGTTGCCTCATTAAAGGGAGCCGGCGGTTTTGTCTTACCCTCCGTCATCTTAAGGGACAGGCCCTTTAGCACATCCCCCCTTTTCAGGTCCGGCAGCTGCTGGTCCTTTACCTCAGTCTCATCCCCGTCTTCCCCGTCTTCCACAGCCGTGTCATAAGCAGCTTTCCATCCCTGGCTCTTTACAATCCTTCCCTTTGCAATAAACCGCTCGCCCCGGATATCCACCCCAAGGCTGGTTTCATCATATTCAAAAGGCGGATACAGGACGGCAAGAAACCTGCGGACCACCAAATCATAAATCCTGCGCTCATCAATGGTCATGTGGTCCAGCTGCACATACTGTTCCGTGGGAATGATAGCGTGATGGTCCGATACCTTGCTGTTATCCACAAAAAAAGGCTTTGCCGGCAGGGGCTGGTTCACCAGGCGGCCGGCCAGGGTCTTATAAGGGCCGATGGCGCACGCCTTCAGCCGTTCCTTAAGGGTGGGAACAATATCCGCGCTCAGGTATCTGGAATCGGTTCTGGGGTAGGTCAGGACCTTATGGTTCTCGTAGAGGCGCTGCATGATGTTCAGCGTGTCTTTGGCAGAGTAATTAAACCGTTTATTGGCATCCCGCTGCAGCTCCGTCAGGTCATAGAGCAGGGGGGCGGATGTCTTTTTAGGCGTGCGCTTTACCTCAGCCACAACAGCCGGCTCCCCCTTAAGATTCTGGGCCAGGCCCTCTATCCGGCCGCGTTCAAAGGAACGGTGGCTGCCTGTGCTCACATCCTGCCATGTAAGGACCAGTCCGTCCGTTCTGGCCTGAAGACCAAAGTACGGCTGAGGCACAAAGGCACGTATCTGGGCCTCCCGCTTTGCTATCATAGCCAGGGTGGGGGTCTGGACGCGGCCGCAGGAGAGCTGGGCATTGTATTTGCAGGTCAGGGCCCTGGTGGCATTGATGCCCACCAGCCAGTCCGCCTCTGCCCTGCACATGGCTGCATCATACAGACTATCGTATTCCCTGCCGTCTTTCAGGTTTGCAAATCCTTCCCGGATGGCTTTGTCTGTCACAGACGATATCCACAGACGGCGGATGGGTTTGCTGCATCCTGTCTTTTTCAGAATCAGCCGGGCTACCAATTCGCCTTCCCTTCCCGCATCAGTGGCAATGATGATATCCCCCACATCCCCGCGGTAAATCTGGGTCTTCACAGCCTGGTACTGTCTGGCAGTCTGCTTGATGACCTCCAGTTTAAATACCTCAGGCATCATGGGAAGGTCCTCCATCCTCCACTCCTTATACTTCTTATCATAATCCTCCGGGTCCGCCAGAGTCACCAGGTGGCCCAGCCCCCAGGTAACCACATAGCGTTCCCCCTCTATGGCGCCGTTTATATTCTTCCCGCATTTAAGAACCCGGGCAATGTCCCGGGCAACAGAAGGTTTTTCTGCTATTACAAGTGATTTCATCGATGTACTCCTTATCTTGATTTCTAACCGGTGTCTCTGCCGTCCTCTGTCAGGAACGTTTTCTGGCCGACACAATTAACATCATAGGCCTTCGCATCTCATCCCGCATACCGGGTATATGGAACATACTCTCCGGCGGCTGGGGCTCCACCACCTGGCAGAGTTCAAATCCATGGGTCAAAAGGGTGTTGAGGTACGTGGTCAGGGTACGGTGGTACTTAATCACTTCTTCCCCCAGGAAAACAGCCTTTCTTTTTCCCTCATAATAATAATTATCCACAGGAAAATGAAGGATATTTCCCTCCTCGTCATAATACCAATCCTGGGTTCCATAGGCAGTGAATACAGGATGCTCCACAGAAAACACAAAATATCCACCAGGCGCCAGCCCATCCCTCACTTTATCCACCACCTGGCTGAAGCTTTCCACATAGTGGAATGCCAGTGAACTCAGCACCACATCAAAGGATTCCTCCGGAAAATCAATATCCTCCATAGCGCATTCCACATACTGCACTCTGGAATCATTTGTCTTTTCCCTGGCCACCTCCAGCATCTTACCGGATATGTCCACACCCACGGCAGAGACAGCCCCCTGCTCCATGGCATAGATACAATGCCAGCCATACCCGCAGCCCAAATCCAGCATACGCTGCCCCCCAAAATCAGGCAGCAGCGCCTTCAGTGTCTCCCATTCGCCTGCTCCCGACAGTCCTTTTTTAGAACGCTCCATCTGGCTGTATTTTTCAAAAAATATTTCATTGTCATATTTATTCTCTTTCATCCTTATCTCCTTTTCCCCGCGGCATTTCCCTCATTCTAACATATTCCCTCTGGCATGTCACCGCTGTTTTCATTTCTTCATATAGTATACTGTACCCTGTTAATCCCCACCCCAAAGGAGGAATGACTATGAAATATTTACGGGGCGCAGCAGGTATTATCCTGTCCCTTATCTTTGCCGTGTGCTTCATGTGCTCTCCTGCATTTGCGGCTTCCCGCCTGTACCATGGCATGGATGTCAGCAGCTGGCAGGGCGATATTGATTTCCAGGCAGTCCGGGCAGCCGGTATCGAGGTGGTCTATATCCGGACCGGCGTGGGACCGGATTACGTGGATTCCCGCTTCCAGTCCAACTATGAAAACGCCCTGGATGCAGGCATGAAAATCGGCTACTATCACTATGTAACTGCCTCCAACACAATCCAGGCCAGGCAGCAGGCAGAATTCTTCTATTCCTTAATACAGGACAAGCAGATTGACTGCTATCCGGCCATGGATTTTGAATCCTTCCCAGGTCTGAGCCGCCAGGAAATCAACGCCATTGGCCTGGCTTTTATGGAAACCCTGGCCAGCCGCCTGGGATACGGTCCTGCCCTGTATACAGACTCCTACAACGCCGCCGCCCTGTGGAACAGCGGCTTCTCTTCCTACCCCCTGTGGGTAGCTGATTACGATGTAAACCAGCCCGAAAGTACGGGCCCATGGGATACCTGGGATGGATTCCAGTACTCGGACACCGGACAGGTGCCGGGAGTCAGCGGTAATGCGGACATGGATTTCTTCAAAGACTCCATGTTCATTGTCTCCCAGCCGCCTCAGCCGGAACCATCTCCCGGCGCCATAGGAGCCCTTCTCACTTACAAGGTGCAGGGAGGCGACACCCTGTGGGGTATCTCCAGAAGATTCCGCACCACGGTGGGCCAGCTGGCTGAATTAAACCGCATTGCCAATCCCAATGTGATTTATACAGGACAGATACTGGAGATTCCGGATGCCCCGGGCACCATCATATACCGGGTAAAAAGCGGCGATACCCTCTCCGCCATTGCAAACCGGTTTGACACCAGCGTATCTGACCTGGCGTACACCAACGGCATAGCAAACCCCAACCTGATTTATGCGGGGCAGGTTCTTGTCATACCATAATGTCAAAAAGGGATATCCTGAAAGCCTGCAGGCTACGGGATATCCCCTTCTTTGCTGCTATCGGCCGTACTGCAGCTGATTCGTAATCAGATTTCCAACCGTATCCGCCAGCTGCCCCATCTCCCTGATTCTGGCAAAGCTGCTTCCGTATATCTTACGGGCGCCCTCCAGGTCGCTGTCCAGGCCGTAAAAGACAGCCATCACCCTGATTCCCTGCTTTTTAAGCTGCCTTACTTCCATTGCCGCATCCTCAATGCCCGCGTTCCCGGAATATGCCTTTCCCCGCACGGTCCCGGAAACAGGAGCCATCCTCTGTTCGTCGTTGGGGCTGGCGTCTGTCAGCACAATAAGGAGACGTTTCCCACAGGACGACTGTTGCGCCAGATGGCCCGCTGCCCTGAGGGCCAGGCCGTCCCGGTTCCACCCGGACGCCACATAGTCCAGGATTTCCCTGTTTTTCTCCGTCTCCCCATATCCGCGGAATATGCGCAGTACCGTATAATTCTCAATGGTGGAAAAGGAATACACCTGGACCGGTATCCTGCAGCGCGTCAGGCTCTCGGCAATGATATATCCCTGTGCCGCTATAACGGCTTCATGTCCCATACGGGACGCAGATGCATCCAGCATCAAATCCACGGAAACATTCAGCCGTTCTTCCTCTGAAATTTTCAGGAATACACGGTCATCCTTCAAATACACGGCCCGCCATACAGATTCCCCCAGCAATTTTCCCCTGCTGCTTTTCTCGGGAACAGGCTGCAAATCCACCAGAAGGGTATTTTGAAGCTGCTCCATCAGGCGCCGTATGCTGTTCTGATATTCTGACCGGTTCTTTTCAAACTGTTCCCTGTTCCTTTTTCGCTGCTGCGCGGCCTCCCACAGCTGTCTGGAGGCTTCCCCGCGGTCCGTAGCCTGCAGGAATCTCTCTCCTCTGGTAAAATGAAGGCCGCACATGCTGTGGCATCCCGTACAAAGCATGTGGCGGATGGCCTGATTCTGCCGCTCACCGTACATGGAAACGCCATAGCAGGCATCCAGATAGGAGCGTACCGCCTGTTCCCTCCGTTCCCCCGCTGCCTCCAGCCGGAAGCCAAAGCCCTTGGCGGTACGGGATGGCTTATTACGGGCCTTTCCGGATGGCTCCCCGCCGTCCGATGCCGGCTTGTGGGACCCCTGCCCATGTCCGGCAAGCGTATTCCTCACTATCACGCTGCGGGCAGGACGGATAAAACGGAAGGGCTTAATCATGTCTTTTATCCGCTTTCTGTTTTCTTTTCTCTTTTGTTCTGAACGGCAGTCAAAACGGAAGTATTCCCAAAGGATACCGGAAACACGCTCTATGATTTCACTGGTGTCAGCAGATGCATCAAAGGAAAGGCAGGACAGTATCCCCCGCTCCCAGGACGTCACTCCTGGCTTTTGTCCCATCACCAGACTGCCCCAGCCCGTCTGAAGGGACTGGACCAGCTTTTCCCGGGCCGACCACCTGGATTCCTCCAATACCCGGGCCCAGTATTCCCTGCGCAGCTCCGCCAGCACGGGACGTCCTTCCCGTTCTTTTTCATAGACGCTGCATTCCAGGCCAAGCCAGAGTATGGTATCGTAGATGTCCTGAAGAGCCGTACCCTGAAAAGCCCCAAACAGCTCAGACAATGCTCCGCCGTCATGCCACCTGTGGACATAACCGATAATGCTGTTGAGATAAAGGTCAGCCCTTCCGTACCGGTCAAAGGCCATGAACTCCGGCCGGAAAGAGTGGTCCTCTGCCGCGGTCCATATCATGTTAAGAGCCCGGCGCTCCTGGCCGTCATATTCCTGCATCTCCATATCAGTCTGCAAACAGCTTCTCCCTTTCCAGTTTTTTAGGAATCCTTGCCCTGATTAAATCCCGTACCAGGGTTTGTTCATACGGGTCAAAGGACTTGTTGGTAAGGCCCATATCCAGGGCAGCTACCGCATCCAGTCCCTTCTCCATAAGACGGACAGCATCCAGGAGTCCTCTGAGGTCCAGGGGACGGGTGGAAAGCTGGGCGCTCCGGCATTTTCGCTCTATATCCAGGAACAGCTGGATGAACTGTCTGGCATAAGTTTTCTTTAGTCCGGGATACTCCCGGCCCATCAGCTTCTCCAGATTTTCCTCGGATATGGCAGGCATCTGCAGGCAGGAAAATCTGGAGGTCAGGGCCTCGTTCAGCTCCCTTGTACCTGCATACCCGTAATTCATGGTGGCAATGAAACGGGTCCCCTCATCCAGATGCACCACATTGTAGCCCGGCACATCCATGGTCCGTCTGAAATCCAGGATTCCATGGAGCACGGCCAGGGCTTCGTTTCTGGCCATGTTGATTTCATCCAGTACTCCAAATCCGCCGCTGATTCCGCAGCGGTACACGGGGCCCGGACGGAATACAACAGCCCCGTTTTCAAAGGTATCTGTTCCTATGAGACCGGACGCATCCATATTGACATGCAAGGAGATATCCCACACCGGCCTGCCAAAGGCCGCCGCCAGATTCTGGGCCAATATGTTTTTTCCCGTTGCCTTTGGCCCTGTGAGAAGCAGGTTCTGGCCACACAGAAGGGCGGCAATGGCCTGCTCCCATACTTCCTTTCCATAATACAGGTAACGGGGTACGGGGATTCTGCCCCGGTCCTCCTCCCTGACCGGATGGGAGGCCCGGAATTCCATGATTCCCTGAATTAAGCTGCTGTTTATCTTTTCTTCTTTTAAGAATTCAATCACCGTTATGCCCTCTTCCTTTTTTTACAGTCTGATTGTAGCACAGAATCCACTTGTGGTGCGGATTTTCTGCGGTTTTGAGAAAATATTTTGGGCATCCGGGCTTTTTATTTATTTTACCGTCATCACAAACCGTTCCCGGTTATCCTTCACATTATACCTGTACTGCTCCTCCTCCGGCTGGGCAAACAGCACCTCAAAGCACCGGATGCCCCGCTTCCAGGATGCCTCATTGATGTAGACATCCATTCTTATTTCCACCGGATAGCCCATATCATAGCTGAACCGCACATCACGGAATTCATTGTTGATGCAGGTCTCAACCAGTTCCAGGGCAAGCGCCTCCTTATTGCGTATGTACAGTCTGTTTACAACAACGGTAATATGTTCCGCCCTCTTTCCATCCCAGGAAGAGGATATAGTATTTTTTACCGAAACTCCCCTTCCCCATTGCAGGTACATGCAAAGAGCCATAAGAACCAGTATGGCATGTCCCAGTCTTTTTCTCATTTTCCTTTTATCCCCCTCACCTATATTATTATACATATTGTACTTTAATACAGCTTATATTTCAATACATCCAGAGATATACTTATATACAAAGCTTATACGGAAAGGCGGGGATGATGTGCATATCGAGATTGATTTGGAAAATCTGCTGAAGAAACAAAACAAAAGTAAAAACCATGTATGTGAAAAATGCAATTTGCAGCGGACCCAGTTTAATAACTACTGCAAGAATAAGGTATCCCGCATCGACCTTACCATTCTGGCCAAGCTGTGTGAATGTCTGAAGTGCACTCCCAATGATATATTAAAGGTAATAAACGATAATGAAGAAGATGAATAGACCGCATGGAGCCATGTGAAGCTGTTCATCTTTTTTTATGCATGTTTTTCAGGAAAACAAAATCCAGCAGCAAAATCCATCCTGTCCTGGTGTAATATCTTTCAAGATTTTCCCCTTCCAATATGTTAAAATAGCAGAAAAGCAGTTTAAAAGGAGCAGTCAAATGATACAGGAGCAGGAACAGCGCCGGGTCTATTATGATAAGGACCTTAAAGTAGAAGCCTACAATCTGAGCGGGGTGGTGCAGAAATTCCCCAATCATTTCCACGAATATTACGTCATAGGCTTTGTGGAGGGAGGTAAAAGGCATCTTTGGTGCCGCAGCAAAGAGTACGATGTCAGCGCCGGGGACTTGATTCTCTTCAATCCCAGGGACAACCATTACTGCGCCCCCATAGACGGGGAGCCTCTGGATTACCGCGCCGTCAACATTGAGCCTTCTGTCATGGAACAGGCGGTAAAGGAAATCACCGGCCGGGAATTCATACCCCGCTTTACCCAGAATGTGGTGTACCGCAGTGACATAACCCAGTCCGTATCCGCCCTGTACAGCGCCATCCTGCGCCATGCCTCCAGGCTTGAAAAAGAAGAAGCCCTGTTCTTTCTTCTGGAGCAGGTGCTCCAGGAATATGCGGCCCCGTTTAAGGAGGAGGATATATCCAGGCCCGACGACCGCATCCAGAACCTGTGCACCTACATGGAAGAGCATTTTTCAGAGAATATAAGCCTGGATGAGCTGCTGTCCATGACTACCTTTGGAAAATCCTATCTGCTGCGCTCTTTCACTAAGCAGGTGGGCGTTTCCCCCTACCGCTACCTCCAGACCATCCGGCTGGACAAGGCAAAGAAATTCCTGGAACAGGGCATCCCTCCTGTGGATGCAGCGGCCATGGCCGGTTTCTCAGACCAGAGCCATTTCACCAACTTCTTTAAGGAGTTTATCGGGCTTACCCCCAGACAGTATCAGAAAATATTCTTATCTGAACCTGATAAGGAACAAAAGGAGCAATATCATGAATCATAACCGTACCGCCGCAGGCCATGCAGCTGCATTTGTAACCATCCTCATATGGGGAACCACCTTCATATCCACCAAAGTGCTGCTTCGGACATTCAGCCCTGTGGAGATCCTGTTCATCCGTTTTGTCATGGGATATCTGGCGCTGTGGCTGGCATGCCCCCGCTCCCTGCGCCTTACATCTGTCCGTCAGGAAGGACTCTATGCCGCAGCTGGTTTCTGCGGCGTCACCATGTATTATCTTTTGGAAAATATAGCCCTTACCTATACCCTGGCATCCAACGTAGGCGTCATCATCTCCATTGCGCCTTTCTTTACAGCCCTCTTGGGCTGGATGTTCCTGGGAGGGGAAAGGCCGCGCCTCCGGTTCTTTGCCGGATTTCTCCTGGCAATGGCAGGCATCAGCCTCATTAGCTTCGGCAACGAGGCAGCCTTATCCCTGAACCCTGCCGGAGATTTGCTGGCCGTGGCAGCCGCAATCATATGGGCTGTGTACTCCACTCTCACAAAAAAAATCAGCGTATTGGGACACGGTACCATCCAGAGCACCAGAAGAACCTTTTTCTACGGCCTTCTATTCATGATGCCTGCCCTGACCGTCATGGATTTTCATGTGACACCGGTCCAGTTTACTGATATGAAAAATCTACTGAATCTGTTATTCCTTGGGCTGGGCGCATCTGCGCTGTGTTTTGTAACCTGGAATACCGGCGTGAAAATACTGGGCGCTGTCAAGACCAGCGTATACATCTACATGGTGCCGGTCATCACCACCCTGACCTCAGCCCTTATATTAAAAGAACCGGTGACAATACCGGCTGCACTGGGAATCATCATGACCCTGGCCGGATTATTTTTATCCGAACAGAAAACCGCAAACAAAGGAGAATCTAAGATATGGACCACCAAAATGAAAAATGTGTAATGGTAATTGATGAGGAGCTTCCCACCGGCATCATAGCCAATACAGCCGGAATCATGGGAATCACCCTTGGAAAAAAGCTCCCCGAAACAGTAGGGCCGGATGTCTCCGACCAGAGCGGAAGGTCCCATCTGGGTATTATCGCAATTCCGGTTCCTATCCTCAAAGCAAGCAAAGAAAAATTAAAAGAGCTGAGACTTAAGCTTTACGAACCATGCTTCTCAGAACTGACCGTAGTGGATTTTTCCAATGTGGCGCAGAGCTGCAATGACTACGGCGAATTCATATCAAAAGCATCCCGGACCGACGGCGACAACTTCCAGTATTTCGGCGTTGGCATCTGCGGCGCAAAAAAGCTGGTCAATAAACTGACTGGAAACCTGCCGCTTTTGAGATAGGAAGGGGTATAAAGGTTGCAGAAGCATTAGGTGCATCCGTCCGTGAGTGGAACGGGGGTGGGAGAGCCGGACGCGGGCTGCGGAGCGGGAATCACTAAGGCCGTGGGAAACGGCTTTAAACAAGATTCAGGCGACCCAACTCGCGCTTAGATTCATCCTTGACTCGAGAAACTGAGCTCAAACAAGGGTACGCCTGAATCTTAAAGCCGTTTCCCACGGCCTAAGTGATACCAACGCTCCTGTAGATGCATCCGGCTCTCCCACCCCCGTTCCACTCACCCGCAGCATGTCTTTGCATCTGCATCATTTATATCCCCAAAGTAAATAAATAGTATGGAAGAATTAACGGCTGGCCAGATATTTTTTCTTACTTGGCCCGGATGAGACAGCGGACGCTTTGAATATGTAGTGGGTGAGAGCCGGGGACGCAGGGCGGGAGGCGACTTTGGAGCAGTTCGGAGAGACTTAGGCCCAAGGGGCAGGAAAAGCCGGGGTTGCGCAGGGCGCTCCACGCCCGGAGCAAAGCAAACATGGAGCCGAACTCATCAAGAGTTCGGCGTAATTTTTGCGGTCCCTGGTTTTTCCTGCCCCTTGGGCCTTAGTCTCTCCCACTGCGGAAACGGTCGCCTCCCGCCCTGCGTCCCCGGCTCTCACGAATGCGGCACCCCATTCGTCCGCGTACTAATCGTCCGCGTACTAATCCTCCCCCCGTATAACTCTCTGGATATGGATAGCCAGAAAGCCTGCCTCCTGGGAGGCCACGGACATCCCCAGCCGTTTTTCCATATCCCTGCACACATCCACCGCCACCTGGTAGGGCCTGGGAAATGTCTCCCTTGCGTAGGCTTCCATGTCCAGGTTCACCGGCTCACCTTTCCGTATACGGGCAATCATATACCGCAGGTGGCTCACCAGGCGGTTATACCCCAGAGAGTCAGAGGCCAGCTTTATGCCCATCTTCTTTTCTATGCCGTGGATACTGTCCTGTACCAGTCTGGCCATATCCATGGAATGGGCCACGTTCTCCTCGGATGAACCTGCGTGGATGTGAAGGGTAATGTATCCCACCTCGTCCTCGGATATGACGATGCCTGTCATTTCCCGTATAATTTCCCTGCCTTCCATGGCAGCCTGGTATTCCCGGTCAAACAGGGCCTTTATATCCTGGTTAAAGGGATTGGGAAGTTCTCTCCCCTCCCTGGCCCTGCCTGCTGCCAGGGCGATGTGGTCCGCCATGGGTATCAGTATGTCTGAACTGATGTCACCCAGTGTTTTCCTGGCTGACTCGATTATGTTTCCCGCTGCCTCAATAAAAACAGGGTCAATGCTGTTCACCTGCTGCAGCGCCGTGGACTTTCCGGTCACAAGCTCATACCGCTTTGCCTCTTTCACCTGCTCCAACCGCTCCCCGGTCCGGTGTCCGAAGCCGATGCCGTTTCCCAGCAGAATCAGTTCCCTGCCGGTATCTCCATCCAGAACAAGTATTCCATTGTTGTTTAATACTTTGATGATGCGGTACATAAAACCCTCCCCGTCCTTGGCGCAGCGTGGGGAGTGCAAAGCACCCCCGCTGCCTATACGGACATTATACCTAATATCCTGAAAAACATCTACATTTGGAACGGAATTTTACGCTTTGGCTTGTTATGTCTATCTTTAATACTCCCTCTTGACACAGGGGAGGGAAAGAATACCATCCCCATTCCCTTATCTCAATCCAAATCATCAATACCATCCGATTTCATCCAGGGCATCTACCTCCCCTGTCTTAACCATATGAATCTCACAGCCTTCGGTGAGGCCGGTGAATACGGCCATACAAGCCTCGGATGCAGCGCTGGCCTTTACATATTCCAGGTCGAATTCCATCAGTTTCTGGCCTTTCTTTACCTTCTGCCCGTCCGACACAAAGGCCTCAAATCCCTTTCCGTCCAGCTTCACCGTATCCACGCCGATGTGCAGAAGGTACTCCATTCCGTCCTCCGTCTTCAGGCCGATGGCATGCTTTGTGGGAAATACAAACAGCACCTGGCCGTCCTCCGGCGCCAGCACCCGGCCGTCTGACGGTATGACCATATAGCCGTCTCCCATGGCCTTGCTGGAAAATGCCTCATCCGGCGCTTCCGTAATGGAGGCAGCCCTGCCCGTAAAGGGCGAGCAGATGATGTGTCTTTCCCGGCCATTATTACCGGACCCGCCATCTGCAGTCTCTTCCTTTACAGCCTCACAGGGTCCATCTTCATCCGGCGCATCTGCCAGATACTGCTCCAGATTGGACTTTATTACGGTCACGTTAGGCCCGTAAATCACCTGGACCCCCTGTCCCTTTTTAATGACCCCCACTGCTCCGGTGGCCTTTAACAGTCTCTCATCCACCAGGACCGGGTCCTCCACAGAGCATCTGAGACGGGTGGCGCAGCAATCCACAGAGGTAATGTTTTTCTTTCCGCCCAGGCCGCGGGTAATATCCATGCTGAGGGCGTCCCCGGCTTTGCCTGCTCCATTTCCCGTATCCGCCTGCCCGGCTGCTCCGGATGCACCGGCTGATTTCCTGGCATTTACATCTGCCTTTGTGTAAAGCTTTGTCTCCTCATCCTCATCTTCCCTGCCCGGAGTCTTTAAGTCAAACTTCTTAATCAGGAAGCTGAAAATAAAGTAGTACAGCAGGAAATATATGATTCCTGCCGGTATGATTCGCATCCAGCTGGTCTTTGCATTTCCCTGGAGAATGCCGAATATAAGTAAATCCAGAAAACCGCCTGAAAAGGTAAGTCCCACTGCAATATTCAGTATATGGGCAATCATATAGGCGCTGCCTGCCAGAATCACCTGTACGGCAAAGAGCATGGGCGCCACAAACAGGAAAGAAAACTCAATGGGCTCCGTAATGCCGGTCAGCATGCTGGCCAGGGCTGCTGAAAGGAGAAGTCCTCCCGCGGCCTTTCTCTTTTCCGGTTTTGCTGTGCGGTACATGGCCAGGGCTGCGCCGGGAAGGCCGAATATCATGAAGATGAACTCACCCGAAAAATACCGGGTGGCGTCTGCGCTGAAATGGACCACGTCCGGCGAAGCCAGCTGTGCAAAGAAGATGTTCTGGCCGCCCTGAATCAGGCTTCCGTCCACCATCATGGTACCGCCCACAGCCGTCTGCCAGAAAGGCATATAAAATACATGATGAAGCCCAAAGGGAATCAGCGCCCTCTTGATGATGCCGAAAATCAAAGTGCCTGCATACCCGGTCCCTGTCACCAGCCCGCCCAGGGCAAATATGGCGTTCTGCACAACCGGCCATATAAAGTACATCACCATTCCCACGCCCACATAGACCACCGTGGATATGATGGGCACAAAACGGGACCCGCCGAAAAATGAAATGGCATTTGGCAGCGCAATCTTATGGTAGCGGTTGTGGAGCGCCGCCACACCCAGGCCCACGATAATTCCCCCGAACACACCCATCTGCAGGGTCTGGATGCCGCACACGGAAGCAATGGTGCCGTCCAGAACACCGGGAGCAATGGCGCCGTCCGGAAGAATCTTTCCCGTGATGGTCAGCACAGCATTGATGGATACATGCATAACAAAAAATGCAATCATGGCGGAAAGGGCTGCCACCTCTTTCTCAGCCTTGGCCATGCCGATGGCAACTCCCACCGCAAATATAATGGGAAGATTGTCAAATATGACATTTCCCGCTTTGGCCATGATGACCAGAAGGGCGTTTAACATGGTTCCGTCACCCAGAATCCGTTCCAGCCCATATGTCTGTATGGTGGTGGCATTGGTAAAGGAACTGCCGATACCTAACAGCAGGCCCGCCACCGGCAGCACTGCAATGGGAAGCATGAAGCTGCGTCCCACCCTCTGAAGAACACCAAATATCCTGTCTTTCATTTTTCTTGTCTCCTGTCTTTTTCGTCCAATCGCGCACCCTGGCTGTCCGGACACAAAAAAGGCATTAACTGTTAAGAACACTGTCTCCAATGTCCTCTGTCAGTTAATGCCTGCATCACCAGTAACACGCTCTTTATTCGGTTGCGCATTTAGTATAAACAAAAACCAGGATTTATGTCAATCCGAATTGTGCACTAATATATCCGTGTCTTTTTATGCAAATGTGCTAAAATCCAATTCCTTATTCCAGCGTCAGGCCAAAGTCCAGCTCATAGTAATTACCCTCGCTGTCCCGGTAGGCATAGGCCCTGCCGTTTTCATCCTTCATGGATTCCGGCATGTATTTGTCCTTATCATACCCAGGCACATCATTGTGGGATATACATACGCCGTCCCGGTCCACCCGGATGACATCGTCATTTTTCGGGAGGGTAATGGGCATCCTGCCGGTGGGTGCGCATGTTCCCATAATGACATCCAGGGTTGCATCCGTATAGGTGTCAAATCCTGCCAGAAGGGCGTCCGCATAGGGTTCCACATTTCCCACCTCCCATGCCAGGGTAAAATTAATATTGGATATCACCTTTTTCCCTCTGCTGTGAAGGTATTCGTATATTTCCCGGATTCTCCCGGCCCCCAGCAGGGTGGTTTCCCGGTGGAAGGAATCCGCCGGGCGTCCCTGGCTGTCCACATCGCACACCCGCTTGTTCTCGCAGATATCCAGCTCCAGATAACCTTTGGTGGAATGGAAATATTCCCCTGAGCTTGGCCGGATAAACAGAATGGCAAAATCAGCCTCCCTGTAATCATCTGCCTGCTCCGCCTGAAACCTTTCTGCAAAGGATTTCCTGACTGCATCCGTCTCTCTGGCAGCAGCTTCTGCTTCACAGCCAAAGCACTCCACGTATATCTTTTTACCGGCCGTCTTCCCTCTATGCAGAGGAAGCAGGCCCTCTTTGTTCTTCAAGAGCACTACGGACTGCTGGTGCACCCGGTAAGCGTCATCCCAGTGTTTTTTTGTGGCAACCACCTGCTCCGCTGCTGCGGGGTCACGGTATGGGTTGTCGAACATGCCCAGCTCAAACTTCTCCTTTAAGGTCCTGGTTACCGCCCTTGTAAGGGCTTCATCCGTCAGCACCAGGTCCCTGGCCCGGTATCCCTCCGGCACCGGGCGGCCCTGGGCCGTGTAATACCCGTTCCTTCCGCGTTCATACGCCTCCCTGGCGGAAAACACATCCAATGATCCGCTGATGATATCCACCCCGGTATTGACTGCCAGCGCGATTCTGGAAGGCACATCCAGTTCCTCCACTCCCCAGGCCATCTTGTTGGAGATGCCGGAGTCGCTGTTCACATATCCCTCAAATCCCATCTGCTCCCGCAAAAGTCCCTGGATAAAAGCCCTGTTAAATGCAAATCCCACCGGCTCCATTTCCATGGCCTTCCCGTCCGGCCCGTACTGGGGCCTGCTCTTGGCAGCGCATGGCTTTGCATAGTATGGCATGATGGAAGAAGCCTTTTTGTCTATGGCTGTGCGGAAGGCAGGCAGGTGGTATGTGCCCAGGCTGTCTTCTGTCTGGTACACATTCCACTGTCCCTGGACATAGTGGGGGTCAAATCCATTTTCCCGTGCGCCTCCTCCGGGGAAGTGTTTGATGGTGACAGCCACCCCGTCCCTGGTCACGCCCCGGCTGCTGCCCTGTATGCCGGGAATCAGCCGCTCCATGATGGCGCATACAAGCTCCGGATCCTCTCCAAAGGTACCATAGGACCGCTGCCACCTGGGGTCTGTCATGACGTCGGCCATGTACATATATCCTTTTTTCATCCCGGTTGCATCCCATTCCTTTCGGATGCATTCAGCAAAGCTGTCTATAAGCTCCGGTCCGTTTCCCCTGACAGCAGCCGCAATTCCCATGGTTCCGGGCCAGGCGGCAAACACGCCCGCCGCATCGTTCATTCCAAATACAATTTCCCCGTGCTCATTCCTGGAATTGGAGAGCACCATCACCGGCAATGCATGGCTGGTTTCCTCCGCCACCCTGTTAAGCTGGTTAATCCAGTCCACAAGTTCTCCTGGCTTTGGATTCTGGCGGAGGATAAAATGCCGTATGCCCATTTCCTTTATGGTGTAAGTGGTTCCGTAGGTCTTTTCCACATTAAATATGGACTCGTCCTGTTCCACGATTTCCTCGTTGAGCAGACCGCTTTCGTCTACCTTTGTCCTGTCCTCCTGGTAGATACCCATCTTCCAGGAATTGACAAACAGCATGCCGATTTTCTCGTCGGCAGACAGCTCTGCCGCCAGGGAGGCTGCCCGCTCAGCAGGCGTATTCCGCCAATCCTTATAGGGGGTCAGCCTGCCGTCTCCTGTCAGGTCCCTGAAATACAGTCCGTCCCTTTCAATTACCGGCTTTACGGCAACTCCGATGACAGGACCGTTCTGGTTTTTATAAAAATGAATGTCAGATGATGCCTTATTCATAGTCTCAATCCCTTCTGATTTTGATTCTGTTTCTTAAGTCTTATTTTTGCTTCTCACCTTCATGCTGATTTTACAGCATCCGCAATCTGTCCCGGTTCTATATTGCTGCTCCGGCAGCTGCTTCCTCTGCGCTGTCCTGTAATATTCCCTTTCCGGTCCGTGCTTCCTTCCGGTTTTCCAGCTCTTCCTGGATTTCAGCCATTTTCACCTTATCCAGCTTATACCAGCGCATGGCTATGATTGTAGCGATATGGCCCAGAATCGGCACGATGCAGAAGCATACCATAATAGCCATGTTGAAGGTTGCATTTACAGGCTCATTGGGCCTGATTACCACATTTCCCACCCCGGCCATTGTCAGGGCGAATCCCTGAATCATGGCGGAAAAGGAGGATATGATTTTATCAATAAAGGAGAACATGGTTCCCATCATACCGGGCACAAAACGGCCGCTGCGGTACATCTCATAATCCGTACAGTCCGCTATCATGGGGATGATGCCTGAATTTCCCATACTGGCCAGGCATTTCTGCACCAGGAACATCCCTAAGAATATGGCCGGCACTTCCGGGTCAGGTCCGACCACAAACATGATGGCCAGCATAATCATGGACCCCCATGTTCCTACAAGGAAGGTGCGCTTAAGTCCGAATCTTCTGGATACAAACACCCCGCCAATGGAAATAGCTACAAGCGGTGTAATAAGGATACTTGAAAATACGCCCTGAAGCTTGGAATTCAGCAGCATGTTGGCAAACAGGTAGGTCATGGTTCCGCTCATAAGGAGCTGTCCCAGTTTATCTGTGGCAGCAGAGATAATCAGCATCTGGATGGGACGGTTGTGCATGACAATATCCTTGTAATCCCTGAACTTTACCTTGGGCTGCGAGCCTGCCTGGCCAAAGAATTCAGGGCGGTCCTTTGCGCTGATTCCAATGATGGCAAGGATGGTAAATACAAAGGATATAACCGCTAAAATGATGGCTGCTTCCTTCCACATGGCCGGATTAATCATTCCCAGGCCTTTTCCGTTCTCCCCCACAAATTCCCCGACGGAATATTTTTCAGCCAGAATGGTGGTGATAAGCATGGGCACCAGAGCGCTGGCCATCTGGGTCAGAACGCTGTCAAACCCGGCGAATATGGGACGCTGCTTTGGATTATTGGTAAGCACGGCCTGGCCCGCCTTGGTAACAACGGTCTGGCAGGTGTATCCTATAATATAGATAACGTAAAATACAGTGGTAAAAATGTATTTCCTGGAAATTCCCCAGGAGGACGGCGTATTGAAAATCACTATCAGGCTGCACCAGATAATGATATTGCCCACAAGCATATAGGGCCTGAACTTGCCGAACCGGCCATTGGTCCGGTCCACCAGAAATCCCACCAGCGGGTCCGTAACAGCATCAAAGATACGGGTCCCCGTTGCAATCAGGCCCACAATGGCCGCTGCCAGCCCCAGGACATTCTGGGTAAAATACGAATACTGCATCATTAAGAACATGGCGATATTGGTAGCACAGTTATTCAGTGAAAAGAAACCAATCTGCCATAGCTTCGCGTTGTTGTACTGTTTTGCAACACTTTTATTCTTCTCCATTTTCTATAATCTCCCTACATTCACACATTTTCATTTTGTTTGCCGGCTTTATGTTTGTAACAACATTCTAACACACTTGATTTTAAGTGGTTAGGATTATATAATATTAATTAGGATTATATTGTCATATTTATTTGGGTGATTTAGATAATATTTTTTGGATTTTTTGTGCAAATCACACCAAGGCTGCGGCAGTGCAGCGGATTTAAGGAGAAATGAAAGGGGGAACAGGAAAATATGAAAGAGCAGAAGCATATGGATGAACAGGAAAAAGCGCTCATATCCAAGCAGTTCATCGAAGTCATGTTAAAGGTCCCCGTCATCCTGTGCCCCGCGCAGGTACAGGCCATGGAAACCGGTATCAAAGAATATTTTCCGGATTTCATCAAGAACAGCTTTCCTTTTTTCATTACCGGTTCCATGGCAGAGTCCTTACAGCCGGGAGCGCTGTACCATATAACGGATTTCATAAACCTTCATTTCAGCCTGTTCCTGTACGACGGGGGAAAGCAGGTTTTCATAGCCGGACCCTATCTGCCCTATCCGGCGGACACTGCCTTTTGCGAGCAAACCCTGCAGAATAACGGAAAGAATCTGTCCCTGCTGGTCCCCTTCAGCCAGTTCTGCCTTAACCTGCCCGTAGTGGGAAATTCCCAGATTACAGAGGTTGTCCGCACCGCCATACGGGTTGTTACCGGAACGGACCAGGAAATTCCCTGTCTTCACTATGAATCGCAGCGGCATTATACCCAGGAGAGTTCCGGCCTGTCGGAAGAGGGTGTGGATGAGGCTTCCATGGAGCTTCTGGAACACCGGTATTACTACGAAAAGCTGCTCCTGCAGGAGGTTGCACAGGGCAGCCAGGACCTGGCCCTTAAGTATTACAGACAGTTCTCCCAGGAAAGCCGGGCCATTGTCCGAACTGAGGACCCCCTCCGCACTGCAAAGAACCTGGGTTTCTCCCTGAATACCATGCTCCGCAAAAGCGCAGAAACCACCGGCATCCATCCCGTGTATCTGGACATCATCTCCTCCAACTTTGCCATGCTCATTGAAAACTCCAACAGCTTAAGGGAAGCCGAGGAATGCAAATCCCAGATGATAAGCGCCTACTGCCGCTTTGTCCAGACAAATCGGCTGGACCAGTATTCTCCCCTGGTCCGCAAGGCCATCACCTACATCCGCATCCACTTAGCCGACCAGCTCACCCTTGCAAGGATTGCAAAGGGCATCCGCGTAAGCCCCTCCTATCTCTCCCGGCTGTTTAACCAGGAGACAGGGGATTCCATTTCCAACTTTATCACAAAGGCCAGGGTGGAAAAGGCTGCCGGACTTCTCTCCTTTTCCGGAATGTCCATCCAGAATATTGCCTTTTACGTGGGTTTTGGGGATTTGAATTACTTCAGCAGGTGCTTTAAGAAATATAAAAGGATGACGCCCACTGAGTTTAGGGCGTCATCCTCTGTCGGGTCGTAAGGGGGGCTATTCTTCTGCCCGGACCTCAGCATCCCCCATATATTTCCGTTCCATCTGATGCCTGGCCTTACGGTTCTCCACACTGTCAAACACAATGGAAAAATCGTAATCCTCAGGATACAGCTCCCCGGCCTTTACCTTTAGCTTCAGACGTTTCTGGTTTACCAGGCGTTTTTCCTTCTTTACCTGGACCAGAACATTTCCCGTCCGGTCAGCCGGTTTCACCACAATGCCAATCTCCCCCTTTGGAAGGACCTCCACGCTGTCCCCTCTCCCATACGCTTGTTCCGGATTTGCGGAAACTGTTTTTTTCCTTATGGGGACAATACAGGGAACCGGAATCCGCTCCAGTCCTCCCGGCTGCCTCCCGCAATGCTGTTCCCGGACCGCCCTGTCTCCGTACGCCTCCGATGCCGCTGTTTGAATCATATCTTCCGGCATGCCCAGGCGCTTCGCAATATAGAGGGCGCAGCTGTCCCCGGTCTTTCCTATTTCCAGCCGGTAAAGGGGCCTCAGGTTCTCACGGTCAAAAGCCATCCTGGCGCTGATGAGCTCCTGGTGGCGGCCTGCATAAGTCTTAACCTCCGGGTAATGGGTGGTAACCAGGTAGAGGCATCCCCTAAGCCTCAGCTGCTCCAGTATGGCAATGGCAATACCCATGCCCTCGGCCGGGTCAGTGCCTGACCCCAGTTCATCCAGTATAACCAGACTTTCCCTGGTGGCCCGCTTCAGTATCTCCAGCACATTGGTGATATGGGCTGAAAATGTAGACAGGTTATCCAGTATATCCTGACCATCACCGATATCGCATAATACCAGGTTGCGCATGGCTATGTCCGCCTCCCGGCAGGGTAGATGCAGTCCGGAGCAGGCCATGAGCACGAACAGTCCCACGGTCTTGATGGCAACGGTCTTTCCCCCTGTATTAGGTCCTGTGATTACCATACCCCGCTTATCCCCTCCCAGCTTAAAATCCAGGGGCACATTGGTATCCTCCGGCAGAAGGGGGTGTCTGGCTTCCTTAAGGCATATGATTCCCTCCGTGTTGACAGCCGGTTCCCTGGCATCCATCTGTGCACTGAGCTTTCCTTTGGCAAACACAAAATCCAGCTTGGCCAGCAGGGCCAAATTTTCCTTAAACCCTTCCTCCTCCATTGCAATCTTATCCATAAGCGTGTACAGGATGCGCCTTTCCTCGCAGTCCTCCTCTATCCTGAGGCCCTCTATCTCATCCTGCATCCTGGCTATGGCCTCCGGCTCTATGAATACCGTAGAGCCGCTGGAGGACCTGTCTATGGCGCTGCCCGGTATTTTGGATTTATACTCCTTTTTAACCGGCAGGCACAGTCTGCCGTTCCTGGTGACCAGAAAGGCTTCCGCCATATACTTTTTCTGTGATTTTAAAAGAGCCTCCGCCTTATCCTTGATTTTCTCTTCCAGGAGCAAAAGCTCCCGGCGGATATCCCGCAGCGTACCTGACGCACGGTCGTCCACCCTGCCGTGACGGATGGCTCCCTCTATCTCTTCCTTTAGTTCCGGCATAAGCCTGAGGTTTTCCCCGTAATAGGACAGTGGAATTCCATAGGATATTCCCTTGTCCAGATAGGACCTGACCCGCATGACTGCAGCCAGGAACATGCCGATTTCCTCCATTTCCTCCGGCGTAAGCAGCTCGCCGCGGACAGACCGGGCTACCAGCCCCGCTGTGTGTTCCATGGCCGGCATGGGCGGGGTGCCTGCCAGTTCAAGCATCTGCCTGGCCTGGGTGGTGTCCCTCATGCTTCTTCGCAGTTCCCCTTCCTCCATAAAGGGCGCCAGCCCTCTGGCCATTTCCCTGGCCTCCGCTGAATTGGCAAGGTCTGCCAGCTGTTCTCTTATGATATCAAATGCAACTGTCTTATATGATTCAAATGTCCTGTTCATTGTATTGTCTGATTCCTCTCTGTTTTCCTGTTCATGTATGCTCCTTATGGGAGCGCGTCTGAAACATAATGGATGTACCGCGAACATAAAAAATGGAAGACAAAAAAACCTACGGACATCCACTGCAGGCAATGTCCCATAGGTTCCAAAGGATACCATATGATTCATCTGTCATGGATTCCGGGGTACACAAAAACAAAGCCCGCCAAATGGACTGTCATTTCATGTACACAATCGGTTTAATTATCTTCCACAAACAGATACAATTAACAAAAAGACACCTCTCTTTAAATATTACTGAATCCGATAATAACAGATTTAAAAGCTCCAGTCAAGAATTTTATTTTAAATTGTGCTATACTAATAGGGATAACTAAAATCCGGAGGACTGACTGACATGCCTTTTGTTTCACTCATCATACCTGTCTACAATGCAGAAAAATACCTGCGCCGCTGTCTCAACAGCGCCATGGAGCAGACGTTTCAGGACATGGAAATCATCGTGGTAAATGACGGAAGCCAGGATACCAGCCTGGAAATCTGCCGGGAATATGAAAAGATGGACCGCCGTTTCCGTATCATTAACAAAGAGAATACCGGGGTATCTGACAGCCGCAACCAGGCCGTCCAAATGGCCAGCGGAGAATACTTACAGTTTATGGACAGCGATGACTGGCTCGCCCCGGATGCCACGGAAAGCTTTGTCTTCGCAGCCAGAAAATACGACTGTGACCTGGTAATCTCAGACTTTTACCGTGTGGACGGAGCGGTATTTACGGAAAAACAGCATATACGGGAACGGGGACTTCTGACCAGGGCCCAGTATGCAGAATATATGATGCAGGAACCGGCTGATTTTTATTACGGCGTGCTGTGGAATAAACTGTACCGCCGCAGCATTGTCCGGGAGCATCAGCTTAAAATGGACGAGGACCTGCGCTGGTGCGAGGATTTTTTATTTAACCTTAACTTTATCCGGTATGCCGGACGGTTCACAGCCATCCAGACTCCGGTTTACTACTACATGAAACGCAAGGGCAGCCTGGTGAGCACGGACTGGAAAAAGGCCAACGCGGTAAAGCTGAAGCTCCGGCTTCTTAAGGATTACAAGGAATTATACCAGAGCATGGACCTGTATGAGCAAAACAAACTGAAAATCAATGCCTTTGCTGTTTCCATTGCAAAGGACGGCGGAATCGGCGCTCCCTTAAGCCGTCTCAGGAACAAACTGAGCGAGGAGGATTATATTGAGGATGAACTTCCGGCCGGATACACCCGTGTGTGCCACACCCTGGGCCCTATTTACGATGACAGCTCCCGTATACTGATACTGGGCAGTTTTCCCTCGGTAAAATCCAGGGAACAGAACTTTTACTACGGCAATCCCCAGAACCGTTTCTGGAAATTAATGGCCCGCCTGTTTGAGGAACCTGTGCCCGAAACAACAGAGGACAAGAAGGAACTGCTGGCACGCCGCCATATAGCGCTTTGGGACGTGGTGGCTGCCTGCGATATCAAGGGTTCCAGCGACCGGAGCATACGCAATGTGATTCCCACGGACCTGAACCGGATTCTCCGCACGGCCTGCATTGAAAAAATCATCGCCAACGGCGACACGGCTTTTCAGCTGTACCGCAAATACTGCCAGGAAAAAACAGGAAGGGAAGCTGTGAAATGCCCTTCCACCAGCCCTGCCAATGCATTTTTCACACTGGACCGGCTGTCCGAGGCATGGAGCAGGGAATTATTCGGGTGAAGCTGCCGCTGCCCGGGATTCCAAATTCCCCCAAAATGCCCCGTATACTCATATTTTTCTTGCAAAAAGCATATAAAACGAGTATGATTATTAAAATTTGATTATTATTTATATGGGAGGACATACATGTTAGATAAAAAAGTAGCAGAACTTATTAACACACAGGTAAACAAAGAATTTTACTCCGCTTATCTGTATCTGGATTTCGCCAATTATTACAAGGATGCTGAGCTGAATGGCTTTTGCAACTGGTACCAGGTACAGGCCCAGGAGGAACGGGACCATGCCATGCTGTTCATCCAGTATCTGCAGAACAACGGAGAAAAAATCACACTGGAGGCAATCGCCAAGCCGGACAAGGTATTTGAGGACTTCAGGGGACCTCTCGCTGCCGGACTGGAGCATGAAAACTATGTGACCGGCCTTATCCATGAGATTTACGATGCAGCGTATTCCGTAAAGGATTTCCGTACCATGCAGTTTTTGGACTGGTTCGTCAAGGAGCAGGGCGAGGAAGAGAAGAATGCCAGCGAGCTGGTAAAGCGTTTTGATTTGTTCGGCCATGACCCCAAGGGACTCTATATGCTGGATTCAGAGCTGGCAGCCAGGGTCTACACAGCTCCCTCCCTGGTGCTGTAATGGGGAAGGATAAATACATATGTCCCTGCTTTAAGGTGACAAAGGACGATATCAAAAAGGCCATTGAAGAAGGCGCTGATTCCTTTAAGAAAGTTAAAAAAGCCACGCGTCTGGCTTCCGGGTGCGGCCATTGTAAATGCAAGGCTAAGAAGTATACGAAAAAGCGGCTGGATAAGGCCAAATAAAAATCAATTTAAAAGGCGGGTCTGCACACTGGTATTGTATGTGCAGACCCGCTGCTTTTTCCTGCATCCCTGAACCTTCTATTTCCGGCAGCACTCCGGCTTTCTGCTGCAGCACTCCGGCCTTCTGCTGCGGACCTCCGGCTCATAAACAGCTCAGATGCGTACCTCCTTTTGGGTGCGGAACGTTCTTCCCGATGCAGAGTATTTTATCAAATATCAATCTCCCGGTCCCTATAATAATACATCCTGTCCCGTTCCCCAATCTCCCTTAGCACACGGCAGGGATTTCCCACTGCCACCACATTGGCAGGTATATCCCTGGTAACCACGCTCCCTGCGCCAATAACGGAATTGTCCCCAATGGAAACACCCGGCACCACCACGGCGCCGGCTCCAATCCACACATTCTCACCGATATGCACAGGCATATTGAACTGGATTCCCTCCCTGCGAAGCCCAGGCTCCACGGGATGGCCCGCCGTGGCAATGGTCACATTCGGTCCAATCATACAGTGGGAGCCAATATAAATCTCGCCGTCATCCACCAGAGTCAGATTAAAGTTGGCATAAACATGGTCCCCCAAATGCACATGCCTGCCTCCCCAGTTGCTGTGAAGAGGCGGCTCTATATAACAATCCCGCCCAACCGAGGCAAACATCTGTCCCAGCAGTCCGGCACGCCTGGCGCTTTCCTTTGGCCTGGTTGCATTGTACTCATAGAGAAGCTCCAGGCAGTCTGTCTGTTCCTTCATAATCCCCTCATCCCCCGGAAAATACAGGCGGCCTTCCTTCATGCGTTTTCTTGCACTGTTAATTTCTTCTGTTCCGTCCCCTCCTTTGTCCCGGTATTCCTGCTGACTTTTGTCCATTCCCATCCAAACATTCCTCCGATTTCATGTCTCTTTGCTATTGGAATGATTGTACTATATTATATGGACAATGAAAAGCAGAAACGCGGAATACTCCTATTGGCACTGTTTCCGTTCCACCGCCAGTTTCCCTGACGCCGCGCCTGACAGGGCCACTTCCCCGTCCTCCAGGCGGTTCAGCTTTCTGAATACAGCTGTCATGAACAGCACGGCTGCACCAAAGGACACCACATCTGCTGCAGGGCCCGAATACAGGGTTCCTGTCACTCCGAAGAAGGCCGGAAGCACCAGTGCCAGGGGCACACTCAGTACAAAATCCCTGAGCAGGGACAGCAGCATGGAAAGCGCCGGCCTTCCAATGGACTGCAGAAAGATGCTGCATGACTTCTGGATACAGCAGAGTACAATTCCACCCAGAAATATGCGGAAGGCCAGCACCGCAAACTCATTGTACAGGCCGTCCTCACTGCCGAATACGCTGATAATCTGGACCGGGAACAGCTCAAAGCATACCATGGAAACCAGTCCCACGCACAGCTGTGCCACCATCATTGTCCTGAAAATCAGCTTTACCCTGCGCCATAATCCCGCCCCGTAATTATAACCCACAATGGGCTGGGCTCCGGCTGCAATGCCCACCACAACGGATATCACAATCTGGAACACCTTCATGACGATTCCCACCACGGTCAGCGGAATATCCGAGCCATACTTTGACTGTGCGCCGTAAATTACCAGAACATTGTTCATCACCGCCATGATAACTACAATGGATATCTGGGTGAGAAAGCTGCTAATGCCCAAAGGCAGGATATGCTTCAGTATCTCCCCGTCCGGCTTAAAGCAGGAACGCTCCAGCCGGAAGGATTTGGGCTTAAACAGATAGTATGCTGCCAGAAGGGCGGATACAATCTGCCCGGTTATGGTAGCCAGGGCAGCGCCCCTCATGCCCCACCCCAGCACAAAGATGGCCACAGGGTCCAGGATAACGTTGATAACGCAGCCTATAAGGGTGGAACACATGGCGAACTGAGGGCTGCCGTCTGCCCGGATAACAGAGTTCATGGCATTGGCAAACATGAAAAAAGGGATGCCCGGTATGAGGTATGTGAAATACTCCCTGGCATACACGATGTTGTTATCAGTTGCACCGAACCCCCACAGGATACGGTCCCTTAAAAGAACATAGACCAGGGTAAGCATGATACCAGCTGCCGCCATAAAGGCCGCTGCATTTCCCACGCTCTTATTCCCGTGCTCTGCATCCCCGCGGCCCTGGCAGATGCTTAGATAGGCAGCACATCCATCCCCCGCCAGGAGGGATATGGCAAGGGCAATGACTGTTAACGGAAACACCACGTTGGTGGCTCCATTTCCCAGAAATCCCACGCCCCGTCCAATGAATATCTGGTCTACAATATTATAGAGGGCAGACACCAGCAGGGACATGATGCAGGGAATGGAAAATCTCAGCATCAGTTTTCCAATGGATTCCTCCGCCATATATTGGTTTGCATTTTGATTCATAATAACCTCCGTTTCTCTTTTAAAGCAAAAAAGACTGCATCCCTTCGTGAATGACCTTCACGTGAAGAGTTACAGCCATAATGCAGTGTTAACTATACCAGTTTTTGCTAAATTCTGTAATACGTAAATGTATACAAACTTTGGGGTTGTATATATTGTGCACTTCTGCCATTATACTACAAAATACAGCACAAATACAAAATCCCATCATGCGCCTGCTGGGGTTCGAACCCAGGACCTACCGGTTAAAGGCCGGTTGCTCTTCCAGCTGAGCTACAGACACTTCCTTTTAACACGCCGGACTTTCACCGCCCCACTCAGCCACCAGGATGTCGTTGACCGACACCCCCAAAAGCAGACTCAGTGCAAACATATTGTCAAGGCTGGGCAGTGCGTCACCTCTCAGCCACTTGTAGATAGCGTTGGTGGTGGAAAACCCGAAATAGTCCCTGAGGTACGGTACGCTCAGTCCCTTTGCCTTTCTCAATGCATTAATCCGTTCTCCTGTTGCCGCGGGGTTTATAATTGGATAGTTCATCTTCTTCCTCCCTTTCTTTGCGAAGGGTGGCTGACGGGATTTGAACCCGCATGGCCCGGAACCACAATCCGGTGCATTACCATTTCTGCCACAGCCGCCATTTTCCTTTTTTTAGATACTAAAAAACCGCCTACCCAATACGGATAAGCGGCTAAAGGAATTCGGAAGATGAATCATCTGAACCTATTGTTCCTGAATAAGCGCATACCATAAGGGCATCCAAACAAAACGCTGTTTGTGAGCGTATTTCTGTGCATGGTGCTTATGGCTTTTCTGTGCGTCTAAACGGAACATGTCATTTCCTCCCTTTCTCATTTCCTGTCTTGTTTCATGTTTTATTTCATGTCTTGATTCTAGCACGGATTCTGCCTGCTGTCTATATACCTGTGGTATAGAGCCGGTAAAAAAACAGCTGTACCGGCAGATGGTTCCGGCTACCCGCAGGTCACTCCGGCAGATGGTTCCGGCTTCCTGCGGGTCACTCCGGCAGATACATCTCGTCCTCCATCCTGCAAAACCCATACCGCTCATACAGAGGCCGCCCCATACTGGTGGCCTCCAGTGCAATAAAATGAATGCCCCGTTCCCTGGCCTCCTGCACCAGCAAATCCAATGTCTTCATGGCAATGCCTTTTCTCCTGTACTCCGGGTCTGTATACATGTTCATGATATATGCCTTCATCCCGGTTGGATTATGGTATGTGGGCATGACCTGGTAAAAACTGATTCCACCTGTCCCGATAATCCGGTCCCCCTCATATACCAGATAGGCCACATGGCTGCCATCCCTCAGGCTTTTTTCGTAGTAAGACCGCGATTCCTGTTCTGTCTGTCCCATATCCGCAGCAGCCGACAGCTGGTTTGCCGCCCTGAGGACCTGGATTCTGGTCTTAACCAGTTCCTCCATCTGTTCCCTGTCCGCTTTTTCAAAACGCATCATTGCATACCTCCCTTTCACTTCCCTGTATATGTTCCCTATCCAGATTTCCCTCATCCGGCAGCAGTTTTACCCCGTCCCTTTCCCTCAGCACCCGCCTCATAATATCAAGGAACTGGGATACGTACTTCCCCCTGCTGTTTTTCTTCATCAAATAATATATGACCGTATCCGGAGGGCCTTCCTCCATTTCGTGTATCTTCCACTCCGGTCCCAGGGAAAGGGACCTGGCTATATAGTCCGGCAGGATAACCCAGGTGCCCTTTTCCCGCAGGAAATATTCCATAAGGGACATCTGGTCCAGCAGCACCCTGGCTCTGGCGCCGGGCCCAAACCAGTAATCGTGCCACCTATCATATTCCGGGTTCCAGGGAAGGCGTATTTCCCTTTGGGAATCCAGCTCAGACGGATGGACGGCTCGGTCCGCCCAATCCGTGGCCAGCAGCACCATTTTCCCGGAGAATAAAGGAATAGTGTCCACGGACTGGGAGAACATGTGGTCCGATATAAGGGCAAGGTCCACCTCCTCCTTCTCCACATGTTCATAGCTTTCCCAGGAATGATACTGGTGGAATACCAGCGGACAGTCCGGGTTCTGTTCCATGAACCCGGCCAGGACCTCCGGGAGCAGGTATGTGCTTATACTTCCCACAGAGCCGATGTACAGGCTCTGCCTGCTTCCAAGAACGCCAATCTGCCTTGTCTCGTTCCACATCTCCCTCCATTTTTCAGCCAGGGCTATAAATGCCCTGCCTTCCCGTGTCAGCTCTATGTTCCTGACTCCTTTTTTCCGGTTCATGAGGCAGTAACCCAGCTCCTGCTCCAGGGCGCCAATCCGCCTGCTGAGAGCCGGCTGTGTCACATACAGTTCCTGGGCTGCCGCTGAAATACTGCCGCTTTTTACAATTGCCAAAAATGCCTCTATCTCCAGCTCCGTCATTGTGCACCTCATAATATAACTATTTATTTATATATTAAGGTAAATATAAGCATTTTACAATCATTAATTTTCCAGCTATAGTTACCTATGAACATGTAACAGTCCGGACAGTCATTTTCCATCTGCCTGAACTGTTACATCCAATTATATCTGGAAAGGATAATGACATCCATGAAAAACCTGACCTCGGGACCCATTCCCGCACAGCTGATTTCCCTGGCCTTTCCCATGATAATAGGCAACATCCTTCAGCAGTTCTACAATACCATAGACGCCATGGTGGTGGGCCGGTACGCAGGCGGCGCTGCCTTTGCTGCCATCGGAGTGGCTGGGACTGTCATGAACCTGTTTATTTTTGTCATCAATGGTTTCTGTACCGGAATCTCCATCCTGCTGGCTGGTTTTTATGGGTGCAGGGACTGGAAGAATTTCAGGCGTGAATATTTTGTATCCCTGGCAGCGGGCAGTATTTTCACTGTGTTCCTGAGCCTGGGCGGCCTGGCGGCCTTATCTCCCCTGCTGCGCCTGATTCAGACGCCGGACCAGGTGGCCGGGCCTGCCCGTACTTACCTGACCATTATCTTCCTGGGGCTTGGGGCTTCCTACCTGTACAATTTCTGCAGCGCTGTCCTGCGGGCTGCGGGCGATACGGCTGCTGCCCTTATTTTCCTGGCAGCGGCCATCTGTTCCAACCTGGCGCTGGATTTGGTGCTGGTGGCCGGCCTGGGACTGGGTATTGCGGGGGCTGCCTGGGCCACCCTAATCTCCCAGCTGTTCTCCGCTGTCCTCTGCCTGGTCTACATGCGGTGTAAGGCGCCAGAGCTTATATTTACCCGGAAGGACATGGTAGCGGACCTGTCCCTGCTGAAACGCACCTGCAGGTACTGCTTTGTCACCGCCCTGCACCAGTCCAACCTGTACATCGGTAAACTGCTGGTCCAGGGCGCGGTAAACTCCCTTGGAACCAGTGTTATCGCCGCTTATACGGCGGCCGGACGGCTGGAGGGCTTTGCCAACTCCTTTGGCGACAGCGGCAGCGCCGCCCTCTGTGTGTTCCTGGCCCAGAACAGCGGGGACACACATAAAAAGAGGGCCCGCCAGGGATTTGCCGCAGGTACCATCCTGCTGACATCCCTGGGAGTCCTCTCCTCCCTGCTCTTATTCTGCCTGGCCCGTCCCGCCGCTGCCTTTGTGCTGAAAGGCACAGGACCCGGCGCCCTTCCCCAGTGCATCCTTTACCTGAGAGTCATATCGCTGTTCTACACCTTCTGCTTCATGGGCAATGCTTTGGTCGGATACTTCCAGGGCCGCGGCAGAATACTCATACCGGTCATAGGAGCCACGGGCCACATCACCCTGCGGGTTGTCCTGTCCTATATACTGGCCCCCGGATACGGGCTTCCTGCCGTGGCGGCCGCTACCGGCACGGGCTGGGCCATGGTGGTGGCGTTCTGGTGGATATTATGGTTCCGGAGCAACCATGTGAAGAAGCCTTACCGGGCCCAGGAGGCCTGATACATAGTTCCGGCTGTCCCGGTCCATATTGTCCTCGTTCCAATAGCGGTTCCATCCCAGGGCCATTCCCTGGTCCACCAGCATGTGGCGACGTTCATTGGACGCCAGGTTGGATACCACTATGGTAATCTCATTTTCCCCCTGGCGGAGCAGGTCCGTGATGTCCGCCCTGTAGGGATGCCACAGCCTTGTGTCCGCCAGCCTGCCGTTAACCCATATTTCCGCACAGTGATTGACTTGGCCAAGCTCCAGCACACAGGTGCCTTTCTTTTTGTCCGCAACCCATGTGTTTGTATACCTGCCCCTTCCTGAAAACCACGGAAGTCCCAGCATACGCCAGTCCTGAAGATTGGTCCTGACCGCCTTCACGGATACGCGGACCGGCTGTTTCAGGCCGTCCCCACAGCTGCCTGCTGTTATCTGAATGGTGAGTATATGAATGCGTTCATTGTCAGGAAGTCTGTATGCCCCATTTTCCCACTCCATTTCCTTGCCGTCCAGCAGGCAGACCGTGGTCCCGGCTGCAGCCGGTTCATAAATAACCATTGTTCCGGCAGGTATTGTGATTGTATAATAGAGCTTTCTCGGATAGGCCATGGTCCGGCCGAACAGCGGCAGGTCCCCCCACGGTTTCATGGGCGGTCTTCCCCGTTCCCATGCTTTCAGCCACACATGCTCCAGTCCCGGATAATTAAAGTTTTTTACCTTCTGTACATCAAAATCAGCTGCCGTAAACCGCCTGTCCGAATCCGGCTGTTCCCATCCTTCCCACAGGCTGTCGGTTACTATCCAGGTGCTGTCGCTTTTCACCGTTATTTCGCTGGTTTTGCAGACAATGGTCCCCTCCATAAGAAGGGAAATAAACCGGTCTGCAGGCAGCTCCTCCGCAGAACAGACATATACATCCTGAAGCGGTTTATGGTTTTTCACATGAATGGCCAGAGTATTTTCTCCCTGCGCCAGCATGCCCCTATCCGCAAATACCACAGGCTCTCCATCGCTGGCTCCCCTGTATACCATTGCGCCGTTAATATAGCATTCAAAGGAATCCACTGCAGCCACGCAGAACTCCGCTCTTTCAGGCATGTCTTCCAGGAAAACCGTCTTTCTGAAATACAGGTCGGTTGCGTCAAGCTGGTCGTTCCAGCTGCGCCTGCGTGTAATCCACCGTCCGCTCCACAGGCTCAGATGGCGGCCGCACGCCCCTTCCTCCCCGGAACAATTGCAGATTCGGATAGTCTCTGTCTCAGAGGACAAATCAGAGGTGAATCCCGCAATGGGGATTTCCAGCTCCGTGCTGTCTGTATCTGATATCCCCTTTTCCCGGCTCCGGCAGGACGCGGAAAGGGGAAGAAAATCCCATTTTCCTGTAATCCACTCTTCCTCCCGCCGGGTCCCCTCGGGAAGGGCCGGTCTGGCCTGGCTGATTGTATGTCCGTCCAGGCCAAATAGTACATAGACAGCTTCTCCCGGCTCCAAATCCATATAGAGACGGATACCGTCATTCACCTGTTTATACCTGGCCTGCGCCATAGCTCCTTTTTCAATATCCAAAAGCACGGGCGCCGAAGCGTGGCGGAAGAACAGCACCGGACTGTGCTTCTCGCCGCCGCTGTTGACCACCAGATAATAGTCAAAATCCCCTGCCTTTCTGTGATTCAAAAAAAGGCTGCTGCGGTTTCCGTAAATCACGGATGCGGATGGCGGTGCCAGGCTGGCTGCTGCCTCAGGAAGGCGGCTGATGCTGCAGACCATTCCATTTAACACTGCGTCCGCCCTTTCATTTGCATTTTCCCTGTCCTCCGGCCCGGTCCGGTAAAACAGCAGGCTGCCTCCGGCCTTTGTCCATGCTTTCAGCTTTTCCGCGGTTTCATCCATCAGGCTTCCCCCTTCCGGAAGAAGCAGTACCTGAAATCGCTGCTGCCCCATGCACAGCCTTCCCTCATGGATATGGGAGTTTATGATGGATTCCTCGTCCACCATGTCCGTATCCAGCTGGTGCTCAATCATGATATTAAGGGCCTGATGGAATCCGTCGCTGACAGCCCTTCCAACAGCATTTTCCTCTCCGTTCTCCATATTTTCATCCATGGTGCCTATAGGGTAAAGAATGGCGTAATCCACCGCAGGGCTTCCCTGGCTGTTCATATAGGACAGACGCCTTATATAGTCGGCAAATATCTTAAAATAGTCCCAGTACGGATTCTGGTAGAAAAAGCTGGTGGGCCAGTCGCTCTGGGAACCCTGGTGTCCGCATTCATAATAGAACCCATGGAGGATAAACATGCTGGTTCCCATGGCTGCCAGGGTGTTGATTCCTTGTTTAAACTCCTCCATGCTGCAGTTCCATCCTGCACCTCCCAGGGCTTCCGACATGGCTCTTTCCTTTCCGTAGAGCCTGGCCACGGACACGGAATATTTCGGCTCGCAGTATGTAATCCGTCTGGGATACCGGTACCGGTAATCATGGCAGTCCGAGCCGGGCACCATAAGGTGGCGCATGGTCTTAAAATAATCCCCCTGTCTTCTGGGATGCTCCCACAAAAACTCCTCTGTGTGGCCTGTAAGCTGCAGGCCGTACCTCCGGCACCAATCCGATATCTGTTTAAAAAAAGCTTCCTCGTACATGGCGGTTATGAGGGAATAATAGTCCCTGCGGACCTGCTTATCCCTGTCATCACTCCCGTCCACAAGAGAGGGAAGCTCCTCAAGGATGTCATAGCCGTATGTGTCCCGGAAACGTCCCGGCAGACGGTCTGTCCAGGGCAGAGGATTTCCCATCATATAGATTTCGTCAAAAAAAATGCCTGGTATCAGTTTTCCGAAATCCTCTCCCCACCGCTTTCTGTACTCCTCATGGGTCAGTTTTATGAAGGAGGCAATGGTTTCAGGATTCAGATAGTCCACTGCCTTTTCAAATACCTTTTCGTAAAACTCATAGACAAAACCGCCCTTTCGAACGATATGGTACGGCCCGGTCCCGGGCTTTTCATCCGCCTTTCTCTTCACCGCATAAAGCCCCTTTGCCATATTGTCCCTTCCACGGGACAGAATTCTGGAGGGCTTCTGGAACCCGTATTCAAAGGTGCTGCCCGCGGTGCCGCTGGGCCATGCATACTCGTCGTAGAGCCAGGGGGTAAATCCCTGTTTTCTGGCCTCCTCCACGCAGGCGCCAATGGCATCCCACCATGGCTTCTCCAGGTAAGGCGTTTTAAGGTAGGCCCTGGGATGCATGAAACCGCCGTATACGCCCTTCTCCACCATCTGGTCAATCTGCCAGGCCAGACGCTCCTTTTCCAGTTCTCCGTTTAAGAACCAGAAGGCCAGCACACTGTATTCCCTTCCCGGGTCCTTAAAATCATGAATCAAATCCATACCCTTCCTCCTATCCCTTCACTGCCCCGGCAGCAATGGACTTTACGAAATTTTTCTGCATGCACAGATACACAACCACAATCACAAGGGCGCTGATGGACAGGGCCGCAAACACAGGCGTATAGCCTACGGTCTCCGTCTTTTTATTAAACAGGGCCACGCCCACGGAAAGGGTGTATTTGCTCTCGTCCGTGATGGAGGTCAGGGCCCACAAATACTCATTCCACACCTGCATGGCTGACAGGATGGCCATGGTGGCCAGGATGGGCTTTGCCAGGGGCAGCATGATTTTCCTGAATACCTGCATGTTGCTGCATCCGTCCAGCTTTCCCGCCTCCATCAGCTCATCGGGCAAATCCTCAAAATAGTTCCGGCAGATAATCAGGCCCATAGGGGCAAATCCCTGGAAATACGGAAATACCAGGGCCGGAAGGGTATTGACCAGATGCATCCGGTTCACCATGGTAAACATGGGCAGCAGGATGATGGCCGTGGGTATCAGCAGGTTGAAGATAATCATATAATAAAAGAAGGTCTTACCCGGAAATGTAAGCTTTGCAAAAGCATATCCGGCGCAGGTGACGAACACCAGGTTTACGGCAGTGGTAACCAGGGTAACCACCACGCTGTTCATGAAATACCTGGACATGCCTGCATCGTTCCAGGCCGTTGCGTAGTTCTGGAAATTAAGCCTGGCCGGCAGGGTCCAGATGCTTTCCAAAAACTCTGTCTCTGTTTTCAGGGACTGGATGACCACCCACAAAAGGGGATACACGGATATAAAAAATGCCAGCAGCATAAAGAGAAACAAAAACCATTTACATACATTTTTCTTATTCATCATGAAGCCCTCCCTGCCCTTTTCTTCTGGACAATGGTCTTAGCTGCCATAATCGCCACCATGATAAGCATCAGTATGACGGATGCGGCCGTGCCTGCGCCGAAGTCCCGGTTGGTAAATGCCTTTGTGTAAATGTAGGATGTCATCACGTCGGAAGCGCCTCCCGGCCCGCCCTGGGTCATGACCCATATCAGGTCAAAGAGCCTGAGTCCGTTGGTCACGGTCAGCATGGCCAGCACTGCAAAGGTAGGCTTTAAGTAAGGAATGATGATGTAAAACAGCTTCTGCCAGAAATTGGCGCCGTCAATCTGGGCCGCCTCCAGGAAATCCTCCGGCATCTTGGTGATATTGGCGTACATAATCAGCATATTAAATGGCTGTGAACGCCATATCCAGGTAATTGCAATGGCCCAGAGGGCTGTCTCCGGACGGCTGAGCCATGCCTTTGCATACTTCCCCAGTCCCGCCATCTTAAGGAACTGGTCCACTGGCCCGATGGTGGGGTCATAGATAATTCTCCATATGCAGCCCACCACCACCATGGATATCAGGTAGGGTATAAACAAACCCGCATTGAAAATTTTCTTGCCCGGCACGCCCACATACAGTACATAGGCAAACACAAACCCAATGGGAATGGCCAGGAAGCTGACCAGAATAAGGTAAAATGTATTCCACAGGGAGCGCACGAACTTGGGGTCCGCCAGAACCTTGGCATAATTTTTAAAACCCACAAAATGTTCCAGGGCTCCAAGTCCGTTGTATTTATAGAAGCTGGTCTGCAATGCATTGACAAACGGTATGTAAAGGAAAATGACCATGACAATGATGGTGGGGGCAATCAGCGCCAGCGCTGTCATCATTTCCTTCCTTTCTTTTAATGTTTGGGATGATTTCATTTTTATCTCCTCTCGGCGGGCCATAACATCGGCTGTTCTGTCAGATGCGGCGCAGGAACCTGTGCCTGTTCCTGCGCCGTTTTTCTTACTGCTTTATTTCTGAAACATGTCTGATGATGCTGCCTGTCACGACGCCCGGCATCAGTTCAGGTTGGACAGATAGGTCTCCTCATAGAGCTGGTTCAGCTGGTCCGTCACATAATCTATGTCGTAGGTGCCTAACAGGTAATTGGGCTCCAGGTCTGTCAGGAATGTGTTCTGGATTTCCGTTGTTATGTTCACTGGCACATAGATATCAGGAATAAAGCCATTTTTACCTGCGTCAATGTATCCCTGCATGGCCTCGTTGTCGCTGGTCAGCTCAAAGTTGGTAAGTCCGGGGTTGATGAATTTCGCATAATCCTCTGAAAATGCAGTCTTGGACGTCATGAACTTCACGAACTCAATGGCTTCCTCCTGGTGTTTGGAGGAATTGGTCACTGCCCAGATACTGCTGGAACCGCCCAGGCATCTGGCAGGCTTTCCCTCCACGCCCGGCAGGGCATAGGAAGCCAGCTCCACTCCCTCCGGCATGTTCTCAGTCAGATAGGAAAGATAGTTTGGCTGAAGCATGACCTGAACCAGCTCCTTCTGTACAAAGAGCTGCTGCATGGTCTCCCGGTTGCCCGTAAGGCCGGATTCCGGGAACCACCCCTGGTCCCACATATATTTAAATTTTTCAAGGCCCTTCCTGACGCTCTCAGATGAGAAGGTCATGGAACCGTCCTCAAAGGCATTGGGATTGGCATCCAGCTCCTCACGGCAGTACTGGTCCCAGAAGATTCGCGGCCACCAGTCCATGTTCTGCTGCTGCATGGATACGGGAATCTTTCCGGCTGCCTTTATGGCCTCGCAGTTTTTCTCAAATTCCTCCCATGTAGCGGGAACACTCAGTCCCAGTTCCTTATATACGTTCTTGTCATAGATAACAGCCACAGTGGTCATGGTAAATGGCACACCGTACAGCTTGTCCGCGTAGTCGGAGCCGATTGCCTTAAGGGTGGCCTTGCAGTTGCTCAGCAGGGTCGGATTGATTGTCTCTCCCCAGTTTGCGTCCTTCTCATAATTCTGTCCGTTTTCCACTGCGCTGGTCAGGTCCACCAGCAGGCCGCTCTGCACCTGGTCCCCAATGAACTGGGAGTTGGTCATGACCACGTCCGGCAGCTCATTTGCCACATTCAGCGCTGTAAATTTAGAATAGTAGGAATCGGAGGGCACATATTCATATTCAATGTTGACGTCCGGGTTAAGCTCTTCATATACGGAAATCATTTCTTCCACCATTCCTCCGTAATTATCCAGCACCTTTATGGTAACCTTTTGGCTGCCGTCCCCTGATGCAGCCGTATTTCCCTCACCGGACGCTCCTGTATTTGAAGAGCCGCAGCCTGTCATGGCTGACGCGGACATGGCCGCACAGGTTAAAAGCGCAATCAATCTCTTATTCATCATAATCCTCCTATACACTCTGTTTTTGCATGTTCATTTTGTACAACCCAATCATACATTATACAGCTGTTTTTAGTCAATTTGCAATCAATGCAGGAGGAATACTTTCATGTTTTTCCGGGGTGTACTTTCATTCCGGCATGGTATTTTCATGTTGTCAGGCAGTTTTTTCCCTGTTTTATGTAAAAAAAGAAGGGCAGAAAACATGGCTCTGCTTTCTGCTCTTCCGGAATCTCTTCCTGATATTTACGTTTTGACCATACTTTTATGAACCCTATTCCATATAATCCAGAGGGTCCACCGTCTTATCCTGGTGCTTCAGCTCAAAGAATACATTGACGCCTTCCACGGAATAATACTTGGTAGGCTCGGACACGTAGCCCAGGGTCTGTCCCTTTTTAAGGTACTCGCCCTCTGCCGCGCAGACTTCCTTCAGCTGGCCGCAGGTTGCTGTGTACTCGTTGCCCAGGTCCATGACAACATAATTTCCGATTTCCTCATTGGAACCCACTTCCAGGATTCTGGCATTGGCCGGGGCTTCCACCGGTGTGCTGACATCGGACTGAATCACAAGGCCGGGATTGCATTTGTACTGGTCCAGGGTGGGGAAATAAATGGTCTGGTCCATGCTGTAGTCCAGAAGTACATTTCCCTTTACAGGCCACACCATCTTACTGGTATCTGTAAAATTGAGTACCAGTGCATCAGCTGCATCCCTGCCTGCGCCTGCTTCCGCCGCCAGGTCATTTCCCTGGTTGGCATTCTGGGCAACCGCTGCCTGGGTGGGAGCCGGTTCACTCTTCTGTGTCTCTTTTGCCGCGTCAGAGGCACCTGCCACCTGGGGCATTTCCGGTGCTGTCTCCTGGGCAATCATTTCTGGCTGGGGCACTTCAAGGTATGGATTTGTCTCATTACCTTTTCCTCTTTGTACGGTAATCACTCCTGCTGCGGCTACTATAGTCAGCAGGCCTAACACTAGCATGACAAGAAACAGCTTATCCTTGAACATCTGGTTTACTTTCTCTTTCACGTTTATCACCTCGGTACTATTCTTACCAAACCAAGGCTACTTATTCAGAAATGAAAGCAATATTTTTATAAAAATATCCAAGGATATCTTCGGCCTTCCATCCCTCCTTTGCTTTCTCATTGGCAGTGGCCTGACTCAGCCCGTAGCCGTGCCCGATGCCCTTCACCACCGCCCTGATGCCGTCCTCATACGGCTCCAGCACAAAACAGGAGGAAGCCAGGCCCAGAGCGTACTGCACCTCCTCGCCTGTGTATCCTGCATTGCCAATCTGGACGTCATCCACATACCCGGCTTCATCCCTGGACACAATCTGTATGGTGTCCGGCACCTGGGAGGCTTCAATGGTCCTGGAGCCGGATTCCCCGGCCGGAATGCTGTTGATGGCCGCCGTAAACGAATCCCTGGAAAAGGAGAGCATCTGCATATATCCCTCTGCCTCCACATCCCCGGGGCAGTCCACGGTCTGAAGATACGGATGGGTAAAATCCCCCTGTCTGGTCATTCCGGCCGTGGCCCTGCAGTACATGGGGTCAATGCATTTACCCTCGTAGGTCATGACAATGCCGGACGTGGCCTTAACCGCATCCTCCAGTTTTTTGTAGTAATCCGGAAACCGGCTGGACCCCCACAGCTTTTTCAGCTGGTCCGCCTCCAGATAATCCATGTCCAGGGCGGATTCTGCTATCTCTTCCCCGTCCCCCAAGCCTTCCATCTGCCTGCATATGTATGTCCTGGCAATGATGGCCTGTGCCTTCAGTGCTTCCGGCTCGTACTCCACCGGCATCTGCCTGGCAATGACTCCCGGCAGGTATTCCTCCATATCCATATAATAGGAGCCGCTGGTCCGGTCCAAAAGAATCCTGCGCCTGCCGGACACCTCCTTCTGCTGCTCATAGCGCAGCTCCTCTCCCCGGATTGTGCCTGTCCATGCAAGGGTTCCTACATAAGGCACCATAAGCCCGGTGAGGGCCGCCCATATGATGCGTTTATTCACAAAATCCAATCCCTCCTTCCCGTATCAGGGTAATCCCCTTACAACTAATATATGAATCCGGGGACAGCCCTATGTTTCAGGGATTTTGCCGCACAAAAAATATCGCCGCACCGTTCTAATGCCGGCGGGCGATATTTAGGTTATTATATGATATTTTCCCAGACTTACCCGATATATGCCTGAATCAGTCTGAAGGTATTCTCTGCGCCTTCCTTATGGCTTCTCTCATAGCCATGGGATGCGTAAACTCCGGGACCAATGAGGGCGTGGCGTACATCGTAACCTGCTTTCAGGGTAGTCTCTACGTCGGAGCCGTAATGGGGGTATACGTCCACGGCATAGCTGATTCCATGCTCCTTTGCCAGTTCCACAAGGCGGCATACAATGTCATAATTGTAAGGTCCTCCGCTGTCCTTTGCACAGATGGACACCTGGCGCTCCGTGCACTGAAGACCCTCTCCCACGCAGCCCATGTCCACGGACCATGCTTCGGTTACACCGTCCGGAACTGAGGAGGAACCGCCGTGGCCCACCTCTTCATAGATGGTAAAGTGGGCATAGACCCGGCGTTCAGGGGTCACTGCCTCATCCCTAAGATATTTTGCATAGCCCATTAAAATGGCGGCGGACAGCTTGTCATCCAGGAAGCGGCTCTTGATGTAACCGGATGGGGTAATCCTGGTCCGGGGCTCAAAACACACATAATCTCCCGGCATGATGCCCAGCTTAACAGCGTCCTCCCTGCACTTCACATCCTCATCAATCAGCACCTCCACCGTATCCCAGGTGCGCTCTGTCTTCTCATAGCAGCCGTTTACATGCACGGAGGCGTCCGCCAGCTGGCAGGTTCCCTCATAGATTCCGTCCGCTTTGGTGACAATCCGCACATTCTCAGTCTCGGCATTAGCCGGTTTCATGCCTCCTATATTAGTCAGCTTCAGCCTTCCGTTGTCCTTAATCTGGGTAACCATGCCGCCCAGGGTGTCGCAGTGGGCCTCCAGCAGAATTCCGTCCGCCTTGTTCTTCCCGCCGAAATCAGCAATCACGCCTCCCTTTTCAGTACGGTGAGCCGGTACCCCCAATGCCTCCAGTTCCTTTAACAGGTACCCGGTCACTTCCCTGCCATAGCCGGAAGGGCTGTCAATGGCCAGAAGCTTCTGGGTCTGTTCCATTATGTAGTCCACATATTTTCTGCAGTCAGACATATCCGTTCTCCTTTGTTGTTGGTATTACTTACTCAGAGTCATTCTACCAGAAAAACTGCGGTATTACAAGCAGGCTGTCCGGTTCCAGCGTCTATGATTTGGTCATCCGCTTCTGCCTTCAAAAGGGAATCCATGATATCGGCCTTATCAATGAGGCGCTGGAATGTTTTGGACTGGCCTATATGGTGTAACCGGGCAGTTTATCTGCTGCAGGCTGTATTCATTCTACAGCCCGTATATACCGGAGTATTTTTCTTTCAGATACCTGACATAGTACTCCGGATTGAAATCTTCCCCGGTCACGTCCTTCAGTATCCGGCGGCTGTCCTTCAATTTTCCGTACTGATGGATGTGTTCTCTCAGATAATCACGAATTACATCCACCTTTCCTTCCTTCAGCAGGCCGTCAAAATCCATGATTTCCTTCATATGATAGTACAGCTGGGCGCCGAAAGCGCTTCCCAATGCATAGGACGGAAAATATCCAAAGGACCCCTGGGACCAGTGGATGTCCTGAAGCACTCCCTCTGCCGGATTCTCCGGGCGTACCCCCAGATATTCCTCGTATTTATCAGCCCATATCTCAGGCAGTTTTTCCACGTCCAAATCTTCCTCTATCAGCATTTTTTCAATTTCATACCGAATCAGTACATGAAGGCTGTAGCTCAGTTCATCTGCTTCCGTGCGGATTAATCCGGGCGTGACTTTGTTGACTGCCTCCACAAACTGGTCCAGGTCCGCCTTCCCCAGCTGTTCCGGGAACATCTCCTGCACCCTGGCGTACACAGGCTCCCAGAAGGAACGGCTGCGCCCAATGATGTTCTCAAAAAAACGTGACTGGGATTCGTGCATGCCCATGCTGGCTCCCTGTCCAACGGGCGTCAGTGTCAGGTCGTCACGGATACCCAGCTCATAGATGGCATGGCCTGCCTCATGGATAACGGAAAACAGGGAGCTGTCCACGCTGTCAGTGTAATGGGTGGTGATGCGCACATCCTTATTGTGCAGATTGGTTGTAAATGGATGGGCGCTGACTGCCATGACGCCCCGGTCAAAGTCAAATCCCACATATTCCGCCAGAAACCGCCCCAGCTCCTCCTGCTTCTCCTCCGGGTAGCTGCCTGTCAGGAAGGAATCATCTATTTTCTTTCCCTCCTCCATCACCTTTTTGAGAAACGGCACCAGTTCCTTTTTCAGGATGCTGAAAAACCGGTCCAGATTCTCCATGGAAAATCCATTTTCATAGTCATCCAGCATCACATCATACAGCTTCCTGCCATCCTTTGCCCTGTAGCCTGCGAACTTCTTCTGAAACTCAATTACCTTTTTAAGGGTAGGGGCAAATGCTTCAAAATCCCGGTCCTTTTTTGCCTTGGCCCAAACACTGGTTGCCCTGGCTGTGAGGCGGGCAAATTCCTGGTATTCCTCCTGAGGAATGGGACATATCTGTTCCCGCTCCTTTAGCAGTTCCCTGACATTGGCAGCCTCCGCCTCTGTCAGCTCCTTGTCCACGCTGCATTTATCCAGCAGCTCTTTCATCCCGCTGCAGGTCACTGCCTGAAAATACTCTCCTGACAGCACTCCAATCACCTTGGAGGTCAGCTCGCCTGCCTCCTTGGGCGCCAGCGTCTCGTTGTCCCACTCGAACAATGTCATGGCTGTCTTGATGGCCATGGCTTTATCCATGTATGTTCGTAGCTGGTCATATGCTTTGCTCATTGTCTTTTCCTCTCTTTCCATGGTTTATATTCTGTTATGTTTTGTCTGTTCTTTGAAGCTTTTCCTATTTTATCCTTCCGTCATGCTGATTCATGTCTCTTAAAAGGACAATCCATCTAATTGAGTTTCCCCTGACCGTATGCTTCTTATACAAAGGCACGGACCCAATTATAACGCTACCATATCCTGCCATTTGATGCAATTCTTATTTTTTCTTTGAGCCTTCATTCTATGTCCGGAAAAAGGCCGGGTCCTGCGGTCCCTATGTGAAGTGCGGACCCTTGTCCCTCAGGGAGGCTCATGACACAAAAACAGAAGGCGCTGTAAACCAGCTTCGCGACCGCTGTCTTACAACGCCTTCCCGGCTTTTGGAATATTAATCAGCCCTGGCTTTGGCCCTCCACCGGAACCCGTCCTGTGGCAACATATTTTTTCTTATAAACCACGGTTGCCACGCCGTTGATAACCCCTACTGCCATAATCACAATGATATAGATAAATATTCTGGTATATCCTGCATTTCCGCAGGTATCCAGCCAATGGCCATACATGGCCGCCTGAAACAAATCAGGGCAGAATCCGATGGCGCATACAACGCCTGCCGTGGAGGCTGCATAACGCCGGGGGATTTTTACTTCAGAGGGCACTGCAAACATGGCGCCTCTGGCAATATGTACCATGAATCCAATCACCAGCGTCATAACAGTAAGGAGCACTGAGGGAACTCCTGCAGGCATGAACATGAAAATCAGGGTGATGACTGCACCGCAGGACAGCACAGTGGCTATGACGGATGACACGGAATGAATCCGGTCCCCCATGTACCCGCCCAAAGGAGCCCCAACAATACGGATTCCGTAGGTCCTGATGATGGCAATGGCGCCTGACCCCACCACAGTGGCTCCCAATACATTGGTAAAATATGGGGTAAAGTAGGACAGGGTCTGGTATGTGGAATAGGTTGCAAATACTGCAATGCCCGCAAACCAGGTGCGCGGGTCTTTAAATACTCCCATCCATTCCTTCAGGGATAGCTTTGATTCCGCCATGCCGTCACCAAGGTCCCTGCCGGCTGCGCCATCCCCGGCGGTTCCCGCTTTCTCAGGGTCAGGCAGCAGGAACACCAGGGCAATGGTAGCTATGAGTCCCACCGCGCCATAGCTTATAATGACTGCCTTCAGTCCTGCCACACCGCCCATGGCTCCAACAGCCACCCTGGCGTAAAGTCCCAGTGCAATGAAGTTGATGATTACGCTTGCCAGACCGCAGGCCGACTCCGTAAAGCCGAATATGGTACCCTGGCTTTCCTCATCTCCCACCAGACGCACCAGCTTCGTATGAGCCGGAAAATAGAGAATCAGACCTGCAACAGCCAGCCCGGCCCAGATAAAGATGGCAAACCCATAGCTCATGTTCATGGCCAGCAGGAAATTCAGGGCGCACGTAATAAACATGCCCAAAAGATAGACCTTTTTCGTGTTAAACTTATCGCTCAGCGCTCCTCCAAAAGGCGCCAGCAGGTTACCTATGCCGAATATGGCAATCAGAAGACCAAGCTGCGTATTACTGGCATGGAGCGCGCCTGCCAGGTCATCGTAAAATACATACTGTACAAAAGGCGTTGCATATACAACCGCAAATGCAAGACCCATGAAAAACACAATCAAAAGCTGCCTGCCGGTGATTGAGACCTTTGAATTAGACATAAAACCCTCCTCTACGCTGCCCATGCAGCGGTTCATAATTCATTTCCTGTTATCTTCCTGATTGGGCTGCCAGGCAGGCCAATGCAATGGAGTTCAGTTTGATTTCCGCTGTATCTGAACGTGACCCCAGTATTACCGGATTGGAAGCTCCCAGCACGATTCCGGCCCATGGGCTGCGGCAGAGATGTATCCATGACTTCCCCATGATGTTGCCGGCTTCTATATTGGGAAACACCACCAAATCCACGTCCCCTGTAATTTTGCTGTCAATCTTTTTATGGGCCGCTGCTTTAGGGTCAAATGCCACATCAAATGCAATAGGACCTTCTATGATACACGGAAGAAAGCCTTCCTCATTCATGGCTGCCTCCACTAACCCTGCCGCGTCCGTGGTGGATACCACCTTTGAATCCACCATCTCATTGGCTGTGAGAACCGCCACCTTAGGGTTGTGGATTCCCATGTTGTCCACTGCATACAGCAGGTTCTTAAGGATATCCTTCTTCTGTTCCAGGCCGGGAGCCACATTGATTCCGCTGTCAGAACAAAACAGCAGCTTATGGTAATTAGGCGCCTCATAGACAGCCATCATGGACAGAAGGCGTCCGGTACGCAGCCCCCACTCTCTGTTCAGGATTCCCCTCATGTAGATGCTGGTATTCACAAGCCCCTTCATCAGTACCTGAGCCTTTCCATCATGTACTTCCCTGACAGCCTTTTCCACTGCCTCCTCCTCTGTATCCGCCTGCAATATTTCCAGGGGACACAGTCCGATATGACCGCATATCTCTGCAATCTTTTCTTTATTTCCCGTAAGAACAGGGCGGATGAAGCCATGGTCTGCCGCAGCCTTTACCGATAAAAGCAGTTCCTGGTCAGCCGCCTGGGCCACGCTTACCACCAATGGTTTCCCGGACCGGACCCTTTCCTGTAATTCCTTAAAATTCTTTATCATGATTTGATTCTCCTCATATCTTCCATAACATCTAACTTAATTTATGGCTGTGGGCCAATCTGTGGCAGATTCCTTTTTTATTCTCCTCACCTTCCCGCAACACATAGACACCGAACATAGCCAGTACAATGGACAAAATCGGATTTACATAATTTAATACAGCGTATTTCCAATACTGGGACACGCCTACCCCAAGTGTGGAGAGAATAAACACGCCGCTGGTTGACCAGGGAATAAACACCTGTGTCAGTGTGCCGCCCTCTTCCAGGAGGCGGGAAAGCATTTCCGGACGAAGCCCCCTCTCCTTAAAGGCTTCCTTGTAGAGGCTTCCGTTCACCACGATGGACAGGAATACCTCCCCCATGGTCAACGTACCGAAGGTGGTGCTGGCAATGACCACCGGTACCATCATACGGTCGCTCTTAACCTTCTTTATGATGACCTTTACAATCTGTGGCAGGTATCCCACATGCTCCATGACGCCTCCGAACGCAATGGCAATGCAGGACAAGGAAAATGTATACATCATGCTCTGTATCCCGCCTCTTAGCAGCAGCTTATCCACCAGCTCCACCCCGGTTGGTTCCACATAACCGTAGTTTAATCCTTCCATTACCTCCCTGAGAGGATATCCCTGGTAAAATACCGCCACCATAACTGCCAGCACCGTACCGATGGCCATACTGGGAACAGCCGGAAATTTCATCAGGTTAAGCACCAGAAGGACCGCCATGGGTACCAGTACCAGAGGGCTGATGCGGAACCTCCCTCCGATGGCGTCCAGGAACAGGTTCACGGTATCCATGCTGAAATTTGCACCGTGGTAGGAAAGTCCCAGGATGGTAAATATCACTAACGTAATGATATAGGAAGGAAATGTGGTCTTCCACATGGCGCCTATATGGGCATACAGAGTTGTTCCTGCTGCAGCCGGAGCCAGATTGGTACTGTCTGAAATAGAGGACATCTTATCGCCGAAAAATGCCCCGGAAATCACCATTCCAGCTGTCAGCGGGGCCGGAATCCCCATTCCTGCCCCAATTCCCATCATAGCCAGCCCCATGGTGCCTACCGTCCCCCATGATGTACCGATGGAAATTGAAGTAAGGCTGCAAAGGAGCAGGCCGATAGGCAGAAAATAATTGGGAATGATATACTGCAGTCCGTAATAAATCAGCGCCGGCACTGTCCCGGAAAATATCAGCGAGCTGATAATAATACCGATAAACAAGAATATAATCATGGCCGCCAGGGCCTGGCCCAGGGACTTTTTCATGCAGTCCACCAAATCAGGGAAACTGTATCCCAAAGCCGCTGACGCCATGCACACCACGGCCAGGGCGCACAGCAGCACTATATGTATGTCATAGTCCAGTATGACCACGCCTGCCAGCAATACTGCAATAGCAGCCCCAAACACCATGAAGGACATGCCTGCTCCGGGCAGTTTCTTTTCTTTCTGCTCCTTAATCAATGAATACACCCTCTTCCTCTCATATGGCCAGCTCATTCATATTCCCTGGGCGCCTCTTCTCCCCTGAGCACCCTTAAGGCCCCAAGAGCAAGGGCTGTCATCTCAAATTCCCCTGCCACCACTTCCACCGGGGCCAGGAAGCCTGTCATGCGGCTGATTTCATCCACCACATACTGCGAATGGGCAATCCCGCCGGTAAGTACAATGCAGTCCACCTTTCCCTCAAACACAGCGGCATAGGAACAAATTTCCTTTGCAACCATGTACACAAATGCCTCATAGACCAATTTCGCCTTCCCATCTCCCTGCCTCATCCGCTGTTCCACTTCCCCGGCATCCTTGGTGCCCAGGTAGTCATACATGCCTCCGGTACTGCTGATTTTAGCCACCATCTCTTCATAGGTATATTTTCCTGAATAACACAGCTCCACCAGCGGATATGTGGGAAGTCCGCCGCTGCGTTCCGGTGAAAAAGGACCATTGGTTCTGCCTCCGCTTCCGTCTATCATCCGTCCATTTTTATGGGCCGCAATGGAATTGCCGGAACCCAGATGCGCTATAATCAGACTGCATTCCTCGTATTGTTTTCCGATACGCTCTGCCGCCCATCTGGCTACCGCCTTATGGTTCAGCGCATGGAACCAGCTGGGACGCTCCAATTCAGCGATGCCGGAAATCCTGGCCTTAGGCATCAGTTCATCCACGGACACCGGGTCCACTACAAAGGACGGAACACCAACCTCATCCCCAATGCTCTTGGCCAGGGCCGACCCCAGATTGGAAGGATGCTCACCGTGGACTGCACGTCTCAGGTCCTCCAGCATCCGCTCATTGACCCTATAGGTTCCGCCGGGTATGGGATTCATAAGACCTCCCCTTCCTGCCACCCCTGACAGCTGGCGGATATCAATGCCTTCCTCCTCAAGGGCTTCCAGTATCAGTTTCTTTCTATAGCCGAACTGGTCAAATACATGCTTAAAGGCGCTTAACTCTTCCTGGGTATGGGTGATGTTCCGTTTCAGTATCTGCTCCTCATCCTCGAATACAGCAATTTTCGTGGATGTCCCTCCAGGATTGATGATTAATAGTTTCATAAAAAATATCCCCTCTTTCCGTCTGGTGGTTTATTTGTTGTTCTATTGTACGGAACACCGTTCTGTAAAAGAGGTAAAAAAGAAAGGAAACATATCTTGTTCCTTTCCCTTTCCTGTATTTAATCACATACAGCAATGGTTATAGTCAGCATAATAGCATAGCTTTAATCTGTTGTCAAATATTTTTTGTGCATTTTAACTTTTTCCTTTTGCCCCTCCCGGACAGTCCCTGTAGATATTCCTAAAAATTTCCGGAAATATCCCGGGCAGCATTGCATACAGCCTCTATCCTGTCTTCTATGTCAGAGGAATTCATGCGGCTGGTAGGCCCGGATAGGCTGATGGCTGCAATGGCCTTTTTGCTCCTGTCAAGTATGGGGGCGCCAATGCAGGTCAGTCCCAATTCCTGTTCCTCATGGTCCATGGCATATCCCCTGCGCCGGACCTTATCAATCTCCTCCCTCAGCTCCTCCAGAGAAGTTATGGTATTCACCGTATAACGGGTCAGTTCCCGCCCCTCATAAGGGGTTAGGTCAATATGGTCGCCAAAGGCCAAAAGGCATTTACCCACTGCAGAGCAATGGCACTCGCTGAGGGACCCCACCGGCGGATTAACCGTCAGCAGCTGCTGGTCGCTCATCTCCTTCAATATGATAACGCTGTGATACACATCACCTGGATTATGCTCCAGGATGGATACATTCACCACCTCATGGAATCTCTGGTGCAGTCTGTGGGCATAGGGCCGGATGACCTCCTGAATACCCATCTTATTTTCCACGCTCTTTCCCAATACAAACAGCTGGCTGCCCAGCCAGTATTTCTCTGTCTCAGGATTCCTGCTGACAAACCCCCTTGCCTCCAGCGTGGATAATGTACGGTGCACCGTGCTTTTATATACTCCCATATCAGAAGCAATCTGGGTAATACCCACTTCCTTCCCCTGTCTGTTCAGATAAATCAATAATTCCAATGCCCGGTCCAACGCCTGAATCGTATCAGCCATTTCTCGTCCCCTCCTGTATCACAGCCACAAACCTGTGAGTATTGCTGTTCTTCTGTATAGTAGTAATTAAATACCATTTTTTTCAGAGTGTCAAGGATAAACACGTTGTCCGCAACAGCCCGCGGCCCGGCCGCGGCATGACTTCCCAACAACCGGCCCCTACCGGTTGTGCATTATTAACATATTTTCAATTTTAATTTTGTGTAAAAATCAAACATCCTCTGCTTGACATTTGTAAAGCAGCGGATATATAATTCCATGTAACGGAACATTGTTCTATACAGCAGAACAACAATAAATATTGACAGGAGGATTATTTATGAAGGTCAAAGTAAATAAAGACCGCTGCAAGGAATGTGGATTATGTATTCACCACTGTCCAAAACAGGCTATCAGCAAATGTGATACCCTGAATGCCAACGGTTATTACCCCGTCCAGGTGGACGACCAGGCGTGCATAGCCTGCGGAATGTGCTATACCACATGTCCGGACGGCGTATTCCACATATTAGGTGAAACAGAAGGGGAGGTTGAATGATTCATGGCAGAGATGATGAAAGGCAATGAAGCCATTGCAGAGGCAGCCATCAGGGCTGGAGTGAAATTCTATGCAGGTTATCCCATTACGCCGTCCAGCGAAATCATGGAATACTTATCCTGGCGTCTTCCTGAGGTAGGCGGCAGTTTCGTGCAGGCTGAAAGCGAACTTGCAGGCATCAACATGGTAATCGGCGCAGCAGCATCCGGAGTCAGGGCTCTGACGGCATCTTCCGGGCCAGGCATTTCCCTGAAGCAGGAAGGTGTATCCACACTGTCCGACGAGGGCCTGTCTGCTGTGGTTATCACCCAGGTACGCTACGGAAACGGGCTTGGAACCCTGCTTTCAGCCCAGTGCGACTATAACCGCGAGACAAGAGGCGGCGGCCACGGTGATTACCGCTGTCTGGTATTTGCCCCTGCTTCCGTACAGGAATTTGTGGACCTGATGCGTCCTGCTTATGAGCTGGCAGAAAAGTACCGGGTGGTATCCGTCATGATGGGCGAAGCTACTCTGGGACAAATGATGGAGCCGGTTACCCTTCCCGATTTCGTGGAGGCAGAGCGGACTCCCTGGGCTTTAAACGGACATTATACATATAAGAAAATCGGCATATTCCAACGTGACTCCATGAAGGAAGCCGTGGAGCTGGTGGAAAAGTACAACACCATCAAAGAAAATGAGCAGCGCTGGGAAGATGAGGGACTGGAGGATGCGGATTATGTTTTCGTATCATACGGTGTTCCGGGCCGCAGCACCCTGGGAGCTGTCCGCGAGCTGCGGGCCCAGGGAGAGAAGGTGGGAATCATCCGTCCCATTACAGTATGGCCATTCCCGGAAAAGGCGTTCCGCAAAATCAATCCTGAGGTCAAGGGAATCATCACTGTGGAAGCCAATGCAACGGGCCAGCTGGTGGATGACGCTGCCCTATACACCAAAAAGGCGCTGAAGGAACGCAATGTACCGGCATATGCCCTTACCTATGTGTTTGGCACACCTACAATACGGAATATCAAAAAAGACTATTTTGAAGTAAAATCAGGCAGTAAAAAGGAGGTATATTAATATGTCAGCTTCCAAGAAAGAAAAAAAGGTTCCCGTTCTGGTAGATAAACCAATGGACTTCTGTCCCGGATGCGGTCACGGAATCATCAGCAGGCTGATTATGGAGTGTCTGGACGAACTGGAACAAAATGACAATATCATATTCCCCATCGGAGTGGGGTGTTCCTCCAACCTGGGGGCAGGCCTTGAATGCGACCGCCTCCACTGCTCCCACGGCCGCGCCGGCGCCGTGGCAACGGGCATGAAACGGGTTAATCCGGATGTGCTGGTTGTCTCCTACCAGGGTGACGGCGACGCATATAACATAGGAATCGCCGAGACCTTCAACGCCGCTTACCGGAATGAAAACATCACGGTCATTGTTGTAAACAACACCAATTTCGGCATGACCGGCGGCCAGATGAGCCTCACCACCATGGAGGGGCAGAAAACCTCCACCAGCGTCCATGGCCGCGACTGCAGCGTTACCGGTTATCCCCTTCGTTTCCCGGAGATGGTTGCCAGGGAATTCCCCGGCTCCGCCTATGCTGCCAGAGGAACCGTCACCAGCCCAGCCAAAATCAACCAGCTGAAGGGTTATATCAAAAACGGACTTAAGGCCCAGATGAACCATGAGGGCTATTCCGTCATCGAAGTGCTTTCCCCCTGTCCCGTCAACTGGGGACTCTCTCCGGTAAAGGCAATGGAGCGCATTGAAAATGAGTTAATTCCCTACTATCCATTAGGTGAATTCAAGAAAAGAGAGGTGCATTAAACATGAAGGAAATTGTATTTGCAGGCTCCGGCGGCCAGGGCGTGTTGACAGCCGGACTAATTATCTCTGATATTGCCGCCACAGAAGGCATCAATGTCACATGGGTTCCCTCCTATGGCTCCGCCATGCGGGGCGGCACAGCCAACTGCACCGTAAAATACTGCGAGAACACCATCTACAACCCATCCCAGGAACAGCCCGACCTGCTTCTGGCTATGAATAATCCGTCCCTCCACAAATTCCTTCCCCTGGTAGCTCCGGGGGGCGTAGTGGTGATTGGCGACCTGGTGGAAATTCCCGGCAATGCCAGGACGGATGTGACTTATGTAAGGGTTCCGGCCACAAGGATTTCCACGGAATTAAACAATCCCAAGGGCGCAAATATTGTCATGACAGGCGCAATCGTCAGGCTCATGGGAGACTTCACCAAGGAGGCCGCCATTGCAGCCATGAACCACATGTTTGAGAAAAAAGGCAAATCCCGCTTCAATGAAGCCAATGCAAAGGCATTCAATGCAGGGTATGATGCCGTAGAAACACTGGCAGGAGATTCCTGCGTCAGATAGAACACAAATGTAAGAGACAGCATGAAATGGCTATCAGCTATTTCATACTGTCTCTTTCCGTTTTCCTTCACTCACATCATTATTTTATAAACAGCTGTGTCCAATAATCCGTTCCGCTGGCATCCTGATAATGTCCTACTCCGATGGAAGTAAAATCCTTGTTCAGGATGTTGGCCCTGTGGCCTGAGCTGTTCATCCAGCTCTGCATAACAGCCTCAGGTGAATTCTGGCCATAGGCAATATTCTCACCAACGCTTCTGTAGCTGATGCCTGCCTGTGTCAGGATTGTGCTGAAATTGCTGCCGTCCGGTCTGGTATGTGAAAATGTACTCTTGATTTCGCGGGCCCTGGTGTTTGCCGCTTCTGCCACGCCTTCATGGACGGACAGGGGGCTGAGGCCGGCCTTTGCGCGCTCTGCATTTACCAGCTCTGCCACTGCATCTGCAAATGCATCCTGGCTGCCGCCATTATCCGGCTTGCCGGGAACTGTATCACCCGGAGTTTCGGGAGCCGTGCCCGGATTGTCAGATTCGCCTGGCAGTGAGTTGTCCGGTCTGTCCGGCAGCATGTTGTCCGGGCTGTCCGGCAGTGAGTTGTCCGGCAGCTCAGGTCCCGGCAGCTCGGGTGTTGGGAAAACAAAATCCGGCGGCGTAACCTGGGGCAGGCTGTTATCCGGCAGCACGGGGCCTGCGCCCCAGCCATTGTTCTGGTTCCCGTTATTGTTCTGGCCCCAGTTGTTGTTCTGGCCCCAGTTTCCATTCTGGCCCCAGTTGTCCGGAAGACAGTTCTGGCCTCCCACTCCAATCACGTATGCGCTTCCATTGGAAAAGGGAATCTGATATGTAGATACGGCCGCCAGTGATGTCACCGGCATTGCTGTGGATATAAGCATGGCTGCAGCTGCGGACAATGTGTAAATAGATATCTTTCTCATGGTTACCTCCTTATGTGTTACATAATTATTACATTTCTGTTACAAAACTATAATAACACATAATTTTTGGTAAGCCATTAGGGAAAAACTGGAAACCTATCCTTTGATTCCGGTGGACGCAATTCCCTCCACATAATATTTTTGCAGAAATAGAAACATCAGCAGCATGGGAATGGCTGATATGGTCAGAGACGCCATGATAGCGCCGTAATGAATGGGCTTTGAACCAAAAAAGGTCTGTATGGCCAGCTGTATGGTCCTCATATCTTCCCCTGTCACCACCAGCATGGGCCACATAAAGTCATTCCAATGCGCCACAAAATCCAGAATAAAGATAGTGGCATATACGGTGCCTGAAATCGGCATGACAATGGTGAAAAATGTTTTAACAGGACCGCACCCGTCAATGGCTGCTGCCTCCAGTAAGTCGTCGGGTATATCTATGAAGAACTGGCGGAACATATAGATGGAAAAGCATTTTCCCACAAAGGGAATGATGAGTCCTGCCCAGGTGTTCACCCAGCCCAGACTTGCCACTTCCTTATACAGCGGCAGCATGATGGCCTCCATGGGCAGCACCATAAGGCTGATGACCACCGTAAGAAGGAGTTCCTTTCCCGGAAAATCGAACTTTGCCAGAGCATACCCGCAGACGGAATTCACGGCCAAATCCAAAATTACAATGATAAATACATAGAACAGGCTGTTCAGGATGAATTTAAGCATATTGACCCTGGTAAATACCTCAATATAGTTGCCCAGGGTGGCTGGTGTGGGCCAGAACGTCTTAATGGTGCTCATATCCGAAAAAATCCGTGCCTCAGGCTTTAAGGATGCCGCTATCATCCATAGGAGGGGCGACACAAAAATCAGGGCCACAATTGTATTTCCGCCGTAAAACAAGATTCGCTTCAGGGTATCTTTCTCTTTTTTCCCCATGATTATCCCTCCTTAATCCGCCTTGATGATGCGCTTTAACATCAGAGACATGGTTACCACAATGATGAAAAAAACCGTGGCCACGCTGCAGGCATACCCGAAATTCCGGCTCTGGAATCCCTGCTCGTAGATATAATACACCAGGGTTCTGGTAGAATTCTGGGGTCCGCCCTGGGTCATGACATATGGCTGTGTAAACAGCTTCATCGCCTGAATCATGGTTATCATCACCACATATTTGATAACGTTTTTGAGTCCCGGCAGGGTCACGTATAAAAACTTCTGCCACGCTCCTGCCCCGTCAATGGATGCAGCCTCATACTGGTCCCCCGGAATGGCCTGAAGGCCTGCCAGGAAAATCATCATCTGGTATCCTGCCGCCTGCCAGGCGGACATAAAGATAATGGAGTTCATGGCCGTCTTTGGGTCTGTCAGGAATCCGCAGGCGCCAAATCCCAGTTTTGTAAGAAATGCATTCAGAAGTCCGGTGCTTGGATTGGGGTTATATAGTACGCTCCACAGAATGGCCACCACTACCATGGATGTAATGTTAGGGCTGAAATAGGCGGCCCGGAAAATGGATACTCCCTTTCTTCTGGATGAAATCAGCATTGCCAGCAAAAGAGCCAGGGCACACTGGAAGGGAACCACCACAACCGTGAAATAAATTGTATTCACAAGGGACTTTCTGAAATCCCGGTCCCCGAAAAGGTCCGCAAAATTATCCAGTCCGCAGAATTTAATTTTGTCCGGCCTCAGAATATTGTAATCCGTAAATGCATAGCGCACAGTGGATATGGCCGGCAGTATAAGGAATGCTGCCAGGAGCACCACTGCCGGAAGGACAAACAGGAACGCTGCATGTCTTTCATGGACCTTGCTCTTTGTACCATACTTCATGATATGCCTCCTTTCCCCTTAGAGGGAGGGGGATGTCATCCCCCATCCATTACTCTGCATAGTTCTTCTGGTAATTGGAATCAAAATCAGCCGCCAGCTGGTCCAGCGATTCCTTTACGTCCGCACCTGTAAATATGTTCATCATTGCCTCGGAAAATCCTGGGGACAGGACCGTATATCCCGGTGTCCTCGGCCTTGGATGACCTGTATTCAAAGACTGCTCTTTAAAAAGGGAACGCGGATATTCATTGTACTCCGTAAGTGTGTCATAGCTGGAAGCCCTGGTTGGCAGCTTGGCTATGGCCTGCGCATAGGAGGTCACGTTTTCTTTATTCATCAGATAGGATATAACGTCGCCGGCCGCTTCCCGGTCCCCATTCTTTGTGATGCAGGCTGCCCAGTCTCCTGTGGGGGAAGCGTTGATGCCTCCGTTGTCAGCCACAGGAAAATAGGTAACGCCCCAGTTCATATCCGGGAATGACTGTTCCAGTGTTGCCACTTCCCAGGAGCCTCCCAGCATGGTGGCGCATTTTCCGTTGTGGAATTCCTGCTTCATGGGGTCCACATTGGCATAACCGTTCTGAATCAGGCTGTTGAGGAAACCGGCTGCCTGGATTCCCTTTTCACTGTTCACATATCCGTCCGCCTTCGCGCCGTCCTCGCTGACAAAATCCGTGCCATTGGATATCCAGAACTGCTCCAGCACATAGGGCAGTCCCTCGCCCTTGTCCATGATGATGTTGGTGCCTGCCACCTCTGCAGTTGTCAGTTTCTCTGCAATCTCCCCAAACTCAGACCAGGTAAGGGCATCCTCCATCTTATCAGGCATGGCAATGCCTGCTGCATCCGTCATGTCTTTATTGTAAAACAGCGCCACGGAGCTCTCCGTCGCTCCCATGGCATACAGCTTTCCGTCGTATGTACCCTGAATTTTAATGGATTCCACAAAATCATCCAAATCCTCCTGCGTAAAGCAGTCGTCAATGGGAACAATGATGCCGTCCGCCGCATAATTGGAGATGTTGGGACCGTCCACATAGAGAATGTCCGGCAGGTCATTGGATGTCACTGCCGCATTAATCTTATCCTCATAAGCATAGGAGTCCGCACGCACAATGGCCTCCCTTTTAAGCTGGATTGCTCCCTTATGCTCCTCGTTAAATGCATTGATTTTTTCAGCCCACCATTCCTCAATGGCCGGTTCATCCGTTGGACTCCAGATTGTCACCACCTTTGCGCCGTCGCTGTTTGTCCTGCCTCCTCCGGATTTGGAACCGCCGCAGCCGCCCAGTACAGATACAGCCATAACCCCTGCCAATGCAACACATGCCAATTTCTTATTCTTCATATATAATCTCCCTCTCTTCATGCTTTATGATTCCATATGGATTCCATGGTCCATACTTCCAGTCTCTCCAGTCCGCCCTCCTCAAACTCGGCTTCCAGATATCCTGTGCTGCCCTCCTGGTAAAACAGCTTGGTTCCAGCGGATTCCCCATGATTCAGATACACTTCCGTGACTCTGCGGTCCACAAACAATTCCGCATAACGGACATTCCTTATATCAGACGGAAAATGGATTCCTTCCACTTCCTTCCTGGTGGACACCAGGCCCGTAATTCCATTCCTGCGCACCAGAGAGAGCGTATCCTTCCCTTCCCTGGCAGCAATCACCCGGAAATCCTGTTCTCCCTTCACCCATATCTTAACAAGAAATGAATTGCCCGGTATATCCATCCCCTTCACCTGGTTCTGATTCCTGATTTCCAGTATCCTTTCCTTTGCCAGCCCGTAACATTCCCTGACCGGCTCCTGATACAGCCGGCTGTTCCTGATGTACAGCTCCCTTGGCAGGGAAAAACTCCCATACGCCCCTCCCGGCCTCAGCCTGTGTTCACCGTAAAAATCAGATATCCACCCCACTGCAATCCTTCTGCCATTGTGTTCAAAGGTCTGGGCCGCATAAAAATTGCTTCCGAAATCATACCATTGCTGACTCTCCACCTGAAACTTCCGGCCATCAAAGGTTCCGATATAACACCGTGTCATCTGATACCGGCCTTCCCAGTCCCGGTGGCACATCCATGCCCCGGCCGCCACATGTTTTCCGTCCAGCTCAAAGAAATCAGGACACTCAAAGGTCCTTATGCCCGGTTCATGTTCCTGCAGCAGCGGCCCCTTGTAGAGCCATGTTCCATTCTCCCTGCCGTAGAGCAGAATGGACGGCACCCCCTCCAGGGCAGCCCCCAGTACCATATAGTCCTTCCCTTCCATATTCTGTATCTTGGGGTCCCTGAAATCAAAGGACACGCCGGCTGGTTTCTCCGCAATGCAGGGGCATTCCTCCTCCACATGGATGCCGTCCACGCAGACAGCCTCTGTCTGCCATTCCCTGGTATCCTCTCCATCCTCCAGCGGACCGTCGTGCCGGGTCAGGCAGATATACATCCTGTCCCCCGATACCTGGGCGCTTCCCGAGAAAGCACCGCCTTTGCGCTTCCGGTCCCTCCACAGGGACGGCTGAGGCTCCAGTACATGGGGCATATGGGTCCAGCGGACTAAATCCCTGCTCACCGCATGTCCCCAGTACATATCATTCCATTCCTGGCCAAAGGGATTGGACTGGTAAAACAAATGATAATATCCCTTAAACCAGCAGAGCCCGTTGGGGTCATTTACCCAGTTCATGAAGGGAGCGAAATGATACTGTTCCCTGTAAGGGGAGTCATACCATTCTGCCAGGTCTGTCTGTGTCCCGTCTTCCGTGTCAAGAAACCTGACCCCCCGCTCTCCAAGGTCCTGCCCGCCGCTTAAATATAATTGGACAATACATACCCCCTCCTGACTGATGCGGTATATACCTTCCTCCGGCAATGCAAGCAGTACCCGGCGGTACCAGTCCGGCTCCATGTGAATCTGCTGTTCCTTCCCGCTGGGGCCTTCCAGACAAATCCATCCCTCTGATTCACTGGTTCTCCGGGCAAATATGCAGATGCATTCATACCCCCCTCTGTCAAATTCCAACATTCCCGCCACCACCTTTACTGTTTTGTCTGTCCTTTTTGTCTATGTGGAACCCGTTCCATATTCACAATATAGTATAATTCGTTTAATCTGTCAATGGTGTTTTTAATTTTAAATAAAAATAGTGCACAATATACAATTTATAGCTCAGTATATTGTGCACTATTTATTCTTTCATTCCTATATTTTTCCAAAACAGAATTATGGTTCACTCCTGCTTGTTGTGGAACACATCATACCGTTCCACCCCTTTGTATGGAAACAGGCAATACCTGTTCCATTTCCACCTGCCTTCCATCCAAAAGTTCCATCATGGTATCCACACAGGCCCTGGCCAGTCCCGGTATATCCTGGGCAATGCTGGTCAGCTCCGGCGTGAAGAGCCTGGTCATGTCCACTGCATCATACCCCACGATATGCAGCTGCTCCGGCACCCTTATCCCTCTCTGGTTCGCTATGTTCAGACAGTAGAGCGCTCCTATATCCGTAGTAAAGACGCCGTCTATATTGCGGTAAATATCCATATACTGTTCCATGATACGGCAGTAATAGTCATACTCCATCATATTCCACGCCATTTCAATGGTCTTGACCGCAACTCCGTTCTCCTCCATGATTCGGTTAAACTCATGATGCCTGTCATTGGAAGGGGTATGGACCCGGAAGGAGCCCCCGAAATTCAGCACATTGCGGCATCCTGCGTCCAGCAGCAGCCCGGCTGCCAGCCGTCCGCCTTCCCTGTGGTCGGAATGAATTATGGGAATGTCCGGTCCCAGGTCACGGTCCATGGACACCACCGGTTTGTTCAGGTTCCGGTACGCATCGTCCTGAAGGGAATGGGCCCCGGTAATGATTCCATCCATCACGTTCTGCCGGAGCATGTCGATGAAGTCCTGTTCCCGGTTGCTGATTTCAATGGTATTGCATACCATGGCCTTATACCCGTTCTTATACAGCTGTATCTCCATGTGCTTCAATAATTTGCTGAAAAATGGATTCTCCATGTCCGGAACTACGATTCCAATGATACCGGTCCTGTTGCGGAACAGGTTCCTGGCCAGTTCATTGGGATGGTAATCCAGCGCTTCTGCAATAGCAAGAATCTTTGTCTTTGTCTCTTCCGCCACATAACCGGTTCCGTTCAAAGCGCGTGAAACCGTTCCGACCCCGACTCCTGCCTTTTTCGCCACATCTCTGATACTTGCCATGTCTCCCAATGTCCTCCGTCCTCTGCATTCACTACCTTGTATCTTAACAGGCGCCACCGGAAAACGCAAGGGCCCATCCATGTGTTTCATCACCTCTCTGGTCAAATTATACAAAAATGATTGTCACTTTCAGCGAAACTCAATATTTCTTCAAACGTATATTGATTTATTAAATATTTGTGCTACACTAATTGACGTGTTGGTCATTTTATTAACAAGATGTTTATTAAATAAATGATATTTAATTTAATAAAGTAGTTTAAACAGAGAGTTTGACAGCCTTTTACAAAGTGCTGCTGCTCTCTTTTTATTTTGAGTTTGGCAACCTTTCACAAAGTGTTGTTTTTGATAAAATCATAAAGACTTAAAGGAGACAAGAAAATGACACCAATTAACACCACAAGCAGTTCTTCCAAATTCGAACTGGACGGCAGGCCGGGAATGGGCGAGGCAGTTCCTCTGGGACTTCAGCATGTACTTGCCATGTTCGTGGGAAACATAGTTCCCATGATACTGGTTGCATCTGCAGCCAACCTGTCGGCCCGTGACGCAAACATGCTTCTGCAGTGCTGCATGCTGGGGGCAGCCATCTCAACCGTGATTCAGCTCTATCCAATCAAAATCGGCAGCATACGGATTGGGTCCGGACTCCCCTGTATGATGGGACTTACATATGTGTTTCTCCCGGCCTGTCTTTCCATTGCCGGCAGCAAGGGCATTGCCTATATATTCGGCGCCCAGATTGCAGCGGGAATCGTAGCTGTCAGCTATGGCGCGCTGCTCAAAAAAATGTCCTCTTTTTTCCCTCCGGTGGTAACCGGAACAATCGTCATGACCGTTGGCGTATCCATCTTCAACCTGGCTATTGGAAACATTGCAGGCGGCACCTCTTCGCCTGATTTCGGCGCACCTGTGAATTGGGCGGTTGGCTGCTTCGTGGTACTGGTGGTCCTGGGCTTTAATGTGTACGGCAAGGGCCTTCCCAAGGTTGCAGCCATCCTCATCGGCATGACGGCAGGCTACATTCTCTCGGTTATACTGGGCCTGGTCAGCTTCTCAGGCATTGGAGAAGCTGCATGGTTTGCTGTCCCCAGGCCCCTGGCCTTTGGCGTTAAGTTTGATATGGGGTATTTCCTCATGTTCATCCTGCTCTACTTCATTGTGGCCGTACAGATGATAGGTGATTTTAATGTTTCTTGTATGGGCGGACTGGACCGTGAACCCACTCCGGACGAAATCGGCGGCGGCGCAACTGCAAATGGAATCACATCCATTATTTCCGCTGTCTTCAACAGCTTCCCCACCGCCACCTACAGCCAGAATTCCGGTATCGTGGCCCTGACCAAGGTATGCTCCCGCTATGTCATCCTGGTTGGATGCGGCATCCTGTTCCTGGCAGGGCTGTGCCCCAAGGTGGGAGCCGTCCTGTCAACCATCCCCAACTGCGTCATTGGCGGCGGCACCGTAGTCGTGTTTGCCATGATTGCAACCTCAGGCATGAAGCTTCTGGCCAAAGCCGGTTACTCCAACAGAAACTGCCTGATTATCGGCGTATCCCTTGCCTTTGGCCTGGGCACCCAGTTCTGCAAAGGCGCAAGCGCGCAGTTCCCTGCCGGAATCGCCGCCATGCTGGAGGAGAACAGCGTTATCCTCACCTCCATACTTGCCATCATCCTTAATCTGGTGTTTCCAAAGGATTCGGTTCCGGCCAATGATCCGGCAGTTAAAGCAAAATAATTACTTATACATAAAGAGCTATACTGGACTTCTTCTGACAGCTACCATATTACGCCCCGCCTCGCTTTACCTATGCTAATCTAACCAGATAGTAGGCTAAAGGCACTGCCAATACGTAAGAAGTCCAGTGTACCTGCCTGATTCTGCCTGCGCTCACCATGACAATAATATGTGCAATAATTCCCAGGCTCAACCCGGTAGCCAGGTTATACGTATATGCCGTACCTACAATGGCGATGAACGCAGGTAGATACTCCACCGGGCTGGTATAATCCAGGTCCTTCATACCGGTCAGCATGGATACGCCGATGACCACAAGAGCCGCGGAATTCACGGCATTGGGCACCATCAACGCAATTGGCGTAAAGAACAAGGACAGGAGGAAGAAGGCGGCGCAGCTCACGGATGTAAGACCGGTACGTCCCCCTGCCTCAATACCGGCGGCAGACTGAACATAGGTGGTCACTGTACTGGTCCCCATTACAGTACCTACCACGGTCCCCACTGCATCCACGAGGAACGGCTTCTTCATATCCGGCAAATCTCCATTTTCATCCAGAAGCTCGGCCTTCCCCGCACAGCCAAGCAGAGTCCCTAACGTGGAAAAGAAATCATTTACAAAAAACACCAGAAGAAAGGGGATATACGCAATTGAGAGGGCGCTCCTTATGTCCAGTTTAAGGGCAATGGGCATGATTGAAGGTGGCATAGAAACCAGATGTTCCGGAACTCCTGTAAGTCCTATTGGGATACCGATTATGGTTCCGGCTGCCATGGCAATAATAATTCCGGCCTTCCATCCCCTTACCGTAAAAACCAGAATCAGCACAAGGGTTATGGTAAACAGCCCCACTTCCCCATTCATCACATCCCCCAGCGCCAGGAAGCCAGATCCGGACAACGCGACCAGCTTAACATTGCACAGACCTGTGGCTGCTATGAAAATTCCTACCACAGCCCCCAGAGTAATCTTCAGCCCTTTGGGAACAATGAGTATGATTTTCTCCCTTATGCCGCATAAGGTAATCAGTACAAAAATCACCCCGGATATGAAATTGATTCCCAATGCGGTCTGCCAGGTGGCGGCGCCTGAGGCAACAATAGAAAAAGCGAACAGTCCGTTTGTTCCCATGGCGGTGGCAAGAGCAAAAGGTATATTACAGTATAGCCCGCATAATGCGGTAAAAATAGCGGCTGTCAGCAGAGTCACGGTTGCCATGGCCCCTTTATCCATGCCTGCTCCTGCCATGATGGCCGGATGAACCGCCACCAGAAATATCATCGTCATAAAGGTGGTTGCGCCTGCAAGAATTTCTGTTTTTATGCTGCTTCCCCGTTCACTTATCTTAAAAAAACGGTCAATTTTGTCCGTTATATTGACTGCTGTTCCATCCATAATCCATTCCCTCCTGGTTTTAACAAAACATCTGCATCATCATGCGTATCGCCCTGTACCAGAGAATGAAGCCAATTTGCATCTAAAAGCGTTTTCTCAATATCTTATAATTCAGCTTTCCCGATTTCAGGTACAGTGTTGCATGAAGTACGGTGGTATGGTCATAATTGAAACCTGTATCTTCAAGACACAGGACAGGAGTATCCGCTGTTACCTGCAATAACCGGGCAACATTTTCACTGGGCAGCACAGGAATGATATCTGCCAGTACACAGGCAATGGAATCATTACAGCACTGTTCCATAAAATCAAAATGAGAGGAAAATCGGAGTTGTTCCATATGCCGGGCACCCTTTTCTGCCACGCTTCCGGCAAAACGGTCAATACAATAAGCCACCGGATCATTGTCTGCATAAAATACCTTCTCCACAAGAAGATACCGCTTCTCCTCCGGTCCCAGAACAGGGTCCTCCGCCTCCACAAATTTTATCTGAAGTGTCTCGAATCCCGGTTCATAACCCTCCTCGGCTATCATCTGGGTTAGTTCCGTCTCCAGGTCCAGCCTGCATGTGCTGTTTACTATTTTGGGATTTACAATGGTTCCCTTGCTGCGCCTTCTGCTGATATACCCTTCTTCCTCCAGTACAGTCAGGACGTCCCTGAGTCCGTTCCTGCTAACCCCCAGCTGCTGGGCCAGAACTTCCTCTTTAGGAAGCTTTAGCAGCTCATTTCCATGGATACTCTCTTTTATGTTTTCAAATAACGCATACTTTATTTTCTGTGAAAGCTGCCGGTTATCCAACTGCCTAATTGAATGTAATTCCTTCATGAACAAACCCCCTGTATCAAATGATGGTTTCAATTATAGCATTTTTTTGATTTACCAACAACCGGCAGCTGTGCTTTATCATAACCCCTGTTCTGACTTCCACCGGTCGAACAGAGGTAAATATTTTTCTCCTTTTATGGAAAATTTAAAGGCATTCCTGGCCATGTCAATTAGCTCCTGTTCCGTAAATCCCATCAGGTCAATGGCCTTTTCATAATTCTGGTTCAGATTATCGCTGCAGGGCGGGTTATCAGAATTAATGGAACAGGGTATTCCCCTTCTAAGCATCTCCATGGCCGGATGTGTCTCGAAGCTTTCCACATTTCTCGAGCCAACATTGGCTGTAGGACAAATGGTGCAGAGAATTTTATGTTCCACCAGATATTTCATCAAAGCAGGGTCCTTTACAGTCTGGCATCCATGATCAATCCGCTTTACATGAAGAAGTTCCAATGCATCCCATATATTCCGGTAACCATCCTTGACCGCTGCGTCCTCCCCGGCGTGTGCAGTCAGGAACAGTCCCATATTTTCTGCGAGCCGGTAACTCTCCACATGCTTGCGGCACGGATGTCCCTTCTCCTCGCAGTCCATTCCCAGCCCATCTACATATTCCAGATACTTCTCCAGCTTTTTCACAAAATCCAAACATTGTTCAGCGGGAAGTGTCCTGTCCAGACCGGCAATATACACCATTTCCACTCCTAACTCAGCCATAGCCCGTTTTTTTGCGGCTATATAACCTTCCATTACTACCTCAATGGGTATTCCCCTCTCTTCATTCAAAGGGTAGTCCAAAAAAAGCTCCTGGTAGATTATATTTTGTTCTTTTGCCTGTTTTGCCAGCTCCATTACCACTGCTTCGTAATCCTCTTCATGGATACAGACTGAATTAATTTTCCGGTTGCAATACATGAATCCATTAAGCCCATATGTTCCTTTCGTGTCCTTTATCCATTGGCGCAGTCCCTGGGCGGTATCATAAGGCAGCAGGACATGGTTCTTTTCTGCCAGCTCCACAGCCAGATGAAGGGGTATGGAGCCTTCAATATGGATATGGTTTTCTGCTTTTGGCATGGACTCAATCATTTTCTTCTGATGTGGTTGAATCATGGTAAAACCCCCTTTTTTATTTAGTATTAGGTAGAACCTTGCTCCTAGTTTTATAATAAGGTGATTTGCCCAATTTGTCAATACCTGTAATCAGTCAAACGCAAAAAACCGCTACAGAATCATTCTATAGCGGCGGATGTATGTTTTTTTATAAAACCAACTTTCCCGGCCAACATTATGGCCATTATACCAGCCCTGTATTTCTAATATTTCTCAAACTTACCTCGGTCGCATATATGGAATCCTCATAAGATTCCCTCTCCATGTGTTCCACAATCAGCCATTCAGCTTCAGCCTCACGGGACGCCCGGAGAATCGCGGGCAAATCAATCACCCCGTTGTCTCCCACCGCGCTGTCCCGGGTAAGGGCCTCCTTTTTTCTGGCGTAGATATCTCCCGCTGAAGGAATAGGAGGGTGGAAATCTTTTATATGTACCGTATATATTCTGTCTTTATATGTCTCAATCAGACGGACCGGGTCCTCCCCCGCACATACCGCCCACGCCGTATCAATCTGCACTTCCAGAAATTCCGGGGTAATTTCCTCCAGCACCCGTTCCAGCAAAAGGGTACCGCCGCCGTCTCTCTGATAAAAGTCAGTGCTCCCGTGAACAGCCAGGGCAATTCCCTGCTCCCTGCACATTTTACCTATTCCCCTTATCTCGTTTATATATTCCCGAATCTCCTGTTCACCCATATGCTGACTGAACCCTCCCAAAGCCACTATGTGATGCATTCCCAGGATTTTCGCATCATCTAACTGCCTCTGAAGGTTCTCCTGAAGCTGTGGCAGATAGACGTGGTTTCCCACAGCCGTCATCTCCATCCGGTCCAATACGGATTTGAGTTCATCCGCTGTCTTCCCGAAAAAACCTCTGGCGAACTCCACCCCCTGGTATCCGGCTTTCCCCACATCTTCTATCACTCCGCATAAATCGGATGCAATTACGTCCTTCACGCTGATTAACTGCAAACCTATCTTCATGATGTCGCCCTCCTAAAATTCAATCCCTAACTCAAGTTCAATCCTGTATTCCTCCTGGGGCTTTAATGTAATCATATACCCTTCCCTGAGACTGTTCTCACGGCCCATAGGGAAAGACGTTCCCGGCTCGAACCCCACCACGTAATCACCGCTGGAAAAGCTCCTCCACAACGCAAAGCAGGGCAGAGCATTCCTGTCATACTCCATATATACGCCTTTAAATCCGGTGAGTCTGCGGTTCGTTATGGAGACATGGATACGTTCCTCATCAAACAGAATCCGGTATCCGGGCTTTCTGGCGGCTGTATCCTCCGCGTCCGGTATCTGTTCCGTCCCGTCCGGCCAGAATTGTCCATCGTGGTTTACAATTCTTCCCTCTGGGAGACTGAGCCTCGCATCTTTATCCAGAAGAGGATAGCCAAAATTGGTGTGGTATACGATGGCAATCTGCTCCTCTCTGAAGGACCTGTTGATAATGGTATCAGTGAGCCTGAAGGACGTCCTTCCCAACGCAGTCTCATAGCTGCGAATCAGGTACAGGTTCTCCCCATAGAGCACGCCTTCTCTCATAGTACCGCCCGCCCTGATTCTATATTCATTTTCCTCCCACCGGCCAAATGCATACGCTTCTTCTGCCGGAGCATTGGATATCCTGCCATGCTGGCCGAATTCTTCCCCCCGGACGCGGCAGAACGCCCCCACATTCCTAAGTCCGCAAGTAGTGATAAGCCCTGGGGCAAACACCCGGTGAAGTTCCTCTCCCCTGTGTTCAAAATACAGGGAACCCGAAACTCCTGCCTTGGATATAAATGATAAAGGCGTCCCGTTAAAATCAGCCCAGCCAATGTCTAGACACCGGTCCTTTAGCAGGGTAAAACGCAGTCCCGCTCCTGTGTTAATCTCGTAGGCCTCTACGCCTTTCCCTTTCCCCGAATTCAGGGTATAGCTCCTAACCCCTCCCAGCTGTGAAATATCCCCTACCCGTCTCAATATATCAGCTTTTGTCATTTCCCTTCCATATAGCTTCATCCCCTATTCCCCCCTTCTACAAACAGTCCCTAAACTGCTTTGGCGTCATCCCTGTAACACGTTTGAACACCTTGTAAAAATAATTCGAATCCCGGTAGCCTACGACATCAGCAATTGTGGTAATCTTAAGGGATGGGTCACCCAACAGTTCAATGGATTTTCCTATACGCACCTCTGTCAGGAAATCATGAAAACACTTTTCCCCGGACCGTTTAAACACCTCCGACACATAACCCGCAGTCAATCCAAACCGGTCACCCAGCGACTGCAGTGTAATGTCCTCACTGTAATGTTTATAAATATACTCCTTCATCCGGTTTGCCTGGTCCCGCCCGTCCTGCCGTTGCCTCAGGCACTCAATCAAACTATTTATCCTTTGTTTCAACATCAGATTCACCTGTCTCGCGGTCCTGCAGCTGCCAAAATCCGCCTGCCCCCTAAATTCACCCGCATCAAGAATCATTTCAATGATAGTATTGTAAACCCCCTGAACCAGCTGACCGTACTGGTAATCTTCCATATCCATATCATGGGTATACTCCCTAAGCCGCTCCATAAGCCGGTCGGCAACCGTTTCATCACATGTTCTGACAGCTGTGAGGAACTCAGAACTTGTTACCATGGCATAAATAAGGGAAATCTTGCCTTCAATATGGGCTTTCAGCAATAAATCCCTATATTTGCGCCGCTTTCTTTTATCCGACTCTTCCCCGGCCCTTATTAAGATTGTCCGCAACTCCTGCTCATCCACTGGTTTCAATATATAATCGAATACCCCCTGTTTCAAAGCGCTCTGCACATATATAAAATCATCGTAACCAGTAAGAAGAATTACTACAACCTCCGGCATCTGCTTTTCCATCCATCCAGCCAATTCCAGTCCGTCCATACCGGGCATACGTATATCCGAAATCAGAATATCCGGACAGCATGATACAGCCATTCCTATGGCCTCCTCTCCGTCCTTTGCGTTTCCCACAGTCAGGAATCCTTCACAGCGGCTATCAACCATCTCCTGCATTCCTTTTCGTATCATGTATTCGTCATCCACAATCAGAACTCTCATCTATGCCGGAAACCTCCTTGTACCGCACTGTCAGCGTCACTCTGAGCCCCTCGGGGAGCCGTTCCAGAATAACTCCGCTCCCTTCCTCAAAGTACGTTTTCAGCCTTCGGTTGACATTACCAAGTCCAATACGTTCTTCGTGCTGATCCTCGTCCATCTCCATGTCCCTGTTAATCTGCTCCAGCTGCTTTGTACTGATTCCAACTCCATTATCCTCCACACTGATTCGGTATCCGCCGGAAACCAGCTTCCCCCACAGCCTTATCCTTCCCCCCTCCTTTTTTCCAATCTCCCCATGTTTAAATGAATTTTCCACTAAAGGCTGTAGTACCATCTTAAGAGACCTTGCGCGGTATAATTCCTTAGGCACTGCGTTTTCGTAACATACCCTTACTGGAAACCGGGCCTGCTGCAGCATCATATAATTTTCAACATGGACTATTTCCTGTTCCAGCATAACGGTGTCTGTTCCCTGAGCCATGGAATACCGGAACATATTTCCCAGGGCAGATATCATTCTGCTGCTCTCATAGTCCTTATGAATCAGCACCTTCATCTGGATTACACTCAGACTGTTGTACAGAAAGTGAGGATTAATCTGGCTCTGCAGTGCCCGAAGCTGGGCATCCTTATTCTGGAGTTCCACCGTGGCAACCCGTTCAAACAGTTCCGACAGTTTCCGTATCATCCTGTTAAAGCTGCCGTACAGGACAGTAATTTCATAGGGAGGATTCTGCTTTACAGTAACCTGTGTATGCAGATTTCCCGTCTCCACATGTTCCATGGCTTTACACAGCTTTGTAAGGGGACTGGAAACATAACGGCTGATAACATAGGAAATGCAGGCCGAAAGCACTGCCAGGAACCCTGCTAGAAGCAACACCATCCGAATCATCCATGTAATGGGCTCCATTACCGTTTGAAAGGGGATGTACCGAACCACCTGCCATTCAAACTGAGGTGAAACACAGCTGACCATCAAATAGGAAAGTCCCCGGCTGGTCCTTATCTGGCTTGCACTCTTATCCAACCCCGGAAGCATCTCCTTTACAAAATCCATGTCCGTATCCCGGGTAAGGTACTGTATTGTCCCGCTCCGGTCCAGTATGGCTATATTATCATTGGGATGTACCTCGTAATCCTGACAGCTCTCCCTGATTTTCCTGTCTCCAAATACCATAATCATGGCACCAATCTCCCGGCCGTCCTGTGCGCTTCTGATGATTTTAGAAATGCTGAAGCCATTTTTCATGTATTCCTCCGGCATTCTGCTGATTACATTCTGACCGGACGCCTCCTGTGCCTTTTGGTACCATGGGGCCGATTTGTATTCCATATCCTTAATCAGGTCCGTCATAGAGTCAAACAGTCCGTCAGAACGATTATAATACAAGACCCGTCCATTCTCACAGTAAATATAAATTCCCCTTACATCATTTTCATCCGAAGTGACGAAGGGTAGCAGCCCCTTCATCACGTCCAGATTTTCCATGGTTAGTTTTGTCTCATTTTCATAGGGGTAGAGTCTTTCATCCATGACCAGCTGCTGGACATCGGCAGAATATGCAAAATCATTGCACGACTGGGTGAGGACAGTCAGCTGGTCATCAATGGTGACAGACAGGTTTGCAACAATATTATAGCTATATTTTTTTACCACTCCGGACACAGCGTTTTTATAGGTGATATAAAAAACAGCGGATGCAAGCATCAGCGGAAGCAAAACCACTGGTATGAAGCTCATATATACCTTGAACGCAAATCCGGAATGAGCCTCTCTTAACTGTTTGAAATCCACTGTCATATTCTCCCCCTAATTCACTATCCAACATTTTACAGGTTCAGTATATCATGAATCAGAATTGGATAACAAGAATTAATCATCCGGGTGAATATCTGCATACAGATGGTTGATGTCCGCAGTCACCCGTTCCATGACAGCCCCAGGATTGGCGCCGTTATAAATCTCATGCAGACCGGCCACCTCCACGTCCCTCGATTCTGACCAGGGAGTAAAATACTGGCCGAACAGTCTCTGTCCCCTGGACGCAGCATCCAGAACCGCATCCACGTATTCCTGGCCGTATTTGGCTTTCAGTTCTTCATTCTCCCAAAAACTGGCCCTTGTTGTGGCCCCCATGGTGAGGCCGCATTTTGTAAGCATTGGCTTGGATGTGAGCCACTGCACAAAGTACCATGCCGCTTCCTGCTTTTTACTCAAACTGCACACGGAGAATCCCCAGTGCGAAAAATGTAGGGCAGTATCCTTGCCGTCTTTCCTTGGAACGGCAGCATAGCCCAGCTTGCCTGCCACTTTAGAGACTTCCGGGTTCTCCAACTGTCCGATAAAGCTTGTAGCATCCTGGAACATGGCCACGCTGCCGGACTGCATCTCCGAAATTGCCTCGCTCCAGCCGTAGTTTACCTGCCCCTCCGGACCGTAATCCTTTAAAAGTCCCATATAGTAATCCACTGCCTCCACTGCCTGGGGCTGATTCAGCATACAGACCACATGATTGCCATCCGCTTTCATGAACTCACCACCAAAAGCACTCAGGTAATTATTAAATATGACATCAGCCCCAATTCCCTTTTTCAGGCGGGCCACCAATCCGTATTTGCCATTGGCCTTGTCAGTGAACGCGGCACATGCTTCCTCCATCTCCTCAAAATTCTGAGGCGGGGCAATACCCTTTTCATCGAATAAATCCTTCCTGTAATAAAGAATCTGCCACTCTCCCGTAAAAGGAATGGAAAACAAAACATCCTTGTAGGTGGCGTAATTAATGGCGCTGTCGAGGAAGTCGTCAAACTGGTAAAAGTCCGGATCCGTAAGGGCCGGATTATTGATGAATTCCTTTAAATCCTTGAACCATCCCCCTCCGTAAAAAAGGGCCGGTGTGGAACTCATGAATACGTCCGGCGGATTGGCTCCGCTGTTAAACTCAACCAGCAATTTCTTGTTGTACTCATTTTCAGGAAGGGTTTCAAGCTTTACCTCAATTCCTGTCAGCTCCGTGAATTCATCCAGATGTGGCTTAAGAGCGTCCGTGGCGCTGTGTTCCAGAAGCAAAAGCCGCAGCGTCTCTCCCTCATATGCCCGCCAGTTAATCTTAGCAGTACTGTAGTCCATGGAATCCGAAGGCCCATCCTTTTTTTCTTGGTCTGCGGCCTCTCCTGTTGTCTGGACGGATTCTTCCTTCTCATCCTTGGATGCCGGCTCACCTGAAGACTGGACGGACAGCTCAGACGTATTCCCCCCTCCATTTGAGGAGCCGCTTTGACACCCAACCAGTGTTCCGGCCGCCATAACCACTGCCACAGACACGGTAACCAGTCGTTTCATCCATATTTTTCTCATAAAACTCCTCCTCTCAGCTCCCAATTTCACCGGAAACAATCTCCTCCACCCGTACTTCCCGCTTTTCTTTTGCGGAACGGTAGAACATATCTAAAATCAATGCAGTAATCATAGCTTCTCTAGGTGTTACCTGGAATTCCAGTTTTCCGTCCATTACCTCTGCCACATGACGGTAAAATGCCCAGTGTCCCCATCCCAGTTTGTTATTGGTATTATCCACAATGTGTGGCAGTATCTCTGTTCGGTAAGGTCCCATATTTGTATAAATATGGAAGTTCCCCTCCTTGTTATTTGGTATATAAATCCCGCCCTTGGTACCGGCCAGCCGGAGGCTGGCTCCCTTATTCCCTTCCAGGTTAATGGCCCAGGCCGATTTAATCTGCATAGTAAGACCGTTATCAAACCGGACAAAAGCAGTGGCAAATTCCTCTACCCCAAATTCACTGTTACTGTATTCCCTGGCTTTAAATGTATCACCCCCATACGCCCCTGCCTCCGCGTTAGAGACATACAACTTTTCATCCTGAGGCGTAATCTTTGCATATGCGCTTCCTGACACAGTCAGTGGCCTGGGCGCCTTATTGGCATGAACCATAGTATCAATCAGATGCACACTCTGGTCTGAAAATGAACCGCCCCCGTTAGCTTCTTTCATATGGAACATGCCCCATTTAGGCACTCCTCTTCTTCGCAGCACTTCAGCGTCACAGTAATAAATATCTCCTAATATCCCCATATCAATCATCTCAAACAGTGAAATTACGCTGGCACTAAAGCGGGAGGTCTGGGCAGCCATGAACAGCTTTTTTACGCGGGCCGCCGTGTCATAGACAGCCTTTGCCTCCTTATAGGTCAGAGCAACAGGCTTTTCGCACACCACATGCACCCCCATCTCAAGGGCTTTGATGGATAATGCGGCGTGGCTGCTGTTGGGTGTTGTCACCACTGCCAAATCCGGTTTTAACTCCTCCAGCATCCTCTCTGCGTCCTCATAATAGGGGATTCCCTGTTTCCGGGCGGTGAGGCGGCCTGCCTCTTCCCTCACGTCCTGCACACCCACCAGGACAAATCTTCCATCCATATCCAGCATTGCAGGGATATGTGCGGAATTGGCAATCATTCCTGCCCCGATAAGAGCAACCCGGTATGTCTTTGTCTCCATGTTTCACTCCTCCTCTTTTGTGTGATAGTTATTGCATGAACCTCATTAAATCATATACATCACCCCTTCACTGCTCCAAATGTCAGCCCAGATACCAGATACCGCTGAATCAGGAATGTAAACAACAGGATGGGAGCGATTGCCAGCACTGCCGCCGCGCATAGATTCCCCCAGGCAATCTGTTCAAAAGATACGAAATTATAGATAGCAACTGTCAGCGGACGAGTATCCGGCGTGGTCAGTATCATGGAATAGAGCATCTCATTCCATGACCCCATAAGAGCGATGACAGCTGTTGCCACAATTCCCGGCGAAACAAGGGGCAGCACAATCCTCAGAAATACCATGAAGGGACTGGCTCCGTCCAGAACCGCACATTCCTCCAGTTCTTCCGGCACTTCCTTGAAGAAACTGTACATAATCCAAATCACCAGAGGCAGGGCCGCCACCAGATGGATAAGAATCATTCCCTTTAGGGTGTTGATTAACCCCAATGTGCGGAAAATCAAATAAAATGGGATAATAACCACAACCGGAGGGATGAATCTGGTTGACAGTACCCAAAATGACAGCACGCTTCTGAAACGGAAACGGAAACGGCTGATACCATAGGATGCCGGAAGCCCGAATAACAGGGCAAGGCTCACTGCACTAAAGGAAATGATGAAGGAATTCCTGTATGCCAGCGCAAAATCCGCGCGTGCAAGGACATATCTGAAATTGTCCAGGGTGGGCTTAAATATAAGTTTTGGTGGTATCTCCAAAAAATCCAGCTGGGTTTTCAGTGAGGTTGCAATCATCCAGTAGACAGGGAAAAAGCATACCAAGGCCGCGGCCAGGGTCAGCATCACGGCAACCAGCTTTTTTACCCCTTTATCGATTGACCGTATAAAAACAACCTGCTCCTCTGCTTTTCTATTTTTCATGTATACATCCCCCTAATTAAATCCGATTTTTCCTCTTCTCACAATGGTTCCCGCAATAATGAATATAAAGATATACATGATGAACGCGATAGCACTGGCCTCCCCCATTTTAAAGTAGGAAAATCCCCGCAGGTAAACAAGCATATTAATGGTCTGTGTGGATGTCCCTGGACCGCCGGATGTCAGGGTATAAATCAAGTCAAAGGCTTTTAGCGAATCCACGGTCCGCAGCAGCAGTACGGTTACAAACACCGGCTTCATAAGAGGAATCAGCACATAGCGTATGTTTTGAAGAAATCCTGCCCCGTCCACAATGGCCGCCTCAAATGTCTCATCAGGCATGGCGGCCATGCCCGAGCTGAAAATAAGGAATACAAAAGGAGTATTCTGCCAGATATCTACCATAATAATGGATGGCAGAGCCATAGTGGTAGATGAAGTCCACATCTGGGAAGGTATACCCAGCAGACTCAGCAGGTAATTGAGAACCCCCATGGAAGGATTGAATATAATGCTCCACAAAAATGCAATAGCAACAGGCGCCGCTACCATGGGAATCAGCATGACGGAACGCAGAAACTTTTTTCCCCTGAACTTTACCTGGTAAAGCAGGGCCAACACGAAGCCACCCGCAATCTGGAAGGTAACCGTACCTGCCGAATACAGGACCGACCGTCCCAGGGCCTTATAAAAATCAGGCGTCTTCAATATCTCAACATAATTTTTCAGTCCCACGAAATGGGTGTCAGGTTTAATGAGGCTGAAATCCGTCATGGAATTCCAAATCAAGACAAATACAGGAAACAGGCACATCAAAACCATCAGCGCCACGGCCGGCATCACATATATCCATGCATATTTGTCAGGGTATATGGGATTCATCCGTCCTTTGTTATATTTCCGGATACCATTCTTCACAGTCGCACACCTCCTTGTTAATTCCATTATAAATTCTGTGAAATACAACTTCTACTGTAAGAATTCAGGAAATATGGTAATAATTAACGGAATTCAGCGAGCAATATCCCCCTCAGGTATAAAAAAAGCAGGAATCTATGTGGATTCCTGCTATAATACTGCGTCAGCAGTCAACCGAATCATTCTTCCCGACACGGCTGACTGATTTATTTAATTTTTTGTCAGTACACTATCCCCTTCCTCAATATGATATTCCCATAGATAGCCGATTCCCCGGACTGAACCACACAGTACGCCCTCTTTGCCTGTTCATAAAACTCGGAGCGTTCATATTTTCCTATAGCCCCTGTTCCCCGGCTGTCGTGGGCCTCCACAATTTTTTCATATTCCTTCCAGATAACTATATCCAGATGCTTGTCACACTCCATGGTATCCATAAGCATGACCGGCGTCTCCACATTTGTGTCCAGCGGAATCATCTGCAGCACTGCATCCAGCAGGGCCGGCACACCGTGTCCGTCCGCTCTGAGATAGACAGCCCCCTGCGCCCTGGCAATGGAGGCTCCTGGAAAATTGCCGTCCCCTATGCAGATACAGTCCCCATGTCCCATCTCATCCAGGGTCTTAAGCAGCTCCGGTGACAATATATTCGGTACATTCTTCAGCATATCATGCCTCCATTTCTCCATTCATCCCATGGTCAAAAAACAGCTTGTTCCCGTTATGGTACAGGATTTTCTTCTTATCCTCCTCTGGCAGGAAAAGGGCGTGAAATTCAACCATGTCCTTCATCTGCTGATACGTGTAACGGTTCAGCGTGGTGGGACAGTCGCTTCCCCACAAAAGCTTATCCGGTCCCATTATTTCATACGCTTCCCTCAGGTTGCTGATTGCTGTGGGACAGGGGTATTCCTCTGCCAGGAGCTGGCCCATGGCCGATATACCGAACCTCACATTATCCAGGGTCCCCAGCTTCAGAAGCTGTCTGTGCTTTTCCCGGTCCCCTCCGGGTGTCAGATATCCCATATGTTCAAATATAAAATAGGTTCCTCCAAATTCCCGGACCATATTCTTAAACTCTTCCGGCAGATATGCGGTTCCCCTGGTTGCTCCCGTGTCAATGATAACATGGAGTCCCTTAGACGCAGCCGCACGTATCAGGGGATAGATGGTTTCATAATGAAACATGGTGCAGGGATGGACTGCCAGCCAGCCCCAGTCGTCGCTCATCTCCAGTTTCAGCGCCCTGAACCTGCCCGTATCCGCCAGTTCCTCCATCTGCCTTACTGCGCCGGCTCCAAAGGGGTCCACCTGAATCACCCCGGCAAACACATCCGGATAACGCTCCACTGCATCCATGATTTCCCCGTTGATGCATCCAATGGTGGGATTCTGCAGCAATACAGCCTTTTCCACCTCTGACCGCCTCATCATTTCCAGAAGGTTTTCAGCGCAAAAGGATGTATGGTCGCTGAGGGGCGGCATGAAAGGCTCTGTTGTGCCTCCGTTTATCACTCTGCCCCAATGCTCAGACACCACGGTTCCTTTGTTGTTGTGTCCGTTTACCCTGCTGAATATATGTGCATGTATATCGATTGCTTTCATGATTTCTTCCTCTTATTGTCCTCTGGCCATCAGCTCATGATGAACCCGCCGGTCACATTGAGTGCCTGTCCCGTCATAGCGCTGGCGCTGTCGGAGCACAAGAACTTCATGGCCGCCGACACCTCCCCCGGTTTCATAAAACGCTTCATGGGCACATTTTCCCAATCCTTGTACAATACCTCCTGGTCAATATGCTCTGCATCTGCATGCCATTTCAGGATATCCCCAATCCGCTCACCCTCAATGGGGCCCGGGCACACGGCATTGACGCGGATATTATGGTCCACCAGTTCCAGGGCCAGGGTACAGGTCAGCCCGATAATAGCCCACTTGCTGCACACATAATCAGAACGGTAGGGCAGGCCCCTCTTGCCCACATTGCTGGAAACATTAAGGATGGCTCCTCCGTTTTCTTCCATAAGGGGAATCATCTCCCTGCACACCATCATGGTTCCTGTGAGATTAATGTCTATGGTCCTTTTCCAGTCAGACAGTTCCATATTCTTTACAAGGCAGGCATTGTTGCCATTGATGCCTGCCACATTTAGCAGTACATCCACCTGGCCGCCTGTAAGGGCCGCAACCTCCTTCCCCATTCTGAGGACATCTTCTTCCTTGGAGATATCGCACATCACGCTTCCCAGTACTATTCCCTTTCCATCTGCAACCGCCCTGGACGTGGCGCCGCAGTCCTTTAAATCCACCAGCACAACATGGGCACCCTCTTTTGCGAAATCCTGGGCCACATACTGGCCCAGCCCGGTGCTGGCCCCTGTTACTACTACCTTTTTACCTTCATAGAACCCCATGCCAAAACCTCCATACATTCTTTGTGATATTTTTCCGGATACATCTACTCTATTAATAGTACATATCATTGTCAACAAGATACTGATAATATTTTTCAGTTGCTTCCTTGTTCACCGTCATGTCAAAACGGGTAAAGGGAACGCTGATGGCGCTCTCAAAGGATTCGCCCTTTAACACCTTCTCCACCAGGTCCATGGTTGTCTCGCCAAAATATGGGGTACACTGCACACAGGCGTAAATCCTGCCTTCCGTGATGGCTTCCAGAGCGTCGCGCATGCCGTCCTTGGAAACGATAGCCCCCAAAAGGTCGGTACGGCCTGCGTCCTCCATGGCCTGCATTGCGCCAAAGGACATCTCGTCGTTGTAGCTGATGATAAAATCAACGCTTCCCTCCGGATACTTGTTCAGGAAGTCATCCATAACGGAACGGGCTGTGGCGCGTGAATAGTCTCCGGACTGGGAATCCACGATTTCGATGTCAGGATATTGTTTTAATACTTCCCGTATGCCGTTTGACTGGTCAATGGACGCAGACGCCCCTACTGTTCCGCTGATTTCCAGGACTTTGCCCTTGGGCTCGCCGTACTTGTCTGTCAGGAATTCCGCCACATACTCGCCGCACTGGCGTCCAACCTCGGTGAAATCCTGTTCAATCTTTGCCACATATGTACCTGTGCCAATGTCAGCCCCTACCGCCCTGTCAATGGTTATAAGGGGAACGCCTGCCTGGGAAGCCATATCCACGCAGGGGGTCAGGGCCTCTGTCTGGACCGGGGCCACCACCAGGATATCCGGCTTTCTGGATAATAAGTCCTGGATGTCCGACAGCTGTTTGGAGGGGTCGGCTCCCGCGTCCGCCCAGATAAACTCATATCCCCTGGCTTCTGCCTGTGCCTGCATGTCGTCTGTATTGGTCACACGCCAGGAGTTGCCGTTGTCCCCCTGTGAAAAAGCCAGAAGCTTTGTTCCCGTATGGCTGTCCCCATTCCCGGATGCTTCCGCTGCCCCGGTCTTCCCCTGTGCCTGGGTTTCTCCCTTTGCCTGTGACTCATCTGCCCTGGCTGCAGCAGTAGTCTCATTTTCCGCCGCTGCAGGCGCCTTTGTCTCATTTGCGGAAGAACCGCAGGCTGCGAGGGATAATACCATGGCAGCGGCCAGTAATGCTGAATACATTTTTCTCATTGTTTTCTACCTCCATAAGATTGTGTTTGTTAATGCTGTATATAATTATTTATGTTACTTTGAGTTCTTCCCCTGGTAAATGTTCAGGAGCACCGTGGCAATCAGGATGCATCCCTTTAAGCCTACATGGAGGGCGCTTGGCACACCGATTGTATTCATGAAGTTGCTGAGCATACCCAGTATCAGTACTCCCAGGCACACATTGAACAGGCTGCCCTCTCCTCCGGCCATGGATGTCCCCCCTATAACCACTGCGGTAATGGAATCCGTGTTAAAGGTGCCTGACACGGAAGGGTCCCCCACCGACAGTCTGGATGTATACAGAATGCCCACGATGCCGCACAGCAGCCCTGATATGATATAGGACGACCCTATGATACGGTCCGTATGGATGCCGGACAGCCTGGATGCGGAAGCATTTCCGCCTGTACTGTACAGCTTTACACCAAAGGATGTATATTTAAGGATGGCTATGATGACAATGGCCGCAAAAATCCAGAAATACACATAGATGGATATGGACGCAATCTTCATCTTTCCCAGAAGCAGAAACTCCTTTTTAATGTTGAACACAGTATGGCCGTCCACAAATATGTAACCCAGCCCTTCCGCAATGGTCATGGTTCCCAGGGTGGTTATAAATGAATTGATTTTCAGCCTGGTGGTAAGCACCGCATTTATCAGGCCAAAGGCAGCTCCCAGTAAAACGGACAGCGCCATGGACGGCACCACCCCTATATCCTGAAAGAGCACATAGGCCACGGAACACATCATCATCACCGAACCAACGGATAAATCAATACCGCCGGTGAGTATAACCAGGAACTGTCCGATGGCAATGATGCCCAGCATGGCGTTCTGGTTAAATAGATTTACGATGTTGCTCTTCTGCAGGAAAAGACCCTTGGTGGAGACAGTCAGAACCGCTGCCATCAGCAAAAGGATAATAAACAGACGGTATTCGCTCCACAGCTTTCTCCCCTGCGCCTGCCGGTCTGATTCCTGCGCCTTCCTGTTTGATTCCTGTGTCATCCTACTTCACCTCCCTCTTTCTGCCTGCCCTGGTATTGAAGTAAACAGCCACCAGGATTATCAGCCCCTTTACCACCTTCTGCCAGTAGGAGGAAACTCCCATGAGGTTCAGTATGTTGGTTATGATTCCGTAAATCAGGACTCCTGCAAATGTATCGCTGAGCTTGCCCACACCCCCAAACAGGCTGGTGCCTCCGATGATGGCGCATGCAATGGAATCCATCTCATAGCCCACGGCCTTGTCGGGCAGGCCCACCCCCAGCCGGGACACGTAAATAACTCCGGCTACAAAAGCGCATACAGCGCTGATTGCGTAGGCTGTATAACGGACATGCTCCACATGGATTCCCGATAAGCGGGAGGACTCACTGCTGCCGCCAATGGCATATATATGCCTGCCCGTTGCCGTATGGTTCAGCACCAGGGTAAACGCCACGGTCAGGATGAGCCAAATCAGCACACAGCAGGGAATTCCTAAAATGGTGCCGTAAGCAATGGCGTTTATGGGCTGCCAGGAGATATTGACGGAATTCTCCCCTGAAATCCACAGTGCCAGGGTCCTGGCGATTCCCTGCATTCCAAGGGTCACCACAAAGGGCGAGATTCCCCGGTTTACAAAGAAGGCATTGACCAGTCCCAATACCAGCAGGGAAGCCGCTGCCGCTCCGAAGGCCCCCGCCGCGCTGACAGGAATCAGAATGGCCACCAATACGGATACCAGAGCCAGGAACGAACCATGGGACAGGTCAAAACCGCCTGTAATCAGTACAATGGTCTGCCCGATTGCCAGCACGCCGATGATGGAGGACTGGCTGAACAGGTTCATGATGTTGGACATGGTGCGGAAATTTTCCGATACCCCGCAGGCTCCGATGAAAAACACTGCCAGGAACACATAAATCATATTATCCCGTATCTTCTTACTAACCATTGGCCCCATCTCCTTTTCTTAAAGACCTGGGAAGCGCGTATTCCAGCAGCTCCTCTTGGGATACCTGATTGGAGTCAAAATCCTTTGTTATGCTGCCCTCGGACATCACCATGATTCTGTCGCTGATATTCAGGATTTCGCTCATCTCAGAGGATATCAGCATAATTGCATGGCCCTGTTCTGCAAATTCCCGGATAATGTTATATATCTCTGTTTTGGCTCCCACGTCGATTCCCCTGGTGGGCTCGTCCAGAATCAGTATCCTGGCACCGGTAGCCAGCCATTTCGCCACTACAATTTTCTGCTGGTTTCCTCCGCTCAGGTTCCTTGCCTGCTGGGCGGGACTGCTGCACTTAATGCTCAGCTGCCGTATGTACTTCTCTATGGTGCTGTTTATCCTCTTTCTCTGAAGCAGGCCCAGACGGCTCAGTTTGTCCAGCACCGTAAGAATCACATTGTTCCCAACGCTCTGTATCAGTACCAGACCGTCGTTCTTTCGGTCCTCCGGAATATAGCCAATACCGTATTCACACGCCCTGGCAGGCGAATCCACCCTGGCCTCCTTTCCAAAGACTCTGATAGTGCCGCTGTCTATGGGGTCTGCTCCGATGACAGCGCGGGCCAGCTCTGTCCTGCCTGCGCCTACCAGTCCCGCCACCCCCAGTATCTCCCCGGAACGCAGGCAGAAGGATATGTGGTTCAATGCCGTGCCGCGGTTTAAATCCTCCACCTCTAAGGCCACGGGCTTAGACGGGTCGCCATACTGAGGAGTGATGTCCTCGTCCACCTCATGGCCCACCATTTTCTGAATCAGTTCCTTTCTGGTGGTATTCCTGACATCCATCACATCAATCAGCATCCCGTCCCTGAGAATTGTTATCACATCCCCGATTTCAAATATTTCCTCCAGGCGGTGGGAGATATACACGATTCCCACTCCCCTGGCCTTAATTTTCCCAATGGTCTTAAACAGCACCTCCAGCTCCCTGCCGGTCAGCACATCGCTGGGTTCGTCCAGAATCAGCACCTTGCTCTGAATGGACAGGGCCTTGGCAATGGCCACCATCTGTTTCAGGGCAACACTGAGCTGGCCCACAGGTTTTCTCACATCCAGCTCAATTCCCAGCTCTTCCATAAGGGCTTCCGCTTCCTGTATCATCTTCTTCCTGTCAATCAGAAAGGCATTTTTCTTTATCTCATTGCCCAGGAAAATGTTCTCTGCAATGGACATGCAGTCCACCAAATCCAGCTCCTGATAAATGGGATTAATACCCATGGCCCTTGCCGCCTTGGGATTGGCCGGCTTTACCTGCTCCCCGCCCATGAATATAATTCCCTCGTCGCACTGATACGCACCGGAGAGAATTTTAATCAGCGTGGATTTTCCTGCCCCGTTTTCCCCGCACAGACAATTAATCTTACCCGGCTCCAGGAAAAAATCCACATGGTCCAGAGCCTTTATTCCTGCGAAATTCTTCGTTATGCCGTACATCTGGACCACATAATCCGGATTGCCTGTCACCTTCTCCATTCCCCTCACCTCCTGTACTCCATACCGTATCTTATACCGTTCTGTTCTATAGGTCGGCCCTGTACTTGGCCAGCACCTCCTCGTTGATGTCCACTCCCAGACCGAATCCCTCCGGCACCTTTACCTTGCCTTCCTCAATGGCAATCGGCTCCTTTAAAAGCTCATCTCTCAGCGGATTGAAGTTGCGGTCATATTCCACCATGGGTTCATTCTGGAACGGAACCGGATTGGCGGTATGGGGAGACAGCGGCAGGGCGGAAATCGCGTTCAGCGCCGTTGCCAGGGCTATGCCGGACCCCCACACATGGGGTATCACATTCACGCCATAGGCGGCGGCCAGGGCATGAATCCGCTGGAACTCAGTCAGCCCGCCGCTGACGCAGATATCCGGCTGGGCAATGTCGATACATCCCCTGGAAATGAGATTCTTGAATCCATACAGGGTATACTCGCATTCGCCTCCTGCAATAGCGATATCCAGCTTGTTCCGCACCTCCCTGTAACCCTCCAGGTCTTCTGGTATGACCGGCTCCTCCATGAAGAGAATATTCTCCTCCTCCAATACCCGTCCCATACGGATGGCTGTATAACTGTTATAGGCGTGGTTGCAGTCCACGAAAATCCCTACCCCGTCCCCCACGCTCTCCCGGATGGCCCTTACCCTGCGGGCATCCTCAGCAACAGACAGCAGGCCCACCTTGATTTTCAGGTTTTGGAACCCCAGTTCAACATAACCTGCAGCCTCCTCCCTGAGCTCATCAAGGGTTCTGCCCATTCCCAGGTAATCCTCTCCCCGGTAATAGCATCCGGTTGCGTACATCGCCACATGGGTGCGCCTCAGTCCCCCCAGCATCTGTCCCACGGATACCTCCATCCGCTTTCCGCAGATATCCCACAGTGCAATGTCCACCGCGCTGATGGCTTCTATGTAGGTGCCCTTCTGCCCGAAATCCTTGGTGTGGTTATACATGTCCGCCCACAATATGCCCTTGTCCATGGGGTCCCTTCCCAGCAGCATGGGCGCCAGCACATAGTCCACACATGCCTTTACCGGCTCCGGAGGGCCGTACTGGCCTCCCTCCCCCCATCCGTAGATGCCTTGGTCCGTCTCGATTCTTACCAGAAGGCTGTTCCGCTCCGGGAACCCGCACTGGGATGAAAAGAAACGTTTTTCGCCCAGAGGCACCCTCAGTATCATTGACTCCACTTTTGTAATCTTCATCTTGTTCTACCCCTTATATGTTTGTTCTGAATCACTGGTTCCGCATATTTTAGAACTTTTAGTATACTGATTGTATACAATTTATAGGATGGAAACCTCCTTTCACCGGTAATTAAAATGATATGGCTGCGGAAATCACCACAACCTGGTATTTCTCAGGGCACTTAACATGTCCTGCTGCGTACTGTAAATATGTTCCTCCATTAGCTTGGACGCTTTCTGTGCATCCCGCTCCTTTACCGCATCAATGATGGCCCTGTGTTCCTGATTGGATTTCTCCATCCTCCCGGGCAGTGATGAGGCCATGATACTGAGCTGCTGTGTCTGCTCCCGCAGATTATTGATGATTTGAAGAATCCGTCTGCTGCCTCCCACACATATCAGCATGTGGTGAATCTGGTTTCCCGTGTCCGCAGACTTATGGTAATCCCGGCTTTCAAATTCCTCCATGGATTTGTTCCAGTCATCCTCCATCTGCCGGATATTGGCCTCCGATATGATGGGGACCGCGTTTTTCACGCAGATGCTCTCAAGAGCCTGGCGAATCGTATATATCTCCACAATATCCCCTTCGGTGATTTCCCTGACAACGCTCCCTCTGTAGGGGATGATGGTCACGAAACCGTCATGCTCCAGCCGCTTCAGGGCGTCCCTGATTGGAGTCCTGCTGACATCAAATTCCCTGGCCAGGTCTTCCTCCACCAGAGGTTCCCCGCTTTTTAATTCCATACGCAGTATCTTGCCTTTTATTGCCTCATAAACCTCGTTGGATATGATTGCTTTTTTCGATTCCTTCATGCCTTCCTCCTGATTTCATTTATATTATAACAGACACGAAATTGTTTTATTTATTGTATACAATCAGTATACTATTCGTTTCAACCATAATCAATGCTTACTTTTACCAGTTTTTCTTTTTTGTTTTTGTGAATATTGCACAATTTCTTCCAGGATATTCATTTAAATCCCTCCAAACCATTCTATATCATACCAGAAAACAAAAGAATCCGCCACAGCCAATGCCATGACGGATTCATGTTCCATACCTACACTCCCCCTCTGCGCTCCATAACCACAAGAAGGGTCTTCAGTATGATTTTTATGTCCATTTCTATATTCCACTCATCTATATACTGGCTGTCCAGCTTAACCACTTCCTCAAAATCCGTGATATCACTTCTTCCGCTAATCTGCCACAGACCGGTGATTCCCGGCTTCATGGCCAGGCGCTTTTTGTGGGCAAAGCTGTATGCCTTGTACTCATCAACCGTTGGCGGCCTTGTGCCAACCAGGCTCATATCGCCTTTCAGCACATTGTAAAACTGCGGGAATTCATCCAGGCTGGTCCTTCTGATAAAATGTCCAATGCCGGGAATCACCCTGGGGTCATCGTCCATTTTAAACATGTTTCCCCTAACCTTATTCTGGGGCAGCAGGCTCTCCTTCCGCTGTTCTGCGTCCCTGACCATGGAACGGAATTTGTAGATGCGGAACATTCTGCCGTTCTTTCCCACCCTTATCTGGGAAAACAGGACAGGTCCCGGCGACCTGATGCAGATAAGCGGTCCCACGATGATTCCAATTAAAAAGGCCATAACGCAGCCTGCCAGTCCTCCCGCTATATCCAGCATCCGCTTGCAGAACAGCATTTGCATGGGAATCTCCCGGTTAAAGCAGGATATCACATTCATGCCGTTGACCCGTTCCAGCTCCTTGTGCGGAATTTCCTCCAGATACTGTTCCATATAGATATGTACCACCATTCCTACAGAGAGAAATTGTTTCGCCAGTTTCGCCTCTTCCTCCGGCTTTCCCGGCATGCTTATCAATACCTCGTCAATGATATGGCCCCTCACATATTCCGTCACCTCGTCCATGGTGCAGCTCACGGCTGTCCCATGGATTTCTGCTCCCTTCATGTCCCGGTCAGCTATTGCCAGGCCCTGGATGTGGAAAACCGTGAATGGATGGGCGCAAAGCCGCTCAAGCAAGATGCCTGCCTGCTGCTCAGTGGCAATCACCAGCAGAGTCCTGGCATACTTAATCTTGCGGAACTTCCTGGTCAGGTACCGTTTAACCAGCAGCCGTTCCCCATACATAAAGAGAATTCCCGCAAAAAAGGCGGCAAACAGGACCACCCTTGAGAAAATCCCGCTGATTCGAAAGGCAAACAGGCATACCGCCTCTATGGCAAAGGTAACGGCCATATGTCTGCATACTGCTTCCATTTCCTTCAGATACCCTCTGTACAGGATTCCTCTGTAGCCATCTGAAAAAAAGGCTACCGACAGTGTAATGGCCGCCAGCATGATTCCCAGCTGGACATAGCTGATATACAATTCCCCCTGCACCCGCTCCTGGCTCAGTATCACCACCAGGCCGTGGGCCAGCTCCAAGGCCGTAATGTCGCCTATTATGAAATCCAGATGCTTTGTCCTGGCATTCCTCATACCTTATTCCTTCTTCCCTGCTGCTCCCGGAACTGTCTGATGGCCCGGAAGTTCACGTCTGTATCATGCACAGCATGCGCATTAACTCCAGTCCGCTTCTGAAACTCACTATTTTACCACCGGTAAGCCTTCCCCTGATACCGCCCTGTATACTGGAGTTCTCCCTGAATTTTATGTATACCGCCAGCACTTCCCGGGCCTGAAGGGCCTGATGGAACGGTATCTGGTCCAGACCTCCCATCTGCTTATCCCTGATTATTTCAAGGGGCGCAGCCGCCATGGTCTGATACTGCTTTTCCATATCCCTGTTCAGGAACCGGGGCTCTGCCTTGGAGCAGGGCGCTCCCAGCCAGCTGCATATCCGGTCCAGCTTTAATACCAAATCCCCTGCCCCCTCAAACTTCACCGCATCCTTAAGATAGCAGCTGCATATATCCCCATATATGCCTGCCTCCCGGCCTCCGTGTATACAGACCAGCATTGTGCTGGCCCGGTCCGGTACAATGAAATCCTCTGTCTGCCTGACTGCATCCCCATTATCATTCCTATTTTCATTCCGACTCATCTGAAGGCCTCCTCACTTCTTTTTCACCCTGTAAATATACCTGGCCTCATATTCCTGCTGCGGTATAGGGCGTTCATAGTAAAAACCCTGGACATACCTGCATCCTATCCTGTGCAGCAGCCTCTTCTGTTCTTCTGTCTCCACCCCTTCTGCAATCACTGGCATTCCCAGCCTGTCAGCCATCTGGATGACGCTGGCCAGTATGATTTCTCCCTTTTCCGTCAGAATGCCGTTGGCCAGGAACTGCATGTCAACCTTCAGGGCATCCACATCAATGTCCTTTAGCATATTCAGGGAAGAGTAACCGCTTCCAAAATCATCCATCAAAATGATGAACCCTGCCTGCCGCAGTCTCTGCACAGCTGCCTGCATCAGTTTCGGTTCCGAAACACATGCGCTTTCCGTTATTTCCAGATTCAGAAGGGATATGGGGATGCCGTATTTTTCAATCAGTCCGAGAAACATATCCGCTAATCCTGGATTGTAGAGACTAATCCTGGAAATGTTGACGGTCATGGGGGACAGGCATATGCCGTCGCCGCGCCATTTACCCATCAAACGGCACACATGCTCCCAGACATAGTAATCCAGCCTGGTGATAAACCCGTTTTTCTCAAAGACAGGTATAAACTTGCCTGGAAAAATCAAACCTACTGCCGGATGCTTCCAGCGCACCAAAGCCTCCGCCCCATAGTCCCTGTTGTCTGTAAGGTCAAATTTAGGCTGGAAGTAGATGACGAACTGCTCCTGGTCCAGCGCATACTGCATTCCATTGACAATGGCAGCCTCCTCCGCCTCCCTCCTCCCCTGGTCCGGGTCATAAAAACCAAGGTAAGACCCAAACTGGTATTTACATTTCCGGCTTCCCGCAAAGGCTCTGATATACATCTCTTCCACAGGCAGGTCAGGTTCATCTACTATATATGCTCCTACAGTGGGCTCCAGCAGGTAATCCTTATGTCGTGACCCCAAATCGTCCCGCACCATCCCCACCTGCATGATTACTGTTTCATAGTCATAGGGTTCGCATATGCAGAAGGTATCTGCAACCGTCCTTCCGTATGTACTGATTTCCACATAGTCTGATATCCTTCTTATACTCCCTGCCAGAAACAGCAGCAGCGCATCCCCCTCTCCTTCTCCGAATACAGTGTTATAACGGCGGAACCTGTCTATATCGAATCTCAGGAACACAAACCGGATGTCCCTATGTGCATCCACCATGCGCCGGGTTTCCCTGAACATCTTTTCCCGGTTGTACAGGCCGGTCAATGCATCGTGATTCATTGCATATCTCTGTTTCCTGGGTGTCTTTTTCCTGTACTCTGTCATTTCAGGCCCTCCTGTTTTCACGCCTAAGCTATAAATGGATTCTCATCCAGGGAGTATCTGCCTCCCTTTAGGAATTTATGTTTTAAAACCCACCATCCGGGTATCCAGATATATCTGTGCATTGCAGGCGAAGCGCTTCCAATCATCCAGCAGTTCCTGTCACAGCTTCTGGTAAGCCGCCGGACCTGCCTTGCCTGTTCCGAGTTCCACAGCTCTTCAAACTCCTGTTCCCTCAGGTTTCCCATGACAGCCTTACGGCACATGCCATTGCAGGGAATCACATCGCAGTACGGGTCAATAAAAAATGCGTCTCTCGACATGTCGCAGGGAAGCAGACGTTTATTTCCATATATGTAATTAATCAGTCCATGGTTGAAATATGCGCGGAACCACTTTTTGGGGGAGCTGCTTTGCAGAAGTTCATTAATCAGCTTCTCAAAGTTCCCGGCAACCCTTTTCTTATCCTCAATCCGGTTATCCGTTTTCCTAAAATAAAAAGAATTATGCAGGGTGGCTGTTGCAAATTCCATCCCCATCTGGTCAGACAGACGGTACAATGGCACCAGGTCCTCACAGTTCATGTCCTGGACCGTCATGCCAAAGCCCACATCAGGATGTCCCATCCCAACCAGCGTTGTCAGTGTTTCATATCCCCGGTTGAACCCATCCGGAATGCCTCTGATTAAATCATTTGTTTCCTTAAGTCCCTCAATACTGATTCGTATTCCCACCCTTGGAAATTCCCTGCATAAATCAATGATTCGGTCTGTGAAATATCCGTTGGTAGAAATAACCACCCTGTCCGATTTTTTGTATAATTCCCTTACAATATCCGGCATATCCCTGCGTATGAACGGCTCCCCGCCCGTTATGTTGGTAAAGGCCATATCCGGCAGTTTCCTGATTACATCCAGTGTAATCTCCTCCTCCGGCCTTGTTGGATATTTAAAGCAGTCGCACATATTGCAGTGCGCATTGCAGCGGTATGTGACAATTACGGTTCCGTATAGTTTCCCAGCCATTGCTTCTCCTTACTGTCTCAATTCTTCTCTGTATAATTCCATCAGCTTGTCACAATATGTCTCTGCTGTGTCATACCGGACCTTTCCGCAGTTCTCCGCCCAGGCTGAACACAGCGCCGGTGAATTCCACAGGTTCCTTATCTTTTCCTTCAGGTCCTCCAAATTCCCGCTGTCAAATAAAGCCCCGTTTACCCCATCCTCTATCAGCTCCGGAATCCCTCCTATCCTGGCTCCCAGGACAGGAGTGCAAAGAAGCTGTGATTCAATCACGGAAAAGGGACAGTTCTCATAATACTCAGACGGATAAATGCTGAATCTGGCCTCCCGTATTACCTTGTGCAGAGCCTCACCGGTCATGAAACCGATGTTTCTTATATTGGGCACCCCCTCTGCCAGGCGTTCCAAAGGACCGCTGCCCGCAAAGACAAAGGGAATGTACGGCAGTTCCCGGCATGCCTTTAAAAGGGTTCCCATGCCTTTTTCGCTGGAATACCTGCCAAAGTACAGGACGTAATCTTTTTTGTGTGTTGGCGGCACTTCCATATTGCCGGCAAAATTGTGAAGTGTCACAGTCCTGCCCCTGAACAGCTCCACCTGGTTCATCTTTGTCTCCAGGAAATGGCTGGGGCATATAATCCGGTCTATATACCGGTATGTGCCAAGTTTTCTGTAGACCGCTCCCTCTGCAGCGCCCAATATGCTTTTTACCAGAGATGAATGTATGCATTTTTTCCTGACACAGTTTTGATACCGTCCGTCCACGCAAAGCTCACAGTTCTGCCCGTCCCCGGGCGAGTTGAGCATATGGTTGGGACAAAGCAGCTGGTAATCATGGGCCGTATAGAATATGGCCGTCTTTTTCCCCGTCCTTTTATCATGGGCCCTGACTCCGTAAATAACAGAAGGGGTCAGCTGATAATTAAAATTGTTCAGATGGACTACATCCGGGTTAAAATCCTTCAATACCTGCTCCAGCTTATTCTTTGCTTCCCTGGAATACAGGATTGAAAAAGGATACTTAAAACGTCTCATGCCCCTGGTATGGAAATCCAGGCCGGATGTATACAGATTGCTGGCATTGCCAAGAGTCCTGTCCGGGTCGTCCATGCCAAAATACTGGACTTCATGGCCTTTTTGGTGCAGACAGGCGCCCAGTTCAATGATATAGGTTTCCGAACCGCCCCTGGGCTTCAGGAATTTATTGATTATCAGGATTTTCATCATGTTCTCCGTTTTGCCGCCTTAATACCAGTTGACATCCACCACAACCAGTTCCGGCTTATTATTGATTCTGGGAATCTTGTGGCTGTTTCCAAGGCCGCGGCTTACTATGACAGTGGAATTCCCCAATTCGTGCATCCCTTCCGTCAACTCCGGGAAGATTCCCTGTTCCCCGGCATATAGTCCTCCTATGAAGGGAATCCGTATGACTCCGCCGTGGGTGTGGCCGCACAGGGCCAGGTCTATGGGCAGGTCCTCAATCCCATCCAGAAAGTACTCAGGATAGTGGACCAGCAGGAGCTTGAAGCAGGGGTCCTCCATAAACTTATCCATGAACTTCTTTCCTCCCCGCTTTTCATAGTTGGCTGTTTCATTAACCAGTCCTCCTATTTCAATCAGGCTTCCATTGACCGTGGTTTTTTCCGACGCGTTTGTGAGCAGATGGACCCCTGTCCCCTCTATATCCTTTGCAATTTCCGTCTTTCTGTCAGCGAAGTCCACAAATTCATGGTTGCCCATGACGTAATACACATCAGCAATTTGGGTCAGCTGCCCGCACAGCTCCAGCACCACATGATAGTCGTCGTTGCGGACCATGTTCATATCTCCTGTTACCGCAATGATGTCCGGCTTCAGTTTTCCTATCCTCTCCACCAGTTCCCTGTTCTTTTCCCCGAATTCCTTCAGGTGTAAATCAGACAGCTGTACAATACGGAAGCCGTTGAGAATCTTATCTGACTCCACATGGTAGAACGACACCTCCAACTGGTTCCCGTCCCATTTGATTTTCCAGGCCAGTGCTGCAGCCATGACCGCAATGGAAATGGCAGCCAGGATTAGTTTCTTTTTCTTTAATATCGGGAATTTCACCAGATTGTCCTCTCTTCCTGTTCATAGGTACAGCTAATGAGCTCATAAATCTTGTATATGCCCATGCGTCCGGACTCTGCCAGCTGGGCCGTGATTTTCACAGAGCTATCCTCCATGTCCTGCCTGATGCGGTCCTTCAGAATCTCCAGCATGAATACTGCCTTGTCAAAGGGGCATTTGTCCAGAATACACAGGATGCTGTTACCGCCGTTATATCCGATGAATCCATATTCCTTTGACAGTCCATCCAGAATCCTGCCCAAATCCCGCAGTATCTTATCTCCTGCCTCCCGTCCCAGCCTTACATTGATATCCTTCAGATTCATAATTCTCAGGTTCACGCAGGTGCACAGCTCCACCATTCCCCGCTGGTTCATGGCCTTGATATACTCGTCACAGCTCAGCCGGTTCGGCAGCTTTGTCTTCTTATCTATGTATAAGGTCCGTTCAATGATTTCCCCCAGCCTTCCCAGGATAACAGCCCCCACGCAGCCTCCACCGAAAAACAAAAGCAGCGTAATAGCCAGATACACCTTCAGGTTCAGCTTTTCCCGGGCCTTGACACTGCTGTTGATTGCCACATTTTTTCCCACCAGGTAATCATTGTATTCCTGGCCAGTCTGATAAAACAGCTCATAAAGTTCGTTGAGACGTACGGTCAGGGCATCCAGCTTCCTGTCCGTCTCCTCCCGGCTGACAGACCGGTCGGCCGCTGTCTCCTCTGAAAACATGGAGAGTATGTACTCCTTTTCCTCTATCTTCTTCTCCAGCTCGTATCTCATCTTGTTGTAGGACACATATTGATTCATCAGTGTATCGTATGTATTCTCACTGTACACAGGGTTTCCCATGTCGTCCGTCCTCTCATAGATGTCCTGCAGTATGATGGAGTCCGATGCTGACTCTCCCCTGAACGCGGCGCTGTATTCCTGGGCGGTCAGTATTTTGGGATTGTACTGTTCCATCAGGTCCAGCAGGCCGTCGGACTGCTCTGTCTCACGCTCCATCTGCAGCCTCAGGCTCTGGATGTCGGCTTTGTATGTTTCCACCAGTACATCCCTGTCCTTTGTCAGTTTTCCCGAAAGGATATCCACGTAAAGGCGGTCAATGCTTACATCCCGGATAAAGGTGTAAAGGGAGGTCAAATCGTAAAAACTGTACCCGGTCCTGGAGGAACGGAAATTCTCGTCATTGGCCCTCAGGTAGCTGAGTATATCCTCAATGGACTGTTTTATGATATCTACCTTGTCTATGTAGTCAAACTGGCTGCCCGACAGGTTCTCAATATTGTTCGGCGTAATGGACTGGGCCACATACCGTTCCCCATAATAGGTCAGGTAACTGCTTACGACTGCATTGAGTACATTCTTGGCAAAGTCCTCTGAGTATTCACTTCCAACAGAAAAGGAGATATAATATTCCGTTGGCTTCGCCTCATATACCTCGCCCTCGCTGAGCAGCGCCTCCTTTCTGGTCTGCTCCTCCTCATCGATGACAGGCTCCACGGTTATGCCGCTGCGCACAAAATCCACTTCCAGGTCCATGCCCAAAGACTCAATTGCCCTGGATACCACATTGGAGGCGTATATCTTACTCACATCAAGGTCCGCCCCGCTGGGCGTCTTTCCGTTTACAGCGCCCTCATTCGTGTAGGTAATCAGGGTGTACGCCGTATAGACCTGCCTTCTGCTGAAAAACATATAAAATATGGAGCCGCCCATGACCATGAACACGATAATCAGATATTTCCATTTTTTTATGTAATGTATGACCGGAAAATGCTCCAATTCTTATTCCTCCAACCCTTTCTTTCTCTCCTTATAAACCATGCAGCAGACAATTCCCCCATAAAACACAGCCGGGACAGCAATGGAGGGAAGAAGGTTAATCCTGCTTAAAAGTCCCCTTGGTTCCGCGTTCAGTGTAATATAATTTTTACTGTTGTATCTTGAATACTCTTTATCCAGTGCAATGGCTTTGCGGGATATGTCCTCTATCTTTTTATCCATCTCCTCCATCATGGTATTTGCCTTGGATATACCGGAGGGATGATTTACAGAGGCTGCAATGCTGTCCCTGACAGCCTGTCTGGATTTAATTTCCTCCTGCTTCTGTTCCAGCTCCTCCTTTGCCTTCACTGAATTCTCAGCCAGGTAGTCAATACCGGTCTTGGTCTTGGACATATAGAACTTTTCCTGGTTGTCCACGGAGGGCACCATAACGATTCCCGTCAGTCTGGAATCATACATTTCAATGCATTCTTCATACAGCCCGTGAATCTTGCTGCTCAGCTCATGGTTCATACGGTCCCGGTAATTCCGGTAATCCAGCACCCTGACAAATTCCTTCTTTTCTTTATAAAGACCCAGCTGCGTCACATAAGACCGGAAATTTGCCAGCGTCACCTTTCTTATATTTCCTATCTCCCCCACCAGGCCCTGGAATGTGGCTCCGTTTCCTCCTGTAAAACTGCGGTTGTAGCTCCCTTTATTCTCCAGATACTTACTGATAAGAGACAGCTTGATATAATAGTAGCTGGCTGCCTGGCTGTATTCCAGTCCGCTCAGCTTTCCTGGCTCATAACTGAGTATTTCCCGGTTATCTGTATATTCCTTATAAAAGTTCTCCAGGTATGCATAGTAAATCATCAGCAGCATATCTTCTGTGCGGACTGCATTTAGTCCCCTGTTTTTCTTATAAATCACCTTGTACTGGGTCACCACATATTCATCCTTATAATCATCGGGCAGGTCAATGCTTATGTTTTCAGCCAGCTCTTCCGGTGTTATTTCCGTGACCCCGGCCAGTTCCAGCGCCCTGGCAAGTATCTCCTCGGACTTTAGTTCATAGACGCTGAAGTAAGTACCGTTTGGATTCAGTCCCCTGGAAGCCTCCTCATAATTTAAAGAAAACCCTATAACGGCTGTATTCCGGCTTCTGTAATAAAACAGGCAGCACAGAAGAACGCTGCACAGGATGGAACAGAGGAGCAGCCTTACCCATGTTCCCCTGGCTGCTTCAGACAGAAATCCAAGCTTCTTTTTTATATCCTCCATGGTATTCCTTCACCTCCTCTATCCCCCACTCCTGCGCCTGTCCGCATATGCTGTCACGCAGACATACACGGCAATATTGATGGAATAGTAGAAAAATGTATTGTCGGTTGCGTAAGTCAGAAACATGTATATAATTGACATGATTAAAAGGGGAAGGGACTCCGCGCCAAACCGTTTCCTGACAAATTCCAGTCTGTACCATGTATTGCTCCACAGCCAGAATATGAATCCCCAGAACCCCAGTTCAATATAATATGTCATAAACTCATTGTGGGGCATGTCCTCCACCGCCAGTCCCCTGCCCAGGCTATGGTAATCCGACCACATCTTGAATATATAGCGGACTCCATTTCCTTTGAAGGACGGGCTGATTTCATAAAAATCCTTGTAGAACTCATAAATGTGGTCACGGCTCATGGTATTGACTCCCAGGCCTTCCATCAGGGAAGTATACATGCCTCTTTTTATCAGAATCAGATACCCATACGCAAACAGGAAGATAAGGGCTGCCATAACAACGGTAAATACCCGTCTTCCCTTGTACGGCAGGCGGTTATATACAGCCCCGGCCCCGCAGGCCATCAGAATTCCAATCACGTCAATCCGCTTTAATCCCACTGAAAAAAAGAAAGCCGAAACCGCAAACCCGGCTGCATAGCGCCGGTAATCCTTTATACAGAAAAGGCAGTACATGGAAAACACACCCAGCCCCTGCATCAGGTCATGCATCTCCATCTGTTCCATGGCCTTTCCCGTGGTTCCGGCAAAGGTACTGAGCAGCTGTACATATTCCGCTATCACACGGCCTGCCCCAAAACGGCGCATCACATCCGCCATAACAAGGGTTACGGTCAGTGCCATGGCGCCCAGGGTATACCAGACTGTCTTTTCGCCGAACATATAGTAGGCCGCGGCTATGCAGAGCACATTCAGCACAGCGCACAGGATATTGATGGTGCCACGGACAATAAAGCCTGTTTCAGGGCAATTAACCAGCCATATCATCATAGATATGACTTCAATGCCGGCCAGGGGCACCAGCCATATAAGGGACATCCGGGCCACAAACCCCAATCCCTGAAAATCCGCGGTAACCAGAACACGCAGCATAGCCAGTAAAATGACCATCACGTCCATCACATAGCGCATATTCACCGGCAGAACAGGCAGTCCGCCCCGGTATTCAGCGGAGGCATAAAATGCGGCAGTCATAAACATGATATAGGCTGCCGCCGGAATACACCTTTTCATAACATCTGATAGGAAATCATCCATACTATACCGCTGTACCCTTCAGCCTTTTTGTATGCAGGCTGTTCCTGAATCTGAGCTCTTCCGGTTCAGACAGCAGGGCAAGGAACAGGTATGCCCCCGCAGCCATACAGTACCCGGCTCCCCTAAGAAACATTTTATTCTGAAAGCACTGTCTGGCCAGCAGAAATCCGAAGTGGCAACGGCTGGTGCGGCCTGCATATGGCCTGTATATGGCATAAACCCTTGAAAGGCCGTCAAAGGCCTTCCTGCTGCTTTTGGTAATCTGTTCCCCTTCATGCTGCACATGCTCAAACAGGTACAGAGGCACCCCTGCGCACCGGTAGCTGCGGCTCACCCGTATCCACATTTCGTAATCCTGCCTGGCGGGCTGTCCGGGGTCAAACAGACCGCAGGAAGCAAAGACCTCCCTGCGCAGCATTGCCTGGGAAGTGGTGCCTATATAATCACCGTACAGCATATCCTGAAAGCTGACCTCCTCCAGGAAACTTGCAGACATATTGTAAGGTCTTCTGTCCCTGACAGCTCCCCTGCTGTCCAGCCTGACCTGATACCCCTTGGAGTACACCAGTCCCATATCCGGCTTTGCAAACGCTGCCACCTGATGCTCTGTTTTCTCCGCCATCCAGCAGTCATCGTCATCCAGAAAGGCGATGTAAGCGCCATGTGAGCGCAGAATTCCCAGATTGCGTGAAACCTGGGCCCCCAGATTCACCTGGTTCCGTATATAATAAACAGGGAGTTCCCGGTCCTTATACTGTTCCAGCCCCTGTTCAATTCCGTACCGGTCTGCATCCGGCCCATTGTCATCCACCACAATGAGCTCCAGCCGTGAATAGGTCTGATTGAATACGGAATCAATGCTTTTTCTTACCATCTCAAAATCCCTGTGGTATGTGGTAATGACCACGCTGACCAATGTATCCTTCATAATCCCTCACTTCCGTTTTCCCTTCCATGCGTTCCAGTATTCTTTGAAGCCGGCCCTGTGCAGATATACTGCACAGGGAGCTGCCAGAACCATGTACACAGCTGCGCCTGCCAGAATTTCACAGCCAATGAGCAGGGCGCCCCCCATATGGGGACGAAGCTCTTCTGCAATGGCCCTGACCACTGCATACATGACCAGGCCGCAGAACATATAACAGCTTCCTGACCTCAGATAAACAAAAAAATCCAGTTCCCTTTTCACACAGTACATCTGATACAGCATGACGCAGCCCTCTGCTGCCACGGTTCCCGCCACAGCCCCCAGGGCGCCGCGGGAAGGAATGAGACACAGGTTTACCAGAAGGTTCACAGCCGCCCCCAGCCACACGGACTGAAGATACACCTTATCCCTGCACCGCGGAATCAGATACTGGGTCCTCACCACGTTTGCACATGCAACCATGATGATGGTGCACGACATAAGCTGAATCAGGGGTCCGGTCCCTGCAAAGCTGCTGCCGAAGAAAAAAGGAGCAAAGTCATTTGCAACGGCTGCTATCCCAAAAGCCATGGCCGAGGATGAGAACATGACAAATTCCATGGAACGGGCGGTATACTGCTCAATAAGCCCTGTTTCCTCCCTGGATATGAGATAGGACATCCTGGGCAGCATCACCGTACCCAGGGCCGTAATCACGCCCTTGGGTATATTGATAATTTTTTCTACATTCTCATAGTATCCGCTCTGTTCCATGACAGAGAGGCTGCCCAGCATGACCTTATCCATCCTCTGATAGACAGACACAGCCACCACCGGTACAAACAGGACAGCCAGCTTTGGAATATGTTTTTTTGCCCCGGTCCATTCCGGCCGTCTGAAATCCATGTATTTCCCAACCTGCGTCCACAGCACAAGATTGCCCAGAAGAACGCTGCATGCCATGATAAGCACGTAAATCCACAAATCCTGCTGTTCCTTCACAAAGGCAAATACAGACAGCACAGCCAGTCCCTTTATCACCACGTTCCGCGTGACTGTCAGCCTGAATTCCTCCAGGCCAAAAAACATCCAGTTAATATCCGCCATGGAATTTAATACAGTCAGTATCTGGATTGCTGACACCCGGCGCAGTCCGGGACTGCAAAAGAAACGAAGATAGCAGGCATATCCTGACATGGCTGCCATGGTCAGCACAATCTGCCAAAACCAGATATTCCAGAACTCCCGGCTCCTCTTCTCACGGTCATCCCGTACCGCTGCAATGCTCCTGTTTCCATAATGATTCACTCCCAGCATCCCAAACAGGGCAGCCATACCCGCAATGGAGTATGTGTATGAGTAAACTCCAACGCCCTGGGCCCCCAACACCCGTGAGACATAGGGCGACAGGACCAGAGGCAGTATAAACAAAAGTATCTGGTAGAGCATGTTATAAGCGAGATTCTTTTTCAGGTCCGACATTCCATCCCCCCTTCCATCCCTTTATCCGGTCCCGGGTGTTCAGCCGGACACCGGCCCAGCCCCGCCGCCGTCCAGGACCTGGCGGTATTGGGCAAGGAACCGGGGCGCAAGCACGTCCCAGGTATAGCCTTCCGCCACGGTCCGGTGGGCGCTGCGCCCTATCTGCTCCATCCGCGCCCGGTCCCCGTGAAGCCGAACAATCAGCCTGGCCCATATTACGGCATCCAGCTGCAGGCAAAATCCGTTTTCCCCATCCCGTATCATCATTGTGGAACCGCCGTTGTGTGTTGTCAGGACCGCCAGTCCGTAGTACATTGCCTCCAGCAGCACCATGCCGAATATGTCGTAGCGGGTGGGCAGAAGAAAGAAATCCGATGCCTGGTATAGGCCGGACAGGTACTTCTGCTCCATTCTCTCAGCATACCGGATATAGGGCATAAGCCCCTCCCTTTGTGCGTATGACCAGCACATTTTTGTATACTCAGGTTTCCCGGTCCCCACCAGGTTCAGAACCGCCTCCTGTCCCATATCCAGGATAGCCTTCATGGTTTCCAGAATAAACAGGATGTTCCTGCCCGGGTCCAGGTGGCCGATATAAAGAAGCCGGATTGCCGTCCCTTTCCTCCCAGCCTCCCGGATATATTCCGGAATCTCTTCCCCGCAGGTTTCCAGGGCGTCCATATCCATGCCCACTCCAAGGGGTTTGATGTCTTCCCGGAGGATTCCCTTGGACAGCAGGAACTGCATGGCCAGGCGGCTCTTAACAATAAACCTGGTGCGGTTTCTGAGATATGTCTTCAGAAGAAACAGGTCAAAGACCCTGCACATGGCATGGTACCTTTGGTTATGCTCCGAATAATAGGGTCCGTGATAGACCACTGTCTTTCCCGGATATTGCTTTGCAAGCAGCCATGTCTCCAGCTGGTTATACTCCCCTGACTGGATAATGTCATAGCTGTCCGCCAGCTTTTTCATACCTGGAAATACCGTGTTATGGAACAGGCTGATTCCCTTCTTGTAATAAATACAGATGTGTCTGTCCTCCTCAAACACATAATCAATCTGTTCCTCATCCCTGTCTGTCCAAAATACAACCCCGCAGGTATTTCCCATGCGCACAAGGGATTTTGCCAGCCCCAGTTCCTGGATATTGTAGGTTCTGCGCCTGACATCCATATAGCTTGGAAAGTTTCTGACAATTAGAATTTTCATTGCGTCCTGTCCTCTTCCTTTCCCTTTTTTCTCACATCCTCATACACACACAGAAGCTGCTCCACAGCCGAATCCCAGTTGTAGCGGCTGCGCACGAATTCAATCTGCCCTGCACTGTCATGGACCCCCTCATCCTGTTTCAGAAGACCTTCCAGGCGCTGCTTAAGCATGGGGACATCCCCTCTGGGAAAACTGGATGCAAAACCCGCCGCTGTGTCCAGATTCTCTTCAATATCGCTGACCAGGCACCGGACGCCATAACTCAATGCCTCCAAAAGGCTGATGGACATGCCCTCCACATCGCTGGGCAACACATAGACGGAGCAGTTGGCCAGCAGTTCCTCCAGCACCCTCCCCTGGACAAAGCCCGTCAGCAGTATCCTGGAATCCTCCTGGGCCATATCCCTGATTTTTTTCACATAGGCATCATTCCTGGTCAGTTCCCCTGCTATGACCAGACGTTTATCCGTATCCGTCATTTTATAGGCATCTATCAGATTATGCAGGCCCTTTTCCGGTACCAGCCTTGCCAGAAAAAGAATATACCCGTTCCGTTCAAGGCCCCAGACCCGGCCGATTTCCACAGGTTGCGGAGAAGGCTTTACATTTACCCCGTTGGGAATATAGATTGCTTTCCGGTTGTATATATCCTTAAAATAGCGCCTGTTTCCAATGGACAGAACCAATAGGGCATCGGAATACCGGGCAGAGTTCCGTTCGCCCCACCGCAGATACCTTGTGGCGAATCCTCCCCACTTTACTCTCTGCCAGTCCAGCCCATGGATAGTAACCACAACAGGTATACCCAATAACCTGGGAATAAATGCCATGGCCCCGGGTCCCTCCGCATGAAAATGAATCACGTCGTAGCCCCCAAAAACCGCTCTGACGGCCGCCAGAACCGAATAGACAAAGGCGTTCAGGGCTGTGCGTCTGAAGGTGGGAATCCTTATAAGCCTGATGCCTTTGTATTCCCGGGGCATTTTATTTCCACCTCCTCCGTGCCAGCGGTTATAACAGTCTACCTGGTGCCCCATGGCAGCCAGGCGCACGGACAGTTCCTCCACCACAATCTCGATTCCGCCTTCCCTGGATGGCACGCGTTTATGTCCAATCATAGCAATTTTCATGCTGTCCCCGCCCTTCTCTTTTGTATCAGTCACATCCGAATAAATCCCTGGTGTAGATTTTGTCTTTTACATCCTCCAGCTCCTCGTCATACCGGTTAGCCACGATTACATCCGATATCCTCTTAAATTCCTCCAGGCTGCGGATTACCCTTATTCCCATAAATGACCTGTCACTGACAGCCGGTTCATAAATGACCATCCGGGCATTGCTTGCAGCCAGCCGCTGCATAACTCCCAAAATAGCTGCATGCCGGAAATTGTCGGAATCAGCCTTCATGGTCAGCCGGTAGATTCCGGTCACTGTCCCGGATTTTTTAAGGACCTGCTCCGCTATAAAATTCTTCCTGATATCATTGGCATCCACAATGGAGGATATAAGGCTGTTGGGTATGTTCCCATAATCAGCCCGGAGCTGCCTGGTATCCTTGGGGAGGCAGTATCCTCCGTACCCAAAGGACGGGTTGTTGTAGTGGTCCCCGATTCTGGAATCCAGGCAAACCCCGTCAATGATGTTCCCGGAGTTTAACCCGTATACCTGGGCGTATGTATCCAGCTCATTAAAAAAAGCCACCCGCATGGCCAGGTATGCATTGGCAAACAGCTTCACAGCCTCTGCCTCCGACGGGTCCATATAAAGGACCGGTACTTCCTGCTTAAGGGCTGCATCTGTTAAAAGTCCTGCAAATATACGTCCTTTTTCCATCTGGAACCCGCTTCCTGCATCCACGCCCATGATGATACGGGACGGGTACAGGCTGTCCTCCAGTGTTTTCCCCTCCCGCAGAAACTCCGGTGAAAACAAAATTCGTTCTGTCCGGAACCGTCTGCAAAGTTTCCTGGTATATCCTGCGGGAACCGTGGATTTTATGACAATGCAGGCATCCGGATTCACCCTGTGCGCCTGCTCCGCCACTGTTTCCACCGAAGTTGTGTCAAAACGGTTTTTCTCCGGGTCATAATCAGTGGGCGTGGCAATAACAATAAAATCCGCATCCTCATAGGCTGCCTCTGCATTGGTTGTGGCCCGCAGGTTAAGCGGAACCTCCCTCAGGTATGCTTCCAGGCCGTCCTCCGCCACCGGCGACTGCCTTCTGTTAATCATATCCGCCTTCTCCTCCACAATATCCACTGCACAGACAGCATTATCCCGTGCAAGCAGCACAGCATTGGCCAGTCCCACATATCCGATTCCCGCCACTGCTATCTTCATCTGCTTTTTCATTCTTATCCCCTTTCCCATGTATGCCGGGGCTCTCTCCTTTTCATGCAGGATGCAGGCGGGACCTGCGCCCGGGGTTAATATGCAGCCGCTGCCTCAGGCGCCAGCAGCTCCGCCGTCTCATCCGACCCATAGACAAGTATCCTGCCGCCGCTTCCAATCACCCACCTCCGGCCGTCTCCATCTGTCACTTTGGTGTTCTTCATAATCTTTCCGCTGGAATTCAGAAGCCGCTTTCCCTCCCCCGGAATGTCAAACGCCTCGTATCTGGCGGCGGAATCCGCTTTCTGCATTTTACCCTTATAATAAAAACGGCCGTCCTTAATGCCGGTGATTCCCTTTCCCTTCAGGTCAAAATAATACCGGGAAGGGGAACCGCTTATGCCGTCGTCCAGCATGGTCTTTCCTGTGACGCATTTCCGGTCGCCTTCCGGTCCCTTGCAGTAGTAGAATTCCCCTTCCGCCTCCACCAGCCCGGACTGGGCCGCGCCGTACATATCAAAGACATAATAGCTGCCCCGCACTTTTTCCACCGAATAGCTGTCCCTGCCTGCGCACAGCGGTTTTCCGGACCGGTCGAAATAATACCATTCCTTCTGGCCGAAGCTGCCCAGGTCAGAAGGCCCGTCCAGCTTAAGCCAGGCTCCCTGCACCTTTTCCCCCTCTGTGAAAGTCCCCTCCGTTTCATCTTCCTGCTGATGGAAGTATCTGTATCCCTTTATCTCCGGTGAGGTGTCAGAGAGCTTTACCCAGCCCGTGTACATGATGCCGTTTGCATCAAAACAGTACTCCTTCCCATCCACCCTCATCTCCCTCCTGCCGCCTGGGGAGCGTTTCTTCCTGCCGGAGGACCTGTTAAAATAAAAATAGGCATATTGTCCGTGCTCCTGTACATAGTCCACCACGGCAGAGTTATCCATCCAGCTTGCCGGTATCTCAAGCCACTGCCAGCCGCAAGCCCTGGCGCCGTCTTCACCGCAGTAATAGTAAGAATCCTCCTCCTCGTCATCATCTGCTTCCTCTGTCAGCCAGCCCGTGCGCATAATGCCCGCGCTGTTAAAGCAATACGATTTTCCGTCAATCTTATACCAGCCGTCCATGCGCACATATCCGTCGGGCCCTGCATAATACCAATGGTTATACTCTGCATCCCTGGAATCCAGTCCGCTGATTACAAACCACTGATTGCGGTACAGAACACCATCAGGTCCTGCATACTGTTTCCGGCCGTTGTCCTGTGTCAGCCACCGTTTACGGTAATTAACTCCGTTGGAATCAAAATAATAGCTCCTTCCATCCAGCTCCCTGATGCCGCCCCGGAGAACTGCCCCTGATTCTGATGCATAGTACCAGCTCTCCGTCACCGCGCCTGTGGAAGGGTTGGTATTCTCAATCCTGAACCAGCCGTCATCCTGAAGGATTCCATCCTCGCCCAGATAATACTTTCCGCCATTGCCGTCCGTATACCAGCGTTTCCTGTAATTCAGGCCGCCGGCTTCAAACAAATACCAGTTTCCATCCTTTTCCCGCCAGCCATTGCGCCATACAACCCCATTGGGTTCCGCATAATACCAGTTTGTGTGTTCCTGCCCGCCTCCTGTTGAGGTGATGGAAAACCAGCCATTCTGTACCGCCCCGTCCTGGTCTGCATAGTACCTGTCATCCCCCAGGTTGAACCACCTGCTGCGGTAAACCGTACCGTTGGAATCAAAATAGCACGTCCGGCCGTCTGCCCTGTGCCAGCCGTCCCTTAAAAGGGCGCCGTCCTCAGCTGCATAATACCAGTTCGTAAAGGTCTTTCCCTTTCCGTCAGAAGAATCCACACTGAACCATCCCGGCCCCTTCCTGGCTCCGTCCTGGTCCACGTAAAAGCGCCTGTCATCCAGATTGAGGAATGTCTTCCTGGGTGAGCTCCCTCCTGAATAAAAGTAGTAATACTTCCCTCCCAGCTCATGCCAGCCGCTCTTCCGTATGGCTCCGTCCCCGCCTGCATAGTACCAGCTGGTCCCCTGCCGCCCGGAGGGCAATGTGGGCTTTGACACAAGGCTGAACCACTCATTCTCGTATCTGGAACCATCCTGGCGCACCCGGCAGCGCACCTCCCCTGCATCCACCCAGCTGTCCCTGACCATATGGCCGTCCCTGCCAACATACCGCAGCGTGCCGTCCGGCCATGGCAGCCACCGGCTTGTCAGCTTTTTGCTGTTTTCCATGTATATCCACTGCTGTGAGGCATCCAGCTGCCAGCCCTCTGCAGGCCGGGGCTGTACTGCCTCTTCCGGCTGGCCCGGGGTCTGTACCGGCTCTTCCGGCTGTTCCAGGGTCTGCTCCGTTTCTTGGGGCTGACCCAGGACCGGACTGGCGGATGATGCAAGGATTGCTGCTGTGACAGCGGCAATCCTGATAATTTTTCTTCCTGTCATTTGCGTTTCCCCTCAGTCAATCCCTTCCATATATGCTGTGTCACAACCTCCAGTAGCGGAAACCGGCCCGTTCCATTTCAGGCTTATTAAATAGGCTCTTTACGTCAATCAGGACCTTTTCCTCCCCTCTGACATGCTTGAACATATTATCCAGTTCCTCTGGAGCCAGGCTCCTGAATACCTCATGGGCAACCGCCACAATGATGCAGTCCGCATTATACGTTCCGGGATACGGCGTGACGGACACCCCATACTCGGCTTCTACGTTGGCCGGGTCTGCCAGCGGGTCCGCCACCCGGGGACAAATCCCATACTCTTTCAGGCGTTTTATAATATCATATACCCTGCTGTTTCTGATATCCGGGCAATTCTCCTTAAAGGTCATGCCTAAAATCACCACCGCTGCCTGCCGGACCGTCTTGCCTGCCAGGACCATCTGTTTGATTGCCGCATCTGCCACAAAGGCTCCCATACCGTCGTTTACCTTTCTTCCGGACAGTATGATTTGGCTGTGATACCCCTGCTTTTCCGCCTCATATGTAAAATAATAGGGGTCCACACCAATACAGTGTCCACCCACCAGGCCCGGACGGAATTTCAGAGCATTCCATTTTGTATCCATTCCCGCCGCAACCTCCTCTGTATCAATCCCCATCCTGTCAAATACAATGGCCAGCTCATTCATGAATGCAATGTTAATATCCCTCTGGCTGTTCTCCGCCACTTTAATGGCCTCTGCCGCCTTAATGGATGAAACCCTGTACGTTCCCGCCGCTATGACGATATCGTATACATCTGCAATTACTTCCAGGGACTCCCTGTCCATCCCCGAGACAATCTTTGTAATATTTTCCAGCTTGTGTTTCCTGTCTCCCGGATTAATACGCTCCGGTGAATATCCAACCTTAAAATCCCTTCCGGCTGACAGGCCGGATTCCTTTTCCAGGATTGGAATGCATACATCCTCAGTCACTCCCGGATATACCGTGGATTCAAATACCACCACGGAACCCCTGCACAGATTGCGCCCCACCATTGTGCCCGCGCAGATGACCGGTGACAAATCAGGCGTATGGTCCTGGTTCACCGGGGTGGGAACCGCAACTATGTGGAACCGCGCTTCCCGCAGACGGGCCTCGTCGCAAGTAAAGTCAATGGTTGTATTCCTTATGGCATCATCCCCCACCTCCTGGGTAGGGTCTGTCCCTGCCTGGTATAGGCCAATCTTATGCCGGTCCAGGTCAAAACCAATTACCCTGACTCCCTTTTCCGCAAATGCAATGGCTATAGGTATGCCCACATACCCCAGCCCCACCACAGAAACCGCCGCCTTTTTCCGCATGATATCCTCGTAAAGATTTCCTTCCATGCACCTCTCCCTTTCCGGCTTTCTTACTGCCTGTTACCCCTCTTTTGTATTCTTTGCATATATCGCCTCTAAATAAGGGACTGTATCCGCGGCCCAGGAATATTCCGGCATGTATTTTCCCGTGTAAGCGGACAGGAACTTCCCGTTTCCCTTCAGCAGTTCATATGAATCACATTCAAACAGCCCGGTATCAACTGCGTACACGCCTCTTCTGTGAATCAGAAGATTTTCACATCCGTATTCCCTCAAAATGCGCCGGAGCCGGTAACTGACCACCCTTAAGTTGCTCTTGGACAATTTCTCCGGCTTGTCTCCATATAAAAGAGAGGCAAGCTCTGCCAGCGGCACGCTTGCTCCTCTCTTATTCACCAGGACAGCCAGCAGCTCCTTTGACTTCCTGGATGAAAAATACATTCTTTCCTTATCCGCAAAAACATCAAATCCATTAAATGTCTGTATAAAAATTTCCCGTTTTTCCGTCATATATGTCCTCTCTCCAAAATGGCCCTTCTGATACCCAATCTAACCCTTAGCGCCCTTTCTGGCCATATCCAAAACAGTCCGGAGCAAATCAGCGTTGGCCCATACCCCATATGCGGCTGTGACGGCTAAGGCCATTACCTGAATAGTTGTTGAACCTGAGTAAAAAGCAAAGGTTAATAGAACACCCATTGCAATAGAACTCAGGGCTGCCGCCCTTTTAATCCGCATATGCACGGTTCTGTTAATTTCAACATACCGTATGATAAACATGACCAGAAATGCAATCAGGCTGGACAGGGACGCTGCATATAAACCAATCCGGTTGATAAACAGCAGGTCTGCGGTGAGATTTATGACTGCTGCCGCTGCCGAGGTATATGCAACCTTTTTTGACTGCTTGGCCGCAATGTAAACACAGCTGTATAAGCCTACCAGGACTCTGAACAGCATTGCATACATAAGAATCAGAACCTGGTTGTATCCTTCCCTGTATTTGGCATTTACCATAACAGGAAATATAAAGGGCATCACTGCCACCACCCCGAAACACGCGGAAGCAAATATCTTAAAAAACATGGTAACCATATCTGTCAGAAAGACATCGCGGTCCTCGTCATTAAAATGCAGTGATACGGATTCCGTCCAGGATAAATTCACAATATTGTAAAAGCTTATGAACACACTGGGAAATTTGCTGGACACTGTAAAAATCCCATTTGCCGCCAGTCCGATAAAATGGGAAATGACCGTTCTGTCCGATGCGTTAACCACCCACCACGCCAGATTATTGGGAATCAGGGGCAGTGAATAGCTGCGGACACTCCGGAACAGGCTGTATTTTGCCCGCTTGACTGAAAAGTACTTCCAGCACCTGACACTGACCGCCAAATAGATAATTGTAAAAACCTGGGACAGCAAGGTGGCAGTCATCAGCCCTTTTAATCCCCATTTAAACACGGTCAGGGTAATGACATTAAAAAACACGGTGGAGGACGCGGATATAAATCCCGCAACCGCATATTTTGTATTGTCTCCAAGTCCCCTGACAAATTGAAGGAGAATTGCGGTGTACACGTGCAGTATGACATAAGCCAGCAGAAATTCCCCATTTGCGATTGACAGCAGCGGCCTTATGAGGAAGAAAATACCGGCATAGGCTCCCGATTGAATCGTACCGGAGATAAGTATGGTTGAAAAAAGCTGGGACTGTGCTCTGTGATTTCCACGTTTCTCCAGCAGAAACCGGAACAGCCCCTGGTCAAACTGCCAGTTAACCAATGGCAGCAGCAAGGTGGCATAGGTCACAAGCAGGTCAAAGGTTCCATAGTCCTTTGTGTCCAGAACCGCCGTATACAGCGGCAGCATCAAAAAGCTTATGCTCTGTGTGCATATTTTTCCAAATGCCAATATTACGGTATTTTTTGCAAGCTCTTTTTCCCTGCTCATCTGTCACTCTGACCTTCCTGACCCAAATCAACACTTGCTATCCTGGGTTCAAAGCAGCAGCATGGCCTCATGCAGACCACCCTTACGCCGCTGGCCCGCTGCGGCCCCACCTTCATAAAAGTGGCCAGGACCGTGTGCCTTCCCCCCAGCCCCAGGGGACCAGTCCCTGCCAGATTCACACGTTTTGTAATCTCCCTCTCCATATCACTCTGATGTGAATAGGAACCATCCACAAGCGCCAGAAGCATCATGGATGCCGCCTCATAATGGGAACGCCCGATTCCAACGCCAAGGGTGCACGGGGTACACCCCAGAAGGGGAGCTGACTCCTTTGCCCATGATACAATCTCATCCAGCACGGCACTGACACTGTGTTTATGAAATACACGGTATGTCTTTGCCCTGATTGCAGGTCCTCCCCCAAACATCAGGATATGCAGCCGGACCGTGTTCCCTTCCGTACGGCGTACCAGGACAGGCGCTGCCTCCAGGGCGCCGGGGTCTGTATCCAGGCCCAATGACTGGTCCAGCCGCTGTGCCTCATCTCCTCTTACCGCCATGGGTCTTCCCGGCAGACGGCGCAGTCCCTGGCGCACCCCTTCCTGTATTGATTCCAGCATGAGGCCGGTTACTGCTGCGTCTGTTCCTATCTCCAGGACCACATGGGGTATCCCGGTATCATCACACAGCGGGCTGGAATGGGCTTCAGCTGTTTCTGCATTTTGTAATATGGTTTCCATTGTCCACTTTGCCAGTGCATTTGTCTCAGCTTCAATTGCCTGTTCGTAAGCCGCCTTTTTATCAGGAAGAAAGGAAGAGCCTGCACGGACAAGGGTCCGGCTCACTTTCTCAACTATATTTTTATCAAAATCCATCCTGTCCTCCTCAGGGCTTGTCCTGACATCGCCCTAATAGATACTCTCATTGTGCGCGGCCCCAATAATGGCCGGAAAGTCCCTCACCAAAAGCTCATAGAAAGCTTCCATCCCCAGTTCCGGGAAGGCTGCGGTTCTCTGCCATAATGTATTCTCCTTTAACAGCGCGGTCACAGGGGGAATAACCGCATAGACAGAGTTGAAATCATTCAGCACTGCAATGGTTTCCTTCCCCAATGCCCCCTTTCCCAAATGGAGCTTTACACCGGCCTTTGACAGCGCCCGGAAGCTGCCCTCAATCTCCAGCTTATTGCTGGATGTAGGGCCGATGCCTGCCGGGCTGACCGCCGTATGGAATATCACGCTTCCCTGCAGGTCGATTCCATGCTGCCCCAGAGTCCCTGTTTCTGTTAACCCGCATATTCTGGGCAGGACAGCATCCCTTCCGCAGTAAATCTTCCCCGATATAAGCACTGTGTCGCCGGCATGCAGGTTCCCGGCAGCCTCTTCCGATATGGGGGTCACAAGTCGTTTCATATTTGCTGCCCCCCTTAATCCGGCTGTTCAGACGAAAAGAGCTTTATGTAGCTGTGCTCATTTTCAATGACCCCGTATGCACGGGACCTCATATAAATCCTGGAAGCCCAGTTGGTATGGGGTTTTACTTCGTTCATCTTATTTCCGTTCCTGCCCTTAAATACTCCGCCTGCTTCACTGCTGAGAATATTCACCGCATCCTGATATTCCTCGTTTGTGACGGCCTGCATTGCATTGACATACTTGATATGGGACGGATGGATTACGGTCCTCCCCACAAATCCATTTGCCTTATCCAGAATCACCTCCCGCAGCAGACCGTCAATCTCTGAATTAATGATGGGAATCCGCTTCATCAGGCAGTCTTCTATATCATAGCTTGGAAGCTCCTCAAACATCATCTGCTTGCTGGCCCTGAAATACTCCCACACAGGACCTGACACAACATAGTCATTATTTCTGCCAAACAGATTCAGGATGTCGGACAGGCATTCCCTTACCGTCAAAATATCATAAATTGAATAGTCCACGCCCCTGCGCACGCCAAAGCAGGAAGAAAAGTCAGTGGCGCCCACCCGGACCTGCAGCACCATATCCTTATATTGATTCAGAATCTCACGGATTCCTGTCAGCTCTTCCATCCGCGTCTCTTTAAAGGCCACCTCTGAATCTTCAATAATAGGCATTCCGTATATGATTTCACCGAAGGTTTCATTCAGCTGCTTTAGATACTGCATATACGCCTGGCCGTTGTGGGTATTGAATTTCGGAAAATTGATTCCCGCCAGCACCTTTACATGTTTGCGGGTCAGCTGCTCTGAGAAATGGATGAACTGCTGCTGGTTCCTGACCCTGCAGAAAATAAGGGGCAAATCATCGTATGTAAGCTCATGGTTATCAATGGCCGTACTGAATCTGTCCAGCATCCTGATAACATTTTTTTCCGCCTCTTCAACCTGTCCTTCCGGGCAGGCGTCCTCAAAGCAGAACACCATGGAGGTCAGACCCGGAAGTTCACGGTTCAATACCTTTCTGGAAAAATCTTTTGTTCCCGGCATATACATGGTTGCTCCCAGACAATACTGAAGCAGCTCCCTCTCCGTATATTTGCAAAAGTCCTCCGGCGGCACAACAAACTTAAAATCAGAATTATACTGATGGTGTCTCATCTCTTATCACCTGATTGAACCTTTCTTGGAGCCAACGGCTTCCGGATAATATGCATCAATCATGCGCCTGACCAGGCATACCTGTTTTGCACGCTTTTTCGCATCGTCAGCAGATGATTCCCAGCTGTGTGTCTGTGCCACGGAACCACCCGTCTTCAGGTATATGGGCGCAGCCACCCGTATCATCTCCGGCACCTCATAGTGCCGGATAAATCCTCCTGTGGACTTTGGATTCTCCGTATGGATGTCAATGGGGATATCAATGGCCTGGCGCAGGGCTGCCAGCATCTGGAGCTGGATGTCACGGACCGGATTCACGGAATCCGCACCAATCATTTCCAACAGCCTGGCGGAACAGGGATTTCCGTGCCCTGCGTGGGCCGAAACCTTAAAATGGCAGTCCGCGGGAATCTCTCCGGCTTTTCTCATTTCGTTCAACAGCCACAGGCATCCCTCGTCATATACCAGAAAAGACCGGCAGCCAAGGGCAGCCCCCCTTTTAACATCCTCCACCGCGCGTACCACCTGCTCCTGTCCCCGCAGACGGTATCCCATGCGGACACCCTCAGGCGTGTTTACCGAAGCGCTGGTATCCGTGGTTGCCCTTGGCCCGATGGCAAGTATTAAATCCGTTGCAGCCTGCCGGGCCAGGCGGACCATTTCCATGATTTCATTATCCGTTAGCATCATGATTCCCTTTGTCTGGGTCACTCTGTGGATGCAGATTCCATACCTGTCCATTTCCTCCAGAAGTGCCTCCATTACCCCGGGTCCCTGAATGCCCGGAACCTCAAACCGGTACTGGCCTCCGTCCGCAAACCGTTTTCCGGAAGACGGCAGGTCATATGCATCGCCTTCCGGCATTCCTATTGACTTTAAAAAAGCTCTTGTCTCTTTCATGAATTTCCTCCATTCCTGTACCTGGATTTATCTCCTCAGTTCTTCCATCAGCTCCTGTATCAGACCGTGATGGGAAATCTTCAGGGGCGGCAAATCCCCCCTCAGTCCCTTGTGAATCCTTACCTCTATAAACGACGCCTTCTCTGCTCCGGCCAGCCGGTTAACGGTTTCCGCCAGTTCATCCCCTGACATGACATAGGAATCTGCGGTCACATATCCTGCGCCCTTTGCAATGCAGGTAAAGTCAACCGAATATCCGGCTGACGGCTGTCCTCCCACGGATTCATGGGCACCGTTATTAAGCACCACGTGCATAAGATTGGGGACATCCACTTTGCTGACCATTGAAAATGCCCCCATGTGCATCAGGGCCGAACAATCCCCGTCCAGACACACAATCTGGCGTCCCCTGTCCGCAGCCGCCAGGCCAAGGGCTACGGATGAGGCATGACCCATGGCGCCTACGTTCAGAAAATCGTGTCCATGGCCCTCCTTTCTCCGTTCCCTTAAAAAATACAGCTCGCGGGTTGCCCTGCCCGTGGTTGCAACGTAAATGGTATGTTCCGGCAGGGTGTCCAGAATGATTTCAATGGCCTCCTCCCGGCTCATGGGATACCTGCCGGACAGCACACTGGTCTTCTTACCGCCTGCAAACACGCCCTTTCCTGCAATCACTGCCACCGGGCCCCTTCGTGTACGTGCCAGGCGCACAGCCCATTGAATCCGGGCCTCCATCAAATCGTCGTTGTCCTCAGCTGCCGCAAAGGGTATGTCCAGCATTTCAAGCAGCTTATCCGTCACCGCTCCCTGGGTCCTGTGCTGGGGCCAGTCATTGGTTCCCGGTTCCCCTCTCCACCCAATCAAAAGTACAAGGGGCACACTGTAGACATTCTTATCCGCCAGTGAAACAATGGGATTGAATGCATTTCCCATACCCGAATTCTGCATATATACAAGGGGCACCCTGTTGGTGCTGAAATAATATCCGGCCGCAATGCCAACGGCGTTTCCCTCGTTGGCAGCAATCATATGATTTTCTTCCGGTACGTGCTCCAGCAGATAATTACAGAATCCGTTCAGATAGGAGTCCGGTACCCCCACAAAGAATTCAACCCCTTCTTTGTGCAGTGTATTCACAAAACGTGCCTGGTTTATCATCTCTTCCTCCTTGCGGGCCTTCCGCCCTCCTGTCTCCCTGGCGCGGTATATAACGTAAAATACTCAGGCGCATCCGCCCGGCTGATTTCCCACGCCTCTTCCACTGCCTGCGCCACATCCTCCGGCAGTTTTCCCTTGCCCAGAAATGCCATGTTCTGCTTTAGATGGGCAGGACGCGAAGCCCCGATAATGATTCCGTCCCCGCGTTCCGGCTTCAGCATGGAATGGTATGCCAGCCAGCGGTAAGCTGCTTCCGCCACGCCGATGTCATACGGCCCGCATGCGTTCCTGATACGTCCGGCCGCCTCAAAATAGGACTCCTTCCAATACCGCTGCTGGTAATTGGGACGGTATGTAAATCTGCCTTTCTGAATCATCCCCTTCCCGCCGGAATACTTATCCGTGAGGATTCCGCCTGCCAGGGGATTGTAGGCATAAAAACTCATTCCATAGTGGGTAAGGGCACTGTCAAGCTCCCTTTCCGCATTTCTGCTCAGCGCATTGTACAGACCTTCATAGACAGACGGACGCATCCACCCGTGTGCTTCACAAATATGGCAGGCCTGGGATACCATCCACGCAGGGAAGTTGCTCAAACCCAGCCGTCTGAATTTGCCCTGGCCGTATAAACCAGCACATGCTTCCAGTGCGGATTCCATGGGCGTGGCCGGGTCGGGGAAATGCAGGTACAGCGTATCCGCATGGTCTGTGTTCATGCGAATCAGGGATTCCGTAAACTGGGTAAGGACCGCCTCCTTATCCAGCCTTCCCGTTATCCTGGGATTAACCTTTGTGGCAATTTTCAATGACCCGGCGCCTGGTTGTCCCATTTCAGCCCCAATAAGCCGCTCGCTTTCGCCATGGTTGTACACATAGGCCGTATCAATCTCGGTGTGCCCAAGAGACATGAAATACTGAAGCATATCCCGGACATCGGTTCCAAAGACCTGCTCCCCGAAGGTCATTGTTCCAAGAATCAAATTTATACCTGGTTCCATAATTTTTCCTCCCTGCAGCATTTACAGATACGCAAACAAGCCTTCCATACTGCCCTTCATGCTGTTTACATAGTCCATGAGCGCCGCTGCCTCTTCCCGGGTTTTACCGCTGTATACAGCCAGTTCCGTAAAACGTTCTGAAAACTCATCCTTTGTAAGGGGATTTTCCGGTTCACCCTTTGGGAAATCCACCCGCTCCGTATATTCTTCTCCGCTGTCCAGTGTCAGTTTAAGAACCGCGGTTGTCATTGCGGGAAACAGGTCGGTGAACTCCCGGTCTGACAGTACCCTTACCTTGGCGGCAAGCGCCAGTATATCCGGGTCCTGCACACGGCCGGAGCTGTATTCCGCCAGTCCTGCCTTCCCCCATATCAGTCCCGCGGCAACACCGTAGGGAATGCTCATTTTGGCGGATGCGGGTCCCGGAATCACGGTATGGTCATGCTTGTTAACCGCCCAGTAATAGGTCCTCACTTCAATGGACGACACTGCCTGCTGCAAAATGCCGTATCGCGACCTGATATTAATTGCCGCTTCAATGGCCGGGTGGCAGTAGCGGCAGGCCGCATAGGGTTTTGTATACGTCTTTTCAATTGCATATGTACCATTCATTCCTGGTTTTTCCAGTCTGATATCTTCCCGGCCGGTCATCATTTTCAGATACCCCCGTGAGCCTCCCAGGGGGTCGGGATGTCCCATAAAGCCTGCCCGCGCCATCTGTACGGATGTCAGCCCCAGCAGAGCCGACTTTGCGGCATTATAGGGTTTAAGTTCTGAACCGTCATCCAGCACCTTAAGCATCCCTGTTGCCGAAACACAGGCCGCCGAGAAGGCATTTACCGTCTGCTCCCATGTGAAATCCAGCATATATGAGGCTGCCAGTGCTATACCAAGGACTCCGCAGGTCCCTGTGGCATGGTATCCCATCTCCTTGTGCCCCGGCTGTATGGAGACTGCCATTGTAAACGATGTTTCATACCCGATAATGGCTGCCTTCAGGAACTTATCACTTTCAATCCCATACCGCTGGGCCAGGGGCAGCAGGACGGAGAAAAGCGGGGAACCCAGATGTATGATTCCGGTATTGGTCCCGTCGTCAAAATCCAGGGCATGTCCGTTGAGGCCGTTCAAAAAAACAGCATCCTTTATATTCATCCTGCGGCCCAGGCCAATGGCGGTTATGCCGCCTGGCTCCGGCTGTTCATATTTCAGGTAATTGGCAATCTTATCCCCGATTCCTTTTGTGCCTGCCAGGGTGACGCCCAGATAATCCAGCAGGGAAAGCCTTGCTTTATCCATTACACGTTCAGGAATCCGGGTTTTAAAAAAATCCGTCAGCCTGGTTAAAAATAGTTCTGTACTGTTCATATACATCCTCCCTGAACCTAAGGCTTCCCGTTCCATTACGCCCTGTATCCGGGAAAAAATCCGCTGTCCCCGGCCGGTTCCTCCCGCATTTCAGCCAATGCCCTGTATTCATCTTCCATAAATATTTTCCTGCCAATGCAGAACCTGGAGGGAGCCCCCCTGTAAAATGCCTTTTTGAAACGGTAAAGGCTGTCCTCCCTTGAACCAACGCCGCCTCCCAGATGGAAAGTACGGCAGCCGTTGGCAGCTCCCCACAGGGCCGCTTCAAAAAGCAGCAGGTTTGTGGGCGCCAGGCTCTGGTATTCCTGCAGAGAACCTGACAGATGGTAATTCAGCCGCCCGTTGGCAGCCAGAATGATGGATGCAGCCACCACCTTTCCCTCCAGCTGCGCATAAAAGACCTGGGCGTTTTGGGGCAGGTCCCTCAGTATGCTCTCATAAAAACCATCACTGAAATAATAGTAGGAATCCGCCTGGTCCTTATCCATGGTACTGTTGTACACCTCCCTGAAACGCTGGTAGATTTCAGGGTATCTTCCGTTATAAATCACTATTCCGGATTTTATGGCCTTGCGAATCATGTTCCGGTTCTTACTGGTCAGATTCTGCCATATCACCTCTGGGGAAGAGAGGTCCATGGCAATGGTATTTCCAAGAGGTATCACCTCATACGGGCCATCTGAAAAAACGCAGTTGCCAAGTACCGGATGATACCGCACAAATTCGCTTACAATATTGTGCTCCCTGCACCAGGCTTCGTATGCATGGAACAGCTCCGGTTCATCACCCCCGCCTTCCAGGAGCCAACCTCCATATCCATACGGCGTATTAAAGTCAAACCATCGGCCCGCTGCAAGCCTTCCCCTGAATCTGCCGTCATCCGCAATGTCACGCTTCATGACCACATTTATGCCCCGGAGCGGAGAAGTATGGGATTCATAATAAAACAGCATCGGCTCGCCATCGCCGTGCAGCCTGAACGCCTTTACATATCCGCACATAAAGTAGACATCGTAATGTTCAAACGAGCACACCACACTGTCCCATTCTTCCGCCTGCTCTGTTGTATATACAATCAATGACATGACATACTCTCCTCTTTTATCGTCTTAATCCAATGCTGCGCAATGCTTTTGCACATTTGAATCTGATTTTTTTTGCCAGGCCGAAGGTGGTATATTTGCGCAGCACACAGGCTCCGCCGTTTCTCGCGTATTCATCCCAGAACATACCGCGGTTTTTGGGAGGAACAGGCGCGCTGCGCAGATTAATCTGCCTTGGCACAGCCATATCCATGTTCCGCTGTTCTGCATATACCTGAGTCCCAATACGCTCCATCAGACCGGCCCCCTTTTCCGTATTCACAATTGCCAGGGAAATTCCTATATCATCATCTATCTCCGGTTCAGCCTTATCAATTCCCCAGAAATCACCCATGGTTATATCTGAAATTCTTTCTTTTGAGGCAAAGCCGCAGGAAAAACAGGAATCGCGGATGGAGTATTTGCCCAGATACAGTGTAAAGAACGGTTCGTTTTCCCTGCGCGCGCCCTCATATGTCTTGTCTTTTAATTCCACACGGATATGATGTTCCTTCCATCCATATTTCTTTGTGCGGAAACAGACCGACACGGCCCGGTCCTTTTTTATCTTCTCAATGTAAGAAATATAGTCTTTAAAAAGACCAGGGCTCACATTTCCCCCGCACAGTACATCGCACAGAATCAGGTTCCTGGTATCCGAATCCCCCAGAAAAAGCCTTAAACCGCCTGTCTGGCAGGGAGTCCCTGTAAACAGGACTGTCTTTCCGGCTTTCAGGCAGGCAAGGATATCCCTGAAACAGCTTCCCATATCACTCTGTACGTATTTGGATTGTCTCATCCGGTCCCTGTCATCCGCATTGGACGCGCATATATGGCCAACGGAAAGACCGTCCCGCCATACCGCCCCGCAGACAACGCCGCCCTGCGCAAGGACATAATCGGACAGCGCAGTAAACAGGCCGCCGGATGAACTGTTTCTGCGTATGTCATTGTCCCGGTTTCTCACCGACCATACTGCTCCGGCCTGGCCCGGGCCGGCAGCAAACAGGGCGTTTCTGTTGGTTTCCACGGCCGGACATACCTGATAGCAGAGATTGCATCCGGTGCATTTGCTTTCATGTATCCAAGGACGGCTGAACCCCTTTTCATCCGTCCTCATGGATATGGCATCAGACGGGCATTTGCTGACGCATGCCCCGCAGCCATAACAAAACGGCGAATCCATTATTTCTTCCAGCTTTATCATTTTGCATTGTTCCTTTTTTATCTGTCTTATAACTGCCTGCTGCCGGTTCCACTGTCAAAAACATTCTGCAGATAACCCCTGGACCGGGTTCTTTGGTTTTCCAATATTGATTCTAAATCCGGGTTGGAAAACGGCTCAATCCTGATACAGTTCCCGTCCGGAGACTGGCTGTCCAGCAGTTGCGTCATCCTCAGGTACTCAAGCATGCGGTTATTCCTGTTGGAATGACGGCCCTTCATCTGCAGCGAATACATTTCTTTGTTGAATATGGTTGAAAACACGGTTGCATGGAATGAATTGGTAAACACTACCTCTGAATGAATCAGAAGCTTCAGGAATTCCTGCGGTCCGGCTGCGGTCCGGGCAAAGGCGTCAAATCCTTTCATTTTAGCGTATTTCGGGACCAGCCTTGGGTTTAACAGCCTTATTCCCCTTTTTCTGGATTCCTTCAGCGCAAATGCCTGGAGCTCCTGCTGCTCTACCACCGGATAATAGAAAGCGTACGGTTCCGGCGGGCAGACATCCTCTGCCTGTTCTGCGGCCCTGAGCCAGTCCTCCCTCTCCGGCAGAATCACCGGGTCCGCAACCACACGGCACTCCCGCCCTGACAGAAATTCAATCAGTTCCCGGTTATTGTCTTCACGGATTGACAGGTACCTGATTCCGGCCAGTTTACCGCGTATGATTGCTGCAGTTTCTTCATCCACCATATTTGAAGGCATTCCCAGGCTGGGGGCATAGGCTGCCGTGATTTTGTCTCCGCCTGCAAAATCAAGAAAAAAGGCACCGTCCAAATCCGTAATGCTCCGGTTCCATATCTGGTCGCTTCCGCACACAAACGCATCATACCTGTCATTGAGCCTGACAAGTTCAGGGCTGTCGCAAAAAACCTGATGGGGAGACTCAAACAGCGGTTCATGGAATTCATTAAACCTTTTCCTGACCTGCTGATAATGCTTATCCGTATGAAACAGGAAATTGCTGCCTATCCGCTTTATATTATGGCCGGCTGAGGCCAGCGAGTTCCAGCTGCCAAGCTGTGTATATCCCCTCATTCTTTCTTCCACTTTTCTGGTGCGGTAGTCAATTAAATACGCACCATGTCCCATATCCCGCAATACCTTTACCAGGGCAAAGGCCTGTAAGGATGCCCCGTAATTCTGGCCGTTATGGACCGTGATAATCCCTATCCTCATCTCTCCTCCTTCACCGGCTGACAAAAGAAAACTGTGCCGTTGCGCTTTGACATGTTGGAAACCATTTTCATAAAGAACATGGGCATCCAAAAGGTCAGGTTTGAATATCCTGTCAGGAAAAAGAGGGGCAGAAAAAATGCTGTCATCAGCAAAAACACAAAAGGGAAACTCTCCCGCTGTATCCTCAGCATGTCAATATACATCCAGACAGCAATGACGCCCCCTGCAATCCCCTGGTCGGCCAGCAATTCGATAAAGCAGTTATGTACGGCATTTCCAATGATATTCCAGGAATATGCAGATGCCGCACCAATACCGCTTCCCAGAAAGGGATGGCCGGTAAAGCCTCTGAGTCCGGCTGCCCATAGCCTGATGCGCACATCGGTGCCGTATCCTTCAAAGCCTGTCATTCTGGTAAAGACAGGCAGATTGCGGAAAAAGAAATAGAAACCCATAGTAAATACGCCTAACAGAACCAGGAGTCCTGCTTTGCGCATCAGATTACCATCCTTTAAAATCACCCTGGCAAGCACAAGGGCGCATATACAGAGAATGGTGAGAAAGCTGCCTCTTGAGCCCATGATAAATACTGCAATGACCGTGGATGCACAGTAAATCAGCCGGCGGCTCCGCTCTTTGTCTGAAAAAAACACACCGTATATGTTGACTGCAAACGGAGGCATAAGATACGCCGACAGGTAATTCTGGTCCTTATAAAAGGCTGCAAACTTAATGGAAGCCCTGCCGTAGGAATCCACACCAAACCCAGCTATATATCCTGCAATAACAATCAGGCTCAGGACAAATGCAAATTTTATATAAAATGAGATAATCCTATTTAATGTGACGCTGCTTATATTTACCCCCGGTACAAATGCAAACATGACAATACAGAATACAACATGGAAGATTCGTGACTGGGTAAAATGGATGATGTCCGAAGTGCAGGTCGACAGGACGGCAAAAAAGGCCATGGCCGCGGCCTGTATATAGTGTTTTATCTCTACATCCCTGGGCAGCGCCAATGCCGTAAGAAGCAGAATACAGGCCGGGATGATTGTCTTTTCAAGTATTGCTCCAAACTCATAGTTATTAATGATGTAACAGAACAAAAAAATGCAAAACGCATATTGGAACAAGCACTCCCTGACAGATACGATGTGACAGGCTTTTTTCCGTTTTATTTTAATTACCATTTATCGCGTGCCTTCTTTCCATCTATCTGTTTTTACCGGATTGTGTCAGCCTGTTTTCATTCAGCTTTCTCAGCCGTTCGGCCAGGCCATAGCATTTTAATCTCAGCAGCACATATTTTATTTTTGCGTTTCTTCCCAGGTCAGACACTTTAACCCTCTCAAATACATGCAAATAAGGCTCCTGCCTGAAATACTCCGCACATTCCCTTCTGCGTGCAAAATACGGTGCCGTATTCTGACTGTTAAAGAAGTAGAGCTTAATGGCCAACAGCATTGACGTCAGGACTCTTAAATACAGCTTGCCGGTGAAATCTTCCGACTTATTATACTGTTCTGCAAAGCGGAACAGCTCCGACAGGTACATGTCCTGTTCCTTTTTGGCATTGGGCCTGTACCGGTTGACAATGCTGCCTTCTGTATAACGGTAGTGATATATTGCTTTGGATGCATATTCTACACAGGATGCCGCCTCAACCGCATACATATAGAAAATACTGTCCTCGTCATACGGAACAATGGGAAACAGCAGACCGCTGCTGCGGATAAATTCTGAGGCATACATTTTTCCCCAGGCAGAGCTGATGGTCATTCCCCTCCTGTTTCCATGTTTTTCATGGTGGATGGTGCAGCATTTACCCTGCAGATATTCCCGTTCACCGTAATCCGTAAACCTGGTTCCATCGGCAAAATGCGGAACACATTGCACCTGGCCTGAAGGATACTCGCGGAAACCGGAATAGATATAGATATCTGCTTTCTCCTCCTGATGACTGATTCTGTTCATAAACTCCTCACAGTAGTCCTTTTCAATCCAGTCATCACCGTCCACAAACGTTATCCATGGGGAGGTTGCAGCAGCAATACCCGCATTCCGCGCATCGGACAGGCCGCCGTTTTTTTTATGTATCACAATCACTCTGTTATCGTTTTTTTTGTATTCATCGCATATTTTTCCGCAGTCATCCGGTGAACCGTCATCAACCAATATTACCTCGATATCAGAAAAAGACTGTCCGAGTATACTGTTTATGCACTGATGCATGTAATCATATGGCACCTTATAAAAAGGAACCACAAAGCTTATCTTTGCCATTGTATATTTACCTTATCCCCAAGTGTTGTCTCAAAATCCAGAACCAGTCCAAGCTGCCTTTCCATATCCTGTACGCAGTAGCGCTGGTCACAGATAAGAGATAATTCATTTTCATAAATTTCCCTTGTCATTGTGTGTGCCGTATGACACAGGGGCCAATGCACCGGAGCGTAAACCCGGTTCTCAATGAGATACTGTTTTAATTGGCTGCGCATACCGCCCTTGATTAAAACAGGAACAAAAAGCGGGACATCCTGCGCCTGTACGGACGGAAATATGGGACGGGCTATCCGGCTCTCTGCAAGATGGGCTGTCAGCCATTTTGCGTTCTCACGCCTCTGCCCCGCGCCGTCCTGCAGTAAGGCTGCGGCGCAAAGAGATTCACTGTCCGCACCGTAGCCCGCAAAATCCTTCTCAAGCAGCAGCTCCGCTTCATGAAATACTTCTAAAAACAAGGTTTTGTCATCGGTTTCCCGTTTCATATACTGTTCCTTGATTTTATAGCCCTTTTTTCTCAATTCCATATATGGAATACATTCTGGCATATCACCCTTCCCCGTAAATGTCCCTGCATGTTTACAGGCAAATCCGGCGCCGGCAACCGGCCCCCATTTGCGGAAGCTTGCATAGGTGTAGTCTGGTTCATGGTATGCTGGTTTTGACAAAAGCGAGTGCGTCACGTCGTGAATGTGTACTGCATCAGGCAGAATACATCTGTCTCCCTGGTAGCCGAAATAATCCGCGGTCAGCAGTATATCACATGGATGTCCCTTATCCACCAGGCTTCTCAGCCCCTTGCCGGCTGTAACCGGATAAAACGCAACCTGAATGCCGTGCATTAAAAAAGGCTCAATCATTGTATGGCAGCAATAGTCCGGCAGATATGCAGTCCTGCATGGGCGCTCCTCCACGATATCCTCAATCACCGCATACAGCGCTGTGCGTCCCGACATATAAAACCGAATGTCTCCCTTATTACGTAGCCATAACGGCAATCCGGCCTGTCCATGGGTTACGGCCTGTCCATGGGTGCTTCTCCAGTATTCGCTGCCTATCTCATCTCTCATAGCCTGTCAACCTGTCCGTATCAAAGGGCGTCAGCAGCATATTCCTGCCCTCCCTGTCCTCAATCACAGTATTGGCCTGGATGAAATGTATCAGGTCAATGATTTCAGGCATTGTCCCTGCTGAAAACTTGACAAGCATTGCTTTCTGGCCATTTGTCCCGTTTTCCTCCACCACAGAGCCTGCTTGCTTCAAAAGGCATATATCATCCATTTCCGCCCTTCCCGTTAAGGGGGTGTAGTCCACTTTGCCCACGGTTCCTCCGTGGAGATACATGCACAGTGTACAGGCATACTGGCCAAAAACCGGGTTATCCTTTTCCGGATTGTCACCCATTGACCCGGTCAGGGAGTAGGAGATAAGCATTTTCATAAAGTCAATACCGTTATATTTCCGTATAACCTTGAAATCATCATTGCCGTTTACCCTGTAGCCCATTTCAAAAGCCTTAATACCGTCACTGTCCGCAATGAACTGGAAGTTTGCAATGCCGTTCCTGGCGCCAATTCCCCTCAGCAGGTCTTTAATCCCTTTATCCACTGTTTTTAAATACAGGTCATAATATTTAGACGGCGTGAGGGCCACGTCGCAGAGCCGGGAGGTTCCGCCCTGCTCCCCTGAGATATACTTATCGTTCAGACAGGAAAGACTGATACAACCGTCTGCAAATGTGTAAACAGCACTCAGCTCGGTCCCTTTCAGATACTCCTCCACAATCACCCCGCCGGACCGCGATAAACCGGCAGCCAGCGCAACAGCTGCATCCAGCTGCGCCTGGTCTTTACATATGGATATGCCCTTTCTTCCCCCGCTGTCAGACGGCTTGACAATGACAGGATACTTAATCATGGCCTTTTCCTGTGGCGTCATGGGCAGCGAGCGGCAGTACTCCCGCGGTGTCATGATTCCGTACTCCCTGCACAGCCTTTTAAATAACCGCTTATTCCTTGTTATTCCAATCTGTTCTTCTGTTGCGTAAAAGGGGCTTCCTATGGCCTGGGATATCTTACAGGCCGCCATAACCCGTTCTTCGCTGTAGCCGGCAATCACACCATCGATTCCCTCTTCCATGCATCTTCCTGCAACAGCCTGCGTGTCGGTATAATCCATATCCCAGGCATCATCCGCCATACCCTTGGCAGGACTGATACTCCAGTCAGTATACTTATCGCAGCAAACCACATACACGCCCATGTCCTTTGCCGCCTTTACAAATGCAATATCGTTGGCATCACTGCTGATTACCAAAAGCCTTTTTTGACTCAAGCTTTCCATCCATGTTCCCCTTTCAGACCTTCGGTGCGTCCTCTGCGGCTGCTCTGCATTCCTTAGCCTTGTTCATATCCGCCCGTACAATATAAAGGCTGGCCGTCGTCTGGTCATCCTGTATAATGTCACTGCGCAGGATAACCTTCACCACAGTCAGCAGAACAACCTTCAAATCAAACATAAATGTCATGTTTTTTACATAGTCAATGTCATACCTGAATTTTTCATCCCACGATATGGCGTTCCTTCCATTCACCTGGGCCCACCCTGTGAGTCCCGGACGGACATCATGCCTCATCTGCTCGCTCTCGTAAAAATACGGCCTGTACTTGGTGGGAAGGGGCCTTGGTCCTACAATACTCAGGTCCCCTTTAAGGATATTCCACGCAGAAGGCAGTTCATCCAGACTGGTACTGCGCAGAAAACGTCCAAATCCGGTCAGCCGCTCAGGTCCCGGCAAAAGTACTCCCCTTTCATCCACCTCATTGGTCATGGTCCTGAATTTATATATCATGACAGGCTTCCCCTGTTTTCCGATTCGTTCAGTGGCGAACAAAACAGGCCTGCCCATTTTAAACCTTACCAGAAGCGCCAGAATCCCATACAGCCAGCAAAATACCGCCAGGGCAGCTGATGTCAGTACGATGTCCAGCAAACGCTTCATATATGTTCTGTAAAAACCATGCTTTCTGCCTGGCTGTACGGCTTGTTCCTGCTTATTGTCACCTGTCTTGTCCATGTGCGCATCCACCTTGCTGAAACAGATTTTTTATCAAACGGCAAACCCGGTCCAAATCCCCATCTGTCATTTTTGTATCGCTGGGAAGGCAGACACCTCTCCTGAATAATGTACCTGCAACACTGTCGTCCGCCCATCTTTCTTTATCCGTGATGCAAAGAGGTTCCTCACAGTCTGTTATGAAAGCCTTGTCCCGGAACACGGGCTGCAGGTGCATTGGCTTCCACAGGGGTCTTGACTCCACATTGTCGTCTGCAAGCGCATCCATTATCTGTTCCGGTGTGATGTCCGTTCTCTTTTCATCCACCTGGATACAGGTCAGCCAGCAATTGCTGCTGGTTCCCTCCGGTATGGGCATGAAGCTGACGGCCTCTATATCCTGCAGCGCCTGCTTATAATAGGAATAAATGTACTGCTTTTTTTCCACCCTGTCCTTCAGTACCTTCAGCTGTCCCCTGCCTATGCCTGCCACAATATTGCTCATACGGTAGTTATATCCTATCTCCTTGTGCTGATAGTGTCTGGCCTGTTCCCGCGCCTGCGTGGCCCAAAACCGAACCCTGGCCGCCTGTTCTCTGGCCTGTTCCGGGTCATCCATGCTGCACACCAGCATTCCCCCGCCTGAGGTTGTTATGATTTTATTCCCATTAAAACTAAAAATCCCGTAGTCCCCAAAGGTACCGGTCCATTTTCCATGATAGAGTGTCCCCAGAGATTCCGCGGCATCCTCAATAACTGCAACCCCTCTCTCCCTGCACTGCTTCATGATTTCATCCAGCTTTGCGCTCAATCCATATAAATGGACTATAATAACGGCTTTGACCTGGGGATATATCTGAAACGCCCTGGCAAGTGCTGACGGCGAAATATTCCATGTCTCGTAATCACTGTCAATAAATACAGGAACCGCCCCCTGATATATGACTGGATTTACAGTTGCGGCAAAGGTGAGGGTGGGACAAAATACAATATCCCCCGGGCCTGCCCCCGCTGCCTTTAATGCCATATGCATGGCTGCTGTCCCGGATGATAATGCAGCTGCATCCTTTGCCCCTGTCACAGCAGCAAATTCCTTTTCAAATTCATTTACATTGTTTCCCAAAGGAGCTATCCAGTTCGTATCAAACGCTTCTTTTATATATGCCTGTTCATAACCTTCATCGCTCATGTGGGGTGACGAAAGATATATCCTTTGTTTCCCGCTCATTTCTCTGCCCTCGTATTTCTATTAAAAATGCAATCATTCCGGTTGTTCTATACTATTTTTTTTACAATTTCCAAACCGAGCCTGATATCCAGCTTCCTTCCAAACATCTCCATCTGAACCACGGCTATCCTTTTATGCCGGTCAATGAACCGGATTTGTCCTGCCATCTCTTTCATGGGGCCTTCCGTGATGATTATCCGGTCGCCCGCTATGTAACCCCTTGACATTGCGGTTATATGTTCCCTGCTTCCCATGGCTGCAAGTAACTCTGTCTCTTCCTCCTTCAGCGGAATGAACTCCACACCGTTTCCCAAAATCTTTGTCAGTCTGGGAACGTGCTTCAATTCCTCATACAAAGCATTCACTTTGTCTGTTATGAGAAAAATATAGCCCGGAAACATAATTGGGTATTCCTGATGCCACTGCGCCTGGTAGCGCCTCATTCTTTCGTACCTTGGAATGAAACAGTCTGTCAGTACGCTCTGATTCATCACGGACTTGCAGAGCCGGGCCGTAATGCACTCGCTCCCTGTCCTTACCTGTACCGCATACCATTTCTGTCTGCTGCCGGATGGGCAGGCTCCGCCATCCTCATGTAAAGCACTGTCATCATTTGTCCTGCAGTCTTTCATGAAGTTCTTCCTTTCATATAACAGGCATCCAAACAGAATGCGCAATGGCGACAATCCTGCATGAATGCCCTTTTATGGTTTTGTTACGCTCCCATCGCACGCAAATATGCTGCATACGGCCATTCTCTGGTGAAGCAGCAGCCGGTCGGCTGCCGGTGAATCACTTCCAGGCTCTATTCCAACAGCAGCTTCCTGGGCTGCCGTCCTGGAATCATCTGTCTTATAATGATATTCAGGTACCAATTCATGCACAATCCGGCGTACATCACCTGTTTCGTTCCATGCCGCCTCTCCCAGCCTCCGAAGCGCCCGTTCAAACCTGTCATAGTCCATCTCAATGGGCCTTCCAATAAATATCCGGTCATTCCCAGTCTTCTGAAGTCCTTCCTCATCCATGAGTAATTCTTCATACAGCTTTTCACCAGGCCTCAGCCCGGTAAAGGAAATTTCTATGTCCCTGTACGGCTCATATCCGGACAAGCGGATTAAATTCTCAGCCATATCCAATATCCTGACAGGCTTTCCCATATTCAGGACAAAGATTTCCCCGCCCTTTGCATAGGCCCCGGCCTGTATCACCAGACTGACTGCCTCGGGAATCGTCATAAAATACCGTATGATGTCCCTGTGGGTTACTGTCACCGGTCCTCCGTTCTCAATCTGCTGTTTAAAAAGCGGTATCACGCTGCCGTTGCTGCCCAGCACATTTCCAAACCGGACCGCCACAAATTCAGTCCCGCTTTTCTGGTTGCACATCTGTACCACCATCTCACAAAGCCGTTTGCTTGCGCCCATGATATTGGTTGGATTTACTGCCTTGTCCGTGGAAATAAGGATAAACCGCCTGACTCCGTACCGGATGGCTGTCTTGGCTGTCTTATATGTCCCCATCACATTGTTCTTGATGGCTTCATTGGGGCTGTCCTCCATCAGCGGTACATGCTTATGGGCTGCTGCGTGGTAGACAATATCCGGCCGGTATGTACGGAACAGGTAATCCAGGCGGTTTGTATTGCGCACAGAACCTATCAGCACCACAAGATTCAGCTGGGGATGCTCCCGTTTCAGTTCCTGCTGGATTTCATATGCGTTATTTTCATATATATCAAATATAATCAGCTGCTTTACTTTATGGCCTGCCAGCTGTCTGCACAGCTCACTGCCAATGGATCCGCCTCCGCCTGTTACCAGTACAACCTTATCCTTCACATACCCCATGATTTCATCCAGATTAACCCTGACAGGCTCCCGGCCCAGAAGGTCTTCTATCTCCACTTTGCGCAGTCTGGATATACTCACCTCGCCGTTCATAAGCTGGTATACTCCCGGCAGGGTCTTTACCTGGCAGCCGGTTTTCTGGCATAGGTTCAGGATGCTTTGGATTTCTTCCGGCGCAGCCGTGGGAATAGCAACAAAAATCGCATCAATTCTCTTTTCTCTGACAAGCTCCGGTATATCATTCCTGGTGCCGCAGACCCTTACCCCGTCAATGACACGGCCTTGTTTACCCCTGTCGTCATCTACAATACATACCGGCAGGTTATGAATTTTTTCACTGGCCTTCATCTCACGGATAATCAGGGTCCCGGCTTTCCCTCCCCCAACAACCATGACCCGGGTAATGGTTCCTTTTTCATTTACCCGGTTCAGCCTGTTTATGATTCGTTGAACCACCTGATAACTGGTACGCCCGCACATAGCGGCCGCCGTCATCAGTACAAACCACAGCACATAGTAACTTCTTGGCATCTGTATGCCGAACAGGAGGATTCCTGCGGTCTGAAACAGAGCGGCAGCCAGGCACGCCATGGCTGCCTCCATCATTTCACGTATTCCGGCAGCTCCCCACATAATGGCATAAAGGCGTCCCGCATAAAACACTGCAGAGACAACAGCCATCTGTAAAAGGCAGTATTTCCATACCTCCCCTGCATATCTGACAGGAATGGAGCTGAGATTCAAATCAAATCTCAGCCCCAGGGCAAGATAGGCGCAAATCCACACCATCGCCATATCATATCCCCAAAGAATCCACATCCTTGCCAGTCTGCTGCAGGGCAGGTATTTCTCTAAAACAAATCTGTCTTTACCCTTCAATTTCATCCCCACCCTTTGTACCGCCATTTAAGACTCTACCGCTTGTAAATAACTGAAAACGTACCTGAGTTAGGAACTTCAAACCATATCATCTTGGAGCCAATGTCAACCTTGTTGGGTTTTATCACCTTCCAGGTTCCTGTCATGTTGTCGTAGAAAAGAACTTCAATGTCGCCTAATCCATCCACCATATTGGGAATATAAAGAGGCACTTCCACCGCCCCTGTCTTCTCTGCATTGGTTGCAGCATCTTTTGTTACAATTGCATGGGTTCCCACCAGGGCATTGTATCCTGTCAGGTCCACATCCGGAACAGCCTCGTTTAAAGGACGTCCGCTGTTAATGCCATTGATGGCGCTGACCACTGACTCAGGAAGACCTGCAACAGCGTTTCCGCTGTCCTGTACAAATTCCAGAGCCGTGTTTCCCACAACAGCCTGTCCTCTGCTGTTTGTCTCCACCTGTGCTCCTGATGATGTCTGCCCAACTCCAATCTGGACCACATTATTTCCCTGTCCTGATTTTGTGGCAGATGTACTGCTTGTGGTGGTGCCTGTTTTTACTCCCGAGTCGTAGCTGCTGCCGTCACTGCTGCTGCCGCTGTTGATTACCGGGTCTGTCCCTGCGCTGCCGGCTGCATATGTGCACACAGCCTGGGATGCTGCAAGCGCAGTAGTTAATACAATTGTTGCGATTTTTTTTCTCATGGTTCCCGCCCTTCCTTTCTTGGTGTAACTTATGTTTTTTATGATAAGTATCTGTTACAATACTTATTATCCTGTGAGTGATATACGGCTATTCTTCCAGCCGGTAAAACATATCGAGTATGATTGTCTGTACCTGCTCCTTGTCAGGATGGTACTCGTCGTAAATGGATGTCTCCACAGCCTCCCCCGGAAGGGTCAGCATATCGGCTCCTGCCAGGTCCTGGCCGCTTCCCAGAAAAGCCAAAGCCATATCCATATACTGGTCCTTGGCCATATCCGTAATCATGTACGGCTCCAGGTCCTTTAAGAGCCGCGGAACAAAACCTTCATCCCTTCCGGCCTTTATCCGGGCCGCTTTCAGGAACCCCTGTATGTATGTTTTCTGGCGTTCCGTCCTGGTCAGTGCGCTCTGGGGCTGATTGATATCCCTGTAACGGATAAATGCCTCCGCCTGTTTTCCGTCAAGCGTAATTATTTTGCCCGGGGTAAAATCCGGATTGGCTTTTTCCAGTCCGTCTTCATCCATTACAACCGTGACGCCTCCCACCCCATCGTTCATAAGAGGCAGGGCCGACATGCTGACGGCCATATAACCGTCAATGCCCAGGCCTCCCAGCAGGCTGCTTACAGCTTCCGTCATATACCTGCAGCTCTTTTCCCTGCCATCCCCGTACGCATATCCCAGTGTAAGATGCTGGATACCCTGGCCCAGAACATTTCCGCTTAAATCGGTCAGGGTTATCTCTGTCATAGTATCCCTTGGTATCACAAGAATGCTGACACGGTTTCTGGCTGTATCCTGTGCCACCAGGAAAATACCATCCGCCTGGCCGCCCGAGCCCGGAACCATGGATTCATCCAGCGGTCCCTTCCGGTCAATTCCCAGGCATAATATTGCTTTAACATATGTATTGCGCCGGTAACCCCTTCCCTGATACACGATTCTGTCCCTGGCATCCGCGGAAACAGCCCCTGTCTGCTCCAGACGCCACTGCGCCGCTTCTTCTGCGGAAGCGTTCTTCTCTTTATATAAACGGCAGGTCTGATAGATAAAACATCCTGCCAGAATTATCCCCGCAATCATGACTGCTTTTCTCCAGTTACGTTTACGCTCCAGCCTTTTTCCGTAACGGTGCTGATTCATATCACATTCCACCTAATCTTCTTCACATCCTAAACCATTTCACCCCCCCCCCCATAATATTTACCATATGTCTTGCCGTAATACTTTTTGTAATACCCTTTTTCATATCCGGCCTTAACTCGGTTCAGCACGGTTCCCAATATACGGCATCCGCTTTTTTCCAGCTGCGATTTTACTTTCTGGACCAGGCGGTAACTGATAGTACCGCTTTCCACAACAATGACAGCCCCGTCGCAGTGGCTGGCTATAATGGCTCCGTCTATAACGCTCCCCATGGGAGGCGTGTCGATTATGATATAGTCGTAATTATTCCTGGACTTCTCCAACATATCTTTGAATAATGTGTCCTCCAGAAGTTCGGCCGGGTCCGGAGAATAGGGTCCGGCCAGTATCATGTCCAGATTCTCGGTATCCGTGTGGTAGAGCACCTTGTCCAGTGGCTTCTGGCCGCTCAGATACTGGGACAATCCATTGGGATTTCCTTTAATCTCATATCGCTTTACAAGTACGGATTTGCGGATATCCCCGTCCACCAGAAGCACTTTCTTTCCAATGGACCCAAAGGACGAGGCAAGGGCAAAGGTTATTTCACTTTTCCCCTCGTCCGGCAGCGAACTTGTAAACATGATGACCTTCAGACTGCTGCCGCAAAACTGGATGTTGGTACGCAGGGTTTTGATGGCTTCCTCGTAGTGATAATCCTTTTTCTCCGAATTTTTTAACTTTAGTGTCTGTTCCACCTTTTCACACCGCCTTTTCCGTTATTCTTCCCGTCCGCCTTTTGCTTCCTGCTGTTTTTCTTCCTTGAATTCTCTTCCTTCCTGTGTTCCTCTGCCATCTCGCTGTTGTCCGGCACAGAAGCTAATACGCTCATCCCCAGGTACCGGGCCACGTCTTCCTCGGAACGCACGGTATCGTTCATGATGACCTGCAGGGCTATAAGGCCGCAGGCCAGAACAGCCAGGGCCATTCCCCCTATGGCTGCATTCCTCTTTACACTTGGGGAGGACGGCTCGTCAGCCACCACGCCCTGCTCTATGATTTTAGGAGGTATCATTTCCATGATGTCGCCTATGTAATCGGAAGATGCCTTTGCAATCTCATCCACAATCGCCTTCGCCCTTACCGGGTCCGTATCCGCTACAGACATGTTCAGGATTCTGGTGTCCGCGGGATTAGTGATGCGGACCATTTCCTTTAGCTCATCATACGTGAATATCAATCCCTGTTTCTCAATCACCTGCTCCAATACAGGCCGGCTGGTAATCATGACGCTGTAATCCTTAGTCAGCTGGCTTCCTATCTGGAGGTCCGCCAGGGACGTCAGCGTTGTCTCCTTGGACAGCACATATACCATGGACGTGGATGTATAAACAGGGTTTATAATAAACTTGCTGAACAGGCCGGCTGCCAGGCATCCCGCCACAGCTGCCAATATAATCAGCCAGGCTTTTTTCTTAAATGTAAACAGCAGTTCCATCACGTCTATTTCAATATCATTTTCATCCTCATACAAATTCTTTTCCATTGCAGTTACCTTTTCCATACGTTTTCTTTTGTCACAGCATCCTGTCCGCTAATATATGTTCCGGATTTTCCAGGGCAATCCGGACTGCTGCCTCCCTTCCCATGTGGCGTTCCATCCACAAAATCGTGTCCTCTATATCCGGAGGCCGGATTGTTACATTGTGCATATCCGTAGCAATAAAATGAATCACTCCATTCTTCAGCTTTCGTTTACACCATCGGACCTTTTCATCCGTATACTTACCCTTCAGGCTTCTGGAATTCATCTGCAGATACGCCCCGCAGTCCACCAGTTCTTCGGCCAGCCCGTCCTTTGCAAGGCATTTGTACCGTTCAGCATGGGCAACCACCGGAAAGTAGGATGCCTGCACCAGCTGCCGTACCGCCCTCTCAATCCTGCTGAAACTGTCCATGGGCTCGAATTCCACCAGCACATATCTGCTCTCTGCCAGAGTCAGGGCCTTTCCCCTGTCCAGATACTCCGGGAGATTTTCAAAATACATGACTTCCTGCCCCAGGCTGACATGGTAATCCTTTGATATGGCGCCTGCCCTTTTGTTCAGATGCATGCATATATGCTTTAATAAATCCGTATCTTCCCAGCGCCTGTAATGAGGAGTGGCTATGATATGCCTGACTCCCTGCTTATAGGCCATGTTCAGAAGTACAACAGCCTCCTCCCAGCTGCCTGCCCCATCATCAACCCCCGGAAGTATATGCGCATGTATATCAATCCAGCCCTTGTCTAAAGCCATTGTACCCATTCAGTTCCTCTTTCAGATATTCATGCATGACACGTATGACATCCATTCCGCTGCGGAAGCTGACGCTTCCCTTATAATTCTTAAGGATGCCCTGTATGCTGGAATTACGCCTTGCGTATACCCTTATGGAAAACAATCTCTTTTTGCTGACTGTACAGAGGTCACTGAGGTTGTACCTGGCCGGCTGCAGCTTTTCCGGCCTTGTCACAACCATATTCCCATCCGCCTCCCCCATCGTCCGGGGCGTCCTGCTCAAATGCCGGTATTCATTGCATTTGGATGGGTAAGCAGCTGCATCCATTATGGCTTCTATCAGAACCAGCAAATTATCCAGGCCCCTGAAAAAAAAGGGGTCCTCATAGTAAAATGTCTGTAAATATCCCCTGACTATCCCCTGGCTGCATCCCTCAATGACAATAAACATGGTAGCCGTTTGTTCCGGATACCTTCCCCCATCTCTCAGGATGTCATCCTCTGCAATAATCAGGTCTTTCAGCTCTTCAGCATCCATATAACCTTCCTTTCCCTGCATAGATATGCGTTATTTCCGAAGAACAATGCCAGTCCAAATTCCAGGCCGCTGGTGTGTACCTCAGAATAACCATTCTGCGGTACCTCAATTTATGGAAAGACCACAGAATAACCATTCTGCGGTACACTGTGTGCAATGATTTGTAAGGGATTTTATATTTAGGGAGATTATTTAAAAAACAACTGTCTTTACTGATAATAGAATGCAAAATTATGACATGCGTAAGTGGCCGGCTGACAATTATGTTCATTTCCGGCCTTGTTGCAGTAGAAAAAAAAGAGATATGTATATTGACTCTGTCTGCGTTTTGTTATAAAATACAAATAATGTATGGACCCATCAATAAATATACAGGCATGACACCACAGAATGGTTATTCTGTGGTTTTTGTATTTCTATCCCAATCTTCATTCTGTTCATTATTTTTTCGTATTGTTTGATGCTTCCTGCAACATAAATCCGCGTAGTTTCTATGGACGAATGCCCCAGAACGTCTGCCAGGTGTGCTAGATTTTTTTCAATAGAATAAAAACTCTTTGCGAAAAGATGTCTGAAATTATGGGGGAAAACTTTGGAAGATTCGACTCTTGCGTCCTTGCACAATCGCTTCAGGGCATGACAAACATTGCTTCTGTCCAGATTTCTTCCGGTTCTTGTGCGGAATACATATCCGCTTTTTATATTTAATGCTTTTATATATTCCTTAAGTCTTTTTACTAATTTCTTAGGAAAAATAATGACTCTGTATTTCCCCTTCATGCAGATTTCCGCATTCCCATGATTGATTGCCTCCACCGTAACATAGGACAGCTCACTGATTCTGATGCCTGTGCCGTACAGTACCAGCATCAGATGATATAGCTGTGTTTTTCCCTGGCGCCTGGCTGTCTCCAGAAGTCTTCTGTAATCACTTTCATTCAGCTCCCGTTTTTCATCCAAATATGACCGCTTCTGAACTTTTAAAAACTTAATCCTGTATTCCTCCAAATCCATGAATTTCAGGAATGCATTTACTGCTGAAAGCTTGCCGTTTACAGTCTGCGCCCTGCATTTGGCGCTTATATCCTGCCGATATTGAATGAGCAGGTCTTTATTTATTTCTGAATCTCCCATATACGCCATCATCTCACTCACATCATGCAGGTATTTACTTATTGTAGCTTCAGCCTTTTCCTCATATCTTAAATAATTTTCAAATTGCTGCAACACTGCTGCCTTGTCCATCCACGCCTCCGTCTGATAAATTAAATTGTCTGCAACCAACTGTTCCATACTGCTTCCATTCACAATTACTAAAATTAGTTTCCCTATTGAAAATTGTTTCTATACAAGATATGGTGGAGTCTGCTCTGTTTCTTTCCCTTGATGACAATATTAAAAGGGGTTTTTCATGATATGACAAGGTGGGGGCATGGTATATTTTACAAAAAATAGAAGAAAATAGATTTATCAGAGTTATATGGTCCAAAAGAAGAGCGCTCTGCTCCCGCAGAACGCCCTTATAGTTTAACGATTCAATTCCGTCATAATTTGGATACCTGTCTGGATATCCATACCGCATCAAATTTCAGCTATCCCCTTAAAGCCTCAGCAAAAGCAATCAGCGTCAATGCCTGTCCATAAGCCATAGGGCGGAGTCCGATATTTTTATAATGTTCTGAATCCATTCCCATGGCAGTTCCTGCTGATACCTTGAGAACAGTTCCGTCTTGGGCCACGCAGTCACAGAGGGCTTCAATGGCCTTATTGGCGCAGTGCTCAAAGCTCTTGTCCAGGATGCCCTGACGGACTCCGCGAAGCAGCCCTGCCGCGATAGCAGCTGTTCCGGATGCCTCTTCATAGGAATCCGGGTCGTCCAAAATGGTGTGGAACAGGCCGGATTCCGCCTGGCAGCTGCGCAGCGCCTCTGCATGAGCCTTAAAGGTGTCCAGAAGATACCTGCGTGTCCCCTCGTCCAAATCAGCTGCCTGTTCCAGATAAAGCGTGATTCCCAGCGTAAACCAGGAGTTTCCGCGGCACCAGAAGATACCGCCGAAATTGTCTCTGCGTATAAAGCTGTAGCCATGGTAGAAAAGGCCGTTGTTCTTGTTGTACAGATACTTGATATGGACCAATACCTGATGAAGGGCCTCGGCCTTCCATTCCGGATTGTTGTAGCGGTTCCCCATCTGCTGCAAGAACAACACGGCCATAAACAGCGTATCCACCCATAGCTGTCCTTCGTTTAAGATGACGCCGTTTCTGTCACCAATACCGCTGGTTACATGCTGAAAGCCATTGTCCCCTGTCTTTGGAAGCTCATGAATCAGCCAGTCCGCCTGATTCATGCACATTTCCTCATACATGTCTTTCCGGGGCAGGCGGTCCATAATCTGAAGCAGCGTGAGATAAGGCTCTGTGGTATTGATATTGCGCGAGGGCAGGCCCCTCTCTATGTTTTTCCGGAACCAGTCCTCAAAAAATTTCATATAACTTTCATCACCATTCTGTTCATACAGCATATACAGGCCGTAAAGTCCCACGCCCTGGGGCCAGTCCCATTCCTCAATCCCAAAATCCCTTGCCACATTTCCAGTGGCAATGGCTTCCTCTATGGAAATGTTTTTATCCTTGTCGTAGTCCGCGCCGCCCAGGTGCAGAAGTTTATAGGCCACCTGGTTTGTCTTCGCTTTCAATCGTTCTGTTGTCATTATCTTTTCCTCCTGAGATAAATTTAATATATGCGCTTGGGGTCATGCCCGTGGCTTTTCTGAACAGCTGGCTGAAGTACTTTGGATTATTGCCGCAGCCTACCCTTTCCGCTACCGACATAATCCTGTCGCTTCCCATGCCTTCGTCCAGCAAAAGTTCCTTTGCCTTTTGAATCCGCAGACGGGTCAGGTAGTCGGAAAAACGTTCTCCGGTTTCCTTCATAAACCGTTTGCTTACATAATCAATGTTCATATACAGATGGTTCTCTGCAATCCATTTTAATGACAGATTGCAGTCTGATAGGTTGTTTTGCACGAACTCATCAATGCGGACGCTTATGCTGCCTTTTTTTGTTTCGCCTTTGTGGTATTTGTCAAAAATTTCGTGAAGCTTCGGCACGATTATCTGCAGCATATCACCCGTGCTGGTCAGGGTACGCAGCTTAAGAAGCAGCTCCGTTGCATTTAAAGCGGAAAAAAACAGGCAGCGTGAGGCAGAATACATCAAAACCGATGAGGCCAGCTGGCAAAAAAATACGGTATCCGTAATCTGAGACAGCAGTATCAGCAGTTCATCCAGCGCCTTTTTGGCAGCCAGGATATTTTCCTGGTAGAGCATCTCGGTCAGATGCTCCGCCTCTTTTGTTATGCTCCGGTAATTACAGATAGTAATCAGAGCGCCGTCGTTGTCATAGTAAATAATTTCATAGCGTTTTACCTTTAAAATCACATCATCCAAAAGCAGCTGGAGATTCTCATAATGAATCCGTTTATACTGGCTTGAGATGGTCTGGGCCGGAAGCGGTATTTTCTCCATACAGGCATCCAGACCGCTATACTCTACCTGATAAGACAGAAAGAAAAACAGCAGTGTCTGGTGTACGTACAAAATATGAAAGGTCAGTCCGGGCGTGTGTTCCCGGCGGAAACCGTGGATAAATTCCACTGCCCGTTTCATGGCGGATTCATCCACAAAATAAAGGTAGCACAACTCATAGGGCGTATTTTCAAAGTCTAAGAATTTCCGGTAAGGGGCATAGATAGACTGGAAATCCGTCCTTTTGCATGACGTATCCTGGGCCACGCCCTGGTTGAGCACATTCAGCATCATGGTACTGTCAAGATGCTTTAAGGGTGACGACTGCTGGGGATACCGGCTAATCCTCTTTTGCGAGAGTTCCTCGATTACTTCCTTCACAGTCTGTATAATCAGCGTTTCTTTAAAGGGTTTTAGCAGATAGTGGCGGACCCCAAACTGCATGGCCTCCCTGGCAAATTCAAATTCCCCGTATCCCGACAGAACGATAAATTCCACCTCTGCGTGCAGGCGTTTGATTCGCTGCAAAAGCTCCAGGCCGGACAACCCCGGCATCTTAATGTCTGTAATCACAATATCCGGATATTCATCCATAATGATATCATAGGCCTCTAAGCCGTCTTGCGCAGTTCCGATAAAACGGACCCCCAGATTTTCCCAGGGAATGTGCTTAGAAAGAGTTTCTCTTATTATCGTTTCGTCGTCTACAATTAATAGTTTTATCATACGTCCTTCTGGTCCTCCGGTAGCCGAATCTGCACCACTGCCAAATCCTCGGATTCCACATTATAAATATGCAGACCATATGCTTCTCCAAACTGAAGCTTGATGCGTTTATTGATATTTAAAAGCCCGATTCCAAAGCCGTGGGGTGATATCTGGTTGGTTTCCAGATTCTCCAGCACATTATCCGGGAACTGGGAGCCATTATTGCTGACTGTAAGTATAACCATTCCATTTTCCCGCTTTCCGGTTATCTGGATGCGGAATGTGCCGATTATCTCCTCCAACGCATAGTTGATGGCATTTTCCACCAGTGGCTGGAGGGTCAGCCTGGGAATGGGTGTATGGTAAAGCTCCTCCGGAATCGAGAGTTCATACTGCACCCGGTCTCCAAACCGGACCTGGATAATCGCCATGTAATCTTTTACGATGCCCACTTCGCTTTCAATCACCGACTTAGCCGTGCTTTTACTTAAGGTAATGCGCAGCAGGGACCCCAGCGCCTCCACCATCCTGGAAATCGGTTCCGCCTCTATGGCCTTGGCATAGCTGTTGATGGATTCCAGCGTATTGTAAAGAAAATGCGGGTTAATCTGGTTTTCCAGGGCCTTGAGCTGCATTTCTTTGGTCAGAAGCTCGTTGACGTAATTTTTCTGAATCAGTTCCTGGACCTGCCGGGCCATCTGGTCAAAGCCCTGATGGAGGGCGCCAATCTCGTCCGTCCGGCCGGAATAATCAAATTCCCTGGAAGGAGAAAGTGGCTCATCCTTTCCAAACTGGTTCATTTTACTGAGCAGACGGTAAAAATGCCGGCTGATGGAAAGAAACATTTTCCGGGAAAAAAGCAAACTGGCAAACAGTGTCAAACCAATGACGGATAAGGACAGGAAAAGGGATAAAAGCCGGGCCTGAACCACAGAATCATTGGGGCGCAGGCAAAGATAATCCCATCCAAATTCAGGAATTGTACCTCTGGTATAGAAAAAACAGGAACTTCCCGGATTCCCTATGGTCCCATAATCTGCTGCCCTGGAAATTGCAGGGATTGCCTGATTCTCCAGTTGCGGTGAATGGTAGATTTCCTTCCCTTCTTTATAAATGATGTAGAGAGGCGGCGCCGAATCAAAAACCTGTCCTGCCGAATTCTGGATTACCTCGTTCAGGTTAATATTCACCAGAATGGTCCCAATGGTGTCCAACTGAAAATCCTTGGCCCGCCGTACATCCCTGACAAGAAAGAGGCCGTATTCTTCACAGTAATCCGTGACCCATATAGCGTCTCCCGGATGTTCATGGGCAGCGGCCAAAAGGGCTTTTGTTATCTCCGGCGGCACATCCCGGCATCTGGCCGGATTGCTGTAGGTCACGTAGCTTGGATTATATAAATTAATGTAGTAAATGCCGTTTTGCCTGAAATTTTGATAGTAATCCGGTATCACATAAGATAAGGTCCGAAACGCCTTGGACTTGTCATTGTCGCTGGCCTGGGAATCAGAGGCAACAGATAGAAGGTCCTGGATGGAGTTATCCGCCAGAATCATCCCTGTCATGTCCACTGTGTTGGACAGCCGTTCTGCTATGGCGGAAGAACTGTAGTCTGAGGATTCCTTCGTGGCCTCGTACAGAAGGAGGTTGCCGGAATGATAGATACACCACAGGCCGGTTCCTGTCCCTAACGCAGTCATGGCCAGGACAAAGCAGATAATGCAGGTAAACTTCTTATTCAAAGAAAAATTGTTAAATTTTTTATGGATTTCTTCTGTTATTTTCATGTCTATTATTATAGGAAAAGTCCATCCGGTTTGCAAGGGCATAGCCCCCGCAAGCCGGAAAATCGAACTGTAAGGCCGGTTTTTTGGGAAACAGCCCCCGGAAAAACCACGTTTTTTTAGGACCGGGGAACGTTTTTTTGAGTTCCATTTTCTGTACAAAAAAACTATAATATTTTCATAAAGCAGCACGGATTTGTACAAATGTGTGAAAAGGAAAAATGGAAGGAGCTTATTATTATGAAAAAGAAATGGACAGCACTATTAGGATGCGCCCTGGCGGCGGCCGTATTGACCGCCTGCGGCAGCGGACAGAGCAGTGAAAATACAAATGAGGCCACGGCGGCCGGTACAAACCAGGGCCAGACAGGAACCGTCAATATGATTGTTTCCTGGTGGGGGAACCAGACGAGAAATGAGCGGACCCAGCAGGTGCTGGACCTCTACAGCAGCCAGAGCGGCATCACGTTTGACGGCCAGTTTGCCGAATGGGCGGACTATTGGAACAAGCTTTCCACCGCCGCCGCAGGCAATACCTTACCCGATATCGTGCAGATGGATTACGCTTACCTGGACCAGTTCGTGAACAATCATTTATTGGTGGACCTGACTCCCTATGTAGAGGACGGAACCATTGACGTCTCTAACATCAGTGAAGATATTTTAAATTCCGGCAAAGTGGGGGACGGCCTTTATGCCATTCCAACCGGAATCAATGTCCCTACCCTGCTGTACAACAAAACTTTGCTGGAAGAAAACGGAATCAAAATCCACGACAATATGACCATGGAGGAATTCTATACTGTTTGCAAGGAGGTCTATGAGAAAACCGGCTATAAGACAGATGTATTTTATGGAAATGGGGCCGACTTCGCGGCTTATGTCATGCGCTCCCAGGGAGTTTCGCTCTATGGAGACGGCAAGCTGGGCGCTACAGAGGAGCAGTTGAAGACCTTTTTCGATATTTATGAGAAAGGAATTACCGAAGGATGGATGTGCGAACCGTCCATTTACGCGGAACGTACCATTGGAACACCTGAGCAGATGCCCCTGGTTTACGGCTCCACCCCAAGTACCAGAAGCTGGTGCGCATTTTCCTGGTCAAATGCCTTTTCTTCCCTGCAGAATGCAGCCGGGGACAATCTGGAAGTGGGGATTACCACCTGGCCCGCAGACAATCCTCAGGCAGCGAATTACTTAAAGCCAGGCATGTTCTTCTCCATTACCGTTGATGGAAAGAATCCTGATGAGGCTGCCAAATTCTTAAATTACTGGAACAATGACATAGAAGCCAATAAAATTCTTCTGGGAGAGCGTGGAATTCCTGTGTCTTCCGTTGTATCCGAACAAATTTCAGGCTTGATGGACAAGTCCAGCCAGCAGGTAATTGATTTTGTATACAATGTAGTGGAGCCCAACTCCTCCCTGATTGACCCTCCATCTCCGGAAGGTTCCGCAGAGGTGATTCAGGCAGTGAACCAACTGGTGGAAAAGGTGGGGTATCAGGAACTGACCGCAGCCGACGCTGCGAAGGAGCTCTACAACATTGGAAATGGGGCGCTGTCAAAGTAATAGAAAGGAGCGGCCATGAAATTAAAGGCGCATTTAAATAAAGAGAGTACGGCAGGGGTGATTTTCACCCTGCCGTTCATCCTGGGGTTTCTATTGTTCATGGTGGTTCCCATGGGAATCTCCCTGTACTATTCCTTCTGTGATTACAATATCCTGTCACCGCCTAAGTTTGTGGGATTAAAAAACCATCTGGCGGTCTTAACCGATGAGACATTTTACAAGGCCATTGGAGTTACCTTCTATTATGCACTGGTTTCCGTTCCTTTGAGGCTGATTTTTGCGCTTTTGGTTGCCATGATTTTGTTAAAGAGCACAAAAGCTACCGGGTTCTACCGGGCGGCTTACTATCTGCCCTCCATCATCGGCGGTTCCGTAGCGGTATCCATCCTGTGGAAGCGGATGTTTGCCATGGACGGCGTCGTAAACAGCCTGCTTTCCCTTTTTGGAATCCACTCAGAACTCTCCTGGCTGGGAGATACGAGAACCGCCATATGGGTGCTGATTCTCCTGGCTGTGTGGCAGTTTGGTTCCTCCATGCTGATTTTCCTGTCCTCTCTAAAGCAGATTCCGGTCACTCTTTATGAGGCGGCCAGAGTGGACGGCGCCGGAAAGCTCAGGCAGTTTAAGGATATTACCCTGCCCTTGCTGACACCTACCATCTTTTTTAATCTTGTGATGCAGATGATTAACGGTTTTCTGGCATTTACCCAGTCCTACATCATTACGCAGGGACGGCCCATGAATTCCACCCTGTTTTATACGGTTTACATGTACCAGCAGTCCTTTGAGTTTTATAACACGGGTTACGGAGCCATGCTGGCCTGGATTATGCTTGCCATTGTGGGTATGATTACCCTGGTCCTGTTTGCCACAAAGAAGTTCTGGGTATATGAGGGAGGCTTTTGATGAAAACAACACGAAAAATAAGCACTGTAATATATCATGTTCTTGTATTAGGCTTTGGGCTTATGATGATTTACCCCCTGATTTGGATGGTCATGAGTTCCTTTAAGGAGACAAACACCATTTTCGCCACAGCTGGGTCCCTGATTCCGGAGAAATTCACATTGCAGAATTACATCAATGGCTGGAAGGGCTTTGCCAAGATTAGTTTCGGGGTGTTCTTCAAAAATTCTTTGTTTATCTCCATCGTTGCAACCATAGGCACCGTCATTTCCTCGGCTCTCGTGGCCTACGGCTTTGCCCGCTGTGAATTCAAGGGGAAAAAGCTCCTGTTCAGCGCCATGCTGATATCCATGATGCTGCCGGCCCAGGTACTCATGATTCCCCAGTATCTGTGGTATCAGAAGCTGGGCTGGGTGGGAAGCTACCTTCCTCTCATTGTTCCGTATTTTTTCGCCATCCAGGGATTTTTTGTGTACCTGATGATTAATTTTATTGATGGAATCCCCAGAGAACTGGACGAGGCAGCCAAAATCGACGGATGCTCCTATTACACGATATTTTCAAAGATAATCCTTCCTCTCATATCACCGGCTCTGATTACCGCGGGCATTTTCTCCTTTATGTGGAGATGGGATGACTTTTTATCCGCCCTGCTCTATGTAAATGAGTCGGCAAAATATCCGGTGTCGCTGGCTCTTAAGCTCTTCTGCGACCCAGGCTCATCCTCGGACTACGGAGCCATGTTTGCAATGGCATTCCTGTCAGTGCTTCCGGCGGTAATCATGTTCATTTTCTTCCAGAAATACTTAGTGGAGGGAATAGCAACCTCCGGCTTGAAGGGATAAATGGAACCGTGATAATAAACTAATTCATAGAAAGGTCAAAAAATAAAAATGGAAAAGATGAAGAAAATGTCAGCAGTAGTGACTTATGCACCTGGCGATAACCGTTATGAGGAGTATCCGGTCCCGGAGCTTTCCGACGGCGAGATTCTCCTGAAGGTCAGGGGATGCGGTATCTGTGCCGGGGATTTGAAGGCATATCACGGCGGAATCCGGGTATGGGGCACCTCAGAGGCAGACCGTTATATTGAAACCCCCTGCATTCCGGGACATGAGTTCTACGGTGAGGTGGTGGAAACAAAGGGAGATGTGGGAGACTTTCAGGCAGGTGACATCATTTGCGCAGAACAGGTGGTTCCCTGCAATGAATGCTATTTCTGCAAAAACGGAACCTACTGGATGTGTACAAGATCGGCTGTATTTGGTTTTAAGGAATACGCAAACGGCGGATTTGCAGAATATGTAAAGCTTCCAAAAACCAGCCTGAAACATAAGCTCCCGAAGACCTTTACAAAGGAACAGTCCGTGTTGGTGGAGCCCATTGCCTGCGGTATGCATGCACTGGAGCAGGCCGACATCAAAAATGATGACGTGATGGTGATTTCCGGCTTAGGCGCCATCGGCGTATCCATGTGCAACCTGGCGAACTTAAAGCTTCCGAAGCTGGTCATTGGCCTGGAAATCAGGGATGAGCGTGCTGAGATGGCAAAGGCTTACGGGGCGGATATTGTGCTGAATCCCACGGCCTGCAACGTGGCCGAGGAAATCATGAAGCTGACCGACGGGCTGGGCTGCAGTGTCTATGTGGAAGCCTCCGGCAGCCCCAGGAGCGCTGCCCAGGGATTAGCCGTGCTCTGCAATCACGGCCGCTATGTCCAGATGGGTGTGCTTTCTGATTTGGTAAGCGCTGACTGGAATACCATCGGAGACGGCAAGGAGTTAACCATCATCGGTTCCCATCTGTCCGCCAACGTATATCCGGCTGTCATCCGCGGAATCGAAAAGGGGTTGATTAAGACGGACGGCCTGATATCACACTGCTATAAGCTGGCCGACTGGAAGAAGGCTTATGAGACCGCGGAACGTAATCCCCAGGCAGTTAAGGTTATGCTGGAACCATAATAGGCTTATTCTTTTGGAAAAGGACATTGTCAAAAGGGCGTCCTGCCCTCGCAGAACGCCCTCGTATACGTACATATTTACTTAAAAATACTTCTTGCTTCCCCAAAGATTACTTTTCTTCAAATCCAGATACTCATTATAGGCCTTTTCCAGTATCTGCTTTTCATTGGAAAACTTCAGCAGATGGTATGCCTCGTAGAATTTATAATACCCGGAATCCAGAAAGTATTCTTCCCGCTGTGGTTTGCTGTAATAGCTGTCGGCCATCATCAGATACCAGTGTACATCCTTTTCCACCACATCCTGCGGGGTATTAAAGGAGTATTGGCTCTTGCCGATATACTTGATAATGGATGCACTGACACCAGTCTCCTCCTTCACTTCACGGAGGGCCGTCTCTTTATACTCTTCGCCAGCTTCTACTGTTCCCTTAGGCAAAACCCATCCCTCATACTTGTTCTTGTAATTCTTATAAAGGACGAGGATTTTCCCTCGAAATATAACCACACCGCCGCAGCTCGTTGCCTCAATCATTGCAATTCCTCCTGGTGTTGGTGTGAACCTGACGCGCCTGTACCGGATGCGTCCTGCATGTGCAGCACGGCATTTATTGTCCCGGTTACGCAATCATAACTGGTCTTAGTATACAACTTTTGGAAAGGATATGCAAGGCTTATCTGCTATTTCAGGACTGGCAGGTATTGGATTGTTACAGTCCGTTCATTCCCTTAAACACTTTCTCCGCAGTTATGGGCAGTTCCCGTATCCTCACGCCCACTGCATTGTAAACCGCATTGGCAATGGCCGGGGACGGCGTGTTGATAACCACCTCGCCGATGGATTTTGCGCCAAAGGGACCTGTGGGCTCAAAACTGCTCTCAAACTCCACCTGGACTCTGCCCACATCCAGACGGCTGGGCACCTTGTACTGCATGAAGGAATTCTCATGGACCTTTCCGTTCTTTGAATAGCTTACATCCTCGTACAGGGCCATGCCGATTCCCTGGACCAGTCCACCCTCTGTCTGAACCCTTGCCAGGTTCTCATTGAGAGGGGTTCCGCAGTCCACTGCGGCAGCAAATCTGATTAACTCCACCTGGCCGGTTTCCAAATCCACCTCCACCTCGGCAGCTCCTGCCATAAAGGGCGGCGGGGATATGGGGGAGGAATGGGACTGGGTCACCTGAAGGGCATCCTCGTTGGCGCACTGCACCCTGTTTGCCAGGTCCTTTATGGTGATTTCCTTTGCAGCGCCGTCTTCCCCGCAGGACAGCTTATATACCCGCCTTCCGTCAAACTCCAGCTCCTCCTCATCTGCCTCCAGGTATTTGGCTGCCTTGCGGATAATCTTTTCCTTCAGAGCTTCACATGCCTTGACCACCGCTGTTCCGGTGAGGTAGGCGGTGCTGGAGGCATAGGAACCGGAATCATAAGGAGAAATGTCCGTATCAGCCCCAAATACCACAATATCATCCAGTTCACAGCCCAGACACTCGGCTGCCACCTGGGCCAGGGTGGTATCACAGCCTGTTCCCATATCGGCCGCACCGATAATCAGGCTGTAAAAACCGTCGTCATTTATCTTGATGGTAGCGCCCGCCACATCCACTCCGGATATGGAGGAACCCTGCATGGCCATGGCCAGTCCCACGCCCCGTACCTTTGAACCGCTCACCTGGCGTCTGGGGTATTTCTCATCCCAGCCTATCATGTTCCTGACCCTGGCAACGCACCGGTCCAGGGCGCAGCTGGCCGCTGTCTCGCCGTAATAGGCCGGCATAACATCGCCCTCCCTGACCATGTTAAGCTCCCTGAATTTCACCGGGTCCATACCCAGCTCAGCTGCCAGCTCGCTGACCGCTGATTCCACGGCAAAAATTCCCTGGGTAGCCCCGTACCCGCGGTAAGCACCGGCCGACATCCGGTTGGTGTAGACCACGTCATAGCTGAACCGGAATGCCTCAGGCGTGTGATACAGCGGAATGGACTTGTGGCCGGACAGGCCAACGGTGGTTGGTCCGTGTTCTCCATAGGCCCCTGTGTTGGACAATGTATAGACATCCATGGCTTTCAGGATGCCGCTGCTGTCACATCCCAGCTTTACCCGTACCTCCATCTCATGGCGGGGCGAGGATGCAATCTGGGACTCATAACGGCTGTAAATGATTTTGGCTGGTTTTCCTGTTATCCAGGTCACAATGGCCGGATATACCTCTGCCACAACGGTCTGTTTGGCCCCGAAACCGCCTCCGATTCTGGGCTTGATAAAGCTGACGTTAGATAACGATACTTTTGAAAACACTGGAAAATCAAGGTTTTTCGAGCGACGGACAAGCAGGGTATTGTACTAAAAACTGAATACGACGCAGAAGCGGCGTTTCTTACTCTCTACATGGGAGAACAGGAACGCCGCTTTTTTATGCCCTTTGTTACGCAGTAGGGGCAGAAAAAGCCTTGCTACAAGCGATTTTGCGGGCGCGTATCTGGCGCGGCAAGGGATTTATACCTTATCCCCCGAAACCGCGCTTCTACTGCGTAACAAATCCACAGCAAAAGGAGTGATTTACTATGGCAGTTTTCAGAGTGGAACGGAACAAGGGCTACACCGTAATGAGCAACCACCACCTACGCAACAAGGAGCTTTCCTTAAAGGCAAAAGGGCTGTTGTCGCAAATGCTGTCACTCCCCGAAGATTGGGACTACACCTTGAAAGGCTTATCCCTTATCAACCGGGAGAAGATAGACGCTATCCGCGAAGCCATTAAGGAGCTTGAACGCGCCGGGTATATCGTTCGGTCAAGGGAGCGCGACGAGAAAGGACGCTTGCGGGGCGCGGACTATGTGATATTCGAGCAGCCGCAGCCGCCTACGCCGGATTTACCTACATTGGAAAATCCAACATTGGATAATCCAACGCAGGAAAAACCAACATTGGAAAAACCTACGTTGGAAAATCCAACGCAATTAAATAAAGATATACAAAGAACTGACTTACCAAAAAAAGAAAAATCAAATACAGATTTATCAAGTACCCATTCCATTCCTATCCTTTCCCCTAACCCCTCTCCTTGCAGAGAAGCGGCTACGCCGCCGGAACGGAAAGGAACGGAAGCGGCAGCACAGAGCGCAGTTGATATATACCGGGAAATCATCAAGGACAATATCGACTACCACATTCTCAAACAGGACATGAAGTTTGACGGGGACAGGCTGGACGAGATTGTAGACCTCATGCTTGAAACCGTATGCACCGCCAGAAAGCGGGTACGGATTGCGGGGGACGACTACCCGGCAGAGCTTGTGAAATCTAAGTTTATGAAACTGGACGGCGAGCATATCCGCTTTGTGCTTGACTGTATGCGGGAGAACACAACGAAAATCCGCAACATCAAGCAATATCTGAAAGCAGCCCTTTTCAACGCCCCGTCCACTATCGGCAATTATTACACTTCCCTTGTCGCCCATGACATGGCAAGCGGCGCACTGTCACCGAAGAAGCCGCAGTACGGCGACCCGGACTATTATTCATTCAAACCGGGCGAAAGCCTGTAAAACAACAAAAGGAGGATTTTATTATGGCACAGAAAATGACAGGAGCATTGGTATTTGACGAGCGCACCGACCGTTACGACATTCGCTTTGACTTAAACAGCTACTACGGGGGCTTGCATTGCGGTGAGTGCTTTGACGTATTCGTGCGGGGCAAGTGGAAGCCGACCCGGATTGAGTACGGCGACAACTGGTATCTTGTGGGTATCAGAGCCGAGGACTTGAACGGGCTGCGGGTGCGTATCTGACCGCCGCCCCATAAAGAAACGCGAAAGGAGGACGCGAGGAATTGCAGGACGAAGTAAACGAAAAGACCATAGCCCTTTACATCAAGACCGGGAAGCTGACCGCCCAGACGCTCCAAAAGGCAATGAAAGCCATACTGTCAAAGGGCAAAAAGCAGCTTGCAAAACCGCCACAGGGAAAGCAGAGCTTAAAGCAGCTTATGAAGCAGAACGCGGGCGTTTCCAACATTGAGATTACCGAGGGCAATATCAAAGCCTTTGAGAGTACGGCGAAAAAGTACGGTATCGACTTTGCGCTGAAAAAGGACGCAACGGAAAGCCCGCCCCGCTATCTGGTTTTTTTCAAGGGGCGGGACGCGGACGTGCTGACCGCAGCCTTTAAGGAGTTTTCCGCAAAGAAGCTGACACAGGAGAAAAAGCCCTCTATCCGAAAGCTGCTCTCTACGCTCAAAGAAGCCGCACAGGGCAAGAACGCGGAACGGGCAAAGGTCAAGAACAAGGACAGGGAGGTATCGCTATGAAGCCGGAAATCAAGAAGCTGCTTATCCTAAATCTCCCGTATCTGCTCTTTGTCTGGCTCTTTGATAAAGTGGGCGCGGCTGTCCGTCTATCCCCCGGCGCGGACGCAAGCGCAAAGCTGCTACATCTTGGGGACGGTTTTACCACCGCCTTTTCCAGTATCGCGCCGAGCTTCCACCCGGCAGACTTACTTATCGGCATTGCGGGGGCGGTCATTGTCCGGCTGATTATCTACACCAAAGGCAAGAACGCGAAGAAATACCGCCGCGGGACAGAATACGGTTCGGCGCGTTGGGGCGGGGCTGACGACATAAAGCCGTACACAGACCCGGTATTTGAGAACAATATCCCCTTAACGCAGACGGAACGGCTCACCATGAACAGCCGCCCGAAGCAGCCGAAATACGCAAGAAACAAAAATATTCTTGTAATCGGCGGTTCCGGCAGCGGCAAGACCCGGTTCTTTGTGAAACCGTCGCTCATGCAATGTACGTCAAAGGATTTTCCAACGTCGTATATCGTCACTGACCCGAAAGGAACACTGATTTTGGAAACCGGGAAAATGTTGCAGCGGTACAAATACCGTATCAAAGTGCTAAATACGATTAACTTCAAAAAATCCATGAAATACAATCCCTTTGCCTATCTGCGGAGCGAAAAGGACATTTTGAAATTAGTCAATACCATTATCGCCAACACCAAAGGCGACGGGGAAAAATCCGGCGAGGATTTCTGGGTGAAAGCGGAAAAGCTCTACTACACCGCACTAATCGGCTATATCTGGTATGAAGCCCCAGAGGACGAGAAGAACTTCACGACGCTGCTTGAAATGATAAATGCGTCGGAAGCCCGCGAGGACGACGAGGATTTCCAGAACCCGGTTGACCTCATGTTTGAACGTCTGGAAGAAAAAGACCCGGAACATTTTGCAGTCAAGCAGTACAAAAAATACAAACTGGCGGCGGGCAAGACCGCAAAAAGCATACTTATCTCATGCGGCGCGAGGTTAGCCCCATTCGACATTAAGGAGCTGCGGGAGCTTATGGAAACCGACGAAATGGAGCTTGACACCATAGGTGACAGAAAGACCGCCCTTTTCGTGATTATCAGCGACACCGACGACACCTTTAACTTTGTCGTGAGTATTCTCTACACACAGCTATTCAACCTCTTGTGCGACAAAGCAGATGATGAATACGGCGGGCGGCTTCCCGTCCATGTACGGTGCTTACTTGATGAATTTGCGAATATCGGGCAAATCCCCAAATTTGAGAAACTAATCGCAACCATACGGAGCCGGGAAATCTCCGCGTCAATCATCTTGCAGAGCCAGTCACAGCTAAAGGCAATCTACAAGGACAACGCCGATACCATAGTCGGCAACTGCGACACCACGCTTTTCTTGGGCGGCAAGGAAAAAACCACGCTCAAAGAAATATCGGAGATTTTAGGCAAGGAAACGATAGACAGCTTCAACACTTCCGAAACAAGGGGGCGGGAGCTTTCGCATGGGCTGAACTATCAGAAATTGGGAAAGCAGCTTATGACGGAAGATGAAATCGCAGTCATGGACGGAGGGAAATGTATCTTGCAGCTACGCGGGGTGCGCCCGTTCTTTTCGGACAAATTCGACATAACGAAACACCCGAAATACAAGTACCTATCCGACGCAGACCCGAAGAACGCCTTTGACATGGAAAAGCACCTTAAACGCCGCCCCGCCATTGTCAAGCCCGACGAGGTTTTTGACTATTACGAGATTGACGCAGCAGACTTACAGGAGGACGCAGACCATGAGGAAACGTAGCGCAGAGGAAAAACAAAAGCAGCTTGAACGGTTTTTAATGAATGTTGCGGAAGCCGCCGACGCTGCATTATGGGAGTATTGGCGGGAAAAGGAAGCGGAACACCGCCGTTTTGCAACGGAGTATGTCACGCGCCGGGGGCTTATCCCTCAACAGTGACAGCATGGCAGACCGCCGGGGAGGGGGGGACAGGGGAAGCTACACTTCCCCTACGCTGCCTTGCGGCAGCTACCCCTTTGTGAACTTGCGGGAAGCGAACACCTTGCTATGCAAGCTATTCACTTCCCGCAAGTCTGAATAATACCCGTCCGGCAGCACAGCGGGACACCGAAAGGAGGAATCGAAGCAATCACATATATCAATATCGGCTACATGATACGCGCCCCTACTTTCCGGCGCAGCACACAGCGGCAGGAGCCGCACCCCCCTACAACTGAATACCGCCGCGCCGCAGAACTTACGCAGCGCGGGGACAGCCGCCTTTACCAGAGGGCGGTTTTTTTATGCGGCGGCATACGCTGACCGCCTTTTGTCCGCTTGCCGGACAGCCGCAGACGCGGCAGAAAGGATTTATTTATGGCATTTTTCAATAGCGCAGTAGACGTTTTGCAGACCCTTGTTGTAGCACTTGGAGCCGGGCTTGGTATCTGGGGCGTTATCAATCTCATGGAGGGCTACGGCAACGACAATCCGGGCGCGAATGCTCATGTGCGGTAAAGTAATAAAAAGATTTAGGTAGCCGCCTTAACTATTCCTAAATAAGATAATATGCACAGTATTTTCTCGTAAATAGAAAATAAATTATTGCATTTTACCAATTATTATGTTAAAATGACAATGTAACAAAGAGCTATGTATTTTTAAGGAAAGGGAGGAACTTATGAATTTAAGAAAATCTATTTTAGCACTTTCAGTAGTAGCTGGAATTGTAGCTGCTCCAATGACTGTATTTGCCGCTCATACTCATAGTTGGGGTTCTCCCCAGTACTATGGATATGAAGATGAAATGCCTGGTATATATGATGACTGGGATAAATGTGCGACACGTCATGTATATAATTACAAACAATGTTTAATTTGTGGAGAAGTAAGCATTTATGAAGTTGAGACGATTGAAATGTCTCACAAATGGGTGAATGGTGCATGTGTATATTGCAACAAAGGTTACGCGAAAGAGATAAATTAACATAGTATCATTACCGGCAAGTTTATAATCAAAAAATAGAAAGCATTGAGAATATTTCAAAATTTCTTGAAAGTACTCTCAGTGCTTTCTTTGATAATATGAAAGGAGAAATAAATGCAAAAAAAACAACTTTCTGTATTAGTACTAATTATTTTATGCTTTTTATTAGGATGTAACAGAGAAACACCAAAAGATGAATCTCAACAAAATTATGAAGATGAATCTAATATTTCTAAAACAAATGGAGAAGAACTTGTAAATATAAACAGTGAATTGTTAGGTTCGACTCCTTTTGATATCCAAATCGATAAAACAGCATTGCAGACTAGAAAAGAAACAGAAACAGAAGTTACAATAAAGACAAATTTAACAGACTGGGGTTATACTGTTTCTTCTGAAAAAGGGAAAATATCTGATATAAATAAAAATTCATTCATATATATAGCACCTAAAGATGAGAGGGATGATACTATAAAAATACAATTATCGGACTATGAAAATGGCATATCATATGAATATACAATTCCACTTATTTTTGCGGGAAACAATGAACATTCTTTAGATAAATTCAAGGAAAATCTTTCAAGATTACCTAATAGTTAGTAAAGAGTCGATAGACTAAAGTACCACCATCCTCTTTTATTTCAACTGAATATCCATCCCGCCGCACCGCAGCGGCACATGAAGCAGTAAATCCGAAAAAGATTTGCTGCTTTTTTTGCGTCCATTTTTGGCAAATTTCCAAAAGTTCCGTATTAGACAGTGAAACCAAAAAAGGCTGCCATTTTTTTCAGACAGCGGGCAAAACGCAGCTTCCGAAACGCCTTATTGTCGGGAAAGACCGAGCCGCCGGAAAAGTTCTTGCCGGAAAGTCCGTCCATTCTGCTCTTTTGTGGTTTGTAGGGAGTAAGGGAAAAACGCCAGCCCGCAGCCTTTTATAAAAAAAGCTGGTTATAGATTTTCTGAAAAAGTGGCAGTAGCAAGTGAACGGCAGGCCGGCAGTTTCTTAGAGCAAGATTCTACCGAGGTGCCAAAATTCGCTTATCGCTCATTTTGCCCCTGCGGGAATCTTGTTGGGGAGTGCCTTCCCCAAACCCTGCTTATGCGGCTTGCGCCGCTGAAAAACCCCTCAAAATATTTTTCGGATTTTTCAAAAACAGTTCCGCTTCACACCCTGTTTTTCTCCTATTAGTGAGAGGACACCACGCACAGAAAGGAGGTCAACCACCTATGAAACGATACAACACGCCGCACCGCAGCCGGGTAGTCAAAACACGCATGACCGAGGAAGAATACGCCGAGTTTGCCCAGCGGCTTTCTGCTTACCACATGAGCCAAGCCGAGTTTATCCGGCAAGCCATAACCGGGGCAGCCATACGCCCCATCATAACCGTTTCCCCCATCAATGACGAGCTGCTTGCCGCTGTCGGGAAGCTGACCGCCGAATACGGGAGGATCGGCGGCAACTTAAACCAGATAGCCCGGACGCTGAACGAGTGGCACAGTCCCTATCCGCAGCTTGCCGGGGAGGTACGGGCGGCGGTTTCCGACCTTGCTGCCCTAAAGTTTGAAGTCTTGCAGAAAGTGGGTGACGCTGTTGGCAACATTCAAACATATCAGCTCTAAAAACGCCGACTATGGCGCAGCGGAAGCCTATCTCACATTTGAGCATGACGAGTTTACCATGAAAGCCACCCTTGATGAAAACGGGCGGCTGATACCGAGGGAGGATTACCGCATTTCTTCCCTCAACTGCGGGGGCGAGGATTTCGCTGTTGCCTGTATGCGAGCCAATCTCCGCTATGAGAAAAACCAAAAACGGGAAGATGTGAAAAGCCACCACTATATCATCAGCTTTGACCCACGGGACGGGACAGACAACGGCTTGACCGTAGACCGGGCGCAGGAGCTGGGCGAGCAGTTCTGCAAGGAGCATTTCCCCGGACACCAAGCCCTAATCTGCACCCACCCGGACGGGCATAACCACAGCGGGAATATCCATGTGCATATCGTCATCAACTCCCTGCGGATTTACGAAGTCCCGCTTCTGCCCTACATGGACAGACCAGCCGACACGCTGGAGGGCTGCAAGCACCGCTGCACCAACGCCGCTATGGAATATTTCAAGAGCGAAGTCATGGAAATGTGCCACCGGGAGGGGCTTTACCAAATCGACCTCTTGAACGGCAGCAAGGAACGGATAACCGAACGGGAATACTGGGCGGCAAAGAAAGGGCAGCTTGCCCTTGACAAAGAGAACGCCGCCAGAGAAGCCGCCGGACAGCCGACCAAGCCCACCAAGTTTGAAACGGACAAGGCGAAGCTGCGCCGGACGATACGGCAGGCACTTTCCCAAGCTGGCAGCTTTGACGAGTTTTCTTCCCTTTTGCTGCGGGAGGGTGTGACCGTCAAGGAGAGCCGGGGGCGGCTTTCCTACCTCACGCCGGACAGGACAAAGCCTATCACAGCCCGAAAGCTGGGGGACGATTTTGACAAGGCTGCTGTCCTTGCCCTGCTCACGCAGAACGCCCACAGAGCTGCCGAACAGACCAAAGCCATACCCGAATACCCTGCCGCAGTTAAAAAGCCGTTACAAGGGGAAAAAGCTGCAAAAACCACCCCGGCAGACAACACCTTGCAGCGCATGGTTGACCGGGAAGCCAAGCGAGCCGAGGGCAAGGGCGTGGGCTATGACCGCTGGGCGGCAAAGCACAACCTAAAGCAAATGGCAGCTACCGTTACCGCCTATCAGCAGTACGGCTTTTCCTCCCCGGAGGAACTGGACGAAGCCTGTTCTGCCGCCTATGCCGCCATGCAGGAAAGCCTTGCGTGGTTGAAGCAGGTGGAAAAGACGCTGAACGGGAAAAAGGAGCTGCAACGGCAGGTGCTTGCCTATTCCAAGACCCGCCCTGTCCGGGACGGGCTGAAACAGCAGAAAAACGCCAAAGCAAAAGCAGCCTACCGTCAGAAGCATGAAAGTGACTTTATCATAGCAGACGCAGCCGCCCGCTATTTCAGGGAGAACGGCATTTCCAAGCTGCCGAGCTATAAATCCCTGCAAGCAGAGATTGAAAGCCTTATCAAAGAGAAAAACAGCGGCTACAACGATTACCGGGCAAAACGGGAGGAGTACCGCCGCTTGCAGACTGTCAAGGGCAATATCGACCAGATTTTACGCCGGAGCGAGCCGCAGCGCAGAAAGGAGCAGAGCCATGAACGGTAATATCCCCCGCATGGACTACCGCCAGTACCGGGCAGCCCGCCGCCTTGTGCATGAGTGCTGCAACTATGACAGCGGGAACTGCCTGCTGTTGGAGGACGGCGAGCCTTGCGTGTGTGTACAGAGTATCAGCTATTCGCTGCTCTGCCGCTGGTTTACCGCCGCTGTCCTGCCCCTTGATGAAGCACTGGAAGCCGCCCTCTTGCGCCGGGGAAGCCGGAAACGCTGCGCTGTCTGCGGGGCGTTCTTCTTCCCAAAATCCAACCGGGGGAAATACTGCCCGGACTGCGCCGGACGCATGAAGCGGATAAACGCCGCCAAACGGAAGCGGAAACAAAGGGAGAAATGTCACGCTTTAGGGCATTTCAAACCCGCATAAATCAAGGCTTTTTTGGAGGGTGTCAAAGGGTGCGTGATACATTTATCCTTTTCCCTTAAAAACGCCCCCTAAAAGCGTAACAGAACCCACAGACAGACACCACAAGGAGGTGAACCCTATCGCTGATTATATGACCGCAGGAACGGAGCTGCCCGCTTACCTGCCTTACCCCCGTTTCCTGCTGGAAACAGACCTATCCCACACCGCAAGAGAGTTATATGCGCTGCTGTTAGACCGTTCCACCCTTTCGCAGAAGAACGGCTGGCAGGACAGCGAGGGACGGACATACATTGTCTACCCCATAGCAGAGATAGCGGAAATGCTGGATAAAGGCTGCACCACCATAAAGGGCGCACTGAACGAACTGGACGCTGCCGGGCTGCTGGAACGCAGACGGACGGGCTTTTCTGCCGCCAACCGTCTGTATGTGAAAGTGCCGCCTATCCCAGTGGTACAGTTTTCCGACCAACTGACGGACGGAAAACCGCCCCTCATAAGGGCGGGAAACCGACCAACTGACAGCCGGAAAACTGACCTTATGACGGTCGGAAAACCGTCCCCTAACCAAACTAATATAAACAACCTAATAGAGAGCCAAACAAAAGGAGCGAGTGAGGGGCAGCCCCCCGCCGCTTATGGCAGATATAAAAATGTATTTCTTTCTGACACAGAACTTTTGGAGCTGGAACAGGACTTCCCCGGCAAGTGGGAGTATTACCTTGACCGCCTTTCCTGCCACATCGCTTCCACCGGGAAGCAGTACCAGAGCCATGCAGCCACCATTTACAAGTGGGCGCAGGAGGACGCTGCCAAAGAGAAGCCAAAGAAAGGCATACCGGACTATTCATTCAAGGAGGGAGAAAGCCTATGACCGATACAATCCACAACACCATACTGCCTATGACCGACACCACAGCCGAGCCGGAGGATTACACCGGGGAGGACGGGCTTTTATACTGCGGCAAATGCCGGAAACCCAAAGAAGCCTATTTCCCGGAGGGCAAGACCTTTTTCGGGCGTGACCGCCACCCGTCAGAGTGCGACTGCCAGCGGGCAGCCCGTAAGGAACGGGAAGCCGCCGAGAAGCGGCGCAGCCACCTTGAAACGGTGGAACGGCTGAAACGGCAGGGCTTTACAGACAAGACCATGCAGGACTGGACATTTGCCAACGATAACGGCAGCTGCCCGCAGATGAAGAACGCCGCCGGATATGTGGCACGCTGGGAACAGATAAAGGACGGGAACTACGGGCTGCTCTTGTGGGGCAGGGTAGGCACTGGGAAAAGCTATTTTGCCGGGTGTATTGCAAACGCCCTCATGGAGCAGGAAGTCCCGGTGTGCATGACAAACTTTGCAGCAATATTAAACGACCTTGCCGCCAGCTTTGCGGGCAGGAACGAATATATTTCCCGCCTTTGCAGCTTCCCCCTGCTCATCATTGACGATTTTGGAATGGAGCGTGGCACAGAATACGGTCTGGAACAGGTCTACAATGTGATTGACAGCCGCTACCGGAGCAGGAAGCCGCTGATTGTGACGACCAACCTCACGCTGGAGGAATTGCAGCACCCGGAGGACACCGCCCACGCCCGGATTTATGACCGCCTGCTTGAAATGTGTTCCCCTCTCTGCTTTACCGGGGAGAATTTGAGGAAAGCCGCCGCACAGGGAAAAATGGAACAGCTGAAACGGCTGCTTGCCGGAAAGGAGATTTGCCTATGACCGACACCCAGAGAAACAAACGCCCTGCCCGCCGCCCGGACTGCGTGACCGAAACGAGGATAGGCAACACAATCCTTGTGGTGTCTGGCTTTTTCAAGGAGGGGGCGACCGACACCGCCGCTGACAAGATGATGAAAGTGCTGGAAGCAGAAGCCGCCGCCGGATATTTGACCTGTGATAAGCCTGATTGAAAAACCGTCATTTTTACCGACCGTAAAGAAGCAGATTTGACGCTTTTGCCGCTATACAGACAGCCGCCCCATGTGGTACAATCAAGGTACGGAATAGTGGGGCTGGCTGTCGGAAACGGAGGAATTTATGTTAAGACAGACCACCCAGCAACTCATTACCGCCCTTTACCCAAGAA